>ENA-ORTP01000012-ORTP01000012.1-human-gut-metagenome-genome-assembly--contig:-NODE-12-length-216124-cov-32.704511_pt1 | contig 216124 bp, 201 predicted proteins | sample MGYA00241913_ERZ509190 | MGnify/ENA primary metagenome ERZ509190 (study PRJEB26280, sample SAMEA2338839) | human gut metagenome | biome: human gut; feature: human-associated habitat; material...
CCTTATTTACTGGGATCTCATGAAATATCGGCATAGTTTTTTTATCGGTATAAGTTGTACTAAGCCGATATCGGCTTAACACGACAGATACAATAAAGGGCATATAATTTCCTAAAAAGGAGATGAGTAATATGGCTAAAATTTTAGTGATTGAAGATGACAAAAATATGCAGGCTATTTTATCAGAATTCATTTGCTCCAATGGACATACCTGTTTAACAGCAGATGACGGTATCGATGGACTGGTAATAGTAAAAACTTGTCCGATAGATTTGGTTATATTAGATGTTATGATGCCACATTTAGATGGATTTTCTGTATGTAAGATGATTCGGAATATCTGTAATGTACCAATTATATTTCTAACTGCGAAGGAAAGTGAAGATGATAAGCTAAAAGGGTATGAACAGGGTGGAGATGATTATGTTACAAAGCCCTTTAGTCCTAAAGTGCTTATGGCAAAAGTAAATGTGCTTTTGAAAAGATCAACATATTATCATACTGATGAAATACAAAGAGGCATACTTACTTTAGTAACTTCAACACATAAAGTATATGTTTCTTCTAAAGAAATTGATTTGACCTATAAAGAATTTGAATTGCTTCAATTTTTTTTAACAAATGAAGGTCAGGTTTTTTCAAGAGAACAGCTTATAAATCGTATCTGGGGTTATGAATATGATGGGAATAGTAGAACAGTTGACTCTCATATTAAAACTTTAAGACATAAGCTTGGAGAAATTGCAGGTGGATATATTGTGACATTGATTCGCTCAGGATATAAATTTGAGGTAAAGGAATGAAAAAAATAATTTATAAAATGGAACTACATTCCATACAAAAAAAGATCCTGTTGGTATCAAAATTATCTGGTGTGAGTTTAGGAATTCTCTTTATCATAGCGATAAAATCGCCTGGAGATAATGTTGCCTTATATGGGTTGCTTTTGGTTATTGTGGCTATCATTTTAACTACGGATCATTGCCTAAAATGTTTTATAACAAAACCACTTCTGGAAATTAATGAGGTTACAAGCAAAATTGCAAACCTTGATTTTTCGGAATTGTGTAATGTTTCCTCAAAAGATGAATATGGTGTGTTGGCTCATAATATTAATAAAATGGCGATTAATCTACAAAAAGTTTTACGTGAAGTGGAAACTACTAATATCCAACTAGAGGAAGATGTTCGTCAGAAGGAATGTTTGCTGGCTGAAAGGAAAGAGCTAGTAGATAATTTGTCACATGAGATGAAAACGCCAATAGGAATTATAAGAGCCTATGCAGAGGGAATGGAAAATAACGAGAATCCTGTTATAAAAGAAAAATATACCAAAATAATTATTGAGGAAACAGAGAGAATGAGCAAGTTGATTTCTACTCTAATTGATTTATCTTCTTTAGAATCAGGCGCTTACACTCTTCGCAAAGAAAGATTTGAATTTATAGAATTTGTTGAAACAATGGCAGGTAGACTATTATTGGATATACCAAACAGTAATTATGTTTTTCAATATGTATTACCTGAAAATAAAGTATATGTCGAAACTGATAAACGCCGTATGGAACAAGTTGTTGAAAATCTTTTACTGAATGCCAGAAAAAATGTAGAAACAACCGGAATATTAAAATTGACAGTAGAAGAAGTAAAGGAAGAAATTACCTTTCGTATTTTTAATCAAGGAAAATGTATTCCTGAAGATGTAATAGAAAAAATATGGAATAAATTTTATCGTACTTCTGAAACTGAATATGAAGGGACTGGATTAGGATTGGCCATTGTGGCCCAGGTTTTAAATATGCAAGGATATAAATATGGGGTATACAATAAAAAAGATGGAGTAGAGTTTTACTTTACTCTTCCGAAAGTATTGTAGATGTAAAATTTGTAAAAGCTGTCTGAGTGGCAGCTTTTTTTGATGATTTCACATCAATTTCACTGAGAACGCACAGGAATTTCAACCCAAGGTCGTAGTATATAGATATAAAAATAGTAGAAGAGGAGGAAATTAAAATGGAATTTTTAGGAATGGAATGGTACTGGTGGCTTTTTATTGTAGTCGCAATTATTGCGGTGATTCCCATTAAAGTGAAATTTATAAAATGGTGGACTAAAAGAGAACAGGAAAAAAACCAAAAAAAGAGGAACAAGTGGGGTGATGAGGAATGATAGATGTGAAAAATCTGACCTTTGCATATGGGAAAGATAAAGAGGTCCTTCATGGATTGAATTTTCATGTTAACGAAGGAGAAATCTTCGGATTTCTTGGTCCTAATGGATCAGGAAAATCAACCACTCAAAAAATTTTAACTGGAATTTTAAGGGGGTATAAAGGAACTGTACGTTTGTTTGGAAAGGAAATATGTGATTTCAGAAGTCCAGCTTTTTTTCAACAGATAGGAGTTCTGTTTGAATTTCCGTATCTTTACAATAATTTAAGTGTTTTGGATAATCTAAGCTATTTTGCCTCTTTTTATCCAAAAGCACAACTAAGAGATCCCTTGGAGATTTTGGATAGTTTACAATTTAAAAAGGATTTTTTGAAAAAACCAGTTTCATCATACTCAAAAGGAATGAGGCAGAGGGCAAGTATGGCAAGAGTATTGATGAGCAGCCCTAAATTACTGTTCTTAGATGAACCGACAAGTGGTTTAGATCCTGCAGGAGCTGTTTTATTTCGGAAGATTATTGAAGAAGAAAAAAAAAGGGGGACAACTGTATTCCTTACAACTCATAATATGGTTGATGCTGATTTGCTTTGCGATAGGGTAGCTTTTATTTCAAACGGGGATATTGTGGCATTAGACACACCAAAAAATCTCAAAGAAAGAAACAGTAGTCATCAGGTTCTTATTGAATACGTTTACAAAGGAGAAAGGAAGACAGAGATTATTGAAGCAGATGAACTGAGAAAAAGTATGATGTTTGCCCAAGATGAGATTATTAGTATTCATTCAAAAGAGCCAACTTTGGAAGACATGTTTATTAAATACACGGGGAGGAGGCTGACGTAAATGCAAAAATCGTTTTGTTCGTTACTAAAAAAAGACCTCCAGATGATGATTTCAGGAAAATTCTTTTTGTTGGCATTGGGTTCTTTGATACTTTATACGTTGTTTATTAATTTTGGATATGTGAACTTTATGAAGGCTCCAGGGTATGGTGTGTATATGTATGTACCTAAAGGCGTATCTTATTTAGAAGCTTTTAGTGATAAGATCAAAGTTGTTCAATCAGAACAGGAAGTATATGACTGTTTATCAAAAGATACGAATGGAATTGGAATTATGTATAAAGAAAAAAAACCTGAATTCGTATTGTATTATGGCAGTGATACGATTGATAATCATAGAATTACTTATGCTCATTCATTGCTAAAAGGTAAAGAGTTTGAAACTCCAATAATTGTCGGAAAAAATACAGCAGAAGAAAAGCAGAGAAAAGAAATGAGCTGTGAATTGTTGTTTATCGAAATTATTGCAGTTGGATTCTTAGGAATTGCTTCTATTTTATTTAAAGAAAAACAGATGGGGGTTATGCGGGTATATGGTATTACGCCTGCCCCTAAGGCTTTTTTTATTCTTTCCAAATTGCTTGTGTTTTTGATTTCAGATTTAATATTTGCCACACTCCTTACTATTTTCAATGTAAGGAGTCCAGAAACATTCCATATATTGCCACGAGTACTCTTACAGACTGGGATTTTATCTTTAATTATGGCTCTGGTAGGAATGGGCTGTTCTTTATTGCTGAAAGATTTTAAACAGTTTTCACTTGCTTATTTGGTTGTCGCACTATTTATCTCTGCTCCTGTATTCCTTTCTGCAAATACTTCGGCACAAAACAGTTGGATTAAATGGCACCCATTCTATCACCTTTATATGGGAATGAAAAATGCGTTTTTTGATTTTCCACCAGAAGGAATTACTTACTTTTTGTTATGTCTTTGCAGTATTTTTCTGCTTTTCTTGTTGGTGAAAATGGCGTTTATGCGGGAACTTAGTAAGGAGGGATAATATGGGAGGTATTCTTTATCAGTTAAAAGCCGTTAGAAAAGATAAAATGTGTATTATGTCCTTCTTCTTACCTGTTGTATTGGCAATCCTTTTAACTGCTATAGGTGGGGTTGATCTTTCTTCTTTGGAGGAAATAAACTTTGCTGTATGTAAACAGGATTTCACCTCAGAAGACATTGAATGGTTAAAGGCTTATGGGGTTGTTCATACTTATGAAACAGAAGATGATTTAATTGCTGAAATAAATGACCCAGCGACTAATATTTTAGGAGTACAAAAAATAGGAAATTGTATCAAGGTACTAGTATCGGGAGATGAATTGGAATTATTTAAAGAGATTGCAGCTTCTTTACCAGCAATTTATGAACAACGTGGAGATACAAATGATTTAGATGTGAAAGTATTACCTCAACCTAATTTTATTGCAAACTATAAATATGTTTTTATAGCTGTTATCTTAATTATTGCCATGTTTATGGGATGCGTGTTTAATGCAATGAATATGGTTTCTGAAAAAGAAGAAGGTGTTGTATTTATTAATGAGATTCTTCCAATGACAAAAAAACAATATATGCTACAGAAAATCTTTATTGGATTTACTTTTGGATGCTTATCCTCCATTTTGACGGTTTGTTTTAGTCTTCGTTTAGCCTTAAAATATATTCCAGTTATGTTGTTGCTTATTGTGTTGTCTGCATTTATTTCCGCACTAGTAGGTATGTTGATTGGAAAATGGGCTGATGGAATTTTAATTGGTATAACATACGTAAAGATTTCTATGATTATATTTATTGCAGTACCGTTAATTTCTTATTTACTTCATTTGGGAGAAACTACACTGGGGAAAATGTGTTATTTAGTTCCGTCTACAGCTACATTTGAAGGAATTATGGGAATGATAAATGGAAATACAGCAGAAGTTGGTAAGTCTATTGCTATTATGGTCTTGCATAGTATTTTATGGTTCGTGCTGTTCTGGGCTATTGAAAGAAAACGGAAGAAAGAAAAAAATTAATTAAAAACATCAAGTCTTCAAATAGATAGAGATTCTCTATTGAAGATTTGATGTTTTTATATATGTCTCAGTCTTTATAGATGTATTTGAAATTTATAACCTGAACGTACAAGAGTAATAATATAAGATCCAGCACTGCCAAGTTTATGGCGTAGAGTTTTAATATGCGTATCCACAGTGCGGGTATCAATATTATGTTCATACTTCCATATCTTTTCTAGGAGCTGCTTTCGGGTAAATACAAAGTCCGGATGTTTTATGAAGAAAAGCAGCAGTTCATATTCTTTATGAGTTAAAGAAATAAGAATATCATTTACAAAAACTTCGTGGGAAGAGATATTTACTTTTATAATTCCTGCATATAGACAGGAGGATTCATTTCCTTCACGCCTTCTAAGAATGGCATTGATTTTGGCACATAAAACTTTAGGACTGAATGGTTTGGTTACATAATCGTCTGCACCTAATTCGTAACCATGTATTTTGTCCTCTTCAGAATCCTTTGCAGTTACTATAATGATGGGTATATCACTAAATTGACGGGCTTGCGTGCAAAAATCGAAACCGTTTAAATGGGGCAACATAATATCCAGAACAATCAATTCAACAGAATGACTTTTTAATATGGCTAATGCGTCTATTCCGTCATTTGCTCTATAGCAAAGATGTCCCTGGCTTTCTAGAAATTCTACGAGCATATCTTGGATACGCTGTTCATCTTCAACAATTAATAAACTTGACATTTACATAACCTCAAAACTGTAAAATTTAATATTCAATCTTTAAAAAAATCATCATAATTTGCATGGAGTACATTTTTTAGTGTCCGAAGATCACTTGCTTTTATATTTCTACGGCCTGCTTCGATATTAGCTAGAGTGCTTCGGGACATGGAACTACCAGATAGTTGCATACGTTCTACCACTTGCATTTGTGTTAGGTTTTGGTTCATTCGTATTGTTTGTATATTGCGACCTAAGGGTATATCTTGCAAAATCCACTGCATAATAAACCTCCCTGTGTGTGACTAGTTAGTAACTTTTACAAAGTATACCCAATACAACAAATAAAGGTTGTTACTCATTAGAAACAATCGGCAAAATATAGATAGTAATTTGTATTTATAGAGATGTGCTAAAGGGATATAAAAGTAGTTTTTCAAAGAATTGAATTGAGGTTAAGTATCTATTTCAAGTAAAATTTGAAATTAATAATCATAAATCGTAAACAATAGATAATTGTTACAATTCTGCTATAATAATATCGGATGAGTCTGTGCAGTATTAAATATCAAGGTACAATACCCGTTTTATTTGAAAAATGAAGATATAGGTTATATAAAACGGTTTTTACAAAGGAGGAAATATATGGAGAGAGTTTTGATAATATCTTTTGTTATCGGTATGATACTTACGGCAGGCTTTATTTATTGTGTTTATAGAGAGAAATATTGGGTTTTTGAATTTGTAAACAGAATAAAGAAGCCGATACAGCAACTTGTTTATGTTTTGCTTATGCTCCTATCATCGTATGCTTATATATGCTTTTCGTTACTCATAAAGGCTGATTTTAATGCTGTGATATGTGCGGTGCTATTACTTCTTTTGATTTGGGCAATGGACGGTCTGTTTTCTTTCTGTTTTAAAGAAAATGATTTGGGGATAAGTGATAAAAAACGCTATATTTTTATGGCGTATGTGGGTGCTTGCATATCGGGATTTATTATTGCAAATCGTGATATTACGGAATTAGATTTCCAAATTCCAAATATAACAATCAGCGTATTGATCGGAGCTTATGTGCCTTTTACATTATTATTAGAGGATGGGAAAAAAGGGAAAGTAGAATTCCAAAATATGAAGGAAGAATGGAAGGAAAAGTATAAGAAACCATTTCGTGAGCATAAGTACAAAGACATTCTTTCGGCCCTTCTAATTGCGATCTTATATGGGGGATTACTGGGAGTGACCGTATCTCCGGCGAAAAGTATCATAAATGATATTACTTCGGGGATAGTAATGGGGATGGTTGCGGTTGTTATTATTTTTGTAGGTTTGCTTGAAATAAAAATCAGGTTATCGAAAAGAAAGAATAAAAGAGACGAAGCAGATCAAGAGAAATCGGATGCAGAGTAGAATAGAGATTGAAAGCTAGCAGGAAGTATTTACTGGGGATTATTTCAGATGCATCTCGCAAGATGTTGATGCCATATAAATGATATGATATACTGAAGTCCATATTATTAGGTTTGTGGAGAAATGGGGACGGACAGAGTACGGGATGTGGCTTTAACGTGCTAAGTCCGAAGGAAAGCCATAAAATTCCAGTTTCTATAAAGAGCAAAGGAGGATGGTTATGGTTGATATGCAGAATCAAGAGGAAATTCCGGCATTAGAGGATTTTGCGGCATATATTAGAAATCCGGTATTTATGCAATTTTGTTCCGAGATTAAAAAGAAGTACAGGTGCAATGAGAAAATAGAATTTAGCCGTTGTAGTTGGGAACGTGGTTGGAATGTAAAATTTAAAAAGTCTGGAAAAAGCCTGTGTACCGTATATCCCAGGGAAGGATATTTTACGGTACTGGTGGTGGTTGGTGAAAAAGAAAAAGAAGCAGTTGAAGCTATTTTATGGGACTGTACTCCAGAATTAAGAGAACTTTACGAAAAAGCAAAATGGGGAAATGGACAAAAATGGCTTATGATTGATTTAGAAGATCAAGGGGAACTGCTTGCGGATGTGCTTCGGCTTATTGAAATTCGCAGGGGATAATCAATTTTGGAGTGTGGAACAAAGAGTAAAGACGGAAGACTGCGAGGTGAACGATGAAGACGTATGAAAATAAAGAGGAACTAAAGGCAGAAATCAAGAGGGCTTACGGCAAATACATTGCAGAGTTTGAGGATATCCCGGAATCCTTGAAGGACAAACGATGTGTGGAGGTGGATCGAACGCCTGCAGAAAATCTTGCATATCAGGTTGGGTGGACTACATTAGTATTGAAATGGGAAAATGATGAACAGGCTGGACTTCCAGTGAAAACACCGGCGGATGGTTTTAAGTGGAATCAATTGGGGGAATTGTATCAGTGGTTTACCGATACCTATGCCCATTTATCGCTAAAAGAACTAAAGGGCATGCTGGATGATAATATACAGAAAATTTTTACAATGATTGATTCTATGACGGAAGAGGAACTGTCTTTTCCGCATAAAAGAAAGTGGGCAGATGAAGCTACCAAAACAGCAGTATGGGAAGTTTATAAGTTTATTCATGTAAATACAGTAGCCCCCTTTGGAACATTCCGGACAAAGATTAGGAAGTGGAAGAAGTTTTTTCTTTGATACACAGATAGAGTTTTAGAAAATATCATACCTTCTTTAGGTAAAAAAATAAATAAAATAAGCGTATAATGCTATTTTTGAGTGCATGTTCAGTTTCAGGATATGCACTTATTTTTTATAATTAACTGAAAGGAGGCAATAGATGAGTTCGACAGATGAAGGATATAAGAGGCTGGAATATTATTCTAAAGATGTTGCAGCAGATAAAAAAAGAAAAGAGTTCGATATAAAAAATCATGCATTGTGCTATACAAACCAAAAACCGGATTTTCTGTTTATTGGGGATTCCATTACAGAATATTGGGAGTTAGATGCCTATTTTAGAAGCGGTGATCACTTGCTTGTGAACAGGGGCATTGCAGGAGATACAACAAAGTATCTAAAGAAGCGGTTCTATACGGATGCAGTTCAATTGCAGCCAAGATATTGTATCTTGGAAATCGGAATCAATGATTTTATTGAACGGGAAGGGAGTTACTGGAAAAGGGCGGAGCCGACACGGTATAATCAGGTAGTGGCAACAGCAAAACAGTATATTACGCAAATTGTACAACAGGCAAAAGAAGAGAGTATCTGCTTGATTTTAACATCCCTTTTGCCGATCCTAATAGATGAAAAAAGTAAGAAAAACTATATCAAAGAGCTGAATGATTGGCTGGCAGAAGTGGCGAAGAAGAATAATCTTATTTTTGTAAATTATTATGCTACAATGGTATTTCCGGGGACAGATAAACCGTTGGATAGGATTACTTATGATGGTATTCATCCAAATGCGAAAGGGTACCAGATTATGGCAACAGTTTTACGCAATACGTTAAAAAAACACGAGATTCTAATTTGAAAGGAGATACTAAATATGATATTTGATTCAATTCATAATAAAGAAAACTATAAGGAGGAGGGGAAAATTTATCAGGCATTATGCTATTTGGCGGGAATAAAAAGTTGGGAAGAAGCTATTCCGGATACTATAATCCAAAAAGACTCTATAATAGCGAACCCTGTATCATTTGTTAGCAAAGAAGAAAAAGATTGTATGTATGAAGCTCATGAAAAGTATATAGATGTTCATTATATTATGGAAGGAGCGGAACGAATCGCAACTGCTGATGTAAGTAGTCTGCAAATCATGACACCGTTCAGTGAAGAAAGAGATATTGGGTTTTATCAAGGAGATGAATCGGGGCGTTATCTTTTGAAGCCGGGAGAGTTTATGGTATGCTTTCCAAGCGATGCTCATAAGGTTGCCATGATGGATAAAACACCGGAAACAGTAAAAAAAATAGTTGTTAAAATTAGAGTATAAAGGAATTATATTGGAATCAGCTATAATACATAGCCAGATTTTTCGATCTTTGAATCTGTATTAAAGAAATATTCAAAGGAAGTGTGAAGCCTGGTGAGTGATTATAGCTGTTTTTTTTATCATAGGAGGATGCCATGTCAGTGATAGATAATATACGGTTCACATTTTTATATATTGAATTTTATTCCATGGGAAAAACCTGGGTATATCCAGAATCCGTGATTCCTTACAGCATATTCCGGTATATTGAAAAAGGAAAAGCGGAGCTTTGTATTGATGGGGAAGAAACGATCGTAGAGGAAAATCAGATCGTATATATCCCGCAGGGATGTAAAATGTCTTGCCGGGCTCTTAGTGAAGCCTTCGAGTTTTATAGCCTTCGTTTTACTACTTCGGTACTTTATGAAGGGGAAGATATGTTGGCAGAATATTATGGGATTCCAAGGATTTCAGTCAACCAGGGAGAAGATATTTATTTTAAGGAAATATACAAATGGGTAAAAAAAGATTCCATGGTAAAAAAATGTTTTGTAAGGGGCTATTTGGATCTATTGATTGGTTCATTGGCTATGCATGGAAATAAAGTTGATAAGACAACTGGAGATTTTGTGGAGAAAATAGAAGGAAGATCCTTAAGAGATAAAAACACTAAGAAAAATGAGCAGATTGATCCAAGAATTTACATGGTGGCAGACTATATTATCCTGCATCCAAGTGAAAAATACACACCACAAAAAATGGCAGAAATGGCAGAGCTTAGTAAACAAAGATTTAGCAGCCTGTTTAAGATCAACATGGGAAAAAGCCCGATGGAATATGTAAGGGAAATCCGGCTTACAACAGCAGCAAGGGCTTTGTTGGTAAGCAATGACAATATCAATGATATTGCGTATGAGTGTGGATATGAAGATACAAATTACTTTATCAGGGAATTTAAAGCGGCCTTCGGTTTTACCCCAAATCAATATCGGAAAGTAGCAAGAGAATAAGAAATGAGTGGGAAATGCTATTATTGAGTGTGCGTTTAGTAGATGTGTATAAAAATAGTGACTAAAATAAGATTACAACAAACGAAATAATGTAGCTGCATTAAATAATGAAACTAAATAACAATAAATTGAATAAATGAGGGCAAGAATATGAAGAAAAAATTAGCCATTTTATTAGCTGGAACAATGATTGCCTCCACCATACTTGCGGGATGTGGTTCTAAAGAAGAGAATGCAACGAATCAAGTGGCATCCGGAGAAATGAAAGGAGATATTACATTTTGGCACTCCTTTACACAAGGACCAAGGCTGGAAGTGATACAGGAAACTGCAGACCAGTTTATGAAAGATAATCCGGGAGTCAATATTAATATCGAAACATTTTCTTGGGGCGATTTTTACACCAAATGGACAACAGGACTGGCTTCAGGAAATGTGCCAGACATGAGCACTGCACTTCCGGGGCATGTGGTAGAGATGATGGATGCAGATGCTTTGGTGCCTGTAGACGACCTGATCGATGATATTGGAAGGGACAAATTTTCAAAGACAGCATTATCGGAAGGTGAAAAAGATGGGGAGTGTTATTCCCTGCCGCTGTATTCTCACGCACAGGTTATGTGGTACCGTAAAGATTTATTGGAAAAAGCGGGGCTTTCTGTGCCAAAGACATGGGATGAGTTTGCTGAGGCTGCAAAAACACTTACGAAGGATGGTGTGTATGGCTGTTCCTTCCCTTGTGGATCAAGTGACCTTATGGCAACCAGGTTTTTGAATTTCTATGTCCGGAGTGGAGGTGGAAGCCTTTTGACTGATGACCTTAAGGCAAATCTGACCAGTGACCTGGCAATAGATGGTATCGAATACTGGCTGGATATTTATAAAAACTGTTCTCCGAAAGATTCTGTCAATTATGCTGTGTTGGATCAGGCAAATTTGTTTTATCAGGGAAAAACGGCATTTGATTTTAATTCAGGTTTTCAGATTAGCGGGGTAGAAACCAACTCTCCAGATTTGGTTGACCAGATTGATTGTGCACCACTTCCAAAGCTGAATGTGGATGACCCGGATTACGGAGCGGAGACTTCTAATATTCCAATGGTCATTTGGAAAAATTCAAAGCATCCGGAAATCTGTAAAGCCTTTATGAAAAAACTGTATGAGAAAGATACCTATATTAAATTCCTGGATGCGACTCCAGTAGGAATGCTTCCTTCCATCAGCGGAATTTCTGATACCCCGGAATATAAGGAAAACGGGACAGTTCAGAAATTCTCAAACGCAGTCGATGTGATTACAGATGCAATGGAGAAGGGAACTGCTATCGGATATGAGCATGGACCAAGCATTCAGGCAGGTTTTCTTACTTCTCAGGGAATCATTGAAAGTATGTTCCAGGATATTATTACGAATGGTACGGATGTGAAGAAGGCTGCCAAAACAGCAGAAAAGCAATTAAATGAATTATTCAGTACCGTGCAGCAATGAAAAAACGGGTTAGGTAGATAGCCCGGGAAATGAGGAAAGGCATATATGATGAAAAGAAAAGAAAAAGTAGATTATGCCCGTTGGATTTTTGTACTCCCTGCGTTGCTGGTGGTAGGTGTTTTGCTGATATACCCAATTTTTTCCAGCCTGTATTATAGCATGACATCAAAGCACTTGATTCGGCTAACCTATGATTTTATAGGAATGGCGAATTATAAGGAAGTGTTGACCGATCCAAATTTTTATAAGGCATTCCTGAATTCTATTTTATGGACAATAGGCTCATTATTGGGGCAGTTATTTATTGGATTTACAGCAGCTCTTGCAATTAACCGTGTAAAAGTAGGAAAAGGTATTTATCGTACTTTGATGATTATTCCGTGGGCATTTCCATCCATTGTAATAGCATTGTCCTGGAAATGGATTTTAAATGGAGTATCCGGATTTGTTCCCAATATGCTAGTTCAGCTTGGGATATGCAGCGAATTACCGCAATTCCTTAGTGATAGCAGTCTGGTATTCCTGACATTAATTTTTATCAATGTATGGTTTGGAGCACCGATGATCATGGTGAATGTATTATCTGCTTTGCAGACGATTCCGCAGGATCAGTATGAAGCAGCACAGATTGATGGTGCATCCAAGATTCAGCAGTTTTGGTTCATTACAGTACCGCATATTAAGATTGTTGTTGGACTTTTAGTTGTTCTACGTACAATCTGGGTATTCAATAACTTTGATATTATTTACCTTCTTACCGGTGGCGGACCGGCAAATGCAACAACAACAATGCCAATTTATGCTTATAACATGGGTTGGAATACGAAATTGTTAGGAAGATCCTCTGCAGTCACCATGCTGTTGCTGGCATTCTTGCTGTTGGTATGTATAGTGTACTTTACGATTATTGCAAAATGGGAAAAGGAGGATAAATGATGATGAATCGAAAAGGAAAAGTCGGAAATGCTTTCTGTCATCTGTATTTGATAATCTTATCATTGATTGCGTTTTTCCCGTTAGTGTGGGTACTGTTGTGTTCAGTGAAGCCGTCGGGAGAATTGACATCCAATCCTACCAGATTCTTGCCGAAGCATTTTACCCTGGATAACTTTACTCATGTGATCCAGGATCTGGGATTTGCTAAAAATATTGGAAACAGCTTGCTTATCGCCATTATCACAACGTGCATTGCAATTGTGATTTCTTCCATGGCAGCTTATGGGATTGTACGGTTTTTTCCGAAACTGGGTTCCATTATGTCAAAAGTGCTTGTGGCTACATACATGTTTCCACCAATCCTGCTGGCAATTCCCTATTCTATGGTAATGGCAAAGTTGGGATTAGTTAATACCAGGATTGGTCTGATTATTGTGTACCTGTCCTTTAGTGTTCCTTACGCAGTTTGGATGCTGGTAGGATTTTTCAAAACGGTGCCATTGGGAATTGAAGAAGCCGCAAGAGTGGATGGTGCCAATAAATTTCAAACGTTTGTACAGATTGTTCTTCCTTTGGTCATGCCGGGGATTGTAGCAACAGCAATTTATACATTTATCAATGCATGGAATGAATTCTTATATTCATTGATTTTAATTAACAGTACAGATAAAATGACGGTTTCCGTGGCATTAAAATCTTTGCAGGGAGCTGAGATATTGAACTGGGGAGATATGATGGCAGCATCAACTCTCGTAGTAGTTCCATCTGTTATATTCTTTATGTTTATTCAGAATAAGATTGCAGGTGGAATGACAGATGGTGCAGTAAAATAAAAAAAATGGAGGTATAAAGTAATGAAAACAGTAGGATATGCAATTGTAGGAACAGGATATTTTGGTGCAGAGCTTGGAAGGATTATGAAGGAACAGGAGGGTGCCAGAATTGTGGCAGTCCTTGATCCGGAAAACGGACAGACCATAGCAGAGGAGTTGGGCTGTGATGTGGAAACTGATCTGGATACTTTGTATAGCAGGGAAGACGTTGAAGCAGTCATTGTTGCCACACCGAATTACTTACATAAAGAGCCTGTAATCAAAGCGGCAGAACATGGAGTGAATGTATTTTGTGAAAAACCCATTGCACTTTCCTATCAGGATTGTGACGAAATGGTAAGAGCCTGTCAGGAACACGGTGTAATCTTTATGGCAGGTCATGTTATGAATTTCTTCCATGGGGTACGCTATGCGAAAAAACTGATCAATGACGGGGTGATTGGAAAAGTTCTCTATTGCCATTCTGCAAGAAATGGATGGGAGGAACAGCAGCCAACTATATCCTGGAAAAAAATCAGGGAAAAATCAGGTGGACATTTGTACCATCACATTCATGAACTGGATTGTGTACAGTTTCTGATGGGAGGGATGCCAGAAGAAGTTACTATGACCGGTGGAAATGTTGCACACCAGGGAGAGGCTTTTGGAGATGAAGATGATATGTTGTTCGTGAATATGCAGTTTTCGGATAACCGGTATGCAGTGTTAGAGTGGGGATCTGCTTTCCATTGGCCGGAACATTACGTCCTGATTCAGGGAACAAAGGGTGCAATTAAGATTGATATGTGTGATTGCGGCGGAACGCTGAAAGTAGATGGTAGGGAAGAACATTTCCTTGTGCATGAGTCACAGGAAGAAGATGATGACCGGACTAGAATCTATCATGGTACCGAGATGGATGGTGCTATTATGTATGGAAAACCAGGAAAGAAACCGCCAATGTGGCTGCACAGCATTATGAAAAATGAGATGAAATATCTGAACGGCATTCTCCATGGAAAGGAAGCTGATGATGAATTTAGACCACTGCTCACAGGAGAAGCTGCGAGAGCTGCGATTGCGACAGCAGATGCCTGCACGAAATCAAGATTTGAAGATCGAAAAGTGAAACTCAGTGAGATTATCGGATAGGGGAGTGCGATATGAATAAGTATAAAAAAATTATTTCTCTAGCAGCAACTGCAGTGATATGTGTTTCACCAATGAGTGTATATGCTCAAGAGGTCCAGACAGATATGACTGAGGCTGTGTCAGAGAAAACACAGGGGACAGAATCCTCTTCGGTACCAGTTTTGCAAAAGGAAGGAATCGAAATTTCGGAAGGTACAGGATATGATTTGAGTAAGGAACCTGGGGCAGAAACAGTAACAGCATTGGAACAGGGAACTATCGTTATCTCTTATAAAACAACCAGTGAAAATGCGGTTCAATCATTATTGAGTGTAGGAAATGGTACAAAAGGGAATCAGGATAGACATTTCCACTTATATATTACAAATGCTGGCGGTGTAGGGATGGAATTGAGAAATACAGATGGCGAGTTTAAATATACGCTGGATCGCCCGGCTGCTGTGCGTGGCAGTTATAAGGGTGAAAGAGTATCCAATACCGTTGCATTAAAAGCGGATAAAGAAAATAAACAGTACAAGCTGTTTGCAAATGGAGAATTATTAGCAACGCTGGATCAGGAGGCATTTAAGTTTATCAGTGATATTACAGGAGTAGATAATGTCATGCTGGGTGGTACCATGCGTCAGGGAACTGTTGCTTATCCATTTGGCGGTTCTATAGAGAGCCTCCAGGTATATCAGGACGTGCTTTCTGATGATGAACTTATTTCTGTGACAGGAAAGACGATCTATGCAGAGAATATTTTTTATGCAGGGGATGCTACAAAATCCAATTATTTCCGAATCCCATCCCTTTTAGCATTGGACTCCGGTACAGTGCTTGCAGCAGCAGATGCAAGATATGGTGGCACCCATGATGCAAAAAGCAAGATCAATACAGCATTTGCAAAAAGTACAGATGGTGGAAAAACGTGGGGACAGCCGACATTGCCATTGAAGTTTGATGATTATGCAGCAAAGAATATAGACTGGCCACGGGATTCGGTGGGCAAGAATGTGCAGATACAAGGGAGTGCTTCCTACATAGATCCGGTACTTTTAGAGGATAAGGACACACATCGGGTATTTCTCTTTGCTGATATGATGCCGGCAGGAATTGGAAGTTCCAACGCTTCCGTAGGTTCTGGATTTAAAGAGGTTGATGGGAAGAAATATTTGAAATTGCACTGGAAGGATGATGCGGCAGGAACGTATGATTACTCCATAAGAGAAAATGGAACCATTTATAACGATACCACAAATTCAGCAACCGAATATAGTGTTGATGGTGAATATAATCTGTACAAAAATGGAAATGCCATGCTCTGTAAACAGTACGATTACAATTTTGAAGGTACAAAGTTGTTGGAAACCCAGACGGACACGGAAGTAAATATGAATGTGTTTTATAAAGATGCAGATTTTAAAGTATTCCCAACAACTTATCTGGCAATGAAATACTCAGATGATGAGGGAGAAAGCTGGTCTGATTTACAGATTGTAAGTACCTTTAAGCCAGAAGGCTCAAAATTCCTGGTATTGGGACCAGGTGTAGGAAAACAGATAGCAAATGGTGATCATGCCGGAAGATTGATTGTTCCACTATATTCGAAATCATCTGCAGAACTGGGATTTATGTATAGTGATGACCATGGAGACAACTGGAAATACGTAGAAGCAGACCAGAATACAGGTGGGGCAACCGCAGAAGCACAGATTGTAGAAATGCCGGATGGTTCCTTGAAAACCTATCTGCGTACAGGATCAGGATATATTGCACAAGTGACAAGTACAGATGGAGGAGAAACCTGGAGTGAGCGTGTTCCACTAACTGAAATTGCAACAACGGGATATGGAACACAGTTGTCAGTGATTAATTATTCACAGCCTGTTGATGGAAAGCCTGCTATCTTATTATCAGCACCAAATGCAACCAATGGCAGAAAAAATGGAAAGATATGGATTGGTTTGATCAGCGAAACAGGAAATTCCGGAAAAGATAAGTATTCTGTGGAGTGGAAATATTGTTATTCTGTGGATACTCCGCAAATGGGCTATTCGTATTCCTGCCTGACAGAGCTTCCGGACGGCGAGATCGGGCTTTTATATGAGAAATATGATTCCTGGTCAAGAAATGAATTGCATCTGAAAAATATATTAAAATATGAAAGGTTCAATATTAATGAATTGAAAGTTCAACCTTAAGATGTAATACCTCTGATAATTAAAAGAAAATAAGCGGTACATACTGATATGATACCAACTGATACGTGACCGCTTATTTTCATAAAAAAGAGGAAATGAATGATACAGAAGTTAAAACCAAGGAGGAAAAAGAGATGTATCAGAAAGTGGCAAATCTGAAGGGAAAATTGATTGTATCTTGTCAGGCATTGCCGAATGAACCCTTACATTCTTCTTTTATCATGGGAAGAATGGCACTGGCAGCAAAGGAAGGCGGAGCAAGCGGAATTCGTGCGAACTCAAAAGAAGATATTAAAGAGATTCAATCAAAAGTGGATCTTCCAATCATTGGTATTGTAAAGAGAGATTATGCAGACAGCGCAGTTTATATAACACCAACAATAAAGGAAATCGAAGAATTGATGGAAGTGAAACCGGATATTATTGCAATGGATGCAACCATGTCCAAACGTCCAGGAAATCAGACCTTGGATGAATTCTTCCACGAAGTGAAAGCAAAATATCCAAATCAGCTTTGGATGGCAGACTGTTCTACCATAGAAGAAGCTCTCCATGCAGATGATCTTGGTTTTGATTTTATTGGAACAACCCTGGTCGGATATACGGAGCAGAGCAAGGGGGACAAGATCGAGAAGAATGATTTTGAAATTCTGAGAGAAATTATTGCAGGAGTCAAACATAAGGTAATTGCTGAGGGGAATATCAATACACCCAAAAAGGCAAGGCATGCCATTGAACTTGGTGCGTACAGTGTTGTAGTTGGTTCGATTATCACAAGACCGCAGTTGATCACAAAATCATTTGTAGAGGAAATGGAACGCTAGAGTAGAAAACTAAATGAATGATTTTTATGAAGCAAAGGAGCAAAATTATGAGAAATCTTGAGAAATATAAAGGTGTGATTCCGGCATTTTATGCTTGCTATGACAAAGAAGGAAACATTAGTCCGGAAGGTGTACAGGAACTGACAAAATATTTTGTAAAAAAAGGGGTAAAAGGTGTCTATGTAAACGGTTCTTCCGGAGAGTGTATTTATCAGAATGTGGAAGATCGTAAGATCGTACTTGAGAATGTTATGAAAGCAGCGGAAGGTAAACTTACAGTTATCGCCCATGTCGCCTGCAATAACACGAAGGACAGTCAGGAACTTGCCAGACATGCAGAAGAGCTGGGGGTAGATGCAATCGCTGCAATTCCTCCCATCTATTTTCACTTACCGGAATACGCTATTGCACAGTATTGGAATGCCATTAGTGCAGCGGCACCGAACACAGACTTTGTAATTTATAACATACCTCAGCTTGCTGGTGTTGCACTTACACAGAATTTATTTGCAGAGATGAGGAAGAATCCAAACGTCATTGGTGTCAAGAATTCCTCTATGCCGGTACAGGATATCCAAATGTTTAAGCAGGCTGCAGGAGATGAGTACATTATCTTTAATGGTCCTGATGAGCAGTTTATGAGCGGACGTGTTATCGGGGCAGAGGGTGCAATTGGGGGAACCTATGGTGCTATGCCTGAATTATACTTAAAGTTGGATGAGTGTGTAAATGCAGGAAAGATGACAGAGGCAAGAAAAATCCAGTATGCTTGTAATGAGATAATTTATAAAATGTGTTCAGCACACGGAAACATGTATGCAGTTATTAAAGCAATTCTAAAGATCAATGAGGGACTGGAACTTGGCGGAGTAAGAGAGCCTCTTCCAGCACTGGTAGATGAAGACATGGAAATCGTAAAAGAAGCTGCTCAGATGATCTGTGATGCGAAGAAAAAATATTTGTAATAAGATAATACGCAGACAATAGTCCGTTTGAGGATATTTGTTAGTAGTAATACCCGGCACAAATTTATAAGCCGGGTGTTGCTTTTTAAGATGAAAGAGTGTGATTTAAGATGCAGCCGGGATTGGGTAAGAAAGTAAAAGAGGGTGTGAAATGAAAAAGTATATAAGTATTGACATTGGAGGGACAGCAATCAAGTATGGTATCATTTGTGAAAATGCTGAAATTGTGCTGAAAGGAAGTTTGAAAACAGAAGCGTGGAGAGGTGGTCCGGAAATTTTAAAGAAGGTCATAGGGATTGTGGAACATCTGATCGAACATATAGGGGAGGCGATTACCGGAATTTGCATTTCTACTGCAGGAATGGTAGATACAGAAAGAGGTTCTATTTTTTATTCAGCACCACTGATCCCTGATTATGCAGGTACGGAATTTAAAAAGACCTTAGAGGAAAAATTTCATATACCATGTGAAGTGGAAAATGATGTAAACTGTGCAGGGCTTGCAGAATATAGTTCAGGTGCAGCAAAAGGGTGCAAGGTGGTTTTGATGCTGACCATAGGTACGGGTATTGGTGGCTGTATCGTGTTAGATGGGAAGGTGTTTCATGGTTTTAGTAACAGTGCATGTGAAGTTGGGTATATGCACATGGATGACAGTGATTTTCAGACGTTGGGGGCAGCCAGTATTTTAAGTAAAAAAGTATCCCAGTGGAAAGGAGAGCCTGAAGAAAAGTGGGATGGATACCGTATTTTTGAGGAAGCAAAAAAGGGAGACATGATTTGTAATCGTGCCATTGATCAAATGATAGAGATTCTTGGAAAAGGAATTGCTAATATTTGCTATGTAATCAATCCAGAGGTTGTTGTGCTTGGTGGTGGTATCATGGCCCAGGAAGAGTTTCTACGAGGGAAAATACAAGATGCTGTCAAAAAGTATTTAATATCCAGTATTGAGGAACATACAAAAATAGTATTTGCCAAGCACCAGAATGATGCAGGAATACTGGGGGCATTTTATCATTTCTGCGGTGTAAATAAAAAGTTATAAGATACAAGAATATCATTAGGAGTAATTGTCAACAGCTTACACATCCCAAAAGGGCAGTGTAGGCTGTTGTTTTATGTTTGACGATTACCGTAGGGAAGAGCTATTCTGAAAATTTCTGAAGTGGCTGGCAGATTTTTACTGGATATGTTGTCTTAAAATGCAGGATGCGTTATAATAAATGTAAAATTTATGGTTATACGAACCAAGGATAATAACTAATTATCCGTAATGCTTTGTTTATATTACACTACTTTTACAAAAGGAGAATATTCTATGAATCTAGTTGAAAAATATAAGTATTTTAAAAAGGGAAGTAGCTCTGATTTTTCTGCACAAAATTTGAGTTATCATATTTTTGAAAATATAGATTTCAAACAATATTTCGATGTAGATAAGGAAATTACTTCTTTTTTTCGCTGCGATTTCCGAGGTTCTACTTTTAGAAATATTACATTTTATAAAAATAAATTTGACCGTGCAGATTTCATTTCTTGTACTTTTATAGATTGCAAATTTTATGAAGTTAATTTTGGACGTTCTCAAACAAAAGATTGCTATTTTTATCATTGTTCGTTTGCTGACAATTTGTATAATACAAATACAATACAGACATCAAGCTATGAGGATTGTGAATTTAATAACGAAAAAATCTTGGCTAATATAAATGATTGCACTTATGCTACCTGCATTTTTAACAGTTGTAATTTTGATAGGACATCTGCTGATAGATTACATTTCTTTAAATGTAAAATGAGTAAGATAAACTTTGCAACATTACATGCAGAAAATTTCACCTTTGACAATTGCTATTTAGAAGATATAGACTTAGGTATGCCTTTTGTATTTGGTTATTTCATTACAAACACCAGTTTAAAACATGTAAATTTTTTGTACAGAGGACATAGAGTTTCTTTTCAAGAATCAAAAGAGCATGCCAGAGAGTTATGGTCTCAAAATAGATATGCTAATTATTTTAATTCGCATATTATTTTAGGTGAAACCCAAAAGCTCCCAGATATATTACCATCAATACTTGATAATATAGAAAAATTAAGCCCATTCAAACAAAAGATTGAACTTCAGCAAATATTTGATTGTATAATATATTATATGAAACACAACGTAATTAATTTTGATTGTATATATAAAATAATACATTATTTAGAGGTAATATATAATAAAGAAAAATATATCCCTGAAATACAAATGATTTTTGCATCATATACATACCAAATTACATATTTACTTAAAACTTTTGATTTTGACTATAACTTCTATACTAACAAAAGCAATGTGGTTTCATTTGTTACATTTTGTTGTAATACGGAGGATTATGATATAGCAGTAAATTGTACTGAAAAATTCGTTAGAAGTACCTGCAATAAATTTGGTTCTCCAGATAGTTATGTATTATACCATTCTCAAAAAGGCTCTTGGTTATTAACATTTGCAATATCACCATTAATTGCTCTTGCCATAGTTAGAATTGTAAAATACTCTTTTAATTTGAATATAGAATTGCGTATAAAGAATAAACTATATCAAAAATTAGCAGTCTTGTTAGATCAAAATTTATCAATTGAGGATTTGAATAAAATTACAGATGTAGCGGTTAGAGCAAATCTTATAGAAGAAAAAGAAAATAGTACTCAATTAAATACAGAACTGGGATCTTTGTTGGATATAGTAAGAAATATAGAAATCGGATTATAAATCAGGGGGATACTTCCCCTGATTTATTAACATATTGAATAATTTTATTTATATTGGATAGTAAAATTTCTTTTGGATAAGAAAGATTTATTCTAAACCAATAGTATTTGTTTGAAAAAAATAGATACCGAGAGTGAGGAATAGTTATAATGTTCAACTTGTCAGATAACTCTTCCGAAATTTTATCGTCATTCGAAGTCCTAAAACAGTATTTAGGAATGCCCATTATACAAAACATGCCTCCTTGACAGCTTGCTAATTTTACCTTCGTTTTAACACAAAGTGAACTCAATATTTCATAATTTATAGAGCAGTAATTACAAATATTTTGGATATAAGTTTCTACTATATTTTTGTTATTATCTGAATACAAATTAAGAAATACTTCTAATTGTTTATAACTTAATGAGCCAAGTTTATATACACTTTGCTTTTCTATTTCGCTTATATACTTTTGGGGTCCATAAACTAAACAAGTTTTTGCCCCATTCAAAAATAGATTTTTGCTAAGAGAGCGAAAAATAAAAACATTCTCATTATGATTAAAAATATTCAGTTCAGATAAAAGATTAATATTATTGTTCCAAGGCATACCTCCATATATGTAATCAATAAAAATAAAAATATTTAGATGATGACAAATATTAAAAATTTTTGTATAAAAATCTTCCTTCAAAGATATACCTGATCCAAAAAGAGGATCGGTTATAATTAGTAGTTCTATCCTTTGTGATATTAATTGCTGTTCCAATTCTGCAATATCAAATTTCAAATTTCCATTATCATCCAATACCTGATAATAATAAATGTTTCCATGTAATTTCTTTAGCATATCAATATAAGTAAAATAAGTAGGAGATAATAATAAGGAGTTTAGTGTTCCTTTTTCGAATAATAATTCTAAAATCAAATATGCTGCTACAGTTCCATTTGGAAATATTGAAATATTTTTAGCAATTTCTTCTGGTAATTTCTGATTTTTAGCAAAATATCTTTTATAGATTTCCATTTCATTAACAAAATAATATTGCTTAATTGCAGGAATTTCTTCCGACAAGTTAGTCGGATTTGTAAAACAACTAGGAATATTATAAAATTGGGGATTATGTAAGTCCCAATCAGAAATAAAAAACTTTTGTGATCTTAAAGTTGGATTAATAATATTCCCTATGTTAGAATCATAATTTACAGGTATTTTCATTGTACCTCCGTAATAAATAAGTTCTCATTTTGGGATTTATATCATAAATTTCGTAACCCTTATTCAAAAAATCCGAGATTCCCTTTAAATCTGCATAGGGTAAAGAAAGATAATCAGGACTCTGAGTTGTGATTTTATCATGTAAAATATTGCCATACATTATAAATCGAAGCTCATTACCATAGTAAAAATCTAAATTTATAGCACTTTGATGAATTTTAAAGGCTGTTTTCAAGCTTGGAAAATTACTTGGATGGACAGTACTAATAATGGCATTATAATTTTGTTCTAAACTATATTTGTTTAGGTGCTGTAAAAGCATATATAAATAACCATTTCCTTGCCATTTCGGAGCTATAATTCCATGTTCAAATTGAATGATATTATTTTTGTTTTTCGTAATAAATTTTGTTAGATCAGTTTTTGCTTTGCTTGGTGTAACATATGAAGCAAAACCTAATAGAGTATTATCGTAAAAAACTCCAATCATTATTCCAGCACCAAGAAGAATATATTCTAAATAGTCTGTGTCAGGTTTCACAAATGTCTCTCTAAGAAAAGAGGATTCTATCAGTGAATCTCTACACTGTACTATCGCATCTATTTGTTGAATATTTAATTGCTTAAAACATAAATTATAAGTATTCATATTACCCCCCTCTGTTTGACAATCAAATTTATATTACAAGATAATTAGATATTATCCCTGGTTTAGAATGGACAGAGAGGGAGAAAAAGAGGCCGCTTAAATTAGGCGGCCCTCGGAGTTACATTGTAATATTAATATGCATTGAGTTACGTGGGTGTTTGGCAGTTAGAATGCTGTTTTGTTTGGAAGTAGACACATTTGTATATATTTCGGTTGTCTTTATAGAGCTGTGTCCCAGCATTCTCTGTATATACCGAATATCAACATCAGACTCTAATAACAGTGTCGCAAAGGAATGCCGGAACATATGTGGAGTTACGTGCATATCTATAGCGGCAAGTTTCAGATATTTGACGATCATGCTTCGGACAGATTCTTCAGAATATCTTTTGTGAAGACGGTTGATGAAGAACCACCCTGTTTTAGAAATATCTGTTTTAAAGGCTGTATAATATTCGGAAAGTATTTCTTTGACATCTTCATTACCAATTTGTAAAATACGTTCTTTTGAGCCCTTTCCGTTTATAATAATTCTGTATGTAGTAAAATCTATTTGGGAAAGAGTGAGTGAGCATAGTTCAGAAACACGTACCCCAGTTGCAAATAGTAATTCCATTACGGCTATATCACGAAGGATTGAATTGTATTTGTATGTTGTATGTGCAAGCCTTTTTTGTTTATACATAGTTCGGAGAAAGATTTCTATAACAGTGGTAGGCACTATTCGGGGCAGGACTTGTGGCTCCCGAAATTTCACATTGAGTTTCTCAAAAGGATTTTGAGATAATAAGTCTTCGTAAACAAGATAATGGAAAAATGCTTTCAAGGTAGCAATTTTCCTTTTGGCTGTTTTGGGTTTGTATTTTTGGTGTAACAGTGACAGGAATGAGTTCAATGTTGCTTTTTCTGCGAAATCCTCCTGCTGCAGCATAAATGTATGAAATTGTGATAAGTCTATACGGTATGCTTTAATGGTTTTTGAATTTAGCTTTTTTATTGTTTCACATGTTTTGAGATATTCAGATATAAAATTTGATAATTGATCCATAATAGGCACCCTCCTTTGTTTTTTTATTATGAGTGCCTATATGAAAAATGTCGATTTTATTTTTACAATTGTAAATGAGGAAATACAGAATCTTGTTGATTATCAGGACAATCGATGAGTGAGCCTCTCGTGTGAATGATATTAGGATGAAAGTGGCAGAGATTATGCCACTGTCGTTTCTCTTTTCTTCAGATGCCTGTCAATGATCAGCAGAAAGGCTCCGGAAGAGATAACAGCGCTGACGGCATCTGAAAGTGGTTCCGCATAGAATGCCGCAGAAGCCTGGAAAAACAGCGGAAGGGTAATAGTTCCTGCAACATAAAGCAGCTTCCTTAATATGGAAAGGAAAAGAGCGGTTTTGGTCCGTTCCAGGGCAGTCAGTGCATCTACAAACACATACTGAAAGCTTAAAGGGATGATCATCATGGTAAATACTTTGATTCCCCAGACAGAAAAGTCCATGTATTCCTGACTGGAGGTGAAAAGGCGGACAAAGGTTCCCGGAATAAAACGGGAAAGGATAAACATGAATGTGGTAAACAGAAGCATCAGCTTCAGGTTTGTACGTACTGTTTTTTTGACCCGCTGAGTCTGACGGGCGCCGTAATTATAACTGATGATCGCCTGGGTTCCGCCGCTGATACCGATCATGGGAGAAGTGATCAGCAGCATATAGCTTTGTACAATGGTAGCGCAGGTGATCAGCATATCTCCCTGTTCCGGTCCGCCGTATTTCTGAAGAACTGTGTTCATGACAATCAGAAGAATGCTGTCTGTTGCCAGAATCAGAAACGGGGACATTCCAAGGTAAAGGATATTCAGCATCAGTTTTCTGCTGTAATTGCCAAAGGAAATGCGTACGTGGACTTTTTTGCTGAACAGAAAAAGCAGAGCAAAGGCACAGGATGCCATCTGAGAGATAACAGTGGCAATGGCTGCTCCGGCTACATCCATATGGAACAAAAAGATAAAAACAGGGTCAAGGATGATGTTGGAAACTGCGCCAATAAGCACAGTCATCATTCCGGCAACAGGGAATCCCTGACAGTTGATAAAATAATTCAGACCGGCTGCCATCAATGCAAAAAAGGTTCCGGCAGTATAAATGGTCATATAAGTATCTGCATATGGGAAAGTGATCTCACTGGCCCCGAACCAGATCAGAAGATGATCTTTCATAAAAAGAAAGCCGGCTGTCAGTATAACGGAAAATCCGCACAGCATCAAAAAAGAGTTTGACAGAATCTGTCTGGCCTTCGGAAGATTGCCCTCGCCCATTCGGATCCCAAGAAGAATGGAACCGCCTAATCCCACAAGAGTTCCGAAGGATGACAGAAGAGTCACAATGGGACCGCACACGCCCACTCCTGCCAGCGCCAGGGCGCCGGTACCCGGGATATGGCCGATGTACATGCGGTCAATAATACTGTACAGAACATTGACAAACTGGGCGATCATTGCCGGAATGGCAAGACGCAGCACCAGTGAAGATACAGGATCTTTTCCAAGATCTGCTGAAGTTTTCATAATTTATTTCCCCCGCCCGAAAAGTGTGCAGAAAACCTGCACCGTCCACTACTATAACAGAAGTATCGGGGCAATTCAATAAAAAGAAAACGTTTCGTCTGGAAGATAAGAAAAAGAAATGGAAGATAAAAAAGATACCACAATATTGAGAATTTTAAGAAATTTGAGAGGGATATATAAATTTTATTTTAGGTATATAAATTTCCGGTATTTTCCGGATTTACAAGGGGCAGTACTTGTGATAAAACGAAAAATAATGTGATAATAGGCTGAAACTGTTTTCGCAGTGCAATATTTTATGAAATCAGAAGCAGGAAAAGGATTAGAAGGAGTAAAAATGGAAACAAACGAAAAAAGAAATGTTCCCGATGATGATGTGATTGATTTAAGGGAAATATTTTTTGCAATTAAGAGAAAGATTTTTCTTATTATTGCAGTAGGATTGCTGGGTGGCTGTCTGTATGGCGCATATACGGCTTTTTTAATAGATCCTGTATATACTTCCACAGCCAGTATCCTGGTCTTGTCCAAGGAGACAACTCTTACGTCTATTGCGGATCTGCAGCTGGGGTCACAGCTTGCAGCAGATTATCAGGTACTGATCAAAAGTACAAGTGTAATGGAGGATGTTATTGATGCGCTTGACCTGGAGATGACACCGGAGGCTCTCAGAGCGAGTATTACGATCAATAACCCTGTAGATACAAGAATTCTGGAAGTTTCTGTAGTAAATACGGACGGAGAACTTGCGAAAAAGATCACAGATAAGGTTGTGGAGGTTTCTTCCGAATATATTGGAGATAAAATGGAAGTTGTTCCGCCTAAGATCATCGAAAAAGGAAAGATTCCCACAGTGCAGACCTCTCCAAGCATGACCAAAAATATTCTGATCGGATTTCTTGCAGGCATTGTTCTCTGTGGAGGAATCATCTGTGTACTTACAGTTATGGATGATACCATTAAGTCTGAGGATGATGTGGAAAAGTATCTGGGTGTTCCGGTTTTGGCTTCTGTTCCGGATAGAAAGGACTATATTAACAAGAACAGAAGAAAAAAGTAATACCCTGAGTGAAAGGAGATACCGGAATAATGAAAAGAGTTTCAATGCAGGATGTCCGTAAAACGGATTATTATTATGAAGAGGCAATTAAAACACTGCTGACAAATATAAAATTTGCCGGCAAGGATGTAAAGACGATCTTACTTACAAGCTGTTACCCTAACGAAGGGAAAAGCGATATTACATTTTCTCTGGCAAGAGAAATGGCAGCGTCAGGAAAAAGGGTTCTTCTCCTGGATACAGATATGAGAAAGTCTACTTATGCTCTCAGGTTTCGCGTGGCAGAGAGTGTTTCAGGTTTATCTCAGTTTTTAAGCGGACAGATAGGAATTGCGGATTTATTATATTCAACTAATTATGAGAATCTGGATATTATTTTTGCAGGTCCTTCGGTTCCCAATCCGTCAGCTCTTCTTGGGGAGGGGATTTTTTCCACTCTTATGAAAAAACTGAGAGAGCATTACGATCATATTTTTGTTGATACACCGCCTCTTGGCACAATTATTGATGCCGCCATAGTTGCTCAGAAATGCGACGGAGCAGTTCTGGTTGTGGAAAGCGAAGCAGTCAGCCATAAAGTAGCTAAAAAAGTACTTGTCCAGATAGAAAAAAGCGGCTGCAGGACGCTCGGAGCAGTTCTCAACAAGGTTGATATGAAAAAAGACAAGTATTATTCTCGTTATAGTGGAAAGTATGCCGCCTATTATGAAAAAATGAAAGAGGATCAGAACAAAAATTGAGAAGATATGGTAAGCTTATAAATGTATGTCTGGCTCTGTTATGTATAGTGCTTGTGCTGATTCTGGGAGGGCTTGTTGTATGGAACAGAAACCAGACAAGGGAAGATAAACAAAGGCTGGAGAAGCTGGCGGACGAAACAAGAGCAGAGGACAGGGAAGATTTACAGAAATTAGATAAAAAACAGGAAGAAACGGCAAAAGAACTTCAGCAGAAGGCGGCTCAGGAAGCGGAGGTCACAGCGACCCCTGCGCCGACTCTTTCTCCTGTGCCTTCGGAACCTGTAAAGGAAAAAACAGCAGGGATATCCTGTTGGGGAGACGATCTGCTGACTGCAGAGGATACACAGCAGTATTCCTATATGACAGTTCTTCAGAAACTTCTTCAGGAAAACGGTTATAATATTCCAGTAGTCAATAAGACTCTTCAGGGCGGAGGTACTCTGTCTATGATGAAGAGAGCCGGGGTTGATGATCAGATCATTCAGAATTTTATTTCTGAGCATCAGAAAGCAGCCAATGGCGCGCAGCTTTATGTTACAGAAACAGGAATCCGTGATTTTACGGAAGAAGACCTTACCCGTGACGATCTGGACTATATCCCTGTTATATTTATGGGATATTATGGCGGCTGGAATCATGATCCGGCTGAGCTTGCGCAGCAGCAGGAGCATATTCTGAAAACATTTTCCAACCAGGAGCAGTTTATTATAGTTGGAACCCGGCCGTTGGACGGTTCCGTGGATTCAGCTGCTCTGGACGCGGCGTTAAGTGAAAAATGGAAAGAACATTACATAAGTCTTGCTGCTGTCACCTCTTCGCCTTCTTCCACATATGAAGCGCAGGCGGCAATGGCCCGGGCGGTTTATGAGAAGATGGTGGAACTGAATTACATCAGCAAATAAAACAGAAAGTGTACAAGGATGCTGACAAAAAAAAGAAGTCGATATCGAAAAAAGAAAGCCGCATATATTCTGACAGGATGCGCAGTGCTGATCGTGGCGGCAGTCTTCGGGGCAGGAATATGGAAAAAGCAGACAGCGTCTCCGCATCTGAAAAAATCCGAAAATTCTGTATCCATGGATCAGCAGGAAGACGGCATTACATATAAGGGAAAAACTTATACTTATAACGACCATCTGAGCAATTTCCTTTTTATGGGAATTGACACCAGAGGTGAGGTGGAAAACCAGGAAACAGATAATACCGGACAGGCGGATGCGATCTTTCTGGTGTCCATGGACCGGGTGACAGAACAGATTCATGTGATTTCCATTCCCCGTGATACCATAACAGAGATAGAAGTGTTTACTGTTGGAGGAAAAAGTCTTGGCAAAATGGAAAACCATATCAATCTCCAGTTTGCCCAGGGCGATGGAAAAAGAGAAAGCTGTGAACTGATGGAGGATGCGGTTTCTGACCTGTTTGGCGGAATTCATATTCAGAGTTACTGCGCGGTTAATATGGACGCAATTCCTGTAATGACAGAAATTGCCGGTAACGTGGAGGTTACGGTTCCGGATAACAGCCTGGCAGAAGTGAATCCTGAATTTACAGAAGGTGCAGAGGTTGTTCTCACAAAGGATAATGTAGAACAGTTTGTGCGCTACCGTGATATTGACCAGACTCAGAGCGCTCTGGTGCGTCAGAACAGACAAAAAAGTTTTTTGCAGGCATATATGAAAAAAGCCCAGGAAGAGTATCAGAAAGATGCCTCATTTGTTGCAAGGCTTTACGACAGCCTCAGAAGTTATATGGTCACAAACATGGGAAATGACATTTTTGTAAAGTTTCTGACAGCTACTGAAAAAAATCCTCCGGTGACGCATACAGTACCGGGCGAAGGGGTTCAGGGTGATTACTATGATGAATTTCATGTGGATCAGGACGGACTTCAGGATTTAATATATTCTGTTTTTTACAAAGAAGATAAATAGCAGACATGCCATTATCTATAAAAATTTATATTAAAAGGAGAGACGACAATGAAAAAAACAAACAAAATTTTAGCCGGAATTTTAGGCGCAGTTGTACTGATGAGCCCTGCAACCACATGGGCGGGTCCTAGTATTACAGACAAGGTAGTAGTTGTAGAAGACAGTGTTGGTAAATATATCGTAACAGATAAAATTGAAGAAGATGAAGTATTTACCACTCTGGAAACTGAAGATAAGGAAATGGCAGACCTGATCAAAGAGGTAAATGAAGGAACAAAGGATATGAAGGCTTTTACTGAAAAGTTATCTGCCGTACTGGAAACAGTAACTGATGAGGAAGCAAAAGCAGCACTTGAAAAAACAATTAAAGAAATCGAAGAAAAGAATCTTGATTTCTTAACAGGCTTTATGGCCCTGGAAGCAGAAGAAGGCGTAACTGTAGAGAAGAATGCCAACGGCAAATATGATGTTACTATTCAGATCCCGATTCTGAAAGATACTCTGAAAGATGTTAATATTTTATATTATAATAAAGAGTTAAAGATTTGGGAAATCATTGAGCCTGCAGCTGTTGATTTCGAAAAACAGACAATTGAGTTTGAAGTGGAAGACTTTTCTCTGTTAGCTGTTCTTGCTAATGTTGAGGAAGCAGAATAATCAGGGACTGAAATTTTAGTCCTGGAATATTAAAATAAGAATCTCCCCGGAAATCAGATGCTTTGCATGACTGGTACGCTGTGGGAGATTCTTTTTGAACTGGAAAAATGCACAAAAATGAAAATCGTTTTTTGGATAATATTCTGATTTTACGTTTCCATTAAAATTGTACTTGTAACCAGCCGTAAAATATGATATTATTCCGTTCAAAGAAAAGGGAGTAGCGGCCATCGGATGAAAATAAAATGGTTTTCAGATGAGGTACATATTTGCGTCAGGACGGTATCAGTAAAAGATATCCGCGATATGAAGTAAGCAGCAAGACTTTTGTTTTGAGGCAGAATGAATCTGTCCGGAATGAAAGTCTTTTTCTTTTCTTTCAATAAACCGCCCGGGGACATATGATTGAAATTTCAGTTTAAGGTATACCTGTATGTTCATCAGATTGGGCAGTAAGGAGGACACAGATGGAGGAATTTAACAACATGAAAAAGAAATGGTCTCCTAAAAGACCAAAGACCGGAAAGCATGCCAAAAAGGTTGTGGCAATCGTGGCCGGGGTTGCTGTTGTGGGTCTGTTTGCCACAGACTGTACCTATCAGATCCAGGAGCAGGAGCAGGCGGTTTTGTCAACCTTTGGTGTGCCGAAAGCAGTGACAGAAACAGGACTTCATTTTAAACTGCCTCTGATCCAGCAGGTACATAAGGTAAACACTACCATACAGGGATTTCCTATTGGATATGATCAGGACTCCAATGACGTGGTGGCAGATGAAGGGATTATGATCACGTCAGATTATAACTTTATCGACGTGGATTTTTTTGTGGAATACAGGATCACAGAACCGGTTAAATATCTTTACACGTCTCAGCAGCCGGAAGAAATTCTGAAAAGTATTGCCCAGAGCTGTATCCGTACGGTGATTGCCAGCTATACGGTAGACGATGTGCTGACTACGGGAAAAAGTGAGATACAGGCAAAGATCAAAGAAATGATCATGGAAAAAATGGAGGTTCAGGATGTGGGAATCCAGCTTGTGAACATTACGATCCAGGATGCGGAGCCGCCTACACAGGAGATCATGAAAGCCTTTAAGGCTGTGGAAACCGCAAAGCAGGGGAAAGAGACTGCCGTTAATAATGCCAATAAATACAGAAACGAAAAGCTTCCTGAGGCAGAAGCCCAGGCAGACCAGATCATTCAGGATGCAGAGGCTCAGAAGCAGGTCAGAATTAATGAGGCAGAAGCTGAAGTGGCAAGATTTAACGCCATGTATGAGGAATATGTAAAAAATCCTACAGTGACAAAGCTTCGTATGTTTTATGAGACCATGGAAGATGTACTTCCGGATATGAAGATCGTCATTGACAATGGAGACGGAACCCAGAAAGTTCTTCCGCTTGATTCTTTTACAGGGGAAAGCGCAGGTGAAGAAACGGTGGATTCACAGCAGCCGGAAACCGGGGCTGAGACAGAAAGCGCTCAGAATCAGACTACAGATGCTGCAGTACAGGGAGGTGAATGATCATGAAACGTAAAAAGGTTCTTGCTGTGGCTGCAGGTGTTGTAGTTGTATTTGCAGCTCTTACATCAGTTACAGTGACAAAACAGAATGAATATAAGCTGATCCGCCAGTTCGGAAAGGTACAGAGAGTGATTGATAAGCCGGGGATCAGTCTTCGCGTACCATTAATGGAAACAACGGCAACATTGCCAAAACAGACCCTTCTCTATGATCTTGCGCCTTCAGATGTTATCACAAGGGACAAAAAGACTATGATTACAGACAGTTATGTGATCTGGAGAATTTCAGATCCTCTGAAATTTGCCAGAACGCTGAATTCTTCAATAGAAAACGGGGAAAGCCGTATTAATACAGCAGTATATAACGCGACAAAAAATGCCATCAGCAGTATGTCCCAGGACGAGGTGATCACCAGCCGGGACGGAGAACTGGCTGATATGGTAATGGGATCTGTAGATGACAATATGGAGCAGTACGGAATAGAGGTAATGCTTTTTGATACCAAGCAGCTGGATCTGCCGGATGACAATAAGGAAGCTGTTTATGAGAGAATGATCTCAGAAAGAGATAATATAGCGGCTACTTATAAGGCTGAAGGAAGCTCAGAGGCCAAGGTGATCCGCAATACTACGGACAAAGAGGTTGCCATTCAGATTTCAGAAGCCAAGAAGCAGGCGGAAATCCTGGAAGCCCAGGGTGAGCAGGAATATATGAAGATCCTTGCCGGCGCTTATGGCGAAGAAGGAAGAAGTGATTTTTATTCCTTTGTACGCAGCCTGGATGCTCTGAAAAACTCTATGAAGGGCGAGGACAAAACAGTGATCCTTTCTCCGGATTCCCCGATCGCACAGATTTTCCAGGGGAATACAGGAACCGTGCAGTAATTGATCGTGTGTGATTTACGGAAGAGTTTATAAAAGACAGAAGTTTGTGTATTTTTGGAAAAATAAATAACTGAAGTTTTATGGAGACACAGCAGACACCGGAACATGGAAATGGGAAGGTGGCTGCTGTGTTATTGTTTACATTGTGGGGGATTTTACCTGTGAATATTTATCCGGCTGTGGCAGATATCATTTTGCAGATATGATTTTGGAAAAAAATAAAAAAAGTACTTGCAATCTTTATACATTGATGCTAAACTATAATGCGAACGCGCTATGAGTGCGTCCATAACTGCAGATTCAAGCCTAAATTACGAGAGGAGGATTTCCAGTGAAAGTAAGATCATCTGTAAAGCCGATCTGCGAGAAATGCAAGATCATTAAAAGAAAAGGATCTATCAGAGTTATCTGTGAAAATCCAAAACACAAACAGCGCCAGGGTTAATGACGGTAGTTTGTGAAACGTGCGGCTGCAGTTTGATACACCCGGAAGGGTTGTTCGGACTGTTTGTATAATTGATTTATCAAAGCATGTATTGCCTAATACCGAGAGGCAACAGCAGCATTTAGCTGCAATTTCGGAAAGGCTGTCTTACGCCAAAGACGGCTGGGTGTTTTACCGAGGCACCCCAATTAGGAAACTAAAAACAGAAAGCAGACTTTCAGGTATGCCCCATTTCACCTTGCCATCCGGTAAGTGGTATACGACAGAAGCGCTTTCAAAAAAGAAGATGGAGGAAACAGTACATGGCTCGTATAGCTGGTGTAGACTTACCAAGAGAAAAACGTATTGAAATCGGCCTTACCTATATTTATGGTATCGGCAGACCGAGCGCAGACAAAATTCTTGCGCAGGCAAATGTAAATCCTGACACACGTGTCAGAGATCTGACAGATGAAGAAGTAAAGAGAATCAGCGCTGTCATTGATGAGACAATGATGGTAGAAGGTGATCTTCGTCGTGAAATCGCTCTTAATATCAAGAGACTGCAGGAAATCGGATGCTACAGAGGAATCCGTCATCGTAAAGGACTTCCGGTTCGTGGTCAGAAGACTAAGACAAATGCAAGAACCCGCAAAGGTCCGAAGAGAACAGTAGCAAACAAGAAGAAATAATAAGTAGAATAATTGATAAAAGTAACTTAAGAATATTACATTCAAGGAAAGCGTAGGTTAGTTTTAAAATGGCAAAAGCAACCAAAAGAACGACAACAAAACGTCGTGTCAAGAAAAACGTTGAACATGGACAGGCACATATTCAGTCTTCTTTCAACAATACAATTGTTACACTGACTGACAACGAAGGAAACGCTCTTTCATGGGCAAGTGCCGGCGGTCTGGGATTTAGAGGTTCAAGGAAATCTACTCCTTATGCAGCACAGATGGCAGCAGAGACTGCAACAAAAGCTGCTTTAATCCATGGATTAAAAACTGTTGATGTTATGGTAAAAGGACCGGGTTCAGGACGTGAAGCTGCAATCCGTGCACTTCAGGCATGCGGTCTTGAAGTAACAAGTATCCGTGACGTAACACCGGTTCCGCACAACGGATGCCGTCCACCAAAACGCAGAAGAGTCTAATTGAGGAGGTAGCTTGAAATGGCAGTAAACAGAGTGCCCGTTCTGAAAAGATGCAGATCTCTTGGTCTGGATCCAATCTATTTAGGAATTGATAAAAAATCTACAAGACAGTTAAAACGTGCAAACAGAAAGATCTCTGAGTACGGTTTACAGTTAAGAGAAAAACAGAAAGCAAAATTCATTTACGGAGTTCTTGAGAAACCTTTCCGTAACTACTACAAAAAAGCCGACAGAATGCCGGGCCAGACAGGTGAGAACCTGATGGTTATGCTTGAGACAAGACTTGACAACGTAATCTTCCGTATGGGATTTGCAAGAACAAGACGTGAGGCTCGTCAGATCGTTGACCACAAGCACGTACTTGTAAACGGCAAATGTGTAAACATTCCGTCTTACCTTGTAAAAGCCGGAGATACTGTTGAGATCAAAGAAAAATGCAAAGGTTCCGAAAGATACAAAGGAATCCTGGAAGTAACAGGCGGAAGACTTGTTCCGGAGTGGCTTGATGTAAATCAGGATGCTCTTTCCGGAACTGTAAAAGAACTTCCGAACAGAGAAGTAATTGATGTACCTGTAGACGAGATGCTTATCGTCGAGCTGTACTCTAAGTAAAGCATAGAGGTTAAGGTGCAACTGAGCTTTTATGCGGTCCCCAAACGAAGCTTAGGCGGAGTTTGGGGATACTATATTAAAAGTATGACGCAGCTTTCCAGAAGGAGGGAGCCTTATAGTGTTTGATTTTAATAAACCAAAAATCGAAATTACCGAAATATCCGAAGATAAGAAATTTGGCAGATTCGTAGTGGAACCGCTGGAAAGAGGTTATGGTACTACTCTTGGCAATTCTCTCAGAAGAATCATGCTGTCTTCCCTCCCGGGAGCAGCTGTAAGCCAGGTGAAAATTGATGGCGTACTGCATGAATTCAGTTCTATTCCGGGTGTGAAAGAAGACGTTTCAGAGATCATTATGAATCTGAAGAGTCTTGCAATTAAAAATAACAGCTCTGATAACGAGCCAAAAACCGCATACATTGAGTGTGAAGGAAAAGGCGTTGTAACAGCAGCTGATATTCAGACAGACCAGGATCTTGAGATCATGAATCCGGATCAGGTCATCGCCACACTGAATGGTGGTAAGGACTGCAGACTTGCAATGGAGCTTACCATTACAAGAGGACGTGGATATGTAAGCGCTGATAAAGGCAAAACTGATGATATGCCTATCGGTGTGATTGCGGTAGATGCAATTTACACACCGGTTGACAGAGTAAACATGGTTGTGGAAAACACCCGTGTAGGTCAGGTGACAGATTATGACAAACTGACTCTGGATGTGTTCACAAACGGTACTCTTGATCCGGATGAGGCTGTCAGCCTTGCAGCAAAAGTATTAAGTGAGCATTTAAGCCTGTTCATTGATCTTTCTGAGAATGCAAAAACCGCTGAGGTTATGATCGAGAAAGAGGACAATGAGAAGGAAAAAGTTCTGGAAATGAGCATTGATGAGCTTGAGCTTTCTGTTCGTTCCTATAACTGCCTGAAACGGGCTGGAATCAATACTGTAGAAGAGCTGTGCAACAGAACATCTGAGGATATGATGAAGGTTCGTAACCTTGGCCGCAAGTCACTGGAAGAGGTACTTGCAAAGCTGAAGGAACTGGGCCTGCAGCTTCAGCCTACAGAGGAATAGAATACACTCATTTTATTAATATTACCGCGGGGAGCCAAAGCATCAGGGCAGTAAGACCGAACAAGCATGTCCCGGTGTCCCGCAGATGGAGGAAAATAACATGGCAAAATATAGAAAATTAAGCAGAACATCTGATCAGAGAAAAGCTCTGTTAAGAAACCAGGTAACAAATCTTCTGTATCACGGAAAGATCGTTACAACTGAAGCAAAAGCAAAAGAGATCCGCAAGATCGCAGAAGGTCTTATTGCTATGGCTGTTCGCGAGAAAGACAACTTTGAGACAGTTACTGTAACTGCAAAGGTTGCCCGCAAAGACGCTGAAGGCAAGAGAGTAAAAGAAGTTGTAGACGGTAAGAAGAAAACCGTATACGATGAAGTTCAGAAAGAGATCACAAAAGATGCTCCTTCCAGACTTCACGCTCGTCGTCAGATGGCAAAAGTTTTCTATCCTGTAAAAGAAGTACCGGCTAAAGGTGCTGGCAGAAAGAAAAACACAAAAGACATCGACATGGTTAAGAAAATGTTCGATGAGATCGCTCCAAAATACGTTGGACGTAACGGCGGTTACACAAGAATCGTTAAGATCGGACCACGTAAGGGCGATGCTGCAATGGAAGTACTTATTGAGTTAGTATAATTCAGTATCTCAAAGGGGATATCTGCTCAGGCAGGTATCTCCTTTTTTTACCAGAAAGCTCAGTACGTAACGTACTGCTTTTCTGGCAGATAAAAATATACTGCACAGATACTTTATCCCGCATATTTCAGGATTTTGTCATATACATGCCAAAACACCTGGCGGGACAGCGACCTGTGAACATCTGCGAACAAAGTTTCTGTTGATAAATGGATGGAAGTATCGTACAATCATAAGCACAGGAACCTGACCGGACAGAAGCTTCTGTAAGATTTACGACAAAACTGAGAATTTTTCAGACGGATCCCTCGTGGATATACAGTCGGAAAATGCTGTATGGGATTTGCAGGATTCATCAGGAGATTTTCAGAAAAAGCCGGGACATCAGATAAAAAACTGAGTATGTAAACCAGTTTTGTGTGTATAGATCCGGATACAGGGGACATGATAAGAAAAAATACAGAGGATACCAGATACATGAATATAAGAAGAATTGCAGCAGTATGGGCGGCAAAAGCTGCCGGTTTTATCTGCAAAAAAATGGGAAGACAGGGCGTTACCTGGGCCGGAAAGATTGCACTGAAGATCTATCCGCCTGTTCTGAGAGAGCTGGCATCAGAGGTGCGAAGGGATATTTTTGTGGTCTGCGGTACAAACGGAAAAACGACTACCAACAATATGCTTTGCGCAGCTTTGGAAGCAGAGGGCCAGAAAGTAATCTGTAACCATACAGGATCCAATATGCTGAACGGAGTTGTGGCAGCTTTTGTTCTGGGCGCAAAGCTCAACGGCCATATGGATGCAGACTATGCCTGTATTGAGGCAGATGAAGCTTCCACAAAGTATATTTTTCCGGAGATCAGGCCGGATTATATGGTAATGACAAATCTTTTCCGGGATCAGCTGGACCGGTATGGAGAAATCGATATTACCATGAACATTCTGGAAACTATGATAAAAACAGTTCCGGACATGAAGGTAATCGTCAATGGAGACGATGCACTTTCCGCATATCTTGCCATGGACAGCGGTAATCCATGTGTATTTTACGGAATCAGCCAGCCCGTTATGAAAAATGATACCAATGAGATACGTGAGGGCCGTTTCTGTAAAAAATGCGGAGAAAAGCTTCAGTACAGTTTTTACCATTACAGTCAGCTTGGCGATTATGCCTGCCCGAAATGCGGCTTTAAAAGACCGGAACCTGACTTTGACGCAGAGGATGTACAGGTGGGAGACCGGCTTTCCTTCCGGGTGGAAAACAGGCTTATTTCAGCTAATTACAAAGGCTTTTATAATGTATACAATATTCTGGCGGCCTATGCAGGCGTGCGTACGGCAGGCTTTTCGGCAGAGCATTTTACAGATATGCTGAAAAAATTCAATCCGGAAAACGGCCGTATGGAACAGTTCCGTATTCAGGGAACAGGAGTGACCCTGAACCTTGCCAAGAATCCGGCAGGCTTTAACCAGAATATTTCTGCTGTCATGCAGGATACGGCGCCAAAGGATGTGATCATTGCCATTAACGACAATGCTCAGGACGGAATTGATATTTCCTGGCTGTGGGATGTGGATTTTGACCTTTTCGGAGGAGAAAGTATCAGGAGCATTACAGTCAGCGGGATCCGCTGTCAGGATATGCGTCTGCGTCTGAAATATGTGGATATTCCCTCTGTACTGGAGCCGGATGTGGAAAAAGCCATCAGAGACAGAGTTAAGGACGGCACAGGAAATCTCTATGTACTTGTAAACTATACGGCACTTTTTGCCACCAGAAATATACTGAAAAAACTGGAGGGAGAGCAGAAATGAAACTGACTATTGGACATTTATATCCGGATCTGCTGAATCTCTATGGTGACAGGGGAAATATCCAGTGTCTTATGAAACGGTGTCAGTGGAGAGGGATCGAGTCAGAGACAATTTCCTTTGAGCTGAATGATACCATTGATTTTTCCGGATTGGATATCGTGCTTCTGGGCGGAGGTTCAGACAGGGAGCAGATGCTGGTCTGTGAAAAGCTCAGAGAGCTTCAGGGAGCTTTTAAGGCGTATGTGGAAAACAACGGAGTTGTGATCGCTATCTGCGGAGGCTATCAGCTTCTGGGAAATTATTATAAAACAGACCAGGGAATGATCAAAGGGCTTGAGCTTGTGGACATGCACACAGAACAGCAGGAGGGACGGCTGATCAGTAATATTGTTCTCAAAAGCGACTTATTTGACATGCCGGTGGTTGGCTTTGAAAACCATGGAGGAAGAACCTTTATCGGAAATAATCAACCTCTTGGAAAGGTTCTTTATGGATCAGGAAATGACGGACAGACAGGATATGAGGGCGTAGTCTACAAAAATGTGATCGGAACCTATCTTCACGGACCTCTTCTTCCCAAGAATCCTCAGCTTGCAGACTGGCTGATCACCCAGGCCCTCAGACGGAAATACGGAGAGAGTCTGCAGCTGGAACCGCTGGATGACACCCAGGAAAAGGAAGCAAATGATTATATTTACAAAAGGTTTGTGAAATAACACTTGCAATCAAAAAAAACTGACGTTATAATGAAGCCGTGGAGCGGTACAGAATCCGTTTCATAAGATTCAGAAACAGACTTGAAAGGAGTAACAATTATGCAGAAGTATGTATGCGAGCCATGTGGATATGTATATGACCCGGAAATCGGCGATCCGGACAGCGGAATCGAGCCGGGCACAGCATTTGAAGATATTCCGGAGGATTGGGTTTGCCCGATCTGCGGAGTAGGCAAGGATGAATTTGTACCGGAAGACTAAGTGACCGGACGGAAGGGTGCCGAAAGCAGGCTGCTTTTGACACCTTTCTTTTTATACATGGATGTTTCAGCAGAAAAGCGTAAGACTTTTGCAGAAGAATATAAGGAATTCTGAACAGAAAGGAAGCCAGCATGAAGAAAAAGACAGCAGTTATTTTTATAGGATTTTTTATGACTTTGGGAGCTCTGTCAGGATGCGGCGGAAATGATGCCACAGAAGCTGCCAGCGAGAGTGCCCAGACAGAGGATGAGGGAACCGGAGAAGACGAGGAAATGCAGGAAGCCCGGGAGGAAGAACAGGAGCAGAAAGAGAAGGAAGAAAAGAAAGCCGAAAAGGAAGCGGAGAAGGCTTCAAAAGAAGATAAAAAAGAAACTGAGAAGAAATCCGAAGCAGAGGATTCCGAAAATAAAAAAGAGGCTCAGGAGGAAACTGAGACAGAAAGTGTGAAGATCGCGGTTCTTCTTCCTGATCAGGAAGAATGGTCAGATGATGCTCAGGTGCTTGAGGCAAATCTGAAAGAGGACGGATACGAGCCTTTACTGGCCTATGCTGAGGGAGACGCTTCCAGACAGGTATCTCAGATACAGGAAATGCTGGAACAGCAGGTAGCTGCTTTTATTATCACTCCGGTAGACGCTTATGGACTGACGGATGTGCTGGCAGAAGTAAAAGAGGCAGAGATCCCGGTATTTTCCTATGATGATCTTATTATGGATACCAATGCGGTGAAATATTATACGACCTTCGGAGGCCGTCAGGCAGGACAGATGATCGCAGAAGAGATCATTAAAAAGGAAAACCTGAAAGAAGTGCAGGAAGAAAAGGAAACCAGAACCATTGAATTTCTGATGGGTTCTCCGGACGATACAGAAGCTTTGTTCCTGTATAATGGAGTTATGGAAGGACTGCAGCCTTATCTGGATGACGGAACCCTGGTGTGCACTTCCGGTAAGATCAGCTTTGACGATACCGGAATCATCAGGTGGAGCAGAGAGCTTGCCGGTACACGGATGAGCCAGCTCCTTGAGGATTCTTATGAAGACGGAGCTGTTCCGGATATTATCTGTACAGGGTTTGATGATGCCGCTCTGGGGGCTGAAGAGACTCTGGAGACAGCGGGAATTGTTCCCGGAAGTGAGCAGTGGCCTTTGATCACAGGAGTGGGATGTAAGGAGGAAGCAGTGAGATCCGTGGCATCCGGAAAAATCGGTTTCAGTCTCTTTATGGATTACAGAGATCTGGCAGATAACTGCGAGCAGATGGTTCACGTTTACCTGACAGGAGAGGAGGATCCGGAGGTAAACGATTACGAACAGTATGACAATGGTGTAAAGATCATCGGAACGTACCTCTGTGAGCCGCAGGTAATAGACGGCGATAATTATGAGCTTCTGATCGACAACGGTTATTATGAGGAAGAAGAGATAGCTCCGGAGGCTGAGGAAACCGTAACACCAGTCCCGGAGGAAAGCGTTACTCCTTCTCCGAAAGAAGACGAAGCGACTCCACAGGAAAGTGCAGCTTCCGATTGGGAAGAAGACAAAGAAGCAGTAAAACAGTCTTCAGGGGAAAAAGAGGATTCTGATTTAAAAAAGGAAAAAGAGTCTGACAAGGATGAAAAGAAAGCGTCGGAAAAAGTAACCTTAAAGAAAAGTAAATCCGCTTCTGACGATAAATAAGAAAATAAAACAGCCCGGAGCTTTACCGTAAATATATGGCAAAGCTCCGGGTTGTGTATTTGTCCGGGAAAATCCGGAAAAGGTTCGGTTTTATCTGAAAGTCAGAGAATCATCGGTCATGGAATCAATAATGGCAAGTGATTCCAGGCGCACACCCATATCGCGGATACACTGACCGCCGTTCTGGAATCCCTTTTCAATTACAATTCCCGCGCCTTCAAGAACGGCTCCTGATTCTTTTACAATTTCAATCAGTCCCATCAGGGCGCATCCATTGGCAAGGAAATCATCGATCAGAAGAACATGGTCTTCCGGTCCGAGGAATTTTTTGGAAAGGATTACATCATATACTTTTTTATGTGTAAAGGATTCCACTTTGGAGCAGTACATTTCCCCGTCAAGATTCAGACTCTGCGCCTTTTTGGCAAAAATAACAGGTACATCGAAATACTGAGCTGCGATGCAGGCAATGCCGATGCCAGAGGCCTCAATGGTAAGAATCTTTGTGATCGGACAGTCTGAAAAACGTCTTTTGAATTCTTTTCCGATTTCATTGATCAGAGTAATATCCATCTGGTGATTCAGAAAACTGTCTACTTTTAAAATATTTCCTGGTTTTACAATTCCGTCTTTAAGGATATGGTCTTTTAAGAGCTGCATGACTTCTCTCCTTTGATTTAATTACATTCTTATTAGAAATTACATCTAATATACGCTATTCTCGGCGGAAGTTCAATTCTTTTCGACAAAGTTTTGCAAAAAAATTGTGGAAGTACCCACAAAAAGTTATGCTTACTTCCGTTGCATTGCCTGAAAAGGTCTGGTACAATGAAAAAAAGCCAATATAAAAAGAAAACAGAACGAAAAAACAGAAAAGAATCACTGAAACAGAAAGAGCAGGGAGAAGAGCAGCGTTTTATCTGTCGGGAAAAACACAGGGAAAATAACTGCAAAAAATACAGGAGAGGGAAGGCGTATCATGAAAGAATACGAAGTGATCTGGGAGATTTTTAACAAATGCCCGGGAAATCAGATGCGGGATGTATTTGTAGATGAGGTGCAGCTGGAAGACCCGGAAGAATATGTAAAGAATAAATTTCAGGGAAAAGAAGTTTCCTATGACAAGACAGTTCTTGAAGACGGAACAGTGATTTTTGATATTCTCACCTCGGGGATAAAACAGAGATGCTCCTTTACAGAGATTTAGTAGCTGTGCTATAATGGCAGGTGGCGGCAGAACAAAGAGGACCGCAGATCAGTCCGGTAAGGCCGGGAAAGGAGCACACATGAGCGAAACAAAAGAGACACATGTGCATATCATGGAGGACGGAAGTGTGGTTGAACATTCACACGGAGCGCACGGCCATCATCACAGTCATGCGCAGACCAAGGCTGTACTTAATCGTCTTTCAAGAGCAATCGGCCATATGGAATCTATTAAGAGAATGGTAGAAGACGGACGTGACTGTTCCGAGGTTCTGATTCAGCTTTCAGCAGTGAAATCCGCAATTAATAATACAGGCAAGATCATTCTCCAGGACCACATTGAGCACTGCATTGTAGATGCTGTGGAGCATGGGGACCGGGACGCTATCAGGGAACTGGAAAAGGCCATAGACCGGTTCATCAAATAAGGGAGAATCTTACTGCACAGATAGACGATAATAATATAGAAGGAGAAGTAAGATGGCAAAGGAATGTAACAGCAAAACCTGTGACAAATCAAGCTGCGAGGGATGCAGCAGCAAAGGTAAGAACATGGATCTTATGGCAGAAGCCAATTCCATGTCCAATGTAAAACATGTGATCGGTATTGTCAGCGGCAAGGGCGGCGTAGGTAAATCTTTTGTAACAGCATCTCTTGCAAACCGCATGGCAGCCAAAGGTTTTAAAGTAGGTATTCTGGACGCGGATATTACCGGTCCGTCTATTCCGAAAATGTATGGTCTGAAGGGCGCTGCCCAGGCAGACGACAATGGAATCTACCCAATGGAGACAGGAAACGGGATCAAGGTTATTTCTGTAAACCTCCTGCTTCCTACAGAGGAGACTCCTGTTATCTGGAGAGGACCGATCCTTGCAAATATGGTAAAACAGTTCTGGACCGATGTGATCTGGGGAGACCTGGATTATCTGTTTGTAGACATGCCTCCGGGAACCGGCGACGTACCGCTTACTGTATTCCAGTCACTTCCGGTTGACGGAATCGTGATCGTAAGCTCTCCGCAGGATCTTGTAAAAATGATCGTTAAAAAAGCATTTAATATGGCTGAAATGATGCATATTCCGGTACTTGGGATCGTAGAGAATTACAGCTATGTAAAATGTCCGGACTGCGGAAAGGAGATCAAAGTATTTGGTGAAAGCCATATTGATGAGATTGCGGCAGAACTTGGAGTTCCGGTACTTGGCAAAATGCCCATCGAGGCATCTTTTGCAGATTATGCGGACAAAGGAGAATTCCATCAGGTAGTAAATACTTATCTTGAAGCGGCAGATAACTGTATGCCGGTATAAGATAAGAATTAATATAAGCTCAAAAATACTATGGCCCCTGGCCGGATCGAGAAAGGAGTCTCTCATGAGCAACGTAAGACGTGTTTATGTAGAAAAGAAACCTACCTATGCAGTTCAGGCAAAAGAACTGAAACATGAAATCAGCAGTTACCTGGGAATCAAATCTGTTACAGGTGTAAGAGTGCTGATTCGTTATGATGTGGAGAATATTTCTGACGAGGTGTTTGAAAAAGCCTGCAGGACAGTATTTGCAGAGCCGCCGGTAGACGAGCTTTATCAGGAAAGCTTTGAAACCGCAGAGGATTCCAGAATTTTTTCTGTAGAATATCTGCCGGGTCAGTTTGACCAGAGAGCAGATTCTGCAGTACAGTGTGTTCAGTTTCTGGATGAAAATTCACAGCCGATCATCCGTTCCGCTACTACCTATGTAATTGAAGGAACCGTAACGGATGAGGAATTTGAAGCTGTAAAACACCACTGCATCAATCCGGTAGATTCCAGAGAAACAGGAATTGAGAAACCGGAAACTCTGGTAAATGTTTTTCCGGAGCCGGAGGATGTAAAGATTTTTGACGGCTTTAAGGATATGGCGGAAAATGATCTGAAGGATCTGTACGATTCTCTTAATCTTGCAATGACATTCAGAGATTTTCAGCATATTCAGAGTTATTTCAAAGGGGAAGAGAACCGCAATCCTTCCATGACAGAAATTCGTGTTCTGGATACCTACTGGTCAGATCACTGCCGTCATACTACCTTTTCTACTGAGCTTACAGATGTTAAATTTGGTGAGGGCGACTATAAAGAGCCTATCGAAAAAACATATGAGCAGTACCTGAACGACAGAGAGGTTCTTTATAAAGACCGTGACGACAAATTCATCTGTCTGATGGATCTTGCCCTGATGGCAATGAAAAAACTGAAATCTGAAGGAAAGCTTCAGGATCAGGAGGAATCTGACGAGATCAATGCCTGCAGTATTGTAGTTCCTGTAGATGTTGACGGCAAAGAAGAAGAGTGGCTGATCAACTTTAAAAATGAGACACACAACCATCCGACAGAGATCGAGCCGTTTGGCGGTGCTGCAACCTGCCTTGGCGGAGCCATCCGTGACCCGCTTTCCGGAAGAACCTATGTATATCAGGCGATGCGCGTAACAGGCGCTGCAGATCCTACAGTTTCTGTAAAAGAAACTCTGAAGGGCAAGCTTCCTCAGAAGAAACTGGTAAGAAGCGCAGCTCATGGATACAGTTCCTATGGAAACCAGATCGGTCTTGCAACAGGCTATGTAAAAGAAATCTATCATCCGGACTATGTGGCAAAACGTATGGAGATCGGCGCTGTTCTGGGCGCAGCTCCAAGACGCGCTGTTATCCGTGAAAATTCTGATCCGGGAGATATCATTATCCTTCTGGGCGGACGTACCGGCCGCGACGGAATCGGCGGTGCAACCGGTTCATCCAAGGTGCATACAGAGGCTTCTATTGAAGTGTGCGGCGCTGAGGTACAGAAAGGAAATGCTCCTACAGAACGTAAGATCCAGCGTATGTTCCGCAGAGAGGAAGTAAGCTGCATTATCAAGAAATGTAATGACTTTGGCGCCGGCGGAGTGTCTGTTGCCATCGGCGAGCTGGCAGCAGGTCTCAGAATCAATCTTGATAAGGTTCCGAAAAAATATGCGGGACTTGACGGAACAGAGATCGCTATTTCCGAGTCTCAGGAGCGTATGGCAGTTGTTGTTGATCCAAAAGATGTAGACAAGTTCCTTGGATTTGCAAATGAAGAAAACCTGGAGGCAGTTCCGGTTGCTGTTGTTACAGAAGAGCCGAGACTTGTACTTACCTGGAGAGACAAAGAAATCGTAAATATTTCCCGTGCTTTCCTTGATACAAACGGAGCGCATCAGGAAACCACAGTTGAAGTGGAAATTCCAAATAAAGAAGGATGCCTCCTTACTGACCGTCAGGAAGTAGCGGACATAAAAGAAAAATGGCTGGAAACTCTTTCTGACCTTAACGTATGCTCCCAGAAGGGGCTTGTGGAAATGTTTGACGGTTCCATCGGAGCGGGAAGCGTACTTATGCCCCACGGCGGCAAATATCAGCTGACAGAAACTCAGGCAATGGTAGCAAAGGTTCCTGTTCAGAAGGGTAATACAAACACTGTGACCATGATGAGCTATGGTTTTGATCCATATCTTTCTTCCTGGAGCCCGTATCACGGAGCTGCTTACGCAGTAACAGAATCCGTGGCAAGAATCGTGGCTACAGGCGGTGACTACAGAAAGATCCGCTTTACCTTCCAGGAATATTTCCGTCGTATGACAGAAGATCCCAAGCGCTGGAGCCAGCCTTTTGCAGCACTTCTGGGCGCTTATGCGGCACAGATGGGATTCGGTCTTCCGTCTATCGGAGGAAAGGACAGTATGTCCGGTTCCTTTAATGAGATCGATGTTCCGCCGACACTGGTTTCCTTTGCAGTAGACACCGGAAAGCTTCAGGATGTTGTGACTCCGGAGTTTAAAAAAGCAGGAAGCAGGCTTGTATGGCTTCGTGCGCCAAAGGATGCATATCAGCTTCCTGATTATGAGGGCATTATGGACCAGTACGGAAAACTTCACGAGGATATGAAGGAGGGACGCGTTCTTTCCGCATATGCTCTTGACCGTCACGGACTGGCTGATGCAGTTGCAAAAATGGCATTTGGAAACGGCTTTGGTGTTAAGATTGAGCACAATCTTGACCCGAGAGATTTCTTTGCTCCCGGATTTGGCGATCTGGTACTTGAGGTTCCGGCTGACAAAGTGGGAAGTCTTTCCATTACCTATACAGTGATCGGTGAAGTTACTGCTGATGCGAAGTTCTCTTACGGAAATGCTGAAATTTCTCTGGAAGAGGCTGTGAAGGCATGGACAGGAACTCTGGAAAAAGTGTTTAAAACAGATTCCGGTGAAAATGACGGAGCTACTGCATATTTTACAGCAGCGAAGGATCATGAAGAGGGAACCGTTGATGAAAACGGACTGTTCCATACAAACAGAGTTTATATCTGCAATCATAAGATTGCAAAGCCCCGTGTGTTTATTCCGGTATTCCCGGGAACAAACTGCGAGTATGACAGTACCCGCGCTTTTGAAAGAGCCGGAGCAGAGGTTGACGTGAAGGTATTTAAAAACCTGACAGCAGCCGATATCCATGATTCAGTAGAAATTTTTGAGAAAGCTATCAGCCAGGCACAGATGATCATGTTCCCGGGCGGCTTCTCAGCAGGCGATGAGCCGGACGGCTCCGCAAAATTCTTTGCAACTGCTTTCCAGAATGCAAAGATCAAAGAAGCGGTTATGAAGCTTCTCAATGAGAGAGACGGTCTTGCGCTTGGTATCTGCAATGGTTTCCAGGCTCTGATCAAGCTGGGACTTGTTCCTTACGGCGAGATCTGCGGACAGAAAGCAGATTCACCGACACTGACCTATAATACCATCGGACGCCATATTTCCAAGATGGTTTACACAAAGGTTGTAAGCAATAAATCCCCATGGCTGCAGAAAGCAAAGCTTGGCGGAGTTTACTGCAACCCTGCATCTCACGGAGAGGGACGTTTTGTTGCAAATGACGAGTGGCTTGCGAAGCTTCTGGCAAACGGACAGATCGCTACTCAGTACGTAACTGCAGACGGCGAGCTGAGCAGCTCCGAGGAATGGAACGTAAACGGCTCTTACATGAATATCGAGGGTATTACAAGTCCGGACGGACGTGTTCTTGGTAAGATGGCTCACAGTGAGCGCCGTGACAATGGTGTGGCTGTAAACATCTACGGAGAGCAGGATATCAGAATCTTCGAGTCCGGTGTAGAATATTTTAAATAAATTTTGACAGCTGATAAAGCGGCAAAATAAATACAGGGGCCCGGCTCAGTCATTCATATGCGTGACTGAGCCGGGCCCCTGTTCTGTTCACAGCTCTGATTCCGGCGCCGGAAAAAATTTACGGGAAATGATCCGTCCCATTTCTTCTGGGGATTCCTTCATTCCGGTGTCCATCCATGAGAGAATGATGCCGCACAGACCAAAAGAAATAAAAATCTGACGGTAGTATTCGCTGCTGTCTGCGGTATTGATATCGTTGAATTTCAGGATCAGACGATTTAAAAGCAGAAGGGAAAGGTTTGCCCGGATCAGAGTCTGTACAATATCCCGAATAGAATAAAAGAACTGGAAAAAACGAATGGAAAGCTCATGGGCGGAAGCGCTTTCTTTTTGGGGCTGTTTTTCGATCCATTCAGTCATCAGTTTGTCCAGCTTAAATTCAATGACATTTTCCTTTGAAGTAAAATTTCTGTAGTAGGTGATGCGGCTTACATTGGCAAGCTCTGTGATCTCCCGGACTGTAATGGATTCGATGGATTTTGTGCGGAGCAGAATAAAAAGAGCGTCTGCAATGCATTCTTTCAGAAAGTCACTGGAATTTTTTTTGCGTCCCATTGATACAATTTCCTCCGTTTTGTTTCATTTATAAGCAGGTTCATTGATTTTTCGACGGAATATGATATAGTATGTTCCACTGATACATTTGTAACATATATTTTAGAGAAACAGCGGAAACTTGTCAATCCGCTGAAGGAGGAAAACATATTATGATGATCATAACGGACTCTGCTTCTGATATAACCAGACAGGAAGCTGAGGAAATGAATATCCGTATTGTCTGGCTGAAAACAAAATTTTCTGACGGTGATTTTCCTTTGGAGACAGAAGAGGATTTTACACGCTTTTTTGAAAAGCTTGCCGCAGAAAAAGAACTGCCTGTTACAAGCCAGCCGTCACCGGAGGAATATCTGGCTCTTTATGAGGAAGCAAAGGAAAACTCGGAAGAGGTTCTTGTTATCACCCTTTCCAGCGGCCTCAGCGGAACTGTAAATGCGGCCAATGTGGCAAAGCAGATGAGCGAGTATGACAGGATCCATATCATAGATTCAGAACAGGCGATCATTACTCAGCGTTTTCTGGTTCAGAGAGCTGTGGAAATGCGAGAGGCAGGAAAAACTGTTTCAGAGATTGTAGAAACCATTGAAGATGTGAAAAAGCGTGTGACCGTATGCGGAATGCTGGATACCCTGACCTATCTGAAAAAGGGTGGAAGAATACCGGCAGCCCTGGCAGTTCTGGGAAATATGCTTCATATTAAGCCTGTTATAGAGCTGAAGGACAAAACCCTGACCATGCTGGGAAAAGCAAGAGGAAGAAGCGGAGGGATCAAGTATCTCTGGAAGGAATTTGAATCCTATGAGATTGATGAAAACGAGCCGGTGTATTTTGGTTACACTTCAGACCGTGAGCTTGGGGAAAAGTTTATGAAGGATACCGTTGAAAAATACGGACTGAAAAATTATCGGCTGTATCCGGTAGGCGGAATTATCGGTACTCATGTAGGTCCGGCCTGTGCGGCTATCAGCTTTGTAAAAAAATCTGTGTAAAGTACGTTGACAAACGGAAATCCAGTGGCTATAATGAAAAAGAACTTAGTTGAATAGATTTAACACGCTGACGAGAAGAGTAGACTGTGGACTGTTGCAGAGAGAAGCATATTTGGTGAAAGTGCTTTAACAGGAATCAGTTGAAGACCACCTCTGAGTGATCCTAATCCGGTCCGGTGATACCGTTATCATCAAAAAAGAGGCTGAGTCCCCGGAATTATTTTATTCATGAAGAAATCCCGGTGATTTGGCAATCAGGGTGGAACCACGGGCAGAGAATCTCGTCCCTTACAGTGCGCAGGCATTGTAAGGGGCGTTTTTTATTATAAAAAGTCCCGTACAGCGGCACGGAGTAATCGACTTTTATAATAGTATAAAAGCGAAGAAAGTCCCGTAACAGTGGTTGAAAATAAAAAGAAAAGGAGAAAAATCATGATCATTACTTTAAAAGACGGATCAACAAAAGAGTATGCTGAAGCAAAATCAGTTATTGAGATTGCTTCCGATATCAGTGAAGGTCTTGCACGCGTAGCATGTGCAGGTGAAGTGGACGGAGAGGTTGCAGATCTTCGTACAGTGATTGACAGAGACTGTGAGCTGAATATCCTCACCTTTGACAGTGAAGGCGGCAAAGGAGCATTCCGTCATACCACTTCCCATATTATGGCTCAGGCTATCAAACGCCTTTTCCCTGAGGTGAAGCTTGCAATTGGACCGTCTATTGAGGATGGATTCTATTATGATATTGACAGTGATGAGCCCATTACAGCAGAAGATCTTCCGAAGATCGAGGCTGAGATGAAAAAAATCGTAAAAGAAAACCTGGCCATTACCAGATTTACAAAACCGAGAGCAGAGGCCATTGAATTTTTTAAAGAAAAAAATGAACCGTATAAGGTAGAGCTTATTGAGGATCTTCCGGAAGATTCTGAGATCAGCTTCTATCAGCAGGGAGAGTTTGTGGATCTCTGCGCAGGTCCTCATCTGATGACAACAAAGCCGGTAAAAGCATTTAAGCTTACCAGCCTTGCAGGAGCCTACTGGAGAGGCAGCGAGAAGAACAAAATGCTTACCAGAATCTACGGAACCTCCTATACCAAAAAGGCAGATCTTGAAGAGTACATCACCCGTATGGAGGAAGCCAAAAAACGTGACCACAGAAAGCTTGGAAAAGAGCTTGGCCTGTTTATGATGAAAGAAGAGGGACCGGGCTTCCCGTTCTTCCTTCCAAAGGGTATGGTTCTGAAAAATACTCTGCTTGACTACTGGAGAGAGATCCATAATAAGGCAGGATATGTGGAGATTTCCACACCGATCATGCTGAGCCGCCATCTCTGGGAGACTTCAGGCCACTGGGATCATTACAAAGAAAATATGTATACAACTGTAATTGACGAGACTGATTTTGCCATTAAGCCAATGAACTGCCCGGGAGGTATTCTTGTATACAAATCTGAACCACGTTCCTACAGAGATCTTCCTCTGAGAATGGGAGAGCTGGGACTGGTTCACCGTCACGAAAAATCCGGTCAGCTTCACGGCCTGATGCGTGTGCGCTGCTTTACTCAGGATGATGCTCATATCTTTATGACACCGGAGCAGATCCGTGACGAGATCAAGGGCGTTGCCAGACTGATCGACAGTGTATATCAGCTTTTCGGCTTCAAATATCATGTTGAGCTGTCCACCCGTCCGGAGGACTCCATGGGAAGCGATGAGGACTGGGAGATCGCAACAGAGGGCTTAAGAGGAGCTCTTGACGATCTGGGACTTGACTATGTGGTAAATGAAGGCGACGGCGCATTCTATGGTCCGAAGATCGACTTCCATCTGGAGGATTCCATTGGAAGAACATGGCAGTGCGGTACTATTCAGCTTGACTTCCAGCTTCCGCTGCGCTTTGAATGTGAATATATCGGAGCTGACGGCGAGAAGCATCGTCCGATCATGATCCATCGTGTTGCTTTTGGTTCTATTGAAAGATTTATCGGTATTCTGATCGAGCATTTTGCAGGCGCATTCCCAACATGGCTTGCTCCTGTACAGGTAAAAGTTCTTCCGATCTCTGAGAAATATATGGATTATGCAAACAAGGTTATGAATGATCTGAAGGATGCAGGTATCCGTACAGAGATCGACGACCGTGCAGAAAAGATCGGATATAAGATCCGTGAGGCACGTCTTCAGAAGATTCCGTACATGCTTGTGGTAGGCGCAAAGGAAGAGGAAGAAGGAAAAGTTTCTGTCCGCAGCCGTTTCATGGGCGATGAAGGAGCAAAAGATCTCAATGAGTTTATTGATTCTGTAAAAGAAGAGATCAAAAACCGCGAGAACAGAAAAGTTGAAGTAACAGAATAAAAAGAACAGGACTGCTGAAATTCCGTAAAAAGGAATCAGCAGTCTTTTTCCATATGAAAAGAGCAGTATATTCTTACTGTTCATGGAAGCAGAAAGGAAGATGGGCAATGACAAAAGAAATTCAGATCAGAGAAGTACGTATCGGAAGCGGTCAGCCGAAAATATGTGTGCCAATGACCGGAAAAGACCGGTCAGCGCTGCTTGAGGAGGCAGGCAGAATCAGGGATATAAAAGCGGATCTGGCGGAATGGAGAGCTGACTTTTATGAAGGGCTTTCTCATGAGGAAAGCCTTCCGGACATGCTCAGAGAGATTAGAAATGCATTGGGAGAGATACCGCTTATTTTTACCATCCGCACTGTTTCAGAAGGCGGAAATGCGGAAATTTCTGAAAAGGAATATGAAAAATATACACTGACAGCAGCAGAAAGCGGAAATGCAGACCTGATCGATATAGAGTATTTTTCTCATGAAAATGTTTCAGAGCTGATCCGCAGGATTCAGATGACCGGAGCGAAAGTGATTGCCTCAACCCATGATTTTGAAAAAACGGATGACAGTAAAACGCTGAAAAACCGATTTATCGACATGGACGCATCCGGGGCAGACATTCTGAAAATGGCAGTGATGCCGCAGAGATTTGAAGATGTCGCTGATCTTATGCAGGTGACCAGCGAGGTCACAGAAGAGTATACAGAAAAGCCTGTGATCGCCATGTCCATGGGAAATCTGGGTTCCATGAGCCGCATTGCAGGAGAAAATTTCGGTTCTTCCGTAACCTTTGCCACAGTAGGAAAGGCGTCTGCGCCGGGACAGTTTCCGGTGGAAGAGCTTCGGATGATGATGAATGCTCTTCACAAAAAGAACGTAGAGGATTAATCAGAATTATCTCGGCTTATGTCGAACCTCAACGAGAAATTATGGGAATCTGTTTCCCGGTTTTGACAAATTACGCACCCCCTGTAACCTATAATGAACTCACTTACCAAAGTGAGGGAATGACAGGTCATAGGGGGCTTTTTTATGTATGGAGAAATATACATAGATGTTGTCTTTGTGACGAATCTTCTGATGGACTATATTGTTCTGCGGATTACAGGAAGACTTCTGAGACTCAGGACAAACCGGTGGAGATATCTGGCAGGAGGCGCGGCGGGAGCTTTTTTTTCCTGCCTGATTCTATATCTTCCTTTTGAGAAAAATCTGCTCATGGGAATTTTTCTGCACGGCGCCTGCGCTTTTCTTATGCTCAGGATCGCTTTCTGCATCAGGAAGGGAAGTCTGCTGGCAAAAGCAATGGTCATGCTGTATCTGACTGCGTTTCTTGCAGGAGGATTCTGGGAGGCAGTGTCAAAAAACGGAATTACGCTTCCTGCATTTCTGATTTTGGCTTTTGCCACCTATATGGGCATCGGGGCGCTGGTCTGCGCGGCAGATTCTGCCAGAAGTCTGAGGAAGAATATCTACCCTGTAACCCTGAGCTATCAGGGAAAAGAACAGTCTGCTTACGGGTTTTATGACACAGGAAATCTGCTCAGTGATCCGGTAAGCGGAGAACCGGTTTCGGTTGTGAAACCTGAAATTCTGGAGACCATGCTGTCAGAGGACCTGATAGACAGACTGAAGAACCTTTACGAGAATCCGGGGGAGCTGAAAAGTACAGAGATTGCCGGACTGAAGCCCCACTATCTGTCCTGCCGTACGGTAGGACAGGCAGAAAAGCTGATGCTGGCGGTTACATTGGAGAATCTTTGTATCCATACTCCCGCAGAAGAGGTTCGCATATCAAGGCCTGTGCTGGCCCTGGCTTTTGAACCCTCCGCTTTGGGAAAGGAATACAAGGTACTGTTGAATTCCAGATTATTGCATTAGGAGGGGCATATAATTATGAACAGATCAGCAGCAGGCGTCAGTTATTACCCGTTTCAGATGATTCAGAGGATGGTTCTTTCAAGACCGAGAGAGCTGTACTACATTGGTGGAAATGATATTCTTCCGGCACCGCTGGAGCCGCAGAGGGAAGCCTATGTCATCAGTAAGCTGGGAACAGAACAGGATAAAGATGCAAAAGCGCTTCTTATTGAGCACAATCTAAGACTGGTGGTGTATATTGCCAAAAAATTTGACAATACAGGAGTTGGGGTGGAGGATCTGATCTCCATTGGGACCATTGGGCTTATTAAAGCAATTAATACCTTTAATCCTGTAAAAAAGATCAAGCTGGCAACCTATGCTTCGCGATGCATTGAAAATGAGATCCTGATGTATCTGCGCAGGAACAGCAAGACAAAGCTGGAGGTTTCTATTGATGAACCGCTGAATGTTGACTGGGACGGGAATGAATTGCTGCTGTCTGATATTCTGGGAACGGATGAGGACGTTATCTCCCGCAGGCTGGAGGATGAAGTGGAGATCACACTTCTGGGAAAAGCAATTAACAAGCTGACGCCCCGGGAGCAGACGATCATCCGTCTCAGATTTGGACTGAACAGTGCCGAGGGAAAGGAAAAAACTCAGAAGGAAGTGGCTGATCTTCTGGGGATTTCCCAGTCATATATTTCAAGGCTGGAAAAAAGAATTATGAAAAGACTGAAAAAGGAAATTGTAAAATATGAATAAGGTCTGTCAGTGAAGGTAAAGGTTCACAGGACTCTGTATATTTTTGGGGAATCCGTGCATACTGAAAGAAAAAGGAGAGTGTGGCATGAACGCAAATACAGAGCTTTTGAATTTTATTTATCAGAATTCACAGATGGGAGTGGATACCGTAAGGCAGCTTATGGATATTACTGAGAACGCAGATTTTCAGAAGCTTCTCAGTGAACATCTGGAGGGATACCAGAAAGTCCACGAAAAGGCATGGCGGATGCTGAATGAAAATGGTTATGATGAAAAAGGCCTGAGTGCTTTTGAAAAAATCCGTACGTATCTTATGGTCAATATACAGACTATGAAGGATCATTCCGCATCCAATATAGCTGCGATGCTGATACAGGGAAGCAGTATGGGGATCACAGAAGCCCTGCAGAAGCTGAACCGGTATGAAGGAGAAACAGAGAAGGATATCAGAAAGCTGATGGAGGAACTGAAAAAGTTCGAGGAAAGAAATATTGAAGAGCTGAAGGCGTATTTGTAGACAAAAGTAAATATATATTTAGAGAGAAGTGGTTTAAGGATGTATTTACTTGAAAAAATATGTGATGGAGCTTGTGATGTCCGGGCTTCTGCTGGTGTGCTTTTTGCTTTTGTCCAGACAGGCAGCCCAGGTTTCCGGAACCATGAAAGAACAGGAAAACCGTAAGGAAATCATTGCGGTCGATCCCGGACACGGGGGAGCGGATCCGGGAATGGTGGGGCTTAATGGACTGGAGGAAAAGGAAATCAATCTGAAGATAGCCTGTAAACTGGAACGCGTACTTACAGATAAGGGGTATCAGGTGGTAATGACACGAAAGAAAGATCAGGGGCTTTATGATGCTTCTGCGCCAAATAAAAAATCTCAGGATATGCAGAGGCGGATCGCCTTTCTGGAAAATGCTTCTCCTGTGCTGACTGTCAGTATTCATCAGAACAGCTATTCTGACCCGGATGTCAGGGGACCGCAGGTCTTTTATTATGAAAGCTCCCAGGAAGGAAAAAGACTGGCACAGGAAGTACAGGAGAGTATGAACCGGAAACTGAATCCTCAAAAACCGCGTACCATAAAGGGAAATACCAGCTATTACCTTTTGAAAAGAAGTAAGGGAACACTGATCATTGCAGAATGTGGTTTCCTGACAAACCCGGAGGAGGCTGCTCTTCTTCAGAAGGAAGAATACCAGCAAAAGGTTGCTCAGGCAGTTGCGGATGGTATAGAGTCGTACCTCAGCAGCAGGAAATAAAAAAGAAAATCGCTGTATCCTTTAAATTTACCAGAGGAGACGGCGATTTTTGTATTTTCAGAATCAGGATACTTTGGTATACTGTTAATGATCAAATTAACAGAAAAATAAAAACAGAGGAGTATGTATGACTGGGATTTTGTATCTGATCCTGGGAAGTCTTTGCGGAAAAGAGCTTGCAGAGATTTTTGTGGGACAGAAGAAAACCGGAAAAAATAACAGGATCTGGCTGGTTCTGCCAGGAGCATTTGGAGTTGGAATGCTTGCTTTTGGCTGGGTAACGTATCTCATTGCCTGGGCTGCCAGCGCCGCAGGAGCAGACAAACCGCTGATATACGGAAACCTGCTGACAATGGCTGCAGGAGCTGTTTTTCTTTTGGGCATCTATATTCAGAGATACAGGAAAAACAAAAGGATTTTTACAGATAAGGGTCTGGTTGAGGATAAACAGCTGTTTTGGAAGGAACTGATATTTTTTTCTGTGCTGTTTGTATTTCTTACCTGGATCATGTTCTATGTATTTTACATAAAGGACGGGATTCTGTATTCAGGATTTACCGTGTTCGGTGATTATGCGCCCCATACGGCAATGATGCGGTCTTTTTCTTTGCAGAATAATTTTCCTACCCAGTATCCTCATTTTGGAGGACAGGACGTAAAATATCATTTTATGTTTCAGTTTCTTGTGGGAAATCTGGAGTTTCTGGGACTCCGGCTTGACATTGCTTACAACGCCGCAAGTATTCTGGCGCTTCTGGGATTTCTTATGCTGCTTTACAGTATTGCCAGACATGTTGTGGGAAGTGGAAAGGCAGGAGTGCTGACGGTTCTCTTTTTCTTTTTCCGCAGCGCGCTGACTTTTTTTCAGTTTCTGTGGGAGCATCTGCGCGCCGGAGATCTGCTCCAGGTACTGCAGGAAAACACTTCATTTATCGGATATACAACAAATGAAGACTGGGGACTGTGGAATTTTAATGTATATCTGAATCAGAGACATCTTGCCTTTGGACTTCTGATCGTGGCTCTTGCTGTGTGGATGTATCTGGACTGGGTGGAACAGGGATGCCGCCATAAGGAGAAAGGGCTTGTGTGGTTCAGGAACAGGCTTTTTTCAAAGGAGGCATGGAAATGCAGGTATGTGGAAAACGCGCTGGCAGCAGGCCTTCTCATCGGCATGACTTCCTTCTGGAACGGAGCGGCTGTTATTGGAGGACTTCTGATTTTAATGGGCTTTGCTGTGTGCTCAGACGGTAAGCTGGACTATCTGATCACAGCTGTTACGGCTGTTGTATTTTCGGTTCTTCAGACCAGACTTTTTATGAAAGGCTCTTCTGTGGAGGCTGCCTTTCAGTGGGGATTTATCGCAGAGGATAAAAGCGCTGCAGGCGTCCTTTGGTATCTGATCCAGATGAGCGGCATCTTTTTTGTGGGAGCGCTGATTTTATTCTTTTTCTACAAAAAAAGGCTTCAGCGGGCAGTTCTTGTAAGCTGTCTGTTTCCACTTGTATTTGCCTTCAGCTTCTCCCTGACACCGGATATTACTGTGAATCATAAATACATTATGATTTCCTATGCATTTCTGGCAATGTTCTGGGCAGGAGCCGTGTGCCTTCTGTTCCGGAAAAAATGGCAGGGCCGTATTCTTGCAGCAGTGCTTACAGTGTGTCTGACGATCACGGGAATTTATGATTTTGTGATCATAGTAAGAGATAACGGGCCGGGACACAGAGTAACGGTAAATACAAACAGCAGTCTTACAGACTGGCTGGCACAAAATCTGGACAGCCGGGATCTGATCCTGACGCCGGAATACAGCATCAGTGAAGTGACAATGGCCGGAGTGATGATGTATCTGGGCTGGCCCTATTATGCATGGTCGGCAGGATATGATACCTATGGCCGGGCGGAAAACGCAAAGGAAATTTATACTTCCCGGGATCCGGAGAGGGTAAAGAGTCTTGTTCAGCAGGAGAGGATCACCTATATTCTTTTTGAAGAGGGAATGACTTTTGAAGAAGAAACCTGCATAGAGACTACGATTAAATCAGTATACAGGCTGGCATACCAGTCGGAAGATGGGAGAATCAGAATTTATGAAACCTGATATAATAAAAAAAGTAACAATAAGGGCAGTTCCTGCAGCCGTTCTTATAGCATTGTCTGCATATCTGCTGAAAGGAGACGTATGGACTTTCTGGACCTGGTATCTTCTTGCAATGGTTCTGGGAATTGTGACCATGCCTCTGACAGGAAGGCTTTTCCGGGAATTTGACGATAAGGGCTGGATGTTTTCCAAGGTTCTGGCAGTGGTTGTCACAGGATTCGGAACCTGGTTTCTCGTTGCGGTCAAACTTTTGAAATTCACTTCACTGACCTGTATCGGGGTGACTTTGGCCTGTGGGGCCGGCTGTCTTTTGCTTGGAAAAGCGCAGCATAAAAAAGGGATCGAGTGTCTTCCGGTAAATCATCTGGATCTGGTGTACTGGGAGGAAATCCTGTTTTTTGTTTTTTTCCTTCTGTGGACTTATCTGGCAGGATTTCATCCTGCGGCATACGGAACAGAAAAATTTATGGATTATGGGTTTATGGAAGCCATGATGCGAAGCACCACTCTTCCGGCAGTTGACCTGTGGTATTCAGAGGGAAATATCAACTATTATTATGGCGGCCAGTATTTTGCAGTATTCCTTACAAAGCTTTCCGGAACCAGCGTGGAGTTGACCTATAACCTGATGCGCACCTTTGTGGCAGGACTTGCCTTTTCCCTTCCGTTTTCTCTTATATACCAGATGACCAGGGACAGAATGGGAAAAAGAGCTGCAGGCGCAGTGGGATGGAGAAGATATTTTCCTCAGATCACAGGCGTGGTGGCGGGAATTTCTGTTTCCATTGCCGGAAATATGCACTATGTGGTTTATGGACAGGTGCTTCCTTTTCTTCAGAAACTGACAGGACAGGAGCCGGACAGCTACTGGTTTCCTGACGCGACAAGATATATTGGTTTTAACCCGGATGTTCCGGATAAGACAATTCATGAATTTCCCTGCTATTCGTTTGTTCTGGGAGATCTTCATGCCCACGTGGTCAATATTATGTTCGTCCTTCTGTTATTGGGACTTTTATATGCCTGGATAAAAATGGTACGGAAAAAAGATTTTGTTCTGGGACAGCCGGGGACAGGGGAATTCTGGGGAAAACAGCTTTTCATGCCTCAGATCCTTCTGGCGGCAGTGCTTCTCGGTATGTTCCACTGGACGAATTTCTGGGATTTTGTTATTTACTTTGTGGTAACAGGAGGAGTTGTACTTTTTACCAATATTGTTCTGATGAAAGGTCAGACCAAATGGATCCTTGGAGTTACGGCGGCTCAGGCAGCAGAGGTTCTGGCTGTGGGAACCGTGGTGATTCTTCCTTTTACCCTGAATTTTGAGACAATGGTCCAGGGTGTGGCGGTGGCCCAGTATCATTCCCTTCCTCATCAGCTTTTGATCCTGTGGGGGCTTCCGGCGATTCTGACTGTGATTTTTGTGATCGTTCTTCTGGTGGAAAAGCTCAGCGGCGCAAAGCATAAGACGATTTTTCATTTTATGGAATCTCTGAAGCTTCCGGATCTTTTTGCAATGATCATGGGGCTGTGTGCCATTGGACTGGTACTGATCCCGGAGCTTGTGTATGTGCGGGATATTTACGAAAACGGAAATGCCCGTGCCAATACCATGTTCAAGCTCACGTATCAGGCATACATTATGTTTGGAATGACAATGGCTTATGTGATTTTCCGGCTGATGGTGATTTCCTACAAAAAATTTTTAAAGGCAGCCGCAGGGGTGGCTCTGATCCTTCTTGTGTGGACCTGGGGATATTTTGGAAACAGCGTCAGCTCATGGTTTGGAAATGTGCAGGATCCCTCCCAGTATAAAGAGCTGAATGCCACGGCTTTTCTGGAAACGGACTTCCCTGAAGACGCAGCCGGAATACGATGGCTGAAAAAAAATATTACCGGATCTCCGGTGGTTCTGGAGGCAAACGGGGACAGCTATACAGAGTATGAGCGTGTATCAGCAATGACCGGCCTGCCCACAGTTCTTGGATGGTATGTCCATGAATGGCTGTGGCGGAATGATGTGGCGGATCTGAATACAAAGAGCGGAGATATTGAGCTGATCTACACCTCACAGGATGAAAAACAGGTAAAGGAGCTTGTGGAAAAATATGATGTTTCCTATATTTTTGTAGGTTCCTGTGAGAAAAACAAATATGGAGAAAATCTGAACCATGAGCTTCTTCGCAGCCTGGGAGAGACTGTGTTCCAGGATGGAAGTTCAGGAACCTATATTGTAAAAGTCGGATAGGGGAAGATAATAAGTAAGGAATGATTAGTGCCTAAGAGGGAATATTTAGTAATAAATAGAATAGTTTTGAGTAGATTAAAGTTCTTCTGTGATGATACAAAAATCATAGAAGAACTTTTTTTGTGTATTCAAATAATACTTAACATGAATAAAACGGTTATTTTAAAAGAATTAATAAAATCAGAAATATATTGTATATACAGTTGATGGATATTTAAACCATAAGAGGACAATAAATAGTTTTGTATGGTACAATGATATGGAATCTAAAAGGGTGTTTCCTAGGAAAGGACTACAATATGATGAAAACTCCAAAATCATACCTGAATAATTATATAAAAGAAGAACTTCTCGCTGCTTTTGACAGTCAGGATGTATGTGTAAGTTACAGTGGGGATTATCAGAAAGGAACTTTGACTCAGGTGCATAATTCCTGTGAATTATTATTTGTGGAGGAAGGTGGGGCGGATTATCAGATTAATGATAAGGTGTATTCTGTAATGCCCAATACAGTATTGATCATTGGGGCTACGGACAGGCATCATTTTCATTTTACCAAGGTTCCCTATGTGCGCTATGGACTGACGCTGATGCCGTCATTTCTGCAATCGCTTCCTATTGTCAATGGATATATGAGCATTTTTCAGACACAATCACCTGAGCAGCATTGTAAATTATCCGGTATAGATTCCGCGGTATTCCAACGTATGATTAAAATTCTGTGGGAGCTGAGAGAGGAAACAGAAAATAAAAGTGGTGACAGTGGAAATATGGTTTATGCACTTTTGATGGAAATGACTATTTTGCTAAAACGCCTGCTCCAGGTAGAAAGCCAGGAAAATAACAGCACTTATAATTCTATGAATGAGATCAAGGCATATATTGATCTGCACTATCATGAAGAATTAAGTCTTTCAAAATTAAGTAAACAATTCTTTCTTCAACCCAATACAATCAGTAAGAATTTTCGAAAAATATGGGGGAAGAATATTAATTATTATATTAATTCTGTACGAATTACTAATGCAGTGAGGATTTTGGATACAGAAAATATAAGTATTACAGAATTATCAGAGAGAGTTGGATATGACAATGTAAATACTTTTCTCAGGCAGTTTAAGGAAAAAATGGACGTGTCTCCTCTTCAGTATAAAAAGAGAAACAGGAGTTTGACAGAGAACCGTGATTTTTTTGCCAGCCGTCGAGAAGGGGAAAGGAAGGAGGAATAAGAGGTGGGACGGATAGAGCATTATTTGAATGCATATGAGGAGGATGCGCATAATGTAGCGTTGAATAATCAGAATGTATATGTAAGCTACAGTGGGGATTACAAAGCAAATCCTATATTTCATGTGCATAATTCCTGCGAGCTTTTATTCTTTGAAGAAGGGGAAGGCTTATATAAAATTAAGAATATGGATTATGAGGTAGGGAAAAACAGTATTTTAATTATAGGGGGTGCAGATCCTCATTTTCGGAAGTTTACTCGTACTCCATGTATTCGTTACGGTTTGACGGTGATGCCGTCTTTTCTTCAGAATCTGCCTATCATAAACAGCTATATGCAAGTCTATCAGACACACCCGGTAAAAGAGGCCCAGAAACTACAGAATCTTGAACTGTCTGATTTTCAAAGAATTATTCAAATTATAAGGCTGCTTCGGGAGGAAACAAGAGAAAACGGAGAAGGACGCGGTGACATGGTTTATGCTTTGCTTCTGGAACTGACAATTATCTTAAAACGTTATTTGAATTTGGAAAAGAAGGATATCAGTGGCACATACAAGGCTATGAGCGATATAAAGAATTACATTGATTTGCATTATGCGGAGGAATTGAATTTGACAGTTTTGAGCCGTAATTTTTATATTCAGCCCAATACAATAAGTAAAAATTTTAAAAAGATATTTGGGAAAAACGTTGTCAACTATATTAATTCGGTGCGTATTGCCAATGCGGTGAGAATACTGGAAGAATCCCATGTTAGTATCACAGAACTTTCGGGGGCTGTAGGCTATTCGAGCATGAATACCTTTCTGCGGCAGTTCAGGGATATTATGGGGATTTCTCCTCTTCAATATAAAAAGCAGATGGAACAGTATAAAACGGATTCTGGAACTATGTATACCATGTGGAAGGATTCAGAGGAAAAAAGGGAATATCTTTTTCGTAAAGCGAGGATATAAAACTGTACTGGTGAGAGAATGAAGGGGGCAGATTAAAAAACTCCTGACAATATATATCCAAAAAATGGTGATTTTAAATTGAAAAATGGTGAGAATAATCTCAATGTGGATGTTATACTAAAGCTACAAAGACAAACAACGGAAAATCAAAAAACTGCAGTGAAATGATTGGAAATAATAGAAAAATATGGTTGATTTTGTCGAAAACGTAAACAAAATAGTAAGGTTAGGAGGAAAAATATTATGTTAAAAAAAACAATGGCTGTTGCATTAGCGGGTCTTATGTCTGTGTCAGCTTTTCCTTTGCAAGTATCTGCGGAAGAAAGTGGTGATAAAGTAGATATTACTATTATGTGTGCATATGCGAGCGAAGATCCACATGGACAGTACGTATATGAGTATGCAGATAAGTTTATGGAAGAAAATCCCAATGTGAATATTGAGATTCAGGCAATCAGCTCCAATGATATTTATACAAAACTGGCTGCAATGGTAACTTCTCCGGACGATCTTCCTACTCTGTTTTTTACCAGTGCAGATCAGGCGCCTACTCTTTATGATATGGGTCTGATGGACGATTTGAATAATTATCTGGATGAAGAGACTTTGGGTACATTTGCAAATGGTGTAACAGAAGCGTGTACATTAGATGACACACTTGCATTTTATCCCATCGATGTACAGCCGTTGGCAATGTTGTACCGTACGGATCGGTTTGAGGAAGCTGGACTGGATGTTCCCACTACCTGGGATGAGTTTTTGGAATGCGCAAAGGCGTTGACAAAAGATTCTGACGGTGACGGTGAGATCGACCAGTGGGGATTCTCTATGGTAGGTTCCAATAACAGCTCTGGCCAGAGCCGGTTTATGTCATATCTCTGGAGCAATGGTTGTAACTGTGTAAGTTATGATGAAGACAGCGAAACCTGGAAAGCAGACCTGGGTGATAATATCCTGGATTTGGTTTCTTTCTGGACAGATATGAATAACGAGTATGGCGTAGTTCCTACAGGAATTACAGAAGTGGATTACGCCACAGCAGCAAACTATTTTTCCATGGGCTATACAAGTATGATGCTTACTGGCAGCAATGCCATTGGAGTAGCTTATGCAAACAATCCAGAATTAAAAGGTAAGATTGGCTCCTTCCCAATACCGGGAGAACACTCTGGAACTATGTTGAATGCAGAGGGATATGCGCTTTGCAGTTATGCAGAGGAGGAAGAGAAGAAAGCGGCAGTTGATTTTCTTAAATTCTTTACTAATAATGATTCTGAGTTAATGTTCTGGCAGTCCAGCGGTAAGATTCCGGCAACTGTAGAGGGACAAAAGGCAGAATATATTACAGGTGAGGATTATAAGGGATATCTGGAAACTATTGAAGCAGGATGCATTCCTCCAGTGAATTTTGCAGGAATCAGCGGTTTGAAGAGTCTTCTGGGTGATGCATATGCCGCTGTATTCAGTGAAGAGTCTACTAATGAGGAGGCCGTAGAAACATTAGAGGAAGAGCTGGATACTCTTTTGGAAGATTATAACTAAAAGAAATTAAAAAAACTAATAGCTGAGGGGAGGACAAAATCCCCCCTCGGCATTTTTTTACCTTAATTTAGAAGAAAAGAGAGAGGTGTATTGGAATGGGAAGAATAGCCAGCAGAAAAAAACAGCCTCACCCTGGACAATTCGATAAATATCAGCATACAGGATATAAATTCATATCGCCCAGCTTACTGGTAATGGTATTGCTGATTGTTTATCCTATGCTGTATGGAGTGTATTTGAGCTTTTATAATACAAATCTGGTAAATAAATGGAAGTTTGTTGGCTTAAAATATTATATTGAAGCATTTACAAAGCCGGAATTTTATACGTCTGTTCTGCTTACATTTTTATTTATGATTCTGGTGGTGGCAGGCCATTTTCTTATTGGATTCGTTCTGGCATCTGTACTGAATAAAAGCTTTCCCGGAAGAACCATCTTCCGAGTGATCTTTATGCTTCCGTGGTTGTTTCCGGAAACCGTTATTGCCTTATTGTTTACATGGATCATGAATCCGATGTACGGAGTTTTAAACAGCATTCTTAAGTCATTGGGTATTATTTCTTCAAATATATCCTGGCTTGGTTCAGCAAGTCTGGCATTTCCCGCGGTAGTAGCAGTCTGTATCTGGAAAGGATATCCACTGGTAATGACAATGATCCTTTCGGGTCTGCAGAGTATTTCAAGTGATCTTTATGAGGCTGCTATGATCGACGGAGCTAATAAGTGGCAGCAGTTTCTCCATGTGACTGTTCCGGGATTAAAGCCGGTAATGACAACAACGATTATTCTGGACAGTGTGTGGTGGTTTAAGCAGTATACGCTTGTTTATACCATGACAGGCGGCGGCCCGGGCACGGCGACAAACCTTATCAGCTTGAATATTTACGGAACAGCGTTTAATGATCTTAGGTTTGGCAAGGCTGCTGCATGGGGTATTGTTGTATTTGCAATTTGCTATCTGATCAGCAAACTTTATAGGATGGTGTTGAAAGATGACTAAGAAAAAAGTTGCGGGAGGAATCTTCCGATATGTATTTTTAATTACCTTGTCCCTGTTTATTCTTGTTCCTGTTCTCTGGATGATATCAACAGCATTTAAAACAGAGGCTGAGACCTATTCGCCGAATCCTATCTGGATTCCAAGCACTATTTCTCTGGAATCCTTTAAAAAGTTTTTTGGCCTGTATAATTTTGGGACAATGACCTGGAACAGCTTGATCACCTGTATTGGTTCTGTGGTAATCTGTACAGTTTTTTCCTGTCTGGCAGGCTACGGTGTAACCCGGTTTAAATTCCGCGGAAAAAAGACGTTTATGGGATTTTTGCTAGTAACTCAGATGTTCCCAAGCGTAATGCTTGTTGTACCTTTTTATTCAGTGCTGACGAAATATCATCTGACAAATTCCCTGCTCGGATTGATCATTGTGTATGCTGCGACGAATATCGCCTTCAGTACCTGGATGATGACTTCTTACTTTAAGACAATACCAGTGGAGCTGGATGAGGCTGCCCGAGTAGACGGAGCAAGCAGTTTTACGATTTTCCGCAAGATAATATTGCCGCTGGTTATTCCGGGAATTGCAGCTGTGGCAATTTTTGTATTGATCAATGGATGGAATGAATATATGTATTCCTCTGTTTTGATTTCGAAAGATTCATTGAAGACTCTGACAGTGGGAATCGTTTCCCTGAATACACAGAACCAGGTGCACTGGAACGATATGATGGCAGCGTCTACCATGTCCTGTATTCCGCTGATCATATTGTTTATGTGTTTCCAGAAATATTTTATTGCAGGAATGACAAGCGGTGCAGTTAAGAGCTGACACTGGAGGGAGGATTTTATGAAACCAATTACAATTCGAGATATTAAAGTATTTGTAACAGCTCCACATGATATTAACTTAGTGGTTGTTAAGGTAGAGACATCAGAACCGGGGTTGTACGGTCTGGGTTGCGCTACATTTACATGGCGCTATAAAGCAGTCGTTACTGCGATTGAAGAGTATCTGCGTCCCATGTTTATTGGCAAGTCTGTCCATGATATTGAAGATTTATGGCAGTCTATGATGGGAAGCTCCTATTGGAGAAACGGTCCGGTGTTAAATAATGCTATTTCAGGTGTGGATGAAGCTCTTTGGGATATTAAGGGAAAGTTGGCAAATATGCCGATTTATAGTCTGTTTGGTGGAAAATGTAGAGAAGGAATTGCAGTTTACCGGCATGCAGACGGAAATAGTCCGGAAGAGGTAGAGGAGAAAATTCATCAGTATATGGAGGAAGGATACCGTTATATCCGCTGTCATATGGGAACATACGGAGGTAATTTTGGTGGAACGATCCAAAAAATGTCTCACCCGGAAAATGCTCCCGCAGGTGCTTACTATTCCTCCAGGACTTATATGCAGAGTGTGATACGGCTTTTTGACCGGATCCGTTCAGATATAGGCTGGGATCTGGAGATCATGCATGATATCCACGAACGTTTATCTCTGGCAGATACACTGAGCTTTGTAAAGGAATTAGAACAGTTTAAGCCGTTTTTTATCGAAGATGCTTTGCCGCCGGAAGAAGTTCACTATTTTGAATATATAAGAAAGCAAACGGCGGTTCCCCTGGCAATGGGTGAATTATTTACTCATCCGGTTGAGTGGAAAACTCTTGTGCAGAATCAGTGGATTGATTTTATCCGGTGTCATTTAAGTGATATTGGAGGCTTGACACCTGCAAGGAAGCTGGCCGCTTTTTGTGAACAGTATCATGTGAGGACAGCATGGCATGGACCTAATGATCTGAGCCCTGTTGGAATGGCGGCACAGATGCACCTGGATCTTGCGGCTCCTAACTTCGGTATTCAGGAGTTTGCGGGCTTCAATGAGGCAGAAGAGGAAGTGTTCCCTGGATGTCCGCAGGTACGAAAAGGTTATGCATATTTAGATGATGCGCCTGGCATTGGCGTTGATTTTGATGAAAAGGCAGCCGCAAAATATCCGCCGGTGGAGATGGACTTCAGCTGGCTTTTCAGCCGTCTGGAGGATGGTACTGCTGTGCGGCCATAGAAGAAAGATGAGGAAAACAATATGACAATAGAGGATAAAATCAAAGCAATGGGGTATGAACTTCCGCCTGCACCAGGAAAAGGGGGCATTTATTCCAGTGTTAAACCGTCAGGAAAGAATCTTTATTATATTTCAGGCTGCGGCGCGTACATAAATGGAGACGGCCCACAGGGAAAGCTGGGGAAAGATCTGACCGTAGAACAGGGACAGGAAGCAGCCTGTCGGACAATTCTAAATTATTTGTCTGTAATTAAAGCACATATAGGAAGTTTGGATAGGATTAAATCATTTGTAAAGGTTTTGATCTTTGTACAGAGCGAACCAGATTTTTATGAACAGCCCAAAGTGGCTGACGGAGCAACCGGATTTTTAGTGGAACTTTTCGGAGAGAAGATTGGCGCGCCTTCCCGTTCTGCTATTGGCACAAATGCCCTTCCAGGAAATACACCGGTTGAAATTGAAGGAATTGTGGAAATAGAGCCATAACAGATAGAGAAAAGAGGCGATTTTATGGATCTGTTAATTAAAGGTGGACTGATTGTAGATGGTACCGGCGGAAAACCGTATTATGGAGATATCGCTGTAGTTCGGGACAGAATATCACAAATAGGACAGAATCTGGATGCGTCTGGAGCTCGGAAAGTAGTAGATGCTTCAGGGTTATATGTAACACCGGGACTTATAGATGGACATACACATTCGGAACTGAGTATTTTAAAAAATCGCCAGCATCCCAATGCGGTTTATCAGGGAATTTCAACGGTAGTGACAGGTCAGTGTGGGTTGGGATTTGCTCCGATGATGCCGGAACAGTTTTTTGATTCTATTCGTATTAATTCAGGCATTTTTGGAGATTACCGCCATTACTTGAAAGAGTGGCGTTCCTTCGGGGAATTTTTAGATCAGTTGGACGGATCAGCCGTGAATGCAGCTGCAAATGTTTCGCATAATGCAGTGCGTCAGATAGTATGTGGATTTGAAGAAACTGCTATGGACGAAGAAGAGCTGTCCAAAGCCAGGCGGATTATGCGGCAGGCGATGGAAGAAGGCGCTGTGGGATTTTCCGTAGGCCTTTCTTATTATCCTGGCGGCTACAGTGATACCAGAGAATTAATAGAATTGTGTAAGGTTGTAAAGGAATATGATGGTCTGTTTTGTGTCCATCAGCGGCTGGATGACGGGCAAATTCCGCTGAATCCCAGAGCTGAGGCTGCAGAAGTGGCAAAGAAAACAGGAGTCCGTCTGAATATGCTTCATTACAGAACCGGAGGGGAAGAAGATTATCATTCTGTATTCGAGCCTTTTAAGGAGATAGAAGCATCAGGAAATACGGTATATTATGAGTATTATCCTTATCTGGTAGGGGCAGGGCTGGTTCTGGCACTGCTGCCGGGCTGGGCACAGGCAGATGGCTATGAACAGATTATGGACAGGCTCACTTCTGAGAAATTAAGGCCGGACCTGCTAAAAGCCATGGATGAGCGCCACTCTTACTTTTTTGGAAAAGGGCAGACTGCAAGGGTTATATTAACCAAAGATCCGTACAGTGAAAGGCTTGGAAAAACTTTTGATGAAATTGCGCGAGAAAATCATGAAAGTTTTTCAGAGACCGTGATCCGCTTACTGGTAGAAAACGAGCTGGAGGTTGGGTTTGCCGGAGTGGACAATCACACAGAGGCAATGCGGAAAAAATTATATGAGGATCAGTATCAGCTTTTCCTGGATGACAGATATACCATTGGAAGCGATACGATTCCAACAGGTATTCTGTGCCATCCAAGAGGATTTGGGTCTTTTGCAAAAATAATCTGTATGATGCGGGAACGTGGAGTGCCGGTGGAATATATAATAAAAAAGCTGACCTCCATGCCTGCAAAAATGTATCATCTGGAAGGCCGGGGAGAGCTGAAGCCTGGTATGAAAGCTGACATATGCATGATGGATTACAAAAATGTAAGAGACTGTGCAGATTTTTCTTCTTCAAGGAGAAAACCGGAGGGAATCCGTTCACTGTATGTAAACGGACTGCCGGCCATGGAGGAAGGAACAATTACAGGGATTCTTGCCGGTCATGCTCTGCGCAGGGGAAAAGATGAGTGATAATATTTTGGAAATGAAATGATACAGGAGAACAGTATGAGTTTCTATGAAAGAATGGGTATTACTCCGCTTATTAATGCCAGCGAAACGTATACCAATCTGGGTGGGTCTTTAATGGATCCGAGAACATTTCAGGCAATGCAGGAAGCGGGAAGTGGATTTGTAGATTATCTGCACCTGCTGGATGTGGTTTGTGAACGGGCTGCAAAGCTTACAAATAATGACGCGGCTTTTATTACGACTGGTGCTGCTGGAGGTGTGATTCTTTCAGCTGCAGCCTGCATCTGCGGAAATGAAGGCGAAAAATTGGACAGGATTCCGCATGTAGAGGATATAACAAAAAATGAGATTCTGCTATTTGATGGAAAGTTCAGGCAGCAGATTCCTTATTGGAAATTGATCGGGTTAACAGGCGCAAAGATAATTGCAGTGGAACCTACGGCAGAGGCTATGGAAAAAGCGGTAAACGAACGTACTGCCGCAGTATTTCTTTTTCCCTCTACTTTGTATGAGGAAGGGATTCCTTCCTGTGAAGAAATTATTCCGGTTTTAAAGAGTAAAGGGGTGACGGTGGTAGTAGACGCGGCGGCACAGCTTCCGCCAAAATCAAATCTCTGGTATTATACAAAAGAACTGGGAGCGGATTTGTGCATATTCAGCGGCGGAAAACATATCAAGGGACCGCAGAGTACGGGGTTGATTGTTGGACGCCCGGATCTGATTGAGGCATGCCGGATGGCGGCCAGCCCAAATGCTCGTATTGGACGAGCTTTTAAAACGGGAAAAGAAGAGCTGGCAGGATTTATTACCGCCCTTGAAATATTTGTAAAGGAAGAGCCGGAGACTGGTTTTAAACGGCAGGAGGATATTCTCAGAGAAATAGAGAGTTTGTTGATTGCTGGAGCGGATGTACAAACAGAAATGCTTGCTCAGGGGCGGCTGGGAACTTATCAGCCATTGCTACTGATTACTTTGCCTGCTGGGAAAACGGCACAGGACTGTAATACTTATACAAGAAGCTTACCGCAGCCCATTGACGTAGGAGTTTACAGCAGTGAATTTCAAATGCCGGAAAATGTTATGTTTGTGAATGCATACAATTTAAAACCGGAAGAAGCAAAATTCGTAGCAGAGGGAATCATTGGGTATTTGAATATGCTTTGAAATACAAGTAGGACTGTCTGAACTTGAAAATATCAGGTTCGGGCAGTCCTTTTCTGTTTGGTTAATAAAAGAAGAGAATATATCTGAGCTGTTTTTACTGTATCCCCAGCTGATGTGCGAAAGCCAGAAACTGTTTTTCCATATCCCGGAAGGGATGCTCTTCCAGATCAGGCACAGACTGAAGCGGTATGGTGGGATGATTTTTTTCACCCGGGAACAGAATCGGAAGTTCCGCAGAAAGAATATCGTTGTCAATCTGTTTCCACACCATATGTTCTTCAGAAGACAGGTCATTCAGATTAAATTTTTCCCAGATCACATTCATGATCATTTCTTCAATTTCAAGATAATTAGACAGATGCGCCTTTACCGGGCGGATGATGTCTGAGATATAGGCTTCGCTGGCATCGTGAAGCAGACAGGCAAGAATCATGCGGTCAGACCATCCTCTGGCCCGGGCTTCCTCTGCACAGTTGAGACAGTGCTGGGCTACGGAATAAAAGATCAGAGTCTGACCTCCGCCCCGGCAAAGATAACTGAGGGCGTGCGCGATATCTTCCAGACAGATATTTTTCGGCTTGATGTGCATGGGATCAAATTTTCTGCCGGTATAGGTGTTCATAATACTCATAAAAAGCTCCTTTCTCCGGAAATCATATATGCTCAGATTAGCATATTTCCGGGAAAGGAGCAAGGCGTCAGTGGTTAAAGTGTGCGTTTTGAAATTTTTGATGGGGGGGGTAAAACTGCTTCCTTTTTACTGCACAGCTGCCGGTACTGGAGTGTGCGGATTTCGCATTTAATGAAATCCACAGTTTCCTCAGGTGTGTAAAAACATGTGTCCTCAAGTGACTGCAGATAATCGAGAAAAACAGACAGAAGCCCGGTCTCATTAAACATAAGATAGGTGGTCTGGTTTTCGGCGTTATCAAAGGAAAAATAACCCATAGTTTCATTTACACAAAGGTGAAGATTAATTGGAAGCTGATCGAGGGGCTGTTTCAGCATACGGTACGTACCCTGGCTGCAGCAGGGCAGAAGCTTCTGAAGCATCTGTAGCCGTTCTGTGGGAAGAAACGGGCGATAAAAATCAGAAGGGATTTCTTTTAAAAGTCCTGTCTGTGTAAATCGCTGGATTCCCGTTTTTGTAAAATAAACATGCATACTGGCAAGATTTTCTGTATTTTTATTAAAAAATGCACCAATGAGAGGCAGCAGTCTGTTACGGTCGGGAAGCATGGGAGAAAGCGCATGTTCCAGAATCCTGTCAGTAATAAACGGAGTAAAACATGCTTCCGGCTGAAGGAGATAACTGTCAGCGGCATTTAGAGAAATATTCTGCAGCATATGTAAATTATTTGGAAGCATATGAAAAATCTGAAAAAGCGGAGTACATTTAGTCTGGAAAGAATAAAATATTTTCCAGAACTGAGCTACGATATTCGGATCGCTGTAAAAAATACCATACTGGTAATCTGAGGAAAAGGAAACCGCATACCGGGATGTGACAATAAAATATGGCAGGACATTCAGATTAAAAAAATGTGAATGAATACTGTCATAAAAGTATGATGCCTGATAATTCAGATTTCGGAGATATAAAGGAAAGATATTATTAAAATATTCCAGATTATACAGTTCATGGTCTTTATTCAGGATCTCGCTGTTGCTCAGGCAGAAAATGTGGCGTATTTCCAGTGTATATCCCAGATTCAGGCTGGAAAGAAGACTGAACAGCCCTTCATGATCAGGCTGCATAAACAGGGCGGCTTTTCCTTCGCCTTTGCCGGATTCTGTCAGCAGTATATTGCGGAGAGCATAATTTAATTCTACCTGTGTCTGAATTGAGGCACAGGCAGGCGTCCGGGATTCATTTTTGAAACCGGAATCAGCGGCGGAGCCGGTATGAATAGAAAATTTATCCGGAAAATGCATGAGAAAATTTTCTGTACTTTTTCTTCGATAGTAATTATTTGCTCCAATCCTGGAAATTTCATAAGCCTCTTTAAACTGCTCATCTTCGGTAGGTGTCAGTCGCATAAAATCAGACATTTTTTCAATGATATCCCGAGAAGGAGGATTTCGTTTTCCGTTGATTATTTTGTACATAGTGGCACGGTCAAAATCGCAATATTTACTGAGCGGATAGACCTTTATATTTTTTTCGTGAATAAACTGACTGAGTATATTTGAAAATTCGGACATAATAGATATTTTTCCTCACATTCTGTTTCTTGTGTATCTGTATTATTTTATCATAGTTTGGCTGTGAAAAAAGAAAAATTGCTGTTTTTGTGTGACAAGTATAAGAAAAAAACTGCCTACAAACTATGCCACAATTAGAAAAATGTAAAAAAATTGAAAAAAACAAAGGAAATCTGCCCACAACTGATGTCACTTATTGTTCTCAGGCATAAAGCAAAGGTAAAATAAGAAAAAGACAAAGAAAAGATGATAAAGGTAAGGGAAAAAGAATGGAATGTTTACGATGTGGAAAAGAAATCAGGGGAGATTCCCAGTTCTGTATTTACTGTGGACAAAAAGTAAGCCAGTGTGGATACGATCAGGAAACACAGAAACTTGCTGAGAAATTGGCAGATCTGGAAAAAGAGCAGGCAGAGCTGGAAAAGAAAAAACAAGAGACGCTTCAGGAAGAGCAGGACTTAAATCTGAAGCTGGATAACTATACCAGACTTCAAAAAGGAGAGTATGCAAGATGCCGCAAATGGAGGTCTGAGCCAGCCACAGCCAGAGAAGTTCAGCAGCGGGAAACAGAAAAGACTGCGAAAAGGACAAATTCTAAAATCCTTTTTCTGGCATTGAGCATGATATGCTGCGGCTCTTTGTTTCTTCCCTGGGTGAATGTGCCACTGTTTGCATGGATCATGGACTATGCAGAGGTGGATTATCCTCTGAATTTTTTTAATATGATTACATCATTGCCGCTTCTTGAAGAGGGAGCAAGAGGAAAGGGATGGATTTATGAAACGAATATATGTTCTGCTCTTATGCTTGATTTTATACTGTTTTTAATACTGATGGTAATTTTACTTTTGGTTTTTGGACTGTGTATTTATGAGCTTATTAAGCATCATTCAGAACTTTATATGTATCAGAAAGTAAAATCAGCGTCTTTGTGGGGGATAGTCTGTGCAGCGGGAACCTGGCTTATATGTTTTTTTACGAATCTGTGGATCCAGAATGATTTTGGTGGAGAATGGTTTCGGTATTACGGAGGATATATTAATAGAACAGATTTAGTGCTAAAGGCAGATTCAGGAGTATGGCTGGTGCTTGTCGCCTCTGTAGCAGGTTACATATGCGCTAAGCTTGCAGAGGGAGAAGATGAAAAGGAAAAGAAAAAATATGGGGACACTCCTCTTGAAGTAACCAATTATGACCCGGTGCTTCCATTCAGGGCAGTAAGGCTGCTGATCAGGCAGAGCTTTTCTTTTACCGGTTATTCGTTTACTGCATTTTTGAAAGTTATGAGTTTTATGCACCAATCTGTTGACATGATTGAGGCAGAAATCCATGTGATCACAAACAGCGGCCATAAGTTTGTACTTCCTGCTATGACATTTTTTAAACCGGCGTCCGGTAAAGGCAGTGAAGTAGTGCTGAATGGTCAGCTTTATGGGAAACAGCTGGACTGTAATTTTAGTGATCTGAAAGAGGCTAAGATATATGTCAGACAATATGCGGTTGACAGAGATGGTTCTGGTACAGATCAGCGAATTGTGAAAGAAAGTGTTTTTTCGGGAATCATAGAAGAAGGAAGCGGTTTTTCCGTGGACAGCGATTTTGTTACAGAAGACTTAAAATTAATGCGTCGGCAATATGGGGACAGTTATATGAAACGGGAGGGGTCACAGGGAGAAAACTGGATGTGTTCCTGCGGACAGATTTATGACCGCAAATTAAAGAACTGTCCTCTTTGTGGAAAAGAAAATCGGGAGGCAGAGATCTGATTATGGGTGAACAGTCAGTGAAAGAATTATATCAGAAACAGATACAGGAAGCAGAAAACAAAAAAGAACTGGTAGAAAATGAAATTGAAGATCTTAAAAAGAAATGCAGAATATTAAGGGATAATATCAGAAGAATCCGTACAGAGTTGTTGACGGAAACGGATATTGGGAAAAGTGATTCAGAAGGGAACCAGTACTGCCCAAATTGCGGAAGTTATGCAGGAGATGACATTTTCTGCAGGAAATGCGGAACACGAATAAAGTGAAAGACTGATACGGGAACAAAAACAGGGAAAAGCATTGCATAAAGGGCAGTGTTTTTTTCGGAAGAAGGGAGATTGCTTATGTACTGCAAATATTGTGGAAAAAAATTAGAGGATGGAGTTTCCTTCTGTACCGGATGTGGCAAGCCGGTTCAGGGACAGCCCGGAAATAAGAAACAGGAACAATCAGAAAAGAAGCATTACCCTAAAAAGAAAAAAACGACTAAGAAGGCAGCCGGGGTTCTTGTGACAGCAGCAGTGGTTCTGGCAGTGGTCGGGGCTGGAGGCGTATATAAAATATACACGGAGAAGAGTGGAACAGACCGGCTGGGGGATTCCATGAGTGCGGAAGCCAAAAGAACAGAGGCGCTGGCAGATGCAGAGGCAAGGGCAAAAGATGAGTGGGCAGCTAAAGTAATGGCAGAGGAAGAGGCAAAAGAAAAAGAAGAATCTAAGGAAAATACAGCGGCGGAAGAAGATACCTGGACAGATCCGGAAACAGGGCTGACAATAATCAAAGGCGGACATACCGGAAAAAAAGTTGGATATGTCAATGAAAATGGAGTAGAGGTGATTCCTCCCATTTATGATATGGTGTCAGAACCAGGGGAAAATGGACTGATCCGGGCGGAGCAGCTGGTACCGACAGCTTTTTCTGAAAATAATATAATACCTACATTTTTCTATAATGAAAAAGGAGAAAAGGTATACGATTATGTAAGAAGATTTGGGGAACATCAGTCAACCGCCGTAAGGGAAGGTACGGAATATTTTATCGTAGACAGTCAGGGGAACCGGATCAGTGAAAACAGCTATACGTACATCGGGGACGCTGACATTTATGGGAATTTTATTGTAACTCAGGGAGGCGATCTGGGACTTGTAAATGAAGAGGGAAAAGAAATTATAGAACCTCAGGATGTCAGGATTATTCCAATAGACAGACTGTATACAGATAAAGACGGTGTATATCTTGTGATGGGGGACGGCTCCAGTCTGATCATAACAGAGCAGGGGGAGATTCCGGTATCCTGGCAGAAGGGACAGATTGAGAACGTCTCCATAGGTCAGCAAAGATATAAGATCAATCTTGAGAATGGAATGACAGAAATAAGAGATTTCAGTGGAAATGTGATCGTTTCTCAGGAGTATGGATCTGTGATCCTTTACCCCAATGGCTGTATGCAGAAAAGTGACAGTTCTGCGGTTTATGATCCTAATGGACAGGAAATTTTGCCCCGGGAAAACGAAAAGGGCTATCTTCAGACAGTAAACTGTTTTTCGTCAGACGGAATTGGAGCAGGAATTGTGTATACACGGGGGGCAGATGAGTATCGCTCAAAACAGGGAATGATTACGCTGGATGGTAAGATAGAGCTTCCCTGTGTTTATGATCAGATTTTTTACGTGCCGGATAAACAGATAATTGTTTATTCTAAAGAAAAAATGGTTGGCGCAATGAATCTGGAATGTGAGATTCTCTGGGAACAGGCTTACGACTATGCTTATGTTTTTAATGCAAAGGATAAAAAGAATACGGAGGATCTTCTTCTTGTAAAAAGAGGAGAAAACTATGGCCTTGTAGATATGATTACCGGAAAAGTAATGCTGGAATGTCAGTACAGCATGATATCAAAGGATAGTCAGATTCAGGAAAGCTGGTTCTGTTCCAGGGATGGAAAATACGGATTCTGGAATCAGAAGGACGGAAAATACACAGAAATCCCAAACAACGATAATTATACCATTGACGGATTCCATATGGGGTCAGGCGGAGAAGCCATTGATGTGTATGGTTATGAGCTGGGTGACTTCCTAAGAGTAAGGGATGGAATGACAACAGGGATTATAGACAGACAGGGAAACAGGATCATAGACCTCATTTATACAGAGATTTATTATGATGAATACGAGGAAATCTTTTTGGTTCGCACAGAGAACGAATCCGGCATTTATGATAAAAGCGGAGAGATTATTGTTCCATTAGATGTTTATGAAGACCTTGAATGGTGTTCGGAAGCTATTTTTGCAAGACCAGAAGGGGAAAATGCAAGAATTTTGGATTATGAAGGAAATACTGTGATTTCTCAGGAAGCCTGTCCGGAGAACTTTTGGGAATTGGGGTACATAACAACATATGAGGATGGAGAATGCCGTTTATATACAATGGCTGACGGAGAATTTCAAAAACTGGATTATGCATGGATTGCTCCGGATGAAAGGGATGGAATCATATGTGTACAAAATGAAGATGCTGAGTACGGATACATCAATGCAGATGGAGAAGAAATAATTCCATGTAGTTTTACGAGCGCTTATTGTTTTTGGAATGGTCTTGCAGTTGTGATGGACGAAGAGGGAGAATGGGGGGCAATGAATCTTCAGGGAGATATGCTGATAGACTGTGACTATGAAAATATTGATACTTCTTATGCGCCAAATGTACTTAAAGTAGAGGAATATGGTTATTTGGGAGTTCTTGATCTGGGAGGGGAAAGAATCATAGACTCAGATTATGAAGATATCAGTATAGGTTCTATGGGAACAATTACGGCAACGGGAGGCTATGAAGGTGAACAGGATATTTATGATTATAATGGGACTCTTTTAGGAAAGTATTCCTATTAAAAAGAAATTGTAGTAGGGAAGGATCGATTTATGTACTGTAAATATTGCGGGAAAAATTAGAGGATGGATACTGGAAAATTATTGATATTAACAACAGGGTAATTGTTGAGAATATGTATGGCATTGAAGAACTGAAAGAAATATCTTTTAGTAATGCCCGAGGCGGCAACATAAGTACCAGTCCGAAGGAGGGAGAAAGCGAGGAATGGGACTATTGTGGAAATAAACTCAAATAGGCAGATATCAATTTACATGAACCTTCCCTGCTGCTTTGGAGTTACTTAATCACAGCCAGGAACCGATTTTGGTAAAAAAGAACGTATGATGAAAAAGGAGAAAATTATGTACTGTAAATATTGTGGAAAAAAATTAGAAGATGGAGTTTCCTTCTGTACCGGATGCGGTAAACCGGTACAGAAGCAGATCATAAAGAGTGAACTGGGAAGCAGGAATAAAAAACCAAAGAAAACAGTTACACGGAATGTGATTATAGCTGTGGTGCTGTTGGCAATTGTATGTGTTGTCATTGGAATTTTCAATAAGCCGGGAATCATTTCGTTAGATCCGGAAAAAAGACTGGTGGGAACATGGTATGAAGTGGATGATGACGGCAGTGTGGATTATGACGAGGACATACAGTTTTTCAGTGACGGAACTTTTATCGGCTTTGGAGAGGACGGAACTTATTCCGTTGTAGATGGACAGCTGGTATTCCGGTTTCAGTGGGCAGTCAGCAGTTTTGTGTATGTGTATGACTTTGATTTTAAGGGAAATGAATTACATTTATTTGAGGAAGACGGAGACGAAAAAGTTCTGCAGAAAGAAGGGACACTTTTTTAGAATGAATGATTTCAAGCAGTCTGACAATTATTCATCTGAGAAAATAATCTGCCCCTATCCATTGCCACAGCTTGATAAATGCACCTGAAAAATTATGAGCAGATTCAAAGGAGATGAAAAAGATATGGAACAAAAGAAAGTATATAAAAGTATTTTCATGATTCTGGCAATGTTGGTTTTTCTGCTTTCCTGGTGCAGTGTGGCACATGCGGAAGAAAATGTGCTTTTGAAGGAGATGCCCATAGAAGAGTTGGGAGGATCATTTGATGGGGAATGGGAAAAGAAAATTAAAGATCCCAATGGAAATTACTGCAGCAAGAATATATTAGAGATAGATGCATCAGAGAGTGGCTATGTAGTATATGATCTGGATGGTCAGTATACTCGTTTTTCGGGTAAAATGGTGATTGACCAGCCGTATGTAAGTGTTGGCATCTATGGGGATGGCAGAGAATTGTACAGCTGGGGGCCTCTGACAGAACAGGCAGAAGCTTGGTATTTTGACCTTGACGTAGCTGGTGTGGGAAAACTGGAAATATTAAGCGGGGGAACTGCAATGTTCTCTTTGGAAAATGGAATGCTTACGAAAGCAGAAGAAAGAGCAGTGCCGTCGGTATATACTCCGCTTAGAGAAGTGGCGGTTATTGATTCCGATGATTTTGGTTTTGGGCAGTGGGTTGGTGTAACGGAAGATATAAATGGAAAAGTGCATAGAGGAGCTCAGTGGTTTGATACTTACGGGGAAACAGATTCTGAAGTTGATGCTCTTTATAATTTGGATATGAAATATACTTCATTTTCGGGTAATCTGGAGATTTATGGGGATGATGACAATGGCAGTAATACAAAAGTGGAGATTTATCTGGATGACCAGCTTGTTTTTGAGCGAAGTACGCCAGGTGAGATTTATGAACTGGTGGATGTAAATCTGGATGTGACAAATGCAAAGACAATGAAAATCAGACTGGTTGGCAGAGACAGTAGCCTATTGGTGCTGGATGACAGTTTGAGTCCTCATATTCTGGGAGAGTGGGAAACAGAGAAAGAGGCAACCTGCGAAAGTGCAGGAAAAAAAGTACAGCGTTGTACAGAATGTAAGGCGATATGTAATACATCTAAAATAAAGGCCCTGGGACATACGCCGGGTGACTGGAAAGTAGAAGAGGAAGCGACTTGTAAAGCAGAGGGAAAGCGGAAAAAGTATTGTACCGTATGTAAAAAGATGTGTGCAGAAGAAATGATACCCAAACTGGAGCATAAAGAGGAAGATGAATGGTTTGAACAGGAAGCACCTACATGTACCAGTGAAGGAACTCGGATAAAGAGATGCATTTATTGTGGTGAGACAGTAAAAACAGAGAAAATACCTCAAACAAAGCATGAATTCGGAAAATGGACAACGGCAGAAGGAAGTGTGTGGAACGCTCCAATTGTAAAAAAACGTACATGCAATGTCTGTGATGCAGAAGAAGTAAAAAATATTTATACGTGGGTATGGGTTAAGCCGGCAGTACTTGTTCTGCTGTTTGTCAGTGTATTGACTGGAACTACAATAATTTTGATAAGGAGGAAAGGGATACAGACTATATCGAAAAACCAGAGAAAATTTTGGAGGAAGAAGAAAAGAGAAAAAAGAACACAACAGGAAGATGTTTTTCACGGTCATCAGTAAAAAGAAGAGAGCATTTTAATATTTTTTAATTTCAAAATAATCTGCCCCTACCCATTGCCACAGCTTGATAAATGTACCTGAAAAAAATAAAATTTTTATAAACAGGTCAAAGGAGATAAAGGAATGGAACAGAACAAAAGAAAAAAAGTGCACAAAAACATTCTCATGATTGTGGCAATGCTTGTCTTTCTGCTTTCCTGGTGCAGCGTGGCACATGCGGAAGAAAATGTGCTTTTAAAGGATATGCACATGGAAGACAGCAATGAATGCGAAATATGGGAAAAAGAACTGAAAGATTCCTATGGAAATTCTTACAGCGGGAATATTGTAAATATGGAAGCCAGCAGAAATTCCTATGCGGTATATAATCTGGATGGCGAGTATACACGCTTTTCAGGTAAGATTGTTATTGCGGAGGATGTCTATACAGATTGTGTGATGGACATTGCCATTTACGGAGATGGAAGGGAACTGTACAGTAAGGCGGGGCTGACAAGGCAGACGGAAGCGCATGATTTTGACCTTGATGTTACCGGTGTGGGAACCCTGGAAATACGAAGCAGTGGAGAGGAATATATTTCTCTGGCAGAAGCAGAGTTTACTAAGGCTGAAGAACGGACGGTACCGCCGACATATGCTTCTCTTGAGGAGCTGACAGTTATTGATTCCGTTGATTTTGAGCAGAAAACCTGTATACAGAAGGACACCTTTGGAAATTTACATAAAGGAAGACAGTACTTTAAGAATCCTATGACTTCAGAGTCAGAATCCTATGCCCTCTATAACCTGAATCAGGAATATCTGTCCTTTTCCGGTAAACTGATTATTGATGAAGAGTCAACTACCAACTGTAATATGAACGTACAGATTTATCTGGATGACCAGCTTGCATTTGAACAGAATGGAATAGGCAGGACCACGGAACCGGTGGAAGTAAATCTGGATGTGACAAATGTAAAAGTAATGAAAATCAGAGTAGTGGGCAAGGCCGGATACCTGTGCGTGGTGGATGATGTTCTGAAAGGTCATGATCACACTCCGGGAGAGTGGGAAACCGAGACAGAAGCAACCTGCGATAAAGCAGGAAAAAAGGTACAGCGATGTACAGAATGTAAGGAAATTTGTAACACTCAGGAAACAAAAGCTCTGGGACATACTCCCGGCGACTGGGAGACAGAGATAGAAGCAACCTGCAAAGCAGAGGGAAAACGGGTAAAATACTGTACGGTATGTAAAAAGGTGTGTGCTGAAGAAAAAGTGGACAAGCTGGAACATGAACCTGGCGACTGGGAAGTGGAATCAGAACCCACCTGTGAGGATAAGGGCAAGAAGGTTCGGCACTGTAAGGTGTGCGGGGAAATCTGTGATACGGAATATATTCCGGAAACAGAACATGAACCTGGCGACTGGGAAGTAGAAACAGAGGCAACCTGTTGGTCAGCAGGCGAGGAATCTGTTTACTGTAAGTATTGTGGAGAATGGCTGGATACCCGGGAAATCCCTGTTTTGGAGCATAAACAGGAAAAAGAGTGGTTTGTGCAGGAAGAGCCTACCTGTACTTATGAAGGAACCCAGGTAAAAAGATGCGTTTACTGTGGTGAAACTATAAAAGTAGAAAAAATTCCAAAAACAAAGCATAAGTTTGGAGAATGGGTAACGGTAGAAGGAAGCGTATGGAATGCACCGATTGTAAAAACACGTATATGCAGCGGCTGTTTTTCTGAGGAGACAAAAAAGGTATATGCATGGGTATGGGTGAAACCGGTTGTTACGCTTCTGGTGATTCTTGGAGTCCTGGTTGGAATCATTGTGATCCTTATGAGGCAAAAAGGAATCCAGATCACTGTTGCAAATATAAAAGAATTTTGCAGGAACGGAATCAGGGATATCAAAGACAGGTCGAAAGATGAGGCATCCGGCGATGATATTTTTGGCGGAACCAAAAAAAATGAAAAAAAGGATAAGGATGATATTTTTTAACAGATATCATAAAAAAGAAGAAAACAGGGAGGAAAAAAATGTTTTGTGGAAAATGCGGTAAACAGCTTGAAGATGATGAGGTTGTATGTCCATGGTGCGGGGAAGCAACAGGAGTGGAAGTAGGAGAAAAAAGGTATTCACAGCAGCCGGAAAACGGAGGATACGGTCGAAATACTGAGGAAAGGTCTTATGTAAACAGAGAGCCTGTAAAACCAATGGCTCTGCTTGGGATTTCAGTGGGACTTGCGGCAATGATGATCTATTTCAGCGGACTGATCAGTAACACGATCCTTGTCGTGGCAGCAGGCTATGTACTTTTAAAAGAGGAAGACCGCTGGCTTCGTGCAGTAGCTGCAAAAGCGATTTTGATCGTGTGCATTTTTGGCGCAATAGCGGCAGGAATTACAATGGTGGAAAATGGAATTTCAGGATTCAATTATCTGATAATGATGGTGGATGCCGGCCCTCTGGATCGGATGGCAGTACAGGATCTTTGCAGTTTCCTGAACTACGCATGTCTGATCGTCAGAGATCTGGTTCTTCTGATAGCCGGAATCCAGGCATTTCACTGTAATAATTTCAGAGTTGGCTTTATAGATCGGATGATTAACCGAAATATACAGAAATAGGGATAACAGGGAGGAAAGAGTATGTTTTGCAGAAAATGTGGAATTGATAATCCGGAGGGCGCAAGGTACTGCAGGAGATGCGGAGAGCCTTTGGAAGGTTCACGTACATCATCAGGAGGAACATCGTCTGTGCCGCCGGCATCGAGGAAAATTTCAGTTGAAGATCTGCCGGTGGAATATCGTCCTATTGGTATGTGGGGATATTTTGGATACAGCCTGTTGTTTGCCATTCCGTTTGTTGGCTGGATCATTGCCCTGGTATTTGCTTTCGGCGTGAATCCAAACGTCAATCTGAAGAACTTCGCCAGAGCTTATTTTTGCAGTCTGATTGTAGCATGTGTTTTTCTGTTTCTTGTTTCAGTAAGCGGATGTTCGTTATTATCTGCAATGATGTAAAAGTGAAATTTGCAGCGGTGTTTTCTGCTTCCGTGTTAGGGCAGGAGACACCGTTTTGTTTTTACATAATACCTGCTTCCGGCTTGTTTTGTCGGTTCTCAGATGATAAAATAAAAAGAAAAATGAACGGTTTTTACATGGGGTGGCAGAATTATGACAGAAGATACAGGGAAGAAAATATCAGAGGAACTGAAAAATGATTTTACGATGGATAAGCTCTGGGCTGTTCTGTGCCTGATGCAGGGCGAAAGGTTTTATACGGCACGGGGACTTGAGTTTCATTATAAAATCCGGGGAAATGAGATTTTTGTGGACAGAAAGGTAAACAGTAAAAGCATTACCAGAAGCAGTGTGGAAATGGTTTTTAGGAAACTGCAGGAGAGGCGGCAGGGAGGAGAGGAATTTCCCCTTCCCGTACAGGGACCGAAAAAACTGGGGGTATTCGGCGCCAGCTATCTTTATCCTGTTCTGAAAAGGCTGGAGCTGGTAAGACCGGAATAAAAGAAATAAAGGGATATTTTTCAGACGCTATGTGAGAGAAAAGGTATGTCCCTGTTAAGCTGCATGCAGATCCTATGGGCTGTCCCCAGGCAGGACAGCAGAATCCGGAAGCTGTACAGGGGAACAGATCCGGCAGGTACAACTGCAGGTTGTATATTTTTGAAAAATAAACTATAATAAACATCTGAACAGACAGTCTGAATGGGCTGAGTAAAATACATGCCGGAAATGATATGCAGTCGTATAAAAACTGCAGGTATATACCAATAAAGACAGGGAGTTGCAGAAGATGAGAGCAGAGGTTGTAAGTATGGATGCGAAGCATCCGGATAAAGAGGCCATAAAAAGAGCAGGACAGATACTGCAAAACGGAGGGCTGGTGGCTTTTCCTACGGAAACCGTATATGGACTGGGAGGAAATGCCCTGGATCCCCGGGCATCCATGAAAATTTATGCTGCAAAGGGACGTCCGTCAGACAATCCTCTGATCATTCACATTGCAGATATGTCCAGTCTGCCCAAAATCGTGTCAGAAATTCCTGCAAAGGCACAGCTTCTGGCAGAAAAATTCTGGCCGGGGCCTCTGACCATGATTCTTCCAAAAGCAGAGATTGTTCCCGGGGAGACGACCGGCGGTCTTGACAGCGTTGCAGTCCGGTTTCCCAGTGATCTGATCGCGCAGGAGCTGATCAAGGCGGCGGGAGGCTTTGTTGCGGCTCCAAGCGCAAACACATCGGGCCGTCCAAGTCCTACCAGAGCAGAGCATGTGGAAGAGGACCTTGGAGATGCCATTGATATGATCCTGGACGGCGGACAGGTTGGTATCGGGCTGGAATCTACGATCGTAGATTTTACAGAGGATATTCCGGTAGTGCTAAGACCGGGATATATTTCTCTGGAAATGCTTCAGGAAATTCTGGGTGAGGTGCGAATGGACAGAGGGCTTCTGATCACAGACAGCAGTGTTCATCCAAAAGCTCCGGGAATGAAATACCGTCATTATGCGCCAAAGGCAGATCTTGCGGTTGTGGAGGGAAATACAGAGCAGGTAATTGCCTATATAAACCGTATGACAGAAGAAGCGGTAAGTCAGGGCAGACGTGTGGGGATCATTGCCACAGACGAAACGTCGGCTTTGTACAAAAACGGAGTTGTGCGGAGTATCGGAAGCAGGGAGGATGAGGAGACGATCGCCCATCATCTTTACGAGGTGCTTCGGGATTTTGACGGGGATGGCGTCAGCGCTATTTACTCAGAGGCATTTTATACGCCCAGAATGGGACAGGCGATTATGAACAGGCTTTTAAAAGCTGCAGGACACAAGATTATAAACGTACAGGAGGAACAGGAATGATAGCATTAGGATGTGACCACGGTGGATTTGAACTGAAACAGGAGATTAAAAAGCATCTGGATCAGCAGAATATAGAGTATATTGACTATGGATGCGACAGTCAGGAGGCTGTTGATTATCCGGTTTATGCAAAAAAAGTGGCAAGAGCGATACAGAATGGTGAATGTGAAAAGGGAATCCTGATCTGCGGAACAGGTATTGGAATTTCCATTACAGCAAATAAATTTAAGGGAATCCGCGCAGCACTTTGTACAGACTGCTTCAGCGCAGAGGCAACAAGACTTCACAATGATGCCAATGTTCTGGCAATGGGAGGAAGAGTTGTAGGCGCAGGTCTTGCGCTTAAGATCGTGGATACTTTCTTAAACACACCGTTTTCCAATGACGAAAGACATATTCGCAGAATCAGCCAGATAGAGACAGACTGATATAAAGAAGATAAAGGGGACAGGACGAGCTGTAAAGGGTTTGGCCTGTTTATCTGAATCAAAAAGCCTGTTGATCTCAGACAACAGGCAGTTTATAAAGTATTATGGGGAGGGTTTTACAATGGAGAAAGAAAAAAGAATGGACTATATTTCCTGGGATGAGTATTTTATGGGGGTGGCAATGCTTTCCGGGATGCGGTCCAAGGATCCTCATTCACAGGTGGGAGCCTGTATTGTAAGTGAGGACAACAAGATTCTTTCCATGGGATACAACGGATTTCCTATGGGATGCTCGGATGATAAGTTTCCGTGGGCAAGAGAGGGCGATGCCCTGGACACAAAGTATCTTTATGTGACTCACAGTGAGCTGAACGCAATCCTGAATTACAGAGGCGGAAGCCTGGAGGGCGCGAAGCTTTACGTTTCACTTTTTCCCTGTAATGAGTGCGCCAAGGCCATTATTCAGTCCGGGATCAAAACCATTGTATATGACTGTGACAAATATGAAAATACTCCGTCCGTGATCGCGTCCAAGCGTATGCTGGATGCAGCCGGCGTCAGATACTATAAATACAACCGTACCGGAAGAGAGATCAGGATTACTGTCTGAAAAGGTAAAAATGCTGTCTGCGCAGAAAATTCTGTCAGATTTTTACGGGGCAGCCATAAAAGTGCGGGATTTGTTCCGGGTTTTCCGTTCAGGAGGCTTGACACAGGAGATTTTTTCGCATACAATGAGTAAAAGTTCGTGGAAACACAACTGAAAACAGAAAACGGCGAAGAAGAGAATAGTACACGCAGAGCAATCTCAGAGAGAAATCCCGAAGCCTGTTCAGCTGTCAGGCGGTGGTGTGAGGATTTTGTGCGCGAACCGTGGAACCGGCCTCAGAGCTCCGTGCAATTGAAGTACGGCGTATTTCTGCGTTAAAGAAACAGGAGAGAGCAGTATAAATACAGACTGTCCGCGGGGCAGCTGTTTAAGGAGGTACTGCTAATCAGGGTGGTACCGCCGAAGTCCTTCGGTCCCTTTGCAGGGATTGGAAGGGCTTTTTTATTTACCGGGAAAGTAGTGCATTCTGTCCTTCCCAGTCCCGGAAACAGGAAATAACAGTATTGAAAAAAGGAGAATGATCATGGCAAAAGAGAAAAAATTAGTAGAAGCCATCACTTCCATGGAGGAAGATTTTGCGCAGTGGTATACTGACGTAGTAAAAAAGGCAGAGCTTTGCGATTACACAAGCGTAAAGGGCTGCATGGTGATCAAGCCGGCCGGCTATGCCATCTGGGAAAACATCCAGAATGAGCTGGACAGAAGATTCAAAGAAACAGGCGTTCAGAATGTTTACATGCCTATGTTTATTCCGGAGTCTCTTCTTCAGAAAGAAAAGGATCACGTAGAGGGCTTTGCGCCGGAGGTTGCATGGGTAACTCACGGCGGCCTGGATCCTCTTCAGGAGCGTCTCTGTGTGCGTCCGACTTCTGAGACTCTGTTCTGCGATTTTTATCAGAAGGAGATCCAGTCCCACAGAGATCTTCCAAAGGTTTACAATCAGTGGTGTTCTGTAGTCCGCTGGGAAAAAACGACCCGTCCGTTCCTGCGTTCCAGAGAATTTCTGTGGCAGGAGGGCCATACTGCTCATGCAACAGCTGAAGAGGCGGAAGAGAGAACCATTCAGATGCTGAATGTATATGCAGACTTCTGTGAGGAAGTTCTTGCAATCCCGGTTGTAAAAGGCCAGAAAACAGATAAAGAAAAATTTGCAGGCGCAGAGGCGACTTATACAATCGAGTCTCTGATGCACGATGGAAAGGCTCTGCAGTCCGGAACCAGCCATAACTTCGGCGACGGCTTTGCAAAAGCCTTCGGTATTCAGTATACAGACAAAGAAAACAAGCTTCAGTATGTTCATCAGACATCCTGGGGAATGACAACCCGTATGATCGGAGCCATCATTATGGTTCACGGTGACAACAGCGGTCTTGTGCTTCCTCCGAGAATCGCGCCGGTACAGGCTGTGATCATTCCGATCCAGCAGCGCAAAGAGGGCGTTCTGGAAAAAGCAGATGAGCTGTTTGAGACTCTGAAAGCTGCAGGAATCCGCGTGAAGGTGGACGATACAGACAGAAGTCCGGGATATAAATTCTCCGAGCAGGAAATGCGCGGTATTCCGGTTCGTATTGAGTGCGGTCCCAAGGATATCGAAAACGGACAGGCTGTGATCTGCCGCCGTGATACACGGGAAAAATATGTGGTAACTTTTGAGGAGCTGGCAGGAAAGGTTCAGGAAGTTCTTGACACCATGCAGAAGGATATGCTGGAAAGAGCCCGTGCTCACCGGGAAGCTCATACCTATGTTGCAACGGACTATGAAGAGTTTAAAGAGACTATCAACACGAAACCGGGCTTTGTAAAAGCAATGTGGTGCGGCGATCAGGCCTGCGAGGACAAGATCAAGGAAGACGTACAGGCAACTTCCAGATGTATGCCGTTTGAGCAGGAGCATTTAAGCGATGTGTGCGTATGCTGCGGAAAACCTGCGAAAAAAATGGTTTACTGGGGAAGAGCATACTAAGATGAAGCTGAATATACCTTCCGGTGCGGAAATTATTCTGAATACGCTGGAACAGAACGGATATGAGGCCTATGTAGTGGGCGGCTGTGTCCGGGATTCCATTCTGGGACGCTGTCCGGATGACTGGGATATTACCACATCTGCATCTCCGGAGCAGGTAAAAGCGCTTTTCAGAAGAACTGTAGATACCGGACTTCAGCATGGAACAGTAACTGTTCTCATAGAAAAAGAAGGCTTTGAGGTAACTACTTACCGGGTGGACGGCGACTATGAGGATGGCCGTCATCCCAAAGAAGTAAGGTTTACCTCAAATCTTAAAGAGGATCTGAAACGGAGAGATTTTACCATTAATGCCATGGCATATCATCCTGAGAGGGGACTTGTAGATCTTTTTGGCGGAGTGAATGACATGGAAAAAAAGGTGATCCGCTGCGTGGGTGATCCCATGGAGCGGTTTCAGGAGGATGCGCTGAGGATTCTGAGAGCTGTCCGCTTTTCCGCCCAGCTGGGATTTACCATAGAAGCGAGTACAAAGGAAGCCATCGGCGCTCTGGCTCCCAATCTTAAACTGGTCAGCGCCGAGAGAATCCAGGTGGAGCTTGTAAAGCTTCTTGTTTCCCCCAATCCGGACTACCTCCGCGTTGCATATGAAACAGGGGTGACAGCAGAGTTTTTGCCGGAGTTTGATGTGTGCATGAAAACTGATCAGAATACTCCCCATCACTGTTATACAGTAGGCGAACATATTCTGAAAAGTCTTTTGCACGTCAGAGCGGACAAGGTTCTTCGCCTGACCATGCTTCTTCATGACATTGGTAAGCCGGTGGTAAAAATAACGGACGAAAATGGCCGCGATCATTTTAAAATGCACGGACCGGAAAGTGAGCAGATGGCAAAATCCATTCTGCGCCGGCTGAAATTTGATAATGACACCATCCATAAGGTTTGTCGGCTTGTAAAGTGGCATGACGCCAGACCGGCAGCCCAGATGCCAAATGTACGCCGCTCTGTCAACAAAATCGGGGAAGATATTTTTCCACTTTATCTGGAGGTCCAGAGAGCAGATATGCTGGCGCAAAGCACTTATCAGCGCCGGGAAAAGGAAGAGCGGCTGGAAGGTGTGAAATCCTGTTATGAGCAGATCGTGGAGAAAAAACAGTGTGTTTCCCTGAAAAGTCTGGCAGTTACAGGCAGAGATCTTATTCAGGCCGGTTATAAGCCGGGCCCTTATCTGGGAGAAATTCTGAATCAGCTTCTGGAGCATGTTCTGGAATATCCGGAAGACAATCAGAAGGAAACGCTGATGCAGCTGGTGAAAGAAAATCAGGATTAAAATTTCAGAAAGCATGAAACGTATAGGAGAGATCCCTTCACAGAAATTTTCTGTGGAGGGATTTTTTCTACAAATAGGATCAGAAATCAAAGAACATGACAAAATACCTGGCGGGACAGTACCGTGTGAACAGCTACGCATAATTTCCGCTCCTCTGTACATAAGTATAGAAAGTACAAAAAATGAGGGGGAAGCAGATTTGTATGATTATGGATTCAGCGTTCTGGAACAGTACGAGCTGACTGTAAAAAGTACAGCCCGTACCAGAGGAGGACTTCTCTGTCAGACTGACAGAAGTCCGGCAGTATTACGTGAACAGAGAGGCTCGGGAAAAAAACTTCAGAAGCAGCAGGAGCTTCTTTTAAAGCTGGAGGAAAATGGTTGTCTGGTAGATACCTTTCTGGAAAATAAAGAAGGAGAGCTTATTTCAACTGACCGGGATGGAATTTCCTATACTCTTCAGCGCTGGTATGAAGGGCGGGAATGTGATACAAGATCCAGAGAACAGATTCTGCAGGCAGTGGGGATGCTTGCCGGGATCCATAAAGAAATGAAACTTCCGACAGACCTTTCTTATATGGAAGAAAATCTGAATGACGAGTATCAGCGCCATAATCAGGAACTGAGGAAAATTCGCAGATTTATCAGAAAAAAAGGTCCTGCGTGTGCTTTTGAAAAGGAATATTTAAAATCTGTGGAATGGTTTCTGGCGAGAGGAGAGCTGGCTGTAAATATGCTCAGGGCGTCTTCCTATGCAGACCTTCGGGAAAAGGCAAAAGAAGAAGGCACAGTCTGCCACGGGGAATACAATCAGCATAACGTTCTGATACTGAAATCAAAGACGGCAGTAACAGGGTTCTCACACTGGTGTTTTGGAATCCAGATCGGAGATCTTTACCACTTTATGAGAAAAATACTGGAAAAATCAGGCTGGAATATAAATTTAGCAGAAGAAATGCTAAAAACATACCACAGAATCCGCCCGATTTCCGCAGAAGAGTGGGAAAACCTGAAGATCCGGTTTACTTATCCGGAAAAATTCTGGAAATTGTCCAACTACTATTATACCCACAACAAAGCATGGATTTCTGAAAAAAATACGGAAAAGCTTCAGGCGCTGATCAGACAGAAAGAAAAATGGGAAGCTTTCGGAGAACAATGTTTTAAAGAATACAATTTTTAAAATACAGACAGAAGGAATTTTATATACTGTTTACACAGCATGTTTCCGGGGAATTTTAGATTTGGGGGTCACCGGAGCCTGAAATTTTATGAAGGAGAAACTGTTCAGACTTCCCTTTTTCAGAAAACAGGTGTATAATTAGAAATCATAAACTTCGCAGAGCGCAGTTTAAAAAAGATATAGGGAGGTACAGCGGTATGGATTACAGAGAAGTATATGAGCAGTGGCTTGCGAACCCATACTTCGATGATGCAACAAAAGAGGAACTGAAGAACATCGCAGAAGAAGAGAATGAAATCAAAGAACGTTTTTATATGGATCTGGAATTTGGTACGGCGGGCCTGCGCGGAATCATCGGTGCAGGTACAAACCGTATGAATATTTATGTAGTAAGAAGAGCAACCCAGGGGCTTGCAAATTATATTGCAAAAGTGGGCAAACAGTCCCAGGGTGTTGCAATTGCCTATGATTCCCGCCATATGTCACCGGAGTTTGCCCAGGAAGCAGCTCTCTGTCTTGCTGCAAACGGAATTAAGGCATATATTTTTGAGTCTTTAAGACCTACACCGGAGCTCTCTTTTGCAGTCCGTCACCTTGGCTGTGTTGCGGGAATTAATATCACTGCCAGCCATAACCCGCCGGAATACAATGGATACAAGGTATACTGGGAGGACGGCGCTCAGATCACTCCGCCTCATGATACCGGAATCATGGGAGAGGTAAAGGCAATCTCCGACTGGAATACTGTAAAAACCATGGACAAGGCCCAGGCAGAAAAAGCAGGCCTTTATGAAGTGATCGGCCAGAAGATTGACGATGCCTATATGGAAGAGCTGAAAAAACAGGTGATCCATCAGGATGCCATTGAGGCAGAGGGCAAAAAACTGAAGATCGTTTATACACCTCTTCACGGAACCGGAAATATTCCTGCAAGAAGGATCCTGAAGGAGCTGGGCTTTGAAAACGTATATGTTGTTAAGGAGCAGGAGCTTCCGGACGGCGCGTTCCCTACAGTAAGCTATCCGAATCCTGAAGCAGCCGAAGCCTTTGAACTTGGCCTGAAGCTTGCAAAAGAAGTGGATGCGGATCTTGTTCTTGCCACGGATCCGGATGCAGACCGTCTGGGTGTGCGCGTAAAAGATAAAAACGGCGAATACCATGACCTGACAGGAAATATGTCCGGCTGTCTTCTTGCAAACTATGAGATCGGACAGCGCAGAGCAGTAAACGGAAGTCTTCCGGAGGACGGCGCTCTGATCAAGACAATTGTTACCAGCAATCTGGCAGATGCCATTGCAAAAGGCTATGGCGTTGATCTCATTGAGGTTCTGACAGGATTTAAGTTTATCGGTCAGCAGATTCTGGGCTTTGAGAACAGCGGAAAGGGAACTTATCTTTTCGGTTTTGAAGAGAGCTATGGCTGCCTGATCGGTACATACGCAAGAGATAAGGATGCGATTGTGGCTACAATGGCGCTGTGCGAGGCTGCCGCTTACTATAAGACTCAGGGAAAAACTCTCTGGGATGCAATGATCGAGATGTATGACCAGTACGGATATTATAAGGATGATATCAAATCCATTACTCTGAAAGGAATTGAGGGACTTCAGAAGATCCAGGAGATCATGGATACTCTTCGTAAGAATCCTCCGGCAGAGTTTGCAGGACATAAGGTAGTTTCTGCAAGAGATTATAAAAAGGATACCATTACAGATCTGGCAACCGGAGAGGTGAAGCCTACCGGACTTCCGAATTCCAATGTTCTGTACTATGACCTGACAGATGATGCATGGGTATGTGTCCGCCCGTCCGGTACAGAACCAAAAGTAAAATTCTACTATGGAGTAAAAGGAACTTCCCTTGAGGATGCAGATGAAAAGTCTGCAGTCATGGGCAAGGCTGTTCTTGATATGGTCAATACAATGATGTAATGCGGTGAGAAGATGCAGAATTTTGATGAATTTATGGAAGTGGTGCGAAAAATCCGCAAAAGCTGTCCCTGGGATAAGGTGCAGACTCATGAAAGTCTGAAACCTTATCTGATCAGTGAGACAAATGAGCTTCTGGAGGGAATTGATCGTCTGAAAACACAGAATGACAGTGAAAATCTCTGTGAGGAGCTGGGAGACGTGCTGTTTCAGGTTGCTCTCCACAGTGTGATCGCCCAGGAAGAGGGGCTGTTTACTATTGAGGATGTGATCGATGGTATTTCTTCAAAAATGCAGTTTCGTCATCCGAAAATCTTTGTTCCGGAGGATGAGACAATGACCTCTCTTTCCTGGGATCAGCTGAAAGAAATCGAAAAGAGCAGGAAGACGAAAAAGCTCTGAAAAGTATTTCAGAAGCATTAGCCGGAAGCGTTACTTTTTACTCCGTTCACAGTAACCTGAAAGCCCCGGTTTACGGGGATTTGCCACAAAAAACCTTGACAATCTACAGGAAAAGGTATATAAATAGTAAATAGCGTGTGATCGACAGGAAGCATAACGCGATAATAAAGAAAGAGAGCATTTATAGGAGGAAACACCATGAATAAAACAGAATTAGTAGCAGCAATGGCGAAAGAGACAAATCTTTCCAGGAAAGATGTAGAAGCAGTCCTGAAATCTTTCACCGATGTTGTAGCATCCGAGCTCAAAAAAGGCGGAAAAATTCAGCTTGTAGGATTTGGTACCTTTGAGGTAAGCGAGAGAGCTGCAAGAGAAGGAAGAAATCCTCATACTGGTGAAACCATGAAAATCGAAGCTTCCAAAGCACCGAAATTCAAAGCTGGTAAGGCTTTAAAGGATCTTGTAAACGATAAATAATAAAGTTCAGCAGAGGGGGAACAGCGTGTTCCCCCTTTTTCTATAGAATACAGAAAAAAAGAACAGGAGATTTTGTATGCGTCTTGATAAATATCTGAAGGTTTCCCGTCTTATTAAAAGAAGAACAGTGGCAAACGAAGCCTGTGATGCGGGAAGAGTTTTGCTTAATGATAAACCTGCCAGAGCTTCTGCGGCAGTAAAGGCCGGAGACATTGTGGAGATCCAGTTTGGCGGAAAAAGCGTTAAGGTGGAAGTTCTTGATGTAAAAGAGACAGTCCGCAAGGAAGAGGCGGAAAGTATGTTCCGCTATCTGTAGTTTTTACGTCTATTTATAAGGGCTGTTTCATACATTGTTTATGGAAAGAAACAATGGGAGGCTGACCCTTGGAAGAGAAAAAAACAATGTGCGCCCACAGACTGTCCCTTGATAACCGACAGGAGGGCACGGTTACAGGCGTCCGGGACATTCATTCCTTTAATGAAAGCGAGATTTTGCTGGAAACAGAGGCCGGAAGACTTTCTGTAAAAGGAGAACTGCTCCATGTGCGGAGACTGAATCTGGAAAAGGGAGAGGCCGATATTGAAGGAAAAATAAACAGCTTAACCTATCTTTCAAAAAAGACAGAAAACAAAGAAGAATCTCTGCTGAAGCGGATGTTCCGGTAAAATATGAGCGGTTATATGGAGTATGAGGCAGTACTGTTTCTTCTGTCTGTGGTGATGGGGGCGGCTCTGTTTCTCTTTTATAAGATTCTGACTGCCCTGAGAAAAGTGATTTCCCATCCGTCCTGGGCAGTGGATGTGGAAGACCTTTTTTACTGGACTGCAGCAGGGATTTTTATGTTCTCTGTGATATACAGGTTCAATCAGGGAACCCTCAGATGTTTTCTTTTTGCAGGAAGTATTCTGGGAGCTGTTCTGTGCCGGGGGACGGTGGCAGATCTGTTTGAGCGGATTCTTGTGTTTCTGTGCGGGATTCCGGTGAATTTTGTAAAATTTTCAACAAAGAGGTTGCTATTTCTCTTTAAAAGATGTAGTATTTTATTGTATAAGTATCAAACTATGCAAAAAAGAAAAGGTTTTAAAACAAAGAGGATCAGTCAGGTTGAAAAAGTCAAAAAGAAAGAAAAGCAAAAAAAGAATAACGAATAACTATCTGGGAATGGCTGTTATTTCAGTTGTTGTTCTTCTGCTTCTTGGCGGCCTGGCAATGAAAAGTCACAGCCTCAGAAACAGGATTGCCTATTATGACGCCCAGGCAGCAGAGCTGAAACAGCAGATTTCTGATGAAAAAGAGCGGACAAAGGAAATTGACAAGCGCACAGAGTATATGCAGACAGATGAGTATGCGGCAGAGGTTGCCAGAGACAGACTGGGGCTTGTAAAAGATAATGAGATAGTGTTTGAAGAAGAAAAATAACACGGATTTTGGCGAAAAGTTTTTAATTGCTTTCGCCTGTGTTTGACAGATATTTTGGAACCTGTCCTTTATAATGGCACTTGATGAAGTGTGTAAAGGGGAGGGGAAATATGCAGGAATGGATTATTGCCATGCTCGTGATCAGCCTACTGCTGATTTTCCGGGACATGGCAAAAACTATTTTGACGGGGCAAATGTCGAAAAAGGAGGAACCCTTTGCTCCCGGAGAAAGCCATCCTCAGAAGGAGAAGGTGGAGCGGTATGCGGCTTCTTTCCAGAAGCTGGCAGATACCTTTTACGGGATGCCCTACCGGAAAGAATATTTAAGCTCCGGTCAGATTGACGCGATATTGAAGGATACCAATGAGGAAATGTGCAGCAGATGCTATCACAGAGAAATATGCTGGGGAGAAAATTCCGGTTCTCTGAAGCAGGGCGGAGAGGCAATGATCCGCGCCATGGAAGAGGGGGATGAGGAGGCTGTAGAAATGATCCGTCAGGAGTGGGCGGAGATCTGCGGCAAATCCATACAGTATCTGGAAACAGTCAGAGAGCGTTTTCAGAAGGAAAAACAGAATCTGGTATGGAGCAACCGCATGATCGAAAGCAGGCTGGCAGTGGCACAGCAGCTGACAGAGATATCCCGGATCATGGGAATGGTGGCAGAAGATATTTATGATATTTCTCCGGCAGACCCGAAGTTTCAGGAGAGTATTCGCCGGATTCTGAAAAAACGTCATATTGTGCTGAAAAATGCCTGGGTTATGGATAAGGTAGAGGGGCACAGGCAGATGTTTCTTACTATGAAAGCCAGAAGCGGCCAGTGTGTATCTGTGACAGAGGTTTCTCAGCTCCTTTCAGGTCTGTGCGAGTGCGCTATGACCTCTGCCGCTGACAGCAGAGGCATTGTAAACGGCGAATACCATACGGTACATTTTGTGGAAGACGTCAGCTATCAGGTGATGTACGGAGTGGCAAAGCTTACAAGAGAGGAAGAAAAGATTTCCGGGGACAACTATATCTGCAGACAGGAAGAAGGCGGAAAGTTTGTGATGTGTCTTTCTGATGGAATGGGTTCCGGCATGGATGCCTGCAGAGAGAGCGAGATCGTGGTGGAGCTTCTGGAGCAGTTTCTGGAATCCGGATTTACCCAGGAGACAGCAGCCAGAATGGTGAATTCTGCTCTGGTGCTGAAAGGACGAGAGGGAATGTTCTCCACAGTGGATATCTGCGCTCTGGATCTTTATACAGGAATCTGCAGTTTTTTGAAGGCCGGGGCTGCATCCACTTTTATTAAGCGTGACCACTGGGTTGAGGCAATTTCTTCGGAAAGTCTTGCAGCAGGACTGGTTCAGCAGATCGACTTTGATACTGCTTCCCGGAAACTTTATCATGGAGATTACCTGATCATGATGACGGATGGAGTTCTGGATGCTCTTCCTCTGGACAGAGAAGAGGAAACCATGAAGGAAATCATTATGGACGTGCAGGAGGAAAATCCCAGAGAGGTCAGCAGAGGGATTCTGGAACGGGTGCTGGGATACAGCGATTACCGGGCCAGAGACGATATGACTGTGCTGGTGGCCAGTGTGCTGCGCAAGTAGAAACAAAAGAGGAGAAAAGCAGACATGCAGGAGCAGATTTATGCAAAGGTCCGTGCTTTTGCAGAAAAAAACAGGATGTTCGATCAGTGCGGCGCGGTGGCTGCCGGAGTATCCGGCGGAGGCGATTCCGTGACCATGCTGGATATTCTGAACAGACTGAAAGAAGAATACGGATTTCAGATCACAGCCGTTCATGTAAATCACGGGATCCGGGGCGCAGAGGCGCAAAGAGATCAGGAGGCTGCAGAGAAACTGTGCAGAAAAATGGGAATTCCCTGCAGAGTATACTGTTTTGATGTTCCAAAGCTTGCCGCACAGTGGAAAACCGGGCTGGAGGAAGCAGGAAGAACAGTCCGGAGGCAGGCTTTTGAAGAAGCGCTTGCCGGAGTACCGGTTTCAGGGGAAAAAAAGAAGGTAATCGCTCTTGCGCACAACAGAAACGATCTGGCAGAGACTATGCTTCATCATCTCTGCAGAGGAACCGGTCTCAGGGGACTTTCTTCCATGAAAGCGGCAGAGGATGGGATCATTCGTCCGGTTCTCTGTCTGGAACGGAAGGAAATTAATGAATATCTCAGAGAAAGAAATCTGCCCTATGTAACAGACAGCACAAATCTTCAGGACGAATATACCAGAAACAGGATCCGGCACCATGTACTTCCTGTTCTGGAAAGTGAAATCAATGAAAAGACAGTGGCTCATATGGCAGAGACATCTGAGCTGATTGGACAGGCGGAGGCTTACTTTCAGGAAAAAGGCGCTTCACTGGCAGAAAAATGCCGAACCGAAAAGGGAGAGATCCTTTTTGAAAAAAGTTTCCTGAAATATCCTGAAATTATCCGGAAGTATGCGGTGAGAAATGCTGTTGAAAAGCTTGCAGGCAAAAGAAAGGATATTTCTCTGATACATGTGCGTGCAGTGCTGGAGCTTTTTGAACTTCGTACCGGAGCGTCAGTAAAGCTTCCATATAATCTGGAGGCAGCGAAAACATATGAAGGAATTATCATAAGGAAGAAAAATCCTGAAGATCCGGACAGGGAATCCCGGGAATATCAGCTTCCTTTAAACGGAAGCCTTGCCTGTAGTCTGGGAAATTTTGAAACAAAAATCTTTTCCTGGTCAGACCAGAAGATTTGTGAAAAAAAGTATACGAAATGGTTGGATTATGATAGAATAAAATACGATATATCTGTCCGTACCAGAAAAACAGGAGATTACCTTACTGTAAACAGTCAGGGGCATCGCAAAAAACTGACGCGGTGTATGATCGATGAAAAAATCCCCTGTGAACAGAGGGATAAGATTCCTCTGATCACAGAAGGCAGCCAGGTTCTCTGGATCGTGGGCGGAAGAATGAATGAAAGGTATAAGATCACATCAGAGACAAAGAATGTGCTGGAAATCAAATACCAAGGAGGAAAATATCATGAGTGAAAAAATCAGAGTATTACTCAGCGAGGAAGAAGTGGAGGCAAGAATCAGACAGATTGCCGCAAAGATCAGCAAAGATTATGCAGGAAAAGAGATTCATCTGATCTGTGTTTTAAAGGGTGGAGTATTTTTTACCTGTGAACTTGCAAAAAGGATCACTGTTCCGGTATCTCTTGACTTTATGTCTGTGTCCAGCTATGGAGATGACACAAAATCAAGCGGTGTGGTAAGAATCGTCAAAGATCTGGATCAGCCTCTGATCGGCAAGGACGTGCTGATCGTGGAGGATATCATCGACTCAGGAAGAACTCTCAGCTATCTGATCGAAATCCTCAAAGGACGTAATCCAAACAGTGTCCGCCTCTGTACACTGCTGGACAAACCGGAGAGACGAGTGAGGGATGTAAAAGTAGATTACTGCTGCTTCAATATCCCGGATGAATTTGTTGTGGGATATGGTCTGGACTATGCCCAGAAATATCGTAATCTCCCGTTTATCGGCGTGGTAGAACTGGACACAGAAGAATGAAAGGAGATTCAGTTAAGTGAATAAACAGCCAAGCAGAATTGGCCTGTATCTGATTTTGATCGCATTGCTGGTGGGCGGATATTTTTATCTGAACAGCCAGGTGTCAGGTCAGAATGACTATACCATAGAAGCATTGGAGCAGGCAGCAGAAGAAGGAAGAGTAAATGATGCGGTGATTTATCAGAACAGGGAAGTACCTACCGGTTCGGTGGCTGCAGATATTGAGAACGAAGGACAGAAGCGTGTCTATGTAACAGATGTCAAGGAGGCGCAGGAAATGCTGGAGGAAAACAATATTGCTCCTCTGGTCAAAGATGTTCCTCAGCAGAATGTGTTCCTTACCACACTTCTTCCTCTGCTTCTTACAGGAGGACTGATTCTGTTCCTTTTCCTGATGATGAACAGACAGATGTCAGGAGGCGGAGGAAATGCCAAAATGATGAACTTTGGTAAAAGCCGTGCAAGAATGATGCTTCCGGACGACAAAAAAGTAACATTTCAGAATGTAGCCGGACTTCAGGAAGAAAAAGAAGATCTGGTTGAGGTTGTAGATTTTTTAAAAGCGCCTCAGAAATATACAAACGTAGGCGCAAGGATTCCCAAGGGTGTTATTCTTGTAGGACCTCCGGGAACCGGTAAAACTCTCCTGGCAAAAGCGGTTGCCGGAGAAGCAGGAGTGCCCTTTTTCTCTATTTCCGGATCAGATTTTGTGGAGATGTTCGTAGGTGTGGGAGCTTCCCGTGTCCGAGATCTGTTTGAAGAAGGAAAACGCCATGCGCCCTGTATTATTTTTATAGACGAGATCGATGCGGTCGCAAGACAGCGGGGAACCGGCATGGGCGGCGGTCATGATGAGCGCGAGCAGACTCTGAACCAGCTTCTTGTGGAAATGGACGGATTTGGCGTCAACGAAGGAATTATTGTAATGGCTGCCACGAACCGTGTGGATATTCTGGATCCGGCGATTCTCCGTCCGGGACGTTTTGACCGCAAGGTTGCAGTTGGACGTCCGGATGTGAAGGGCCGCGAGGAGATCCTTCGGGTTCATGCAAAGGATAAGCCTCTTGGCGAGGATGTGGATCTGGCGCAGATTGCTCAGACAACAGCAGGATTTACAGGTGCAGATCTGGAAAACCTCCTGAACGAGGCGGCGATCATGGCTGCCAGAGACAGCCGCAGCTATATTATGCAGCAGGACATCAAGCATGCCTTTATTAAAGTTGGCATCGGAGCAGAGAAGAGAAGCAAGGTTATTTCCGAAAAAGAGAAAAAGATCACTGCTTATCATGAGGCAGGCCATGCGATCCTGTTCCATGTGCTCCCTGATATGGATCCGGTATATACGATTTCCATTATTCCCACAGGAGTAGGCGCTGCAGGTTATACCATGCCTCTTCCGGAAAATGACGAGATGTTTAATACAAAAGGAAAAATGCTTCAGGATATCACTACTCTCCTTGGAGGCCGTGTGGCAGAAGAGATTATTTTCGGAGATATCACCACAGGAGCATCCAATGATATTAAGCGTGCAACCACAACAGCCCGGGCAATGGTCATGCAGTATGGCATGTCTGAAAAAATGGGACTGATCGCTTACGGTGATGAAGGGGATGAAGTATTTATCGGAAGAGATCTTGCTCATACGAGAAGCTACAGTGAAGAGGTTGCAAAAGATATTGATCAGGAGATCCATGGGATCATTGACGGATGTCATAAGAAAGCCAGGGAGATTATTCTTGAGCATGAAGATGTGCTCCATAAATGCGCAGCTCTTCTGTTAGAGAAGGAAAAGGTGCAGAGAGACGAGTTTGAGGCACTTTTTACAGCGTAAAATCATAGTGGCAAAATACGCATGTACAATATATCCAAAAACAAATATGCATTTTTGTGAACTTTGTGCACACTTATTTGTTGACCCATGGTATTATATATATCGTAAAAACCCCCCAATACATTATATAGTTTTTGCTACACCCCATAAGAAGAAATACCTTCTCCAAAAAAGCCAGCTTATCCCGCTGGCTTTTTTACTGTCTGTAAATATATAAAAACTGTCTTGACAGGCGGGTACAGGTATGTTACGATATCAATACTTTCATATGGTAGAGTGACTACGTGATAACATAGAAGAGTAAAGCGAGAGGAGACAGACAGTATGAAGAAAAAAACAGTTGTGGTAATGATGGCGGCTCTGATGGCAGCAGGTATGATGTCTGCGGTAAACGTTCAGGCTGGAATTGAGGATAAAACACTGATCGTAGGTTTTGATGCGGAATATCCTCCTTATGGATATATGGATGAAAACGGAGAGTATACAGGCTTTGATCTGGAGCTTGCCCAGGCAGTGTGTGAGCTGGAAGGATGGGAGCTTGAGAAGAAACCTCTGAACTGGGACTCCAAGGACATGGAGCTGAACTCCGGATCCATTGACTGTATCTGGAATGGTTTTACCATGAACGGAAGAGAAGACGAGTATACCTTTTCTGTTCCCTATGTGGATAACAGCCAGGTGATCGTTGTGGCAGAGGATTCCGGCATTGAGAAGCTTTCTGACCTTGCAGGCAAAACCGTAGGCGTTCAGGCGGCATCTGCAGCGCTGGACGTTCTGAAAAGCGAGGAAGAAGGCGGCCAGAAGGCGCTGTCAGATACCTTTGCAGCGCTGAATGAATTTGCGGATTACAACACTGCATTTACAGAACTTCAGGCAGGAGCCCTTGATGCGCTGGCTATTGATATCGGCGTTGCAAAATATCAGATCAATTCCAGGGGGGAGGGCTTTATGATCCTGGATGAAAGTCTGAATACGGAGCAGTATGCAATTGGATTCAAAAAAGGAAACGACGAACTCTGTGAAATTGTAAATGCAGATCTTCAGAAGCTTGCGGAAGACGGGACAGTGCAGGAGCTTGCAGAGAAGTATGAAATTGCGGATATGGTAAGTCTGAAAGCCTCCGGAGAGGAAAGCGAGGAGGCTGCAGAAAAAGAAACAGGAGAAACTGATTCTGAAGAAGCGGCAGAATAAAAGCTGCCGGAAACAGTAACGGATAAAATCAGAACCGGGCAGAAGTCAGAACCCGGAATAAAAGACAAAAAAGCTGCTGTGCTGAAAATAAAAAATGTACAGCAGCTTTATTACGGCAGGAAAAGCTTTTCTGCCTGATAACGGAGGAAAAAATATGAGTTTTCAGGTAATGCTCCAACAGCTTTCCAGAGGCTTCGGGTCAACGCTTATGATCTTCTGTCTGACCCTTCTGTTTTCCCTGCCTCTGGGACTGGTGATATATTTTGGGAGGGTTTCCAGGTTCAAACCCCTCAGTCTGGTGGTAAAATGTTATATTTCTGTTATGAGAGGAACGCCGCTTATGCTGCAGCTTCTTCTGTGGTATTTCGGACCCTTTTATCTCTGGGGAATGAATATTGGAAATTATAAATTTACAGCGATTATCCTGGGCTGTTCTTTGAACTATGCAGCTTATTTTGCTGAGATCTACCGATCCGGAATAGAGTCCATTCCGGCGGGACAGTATGAGGCTGCGCAGCTTCTGGGCTACAACAGACAGCAGACATTTATGAAGATCATTCTGCCACAGATGATAAAAAACGTACTTCCTTCTGTAACGAACGAGGTGATCACACTGGTAAAAGATACTTCCCTTGTCTATTCGGTATCTTATATTGAGATGTTTGCTCTGGCAAAACAGATCGCCGCTGCGGAGACAACCGTTATGCCGTTCTTTATTGCAGGCGTGTTCTACTACATATTTAATTTTGTAGTTGCCTGGGTTATGGAATGGTTTGAGAAAAAACTGAATTACTATCATTAGGAGGAGACGGAAATGAATCTTCTGGAAATGAAAAATATAAAAAAAGAATTTAACGGACAAAGTGTTCTGAAAGATATTTCCCTTCAGGTAAAAGAAGGAGAGATTGTTTCCATTATCGGTCCTTCCGGTTCCGGGAAATCAACTCTTTTAAGGTGCGCTACCATGCTGACAGACATTGACAGCGGAGAAATTTCCTATATGGGAAAAAGATCCGTGTGGATGGAAAACGGAAAGACAGTGGTTCCTTCCGGAAAACAGTTAAAAGAAATACGTTCCTGTTTTGGGCTGGTGTTTCAGAATTTTAATCTGTTTCCCCACTATTCTGTAATAAAAAATATCACAGATGCGCCGATCCATGTTCAGAAAAGAAAAAAAGAGGAAGTTTACAGGGAAGCCAGGGAGCTTCTTGCAAAGATGGGACTTTCTGACAAAGAAAACGCCTATCCCTGTCAGCTTTCCGGAGGTCAGTGTCAGCGTGTGGCTATTGCCCGGGCTCTTGCGCTGAACCCTAAAATTCTGTTTTTTGACGAACCAACCTCAGCTCTTGATCCTGAGCTTACCGGAGAAGTGCTTCGGGTGATCCGTTCACTTGCAGATCTTCATATCACCATGGTGATCGTCACCCATGAAATGAATTTTGCAAAGGATATTTCAGACAGGGTGATCTTTATGGATCAGGGAGTAATTGCTGTAGAAGGAACTCCTCAGCAGGTATTTTCCTCTGAGAATGCCCGTATGCGCGAATTTCTGGGCAAATTCCACCAGGGAGCCTGAGAAAAGAGGTTGCTTTTAAATGTGGGATGTTATATAATTTTCCTCGTATGATATGACTGTCAGGAAAAGGCAGAAACAGAGACTGTGGTTCTGTCTGGCACCGGCAGATCACGGCAGGAATTTTTCAAATGATAGGAGAAACGGAATGAGTACAGACAGATATGTAAGTCCGCTTTCAGAGCGCTATGCAAGCAAAGAAATGCAGTATATTTTCTCACCGGATATGAAATTCCGCACATGGAGAAGATTATGGATCGCCCTTGCAGAGACAGAAAAAGAACTTGGCCTGAATATTACGCAGGAGCAGATCGATGAGCTGAAGGCTCACGCAGACGATATTAACTATGATGTGGCAAAAGAAAGAGAACGTCAGGTCCGCCATGACGTTATGTCCCATGTTTATGCATATGGTGTACAGTGCCCGAAAGCAAAGGGAATCATTCATCTGGGCGCTACTTCCTGTTATGTAGGTGACAATACAGATATTATCGTTATGGCAGAGGCTCTGAAGCTGGTTCGCAAGAAACTGGTCAATGTGATCGCAGAGCTGTCTAAATTTGCAGATAAATATAAAGATCAGCCAACTCTGGCGTTTACACATTTCCAGCCGGCACAGCCTACAACAGTAGGAAAACGTGCCACACTTTGGACTCAGGAATTCCTTATGGATCTGGAAGACCTTGAGTATGTTTTAAGCACACTGAAGCTTCTGGGCTCAAAGGGAACAACAGGAACCCAGGCAAGTTTCCTTGAGCTTTTTGACGGAGATCAGGAAACAATTGACAAGATCGATCCGATGATCGCAGAAAAAATGGGATTTGAGAACTGCTATCCGGTATCCGGACAGACCTATTCCCGTAAGGTGGATACGAGAGTTCTCAATATTCTTGCCGGAATTGCCGCAAGCGCCCATAAGATGTCCAATGATATCAGACTTCTTCAGCATCTGAAGGAAGTAGAGGAACCTTTTGAGAAGTCTCAGATCGGTTCTTCCGCAATGGCATACAAGAGAAATCCTATGAGAAGTGAGCGTATTGCGTCACTTTCCAGATATGTGATGGTGGACGCCCTGAATCCGGCAATCACATCAGCAACTCAGTGGTTCGAGAGAACTCTGGATGATTCTGCAAACAAGAGACTGAGTGTTCCGGAAGGCTTCCTTGCCATTGACGGAATCCTGGATCTGTGCCTGAACGTGGTAGACGGACTGGTTGTTTATCCGAAGGTAATTGAAAAACGCCTTCGTTCTGAGCTTCCGTTTATGGCAACTGAAAATATTATGATGGATGCAGTGAAGGCAGGCGGAGACCGTCAGGAACTTCACGAGCGCATCAGAGAGCTTTCCATGGAAGCAGGACGTACTGTAAAGGTAGAAGGAAAGGATAACAATCTTCTGGAACTGATCGCAGCAGATCCGGCCTTTAACCTGACTTTAGAAGAACTGGAAAAGACGATGGAGCCTTCCAGATATGTGGGAAGAGCAAAAGAGCAGACAGAGGTATTTCTTGCAAAGACCGTACAGCCTGTTCTGGATGCACATAAAGAACTTCTGGGAGTAACCGCAGAAATTAATGTATAATGAGATCAAAGAACGACACGAGGAGGAAATAGTGTTATGATCAAAGCAGTAGTTGGAGCAAACTGGGGAGATGAGGGAAAAGGTAAGATCACAGATATGCTTGCCCAGGAAGCGGATATTATCGTAAGATTTCAGGGAGGTGCCAACGCAGGTCATACAATCGTGAATGATTATGGTAAATTTGCGCTTCACACACTTCCGTCAGGTGTATTTTACGACCACACCACCAGCATTATCGGCAATGGCGTGGCACTGAATATTCCGGTGTTTTTCAAGGAATATCAGGATGTTGTGGACAGAGGAGTTCCGGCTCCGAAGATCATGATCTCTGACAGAGCGCAGATCGTAATGCCGTATCATATTCTGTTTGACCAGTATGAGGAGGAACGTCTGGGCGGCAAGTCCTTTGGTTCCACAAAATCCGGTATTGCGCCTTTTTATTCTGATAAATATGCAAAAATCGGCTTCCAGGTAGCGGAGCTGTTTGATGAGGAAGCTCTCAGAGAAAAAGTAGAGCGTGTATGTGAGACAAAAAATGTTCTTCTTGAGCATCTGTACCACAAACCGCTTCTGAATCCGGATGATATCATGGAAGAGCTGATGAAATATAAAGAGATGGTTGCTCCTTATGTGGGAGATGTTTCTCTGTTCCTGTGGAATGCGCTGAAAGAAGGAAAAGAAATTCTTCTGGAGGGTCAGCTGGGTTCTCTGAAGGATCCGGATCACGGAATTTATCCGATGGTTACTTCTTCTTCTACTCTGGCAGCTTACGGCGCCATCGGCGCAGGCGTTCCGCCGTATGAGATCAAGAAGATCATTACTGTATGCAAGGCTTATTCCAGCGCAGTAGGAGCGGGCGCATTTGTTTCGGAAATCTTTGGTGAAGAAGCTGACGAACTCAGAAGAAGAGGCGGAGACGGCGGAGAATATGGTGCGACCACCGGACGTCCGAGACGTATGGGATGGTTTGACTGCGTGGCTTCCAAATACGGCTGCCGTATGCAGGGAACAACTGATGTTGCATTTACTGTGCTTGATGTTCTGGGATATCTGGATGAAATTCCTGTTTGTACAGGCTATGAGATTGACGGAAAAGTTACAACAGAATTCCCCACAACAGGACTTCTGGAAAAAGCAAAACCGGTTCTGGAAGTGCTTCCGGGATGGAAATGCGATATCCGCGGAATCAGAAAATATGAAGATCTGCCGGAAAACTGCCGCAAATATATAGAGTTTGTGGAAAAACAGATCGGATTCCCAATCACAATGGTTTCTAACGGACCGGGAAGAAACGATATTATTTACAGAAAATAAATCAACAAAACGCCGGGGAAGTATCTCCGGCGTTTTGTTACCGGGAAATCCGTACCTTTTTGTACTGATATTTCCGGTAAATAAAAATACAGCGGACAGATATGAAGACGCCGCTGACAGCAGAAAGGATGTGTACAGTATAAATGAGTAAATGGAAAAGGGGACTGGCCCTTGCAGGAGCAGTTTTTCTTCTGGTGATCTTCTGCCTTCCCATGTACTTTGCTCTTACCGGAACATTTTCAATGGGAAAATTTATGGCCTCTCTTGCAGGGGCGCTGTTTGCAGCAGTGATGGCTTACGCAATGTGGCTTATGTACAGGCTTCTTAACAGAAAAAGACTGGAAAAAGACGGACGCAGGATCAAAAATGTTATTTTTGACGTAGGTAATGTTCTGGTAGATTACGACTGGAAAACTTACCTGAAGGACTTTCATTTCCCGGAGGAAGAGGAGAAAAAGCTTGCAAAGGAAATTTTCCAGAGCGATATCTGGAATGAGAGAGATAAGGGGCTTTATGATGAGGAAGAATATATTCGCCGGTTTATAGAAAAGGCTCCTGAATACAAAAAAGATATCCGCAGAGTTCTGAGAGAAACACCTAAGACGATCGGTACAAAGGACTATGCTCAGGCCTGGGTACAGTATCTGAAAAAACGGGGATATCGTCTTTATATTCTCTCAAATTACAGTGAATATATGCTGGAGCGCACAAAGGCTAAAATGAATTTCCTGAAATATATGGACGGAGCAGTATTTTCCTGTGATGTAAAAGAAGTGAAGCCGGAACCGGCAATTTACAAGATCCTTCTGGAGGATTACGGCCTGAAGCCTGAGGAGTGTGTATTTATTGACGACCGGGAAGAAAATTGCCGGGGAGCACGTAAACTGGGAATGCATGCAGTGCGTTTCCATGATTTTAAACAGGCTGCAGCAGACCTGGAGGCTCTGGGAGTAAAATAAAAAATCCCGGAACCGCGTCAGAGCGTCAGTCCCGGAACCTTTAAAGGGGAGGATATAAGTATTTCCGAAGCTGCTGCTGTATACTCGGTTTACGGCAGCAAATGTTTTCGGGCGTGTCCGTTCACTGTTCCATTGCCACAGGCAATGCGGAATGAATTTTTGCCTGTTGCCGTGGATGAAGTGAACAGTAACAGTATGGCCAGAATCTCAGTGTCTTATACATGAAGCATAAAATTGGATAATTATATTTTTCCGTGAGAGTAACAGGGATAAAGTATGATTGCCTGAGATGGTTTGAAAGGTATGCTGACCAGCCTGCTGTGAACGAAGGAAACAGTGTGATTTTTGTTTAAACCAATGGGAACCGGGATAAAATAGGGTTTGTTTTTTCCAGATAAAAGTGCTATAATATGAACACTGATGAAAATTTGATAATACATTGAAAAGAGGATGAAATAACATGAGTGATAAAACAATTTTAGAGCAGTGGCGTGCAATGGCTTATGACCAGCAGGCAGACCGCAATAAGCTTCAGCAGTTCTGGGCAGCTTATTTTAATATTGAAAAAGGCATTTATGAGCAGCTTCTTTCCAATCCGGATGAAGTTGTAAGCGGTACAGTAAAAGAGCTTGCCGAAAAATACGGACAGGATGTTCTGACCATGGTTGGTTTCCTGGACGGCATTAACGACAGCCTTAAGGTTCCGAACCCTATTGAGACAATGGACGAGAACACAAAAGTAAACCTTGCTTTTGACAAAGAGCTTCTTTACAAAAACATGGTTGATGCAAAGGCTGACTGGCTGTATGAGCTTCCTCAGTGGAATAATATTTTTACAGAGGAAAAACGTAAAGAGCTGTACAAAGAGCAGAAAAAATCCGGTACTGTTGTAAAACCGCACAAGATCGGACGTAACGATCCCTGTCCGTGCGGAAGCGGAAAGAAATACAAATTCTGCTGCGGCAAATAATGAAAATAAAAAATAATCTTGATTACATTATCGTGCTTGGCGCCCATGTGGACGGAACACGACTGAGTATGGCCCTTCTGGAACGCACCAGAAGGGCTTTGCAGTATCTGGAAAATAATCCTGACACCAAAGCAGTTCTCTCCGGCGGACAGGGCAGGGGGGAAGCAGTCAGTGAGGCAAAGGCCATGTACGATTATCTGACCGGTCATGGAATCAGCAGAGAGCGGCTGATCCTGGAGGAAAGATCTACCAATACAAAAGAAAATCTGGATTTCAGCCTGGAAAAAATAGGGGATCTGAATAAATCAGTAGGAGTTGTTACCAATAACTTCCATGTATTTCGGGGAGTGGCGATCGGAAAGAAATGCGGATGCAGAGATATCTGTGGAATTCCATCCAGATATCGTTCCTGGAGACTTCTGATCTATATTCCCAGGGAGATTCTGGCTGTTATCAAGGATAAGATTATGGGGAACCTTTGATTTTACAGCCATAATACAGGGATTATGATTTCAGCCGCAGGAAAAAGTAAGAGAAGTGTAAAAGGCGCTATTCTGATTTCTTTCTGTACCCAGTGACGAAAAGTTAATAATATTTACAGTTTTTCGTACGGAACTAAATCATTAAGAGGAATCCGTAGTTGTTTATCCATTTTTGAATACACAGCTTTTTCATTTCTGTACATGCCTGTAAGTCTGTAAAATACGTCAAAATACCTCGCTAAATAGTTCTGTGTGAACAGTAGCTAAAATTTAAAAAGTGGAGGAATTTTGTTTGGAATTCCTTGACATTTATATAAAGATGTGGTAAGATAACATCAGTATAATTCCATATTGAACATATGAAGTGCTGGCTGTTTTCCGCGAAGCAGTCAGAAAAGGGAATCAGGTGAAAGTCCTGAGCGATCCGGTCACTGTAACAGAGGAGCAATCTTTCAGAAACCATTGTACATATGTATGAGAAGGGGAAAGAGAACATTGATTCTGGAGCCAGGAAACCTGCTTTGTATGGCGAGGTTAAACTTCCGTGTAAAGTGTAACAGCCAACCTGAAAAATCCGCAGTTTCAGGCGTTGTCTGCTTGATGGAAGCAGGCATTTTTTATGGAATCCGCCTGTTCGTATGAATTATACTTACCCTTAAAGGGTGATGATTAAATGGCAGGCGATACTACTCCGGATGCGTTCGTTCCCTCCGCATATTTTGAACGAATCCATGGTCTACCCCGGAGTAGATCGCAACCTCAGAAGAATTTGGATATCGGCGTTTATGACGCCGATTTTTTCATTTACCGGAAATTCAGGGAGTTTGAAGCGGACGTATCTGCCCTTATGACGTTGCGCGTTTTTAACCTGCTTATTTTATATTATATTTTATGAAAGAGAAAATATAGAATTTCAGACAATAGAATCTGCTGTGTGCTTTTTTTAATTTGTTCATTTACAGTTATATTGTTAAACGTCGGCAGAGTCGGTAAGCCTTGTATAGAAAATGTAAAAATGAAACAGGAAATAAAAGGAGAACACCATGGAAAAACCATATTGGGAAGGTAAGCACTATTCATTTTTCAGCAATAAAGAATGTGAGTATTTCCCCTGCCATCAGGGAGCAGATCCGGAAAATTTTAACTGTCTGTTCTGCTATTGTCCGCTTTATGCGCTTGGAGATAAATGTGGAGGCAATTTTCGTTATACGGATAAAGGAATTAAGGATTGTACAAATTGTCAGCTTCCTCATAAGAGAAAAAATTATGGATATATAACCGGAAAATACGCAGAGCTGGCGGAAATGATGAAAAAAATAAAGGATTCTGAGTAAAAGAAGAAAATCTGTCCGGTATGTATGGGCAGAGGCTCAAAAAACAGAATAAGAATCAAAAGAAACCCTGACAGGACAGGCCGAAAAACTGTGAAGACACAGATTTCAGCCGTACGTCAGGGTTTTATCGGCAGAATGATATGGCTGCAGGGAAAATGCTCTGTTCATCAACGGGTCTGCAGAAACACTTTCAGTCTGGGAAGCTGATTATTCAGGATCAGATTTTCGGGAAACATTTCCTGGTGTACAAAATCAACGGCATAAGTAAAATCCCCCACATGTTCTTTGCCGTGACTGTCACTGGAAAGAATTACAGGAAGACGATACTTGCGGCAGCAGCGGAGAATTTCCCGGTTGTTGGACCGAGTATCACCGCGGTAGCTGTAAGGCGCCAGAGAGGCTTCATTGATCTCAAAAATTACATTCTGTTTTCGAGCTTCAAAGGCCAGTTTTTCATAATCAGCAGGAAATCGGGGATTGTCACAGTGCCCCAGAATCTTTACATGGGGATTTTTCATAGCGTTTATGTAGGCTTCCGTGTTTTCTTCACAGGAAGCATTTTTGTAATTCTGACTATGGATGCTGGCAATGGCATAGTCCAGCCTAGACAGTAATTCTTCCTCCAGATCGGTATGTCCTTCTTTATCAAGAATATTAAGTTCAATTCCATAGAACATTTCCAGACCAAAACGTTTTCTGGGAGAAAAGGTCAGACTGCGGAAGTACGAAGGAGTTCCGGCTGCCAGTGTGGCCGGACCGTGATCCGTAATACCCAGAAGCTTCAGTCCTTTTCTGGAAGCGATTTTTGCCATTTCAGAAATCGTACAGCTGGTTCCGTGACCGCTTGCGATAGAATGTGTATGCATATCAGAAAGATACATAGACTGCTCCTTGTATAGTAAACATAAAATACCCTGTATTTCCAGGGGATGATATAAAATATACTTTAAGTATGGCAGGAATACAGTGAGAAGTCAATGAAAAAACATAGAACTTTCTGCAGGCGTATGATATAATCACCTTATAGGATTCCTCTGTAGAACTGGAGGAAGGATGAAGAAACGAAAAACATTACAGGACCTGACGATCAAAGATAATTTCATGTTTGGCGCGGTAATGAGTGTGGAAGAAAACTGTAAGGGTTTTCTGGAAATGGTGCTTGGTTTTCCCATTGCCCGTGTGGTGGTCAGCAAAGAAAAGAGTATGATCTATCATCCGGAGTACAAGGGCGTCCGTCTGGATATTTATGCTGAGGATGCCAAACACACTCACTATAATGTGGAAATGCAGGTGCGCAGGAAAAAGGAGCTTGGAAAAAGGAGCAGGTATTACCATAGCCAGATTGTAATGGAAGCTTTGGAGAGCGGTGAGGATTATGATACGCTTCCGGCAACATTTGTGATCTTTGTGTGCGATTTTGATCCGTTTGATAAAAAACGGTACTGTTATACTTTCCGAAATATATGCGAGGAAGATCCCAATGTGAAATTGGAGGATGACAGCTGCACTATTTTTCTGAGCACCAAAGGTGAGAATGAGGATGAAGTATCACAGGAACTGGTCAGGTTTTTAAAGTTTGTAACGGCAGATCTGAAGGAAAGTGAAATGGACTTTGGAGATGGTCTTGTCCAGAAGTTCCAGAAAACAATCCGGCAGATTAAAACAGACCGGGAAATGGGAGAACGCTATATGATCTTTGAAGAAATGCTGCGAGAGGAAAAACAGGAAGGCAGAGAGGAAGGCAGACTTGAGGCAACACAGGAAGCTGTTTTGGAACTGCTTAAGGAATCAGGCGAAATTCCCTGTGAGCTTCAGGAGAAGATCCGGAATCTTGAAAACCTTGAAACTTTGAAGGCTTTGCTTAAACTGGCTGCCAGAGCGGATTCTCTGCGCGCATTTGAAGAAAAAGCAGAAGAGTATTTTAATTCAGAAGATAAAGAGTGAAAGATCGGTGATGATTCTGCATTGCCGGAAAGCAATTCTGCCCCTGCGTCATTGTCGGCGCCAGGGGTCTGCAAAGCTCTTATATGGAAGAGTGTCTTATTGATTCAATAAACTATCAATCAAAACTTTTAACAGAGGAATTCTATATTGGATAACAGTGTTGTCATTTTTGTTTGCGCAATATAATAACAACTGTTTTTACTGTTTTCGAGTCTTTTCTGCATATAAATCCTTGTTTTTTGCTATAATGAAAGAAAAGTATAGCTGGAAGGTGAAAAGGAAGAATGTCAGAAGAGAAAAGAACAGTAGGAAATCTGATTCGTTTTATAAGAGAAAACAGAAAGATTTCCAGGGAAAAATTATGTCTTGGCCTTTGCTCAGCAACCACGCTTATGCGGTATGAGCTGGGAGAGCGGATTCCGGATAAATTTATGGCGGATGCTCTTCTGGAACGCATGGGTCAGATTCCTTTTCGATATGAGTTTATAGGCTCTGAACAGGAATTTCAGTTTCGGATGATGAGAAATCACATTGAGAAACTGCAAAAAAAGGATAGAGAAAAGGCTGAATTTCTTATCAGGGAATATGAGAGTCTTGTGACGGAAAATGACAGTTTGCATATGCAGTATCTGTGGATGAAGAAAGCAGAGATTTTTTGCGGACAGGAAAATTTCCAAAGGGCAGAACAATTTTATCGGAAAGCGCTTGGATATACGGAGCTGCCTGTAAGCGGAGACAAATTAGAAACCAGGTTTCTGACAGAGTGTGAGATCAGCTGTCTGTATGGACTGGCAGAGACACTGTATATGCAGGATAAAGCAGAACAGGCATTGCTTTTACATACAGGAATCAGGCAGTATCTGGATAAAAATTACTGGGACTATGGGAAGAGACAAAAATATTATCCGCAGATTTTATACAGGCTAGCACAAAAAGAAGTATCGGATCTTAATACAGGAAAAGCCTACAGACATCTTACAGAAGCCAGAAAACTGCTGATGGAAAGTTATCAGAGCCTTCATCTCAGAGAAATATGCGAATTACTTCGGGATATAGAGAAAATGATTCCGGGGAAAGAAAAAGAACCGGAACAGGATGAGTTTATAACTGTGTTAAAAATTCTGGAAACGGAAAGGAACGGAAGTATTACAGAAGAAGGGATAGAATTATGGGAGAGTACAGCAAAGCATCTGTTATAAAATATACACGTAAAGCAACTGACATGACACAGGAAGAGCTGTCAGAGGGAATCTGTGAACCGGTAACAATTTCACGGTATGAAAATGGATTGTTGAATCCATCGGATGAAAAATTTGTTCGATTGATGCAGAAAATGGGCGAAAATGGGAATACCTGTCTGTTTCCCCTGCATTGTGAAATGGCGGATTTGCAAAAAGAAATGGAAAAGATGCTGAATCTGTTGGAAAGAGCTGACTGGGATGAAGTAGAAAATCAGAAGAGAAAAATGGAACAGGAATTTCAATTATCCATGGATTATCCGGAAAACCGTCAGTATTTAAAAAGAATTGAAGTGATTGTAAATTATAAAAAAGGACGGATCAGTGTACGGGAAGCAATCGAACAGCTGAAAGATGCGCTTTATGAAACATTAAAGATCAGAGAACCGGAAGATTTGCCTATTTACCGGATCCTCAGGGAGACAGAAATATTGATCGTGTATAATCTTGCAACGTATTATGAAGCTTATGGTGATTGTAAAAAAGCATTGAGGATTTATCATAGATTGGACCAGTACTTTAAAAGAGAAGATATGATTAATGATTATAAACCGCGGTATATTGTTTATGTAGGATATTCCAGTATATTGGGATTATCTGGAAAATATGATGAGAGTATAACGATTTGTAAAAGAGAAATTGAGTTCCTGAGAGAAAAAGGCATATTAAATTATCTGTATAATTTTTATTACAATATAGGTTGGAATATCAGTAAGAAAATAGAGTGTGGTTTAGAAAAGAAAGAACGGATACGAGCTGCACGGTGTTATGTCTGGATGGCATATCACTTGTGCAAAGTGTATCCGGAAAATAAGAAAAATCTGAAAATTATTGCTGAGTTTTGGGAGGAAATAAATCAAGATGGACGTTCTAAATCGCAATAGGGAATAATTTCTTCAGAAGATTCTGTTTCAGGAGCGTTTTCCTCGGTACTTGTATCTGTAGGGGGCGTTTCTGAAGCAGATACAGAGCTGGCAGAAACAAATGTCATGGTGAGCAGCAATGTGCAGATAAATAGTTTTGCTTTTTTGAGATTCATATAATTACATCCTTCCTTAAATTTATTTATTTTATTATACATATATTTAGCTATAGAACACCATAACGTAACCGGTACAAAATGATTTATACCGGTTACGCTATGGTGTTCTTTGTAGATATGGTATAAAATAATAAAAAATAACGAGGAGGTGATACCGATGGGAAGGTTGTGCTATAAAAAAGAGCAATCGATGTAAAGGAGGGCGTAGAATGAAAAAAAATATAAAGGGCATAAAGAATATATTGATTTTTTTTGTTGCATTTTGTATGCTTTTTTTTAACATTGTTCAAGTATCGGCTAATCCAATGTTTTTAAATGATGTTATAAGATTAGGGGAGAAAAAGACAACAATACTTCCGCGTATTCAAGAGGTTTGTAATGGACTTCCATATCATGATATGTACGGGATTGGTTGGGCAAATTTGGTAGATAGAAATACAAATAAGTCGTATATAACACTGGGACAAGGATGGCAGTGTAAAAATTGCTATTATGTATTAGTGACCGAGGGAAATCCAACATATTTTTATCCTCAAAAAATTGGAAAATACGGTGGGACAAAATATTCAGAACCGGTAGGTACTCACGTTAGCAATATCTATACTACATACTGTGGATATTGTGATGGGACAAAATTAGAAGGATATAAATTTAACTAAATGTTGTTTGTAAAATATATTTAAACAGGGCGTGTAAAAAGTTTTTATACGCCCTGTTAGTATTAGTGGTTACAATGCCGATTATGAAACAGGGAATGGAGATTGAAAACTTAATATGAAAAAGAGGGTGATTTTATTCTTGATGGTGATAGGGATAGTAGGAGGATTTTTTCATTATGATATACAGAAAACGATGGAGGATGAACCGAAGAAGTTAATCAGCAATTTTCTGGAAAGTTATTTTAATGTATCCCTCAAAGAGGCGAAAAAACGAATGTCTGAAAATGATCTTGATATGCCGATGAAAGAGTTTTTTACCAAGGAAGGATATGAAAATGCCATGAGAGATACGTATTCTTTAATGTTGTGTGAATTCGCCTCTTCTTTTCGCACTGATATTAGGCTGATAGATCAGGAGATTATTCTATCATATGATTCAGAAGTGAAACGATATGATTTTTGTGTTATTTTGGAGTTTGATGCCATTTCAGAAAGTGATGCTTTTAAGTATCATATGAATATCCAAAAGAATAGGAATGGAACGAAGATAACAGATGAAATGAAAGGTTATATAGATCTTGTGGAAATGGAGCCAGGCTATAAAATCTGTTCATTAAAAATACAGGGGGCAGAGGGGGCGTACTGATGATGGTTTAAGGTAGCAGGCGATAAAATGTTCTGTAGTCCTGAAGTGATTGCCTCCGTAAGCTGGGAGATATAATTATTTTGTAAAATTTGGCACTGAAATCAGACATCGGAAGATTTGGGGGAAGGGGAAAGGACAGTATTTCGCAAAGGCATGCCATAAGTTTCGGGTAGTTGCTGTAGATGGGAAAACCAGGGTGTAAAAATGTTTTTATAGATGAAGCATTCGGAGTGTTTTGTCGAAAATGCAGAAATCTGTTGATATTTCTGTGAAAAGCTGTTACAGTAAATAAAAATAAATTAGATAAAAGAGTACAGGATAGAGGTGCGGGTTTTATCAGTACCCGGAAACAGATGCAAACATACCTACAGGGAAGTTGCGTCATGCCATGGCAGGCAGTTTCCGGCGAAAGGAAAAACCGCCGAAGGGTTTTGACCGCCAGAAGGCGAGGCCCTGGGCTGCAGAATAAGATTCTGCAGACTGTCACGAATGTGGAGCGCTATCAGGGACTGACAGGATCAGATAAAAATATCAGACAGGGATCAGCTGCCATGGAGAACTCCGCTTGGAGACACATCCATGGCTCTTTTCATATCAGAGGGAGGAAAGATATGCAAAATAAAAGAAAAGTATTCCTGGCTGTTCTTACAATGATACTTCTGGGAATTCTGGCAAGTCCGCTGTCTGTATTTGCGGCAGAAGCAGAGGAGACGGCGCAGCCTGCGCTTTATGCTACATTCTGGGCGCTGATTCCGCCTGTAGTAGCCATTGCGCTGGCATTGATCACAAAGGAGGTATACAGCTCTCTGTTTCTGGGAATTCTGGTAGGAGGTCTTCTGTATTCCGGATTTTCCTTTGAGGGAACCGTGACCCATATTTTTCAGGGTGGGATCATCAGTGTTCTGTCTGACAGCTATAATGTGGGAATCCTGATTTTTCTTGTGATCCTTGGTGCTATGGTATGCATGATGAATAAGGCCGGAGGTTCTGCGGCTTTTGGACGATGGGCCAGCAAACGGATCAAAACAAGAGTGGGGGCAGAGCTTGCTACGATCGTTCTGGGAGTTCTGATTTTTATTGACGATTATTTTAACTGTCTGACTGTTGGAAGCGTTATGCGTCCGGTAACGGATAAGCATCATGTATCCAGGGCAAAACTTGCTTATCTGATTGACGCAACTGCAGCTCCGGTGTGTATTATCGCTCCGATTTCATCCTGGGCGGCAGCAGTCAGCGGATTTGTAGAGGGCGAGGACGGACTTTCTATTTTTGTCAGAGCAATTCCCTATAACTTTTATGCCCTGCTTACTATTGTGATGATGGTAGGTATGGTGCTGATCAAAACAGAATTTGGAAGTATGAGAGTTCATGAGGTGAATGCTCTGAAAGGAGATCTTTATACAACAGAGGGACGTCCTTATGCGGATGCAGAAAAGGAAGGCAGAGTAAATCCAAGGGGAAGAGTGATTGATCTTGTGATTCCTATTGTGTGCCTTGTAGTCTGCTGTGTGATCGGTATGATCTATACAGGAGGATTTTTCAGCGGAACAGATTTTGTCACTTCGTTTTCTCAGAGCGACGCATCTGTAGGTCTGACTCTGGGAAGCTCATTTGCGCTGGTTCTTACTGTGGCTTTTTATATGGTGCGCAAAGTTCTTTCTTTTAAGGATTGTATGGATTCCATTCCGGAGGGATTTAAGGCAATGGTTCCGGCAATTCTGATCCTGGTATTTGCCTGGTCCTTAAAATCCATGACAGACAGCCTTGGAGCAGCAGCTTTTGTAGAAAATGCAATGCGTTCTGCGGCAGGCGGGCTGATGAACATTCTTCCTGCAATTATTTTTCTGGTTGGCTGTGGTCTGGCTTTTGCAACGGGAACCTCATGGGGAACCTTTGGAATTCTTATTCCTATTGTAGTAGCTGTATTTGAGGGCTCTGATCCGGAGCTTATGATTATTTCCATTTCCGCATGTATGGCAGGAGCGGTATGCGGAGATCATTGTTCCCCAATCTCAGATACAACGATCATGGCGTCTGCAGGAGCACAGTGCGATCATGTGAACCATGTGTCTACGCAGCTTCCTTATGCGATGCTGGCGGCAGCAGTATCCTTTGTTACCTATCTGGTGGCAGGATTTGTAAAAACTGCCTGGATTGCCCTTCCGGTGGGAATTGTGCTGATGGTGGCAACTCTTATGGTCATCCGCCATATGCATCCTACACTGGAGGAGCATCTGGAAAATGAAACTCAGAAATAGAAGGAGGAAGTGCTTGGTATGAATGAAGATTCCTGGGACAGGCTGTTAAAGATCCGCACATCAGGGCGGGATGATACAGGCTCGGATCGGTACAAATATCCTTATGAGCCCACGCCTTATTCAGTATTGGAAAGGCTTGGAAACAGTGGAGAGATCGGAAAGAAAAACACGGTTCTTGATTATGGCTGCGGAAAAGGGCGTGTGGATTTCTTTTTGTCCTATCAGACCGGGTGTAATTCTATAGGAATTGAATATAATGAGCGGTTTTACCAGACTGCTCTTCGGAATCAGAAAAAAGCAGTTTCTTCCGGAAAAGTATGTTTTGTGCAGCAGGATGCGGCAGCTTATCAGGTTCCTGCACAGGTGGACAGATGCTTTTTCTTTAATCCATTCTGTCTGGAGATTCTCAAACAGGCAATGGCAAGAATACTGGAATCCTGGTATGAAAATCAACGGGAGCTCAGGCTGTATTTTTATTATCCCTCTCAGGAATATGAGGTGTATCTCAATGGCCTGGATGAGCTGCAGTATGAGGGAGCTGTTAATTGTATGGATTTATTCCCGGGGAATAATATGAGAGAGAAGATACTGATATTCTCGCTACTGTAAACAACAATATCGTTTTTACAGGTTAAAATCAAAAAGAAAACCGAATAACAGACAAGTGAAAAGGGACTGGAAGGTTTTGTACTATTGGCAGAAATGGTACAGGAGCGGAAGTCTCTTTTTTTATATCAAAGTTTCAGGAGAAAACAATGGTTTCAGAAAGAGATATTTAAAGTCTTTAAGCTTGTTGTCAGGAGCCAGTATGGATATTCTGTTGTTGCGGATATAAGTTGGTTTTTTCGGAAATTTAGCCGAAAGGATTATGACACAGGGATTTTGAAATGTTCATGGAAAAATACAATAAATAAAAAACAACAAAAAACACATATCAAATACAATAAAAACCTCATCAAAACGGAGCGGTATGTGTTGCTTTTTGTTGACGCACAGGGAAGGATGGCGTATAATGGCTGTATATGATACGCGGCAGCCGGATTTTGTCCGGAAAAGCTGTGAGAAAGGAGAAGCGTGGAAATGTTTAATACCACAGATATTCCAAAATCAGCCAGAATTACAAGACTGGTTGACCATCTGTATGAGAAAATGCCGGTGATCGAATCTGCCAGAGCGAAACTGATTACAGAATCTTATCAGGCAACCGAAGGCGAACCCATGATTACCAGGCGTGCGGGGGCATTTGCTCATATTCTGCGTCATATTCCCATCATTATCCGTGATGAGGAACTGATCGTAGGCAGCAGTACCATAGCACCGAGAGGCTGTCAGACTTATCCGGAATTTTCTTACCAGTGGCTGGAGGATGAACTGGATACGGTTGAAACGAGGAGCGCGGACCCGTTTTATATTGCCGAAGAAACAAAACAGGAGTTAAGAGAGGTACATAAATACTGGAAGGGGAAGACCACCAGTGAGCTGGCAACCTCATATATGGCTCCGGAAGCAATAAAGGCCATTGAACATAATATTTTTACGCCGGGAAATTATTTTTATAACGGTGTAGGCCATGTAACAGTAAAATACGAGGAAGTTCTTGCTATCGGATATGAAGGCATCATGGCAAAAGCCCAGGCGGAGCTGGACAGATGTCACGTGGGCGACGGCGATTATGCAAGGAGATCTCACTTTTTAAGCGCAGTGATCTTAAGCTGCCAGGCAGTGATGGAATATGCGCAGCGTTATGCGGCGCTGGCAGAAAAAATGGCTGCTGAATGCAGTGATCCTGTAAGAAGAAACGAACTTGAAGTGATCGCTCTTAACTGCAGCCGTGTCCCGGCAAAGGGGGCGGGAAGCTTTTATGAGGCATGTCAGTCCTTCTGGTTTGTTCAGCAGCTTATTCAGCTGGAATCCAGCGGACACTCCATCTCACCGGGACGCTTTGACCAGTATATGTATCCTTACTATAAAAAGGATCTGGAAAACGGAAATATCACCAGAGAGTTTGCGCAGGAGCTGATGGACTGCATCTGGGTAAAACTGAACGATCTGAATAAATGCCGTGACGCCGCCTCGGCAGAAGGCTTTGCAGGCTACAGTCTGTTTCAGAATCTCATTGCAGGCGGACAGAACAAAGACGGGGAGGATGTGACAAATGATCTTTCGATCATGTGTATTCAGGCATCCATGCATGTACATCTGCCCCAGCCGTCTCTTTCTGTAAGAGTATGGAACGGAAGCCCTCATGAGTTTCTGATCAAAGCGGCGGAACTGACCAGAACGGGAATCGGACTTCCGGCCTATTATAATGACGAAGTGATCATTCCGGCTCTTCAGAACAGAGGACTTTCTCTTGAAGATGCCAGAGAGTACAATATCATCGGATGTGTGGAGCCTCAGAAGGCCGGAAAAACAGACGGCTGGCATGACGCGGCGTTCTTTAACATGTGCCGTCCTCTGGAGCTTGTGTTTTCCAATGGAATGGACAAAGGGGAGCAGGTGGGAATCGCTACAGGTGATGTGACAGAGATGACCACCTTTGAAGAATTCTATGATGCCTATAAAAAACAGATGGATTACTTTATTTCTCTTCTTGTAAACGCTGATAATGCCATTGATGTGGCTCACGCAGAAAGATGTCCGCTGCCGTTTCTGTCCTGTATGGTGGATGACTGTATAAAAAGAGGGATTTCTGTTCAGGAAGGCGGAGCGGTATATAACTTTACCGGCCCTCAGGGATTCGGAATCGCCAATATGGCAGATTCTCTTTATGCAGTGCGTCAGCTTGTATACAGAGACAAAAAAGTTTCCATGGAGGAATATAAAGAAGCCCTTTTATGGAATTACGGAAAAGGAATCGACAGTGAGACAGCAGTGGATATGACAGCATCTATCCTGAAAGAGATGGAGCGTCAGGGTCGCGCCATTGATGAAAGCGCTGTGAAATCCGTGCTGGAAACAGTGATGACCATGAAGCCTTCAGAAGACCAGAAGGCGCGTTTTGAGGAAATTCATCATATGATCGATGAGGTTCCGAAGTTTGGAAATGATATCCCAGAGGTTGACTACTTTGCAAGAGATGTGGCTTATACCTATACAAGGCCTCTTCAGAACTATAAGAATCCCAGAGGGGGTCAGTTCCAGGCAGGGCTTTATCCGGTTTCTGCGAATGTTCCTCTTGGGGGACAGACGGGAGCCACGCCGGACGGACGCTATGCCCACACTCCTGTGGCAGACGGCGTATCGCCTTCGGCAGGAAAGGATGTAAACGGCCCTACTGCGGCTGCAAATTCCGTTGCCAGACTGGATCATTTTATTGTATCTAACGGAACTCTGTTTAATCAGAAATTCCATCCTTCTGCGCTGGCTGGAAGAGAGGGCCTTGAGAAATTTACCGCACTGATCCGTTCTTATTTTGATCAGAAGGGCATGCACATGCAGTTTAATGTGGTTGACAGAGATACGCTTCTGGACGCTCAGAAAAATCCTGAGAAATATAAACATCTGGTTGTCCGGGTTGCCGGCTACAGCGCACTGTTTACCACTCTGTCAAGATCTCTTCAGGATGATATTATCCGGAGAACAGAACAGGGATTCTGATCGCGGGAAGGTGGCCGGGCGAAATATAACAGGAGCAGGACAATGGATCAGAATATGAGAGAGTATGAACGGAAAGGCATAATATGAGTTATTTAGATACCAGGGGCAGGATTTTTGATATTCAGAGATACTCTGTTCACGACGGGCCGGGAATCCGCACCATTGTTTTTCTCAAAGGCTGCGTCCTGCGGTGCCGCTGGTGCTGTAATCCGGAATCTCAGGAATACAGGATACAGACCATGAAGGTACTTGGAGAGGATAAGGTGATCGGGAAAGACACCACAGTGGCGGAAATGATCGCCGAGGTGGAAAAAGACAGGCCTTATTATTATCGCTCCGGGGGAGGAATGACTCTTTCCGGAGGAGAATGTCTTTGCCAGCCTGAGTTTGCCAGAGATCTTCTCAGGGCAGCGAAGGAGCGGGGCATTAATACGGCAATCGAAAGTATGGCGTGTGCGTCTTTTGAAAGCATCAAGAGATACTGCCGTATCTGGATCTTTATCTGATGGATATCAAACATACAGATCCCGAAAAGCACAGGCAGTTTACGGGAAAAACCAATGAGCTGATGATGGAAAATGCCAGAAAGGTTGCCCTCTCCGGAAAAACAAGGCTGATCATACGGGTACCGGTGATCCCCGCCTTTAATGATACTGTGGAGGAAATCCGCGGAATTGCCGCTTTTGCAGATTCTCTTCCCGGAGTGAAAGAACTTCATCTTCTGCCTTATCACAGACTGGGGCAGGATAAATATGAAGGTCTGGGAAGAGCGTATCTGATGGATGGGATACTGCCTCCTGACGGAGAAAAAATGAAAACCCTGAAGCGGGCTGCAGAAAGTATCACTTCCCTGCATGTTCAGATCGGCGGATAAAAGATCGGCATTATAACGGATGATAACAGAAGAAATCAGGATCCGGAGATAAAAGAAAATATGCAATTGTATGTTTTTTCGGAAAATGACAAAAAATAGAAACACAACAAAAACAACAACATAATACCGATAAAAACAACAGGAATCAACAAGAATTCCTTGACAACTTTGGTTTTAAGGAGTAAAATCTCCTTAGAAATAAAATAAGACACCTAATTGCTTAAGGAGGAAAAAAGCATGGTAAACGAGTTTGAAATCAAAAAACAGATTTGTGACATCGGAAGACGTATCTACAACCGCAACATGGTAGCAGCAAACGACGGAAATATTTCCGTAAAACTGAATGACAATGAGTTTCTCTGCACACCAACTGGCGTATCCAAAGGATTTATGACACCGGAGTACATCTGTAAGGTAGATGCAGAGGGTAATGTGATTCAGGCTAACCCGGGATTCAAACCTTCTTCTGAGATCAAAATGCACATGAGAGTATATAAGAAGAGACCAGACGTTGGATCTGTTGTACATGCTCATCCTGTATATGCAACTTCTTTTGCAATCGCAGGTATTCCGCTGACACAGCCGATCATGCCTGAGGCAGTTATCGCTCTTGGATGTGTTCCGATCGCTGAGTACGGCACACCTTCCACAAACGAGATTCCGGACAGACTGGAAAAATATCTTCCATATTTTGACGCAGTTCTTCTTGAGAGCCACGGAGCACTTACATGGTCCACAGATCTGAACGCTGCATACATGAAAATGGAGTCTGTTGAATTCTACGCACAGCTTCTGTACCAGAGCAAACTTCTGGGTGGCCCGAAGGAATTCGATAAAGAGACAATCGAAAAGCTTTATGAGATCAGAAGAAAAATGGGACTTCCAGGCAAACATCCGGCAGATCTCTGTCAGAACAAAGACGGCATCAACTGTCATAACTGCGGCGGCTGCATGGTTGCTCATTCTCAGGAGTCAGGAGCTCAGGAAGCAGATGCAGAACTGATCGCAAACATCACAAAACAGGTAATGGCACAGCTTGGAATGAAATAATTCTGACGGAATAAGTAAGGAGGACAATCTCATGCCAATCAGTGAGAACATGGTACAGGAAATTGTACAGGAAGTTATGGCAAAAATGCAGATTGCGGAAGCTCCGGCCGGAAAACATGGGATTTTCAAGGATATGAATGATGCGATCGAGGCTGCCAAGAAGGCGGAACTGATCGTAAAGAGAATGTCCATGGACCAGAGAGAAAAGATCATTACCTGCATTCGCAAAAAAATTAAAGAAAATGCAGAAGTATTGGCCCGCATGGGTGTAGAAGAAACCGGAATGGGAAATGTCGGAGACAAGATTCTGAAGCATCATCTTGTAGCTGATAAGACACCGGGTACAGAAGATATTACCACAACAGCATGGTCAGGAGACAGAGGACTTACTCTGATCGAAATGGGACCGTTTGGTGTGATCGGAGCGATCACTCCGTGTACAAACCCAAGTGAGACAGTTCTGTGTAATACTATGGGTATGCTGGCAGGCGGAAATACAGTTGTATTCAACCCTCATCCGGCAGCGATCAAAACATCTATCTATGCAATCAATCTTTTAAATGAGGCTTCCCTGGAAAGCGGAGGACCGGATAATATTGCTGTAACAGTCGAGAAACCGACGCTGGAAACCAGCGATATTATGATGAAACATAAAGACATTCACCTGATCGCCGCAACAGGCGGCCCTGGTGTGGTAACAGCAGTTCTTTCCTCCGGAAAACGAGGAATCGGAGCAGGCGCAGGAAATCCTCCGGCACTTGTTGATGAAACTGCTGATATCCGCAAAGCAGCTCAGGATATTGTAAACGGATGTACCTTTGACAACAATCTTCCCTGTATTGCAGAGAAAGAAATTGTTGCAGTGTCTTCCATTGCAGATGAGCTGATGCATTATCTTATTACAGAAAATGACTGCTACCTGGCTTCCAAGGAAGAACAGGACAAGCTTACAGAGGTTGTTCTGGCAGGCGGCAAGCTGAATCGTAAATGTGTTGGTCGTGATGCGAGAACACTTCTGTCCATGATCGGAGTGGATGCGCCGGCAAATATCCGCTGCATCGTATTCGAAGGACCGAAGGAACACCCGCTGATCGCCGAAGAGCTTATGATGCCGATTCTCGGTATGGTAAGAGCAAGAGACTTTGACGATGCAGTAGAGCAGGCTGTATGGCTGGAGCACGGCAACCGCCACTCCGCACATATCCACTCCAAAAATGTTGACAATATCACAAAATATGCAAGAGCGATCGATACCGCAATCCTTGTAAAGAACGGCCCGTCCTATTCTGCGCTGGGATTCGGAGGAGAAGGCTTCTGTACCTTTACTATTGCCAGCCGTACAGGAGAGGGACTTACAAGCGCAAGCACTTTTACAAAGAGAAGACGCTGCGTAATGTCTGACAGCCTTTGCATTCGTTAATCAGGAGGAATAGAACAATGGATATGAACAATGTAAATATTGAGGAAATTGTAAAACAGGTTCTTTCCGGTATGACAGGAAAGGGAGCGGCTCCGGCAGCAGCTTCCGCACCGGCAGCTCCGGCAGCAAACGGCGGAATTCCGAAAACTGCAAGAGTTGCAATGATGACCGAGAAAAAACATTTTGAGCTTCAGGAGTATCCGATTCCGGAACTGGGAGATGACGATATCCTTGTTAAAGTTGAAGGATGCGGTGTATGCGGAACTGATGCTCATGAATATAAAAACGACCCGTTTGGCCTGATTCCGGTAGTTCTCGGACATGAGGGAACCGGCGAGATCGTTGCCATGGGTAAAAACGTAACCGTTGATACAGCAGGAAAAGCTGTGAAAGTAGGAGACAAGGTTGTTACCTGTATGATCTTCAAGGATGATCCGGAGATCACAATGTTTGACCTGAATAAGAAAAACGTGGGCGGAGCAGATGTATATGGACTTCTTCCGGATGATGATGTAAAATTCAATGGATGGTTTGCGGACTACATCTTAATCAGAGGCGGAAATTTCGGTTCTACTTTCTTTAATGTAAGTGATCTGGATCTGGATTCCCGTATTCTGATCGAGCCATGTGCAGTTCTTGTTCACGCAGTTGAGAGAGCAAAAACAACAGGAATTCTGAAGTTCAACAGCAGAGTTGTTGTTCAGGGCTGCGGACCGATCGGTCTGATCTGCATTGCCGTTCTCCGTACCATGGGTGTTGAAAACATCTGCGCAGTAGACGGAAATGAGCAGCGTCTTGAGTTTGCTAAGAGAATGGGCGCAAACACAACTGTAAACTTTATGAATTATCAGGGTGTGGAAGCTCTTGCAGCAGCAGTTGAAGAGGCTCAGGGCGGACATCTTGCAGATTTTGCATTCCAGTGCACAGGAAACCCGAAGGCACATGCAAACATTTATAAATTCATCCGCAACGGCGGCGGCCTCTGTGAGCTTGGCTTCTTTATCAACGGCGGAGACGCAGTGATCAATCCTCATTTTGATCTCTGCTCCAAAGAGATCAATCTGGTTGGCTCCTGGGTATACAACCTGAGAGATTATGCAACTACCTTTGATTTCCTCAAGAGAGCAAAGGCGATCGGACTTCCGATGTCTGAACTTATCACTCATAAGTTCCCGCTTGAGCAGATCAATGAGGCTCTTGAGACCAACCTTGCAATGACAGGTCTGAAGATCGCCATCGTTAATGAATAATCCGGAGAATAGAGGAGAAGCAAAATGGCAGAAGCTGTAGGAATTCTGGAAGTGTTTGGGCTGGCCACAGCCTTTGTAGCGGCAGATGCCGGATGTAAGGCAGCAAATGTCCGACTGGAGGTATTCGATAAGAATAAGCCTGCAAATGCAGACAGCCTGCCGGTACCGCTTCTGGTATGCATCAAATTCCGCGGAAGTGTGACGGATGTGACAGCAGCCGTTGAAACAGGAATGGAAGTAGCGAACCGGATGACTGGTGTGGTACAGCACTATATTATTCCGAACCCTGAAGAGGGAACGGAAAAAATGTTAAAGATCAGCGCACTTGATAAAAGCTGACAGAACATAGTCCCCAAATATATAAACTTGATTCAGGAGGAGAAATAAAATGGCACAGGAAGCATTAGGAATGGTAGAAACAAGAGGACTTACCGCTGCGATCGAGGCAGCAGATGCAATGACAAAAGCGGCAGAGGTTGCTCTTGTGGGAACAGAAAAAATCGGTTCCGGTCTTGTAACTGTTATGGTTCGCGGTGATGTTGGAGCTGTTAAGGCAGCAGTAGAAAGCGGAAGCGCAGCAGCATCCAGACTTGGAGAGCTTGTAGCAACTCACGTAATTCCGAGACCTCATACAGACGTAGAAAAAATTCTGCCTACTGTTTAAATAACAGATACAAACATACAGGCGTAAAGGAGTTCGCTCGTGAATAAAGCATATGGTTTTATTGAAATCACAGGTGTCGTAGCGGCGATGGATGCGCTGGACATTATGTGTAAAACTGCAGACGTTGAGCTGGCGTCATGGGAACGTAAGCTGGGCGGACGCCTGGTAACTCTTATTGTACAGGGTGATGTATCGGCTGTCACCGAAGCTGTTGAAACAGCGGCAGCCAAGGCAATTAAGAAACCGGCAAGTTATGCAGTGATCGCGCGGCCACATGAGGAAATTGTCAAGCTTGTGGAACTCAGCGCAAGCCGATGGAAGAAACAGTCTGAAGAGCAGACAGAAGAAGAGGCTGAACAGCCGGAAAAATAATTCAGGAAACTTTCCTGATAATGGATCATTGATAAGGAGGAAAAATCATGACACAGGAAGCATTAGGAATGGTTGAAACCAGAGGACTTACAGCAGCTATCGAAGCAGCTGACCAGATGTGCAAGGCAGCAAACGTTGCGCTTGTAGGAACAGAGAAAATCGGTTCCGGACTTGTAACAGTTATGGTTCGCGGTGATGTAGGCGCTGTGAAATCAGCAGTAGAAAGCGGAAGCGCAGCAGCATCCAGACTTGGAGAGCTTGTAGCTACACATGTAATTCCAAGACCTCATACAGACGTTGAGAAGATTCTTCCGGTTCTTAAATAAATCAGAGTAAGCAGTTCAGTCATGTATCCAGACTTATTACAGGCCGGGTAAAAGGGTCAGAGACTTTTGTGCAGACAGGGGTTCCCTGATCCGGCTGTCTGGCTCATGGCTGAATTTTTATTCGGAAAGCAGGTGTATTCTTGGAAACAAAGAACATAGAGCTGATCACCAAAATGGTGATAGACGCCATTAATAAAAATGAGAGCAGAGGCCAGGGCTTCATGGTTCCCATTGGAGTTTCCGCAAGGCATATCCACCTGACACAGGAGCATGTAGAGGCTTTGTTCGGACCGGGATATCAGCTTACAAAGAAAAAAGAGCTGATGGGCGGACAGTTTGCATCAAATGAGACGGTTACTATCGTAGGTCTCAAGCTTCGTGCTATTGAGAACGTCAGGATTTTAGGACCTGTCCGCAAAGCATCACAGGTGGAAGTATCAGCCACAGATGCCATTAAACTGGGAATGAAGGTTCCGGTTCGCGAATCAGGAGATGTCAAGGGAAGTGCTCCCATTGCCATTGTGGGACCAAAGGGTGCTATTTATCTGAACGAGGGCTGTATTGTGGCTATGCGTCACATTCATATGTCACCGAAAGATGCTCAGGCAGCAGGTGTAAAGGACGGCGATATTGTTTCTGTAAAAGCAGACAACGAGCGCGGAACAATCTTTAATCAGGTAAAGATCCGTGTAGACGACAGCTTTACACTGGAAATGCATATTGATACGGATGAGGCCAATGCGGCGAAGATCGCCACAGGCAATACCGTTACAATTATAAAATAAGGTTCCTCCGAAAAGCAGGGGATGCAGCACAGGAAAAGATCCTTTGGGATATATGCGCCGCATCCCCATAGGAGGATTTAAGAAGAATATTTATGCGGAGGCTCACATGATTGTAGGAAAAGTAGTTGGAAGCGTGGTTTCCACCCGGAAAAGTGAGAAGCTGATCGGACAGAAATTTATGATTGTAGAGCCGGTGCATCATATGAAATCAGAACTCAGCCAGATTGTTGCGATCGACATGATCGGCGCGGGAATCGGAGAGTATGTATTGGTGGCACAAGGTAGCGCAGCACGAATCGGCTGCGGCGAAGAAACAGCACCTATTGATGCGGCGATAGTCGGAATCATTGATGACGGTGCGGGATTGGAGTAACGCCATGGAAATCAAAGAATTACAGAAAATAATGCAGGACAGCGGTGTGGCAGGCGCCGGCGGCGCCGGATTTCCGACTTATGCCAAGCTTACGGATAAGGCGGATACCATTCTCATGAACTGTGCAGAGTGCGAGCCGTTGCTTAAACTGCACAGACAGCTGCTGGAAAAGCATGCCTATGAGATCATGAAAACTTTCAATCTTGTAGCAGAGACAGTCGGCGCATCAGAAGCGATCATCGGCATTAAAAAATCTTATGTGCAGACAGTAAAAGCGCTTCAGCAGCATATTGAGGAATTCCCGAGAATCAGGATACATCTTCTTGAGGAAGTTTATCCTATGGGAGATGAAGTTGTTCTGATCTATGAAGCAACCGGACGCGTGGTAAGACCCGGGGGACTGCCTATTGAACAGGGAGTTATCGTTTTTAATGTTGAGACGATCTACAACGTATACCGCGCACTGGAAAAACAGATGCCTGTAACAGACAAATATGTATCTGTTGTGGCAGAAGTAAGCAGGCCTGTAACTGTCCGTGTTCCTATCGGATGTACGCTGGATGAGGTTGTGGAGCAGGCCGGTGAAATTACAACAAAGGACGCCGTATATTTTGTAGGCGGACCTATGATGGGGCGGATCGGCAGCGGTTCCGACCCGGTAACAAAGACAACGAATGCGATTCTGGTCCTTCCGAAGGATCATCTGATCGTTATGAAGAAGCAGAGAACTTCTTCCATAGATTTAAAACGTGCAGCGTCTATCTGCTGCCAGTGTAATACCTGTACAGATCTCTGCCCGAGAAACAATCTGGGACATCCTATTGATCCGGCGCGTTTCATGAGAGCGGCAGCAAACGGTGATTTCAGAGATCTGAATCCTTATCTGGATTCTCATTTCTGCAGTTCCTGCGGTGTCTGCGAGATGTATGCCTGCCCTCAGAGCCTGGCTCCCAGAACTCTGCTGGCGGATATGAAGGGCGGACTCAGAAAAGCAGGAATCAGACCTGCGCAGGGTGTACAGCCGGTACCGGTGCAGCAGTCCAGAGAATACCGCAAAGTTCCTGAGGAACGTCTGATGGCACGGCTTGGACTGACAAAATATGATAAGGATGCACCGATGGATGAGACTCTGGTAGCTGTTCCGAAGGTTAAGATCCTTCTGAGTCAGCATATCGGCGCTCCGGCACAGGCAATTGTGAAAGCAGGCGATGAAGTAACAAGAGGTCAGATGATTGCAAAGCCTGCTGACGGATTAAGCGTCGGCATTCATGCAAGTATCTGCGGAAAAGTAACTGAAGTAACAGACCGCTACATCATAATTGCAGCAAAGTAGAAAGGACGTGCAGAACATGAGTAAAGCAATCGGAATGATTGAATTTAAAACCACTGCCACAGGTGTCACAGCAGCGGATGCCATGGTAAAGACCTCTGACGTAGAAATCGTTGAGGCGCAGACCGTATGTCCGGGAAAATATATTGCAATTATCACCGGTGATTTAAGTGCGGTAAAAGCGGCTGTTGACGCGGCAGTTACCACTTACGAAGATAAATGTATTGACAGTTTTGTGCTTGGAAATCCTCATGAATCACTTTTTCCGGCTATGTACGGAACCACTGTGATCGAGGATATCAGCGCGCTTGGAATTCTGGAAACCTATGATGCGGTATCTATTATCGAAGCAGCTGACCAGGCTGCCAAAACAGCCATTGTAGATGTGATCGAGCTTCGTATTGCAAAGGGTATGTGCGGAAAATCTTATATGATGATTACCGGAGAGGTATCCGCAGTAGAAGCGTCCATTCAGAGAGCGAAAGAGCTTGTTGCCGAAAAAGGCATGTACCTTGACTCTTCTGTAATTGCTCATCCGGACAGACGCATGATTGATTCTATTTTATAAAAAGTTCTCAAAAAGGGGGCAAGGAAAATGCTGGCATTAGAAAGACGGAATCTGATCCTCGAGAAACTTCAGACAGAAAGACGGGTTGTAGTAAGTGAACTCAGCCAGCTCTATGAAGTCTCAGAAGAAACAATACGCCGGGATCTTGACAAGCTTGAAAAGGAAGGGCTTGCCACAAAAAGCTATGGCGGAGCCGTTATTAATGAAAATGTAAGTATTGACCTGCCCTTTAATATTCGCAAAAACCAGAATGTAGGCGGAAAGCAGAAAATGGCGGAGATTGTGGCAGAAATGGTGCAGGACGGGGATCACATTTTTCTGGATGCAAGCACCACCGCAGTTTTTATTGCAAAGGCATTAAAGGATAAAGAAAGACTTACAGTGATCACCAATTCCATGGAAATCCTGATAGAGCTTTCGGATGTATCCGGATGGAATATCATTTCCACAGGCGGTGTCATGAAAGAAGGATATCTTGCGTTTCTGGGATCCAGGACAGAGGAAGTTATCCGTTCCTATTATGTGGACAAGGTGTTTTTTTCCTGTAAGGCACTTGATCAGGAATGGGGAATCATGGAATCCCAGGAGTCTTTTGGCACAACGAAAAAAGCCATGATCGCTTCCGGACGCAAAAAAATTCTGGTAGTTGACAGTACCAAATTTGATCAGACTGCTTTTTCTGTGGCAGGAAAGCTGCGTGATTTAGACGTAGTGGTAACAGACAAAAGGCCGTCTGAAAAATGGCTTGCACGTTTTACCAATGCCGAAATTGAATGCCGGTATCCGAAGCAGCCATAAAAAAGGAGCATCAGACATGAATACTTTTGAGATGAAAACAGTGATCCATTTTGGGGAGAACGCGCTGGAAAGACTGAAGGATATTCCTTATAAAAGAGTCCTGATCATTACAGATCCCTTTGTTGTTCAGAGCAAAATGATCGACCTGATAACAGAGCCGCTTACAAGAGGCGGAAAAGAATATGATATTTTCCACAATGTAGTACCGGATGCGCCTGTAGATAAAATTGCAGACGGCGTAAAGAAATTCCTGAGTTTCCAGCCGGAGGTTGTTGTGGCAGTAGGCGGAGGTTCCGCTATTGATTCCTCAAAAGCCATCCGTGAGTTTGCATTAAAGATCAACCACTATGCAGAAGTAGGGCTGATCGCAATTCCAACAACAAGCGGGACAGGATCAGAAGTAACTTCTTTTGCAGTTGTCAATGATACAGAGGCAAAAGTAAAATATCCGCTTGTTTCAGACAGCCTGACAGCAGACGAGGCGATTCTGGATGCAGAGCTGGTAAAAAGTGTTCCTCCGTCTATTACGGCAGACACGGGAATGGATGTATTTACACATGCGCTGGAATCCTATGTCAGCATAGATCATAATGAATTTTCTTCTGCTCTGGCAGAAAAATCTATTGAGATCTGCGGCGTATTTCTTCTCAGAGCCTATCTGGACGGCAGTGATATGCATGCCCGTCAGAAAATGCATGTGGCTTCCTGTCTTGCAGGCCTTTCCTTTAACACTGCAGGTCTGGGAATCACTCACAGTATGGCGCATCAGCTGGGAGCAATGTTCCATATTCCCCACGGAAGAGCCAATGCAATGCTGCTTCCTCATATTGTGGAATTTAATGCAAACATCAATAAGCACAGCAGAAGCCAGAAAGAATACCTTCCGGCAGTGAAGCGTTATGCAAATATTGCCCATATTCTGGGGCTGAGCAATTATAATAAAGTAATGAGTGTCCGTTCACTTGTAAACTGGATCCAGTTCATGCTGAAAGAAATGAACATCCCGCTTACCATTCAGGAAATCGGAACCATTACACCGGATGCTTACTTTGCGGCAATAGACAAGATGGCAGAGGCGGCTCTTGCAGATGCCTGCACACCTACCAACCCACGAGTGCCGACAAAAGAAGATATTATAAAAATTTATACAAAGCTGTGGTCCTTTTAAAAGGGAAGGCAGATATAATCTGAGACAGACTTTTCTGAAAAGGTAGACGATATGAAAAGATCGAAAAGAATCGAGGCTTTGGATCGCCGGGCAGTAAATAAAGACGGATTTATTGACGAATGGCCGGAAATGGGATTTGTGGCAATGCACAGTCCCTATGATCCGAAGCCTTCTGTAAAAATAGAAAATAATATAATTACAGAACTGGACGGAAAGAAGAGAGAAGACTTTGACTTCCTGGATCAGTTCATTGCGGATTACGCGATCCGCACAGACAGAGCAGAGGCGTCTATGGCGGTTCCCTCTCTGGAAATTGCCAGAAAGATCGTAGATATCAATGTTTCCCGTAAGGAGATACTGGAGATCGTATCCGGTATTACTCCTGCAAAGATGGCGGAAGTTATCAACTGCCTGAATGTGGTGGAAATGATGATGGGAATGCAGAAAATGCGCGCCAGAAAAATTCCGGGAAATCAGGCTCACATTACAAACCTGAAGGATGATCCGGTTCAGATCGCAGCAGACGCTGCAGAAGGCGCCCTGAGAGGTTTCAGTGAAGAAGAGACTACCATGGGTGTGGCACGTTATGCGCCGTTCAGCGCAATGGCTCTTCTGATCGGTTCCCAGGCAGGACGTCCGGGAGTACTGACTCAGTGTTCGGCTGAGGAAGCTACAGAACTGGAACTTGGGATCCGCGGGCTTACCACTTATGCGGAGACCCTTTCTGTTTATGGCACGGAAAAGGTATTTATTGACGGAGACGATACTCCGTATTCCAAGGCGTTTCTGAATTCAGCTTATGCATCCAGAGGACTGAAAGTCCGCTTTACTTCCGGCGCCGGAAGCGAAGTGCTGATGGGAAGCAGCGAGATGAAGTCCATGCTGTATCTGGAGTGCCGCTGCCTTTATGTGACAAAGGGAGCAGGAAGCCAGGGAATCCAGAATGGTTCTGTAAGCTGCATTGGTGTTGCTGCAGGCGTTCCGGCAGGAATCCGTGAGGTCATTGGCGAGAACCTTGTTGCAGCCCTTCTAGGACTGGAATGTGCATCCTCCAATGATCAGAGTTTTTCCAATTCTGACATGAGAAGAACAGCAAGAACCATGCTTCAGTTTATGCCGGGAACAGATTTTATTTTTTCCGGATATGCTGCAGAGCCAAATTATGACAATATGTTCGCAGGCTCCAATTTTGACGCCGAGGATTTTGACGATTATAACGTAATGCAGAGAGATATGCAGGTGGACGGAGGTCTTCGCCCTGTTACAGAGGAAGATGTGATCCGTGTGCGCCGCACTGCAGGCAAGGCGGTTCAGGCCGTGTTCAAATATCTTGGTTTAACTGAGATAACAGACGAGCAGGTGGAAGCAGTTACCTATGCTCATGGAAGCAGGGATACTCTGAAGCGTGACGCTGCGGCAGACCTGATGTCTGCGGATGAAATGATGAAGCGCGGCATTACAGGCGTTGATGTGGTAAAGGCTCTTGCTGAAAGCGGTTATACGGAACTTGCAGAAAATATCCTGAACATGCTGAAACAGAGAGTTATCGGAGATTATATGCATACGGCAGCTATTCTGGATGAACATTTCCAGGTAATGTCCGGTGTAAATACTCCGAATGATTATATGGGGCCGGGAACCGGATATCGTGTTTCCGGAAAACGCTGGGAGGAGATCAAGGCAATTCCTCACAGAATCAATGTAAACGAATTTTAGGAGGTGCGCTATGGAAGTAAATGAACAACTGATCCGTGCGATCACTCAGGCGGTTGTGGAGCAGCTTCATCAGAATGGCGCACAGCCGGAAAAAGAAGTTCAGACACCGGAAACATCCGGATCCGGAAGCCTTGCCGGAAGAACACGGATGCGTCCGAAACATTCTTATGACAATGCAGCCAGGGCGGCTCAGGGAACAGATCCCCGAGAGATTGTGATCGGTGTTGGGGCAGCCTTTCAGACAGAAATCCATAAGACTATGGGCGGAATTCCTCTTGATGAGGTTCTCCGTAACGTAAAAGCAGGAATTGAGGAAGAGGGAATGACCTCCCGTGTGGTAAAGGTTCTGGATACTTCGGACGTATGCTTTATGGCGCTTCAGGCTGCTAAGCTTTCCGGCTCCGGCATTGGCATCGGAATCCAGTCAAAGGGAACTACAGTCATTCATCAGAAGGATCTGTATCCTCTTTCCAATCTGGAGCTTTTTCCACAGGCGCCTCTTATGGATCTGGAAACCTACCGTAAGATCGGACAGAATGCCGCAAAGTATGTAAAGGGAGAAAAGGTTACGCCTGTTGAGTGTACCAACGACCCTATGGTACGTGCGAAATACCAGGTAAAGGCAGCGCTGATGCACATTGTGGAAACAGAGCAGCTGGATCCGGAAAAAGGAATGATCGAATGGGAGGGAATAAGATGAGCAGCTATCCGTTAGGACAGAATGAAGCAGATACCATTACCTCCAAAACAGGAAAAAAGCTTTCTGACATTACTCTGGACGAAGTAAAAAGAGGTAATGTACAGGCGGAGGATATTAAGATATCTCCGGAAATGCTGAAACGCCAGGGACAGGTGGCAAAGGAAGCGGACAATCCTCAGATGGAAGCAAATTTCCAGAGAGCTTCTGAGCTTGCCAACGTACCTGACGAGGTAATACTGAACATGTACAACAAACTGCGTCCGAACCGTTCTACTAAAACAGAGCTTGTACTTATGGCACAGGAGCTTCTGGAAAAATACAGTGCGCCGCACTGTGCAAAGCTGGTTCTGGAAGCAGCAGAGATTTATGAAAAAAGGGGAATTCTTCTTTGAAACTGATTGCGGGTGTTGATATAGGAAATTCCACAACTGAAGTATGCATTGGAAGTGTGGGAGAGGATGGAAGTTTCCATTTCCTCTCCGGGGCTTCCAGGATGACAACCGGAACAAAAGGGACACTGCCAAATGTTCACGGGATAAAGTCCGCGCTTCTTGAGGCTCTGGATAAAATCAGGCAGCCTTTAAGCGCCCTTGATCTTGTGCGCCTTAATGAGGCAGCCCCTGTGATCGGAGATACGGCAATGGAGACCATTACAGAAACCATTATTACCGAATCTTCCATGATCGGGCACAATCCTTCCACTCCGGCAGGAGCAGGTGAGGCATCCGGTTATCTTCTTCATCTGGAAAATATCTGGAAGGGGAAAACGGGAGTTCCCTATATTGTAGTGGCAGCAAATAAGTTCTCCTATGAGGAGGTTGCGGCAAGGCTGAACCAGCATATTCCGGAACTTGATATCCGGGGGCTGATCCTTCAGGCTGATGAGGCAGTACTTGTGGAAAACCGTCTGAACAAGCAGATTCCCATTATTGATGAAGTCAGGCATATCAGCCGGGTTCCGGAAGATAAGCTGGCCGCTATTGAGGTAGCTCTGCCGGGAACCGGAATAAGGATGCTGAGCAATCCTTACGGCATTGCCACTCTCCTGGGACTGAATCCGGAGGAAACAAGAGCAGTCACTCCTATTGCAAAGAGCCTGATCGGAAAAAGGAGCGCGGTTGTGATCCGCACCCCAAACGGAAACATCAGAGAGAATGTTCTTCCTGCAGGTGAGATCCACTTCCACGGAAGCAGAGAATTAAGTGTAAATATTGATACAGGAGCAGATTCTATTATGGAAACGCTCCAAAAAGCAGGCCAGATCCGTGATATCAGCGGGCAGCAGAATACCAACGTGGGAAATATGCTGGACCGTATCAAAAAAAGTATGACGGATGTTGCTTCAGACCGGGATCAGGAGGTAAGGATCACAGACATTCTTGCAGTAGATACTCTGGCCCCTGTTGAGATATCCGGCTCACTTGCCGGAGAAACCTGCATGGAAAAGGCAGTGGGAATCGCTGCCATGGTGAAGACAAAGCACCTTCCCATGCAGAAAATTGCAGAAAAACTGGAACAGGAACTTAAAGTGAAGGCTGTAGTTGCAGGCGTGGAAGCAGTTATGGCATCTCTTGGAGCGCTGACCACACCGGGAACAAGACTTCCCCTTGCAATTCTTGATATGGGGGGCGGGTCCACAGATGCGGCGGTGCTGGAAGAAAACGGCACAGTCCGGACGACCCATCAGGCAGGAGCGGGAGAGCTTGTTACCATGCTGATACAGACAGAACTCGGATTGGGAAGCCGCACTACGGCGGAGCAGATAAAAAAATATCCTATGGGAAAGGTGGAAAGCCTTTTTCATATGAGACTGGAAAATGGTTCCATGCAGTTTTTTGAGGAGTCTATAGACCCGGGATATTATGGACATGTGGTACTTCTGGCACCCGGCGAAATGCTGAAGGTGGAAGAAGACATTCCCATGGAAAAGATTCTTGAGGTCAGAAGAGAGGCAAAGCGGAAGGTATTTGTAAGAAATGCTGTTCGTGCGCTGAAAATCGTGGCTCCTGAACATGATTTACGAAAAATATCAAACGTGGTGCTGGTTGGCGGTTCCGCTGAGGACTTTGAGATTCCGGAAATGCTTACAGAAGCCCTTGCAGAATACCGGATCGTCTGTGGACGTGGAAATATCCGGGGAACAGAGGGTCCGAGAAACGCAGTGGCCACAGGTTTGTTAATGTCATATTTAAGCAGCTGACCGTACCGGTCAGACAGACGGCAGAGTTTCAGGAGGAAGCATGATCGTCAGAAAACCAACTGTTATTATATACACCAGAGATCCGGATGAAGATTTTTTAAGGGAGATCTGTGCGGGAATTGAAGAAGAGGGCGTTCTTTATGAGATACATTCCAGAGATGCCGACATGGATGAGCTTGCATTTGAAGCTGCAAAAGATTCCATGCTTGGTTCAGGAATTGGTATTGCAGAGCGCAGGATTGCCATGCAGATGGCAAAGCTTCCCAAAGGAAAAAATGTATTTGAGTTAAATGATCCACGTTTCTGGCAGTGCAGAAATCTTGGGGCAAACAGCGCGAGAGCGGTAAAAAAAATGCCGTTTAAGGCTATTTACGGGGAAAACAGGGAGATGTCGTTATGAACATTTATACAAAAAGCGGTGATAAGGGAACAACAGACCTTGTACGCACAAAAAATGTATCCAAGTCAGACGACCGTATTCAGCTTGTGGGAACGATTGATGAGCTGACAAGCCATCTGGGGCTGGTAAAGACAATGATGGAGGACGAAGACGCAATTGCTGTTCTGGAAAAGATTCAGCGCAGGCTGATCACAATTATGGCAGGTGTGGCAGATCCTTATAACAGAGATTATAAAATAGAAGATGCTCCGGTGGAAACGCTGGAACAGGAAATCGATCGTCTGGAGGGGTTGTTTCAGAGACCGAAGGAATTTATTCTTCCCGGAGCCAACAGATTATCGGCAGAGCTTGATATTGCCCGGACAGTGGCAAGAAGGGCAGAGCGTGCGCTGGCTGCGGTCAGTGTAAAGTTCGGAGCAGATAACGGAACAAAAAAATATATGAACCGCCTGGCAGATTACCTTTATGTTCTTGCCAGATATATCGATGCCATTCAGGCAGACAAGGTGGAAAAATCCGAAAACACACAGGTATCCGGTGATAAAAAGGAGAGACCCATGGCAGAAAATCAGGGAACTCAGCCAAGCGAAGCTGTAATCCAGGAAGTATTAAAAAGAATGGGAATCCAGGGCAGAATTACTCTGGACAGCGCCAAGCGTCTGATTGAAAAAATTGAAAAAGAAGCAGAACGCCGGGGCAAAAAAGCAGTGATCGCAGTCTGCGGACCGGAAGGAAATCCCATTGCAGTTCACGTAATGGACGGCGCTTTTCTGGTAAGCTTTGATGTGGCGACCAAGAAAGCATATACTTCTGTTGCGGTGAAAATGTCCACAAAGGAGCTGAGTGTTCTTGCTCAGCCGGGGGGAACCTTCTACGGTGTGGATAAAATGGACAATGGCAAGATCGTAATCTTTGGAGGCGGCGTACCGCTGAAGGTGGGCGATACCATCATCGGAGGCCTTGGCGTCAGCGGAGGAACCGGTGAGGAAGACCACAGTCTGGCAGAATACGGACTGTCAGTTCTTAATGAGGTTTTATAGGAAAAAGAGATGGATGGAAAAGGAGCGCTTTGGCGCTCCTTTGTATTTGCAGCAGAGTAATTTAAGATCTTTTATATTTTCCCGGAGTGATTCCCTTATATTTTTTAAAAGTACGGATAAAATAGCTGAGATCATTGAAACCATTCCTGTAGGCAATTTCCGTAATAGAGTCATCGGTGGTTGAAAGCTCGTAGCAGGACTGTTCGATTCGCTGCCTGTTCAGATAATCCATAGGCGTCTGGTGTGTCATTTCCGAAAAGAATCTGCAGAAATATTTGGGTGACATGGACACAGAGGCAGAAAGCTCCTGAAGAGTCAGCGGCGATGCATAATTATGTTCAATAAATTCCAGTACCTGTTTCAGCTGGAGAATCCTCTTATAGTCTTTTCGTGCCTTTTGCACATTTTCCAAATAGTAATGTTTACCAAAAACGATACCAAAAAAGTGGTAAAATTGTCCAAGAACAGTAAGTTCATAACCAGGCTGATTCTGCCACATGGAGTCAAAAATACTGTTTACAGTTTCACAGATATCTTTTGATTCATCTGTAAAATGATGATATACCAGGATTTCCTGATGGATGATTTTCTGCATATAACCGGCACATACAGAGTTGTGCTTTAAAAATGTGTTTCCGTCAAAAACAAGACACTGATAGACACAATCATCAGGCATTCCGCTGTGAAGGATTCCGCTGTGTACAAAAATGATATCTCCGGCTGTGGCTGTGAAACTTTTTTCGTCTAAAGTGACGGTAAGAGTTCCTTTGAGTATCCGCATCAGTTCATATTCTACATGCCAGTGGTAAGACATCACATAGCGGGGATGAGTGGAATCAATGTGATGAAATTCAAATGGGAACTCATAAGTCCCTCGTTTTCTGTTTTCATTCCGGTCAAGATCATGCAAGACGGTGAGCCTCCTTCCGACAGTTTATAGAAATTTTATACATAATTCTAAAAAGGTGAATATTATACTATTTTTTGCCATTATAACACAAGTAATTATAATATTGCAATTGTATAATAAGCATATAAACACGGGAGAAATTCTGTCTGATGTTTACATGGTACCGTTGTCCGGGATGTTTTGATATGAACATACAAAAATCCTGAGATATACAAAACTGAATTTTGTTGCCAAGGGCAAGTTACAGTGAAATTTGGTTTACTACCGTGAATGGAAGGAACAGCAGCAGATTTTTCCGGAACAAACGAACTTAAATATGGAGGTAATAAACATTATGGCTAAAAGCAGATTAATCGGAAGCTATCCTGTAATCGGAATCAGACCTACAATTGATGGCCGCAGAGGCGCTCTTGACGTAAGAGGATCTCTGGAAGAGCAGACAATGAACATGGCTAAGTCTGCAGCAAAATTACTGGAAGAGAATTTAAGATATTCCAACGGAGAGCCGGTTAAGGTTGTTATTGCAGATACAACAATCGGACGTGTTGGAGAGACTGCTGCATGTGCGGATAAATTCAGAAGAGAGGGTGTTGATATCACTCTGACTGTTACACCATGCTGGTGCTACGGATCTGAGACCATGGATATGGATCCTCAGACAATCAAGGCTGTATGGGGCTTCAACGCTACAGAAAGACCTGGTGCAGTTTACCTTGCATCCGTTCTGGCTACACATGCACAGAAAGGACTTCCGGCATTCGGTATCTACGGACATGAGGTTCAGGACGCTGACGACACAACAATTCCGGAAGATGTAAAAGAAAAAATCTTAAGATTCGGCCGTGCAGCAGTTGCAGCAGCTTCCATGAGAGGAAAATCCTGGCTGCAGATCGGTTCCATCTGCATGGGTATCGGCGGATCCATCGTTGACTCCGACTTTATTGAGTCTTATCTTGGAATGCGCGTAGAATCTGTTGACGAGGTAGAGATCATCCGTCGTATGACAGAGGGCATCTATGATCATGATGAATTTGAGAGAGCTCTTGCATGGGCAAAGAAAACATGCACGATCGGATTTGACAAGAACCCGGAAGAGCTTCAGATGTCCGAAGAGAAGAAAGAAGAGCAGTTTGAGTTTGTTGTTAAGATGGCAGTTATCATCAAAGAGCTGATGAACGGCTGTGATAATCTTGATCCGAAATTCTCAGAGGAAGCAATCGGCCACAATGCTATTGCAGCAGGTTTCCAGGGACAGAGACAGTGGACAGACTTCTATCCGAACGGCGACTTTGCAGAGGCAGTTCTGAATACTTCCTTTGACTGGGAAGGAGCAAGAGAGCCGTATATCCTTGCTACAGAGAACGACGTTCTCAACGGTCTTGGAATGCTGTTTATGAAACTTCTTACCAACCGTGCACAGATGTTCGCAGATGTTCGTACATACTGGAGCCCGGATGCAGTTAAGAGAGTAACAGGATATGATATTGAAGGTGTTGCAAAAGAGAACGGCGGTATCATTCATCTGATCAACTCCGGCGCATGCTGCCTTGATGCTAACGGCGGTGCTAAAGACGAAAACGGCAATGCTGTTATGAAGGAATGGTGGAATGTAACAGAAGAAGATCAGAAGGCAATTATGGATGCCACTACATGGAATGCAGCAGACAATGGATACTTCCGTGGAGGCGGATTCTCCTCCAGATTTGAAACAAAGGATCAGATGCCTGCAACTATGATCCGTCTGAACCTTGTAAAAGGACTTGGACCGGTTCTTCAGATCGCAGAGGGCTGGACTGTAGCTCTTCCGGAGGAAGTATCTGATACTCTCTGGAAACGTACAGACTACACATGGCCATGCACATGGTTTGCTCCAAGATGCGACGGAAAAGAAGGCGCATTCAAGGATGCTTACAATGTAATGAATAACTGGGGCGCTAACCATGGTGCAATCTCCTATGGACATATCGGCGCAGACCTTATCACAATGGCTTCTATGCTGAGAATCCCGGTTTGCATGCACAACGTTCCGGAAGAAAAGATTTTCCGTCCGGCTGCATGGAATGCATTTGGAATGGACAAAGAGGGCGCAGACTTCCGCGCTTGCAAGAACTACGGACCTCTTTACAAATAAGACTTATATCGGCAGTTAAATGCCAGATGAAAAATCCTCCGGAGCTCTCCGGAGGATTTTTTTGTCCGGAAAGCAATAAAATATGCAGAACATCCATTATTACCTGGAGTAAAATCTGCGGTACTTCTGTCCATTTTTCTGTCAGTGTGGTAAAATCAGGGAAGCATGAGAAATTTTGGATAAGTGAAGGGGAATGCAAATGTTACATGAAAAAATAAGAATCTGTTATGAAGATTATGAAGCCTGGATGACTACTTATTTCTGGGAAGAGTCTAAAGAACTGTATCCGGGACAGGTTCGCCCGGTGATTCTGATCTGTCCGGGAGGAGCCTACAGAATGACCTCAGACAGGGAAGCGGAAGCCATTGCCATTCGTTTTATGAGCATGGGATACCATACAGCGGTTCTCAGATACAGTGTGGCTCCGGCTGTTTATCCAACAGCTCTCTGCCAGCTTGCAAAGGCAGTAAATATTCTGAGAAAAAGAAGCGGGGAATGGCTGATCGACCAGGACAAGATACTTGTAATGGGATTTTCCGCAGGAGGACATCTGGCGGCGTCACTCGGAACCCTCTGGAATAATGGAGAGCTTGCAGAACTTCTGGGCCTGGAGGCAGAGGATATCCGTCCAAATGGCCTGATCCTCAGCTATCCGGTGATCACCTCAGGGAAAGAGGGGCACGAGGAAAGCTTCCGAAACCTGCTGGGAGACAGGTATGAGGAACTGAGGGATCAAATGTCGCTGGAAAATCAGGTAAGCAGAGACACACCGGAAACCTTTATCTGGCATACCATGGAGGATACGACAGTTCTTCCGTATAATTCCATATGTTTTGTTCAGGCTCTGGCAAAATATGGGATACCGGCAGAATATCATCTGTTTCCGGAGGGGTATCATGGAATCGGACTTGGAAACGAGCTGACAGCAAATGAAGACGGAAGAGGAATTATCCGTGGCTGTGAAGAATGGAGTTCGCTTTGTGAAAAATGGCTGAACCGCAGATTTCCCTGGTGGAATCCGGGGGTATGATTTTTTGAGGTTTTCTTCCCGAGAACCAGGTCAGAAAGAATCCCAGACCAGAAAGAATGATTTGAGGTTAAGTAAAAATCATTGGCAGGGCAGTGGCATATTGATAATATATTTTTGTCAGCAGCTGTGCTCCGGGCATGTTGATGTGAATGAATCGGACGGCATTTTTGTCGTTATTTATCAGAAAAATGAGAACGAAAAGGGATTATCAAACCACAAAAACTGTGCTATGATTGTTTATAGTAACAGAAGAATCAATGAGTCTGCAGGGAAACAGCACAAAGGCATGTGATTCGGGGAAATGCATAAGGCAAGGGGAAAAGAAAGATGAAGAAAACAACAGGAATCTGGTTTGCGGCGATATTGTGTATGATTATTTCAGTGACAGTTTCAGCAGACGTCCAGAACAAACAAACCGAACCGGATTATAAGACAGATTACTATATGATTGTGGAATCAAAAGCCGGAGGCATTGATATCTATGCAAACCCGGATCTGGAAGCTGCGAAGCTGAGCGAGGAAATGATTCCCAATGGCACAGCTTTGCATATTGAGGGTGAGGTGGAAGACGAGACTCATAAACGTACCTGGGGATATGTACAGTATCACGGAATGAATGGTTTTGTACCGTTGGATGACTGCCGCCCGGCAGCATCCCGACAGGAGGCTATTGATTCAGAACTGTATCTGGCAGGAAGAGATAATGTAAACTATCAGGCGGACTATGATATTACTGTATCGGAAGAGGATGATATGAAACTATATCAGGGGCCGGGCGAAAAATACGGGACAGTTCCGGGAGTCCGTGATATCAAAAGCGGCGAAACATTACATATTACTCAGGATGCCCATATGAATGACGGAAGCTATTGGGGTGTGACCACCATAGACGGAAAACAGGGATGGGTCAATCTGGATGAAGTGAACAATCCTGACCAACAGGAAGGTACTGAATCAGGAGAAATGTCAGATAGCACAGAAAATGGAAAGACTCCTGGAAAGACAGACAGCGCCTTGTCAGCAGAAGATGCGGAAACTTCTGATACAGCTGTTTCTGTAAGTACAGAGAAACCGGAAACACCTTCTGCAGAAGTTTCAAAAACCGCCGGAGAACCGGGAACAACACCTTCTGCAATATCGGAGACAGAAGAGAAGCCGGAAATATCAGTTGCGGCTCTTTCCATAACTCCGGATGCAGCAGAGAGTTCTGAAGCGGCTTCCGCGCCGAAAGCTGTACCAGAAAAGGCTTCCGGGACAGACGATACCGCTTCCGGGAAAAAGGAAGCCGAGGGTACCCCTGCAGTTTCTGAAAAGCCTGAATCTGCGGAAGTAACCGGGGCAGGCAATAAAGAAACCGAAAAAAGCAAAGAGAAAGAAGAGTCTTCGGTCAAAAAAACGGAAAACAGCGCAGGGGAAAATGCGCAGGAAACATCGGCTCAGACTGTAAAAACGTCTTCCGGAATTCCCGCACCTTTTCTCTGGATTGCAGCCATAGCAGTAGGCGCAGCTGCCGGAGTTCTGATCTATCATTTTAAAAAGCGATAAAAAATAAAAGTACAGGAACCTTGAAGTGATATGTTCCCCCTTTACCAGATATGAGGCAGAAGGGGATATCAGGAGAAAGGAACCTGTACTTTTTATATAATCAGGAAAATTTGATTTTCACTTTATAGGAAATCCCGAATTTATGGGATTTTCTTATGTTTTACTGGATTTTGCAGAATGATTACAGAATCAGTCGTTGATCACAACGCCTTTCTGAAGCATAACATTTGCATACAGAGCTTTTTCACTTGTGGAAATAATGCAGTAAGCAGTTTTTGCCTCATCATAAAAAGCAAAACGCTCGATATTTCCTACAACAGCATCTCCTCTGTCATCGTATTTACGGATGATTTCTTTGTATGTATCCCAGATCGGAGTTTCTACAGTATCTCCCGGCATAACTTCCATAAGATTTACAGGATGCTCCACATAAGTATCCAGTGGGAAAACTTTCAGGATAGCTTCCAGAATTTCCGGTACGCCGTGTCCGTCGCAGCGGATCGTAATGGCATTTTTTCCCATGGATTCTACAGGAAAGTTTCCGTCAGCAATAACGAGACGGTCGCTGTGTCCCATTTCGCATAATACTTTTAATAATTCTGGTGATAAGATTTCAGGAATTCCTTTTAACATAATAATACCTCCATTTATTAAGAATAAGATTTTTCTAATATAAAATTTACCTGTATCTTTCGTTGTTGACAATAGAATATTTTCCTGTAAAAGATGAATATTTTACTGTTGACAGAAACGTTTCGGTGATGTATGATTAGCTCAAACAGAAACGTTTCGGTTTTAAAAACTGAAACACACAAATACTGAAAAACTGCAGGTTATACATTACATTTTACCCTAAGGAGGAAATTATCATGCCACTTGTTACATCAAAGGAAATGCTGTTAAAGGCTCAGAAGGAAGGATACGCAGTAGGCGCTTTTAATGCGGAAAATATGGAGATGGTAAAAGCAATCATAGAAGCTGCGGAAGAGCTGAAGGCTCCGGTTATGATTCAGACGACACCATCTACAGTAAAATATGGAACAGTTGAGACCTATGCAGCTCTTGTTGCGGCGGAAGCAAAAAAAGCCAGTGTGCCGGTATGCCTTCACCTGGATCATGGCAGCAGCTTTGAACTTGCAATGCAGGCAATCCACGCAGGCTATACCTCTGTGATGATCGACGGCTCCAAGTTTGATTTTGAGGAAAACATAGCTTTGACAAAAAAAGTTGCAGACGTAGCCCGCGCCCTTGATATTCCCTGCGAGGCAGAGCTTGGCAAGGTTGGCGGCAAAGAAGATGACCTGGAAGCAGAGGCAGATACAAATACAGATCCTCAGGAAGCAAAAGAATTTGCAGAGCGTACAGGCGTTACCTCTCTTGCAGTAGCTATCGGAACAGCCCATGGTTTCTATGCAGGCACACCGGTTCTTGACACTGAGCGCGTCAGCGAGATCCGTCAGATGGTAGAGGTTCCGCTTGTACTTCACGGAGCATCCGGATTAAGCGACGATCAGGTAAGAGAGTGTGTAAAACGCGGTATGTGTAAAGTAAACTTTGCTACAGAGCTACGTGACGCTTATTCCAAAGCAGTAAAAGAAACCTTTGCAGAAAATGAAAACACCATTGATCCGAAAGCTTACGGTAAAGCTGCGATTAAGGCAGTCAAGGAGCTTGTTATGTATCGCATGAAGGTCTGCGGATGCGACGGAAAAGCCTGAAACTGAAATATTGACAGATAGCTGACAGGGGGATTCATATGGCAGCAACCATGAAAGATCTTGCAAAGCGAACAGGACTGGGCCTTGCAACCATTTCTTCTTATTTCAACGGAGGAAATGTCAGAGAAAAAAACAGAAAAAAAATCGAGGAAGCTATTGAAGAACTTCACTATGAGGTCAATGAGGTTGCCAGGAATCTTAAGACAAATGCAACAAAAACCATTGGCGTGGTAATCCCGGAGCTGAACAATACCTTTTGTGCTGAGATCATTACCGGTATGGAAGATATTTTAAGAAATCACGGATATGCGACAATGATCTGTGACTGCCGTACAGATAAGAAGCTGGAGCAGGAGGCTGTGGAGTTTTTATGCCGGAAAAGGGTTGACGGCATCATCAATATGCCGGTAGACACCGAGGGTGGTCATCTGAAAGCTTTTCAGAAAACAGGAAAGCCGATTGTTCTTATTGACCGAAAAATCCAGGGTGTTGTCTGTGACAGTGTTCTGGTAGACAATGAGCAGGCTGCTTCGGATGCCTTAAAGCTTCTTTATGAAAAAGGCCATCGGAATATCGGGATCATCGGCGGTCCGGAGGAAATCTCCACAGCGCAGGAACGAATGAAAGGCTATTGCAAAACCATGGAGGAGTTGAACCTTCCTGTGCGGGAGTCGCTGATCGTCCACGGTGATTACACTATTCAGGGCGGCGTTAAGGCAATGGAAACACTGGTGCAGAAAAACCCGGATATGACAGCGGTTTTTATCACCAACTACGAGATGACTATGGGAGCTGTGATCGGGCTTAATGAGCTGGGAATCCGGATTCCGGAGGAAATCTCTCTGGTGGGCTTTGACAATCTTCCCTTTGCCAGAGCCTGTAATCCCAAGCTGACCATTGTTTCTCAGCCCACAGAAAAAATCGCAGAGGCTACGGCGGGGATTATGCTGGAACGTCTGGAACATGCAGGAAATGAATCCGGATGCCGTACAGAAAAGCTGGGGACAACCATTATCCATGGAAAATCCATTGCACAGCTTTAAGGATACAGAATCATGGGAAAGCAGAACACTATAAAATAATGAGGAAAAAAAGATGAACCAGTCATATTTAATTGGAATTGATATTGGAACAAGCGCCTGTAAGGTTGCCCTTTTTGACCGGAGCGGCTGTGTGCTGGCAGCAGCCAACGGGGATTATCCGGTGTATTACCCAAAGGAGGGCTGGGCAGAGCAGAACCCGGAAGAATGGTGGAGTGCTGTCTGCGGGGCTGTCCGTCAGGTGATCGAAGAGGCGTCTGTTGCTCCGGAAGAGATTGCTGGCGTGGGTATTGACGGTCAGAGCTGGTCAGCCATTGCCATTGACCGGAACGGACATGTACTGACCAATACGCCGATCTGGATGGACACAAGAGCGCAGTCTGTCTGTGACCGTCTCAACGAGGAAATCGGCGCAGAGGCAATCTTTGAGGTGGCAGGAAACTCCCTTCAGCCATCTTATACTACAGCGAAGATCCTCTGGTATAAAGAAAACCTTCCGGAGGTGTATGCCAAAACTGACAAAATCCTTCAGTCCAACAGCTTTATTGCTTTTAAGCTTACAGGAGCGGTAAGCCAGGATCTTTCCCAGGGGTACGGACTTCACTGCTTTGATATGCGGACAGGCAATTGGAATGAGGCTATGTGTGAAAAGCTGGGGATCCCTGTAGAATTTTTGCCGGAAATCGTCCCATGTGACCATGTTGTGGGAACAGTAACAAAAAAAGCTGCAGAGGAATGCGGACTTGCAGAGGGGACTCCTGTTGTGGCAGGAGGTCTGGATGCAGCCTGCGGAACTCTGGGGGCGGGGGTGATCAATCCCGGCGAGACTCAGGAGCAGGGCGGACAGGCAGGCGGTATGAGTATCTGTCTTGACGAGTATAAGGCTGATCCCCGTCTGATCCTTGGCTTCCATGTAGTTCCGGGTAAATGGCTTCTCCAGGGAGGTACTACCGGAGGCGGCGGTGTTATGCGCTGGTTTGAGCGGGAATTTGCGGACTATGAGCGGATGATGAAAAAGGAAACAGGAGTTTCGTCTTTGAATCAGCTTAATGAGATCGCAGAAAAAATAGCAGCCGGAAGCGATGGACTGGTATTTCTTCCGTACATGGCCGGCGAGCGGTCACCTGTCTGGAATCCTTATGCAAAGGGCGTATTTTACGGACTTGATTTTTCCAAAACAAAGGGACATATGGTCCGTGCCTGTATGGAAGGTGTGGCTCTTTCTCTCCGCCATAATCTGGAAGTGGCGGAAAGTGCAGGCGCCCGGGCAAATGTTCTCCGCGCTATGGGCGGATCTGCAAACTCACTTCTCTGGACCCAGATCAAGGCAGATATTACAGGCAAAAAGATCGTAGTTCCGGCTTCTGATACAGCCACTACTTTGGGCGCAGCCCTTTTGGCCGGAGTGGGAACAGGCTTCTATCAGGACTATGAGGAGGCAGTAAAGGAAACCGTCAGTGTAACAAGAACCCATGAGCCTGATCTCAGGGTGAAAGAGATTTACGACAAAACTTATGAAACCTATTTGGAATTGTACCGGTCTCTGGCCGGTATGATGACAAAACATGAATAAAAGGAGGAGTATTCTTATTATGAAAGCAGCAGTAGTTGTAGCAAATGAGGACGTGCAGTATCTGGAAATTCCGGAGCCGGAGGTAAAACCGGGGTATGTAAAGATCAAGGTTCACTATTCCGGTATCTGCGGCTCTGATATTCCACGTGTACTTCATAATGGCGTACACTTTTATCCGATCGTTCTGGGACATGAGTTCTCCGGCGATGTGGTGGAAATCGGAGAGGGTGTTACAAAGGTAAAGGCAGGCGACCGTGTTTCCGGCGCTCCTCTTGTACCCTGCATGAAATGTGAGGACTGCCAGAAAGGCAATTATTCCCTTTGTAAGCATTACAGCTTTATCGGCTCCAGAGAGCAGGGAAGCAATGCAGATTATGTGGTGGTTCCGGAGCAGAACGCAGTTCCTTTTGACGCATCAGTTCCCTATGAGCAGGGCGCAATGTTCGAGCCCTCTACAGTAGCCCTTCACGGACTTCTGCAGAATGATTATCAGGGAGGTCAGTGCGTGGCAATCCTTGGCGGCGGAACCATTGGTATGTTTACCATGCAGTGGGCAAAGATCTTCGGCTCCAAAAAGGTTGTGGTTTTTGATATCAGCGATGAGCGTCTGGAGCTGGCAAAACGCCTTGGGGCAGACGAGGTGGTAAACACCACAAAAGAGGATTACATGAAAACAGCTATGGAGCTTACCGGAAATAAGGGCTACGGCTATGTATTTGAGACAGCAGGACAGGTTCCAACCATGCATATGGCCTTTGAGCTGGCTGCAAATAAGGCTCATGTATGCTTTATCGGTACTCCTCATGTAGACCTTTCCTTTACACCTGCCCAGTGGGAAAACATGAACCGTAAGGAGTTTAAACTGACAGGCTCCTGGATGTCCTACAGCGCTCCGTTCCCGGGAAAAGAATGGGAGCTTACCGCTCATTATTTTGCAACCGGACAGCTGAAATTTGATCCGGGCTTCATTTATAAGAAAATTCCTATGAGCCAGGCTCAGGAAGCCTTCCAGCTCTTTAAGACACCGGGCCTTGTAAAAGGAAAGATTCTTTTATCAAACGAGGAAAACTAAAATGATACTGACAGTAACTTTAAACGCCGCTATTGACAAGCGGTATGTAGTAGAAAACTTTCAGGTGGGAGAAGTCAATCGTGTAAAGGAATGCAGTTATGTTCCTGGGGGAAAAGGACTGAACGTTTCCAAGCCGGCCTCTATTTACGGGGCAGAGGTTGTGGCAACCGGATTTGTAGGCGGCCATGCGGGAAATTACATCGAGGATGCCCTGAAGCCCTTTGGCATCAAAAGTGAATTTTATCATGTGGATGCGGAAAGCCGCTCCTGCATTAATATCTGGGACGAGACAAACCATGTGCAGACAGAATTTCTGGAGCCGGGCTTTACTCTTACAGAAAAGGATTTTGAAGGCTTTGAAGAAAAATTCCGCACGCTGGTTGCTGACGCAGAGGTTGTGGCAATGTCCGGAAGCGTTCCAAAAGGCTTAGACGGAACCGCATATCAGCGTCTTGTAAAAATTGTAAAGGACGCCGGAAAAAAGGTGATCCTTGACACAAGCGGAAAGCTTCTGGAAATGGGGATTCAGGCAGCTCCCACGCTGATCAAGCCCAATATTGACGAGATCAGGATGCTTACCGGAAAGAACTGCGATGATATTAATGATATTATTGAAGCGGCAAAGGAGATCCACAGAAACGGCGTGGAGATCGTAGCTGTTTCCCTTGGAGCAGACGGCTCCCTTGCAGTAAGTGACGAGGGAATCTTCCGGGCGGAAGTACCGAAAATCGATGCTGTCAATACAGTAGGCTGCGGCGATTCCATGATCGCAGGCTTTGCCATCGGACTGAAGGAGGGGCTGTCCCTTCCGGAAACCCTGAAAAAGGCAAGCGCCATTTCTGCGGCGGCAGCCATGCGGGAAGAAACAGGATTTTTCTGTATGGAGGATATGGAAAAAATTCTTCCTCAGATTACAGTCACTAAATTATAAAAATTCCGCGCAATGCGGGAAAATATAAAAAAGGAGAAAAGAAAATGGCAGAAGTAATTAATCAGACATTAATTCCAAAAATCAAACTTTCCTCAGGTGAAGAGATTCCCTGCGTGGGAATGGGAACCTTCGGTTCTGACCGCTTTACAGCAGAGCAGGTTTCCAATGCCGTAGCAGGCGCTATCCGCTGCGGATATCGTATGTTCGACTGCGCTGCATGCTATCAGAACGAGGATCAGATCGGAGAGGTTTTCAAAGCTGCTTTTGATGAGGGTGTTGTGGAGAGAAAAGATCTCTTTATCATGACAAAGGTATGGAACGATATGCACAGAGAAGTAGAAAAAGCCTGCAGAAAGAGCATCCAGGATCTTCAGTGCGATTATGTGGACCTGTACTTTATCCACTGGCCATTCCCAAACTATCATGCACCGGGATGCGACGTAGATTCCAGAAATCCTGATTCCAGACCGTTCAGTGTAGAAGAATTTATGGACACATACCGTCAGTGTGAGGAGCTTGTGGAAAAAGGTGTAATCCGTTACATTGGTATTTCCAATATGACAATTCCGAAGCTTGAGGCTGTTCTTCCTCTTATGAAGATCAAACCAGCAGCCTGTGAACTGGAACTTCATGTATGCTTCCAGCAGCAGGAACTGTTTGATTATCTGGTAGCACATGATATTCAGCCGGTAGGATTTATGCCTCTTGGTTCTCCGCAGAGACCGGAGAGAGATATGTGTCCGGAGGATGTGGCTGATCTTCAGACACCGGAAATGAAAGAAATTGCAGCGGCTCACGGTGTTCATCCTGCTTTGATCGCTCTGAAATGGGCTCATCAGAGAGGACAGATCCCGATTCCGTTCTCTGTACATGAGATGGAATATGTAAGCAACCTGAAATGCATGACAGAAGATCCGCTTACAGAGGAAGAGATGAAAAAAATTGCTACTCTGGAAAAGAACAATCGCCTTGTAAAAGGTCAGGTATTCCTCTGGGAGGGCGCAAACGACTGGCATGACCTCTGGGATGAAGATGGTGTGATCGTAAAATAATATAAAACAATAAATAAAGAAGAAAAATGGAACCCGTCGGCTCCTGCTCTTTTGGGCAGGAACCGGCGGGTTTTTTGCGGTGACAGGCAGGAAAGAGCAATCATATAAAAACAGCATACAGATTCAGAATGTGTATAAAAAAATGAGAACCACAGAAACTGCCACATATTGAGGTACTGCGGGATATTAATTAAATTATTACATATAGACAAAAACTGGAGGAAATCAGATGAAAAAGTATGTGAAACAGGCAGTCGGTGTATGTATGGCAATGCTTATGGCAGTGTCGGCAGGAGAATACAGCGGAATGATCGTCCAGGCAGCAGAAAATCAGGAAGCCGGAGGAGATATTGCTCCTGTATATGAAGCAGGTAATGTTGTGCAAAAAGAAGATGGAACTCTTTATTACTGGGAGTATGACAGCGCCAGTTTTGAGGGAAGTGCAGCATTAGGATATTATAAGCTGATTGTCGGAGAAACAAATAAGCTTATGATGCAAAGCCTTTCCGGAGAAAAAGTCATGATTGGGGATATGGAAGGCGGCGGTTCGCTGGTTCTTACGGACAGCAGCTGGATCTTTTATGAAAAGCCTGTAGATCAGATCGGAGGATACGAAATCTGCAGTATTGATCAGAACAGTGGACAGACACAGACATATGGTCTGGGGCGGATTGAAGCATCAGATGGAAAGAAGATTATCTGTTCAGATAGTACAAATTATTGCATTGACAGTATTGACGCAGAAACAGGAGAGAGAACGAAGCTTGTTGACGGCAGCTTTCTTGCCAGTCATGACGGACTGATCTATTATCAGCCTGTAGAAGCCGATTCAGGGGCAGCTACAAAAGGAAAGGTATCTCTTGCTGTAGTGGACGCACAGGGAGGACAGCAGAAAACGCTGTGTACCACAGAACCGGATTTATATGTAGATGATTTTCAGGGAACAGCTTCAATTGTGTCCATGGTTTTTAAAGATGAATATATTTACTTTTCCTATGGTTCCTATGCAGGAACCGGGTCAGTATACGCAGGCGGAAAGATTATGAAGGTAAAAAAAGACGGAACGGAAGCAGAGGTTGTTGCAGGAATGGACGGACTTCGGGCACCTGCTTTTTCTGTCAGTGAAGATGGAACGGTTGTGAGCCAGAGTATAGACGAAATGTATGATTATATTAACTCTATGGATAAATATTTTACACGTAACGGAAGTATTTATTTTATGAATGAAAACGGAGAACCAGCGGAGCTGGTTACTCAGGCAGACTACGCATCGGTGGGAAATGTGGCCTTCGGACAGTTCAATGATAATGAGGCAGTTACTATCCAATTTGCTGAAAAAATCGGAAATAAGGTTTACATGCTTCTGGATCATGGAGTAATCGATGAGACAAGCCGTGTAGGCTGGAGAACCGGATATGCCCGGGTAAACAGCGCAATGCTGAGCAAAGATCTGGACACAGGAACAGTAGAAACTGTATTCAGCTATTAAAATCAGATGAACCGGGTTGAGACAAATTTATAATTTTATCAGAGAAAAAGTCACTGTTTCTGCAAAATGGACAGTGGCTTTTCTTTTGGAATATATGCCTGCCGATTTTAAAACGGACATGAAAAACAAAACTTTGCCATATTCCATATTCCCATGGTTTGTGGTAAGATACATCATAAGTAATTATTCTATATGTTCAGAACGGGAGAGTTTTTATAGTTTATGTATCGTATATTACTTGTAGATGATGAGATTTTGGTAAGGGATGCCATAAAGGAAAATATAGACTGGGAAGGAATCGGATGCCAGCTGGTAGGAGACTGTGAGAACGGTCAGCAGGCAGCAGAATTTGTAAAGGAGCACCCGGTAGATATTGTACTGACAGATATTCTGATGCCTTATATGGACGGAATGGAGCTGAGTCATTTTCTTCACGACAATTATCCTGATATTGTGATCGTGATATTCAGTGGATTCGGGGAATTTGAATATGCCAAAAAGGCAATCCAGTATAATGTCAGTGAATATCTTTTAAAACCAGTGACAGCTATGGAGCTTACTGGTGTGATCAATAAAATGAAGGAAAAGGTGGACCAGAAGCGACAGGAAAAGCAGAAAATGGAAAAGCTTACAAAGGCTTCTGAGAGTTACCGGAAAAATGCCCAGGTTATACGCTCAAAGGCCATAGAAGCGCTGGTAAACTGTACCACTAATGTGGAGGAAAGTCTGGAACGTCTGAGAAATATGGGAATTGATCTATCGGCGGTGAGATACAGGGTGGCCATGTTTGATATTGATATTTATTCTGACATGTATCAGCTGGATATGGAGAAACGCCAGGAAAGTGCGTTGATGGCTTTTGTACTTTATAACATCAGTGATGAGATCGTAAAAAGAGAACAGGCCGGCATTGTTTATCAGGAAGGCGGAAACAGGGTGTGTATCCTGTTTCAGGAAAAATGGAGCCGTGATTTTACTGGAAAGACAAAAGAGATCTGCAGGGAGATCAAGGATAAGATGAAAGAAGTGATGGGAATAGATGTATCCATGGGAATCGGCGACTGGGTAAAGAATCCGGGAGAACTGATACTGTCTCATGATATGGCTGAGCAGGTGATGCAGTACCGGTATCTTCTGGGGGGGAATCTGCTGATCGATATGGCGGAACAGCGGTCTGTAAAGATTGTTCCTCTTGACCGGTTTCTGGAGGAACTGACTGAAGCCTTAAAAACAGGAAAAAAAGAGCAGGTGGAAAGTACGTTTCAGGAGATGAGAGATTCTATTCGTCAGGCTCTGGTAGAAAAAAGCCGTGCCTGTATGTATTTACAGCAGATCGTAAGAACCATTGATCGGGTATGCGAGGATGTGTCAGTGGATATGAAGAGAATCCTCAGTGGAAGGGATGAGCTTCTCCACAGTATTACGAAGCAGAAATCTTTTGACAGTGCCTGCAGGATTGTGGAAGATTATATTATGAAAATCTTTAAACTGCTTTCCGATATGAACAGCTCTACCGGACAGAGGCAGGCAAGGCTGGCCATGAATTATATCCAGAAAAATTATATGGATCCGGATCTCAGCCTGAACGATATCTGTTCTTATCTGAATATCAGCACCAGTTACTTCAGTACAATATTTAAAGAAATGACCGGGGAGACTTTCACAGAGGTTCTGATCAGGACACGAATGGAAAAGGCAAAGGAACTTCTGGAAAACACTACTATGAAAAATTATGAGATTGCAGAAAAAGTAGGATTTTCTGACCCTCACTATTTTGGTATTTCCTTTAAAAAGATGACAGGAGTCACACCTACAGAATATGCCAGGGAGCGGAGAAGATGAGAGAAATCCAGCCGGGCAATCTTATGATTAAAAAATTTAAAAGTATTCAGAGCGTTATTTTTGCAGTGCTGTCAGTGCTTCTTCTGGGGGCAGTGATTATTATAACTGTAATTTCTTTAAGCTATACCAGACAGTCTGTATTTGAAAATTCATCTTTGTATACACAGACCATTATCCAGCAGATGAATCAGAATATCGATTCTTATATTGATTATATGGAAAATACCTCTTATCTGGTTTCCAGTAATGAAGACGTACAGAAGTATCTTTTTGGGGATACTGCAGATCCTGAGGCAAGAGACCGTATTCTCAGTCAGTTTGAGACAATTCTGGACAGCCGGAGTGATATTCTGAACCTGGGAATTATTGCAGAAAACGGAAGAATGCTGATCAACAATGGGCAGCGTCTTACAAATCAGGACCTGGATATTCATTCCCAGGAATGGTATACCAATGCGCTGGAAGGCAGGGAGAGCGTTTATCTTACTTCCTCTCATGTTCAGCACATTATCAGCGGAGAACGTCCCTGGGTGATCACGCTGAGCCGGGGAATCCGTAACAAAGAAATGGGAACAGGACAGGAAAAAGAAGGGGTATTCTTTATCGATCTGAATTACAACGCTATCAGCGAGCTGTGTGACCAGAGTATGGTGGGAAATCAGGGATATGCTTTTATTGTGGATGCAGATGGAAATATTGTGTATCATCCTCAGCAGCAGCAGCTTTACAATGAGCTTCAGACAGAGAATATTGACCTTGTCATGAACGCAGGATCGGATATTGTAACCTGGGGGGATGGGATCAACAAAAAAATGTATTCTATTTCCAGATCGGAAAAAACAGGATGGACAGTTGTGGACTGTGTAAGAGTGGAAGAGCTTTTGCGAAGAAGCAATGAAGCTCAGAGTATTTATGTTCTGGTGGCAATTGGGCTGATGGCAGTAGCTTTGTTTTTTTCCCGTTTTGTGGCAAAAAGTATTACGCTTCCTATTCAGCGGCTGTGTGATTCCATGGAACGGGTTCAGGAAGGAGATTTCAGTGTTTCCGATATTGTAGTGGATTCTGAAAATGAAATCGGCAGCCTCACAAAATCTTTTAATGTTATGACTCAGAGGATACATGAGCTTATGGCACAGAATATCTGGGAACAGGAAGCAAAGAGAAAGAGCGAGCTGAAGGCTCTTCAGTCCCAGATCAATCCTCATTTTCTGTATAATACGCTGGATTCCATTATCTGGATGGCAGAAGGTAAAAAAAACGAAGAGGTTGTACTGATGACAGCTTCTCTTGCCCGTCTTTTAAGACAGAGTATCAGTAATGAGGATGAACTGGTATCCATAGGCCAGGAAATTGAGTATGCCCGAGGCTATCTGACTATCCAGAAAATGCGTTATAAGGACAAACTGGAGTTCTGGATTGAAGTAGAACCTTCTATATTAAATATACGTCTCATAAAACTGGTTTTACAACCTGTCATTGAAAATGCCATTTATCATGGCCTGAAATATAAAGAGAGCAGGGGACTTCTTCTGGTAAAAGGATTTATGAAAAACGGAAATGCGGTACTTCAGGTAATTGATGACGGCGTGGGCATGGATCAGGAAACTCTGGATCACATTTACGAAAGACATAAGGTGGATTATCACTCCAACGGTGTTGGGATATATAATGTCCAGAAAAGACTTCAGCTTTATTATGGGAACGAGTATGGAATTGTTTATGAAAGCAAACCAGGTGAAGGAACTACTGCCACAATTACAATACCGGGACAACAGGAGGGGCTGTGATGAAAAAGTATGGAAAATGGATTGCTGTGGCATTGCTTCTCAGCCTGGTATTTTCTGCGGTAGCGGTAAATTATCATAAAAACGGAGCAGAAAGACAGAATCGTCTTTCCTTGATTTACATTCCAAAAGTGGTGGACAGCAGAAATGATTTCTGGACGTCTCTGATCCAGGGCGTTCAGATGTCGGCGCAGGAGGCAAATGTGGATATTGAAATCATGGCTCCGGAGGAAGAGAATGATGTGGAGGGACAGAACCGGATACTGAAACAGGCAATTCTTAAAAATCCTGATGCCATTCTTATTTCTCCCTCCAGTTTTACAGAATCCAACAGTCTTCTTCAGGAGGCAAGAGATCAGGGGATACGGATCACATTTATTGACTCTTATACAGAAGAAAGTATTCAGGAGATCACAGTTGCCACAGACAATGTGGAGGCAGGAAAAAAACTTGGGGAATTTGCGGCTTCTCTGCTGAAACCGGAGGATCAGATTGCCATTGTTGCCCATGTAAAAGGCGTTTCTACTGCTGTGGAAAGAGAAAAAGGATTCCGGGAAGGCCTTGGAAAATTTGAAAAAAACATTGTAGATGTGGTGTACTGTGATTCCAGGTATGACAAATCCTATGAGCTTACTATGGAACTGATCAGACAGTATCCCGGTCTTAAAATGATCGCCGGGATGAATGAATATTCTTCAGTGGGAGCTGCCAGAGCAGTGAAGGCGGCCGGAGCGGAAAATAAGATTCAGGTGGTAGGTGTGGACAGTTCCCAGGAAGCAGTCCAGTTGATGGAACATGGGATCTTTCAGGGAATTGTTGTACAGAAGGCTTTTAAAATGGGGTATCTGGGAGTACAGGAGACAGTTCGGCTGCTCAGAGGGGAAACCTATGAGGCGGAGATCAATTCCGGCTGTCAGCTGGTGACGCCGGAAAATATGTACACAAGTGAAATTGAAAAACTGCTTTTTCCGTTTAATACACTAAAAACAACAAAAACAGACGGCAATCCACAGTGAAATTTGGGGATACCAGTCAAGAAAAAAGGTAAAATATTTACATTACCGTAAATATTTTACCTTTTTTTGTAAGATATTCTATTACAATTATCAGGTTTTCACGTTATTATAAGTTAAGAAAACACAGAGAGTGTGAAAAACAGTAGGAGGGTGAAGAAATTGGAAAAGCTGAAACAAAATCCAATCATAAAAAAGCTCGGCCTGAACAGGATTCTGCTTGTTGGGATCCTGATTCTTATGTTCGTAGTCTTCAAAGTGGTTCTTGGAGATAAGTTTCCGGTAGGAGACAGTATCAGATCCACATTGAACTATGTTTATTTCCTGGGCTTTTTGTCACTGGGCGTTACTTTTGTAATCGCTACAGGAGGAATTGATTTCTCCATCGGACCGGTTATGTTCTGCTGTGCACTGGTTTCCGGTTACTGCATGACAAGCTATGGTGTTCCATGTGCAGCAGCTATGGTATTATGTGTACTGATCGGTCTTTGCTTTGGTACCTTTAACGGATGGCTGGTATCTTACATGTCTGTACCGCCGTTTATCGTATCTATGGCATCTATGAATATTGCCAAAGGTCTTGCTTCTGTATTTACAAAAACACAGTCTGTAAGCTGGCCTATGGGCAGCGATCCGGAAAACGGATGGTTCAGAAACATTGTTTCCTATAACGATTTTCCTGTAGGTATTGTGATCTTCCTGGCAGTAGCAGTGATCTGCGGAATTATCCTTTACCGTACAAAACCGGGACGTTATATTCTCTGCCTTGGTTCTAACAGTGAGGCGGTTCGCCTTTCCGGTGTAAACACCAGAAAATGGCGTATGCTTTCATACATGATCTGCGGAACTCTGGTAGGTATTGCCGCACTGTTCTTTGTAGCTACATATACAACTGTTCAGCCAGGTTACGGCGATCAGTACAACAACGAGGCGATTGCAGGCTGCGTAATGGGTGGTACGTCCATGGTTGGCGGACTTGCTTCCATCGGTGGTACTGTGATCGGTGTGTTCATCATTTCTCTTCTTCAGCAGGGAATCATGGCATTTGGTCTTGGTAAAGGACAGCAGATGATCATCACCGGTATTATTGTAATCGTTGCAGTTTACGCTGACGTTTCTGCAAGACGCAGAAAGAACTGATCGGAAGGGAGGATGTAACAATGGGTGAAGTTATTTTAACTATGAAGGACATTGATAAGTCCTTTCCTGGAGTTCATGCTCTGGATCACGTTAATTTTGAAGTGAAACGCGGCGAAGTACATGCGCTTATGGGAGAAAACGGTGCCGGAAAGTCCACACTTATGAAGGTTCTTACCGGTATTTATCAGAAAGATTCAGGATCCATTGTCTATAAAGGCAAGGAAACAGAATTTCATAACACAAAGGAAGCTCAGGATGCCGGTGTGGTAATCGTGCACCAGGAGCTGAACATGGTAGGCGACCTGACAGTTGCCCAGAACATTTTTATCGGCCGTGAGCCAAAAAAAGGTTTCCGCATCGATGACAAAAAAATGATCGAGGATTCCAAAAAACTGTTCCAGGATCTGAATATTGATATTGATCCAAAAGAAAAAATGCATAATCTGACAGTTGGTAAACAGCAGATGTGTGAGATCGCAAAAGCGATTTCCCACAAAGCAGAGGTTATCATCTTTGACGAGCCTTCAGCAGCCCTTACTGAAAAAGAGATTGCGGATCTGTTTGTCATCATTCGTGATCTTCGTGAAAAAGGTCTGGGTATTGTCTATATTTCTCACCGTATGGATGAGATCAAGGTTATTACAGACCGTGTTACTGTTATGCGTGACGGCGGTTATGTTGGAACTCTTATCACCAAAGACAGTACAAAAGAAGATATCATCAACATGATGGTGGGACGTGTTATTTATGAGGATCCGAAGCAGCACAGTATGGTTGCGCCGGATGCACCTGTTGTTCTTAAAGTAGAACATCTGAATGCAGGTAAGATGGTTCAGGATGTAAGCTTTGAGCTTCGCAAAGGCGAAATCCTTGGTTTCTCCGGACTGATGGGCGCAGGTCGTACCGAGACAGCAAGAGCACTGTTTGGTGCAGATCCGAAGCAGAGCGGAAAGATTTCTATCATGGGCAAAGATGGACAGCTTCGTGAAGTTACCATCAACAGTCCGCAGGATGCTGTTAAATATGGTATCGGTTATCTGTCAGAGGACAGAAGAAGATATGGATGTGTTGTACAGAAGTCCTGTATTGAGAACACAACTCTGGCAACAATGGAACAGTTTACAAAGGGCTTCCTGATTGACTCAGCGAAAGAAAAAGAAGTAACTGAGAAATATATCAAAGAGCTTGCAACCAAGACTCCTACCGCAGACCAGCTTGTTGTAAACCTTTCCGGTGGTAACCAGCAGAAGGTGGTTATTGCAAAATGGCTTACAAGAGACAGTGAAATCCTGATCTTCGACGAGCCTACAAGAGGTATTGACGTTGGTGCCAAGAATGAAATTTATAAACTGATGAACAGACTGGCAGCAGAAGGTAAATCAATCATCATGATCTCTTCTGAAATGACAGAAGTTCTCCGAATGAGTGACCGTATCATTATCATGTGTGAGGGTAAAGTAACAGGTAATATTGATATTTCTGAAGCTACCCAGGAAAACATCATGGATAAGGCTACACGTAGTATTGATTAAGGAGGACAGTCATGACTAAGAAGAAAAAAAGTATATTAAGTGATCAGAGATTTATCGTTTTAATTGTTGTTATTGCTCTGACAGCTGTATTCTCCATTATGAGTAAAGAGTTCAGACAGTACAACACATTGCTGAGTTTGCTGGATTTTTCATACTATGATCTTCTGATGGCAATCGGTGTTACTTTCCCTCTTATTACCGGAGGCGTAGACCTTTCCATCGGAACAGGTATGGTATGTTACGCACTGATCGGCGGAACTCTGATAAGAAGCCATGGCGTACCTGTTGTTGTTGCTATGCTGGTTTGTGTGCTTCTTGGAGTTCTGATCGGAACACTGAACGGTGTTCTTATCGGCGTAATGAATCTGCCGCCGTTTCTTGCAACTCTTTGTACCTGTATGATTACCCGCGGTGCCGGATCTCTCTGTACCGCTACACCGTGGCCGGGTCTTACACAGGAAGGCGGATGGTTCCATTCTATCTTTAAACTTACAATCGGTACAGGAAGAAGCGCTGACCGTTATCCGATCGGTTTCCTGTGGATGGTTATTCTGGTTCTTCTGATGGAATTTGTTCTGAACCATACGAAATTCGGACGTTACACCATCGCTATCGGTTCCAATAAAGAAGCAGCAGCTCTTTCAGGAATCAATGTTAAATTCTACCATGTTATGGTATATGTTGTCTGCGGTCTGTTTACAGGTCTTGCAGCAATCGCATACGCAGCAGTAACTCCTACCGTACAGCCAGGTACTGGCGCCGGTCTTGAGATGGATGCCATCGGCGGTGTATTTGTCGGTGGTGTGGCAGCTACAGGTGGTTATGGATCTGTACTTGGAACCTTTGTTGGTATCTTTGTCATCATGCTTCTGAAAACCGGTCTTCCATATGTGGGACTACAGGCAAACTGGCAGCAGATCATCACAGGTCTTGTACTGATCGTTGCGGTACTGATCGATATCATCAAAGAAAAGAAAGCTGCAGCATTATAAAGAATACAGTTTTCAATTTTAATCACGTATGTGAACCGTCAGGTGAAAACGCCTGACGGATCATCATAAAAACTAAAAACTATATAATTTTTAAGGAGGATGTAGAACAATGAAAATTAAAAAACTCATCGCATTAGGCCTTTGTGCAGCAATGGTATCCGGTATGACAGTTGCTCCGGTATTTGCAGCAGAAGAAGCAACAGAAGACGCAGCTGAAACAGAAGACGCAGCTGCTGAGGAAGAAGCAACAACAGAAGACGCTGCTGATCCGGCAGCTCAGTTTGAGGGACTGAAAGCAAACGAAGCATATGAATTCCCGATGATGGTTAAATCTTTCCAGTCTACATACTGGCAGGCAGCAGTTGAAGGTATGCAGAAAGCAGCTGATGAGCTGGGCGTTACTTTCACAGCACAGGGACCGAACAGTGAGTCCGATATCGCAGACCAGGTTAACATGATCAATACAGCTATCGCAGCAAAACCGGTTGGTATGGGTCTTGCAGCATGCGATACATCTTCTGTAACAGATGCTCTTAAGAAATGCGCAGCAGACGGAATCCCGGTTGTAACATTTGATACAGGTGTTGCAGATGCTCCGGAAGGATCTGTAGTAGCAGAGGTTGTTACAGACAACGCTCAGGCTGGTGCAGTAGCAGCTGAGAATATGTATGCAGCAATCAAAGACGTTATCGCAAACGCTGAAGGTCAGGTTATCATCGGTGAAGTAAACCAGGATGCTACAGCTCAGAACATTCAGCTTCGTGGCGCTGGATTCATCAACAAAATGATCGAGCTTATCCAGGCAGACGGAAAAACTGTTGCAGTTGCAGGTAACGAGTTCTATGTAAACGCAGCAGAAGGCGCTGACGCAAAAGAAGCTGACGCAGACGTTGTTATCCAGGTTGCAGTTCCGGCACAGACAACTGTAGAGCTTTGCTCCACAGAGGCTCAGGCTATCCTTTCCAAAGAAAACTGTATCGCAATCTTTGGTTCCAACCAGGTTGCAGCAGAGGGTGTTCTTGCAGCTAACGCTAACCTGAACGTTCTTGGTTCTGACGCAGCAGCAGGCGATGTTATCGGTGTTGGTTTCGACGCTGGTTCTATCATCAAAGCAGCTGTACAGGATGGCACATTCCTTGGTGCTGTTACACAGTCTCCTCTTATGATGGGATACTATGCAATCTACGCTCTGACAGCAGCAGCAAACGGAGATGAAGTTTCTGATGTTCCGACAGCTGGTTACTGGTATGATGCAACAAACATGGAAGACGAAGAAATCGCTCCGAACCTTTATGACTAATTTCTAGTCTCTGAGTTTTACACAATATTCACCATATCCCCAGAGGATTCTCTGGGGATATTTTAAATTAACACATATCTGTCAGGAAAGCTGACAAACAAAGGGAACTGTCCACAGATTACCGGAAACAGAGTGGACAGTGACAAATAAGGACACTTTTTCAGACAAACCAGGTTCTTCCGATTTGAAGTATTTTCATGTAATATGATGTTATCAAATATGGAAGAACTAAAAAACACAGCAGACAATAAAAAATTCTTCTGTGTATATCTTACATATTTAGGAGGTTTTAATCATGGCAACATATTATCTTGCAGTAGACATTGGTGCGTCCAGCGGACGTCATATTCTGGGACATATGGAAAATGGAAAAATGATCCTGGAGGAAGTATATCGTTTTGAAAACGGTATGGTAAAAAAAGGCGACGAACTTTGCTGGGAATTTGACCGCCTGTTTAAAGAGGTGATCAACGGACTGAAAAAATGTAAAGAAATCGGCAAGATTCCGGTAAGCATGGGTGTTGATACCTGGGGCGTTGACTTTGTTCTCCTGGACAAAGACGGAAATGTTCTTGGAAACACTGTTGGATATCGTGACAGCCGTACAGAAGGCATGGACCAGGAAGTGTACAAAGTGATCTCCCAGGAAGAACTGTATGAGAGAACTGGTATCCAGAAAGCAATTTACAATACCATCTACCAGCTTATGTCAGTAAAGACAAAGCATCCGGAGTATCTGGAGCAGGCAGAAACCCTTCTTCATGTACCGGATTACTTCCATTATCTTCTCACAGGAGTAAAATCCTGCGAATATACAGAGGCTACTACCAGCCAGCTGGTAAGCCCTGTTACAAAGGACTGGGATTTTGAACTGATCGACAAGCTGGGATATCCGAGAAAGATTTTCCAGAAGCTGATCATGCCGGGAACAAGCATCGGACATTTTTCTGAAGCAGTGAAGAACGAGGTTGGTTTTGATCTGGAAGTAGTTGCTCCAGCAACTCACGACACTGGTTCTGCTGTGCTTGCAGTACCTGCAAATGACGATGACTTTATTTATATCAGTTCCGGAACATGGTCACTGATGGGGCTTGAGAGAGAGACTGCAGACTGCTCCAAAGAGAGCTGTGCTCTGAATCTGACAAACGAAGGCGGATATGCAGGACGTTTCCGCTATCTGAAAAATATCATGGGCCTGTGGATGATCCAGTCTGTACGTCATGAGATCAATGATAAATACGGTTTTGCTGAAATCTGTGCTATGGCAGAAGATGCAAAGGATTTCCCGTCCAGAGTAGACGCAAATGACGAGTGCTTCCTGGCACCGGCAAATATGACAGAGGAAGTGAAGGATTACTGCCGCAGAACCGGACAGAAGGTTCCGGAGACTCTCGGTGAGATCGCTACTGTGATCTATACCAGCCTTGCAGAATGTTATGCAAAAACAGCAAAAGAACTGGAAGAGATCACAGGAAGAACCTACAGCCGTATCCATGTTGTAGGCGGCGGTTCCAATGCAGGATATCTGAATGAACTGACAGCAAAAGCTACAGGCAAAGAGGTTCATGCAGGTCCGGGAGAGGCAACTGCAATCGGTAATATCACTGCCCAGATGTTAAAGGCAGAGGAATTCAAATCTATTGAAGAAGCAAGAACAGTAATTCACGAGTCCTTTAATATCAAAATTTATAACGCATAAACAGCTTTATAGTTTTATATGAAGAGGAGAGTTCATTATGTTAGTTAATACGAAAGCAAAAGTCGGCGTATTTTCAATCGCACTGGGAGCTTACCTTCCACAGTTCCCGTCACTGGTACCGGAGTTTGAGGCACAGTATGCTGCATTCAAAAAAACAATTCCGGATACGGTAGAGATCATTGACGGAGGAATGGTGACAACCAAGGAACAGGCAATGGAGGCAGGGGACAGATTCCGCGCTGCAGACGTTGATCTTGTATTCCTTCAGATGCTGACTTATGCTACATCTTATAATATGCTTCCGGCAATCCGCGATCTGGATGTTCCTGTAGTGCTGGTAAACGTCCAGAAGCTGAAAGCTCTGGATTATGAGCATACAGATATTGCTTCCTGGCTGGGAGAAGGCTATGCCTGCGGAGCTGTAGGCGAAGCTGTTGCAGACCTTGAGAGAGCAGGCAAAAGACATGCGGTGATCACAGGTGTGGTAGAAGGCGGAGATCCTGCTGTTCAGGCAGAGATTGAAGACTGGTGCAAGGCTGCTCAGGTGAGAAGAAGATTTCGTGAGACTAACATTGCGCAGATCGGCAGACCATATCCGGGAATGATGGATCTGTACATTGATGAGACAAACCTCTATAACAGAATGTTCCTTTATACCAAGCAGTTTGACTGGGAAAAGATGTGGGCGATTGCAGACGATATCACAGATGAAGACGCAATCCGTGCAAAAGCTCAGGACATTCTGGATACTTTTGAGATCGAAGGCGGGGGCACAATCGAAAAAGTATGGGATATGGCAAAATATGTGGTTGCCTTTGAGCAGTGGGTAAAAGACGAGCATCTTGGCATGATCGCTTCCCATTATGACGGATTTGCTCAGGGCAAGGCAGGCGTTCTTGACAGTATGCTGATTCCGGCATTTTCTATGCTGATCAAGCAGGGAACTGCATGTGCGGTTGAGGGAGATATGAAGGTTGCCATGGCAATGAGTATCCTGAAAACAATTTCCGGAACCGGACAGCTTTCTGAGATGTATTCCATTGACTTTAATGATGACATCTGTATCATCGGTCATTCCGGTAGCGGAGATGCTGATATTTCTGACAAGAAGCCTACCATGAAGATCGTGAAGGTATTCCACGGCAAAACAGGCGGCGGATATCTGACACAGTTCTATCCGTATCTTGGACCGGTTACTTATCTTGCCATTACCCAGGATAAGGATGGAAACTTCAAGTTTGTTGTTGCAGAAGGCGTGAACGAGGAAGGTCCGATCCTTTCCTTTGGAGATACCAATATGAGAACACGCTTTACCTGCGGTGCAAGAGAGTTTGTAAACCGCTGGAGTGAAGCCGGTCCCACACATCATATGGCAGCAGCAACCGGAAGACACATTGACACGATTCTCAAGGTTGCAAAAATCTTTAACGTTCCGGTTGAGATCGTTACAAGATAAAATCGATTTTTCGTTTTGAGAGAGTATCTGATATTTACACATATTCAAAAACAACATCCCGCAGACCGGTCATGGTTCTGCGGGATGTTGTTTTTGTCAGCATGGGAATCCATTACATAAAAACTTTTGCTGCACATGTGATTTTACCAGGAGCTGAGACAGCTATCTCAGCTCCTGGTGTTCTTTTTTCAGTTCACGGTAAAGCTCCATGGAATTCCAGTGTACGGTAACAGGAGTGAGGACTGCTTTCAGATTAACGTTTTTCAGCTGATTGTCCCGGAAAAACTGAAGAAAAGCGTCCATCTGACTGTTGGAGAAATCTTTCATAACCAGCATTTCTTCGCTGAAGTTTTCTCCCATGGGAAACCTGGAACAGGGAGAAAATCCCGGAATTTCAAAAAGGTATCCCAGAGGATGAAACAAATCAGAAGCAGGCACTTCACGGACGTCAACGTCAGCTCTTCTCAGATATCGTCTGATCTGTCTGGTGCGTTCATCCTGCGAAAAATGATAAAGAAGAATCTGTGGTTTGGGGGCGGGAGCCCTGCCCAGTGTGGATAAGTTCATGTTGTGAAAATCAAATGTGTTCAAAAAAATGCCTCCTGGTAGAATAATGGCGCAGTCAAAAATGTCTGCTGAGTTTACAGGTTTCTATACTACAGAATAGAAGAGGTTTTTCTCCATAAGATATTATCTCAGATAATTATCATGTCACACTGGTTCCTGTGTCTGCCTGCGGGCCGGGATGCGGATCTGCACCTCTGTACCCTGCCCCTGCCTGCTGGTATAGGTAAGTCCATAAGCCCTGCCGTACAGGATCTGAAGTCTCTGATGTGTGTTGTATACAGCAATGTTTGTGCCGCCGGAGGAAGAACCTGCGCTGTTTCCGGAAATGATTGTGGAAAGCTTTTCCGGAGGGATTCCAACGCCATCGTCTGAGATCAGAAGCACAATATCTTCCTGCTCCATCCAGCCGGTGAGAACGATTGTTCCGGCCTTGGTATCCTTTTCCAGAATGCCGTGAAGAACGCAGTTTTCTATCACAGGCTGTAAGGTAAGCTTTGGTATCTGATAATCTGTCAGCTCATCCGGAATATCAGAGATAAAGGAAATATTGTCATGATAGCGCATGTTCTGGATTTTCAGGTAAATAGAAACATGCTCTTCCTCTTCTCCTATGGTGCTGATGCTTTTTTTGCGGCTCAGTGTCAGCTTATAAAACCGGGAAAGGCTTTGTACAGCGCTGGAAATCTCTGAGGTTTGTCCCTGCAGCGCCATCCAGTTGATCATATCCATAGTATTATACAGAAAATGCGGATTGATCTGAGCCTGCAGAGAATTAAATTCTGCGATCCGAAGTTCTTCTGCCGCTTTCATCTGCTCGTCCATAAGCTGCTGTATTTTTCGAGTCATATAGTTATAGGTATCTACCAGATCACCAATCTCGTCATGATAAACAGGGCTTTCCATGGGAACCGGAGATCCCTGACGGACCTTGCTCATCTGCCGGATCACAGAGGAGATCCGGCTGCTTACAGACCGGGCCAGAAAATGAGCCATAACTGAGGCAAGCACCAGCACTGCAAGGTACATAAGGATATACTGGAACATGATAAAATTGCTTTGTTTTAAAAGAGAAGAAGAGGGCAGGACAGTTACCATGAACCAGCCGGGCTGTCGGATATTGTAAAATCCTGCATAAATCTTCTGGTCGAGGATCGTCCTTTCAATGAAACCGTTGGAAGCCATAAAGGAATCTTCAACAGTCTGGTAATCCAGAAGATAGATACCCGTCCCGGATTTATCAGAAGATGCCACAATGGCATTTCTTTCATTGATAATGTAAGAAACGCTGCCGTCCAGAGTCAGATTCCTTTTCAGCATTTGCGTCAGCTGATCTGAGGAGGAATAAAGGGCAATGTAAGCCTGATGGGCATTTCCCTGATAATAAAAAGTAGTGGAAACAATGTACGCCATATCTCCGAAGGTACATTTTTCCCGTTCTCCCAGATAAAATTCCGGACAGTAGAGCTCGGATTTTCCTGTTCCCTGAAAAATACCATACCAATAGGTCCCCTGTGCCAGACTCATTGGCACAAAATAGTTCTGTGTCAGCTCATCGTGAAAAAGCTTCACGGATTCTGTTGGAAAATCCATGTAGATCTGAAGTCCGGTAATGGTCTGACCGTCAATAAGCTCCTGGGCTTTTTTCTGAAATGCTTCTGCATCCCGGGGATCCAGAAGCATCTGGAAAGGGGAATTGACTGGCTGGTGAAACAATGTTTCATAGAATCCAAGCTCTGTGATCTCCTCATAGGCATCCAGGATTTTCTGGATACGGGCCTCTATCAGAGGCGCGGCCTCGGAGGATGCATCCTGTTCTTTTCGGATGGTATCAGAGACAACCATGTCATACAGCCGGGTGTAGAAAAAGATTCCCACAATAAGTACCGGAATCGTGACGGCAATACTCAGTACAATGGTAAATTTTGATTGCAGATTCATATCTCCGTAAATCTGACGTATTTTTTTTAATAATCTTGTCATTTCAGATTTTTCTCCCTGTACTCAGACGGAGAAAGCCCGCTGTATTTACGAAAGCTTTTTCCAAAGTAATTGCCGTCGCTGTAGCCAACTCTGGATGAAATGTCTGAAATCCGGTATCTGGAATCCTTTAACAGCTGTTTGGCCTTTTCCATCCTGTACTCTATAAGATATTGATTTAAGGTATGCCCGGTTTCGTTTTTGAAAAAGGTACATACATAGGAGGCAGAAAGAAAAACGTGTTCACTGATATCTATGACAGAAAGTGTCTCATCCATGTAATGTTTTCCAATGTAGCTTTTGATCATATGGATGGTTGGATTCTCATGTGTCTGATTTCCCGCATGTTCCAAAAAGTCTTCAGTCTGCCGGCGAAGCGTCTGATGGAGCTCGGAAAAAGTAAAACATCTGTCAATGATCTCTGCAATGGGTTCTGCGTACACATCGTCTGTCTGAAGGTTCTGTTTCCGGGCCTTATCAAGGGTCAGGAACAGTTTATAATAGAGATCCTTTACAGCATTCTGGAACACTTTTGTATTTTCAGTAAAATATTCCTGAAGCTGATCCAGAAGAACAAAGGCAGATTCAGGAAGCCCGGAAGAAAGTGAGTCTGCAAACTCGCTTTCCGGTGATGCAGAAACGAGCTCAGGGGAGGACTTTGTGCTCTGGTTCAGTCTGTCAGGGGTCAGCAGTGTATTTTCCGGAAAAAAGAAACTGCTCTGCAAAAGAATCACAGCGGAGGCATAGGACTGATAGGCTTTTGCCATTCCGTATACAGTTTCTCCTGCTGCAATGGAAAATCTTCCCAGAACAGAAAGGCGCTGACAGATAAAGTCGCTGATTTCATGAAAGCACCGGATGGAAGGTTCTGTCTGTCCAAACAGGAAACACAGGAGATTCTGATGCTTTTTGTCTGTGTAAATAAAATTGATCTTTCTTTTTTCCAGAAAGTCAGACAGCTCCTGATAAAACATCTCCAGAGCAGACAGCTCCGGAAAGGTATTCATTCTTATAATAAAGGAAATAAAAAAAGTGGAGCTGTTTACAGTAAAACCAAGTTCTCCGAAAAGTCTGCGGGCAGTCTGAATATCAGGTAAAGCTGGAAGTGTCAGAAGCAGCGCCAGACGGGAGGCGGTTTCCATGGATTTCAGGACCTCTCCTCTTCGTGAGTGGCGTTTCTGTATGTAAAGATCAGCGGCTTCCCGGACTGCCTGGGAGACTTCGGAAGGATTCAGGGGCTTTTCGATATAGCTGACAGCTTTCAGGCGAATGGCAGCTTTGAGATATTCTTTATCCGAATAGCCGCTCATAAAAACAGGAACAGAATCCGGAAGAAGCTTTTCCAGCCGTTCCAGCATGGTGATTCCGTTCATGCGAGGCATACGTACATCACACAAAATGATTTCGGGTTTGTAAAGACGGGCCTGTTCCAGACCGTGAATACCGTCGTCAGCCTGAATGATCTGATCAATGCCAAGGGATTTCCAGTCAATGGCGCTGATCAGCCCTGTACGGGTAAGCTCTTCATCGTCTACGATCAGTAATTTCATAGGATTCTCCTTGTTATAAGTAAAAGTCAGGTATAGTCTATCATATTTTTAACAGGAATACGAGAGAAAAAGTAGAGAGTTTTGTGCATGTAAATGAAAAGATATTACCCGGATTCCAAATATATTCCCATTTTATAAAAAAATCACCAATGGTAAAATAAAATCAGTGAACAGATAGAAAAAAGGAGGGGAAGAGCCGTGTCTGAATATGTTCTTGAGCTAAAAGGAATTACAAAGATTTTTCCGGGTGTGAAAGCGTTGAATAATGTACAGTTTCAGCTGAAACCCGGCGAGGTTCATGCGCTCATGGGTGAAAACGGTGCCGGAAAAAGTACGTTTATTAAGGTAATTACCGGTGTACATAAAGCAGAAGAAGGTGAAATGTTCCTGAACGGTAAAAAAGTGGAGTTCAGAGGACCGAAGGACGCTCAGGCAGCGGGAATCGCAGCCGTATATCAGCATCCAACATCTTACCCGCATCTGACAGTTGCAGAAAATATTTTTATGGGTCATGAGATCATTAAAAACAGAATGATCCAGTGGAAGGCAATGAATACAGAAGCAAATAAACTTCTTGCGCAGCTGGATGCAGACTTTGACGCCACAGCGGAAATGGGAACTTTAAGTGTGGCACAGCAGCAGATGGTGGAAATTGCAAAAGCAATGTCTACCAATGCAAAAATCATTATTCTGGACGAGCCTACTGCCGCACTGACAAGATCTGAATCGGAAAAGCTTTATACACTTGTGGACAAATTAAAGTCAGAGGGAGTTTCCATTATTTTTATTTCTCATCGTTTTGAGGATATGTACCGTCTGGCTTCCAGAGTTACGGTATTCCGTGATTCCCAGTATATCGGAACCTATGATGTAAACGGTATTACCAATGCGGATCTGATCAAGGCAATGGTGGGACGTGAGATCACAGATCTTTTCCCGAAGCCAGAGGTTCAGCCGGGAGAGGAGATCCTGAAGGTAGAAAAGCTTTCCAGAACCGGATATTTTAAGGATGTTTCCTTTGAGATAAGAGCCGGAGAAATCCTTGGTCTTACCGGGCTGGTAGGCGCAGGCCGTACCGAGGTGGTGGAAGCTGTGTGCGGAATCACCCGTCCGGATTCAGGAAAAGTTTATCTGGAAGGTAAGGAGGTTCACATCAAGCAGCCCTCTGACGCAATGGAAAAAGGCATTATTCTTCTTCCTGAAGACCGTCAGAAGGAAGGGCTTATCATGAGCTGGGGGCTGGGAAGAAACGTAACCCTTCCCACAATCAGCAAATATGCAAAAGGCGGAATCAATGATGAAAAGACAGAGAGAAATCTGGCGAAGAAGCTTCTTGAGGAAGTAGATACCAAGGCGGTTGATATTTTCCAGCCTGCAAGCTCTCTGTCCGGAGGAAACCAGCAGAAGGTAGTGGTTGCCAAGGCGTTAAGCCAGGAGATGAAGGTTGTGATCATGGACGAGCCCACTAAAGGCGTTGACGTCGGAGCCAAGGCAGAAATCTACGGGATTATGGGAGATCTGGCAAAGAAAGGCTATGCCATTATTCTGATCTCTTCGGAAATGCCTGAGATCCTCGGTATGGCGGACCGTATTATTGTAATGTGCAACGGAAGAAAGACCGGCGAGCTTGGAAGAGAGGAAGCGACTCAGGAGAGGATCCTTGAGCTTGCCATGGAAAAGGGGGCTTCAAAATAATGGAAAAGAAATCATTGGTAAAAAAACTTACAGGATCTCGTGAAGCTCTGCTTGCAGTTGTTCTGATCGTCCTTTTTATTGTCATAACAGCCATTAATCCGTCTTTCCTGACTCCGAAATCCCTGATGGATATGCTGAAAAACAATGCGGTAACAATGGTGATGGCTCTGGGTATGCTGTGCGTTATGCTGGTAGGCGGAATTGATATTTCTATTATGTCTACTCTGGCGTTATCCGGTATGTCCATTGGTATGCTGCTGAAAAACGATGTCATTGAAGCTGCTCCTCTGGCATTTGTAATTGCCATAGGAATCGGTATGATCTGCGGCCTGGTGGTTGGTCTTGTGATCTCCAGAGCAGATGTGCCGCCGATCATTGCCACAATGGGATTTATGTATGTGTTCCGGGCAATGGGCTACCTGGTTTCCAACGGCGGTGAGTGGGCCGGCGCAGCGGCTCTGGGCAGCTTTAAGGATTTTGCAACAACAAAATTCCTTGGTATCAACTGTGTGATCTGGGTTGTGATCCTGTGCTATGCATTCTTTTTCTGGTTTATGAAATGGACCAGAACAGGAAGAATGATTTATGCGGTAGGAAGCAATGCCAGCGCGGCAGAGGTTTCCGGTATCAATGTAAAGAACATCAAGCTTCTTGTTTATGTGATCATGGGACTTCTGGCAGGTCTTGGCGGCGCTCTTCAGGTTTCCGTTTATGCATCAGCAATGCCTGACATGCAGTATGGCGGCGAAATGGACGTTATTGCGGCCTGCGTAATCGGCGGTGTCAGCATGAGCGGCGGCCGCGGAAGTGTTCTGGGCGCTTTGTTCGGCTCTCTGATCCTTGCGACTATCGCAAAGGCGCTTCCTCTGATTCCGTTCTTTGACCAGCTCTGGCTGAATACCATCAAAGGACTGATCATTCTGATCGTAGTTGTAATGAACGTAGTGCTGCAGCGTGTGGCAGACAAAAATGCACTGAAAGGAAGGGAGATGTAATCATGGCTGGAAAATCCGGAAGAAGTATAAATAATGTACCAGAAAGTTCGGTAAAGCGGATGATCTTCTCCTGGGAAGGAATCCTGGTTCTGATCTTTATTGCAGTGAATATTTTCTGCGCAATGTTTTCTGAGTTTTACAATATCAGCAGTCTGCTCCGTCAGATGCCGGTTTATCTTGCAGAGGTATTTCTCATGCTCCCCATGGCATATATCCTGGTCCTTGGCGAGATTGATATTTCTGTTGGTTCTAGTGTGTGTTTGTCAGCCACCATGTGCTGTATTGTGTGCAACATGAACGCTCCGTTTATCGTAGTTGTCCTTACCGGTCTTGCTGTGGGAACTGTATGCGGTGCCATTAACGGACTGATCCTTACAAAATTTACAGAGCTGCCTCCGATGATCGTCACTCTGGCAACTCAGATTATTTTCCGCGGTATTGCGGAGATCATTCTGGGAAGCGGCGGAAGTATTACCATGTCAAATCTGGACGGCTTCACTGCCATTGCAGGAAAGGTGGGACAGGTTCCCTATATTCTGTTTCTGGTTGTGATCCTGGCTGTGATCTTTGCCCTTGTTCTTGGAAAAAGCACGTTTGGAAGAAGAGTATATGCCATCGGAACAAACCGTCTGACCGCATATTATTCCGGCATTCATGTGCAGAAGATCCGCATGATCATTTATACAGTGATGGGAACGGTTTCCGGCCTTTGCGCTATTTTTCTTCTGTCCTCATCCTTCGGAGCCAATACCACAACAGGAAACGGTTTTGAGATGGACGCCATCGCCATGGCAGTGTTTGGAGGAATCTCTTCCACAGGCGGCAAAGGAAATATTGCAGGAGGCGTGATTGCGGCATTTATTATCGTATGTCTCCGCGTAGGACTGGGACAGCAGAACGTCCATGCGCAGGTGATCCTTCTTATTATCGGAGCGCTTCTGATCGCGGCAGTTGCTCTTCCGAATATTATCGGACAGGTAAGAAGAACTGTAAAAAGTAAATAAATAATTGTAAAATCATGTGATATTTTTTAAAATGAAAGGCGCTGCTTTTTCTGAGAGGAGAGCAGTTCCAGATAAAATGCTGCAGCTTATGCAGCAGAAAAGTTACTGATCTCAGTAACTAAAAACTATATTATTCCAAGGGAGGAAAACAAAATGAACAAAAAAGTTATCAGCGCACTTCTTTGTGGAGCAATGGTTCTCGGAGCAGCTACCCCGGTTATGGCTGAGGGCGCAGGAGACGGACAGAAGATCGCACTTGTGGGCAAATCAGCAGGCAACGCGTTCTTTGAGATCGCAGCAGCTTCCTTTAAGGAAACAGTGGAAGCAGAAGGCGGAACAGTGGAGGTTGTATATCCGGAGACAGCAACTGCTGATGCTCAGATCAAAGTTCTTGACAACCTGATTTCCCAGGATTTTGATGCAATCTGCATTGCAGCAAACGATGTAAATGCTCTTCAGGCAAAACTGACAGAAGCTATGGATGCAGGGATCAAGGTATCCTCTTTTGACTCTGCCCCCAATAAAGACAGCCGTCAGGTATTTGTAAATCAGGCAGGTACTGTGGCTGTAGGACAGGCTCTTATGGATGCAGTCCTTGATATTTCCGGCGGAGAAGGCCAGTTTGCAATTCTTTCTGCCACATCCCAGGCTGCAAACCAGAACGCATGGATCGACGCTATGAAGAAAATTATGGAAGAAGATGAGAAATACAGCAAACTGGAGCTTGTAGAAGTTGCTTATGGTGATGATGAGCCTCAGAAATCTACAGACCAGACAGCGGCGCTTCTTCAGAACTACCCGGATCTGAAGGTTATCTGCGCACCTACAACTGTCGGTATTGCAGCAGCTGCAAAATATCTTCAGGATAATGAATCCACATGTAAACTGACAGGTCTTGGCCTTCCTTCTGAAATGCTTGAGTACACAGGCGATGACGACGCTCATTCCTGCCCGTACTTCTATCTGTGGGATATGCAGGGCCTTGGAAAGCTCAGCGCTTACACAACCATGGCACTTGTAAAGGGCGATATCACAGGCGCGCTTGACGAGACATTTACAGCAGGCGATCTTGGCGATTATACAATTACAGAGGCTGATGACAAAGGAACAGAGATTGTTCTTGGAGAGCCGCTTCAGTTCACACCTGAGAACATTGAAGAGTACGCAGAGCTGTACTAAAATAAAGCAATAAAAATAAGAAGTTTTTTCATACCATTTAAGAATCCTTTTTGAAGAGGGACGCCGGGAAGCTGGCGTCTCTTTCTTATTTGTGCTATGATAAGAAAAAATCAGTAAGAAGGCGGTAGAAATATGCAGCAGGCACTTTTGGACCATTTAAGAAAAATAACAGAGGAAGAGCAGCGTATTCTTGATGGAGCGTCAGAAGTGGATCAGGGGCTGTATACATCAGGAAAGGACTTTACTGTGGACAGTGCAAAAATGCTGGAGGAGGGAAAGCTGATCGCAGTGCGGACCCACACCAGATTTGTGCATTTTCCGTCTCACAGGCATAATTTTATCGAGGTGCTTTATGTGTGCGAAGGCTCGCTTACCAATATCATAGGAGGAAAGCAGGTGGTTATTGAGGCAGGAGAGCTTCTGTTTCTGAACCAGTTTACCAGACATGAGATCCTGCCTGCGGGAAAAAATGATATTGCCATTAATTTTATGATTCTTCCGGAGTTTTTTGATGTGGCCTATACCATGGCAGGAAGCAATAATGTACTGGCGGATTTTCTTGTTAATGTATTACGGCAGAATGAAGAAAAGGGAGAGTATCTTCACTTTCGTGTGGCAGAGGTGCTGCAGATCCAGAATCTTCTGGAAAATATGATCTATTCTCTGGTAACAGGCAGAGGGGATCAGAACCGGATCAATCAGACGACCATGGGACTGATTTTTCTGTATCTTCTGGATTCTGTCCAGTATGCAGAGATGAGAGTGCCTAATCAATATGAAAATATGATATCCATGACAACTCTGGATTATATTGAGCAGAATTATAAGACAGCTACCCTGACGGAGCTGTGCGTCAGGCTTCATCTTCCCATGCATGTACTCAGCAAAATGATTAAAAAAAACACAGGATTTAATTTTAAGGAGCTGCTTCAGCGGAAGCGCATGAATAAGGCGATAGAACTGATGTGTGAGACAGAGCTTCCGATCAGTGATATCATTGCGGCAGTGGGATATGAGAACGGCAGTTATTTTCACCGGGTCTTCCGGGAAAAGTATCATGTGACACCAAGAGCCTTCCGGGAAATAAACAGAAAGCGGGAGACTGTGCGTTTGTAGAACTGTATAAATAAAAACGGGACATTACAAAATACACTTCAGAAGAAATGTGCTTTGTAATGTCCTTTTTTAGATTTTACTTTATCTTTGGCAATAGGAAAAAGAAATGTCTCAAGAAATGCGGAATACGGGAAACAGAGAACTCTGTATGTTCCGCAGATATTTATGTAATATCATTGGTGTTTCCTTTTCTGTGTGTACCTGAAGTAAAATCTATATTTATTTTAGCATATTTTATGTAGATAGAAAAGAATTGGTTTTGTAGAAAAAACAGAGAGATAATTATGCAAATTGCACAAAAAATAGATAGAAAAAACTAAAAAAGAATATGATTAGCATAAAAATATTGGGATTGGATAGTGGTGAAAGCGAAAAAATGGAAGAACAGAACCAGGGTTAGCATAATAACAAAAAATCCGGAACTTTATGTTCCGGATTTTCAGTAGCGAGAGGGGGATTCGAACCCTCGACACTACGGGTATGAACCGTATGCTCTAGCCAACTGAGCTATCTCGCCATGTCTGTTTATTCGGTTGTTATGGGGCCTATAGGGCTCGAACCTATGACCCTCTGCTTGTAAGGCAGATGCTCTCCCAGCTGAGCTAAGACCCCATATCTGATGTCTGTTCAGTGGAAGTTTTTTTCGTTTCCCTCAACCGACTTCGTTAGTATATAACACATATATCCAAATGTCAACACTTTTTTTAAAAAAATTTATTTTTATTTTTTTCGGAAATTTATGTGATATACAAAGGCTTTTAGAGATACTAAAAAAGTTTTTTTATAGTAACTTTTTTCCTGCTATGGTAAAATACTGATGGTTAGAATGAGAACAGAGAAGGGGAGACATTATGACAACAGATGAAGTATTTATGAAAAAGGCCATTGAGCTTGCAGCGCTTGCAGTGGAACACGGCAACGAACCTTTTGGCGCAGTTCTTGTAAAGGACGGAGAAGCTGTATACACCAATGAAAATCAGATCTATACAGCCACAGATCCTACTTTTCATGCGGAGGCAGGACTGATCCGGCGTTTTTGTAAAGAAACAGGGATTACGGATTTAAGCGATTATACTCTGTACTCAAGCTGCGAGCCTTGTTTTATGTGCTGCGGAGCCATGGTATGGGTAAAGCTTGGAAGACTGGTATATGGGGCGAGCGACAGAGATCTCTGCGAAATCCTGGGCGAGCAGGGGAACGACTGTGCGGAACTGGTATTTGAAAGATCTCACTGGAGACCGGAAGTGACAGCCGGCGTTATGCGGGAAGAAAGCATCTGTGTTCTGAGGGATTATTTTTCCGGCCATCAGAAAGGCTGAAAACAAAAGGACAGGTATGGCTTCCGACGATGGCGGGGAAGCCGTCACAGGGCGTCCGCATAAAATTTCCTCTAGGCATTTTTTCCATTTTGTTGTATCATAATAAACGAATATGCCTGATTTTACAGGCAAGTACAATAATCGAAAGGGGAATGGGACTGTGGGAAAGAAAATGCTCTTTGTTTTTAACCCCAAGGCAGGCAAGGGAAAGATCAAAACCCATCTGCTGGATATTATTGATATTTTTAATAAGAATGATTATGAGGTGATCATCCGTTCTACTCAGAAGGCAAAGGACGCCTACGAGCAGGCCAGGGAGTACGCTGATGAGGTGGACCTGATCGTATGCAGCGGAGGAGACGGAACGCTGGATGAGGTTGTGACCGGGATTATGGAGAAAAAAAGTGATGTCCCCATCGGGTATATCCCTGCCGGAAGTACCAATGATTTTGCCAACAGCCTGTTTATGCCGAAGAATATGACAGAGGCTGCTTCCATGATCATGGAGGAAGAACTGTATCACTGCGATATCGGAAGGTTTAACAGCCAGACCTTTGCCTATGTGGCAGCCTTCGGACTTTTTACAGACGTATCCTATGAGACGGATCAGGATCTGAAAAATGTTCTGGGTCATGTGGCTTATATTCTGGAAGGAGTCAAAAGACTTTTTGATATCAAATCCTATCATATGAAAGTAAAATCAGAGGAAATTGAAGTAGAAGATGATTTTATGGTAGGAATGATCACAAATTCCAGATCTGTGGGAGGCTTTAAAAATCTTACAGGCAAGAATGTGGATATGAATGACGGCCTTTTTGAAGTGACACTGATCGTAAAGCCCAAGAACCCTCTGGAGCTTCAGGAGATCATGACAGCTCTTGTTATGGCTGAGGATAATACGGATCTTGTTCATTCATTTAAAACAGGAAAGATCACCATAGAGGCAGAGGAAGCAGTTCCGTGGACGCTGGACGGTGAATTCGGAGGAAATCACACGTCCGTAGAAATAGAAAATATGCATAAAGCACTGAATCTGTATTTAAAAAGCACAAAAAAGAATTAAGCCAATAAAACAGAAAACATAAAGGAGAAAGCTAATGTCAGACTATACTAACGTAAAAGAACTCTTTGGATGCGATGTGTTCAATGATTCCGTTATGCAGGAGAGACTTCCGAAAAAAGTCTATAAAGAGCTGAAAAAAACCATAGAAGAAGGCAAAGAACTGTCTATGGAGATTGCGGATGTAGTTGCTCATGAGATGAAGGAATGGGCAATTGAAAAGGGGGCAACCCATTACAGCCACTGGTTTCAGCCGCTGACAGGAGTAACTGCAGAAAAGCATGATGCTTTTATCACTGCTCCCATGGAAAACGGAAAGGTTCTTTTAAGCTTTTCCGGCAAAGAGCTTATTAAAGGAGAGCCGGATGCGTCTTCTTTTCCTTCCGGCGGTCTGAGAGCTACGTTTGAGGCAAGAGGTTATACAGCCTGGGATTGTACCTCACCTGCGTTTGTGCGCCATGACGCAGCAGGCGGCACACTGTGTATACCAACTGCTTTCTGTTCTTATACAGGAGAGGCTCTGGATCAGAAAACTCCTCTTCTCCGTTCCATGGAGGCAGTAAATAAACAGGCTTTAAGACTGATCCGTCTTTTTGGAAATACCACATCCAAAAAAGTAACTCCGTCTGTAGGAGCAGAGCAGGAATATTTCCTTATAGATAAAGAAAAGTGGCTTCAGAGAAAAGACCTGACTTACACAGGCAGAACTCTGTTTGGCGCAATGCCGCCAAAGGGACAGGAGATGGACGATCATTATCTGGGAACTATCCGTCAGAGAGTTTCCGCATATATGAAGGAAGTCAATGAAGAGTGCTGGAAGCTGGGAATCACTGCAAAAACCCAGCACAACGAAGTTGCTCCGGCTCAGCATGAGCTTGCTCCAATCTACGCACCGGCCAACATTGCAGCCGACCACAATCAGATGATGATGCGCATTCTGAAAAAGGTGGCAAGCCGTCATGGTATGCGCTGCCTGCTTCATGAGAAGCCCTTTGCAGGCGTAAATGGTTCCGGTAAGCATAACAACTGGTCTCTGACCACAGATGACGGGATCAACCTTCTGGAGCCGGGCAAAACTCCTCATGAGAATATCCAGTTCCTTCTTGTTCTTACCTGTATTCTGAAAGCAGTGGATATTCATGCAGACCTTCTTCGTGAATCTGCGGCAGATGTGGGAAATGATCACCGTCTGGGAGGAAACGAAGCGCCGCCTGCTGTTATTTCCGTATTTCTGGGAGAGCAGCTGGAGGATGTGCTGGATCAGCTGATCAGCACAGGAATGGCAACTCACAGCAAAAAAGGCAGTAAGCTTCACACAGGTGTAAAAACGCTTCCTGATTTTATGAAAGACGCCACAGACAGAAACAGAACTTCACCGTTTGCCTTTACAGGAAATAAATTTGAGTTCCGTATGGTTGGTTCCAGAGATTCTATTTCTGAATGTAATGTGGTTTTAAATACCATTGCAGCTCAGGCATTTAAAGAGGCCTGTGACCGTCTGGAGGCGGCTCCTGATTTTGATCTGGCTGTCCATGATCTGATCAAGGAATATGCAACAGAGCATCAGAGGATCGTATTTAACGGAAACGGCTACGCTCCGGAATGGGAGGAAGAGGCAAAACGCCGGGGACTTCCGATTCTTCCGTCCATGGTTGATGCCATTCCGGCTCTTACTACAGACAAAGCAGTAGAGCTTTTTGAAACTTTCCATGTATTTACTAAGGCAGAGCTGGAATCCCGTGCGGAGATCCAGTATGAGATTTATGCAAAAGCCATTAACATTGAGGCAAAGACAATGCTGGATATTGTTACCAAGCAGATCATTCCGGCAGTGATCAAATATACAACGGTACTTGCCCAGTCTGTAAACGCAGTCCGCGCAGCAGCGGCAGTGGATGTCAGCGTACAGCTTGGACTTCTTACCAAATGCTCTGAGCGTCTTGCAAAGACAAACGAAGCCATGGAGGCTCTGGCCGAGGTGGTATCTCACATCGGAGAGTATCCGGAAGGCAGAGAGCGCGCTGTATACTGCAGAGAAAAAGTAGTGACAGCCATGGAAGAGCTTCGCAGACCGGTAGATGAGCTGGAAATGCTGGTGGATAAGGAAATGTGGCCAATGCCTTCCTACGGCGATCTGATTTTTGAGGTGTAATATGGAAGAAATGAAATTTCTGGAGGAGCAGCAGGTTTCTCCGGAGCTGATCCGTCAGGCAGAGGAATTTCGAAATACATATACCACAGATGAGGCTGCTGTTCACAGAATTGTGAAGCCCTCGATCCCCTTTTATGGAAAAGATATCCTGGAGATGGCTATTGCAGGCCTTCTCCGGGGAGAAAATCTGCTTCTGACAGGACCGAAGGCTACGGGCAAAAATATTCTGGCAGAGAATCTTGCCTATATTTTCGGCAGACCTTCTTATAATGTATCATTTCACGTAAATACCAACAGCGGCGACCTGATCGGAACCGATACGTTTTCTGACAATGAGGTAAAGCTTCGCAAAGGCAGTATTTATCAGTGCGCGGAATATGGCGGCTTCGGGATTCTGGATGAGATCAATATGGCGAAAAATGACGCGGTATCTGTACTTCATGCCACCCTTGATTACCGTCGCTCCATTGATGTTCCGGGCTATGACAGAATCGATCTCCACCCTGCGGCCAGATTTATCGGAACCATGAATTACGGATATGCAGGAACAAAGGAACTGAACGAAGCCCTTGTTTCCCGTTTTCTGGTGATCGACATGCCGGCGCAGACTGAAGAATCTCTGAAATTTATCTTTCATCAGATGTTCCCCGGTGCCAGAGAAGAAGCAGTAGCACAGTTTACAGGAGTATTTCTGGATCTTCAGAAAAAAGCTCTGAACAGTGAGATTTCCACAAAGCCTCTGGATCTCAGAGGACTTCTGGCTGCCATGAAGATTGTGGATACAGGACTTTCACCCTGGCAGGCAGTGCAGATGGGCGTGATCAATAAAACCTTTGATGTTTTTGAAAAAGAGATCGTGGAGGATGTGGTGAGAACCCGCATTCCACGTGAATGGACAAAAGAGGATGTCTATGAATAAAGAACTCCCAATGGAGCTGGATGACAGCCGGTTTGAACTGGAAAACAGAGTAAAAAATCTTCTCTGGACAGTCAGCGGAGACTATGGCCTGGACATGAAACCGGATGTATCGCTGTTTTTAAGGTCAGAGGCAATCGCCCTTTATGACGGAATCAAACAGGGAGCTTTTGCCAGGTTTTACGACAGGGACATGATGGGAATGTACCTGGTAAAAAAAGTATTTCTTCAGGCGGATGAACAGTGTCTGACGCAGCTTGCCCAGCTTTGTATTGAAGAAGCCGTAGGAGAAAAAGTCTGCCGGGAACGTCCCGGGATCCGCTCCATTCAGCGAAAGGCCTGCGAGGATATTCTGGATCAGGAATTTGAACAGATGTGTGCTCCGGGCAATGTGCTTGGAAAGCTGAGAGCAGCAGTTTTAAGAAGACGGCTGGAGGGCAGCTCCTACCGGGCGGAAAAAAAGCTTCAGGAGCTCACGGACACAGTGGCAGGCGCAGCCGGTGCAGAGAACACCATGGACCTGATCCGGCTTGTGGATAAGCTCTATAACCGGCTGGTGGACCCGTCCTTTGAAGCTGTTCACGGGAATCTGGAAAAGGTACTTGCGGTCAGCATAAAGGAGCTTACAGAATATCCCTGGGAGGATTATCTCACGGAAGAGCTGTATGAGGAAGCTCTGGAAAGCTATATGGAGCAGCTTACCGGAAATATGACGGGGCTTGAAGACAGAGCTGTGACAGAATCCATGGAAGAGGAACGCAGAAAAAAGCACAAGATCACGGTTCTTCCACCGGAGGTACTGGAAAAGGCCCATACATACGTGGAGCTGAATTACGGAAAAACCTATCTGACGGAAACAGAAGAAAAACGGATCAATCATCTTATGTGCCGGGGCATCCACGGAGACTGCAGCCTTTATTTTACAGAGGGAATCCTGAAAAATCCGGTAAAAAGAAATTATCAGTATGAATATGCAGTCCGTCTGAGAAACAAAAATATCTGGCTGTATCATGATAAACACAGAATTGTAAAACACAATATCGCAGAGCTGACAGACACCCTTCGTAAATCTCTTACCCTGAGAGCGGAAACCCAGACTGTGCTCTCCGACAGAGGAATGATTGTTCCCTCAAGACTGTGGAGGATCGGGAGAAGCAGTGATGCCAAAATCTTTCAGAGAGAGCTGAAGGCAGACGCAGCAGATTTTGTGGTGGACGTGCTGATCGATGCCAGCGGTTCCCAGATGAGCCGTCAGGGCGAGGTGGCGATCCAGGCTTATATTATCAGCGAGGCTCTGAGCAATGTGGAAATTCCTCACAGAGTTATGAGCTTCTGTACCTTCTGGGATTATACGATCCTGCACAGATTCCGTAAGTATGATGATCCCAGAACAGAAAACGAGAATATTTTTAATTACGTGACCTCTTCCAATAACAGGGACGGCCTTGCCATAAAAACAGCGGGCCATAGTCTTCTTCAGAGGCAGGAAGAAAAGAAGATCCTTATTGTACTCAGCGACGGGCGGCCCTATGATGTGATCGTCAACAGGCCCAATGCTAAAAATCCTCAGCCCTACCGGGGAAACACCGCGATTTCAGATACAGCCACAGAAGTCCGCAGACTGAGGAATCTTGACGTCAGTGTGCTGGGAGTGTTTGCCGGGGAAGAAAAGGATCTTTCTACGGAAAAGAAGATCTTTGGCAAGGATTTTGCCTATATCCGGGACATCCGCAACTTCTCCAGAATCGTCGGAAGGTATCTGAAGAAGCAGCTTGAAACAGAGTAACAGTCTGATATCCTGCATAATAACAGGTATCAGGCTGTTGTTTTTTGTGGGAAATATATAGAATGGAGGAAAAAACTGTAATTTTTTTGCGTATTTTTTATTCTAACATCAAAAAAACAGTTGAATAATCCTGTAAAATCAGATATAATGTGTAAATGCAATAAAGGGATAGAGAGGAACCTGAAAGAGTTCTATTTTTTTTACCATGAATGTCCGCTAACAGAGGACAGATGTTTACACTAAAGTGATAAAAAATGAAAACAGAGGAACTTTTTTATAAGGAAATCCTGAATTATACAAATGAAAGCGCATCCCTTCAATATTGTCAGAAAAAACAAAAAGGAGTGTATTTACGTGGGAAAATACGTTACAAAGCGAGTTCTTCTCGCTATTGTCACCGTTTTTATTGTCTGTGGTATCACATTCTTTGCCATGAACGCCATTCCGGGCGGACCTTTTGACGGTGAAAAAGCACTTTCTCCGGAAGTAAAAGAAGCACTGGAGAAGAGATTTAATCTGGACAAACCGGTAGGCGAGCAGTTTGTTCTCTATATGAAGAACCTGGCTCATGGAGATTTCGGTGTTTCCGCAAAAACAGGCCGAGACATCAAGACAACAATTTTTGAATCCTTTAAAGTTTCAGCAAAGCTTGGCGGAATGGCAATCCTTACTGCCCTTGTGCTGGGTCTGATCTTCGGAAGTCTTGCAGCGCTTACAAGAAATCATCTTCCTGACCGGCTGATCATTTTCTTTTCCACCCTGTTTACGTCGCTGCCAAGCTTCGTGTTCGGATCGTTGCTGCTTCTGGTATTCTGTGTGACTCTGAAATGGGTTCCTGTGTGGAGTCCGGACAATCAGAATTATCTTCTTCCGGTAATTGCCCTGGCAGCTTACCCCATGGCGTATATCACACGTTTGACCAAGAGCAGTATGCTGGATGTTCTGGGACAGGACTATGTCCGTACAGCCAGAGCAAAGGGTGTGTCCCAGCTGAAAACTATTTTTAAACATACGCTCAGGAATTCTCTGATTCCGGTTATCACCTATGTAGGCCCCATGACGGCATCTATTCTTACAGGAAGCCTTGTTGTGGAAAAAATCTTTACTATCGGCGGTCTGGGCGCAAAATTTGTAGAGGCCATTACGAACAGAGATTATCCTCTGATCATGGGAACTACGATTTTCCTGGCAGTACTGATGGTAACAATGAACCTGATCACTGATATTGTATATAAGATGATCGACCCGAGAATTAAACTGGATTAAGGAGGAAACTACGTGGATAACACCAGTAAAAATCTGGATGAGATGCCGAAGAAGTCGCCATTGAGCTTCCAGATTGATTTGAAAAAATTTGAAAAAGCAACTGATGAAGAGAAAAGACAGCAGGATGTTATGAGCGAGTCCACTTCTTTCTGGAAGGACGGATTCCGCAAGCTGAGAAGAAATCCGCTGGCTATGGGCAGTCTGATCGTTCTGATCCTGATCATTGGAATGATCCTGATCGTACCTCATGTAGTGCCCTATTCCTATTCTCAGATCATTACTGTAAATGGCAGAAGAGACAAGACAGCCTCCAATATGGCTCCCTTCCAGTACTCACAACTGGAGCAGCAGTACATAGAGGAGGGCGGTAAGGTATTCCCTCATATTATGGGAACAGATGAAATGGGACGTGACTACTTTGTCCGTGTTATTTACGGAACAAGAGTATCTCTGGCAGTCGGACTTTTTGCCAGCATCATTGTCCTGATCATCGGCGTTCTGTACGGAAGTATTTCAGGATACTTCGGAGGCAAGGTGGACCTGATCATGATGCGAATTGTAGATATCATATATTCGCTTCCGGATATGCTTATGGTGATCCTGCTTTCTGTGGTGCTGAGGGAAACGCTGAACGTAGATGCGATTCCTTTCCTTCAGAAGCTGGGACCGAATATGATCTCCATGTTCATTGTTTTCGGACTTCTGTACTGGACAGGTATGGCACGTATGGTCCGTGGACAGATCCTTACCATTAAACAGAACGAATACGTACTGGCAGCCAAGATCAGCGGCGCAAAATCAGGAAGGATCATCCGCAGACATATTCTTCCCAACTGTGTCAGCGTAATTATTGTAGCAGGCGCTCTTCAGATTCCGTCAGCAATTTTTACAGAGAGTTTCCTGAGCTTTATCGGACTTGGCGTACAGGCTCCGATGCCTTCTCTTGGATCTCTGGCAAATGCAGGACGTGCGGGTCTGACTGCTTATCCTTATAAGCTGATCTTCCCTGCTATTATGATCTGTCTTATCACACTTGCATTTAACTTACTGGGCGACGGCCTTCGCGATGCCTTTGACCCGAAACTGAGGAGGGATTAAGATGAGTGAGAATATACTTTCAGTCGTAGACTTAAATACCTCTTTTCGCACTGACAGAGGAGAGGTTATGGCGGTAAACGGTGTTTCCTTTAATCTGGACAGAGGCAAGATCCTGGGAATCGTAGGAGAGTCCGGTTCCGGAAAAAGTGTTACCGCATATTCCATTATGCAGATTCTGGAAAAGAACGGAAGCATCAAAAAAGGCCAGGTTCTTTATAAAGGTCAGGATATTACAAAGTTTTCAGAAAAACAGATGAGAGAGTTCCGTGGAAAATGCTGTTCTATTATTTTCCAGGATCCTATGACAAGTCTGAATCCTGTATTTACTATCGGAAACCAGTTAAAAGAAGCGATTGAGCTTCATACAGACCGTAAAGGCAAGGTGGCAATGGACCGCGCTATCGAGATGCTGACTCTGGTTGGAGTCAACGAGCCGGAGAAACGTGTAAAACAGTATCCTTATGAGCTGTCCGGCGGTATGCGCCAGCGTGTTATGATCGCCATGGCTCTGGCATGCGAGCCGGATATCCTGATCGCTGATGAGCCTACAACAGCGCTTGACGTAACCATTCAGGCGCAGATCCTGGAGCTGATGCAGAGTCTTCAGAAAAAACTGGGTATGGCCATCATCATGGTAACTCATGACCTTGGCGTCATTGCAGATATGTGTGATGAGATCATTGTCATGTACGGCGGCCGTGTCTGCGAAAGGGGAACCGCTGAGGATATCTTCTACCGTCCGGCCCATGAATATACAAAAGGACTTCTGAAGTCTATTCCAAGCGTGGATCGTATGGGAGAGAAGCTGATCCCGATTCCGGGAACCCCCATCAACCTTCTGAATATGCCGAAGGGCTGTGCATTCTGCCCAAGATGTGAGAATGCAATGAAAATCTGTATCGAGGAGGTTCCGCCGGAAATCCAGATGCCTGACGGACATTTTGCTTCCTGCTGGATGAGTGTGAAGGAGCAGATGGAGGCACAGCAGGAGGGAAAGAACAATGAGTAATGTGACAAATAAAAGAGAATATCTGGTTGAGGTCAACAACCTGAAACAGTATTTTCCTGTTAAAACAGGTTTTATGAAAAATACACCTCTGAAAGCAGTAGACGGCGTATCCTTTAACATTAAACCAGGTGAAACACTGGGACTGGTAGGAGAGTCCGGATGTGGAAAAACAACGGTAGGACGTTCTCTTCTGAGATTATATACACCTACCTCCGGCGATGTGTTTTTTGACGGAGAAAGAGTAGACAAAAACAGCATTGGCCATATGCGTAAAGAGATGCAGATGGTATTCCAGGATCCTTATTCTTCTCTGAATCCCCGTATGACTGTAGAGGATATTATCGGAGAGCCTCTGGACGTACATAAGCTGTACTCCGGCAAAGGCGAGCGCCGCGACCGTATCCTGGAGCTGATGGAGCTGGTTGGACTGAATGCAGAGCATGCAACCCGCTACGCTCATGAGTTCAGCGGCGGACAGCGCCAGCGTATCGGTATTGCCAGAGCCCTTGCAACAAAACCGAGATTTATCGTATGTGATGAGGCGGTCAGCGCCCTTGATGTTTCCATCCAGGCGCAGGTGATAAATATGTTTGAAGAGCTTCAGGAGAAGCTGGGTGTTGCTTATCTTTTTATTGCCCACGACCTTCTGGTTGTTCATCATATTTCTGACCGTATCGCAGTTATGTACCTGGGAAGAATCGTGGAGATTGCAGATGCAGATGATCTCAATGAATCTCCTATCCACCCATATACTCAGTCCCTGTTAAGTGCAGTGCCTTATCCGGATCCGAAGATGGCCAAGGAGCGTCAGCGTATCATTCTTGAGGGTGATGTGCCAAGTCCTCTGAACATGCCTACCGGATGCGCGTTCCGTACCCGCTGCAAATATGCAACAGAGCGCTGTGCAAAGGAATGCCCGACACTGACAGACAGAGGAAACGGACATATGGTGGCCTGCTTTAACAAATAAAAGCAGATATCGGGACATACAATTTATAGGAATACAATTACCGTGCAGGATTTGTGTGGTGTTTGTATAAACTGCAGTGAAAGCTGTAAATAAAAAATCCAGACAGGAGGAAATTTTTATGAAGAAGAAACACGTAGCACTTGCTCTTGCAGCAGCTATGGCAGTGACCACCGTAGGGGGGGCAACTGTATATGCTTCTGAAGAGCACGGACCATCCAGCGAAGCGGCACCGGCATGGGAGAACTATGACGCACGTATCGCAGAAATCAGAACAGAGACAGACCTGGTTAAACGTGAAGCTCTGATGCATGAGGCAGAGGATGAGCTTATGAACACATGGGCAATCATTCCGCTGTACTACTACAATGATGTGTACATGCAGAAAACAGATGTAGAGAACATTTACTCTAACCTGTTCGGCTTCAAGTATTTTGGATTTGCAAAAACTCCGGACAACACTTTAAGCCTTCAGATCGCATCTGAGCCGAACAAACTTGACCCGGCTCTGAACTCTACAGTAGACGGTGCCTGCCTTGCAATCCTGGCATTTTCAGGTCTGTACAGCTACAACGCAGACGGAGAACTGGTTCCTGAGCTTGCAGACAGCTATGAGATGAGCGAGGACGGTCTTACTTACACCTTTACCTTAAAAGAGGGTCTGAAATGGTCTGACGGAGAGGAGCTGAATGCAGAGGACGTTGTATACAGCTGGAACCGTCTTGCAAATCCTGATACTGGTGCAGACTATGCATACCTGGCAGATATCATTGCAAGAAAAGATGATGATACACTTGATATCGCCGGAACAGGCAATACCTTTACTGTAAAGCTGAAAGCTCCATGTGCATACTTCCTTGATCTGTGTGCATTCCCGGCATTCTATCCGGTTCCGCAGCAGAGTGTAGAAGCAGCAGAAGGCGCTGACGAAAATCCTGGCGCATGGTGTGTTGAGGCTGGATTCGTTACTTCCGGCCCGATGACATGTACAGAGTGGAAACACAATGAGTCCATGACTTATGAGAAAAACCCGAACTACTTCAGAGCAGACGAGGTTTCTCTTGAAAAAGTTCAGTTCATGCTAAGCTCAGATGATACAGCAATCTGGAACGCATTTGAAGATGGTTCCCTGCAGTTTATCGACACAATCGCAACAGACATGATGGCAACAGCAAAAGAAAAAGAAGAATACCACAACATTCCGAACCTTGGAACCTACTATGCAGGATTTAACGTAAACAGCGATCTGTTCAAAGGCAAAACTGTACAGCAGGCTGCTGACATGAGAAAGGCTATGAACCTTATCATTGACCGTCAGTATATTGTTGACACAATCGCCCAGGCTGATCAGGAAGTTGCAAATACCTTTATTCCTACAGGTATGGCAGACGGCAACGGCGGAGAATTCCGTGTAAATGACGATGCTTACACATATCCGATGGAAGACGTTGTTGGATACTTTGATCCAAATGCATACGAGGAGAACCTGGAAGAAGCAAGAAAGCTTCTTGAAGGTGCAGGCTATAAATTCGATGAGAACGGAATGCTTTCCGCTGATACTCCGATCAATATGACATATCTGACAAACGACGCAGAGGGCAATGTTAAAATCGGCGAGTCCATTCAGCAGGATTTTGCAGCTCTGGGCATCAACGTAACAGTTGAGACTCGTGAGTGGTCTGTATTCCTTGATGAAAGAAAACAGGGTAAATTCGACTTCTGTCGTGAAGGCTGGCTGGCAGACTACAATGACCCGATCAACATGCTTGAAATGTGGGAGACAGAGTCCGGAAACAACGATATGCAGTTCGGAAGATAAGCATATCTGAGAAAGACTTTTCTCTGAAATAAGCAAACATAAAAGCGCTGCAAAGCAGGTAAGGAATTTATCTGCAGGGCAGCGCTTTTGTTGTATATGCATCCGTCCGGACAAACAGGAAGATTCTGTATCCCGTAAATAAATGTAGCAGAAGAGGAGCTTTTATTGTTTACAGATGCAGGTGTGAAATGAGGTAAACCTGTATATTTATAGAATAAACTTGAATATTTATCGTATAAAAACAACTTGCATATGCTGTCGTAAATTAGTATAATGAAAAAAGGTTCGCAATAAAAAATAAAGGGAGAGGAAATCAATGAACAACAAAGAGTTCAAACCGTATGTTCCGGCTGAAAAAATCACACCGGAAATGACGGTGACATCCGTAATCATGGGTATGATCCTCGCAGTTGTATTCGGCGCAGCCAATGCTTATCTTGGTCTTCGCGTTGGTATGACCGTATCTGCTTCTATTCCGGCAGCAGTTATTTCCATGGGTGTTATACGCGTGATTATGAAGAAAAACTCCATTCTGGAGAGCAACCTGGTTCAGACCATCGGTTCTGCAGGTGAGTCTCTTGCAGCAGGAGCAATCTTCACAATGCCTGCCCTGTTCCTGTGGGCAGAAGAAGGCCTTACTGAAAAACCGGGACTTGTAGAAATTACACTGATCGCGCTTTGCGGCGGTGTACTTGGCGTACTTTTCATGGTACCCCTTCGTAATGCTCTGATCGTAAAAGAGCATGCAACTCTTCTTTATCCGGAAGGAACTGCTTGTGCAAACGTACTTCTTGCAGGTGAAGAGGGTGGCTCCAATGCAGCTACTGTATTCTCCGGTATGGGAATTGCCGCTGCATTCAAATTTATTGTAGACGGTCTGAAGGTAATCCCGGCAGACGTTGCAGTTGCTTTTAAATCCTTTAAGGGTGAGATCGGTATGGAAGTATATCCGGCTCTTCTTGGTGTTGGCTATATCGTTGGTCCGAGAATTGCTTCCTTCATGTTTGTAGGTTCCATCGTAGGATGGCTGGTGATCATTCCGCTGATCTGTCTGTTCGGACCTGATATTTCTCTGTATCCGGCAGAGGCTGGCGTGACAATTTCCCAGCTTTTTGCAGAGGGCGGCGCTTCAGCAATCTGGTCAAACTATGTAAAATACATCGGTGCAGGCGCTATCGCAACCGGCGGTATCATTTCTCTTATTAAGTCCCTGCCTCTGATCATTTCTACTTTCCGTGATTCCATGAAGAGTATGAAAGGATCCCAGAACGGCGGTACTTTAAGAACAGACAAAGATCTTCCAATGGGCGTTATTCTTGCAGGAATCGTTGCCATGGTATTTATTATCTGGTTTGTTCCTGCAATCCCGGTAAACTTCCTGGGTGCGCTGATGATCGTAGTATTCGGTTTCTTCTTTGCAACCGTTTCCTCCCGTATGGTTGGTATGATCGGTTCCTCCAACAACCCGGTATCCGGTATGGCAATTGCCACACTGCTTCTTGCTACCTTTGCCATCAAGGCAACAGGTGAGACAGGTATCGACGGAATGAAGGGTGCGATCGCTATCGGATCCGTTATCTGTATCGTTGCTGCTATTGCAGGTGATACTTCTCAGGACCTTAAAACAGGATACCTCCTTGGCGCAACACCGAAGACACAGCAGATCGGCGAGCTTCTCGGTGTTGTTGTTTCCGGTCTTGCAATCGGCGGCGTTCTTTATCTTCTTGACGCTGCATGGGGATACGGTACTGCAGAGGTTCCTGCTCCTCAGGCTGGTCTTATGAAGATGATCGTTGAGGGTATCATGGGCGGAGATCTTCCATGGACTCTTGTATTTGTAGGTGTATTCCTTGCGCTGGGCCTGGAAATCTTAAGAATTCCGGTAATGCCTTTTGCAATTGGTCTCTACCTTCCGATTTATCTGAACACAACCATTATGATCGGCGGCGTTGTTCGTATGTTTATGGACGGACGTAAAAAAGTTGACAGCAAGACAAAAGAATCTCAGGTTACCAACGGTACCCTGTACTGCGCTGGTATGATTGCCGGAGAGGGACTTGTAGGTATTTTCCTGGCTATTCTTGCGGTTGCCGGAATCAGTATTCCTGCATTTATCAACCTGGGAAATATCGGCGGCGTTGTGATCATGGCGCTGATGATCCTTGGTCTTCTGAAATTCTCCTTATGGAATAAAAGAAAAGCCTGATGAGAAAAAAGAAAGATAAAGGTATGCAGATCAACTATCTGGATCTTATCCCGGAAAAAAATCAGTCGCTGAAGTGGCATACAGATCTGAAGGACAGAGTGATCCTTGAAGTGGAAAACACAGGGATCATGAACAAGATCGCGCAGACAGTGTTTAACAAACCGCGCTTTACCAAGGTCCATCTGGATGCTCAGGGAAGCTTTATCTGGCCCCTGGTCGACGGAAAACGTACAGTGACAGACATTGCGCTTCTGGTAAAAGATGAATTCGGGGAGGCAGCCGAACCTCTGTATCCCAGAATTATCAAGTATTTCCAGATTGTTGAAAGCTATCATTTTATTAAATTTGTAAATATGCCTCAGAAATAGGGCAGACTAAGAGCGGGAAGCGGCATGGGCCGTCTCCCGTTCTTTTAGGATAAGGGACGCTTTATCGCGTTAGAGTTATATCACTACAGGAGGAGGCTTTTATATGAAACTGGCAGGAAAAAGATCTGTATGGCTTGAGTATCTGGTTATTTTTCTGGGTACAGGACTGATGGCAACTGCGATCAAGGCATGCTTTGATGCATGCGGACTGGTCACAGGAGGATTTTCCGGAGCAGCCATTCTGGTAAAGGAGTGGACCAGAGGAATTGTAGAAAACGGAGTCCCACTGTGGGTGACAAATCTGAGTCTGAATATTCCTCTTTTTATTCTGGCAACAAAACTGAAAGGATTTTCCTTCGTAAAAAAAGCGCTGGTGGGAGATATGACTCTTACCATGTGGTTGGCTGTTCTTCCGGAGTGGAAGCTTTCTGATGACCTTCTTCTTTCTTCTGTTTATGGAGGGATCATCCTTGGTGTGGGAATCGGACTGGTATTTCTGGGCGGAGGAACAACCGGAGGAACGGACATGCTTGCCGCCATTATCCAGAAATATATGAGACATTATACCATTGCCCAGATCATGCAGTTTATTGACGGCTCCATTGTCCTGGTGGGTATGTACGTGTTCGGAATCCGCAAGGGACTTTACGCTATCATTGCCGTTTATCTTGTGACAAAAGTATCGGACGGCCTGATCGAAGGTCTGAAATTTTCAAAGGCAGTGCATATTATTACAGATAAGCCGGAAGCCATTGCAAGAATGATCATTCACGATCTTGACCGTGGAGTAACAGGAATTTCTGCAAAAGGAATGTACTCCGGGCAGGAAAAGCTGATGCTTTACTGTGTGGTGGGCAAGAAGGAACTGGTTCAGCTGAAGGAAAAAATTGACGAAATCGATCCTAAAGCATTCGTGATCGTAGGCGATGCAAGAGAGGTTCATGGAGAAGGATTTATAGAAAGATAGGAAAAACACACAAAAATCACCTGAAAATTTGTAACAAATTTACGATTTCCTCTTTTATTTTTGGTGATATTGTATTAAAATATCTTTATGTACAGGTTTCTTTATGGGAAAAAGAAGAGACATGCAGAATGCATGAGAAGGGATGTTTGCAGATGATATCAAATCAGGTACTTCAGAATACTCTGGAAGGGTTAAAAGAAATATCCAGAATCGAGTTTTGTATTATAGACACAGAAGGAAAGGTTCTGGCATCTACATTTTCGGATTTTTCAGTTCAGGCGCAGGATGTGCAGGCATTTGTAGAATCTCAGGCTGACAGTCAGCTTGTAAAAGGATTTCAGTATTTTAAGGTGTGTGACGATTATCAGCTGGAATATATTCTGGTTGCCCATGGTGACGATGAGGACACTTATATGGTTGGCAAGCTGGCAGCGTTTCAGGTACAGAATCTGATCGTTGCTTATAAAGAGCGGTTTGATAAAGACAGCTTTATCAAAAATCTTCTTCTTGATAATCTTTTGCTGGTGGACATCTACAACCGCGCCAAGAAGCTTCACATTGATGCGGATGTGCGCCGTGTTGTTATGATCATGGAGCTTCAGCAGGAAAAAGACCACAATGCAATGGAAGCAGTAAAGAGCTTTTTCGGCGGAAAAACAAAGGATTTTATCACAGCAGTAGACGAGAGAAGCATCATTATTGTAAAGCAGCTTGAGGACGGAGAGGGTTACAGCGATATGGATAAGCTGGCTCATGCGATTCTTGATACCCTGGGCTTCGGGCTGGAAAATGATACTCATATTGCATATGGAACGATTGTCAGTGAGCTGAAAGAGGTTTCCAGATCTTATAAAGAGGCAAGAATGGCTCTTGACGTGGGAAAAATCTTTTTCGGCGACAGGGACGTAATCGCATACAGCTCCCTGGGAATCGGCAGACTGATCTATCAGCTTCCGATACCGCTGTGTAAAATGTTCATCAAAGAGATCTTTGAAAACAAATCTCCGGATGATTTTGATGAAGAGACACTTGTCACAATTGACAAATTCTTTGAGAACAGCCTGAACGTGTCAGAGACATCAAGACAGCTTTATATTCACAGAAATACTCTGGTATACCGTCTTGATAAGCTTCAGAAAAGCACAGGACTTGATCTGAGAGTGTTTGAGGATGCTATCACATTTAAAATTGCGCTGATGGTTGTAAGATATATGAAGTATATGGAGACACTGGAATACTGATGCTGCAGATGTGTTTGGTGTTACTGTTCATTTCGCTGCAGAATAGTAGAATGTGAACAGCTGCTATTTGGTTTTATGTCAACAGTTGGGGAGGATTCTTCGGAATTCTCCCTCTTTTTAATTAGGAATCATAAATGGGCAGATACGGGATTCTGTACAATGGAATCTATGGCAGGAGGAAAACAGAGATAAAATAGAAAGAAAACCTTGAATTCATTTATCCTTTCCTGTACAATAATCCCCTGAAGAAACGCCTGGTGTTTCTATCATTCACAATATATTCAAAATTTTCATAGCTGCTATGAATGTAAAATTTTTATGAAAATCTTTTGGATTTCAAAAAAACACTTGAAATTCAGCTGGAAGTATGTTACAACATTGTTACAAAAACATTAAAATGCTTATTTGCGGGATGCAAACTGATACTGCCGGAATCCCATGGCAGTATTTTTCTGTGAAGAGAAAGCAGTGGTTTGTTCTAAAAGGAGGAACATATGATAGATCTGATTGATGTAAGTAAGTCATACGGAAAGGGCCTTCCGGCTGTCAACCATGCGAACTTACATGTGGATAAAGGAGAGTTCGTGTTTGTAGTAGGAAGCAGTGGCTCCGGCAAGTCCACACTGATCAAGCTTTTGATGAAAGAGCTTGACAGCACAAGCGGTCAGTTGATCGTCAGCGGTGAGCGTCTGGAAACAATGAAACACAGCAGAGTTGCCAAGTACCGCAGAAAGCTTGGTGTTGTATTCCAGGATTTCCGTCTGCTGAAAGACAGAAATGTATATGAAAATGTCGCTTTTGCCCAGCGCGTTATCGGAAGACCGGGAAAGGTGATCCGTAAACGTGTTCCTGAGGTGCTTATGGAGGTTGGACTTGCAGGAAAGTACAAATCCTATCCTGATGAGCTTTCCGGCGGAGAACAGCAGAGAGTGGCTCTTGCCAGAGCTCTTGTAAACCGTCCGGACATTCTCCTTGCAGATGAGCCTACCGGAAACCTTGATCCTCAGACTGCTGAGGAGATCATGAATCTTCTGGCAGAGATCAACGAGCGCGGAACAACTGTGCTGGTGGTAACACATAACAAAGAAATTGTAAACTCCATGAAAAAACGTGTTGTTACCATGCATGAGGGCGTCATTGTCAGCGATGAGAAAGAAGGAGGATATCATGAGGCCTAGTACCATATGGTTTACCCTGAAGCAGGGTGTTAAAAATATAAAAAGAAACTGGATGTTTTCCATTGCGTCAATTCTGACAATGGCAGCATGCATCTTTCTTGTAGGTATTTTTTATTCTATTGTAAATAATGTGGATCACATTGCTCATAAAGTAGAGCAGGAAGTGCCGATCACGGTATTTTTTGATGAGGGAACAACTCAGGAACAGATTGATGCGATCGGAGAGCAGATCAGGCAGCGACCGGAAGTGCAGGAAATTGTATTTACTTCTGCAGACGATGCCTGGAACGGGTTTAAAGATCAGTATTTCCAGGGATCTGAGGCAGCAGAGGGATTCCGGGACGACAACCCGCTTGTAAACTCTGCCAACTATGCTGTTTATATGAATCAGATTGAAAAACAGAATGAGCTGTCTGCCTTTATCCAGGGACTGGATCATGTACGTGAGGTAAATCAGTCAGAGGAAGCGGCAAAGACTCTGGGAAGCTTTAACCGTCTGGTATCTTACGCTTCTATGGCGATTATCGCAGTGCTTCTGCTGATTTCTGTTTTCCTGATCAGCAATACGGTTTCCGTTGGTATCTCTGTCCGCAAGGAAGAAATCGGAATTATGAAATATATCGGAGCTACAGATGGATTTGTCCGGGCGCCGTTTGTAATGGAAGGTATGGTACTTGGAATCGTGGGAGCGGCGATTCCTCTGGTTGCGCTGTATTTCTTATATAACACGGCAGTCGAATATGTACTGACAAAATTCAATGTTCTGACAGGTGTGGTTGCGTTTATTCCGGTAACAGACATTTATATGACGCTTCTTCCTATTGGCCTTGCACTGGGAATCGGAATCGGTCTGATCGGAAGCTTCCTGACAACGAGAAAACATCTTCGTGTATAAGGAAACGCATTCAGGAATATTCAGTATACATAAAAAGTCCGGACAGCATCCGGAAATGAGTTTTGAAAATAAAGAGAAATGAACAAGCGGCATAAGGCTTTGTCTTTCAGAAGAAAGAGAGCATTGTGCCGTTTATTTTTACAGGGGGGCGGAGATATCAATGAAAAATAAGGAATATATAAAAGGAATTGCCACAGGAGTTGCACTTTCTCTGGCAGTGGGGGCAGGCGGATACCTGGGATACCGGTCTCAGTATGACGGAGTTCTTTCTGAATCGGAGCATGTGGGAAAGCTGAAGTATCTGGAGCATCTGATCGAGGAAGAATATTTAGGTGAAGTCGATCAGGAAAAACTTGCAGAGGGGCTTTATACAGGCCTTGTATATGGACTGGGAGATGTGTATTCCAGATATTATACAGCAGAGGAATATCAGCAGGAAAATTCGTCCACTATGGGCGCCTATGTGGGAATTGGTATTGCGATGCAGAAAAATGAAGAGGGGGGCGTCCGGATTGTGGAATGCTACGAAGAAGGTCCGGGAGACAAAGCCGGTCTGAAGGCCGGAGATATTATCAGCGGTATTGACGGTACAGACATTACGGAAAAGGATGTCTCGGAGGTTGTGGATATGATACGGGGAAGCGGGAAGGAAAAAGTGGTGCTGACCGTTCACAGACAGAATGTGGAGAATGCCATGGAGGTGACTGTGGAGATCACAGATGTGGAGCTCCCCTCTGTATTCAGTGAGATGCTGGAGAATCAGACAGGATATATCAGAATATCTCAGTTTACAGACGTTACTCCGGATCAGTATGAAAAAGCGTTTTCTGATCTGAAAGATCAGGGAATGGAGCAGCTGGTGGTAGATCTCAGAGGAAATCCGGGAGGTCTTCTGACTTCTGTATGTGCAATATTAAACAGTATTCTTCCGGAAGGTCTGATCGTATATACGGAAGATAAATACGGAAACCGTAGCGAGGAAAGATCAGAAGGAAAAACACCGTTGGATATGCCTTTTGCAGTACTGGTAAATGAAAACAGCGCCAGCGCCTCGGAGATTTTTGCCGGAGCGGTTCAGGATTATGGAATCGGCACCATCGTGGGTACTGTTACTTACGGAAAAGGCGTGGTTCAGGAGCTTCGCCCCCTTAGTGACGGAAGCGCGGTAAAGCTTACAGTCTCTGATTATTACACTCCGAAGGGAAATTCCATCAATGAGGTGGGAATAAAACCGGACGTGGAGGTAAAGCTGGATCCAGAGCTTCTCAATCAGGAGGAAATCACTCACCAGGAGGATAATCAGCTTCAGGAAGCTCTGAAGGTACTGGAAACAGATAACTGATATTTACCCAAAAGGCTATTACGGAAGGTGCTTTGACCATATTGCTGTAAACGGAGACAGAGGATTGAGGGAGTCTGAAGCGGACTTGTCTGCTATGATATGGAAGTATTGTCAGTTCTTTTCCATTTTTGTTGCACATATCGAACTGTAATGGTATGATAAAACAGAAAGCAGCACCGGAAACTTCGGAGTATACAGAGACAGCCTGGTGTTATGATTAAAAAAATGGAGGGGAAAATATGAAAAAGTATGTGATCACAACAGACAATAATGCAGACCTGCCGGAGAGCTATTACAGAGAACATGGGGTGGGCTGCATGTATCTCAGTTATACAATAGATGGAGTTCATTATACTCATGAGAACTTTATGGATGAACCTGAATTTTATGAAAAAATGCGGACAGGCTCCATGCCCACCACTGCGCAGGTGAACCCGGAAGAGGCAAAAGAACTGTTTGAACCATATCTGAAAGAGGAAAAGGATATTTTGCATATTGCTTTTTCCTCAGGCCTGAGCGGAACCTGCAACAGCTGCCGGATTGCAGCAGAAGAGCTTATGGAAGAGTATCCGGAGCGAAAGATCGTTATTGTAGATTCTCTCAGCGCTTCTCTGGGACAGGGACTTCTGGTGTATCTGGCACAGAAGAAAAAGGAAGAGGGGCAGGATCTGGATGCCGTGGCAGAATGGGCGGAGCAGCATAAGCAAAATATCGTTCATCTTTTTACAGTAGACGATCTGAACCATCTGTACAGAGGCGGCCGTGTGTCAAAGACGACAGCGGTTCTGGGCGGTATGCTGAACATTAAGCCGATTCTTCACGTGGACGAAGAGGGGAAACTCATCCCCATAGGAAAGGTACGGGGCCGCAAAAAATCTCTTCTGGAACTGGCTGATCTGATGGATAAAAAAATCGGCTCCTGCGCTTCTTCCTGTGACACAGTATTTATCAGTCACGGAGACTGTCTGGAGGAGGCTCAGTACCTGTCTGGCAAAATAAAAGAAAAATATCAGGTAAAGACAGAGATCATTAATTATGTAGGAGCAGTGATCGGAGCTCACTCCGGCCCGGGCACAATGGCTTTGTTCTTTGTTGGTGATGAAAGATAAAAACACCAGGAACCTGTTAGAAACAACGCTACTGAAGTAATAAAAATGTAACAAAATCATAATATTTTGTAAAAAATGCTTGCTTTTTTTTCAATCCTTCCTTAAAATAGAAAAGAAGGGCCGGGGCATCAGAGCTGCCGGTAGGAAACAAGTTCGAAATTCATCTTGAGAAAGGAAGGATTGAATGAAAACAATAGGAAAAAAATGCGCGGTATTGCTTCTGGCAGCAGTCATGTTGGCTACAACTGTTTTTTGCACAGAAGTTCCGGTAAGTGCGTTAACGTTAAAGGCAACGATTGCCAACAGCAGGGTTACTACTAAAATACAGGAAGCCGGGAGATATTCAATCAGGATTCAGTGGGATATGTCGCGTCTTGCCAGTGGTTATGCTATATACAGAAAAGAGAATGGTCAGTCTTACAAAAGAATAGCTACTGTGGGAAAAAATGTTTCCAGCTATTTGGATCAGAAGCGTGTATCTGCAACGCAGTATCAATATGCAGTCCGTGCCTACCGCAAAGAAAACGGCAAGGAAGTATACAGCCAGTACAATGCAGTTTTAGGCGCTACACGTCCGGAAATGCCGAAAATTCAGGCTAAGGCAAATTCCAGCAGACAGATTACCGTATCTTGGAATCATGTCTCCAGAGCAGATGGCTACAGTGTGTATCGAAAGGCTTCCGGGGAAAAGTGGAAGACAATGATAACTTTATCAAAAGATCACTCTTCCTATGTGGACAAAACGGTATTGCCGGATACCAAATATGTTTATACGGTTCGCCCATATAAACTGGGCGGTGGCAATGTAAAATATCTTGCATCCTACAAAATTAATAATAAAGTAATAGAAAGTAATCTGGTAACAACACCGGGAAAAGAATATCCTGCATATAATTCTGCACAGAAGGAAGTTATGAAAAAAATTCTTTATGGTGTGGAGACAGGTGGAAATGTTTATGGGAATCAGGACTATACAGATGTGACTCTTCCATATACAAATAGTGGTGCGGAACATGCAATTACAATTGGAGCAGGTCAATGGTATGCAACAGAAGCACAGCGACTGTTAAAACTAATTCACAGTTCAAGTCCTGCAACATGGAACAAGTATGATAAGGACGGCAAATTGTGGAAAGATGTAGCAAATAAAAACTGGAATACATATTCTGACAAAGCATATTTAGGAAGAATCGAAAAAATTATCAGCTCACCGGCAGGCATTAAATGTCAGGATCAGTTAATGTACACACAAATTGAGGAAATGGAAAAAGAGGTAAGAAGTCTGGGTATTACGGAACCGAAATCAGTCGGAATGTTTATTAATATCCGTCATCAGGGAGGATATGGAGCTGTAACCCGTGTTCTTGCAAAAACCAAAAGACCGGTAAATCTGGATAATATTCTTGCTGCGTTAAGAACAGATACAGGAAATCAGGTTGGCGCTTACAGAACACGCCAGAATAAGGTATATACCTGGTTGAATAAATATATGAAATAAAATATTTACGGCAGAGCAGTGATGGAAAAACAGCTTCCTCATTGCTCTGTTTTATCGTATTTTTCTGAACGGATGGTTGTATTTGGCAAAAAAGAGTGGTATAATTTAGAAAATTGAATAAAAAGAATATCAGGTGCTGGATTTTTATCCGGTTAAAAGGGAAGCAGGTGAGAATCCTGCACGATCTCGTCACTGTATTTAAGGAGTACAAAGCATTTTGTATTTTTACAGCCACTGGGAAACTGGGAAGGCTGCTTTGTATGTGGAATTATAAGCCAGGAAACCTGCCTGATATTGGTACGGGGACGAGGGTCCCAAATCACGAGTAATTGGTTGTACCGAATTGTGTCAGCAGCCCTTTTACCATGAGTAAGGGGTTTTTTTATTTTTATATAAAAATTCAGGTAATGGCACGGTGTTTTGCAGAAGAGTTTTTCTCCGTACATTTTTATTCATTTTTCGGAAAACTGTCATACAGCGGACAGATTCCGGCACAGTGTAAAAAAGGAGGATAAAAACATGAAAAACAAAACTGTAAAAGCACTGGCATTACTGATGACTGTAACAACTGTTTCTATGATGGGAGCCTCCAGCATTTATGCTTCCGATACAGAAACAACAACAGAAGCTGCGGCTGAGGAAACTGAAGCTGCAGGAGAAGAAAGCGCAGATGCAGATCAGCAGGCAGCAGACAATGTGGCAGCGCTGATCGACAAAATTTATGTTCAGGAAAGAACAGAAACAACAGATGATGACTGTAAAGCTGCAAAAGAAGCCTGGAATGCCCTTACCGATGCACAGAAAGAGCTGGTGGAAGGCGAGAATGCCAGCCCGGATTACTTTGGACTGGACACCGGAGACGCTGCCAAAGATGATGCACGCAATGCAGATGAGATTGGCGAGAACGAGCTTCTGGTAGTAAGCTTTGGAACCTCCTATAACGACAGCCGTGTTGAGGACATTAAAGGAATTGAAGACGCTTTGCAGGAAGCTTATCCGGACTGGGCCGTAAGAAGAGCATTTACTGCTCAGATCATCATCAACCACGTTCAGGCAAGAGACGGGGAAGTGATTGACAATATGCAGCAGGCTCTTGACCGCGCAGTGGAAAATGGAGTAAAGAATCTTGTGGTGCAGCCTACACATCTCATGCATGGAGCTGAATATGACGAGATGGCAGAGGTTCTTGAACAGTATCAGGACAAATTTGAATCCGTTGCAATTGCAGAGCCTATGCTTGGCGAGGTTGGGGATGATGCAACTGTGATTAATGAAGATAAAGCAGCAGTTGCTCAGGCAGTTGCAGATGCGGCAGTTCAGGAAGCAGGATTTGACAGTATGGAAGCAGCTGCAGAGGATGGCACAGCATTTGTATTTCTTGGCCACGGAACTTCCCATACAGCAAAGGTAAGCTACAGCCAGATGCAGACCCAGATGGAGGAGCTTGGATTTAAGAATGCATTTATCGGCACTGTAGAAGGTGAGCCGGAAGATACTGCCTGCGAAGCAGTGATCGAAAAGGTAAAAGAAGCAGGATATAAAAAAGTAATCCTTCGTCCGCTTATGGTAGTTGCCGGAGATCATGCAAATAATGATATGGCAGGAAGTGAAGAAGATTCCTGGAAATCCATGTTTGAAGCATCCGGCAGCTTTGACAGTGTGGATGCTCAGATTGCCGGCCTGGGAAGAATCGATGCAGTAAAACAGCTTTATGTGGATCATACAAAAGCAGCAATTGATTCCCTTGGAACAGAAGCAGCTACAGAGGATGAGGCGGCAGAAGCTGAAACAGCAGAGGCAGAAACGGAAGCTGCAGAAGAATAAGAACCATATGGATAAAAAATCTGCCCGGAATGTTACAGAACTTCCGGGCAGTTATTTTGAAAGGAGATCAAGGTTATGAAACGTAAAATGGCAATGATTCTTTGTATATCCGGCACAATAGTTATGGCAGGAAGCTCCGCTCCTGTTATGGCACAGGAATATTCGGCTGCAGATGAAATTCCCATTACAGTCTTTTTTGATGAAGGAGCTACCCGGGAGCAGATCGACAGGGTAGAAGAGCAGATCAGAGAAAGAAAGGAAGTAAAAGAAATTTTATATGTTTCTTCAGACCAGGCCTGGGAGGAATTTAAAGATTCTTATTTCCAGGGATCAGATGTTGAGGAAGGATTTCAGGATGAGAATCCCCTTTCCGGGTCGTCACATTTTAAAATTTATACGGAACAGCTTCAGGATCAGCCGGAGCTGGCTGAATATATAGAAAATCTGGATTATGTCAGGGAAGTTAACTGTGCAGATGCGATTGAGGACAGTCAGAGCAGCCTGAAAGACGGTATTTACACAGCTGATTTTGATACAGACAGCAACATGTTTCATGTGAATGAGGCAAAAGACGGCAAGGGAACACTGACAGTAAAGAACGGGGAAATGACCATTCATGTCAGTCTTGTTTCCAAGAGCATCGTAAATCTGTTTTCAGGAAAAGCGGAGGATGCACAGAAAGAAGGCGCGAAGGTTCTGGAGCCTACAGAGGATGAGGTTACATACAGCGATGGCTATAAAGAAACCGTGTATGGCTTTGACATTCCGGTTCCGTCTCTTGAGGAAGAATTTGACGTAGCACTTCTTGGCAAAAAAGGCAAGTGGTACGATCATAAAGTAAGTGTTTCCAATCCTCAGCCGGCGGAGAACAGTGAAGAGACAGGCGGTTCATCAGAAGGAAAGACAGCAGAGGAGCTGAAGCTTGAGGATGGAGATTACACAGTGGAAGTGGCTCTGGAGGGCGGATCCGGAAAGGCAACGGTAGAGAGCCCGGCGGAAATGAAGATTTCAGATGGAAAGGCCATGGCAACCATTACCTGGAGCAGTCCCAATTACGATTATATGATCGTGGACGGGGAGAAGTATGAGATGGTAAATACAGAAGGAAATTCTGTATTTGATATTCCGGTTGCAGCCTTTGATACGGCCCTTGAGGTAAAGGCCGATACCGTAGCCATGAGTGAACCCCATGAGATCGACTATACCCTGCAGTTTGATTCTGAATCTGTGAAAAAGGCTGAATAAATATGAAAAGGATTTTAATCTGTTTTATTGTAAGTATTATGCTTTTTATGGAAGGTATTCTTCCGGTCCAGGCATCTCAAGGCCAGAAGGAACCGCTGGAAATTTCAGGACTTGTTTACGATCACAGCATGGAACTTGATTATGCAGAACAGTTTTCTGTAGATTATTATAAAGATGGCTATGCTCTGATCACAATTGCAGATAAGGACAGATTTCTGGTTGTGCCGGAAGGGAAAAAGGCGCCGGAATCCCTGGATGAAACCATTGTAGTTATTCAACAGCCGGTGCAGAATATTTACCTTGTGGCAACCTCTGCCATGAATCTGTTCTGCGCGCTGGACGGGCTTGATCACATCAGTCTTTCCGGCACAGATGCAGACGGCTGGTATATTGAAGAGGCAAAAAAAGCTTTGGAGGATGGAAGTATTTCTTTTGCAGGAAAATACAGCGCTCCTGATTATGAACTGATTCTAAGCAAAAACTGTGGGCTTGCTGTGGAATCTACCATGATCTACCATATGCCTGAAGTGAAGGAAAAGCTGGAACAGTTTGGAATTCCGGTTCTTGTGGAGCATTCCAGCTATGAGCCTCATCCCCTGGGAAGAACAGAGTGGCTGAAACTGTATGGAGTGCTTCTGGATAAGGAAGAACCGGCTCAGGAGCTTTTTGAAAAGCAGGCAGATAAGGTGAAAAATCTGGAAAACAGCAAAAATACAGGAAAGACAGTGGCATTTTTTTATATTAATTCTGTAGGAGCTGCAAATGTGCGAAAATCCAATGACTATGTGGCGAAAATGATTGAGCTGGCAGGAGGAAAATATATTTTTGATGAGCTTGGAGAGGATGACAGCGCACTTTCCACCATGAACATGCAGATGGAAGAATTTTACGCCGGGGCAAAGGATGCGGATTATATTATTTATAACAGCACCATTGACGGTGAGCTGACGACCATCGATCAGCTTCTGGCAAAAAGCTCTCTTCTGAATGATTTTAAGGCAGTAAAAAATGGAAATGTATGGTGTACGGAACAGAATCTTTTTCAGGATACTATGGGGCTGGGAACCATGATCGAAGATATCCATACCATGCTGACAACAGAAGATGGCAGTCTGGACACTCTGACTTATATGCACCGGCTGAAATAGGCCGGCAGATAAGAGGGCAGGATCTGATGAATAAACAGGAAGGATAGAAACATGCGGAAGAAACTACATCTTAGATACTGGATCGCCTTTGGCTTTCTGGCTTTGCTTCTGATGATCTTTATAGTGTGGAATATTAATTTCGGAAGTATTGAGATTTCTGTAAGAGAGATTATGGAAATCCTGTTTTTGGGAAAGGGAGAGGACACAGCACTTAATATCATCTGGGAGATCAGGCTTCCCAGAATACTGGCAGCGATTATCCTGGGCGGTGCCCTGTCTGTATCCGGTTTTCTTTTGCAGACGTTTTTTGGAAATCCCATAGCCAGTCCCTTTGTTCTTGGAATTTCATCCGGGGCAAAGCTGGTCGTTTCCCTTGTTATGATCTTCCTTCTGGGAAAATCCATGGTTGCCTCCTCGGCAGTTCTGATTCTGGCTGCATTTGTGGGCTCCATGATCTCCATGGGCTTTGTGCTTCTTGTTGCGAAAAAAGTAAAACAGATGTCAGCTCTTATTATCAGCGGTATTATGATCGGATATATCTGTTCTGCAGTTACGGATTTTGTGATCACATTTGCAGATGATTCCAATATTGTAAATCTTCATAACTGGTCCATGGGAAGCTTTTCCAGCATGAACTGGGAAAATGTGCGGATGATGGCAGTTGTGACAGCAGTTACGGTACTGATGGTATTTCTGATGTCAAAACCTATCAGCGCTTATCAGCTTGGGGAAGGCTATGCACAGAACATGGGCGTAAATATTAAACTTTTCCGTGTGGCTCTGATTCTTCTGTCAAGTATTTTATCAGCATGCGTCACTGCATTTGCAGGACCCATATCCTTTGTAGGAATTGCGGTGCCTCATCTGGTAAAAAGTTTATTAAAAACAGCCCGGCCCCTTCTGGTGATCCCAGCCTGTTTTCTGGGAGGAGCAGTATTCTGTCTTTTCTGTGATCTGATCGCAAGAACAGCCTTTGCGCCTACGGAACTCAGTATCAGTTCGGTAACTGCGGTGTTTGGCGCACCTGTTGTTATTTATATTATGATTCGGAGAAAGAGGTCCGCATAATGGAAGAGTATTTTATTCAAACAGAGCAGCTGACAGTAGGTTATGACGGGAAGCCTCTGATCAAAGATATTGAGATCCGTCTGAAAAAAGGGGAGATACTTACTCTGATCGGCCCTAACGGAGCAGGAAAGTCCACGATTTTAAAAAGTATGACCCGGCAGCTGAAACTGGTTGGCGGGGCAGTATACCTGGACGGTGAAATGATGAGCCGCATGTCCGGAAAGGATGTGGCAAAAAGACTGGCGGTTGTAATGACAGAACGTATCCGGCCGGAGCTTATGACATGTGAGGATATTGTGGCAACAGGACGTTATCCATATACGGGAACACTGGGAATTCTGGGAGAAGAAGACTGGGAAAAGGTTCATGAGGCAATGGAACTGGTTCATGCACTGGAGTTTAAGGACAGGGATTTTACCGCCGTCAGTGACGGCCAGAGACAGAGGATTCTTCTTGCAAGAGCTATCTGCCAGGAGCCGGAGGTAATTGTACTGGACGAGCCTACTTCATTTCTTGATATCAGACACAAGCTTGAGCTGCTGGCAATTCTTAAAGATATGGTAGTTCGGAAAAAAACAGCGGTTCTGATGTCTCTTCATGAACTGGATCTGGCTCAGAAGATTTCTGACTGCGTGATCTGTGTTCATGGAGATAAAATAGAAAAATACGGGTCTCCGGAGGAAATCTTCAGTTCTGAATATGTGCATCATCTTTATGGGATTACAACAGGGAGCTACAATGCTGCGTTCGGGTGTCTGGAAATGGAAAGACCAAAAGGAAAGCCGGAGGTATTTGTGATCGGAGGAAACGGTACGGGTATTCCCGTATACAGGAAGCTTCAGAGGGCTGGAATTCCTTTTGCAGCAGGTATTCTCCACGGAAATGATGTGGACTGTGAGGTTGCCAGAGCTCTGGCGGCAGAGGTGATAGAAGAACAGCCCTTTTCTCTGATCCGGGAGGAAGTCTATCAGAAAGCTGTGAAGACGATGGAACAATGTGCTCAGGTGATCTGCTGTGTAAATGAGTTCGGACCAGTGAACGAGAAAAACAGGCAGCTTTGCTGTCTGGCAGAGAAAGCCGGAAAACTTGCACAGGAGAAAGGATTCTGCTATAATAGGAACACTTGATACATATTTTTTGTTTGAAACAGAAAGAGACAGGTGTTTTCATGGCAAGACCAGCACAGCAGAAAAAGCTGTCAGGCCACGGCAGGAAAAGATCCGTAAGACGGAAACGAGTGGATTATTATGATTACAGCCTTCTGGCAGTGATCATTCTTCTTACCTGCTTTGGTCTGATTATGCTGTACAGTACCAGTTCCTACATGGCAGAGGTCAAGTACGGCGATGACATGTATTTTTTTAAGAAACAGGCGCTGATCAGCGCTGTCTGTATTGTTGCGGCAGTTGTAATATCAAAAATTGATTACCATATCCTTGGCAGATTTACCACAATCTTATATGTATCTGCTCTGTTTCTGATGGCTCTGGTAAAGATTACTCCACTGGGTCAGGAGGTAAACGGAGCGAGACGCTGGCTGAAGCTGGGGATTCAGTTTCAGCCTGCGGAGATTGCCAAAATTGCGGTGATTGTATGTCTGCCTTATATGATCATAAACATGGGGCGGCAGGTAAAAACGCTGAAGGGCTGTATGAGATTGGCAGGATCAGGAGGACTTCTTGCTGCCGGTGCTTATATTTTAACAGAAAACCTCAGTACGGCTATCATTATTTTCGGTATTACTGCAGGCCTTATTTTTATGGCTCATCCAAACACAAAGCTGTTTCTCAGTATTGCGGCGGTGGGTGTGGTTCTTGTGGCGGGAATCGTAATATTTTTGTATCTTACGGTAGACCCGGAAACAAACGAAAACTTTCGAATCGGGCGAATCCTTGTATGGCTCCGGCCGGAAGAGTTTGCAGACGGAATGGGATATCAGACTCTTCAGGCTCTGTATGCCATAGGCTCCGGCGGACTTCTGGGAAGAGGACTGGGAAACAGTATCCAGAAGCTGGGAAGTGTTCCAGAGGCGCAGAACGATATGATCTTTTCCATTGTGTGTGAGGAACTGGGAATAGCGGGAGGCGTGATGCTGCTTCTTATGTTTGCCTACCTTCTGTACCGGCTGTTCTTTATTGCACAGAATGCTTCCGACTTGCTGGGAAGCCTGATGGTAACCGGAATTTTTATCCATATTGCGCTACAGGTGATCTTTAATGTTGCGGTTGTGCTGAATCTTATGCCCAATACAGGAGTTACCCTTCCGTTTATCAGCTACGGAGGAACCTCCATCATGTTTTTGATGGCAGAAATGGGCCTGGCGTTAAGTGTGGCCCGGCAAATAAAATTTCAAGACATGTAAGGAATAACCGGCAGACGAAGCCCGGAAAAAGAGAAAATCGTGGAAATCTATTGACAAATAGATGTACAGAATATATACTTTCCACATCAAAGTAGCATATTTGATAAAGGAGAAGATAGTAATGTTAGAAGAAATGAAAAAAATGATCGCAGAACAGTTAAGCTGTGATGAAAATGAGATTAATTTGGAAACTTCTTTTAAGGATGACCTGGGGGCAGATTCACTGGATCTTTTTGAGCTTGTAATGGCACTGGAGGATGAGTATAACATCGAGATTCCTGCGGAGGAGCTTGCAGATCTTGCTACCGTAGGAGATGTGATCGAATATCTGAAGAACAGAGGCATCGAAGCATAATTGAGTTAAACGGTTGTCGTGTATCACGCGGCGACGCTAAATTCCCTGAGGCAGAGATGTCTCAGGGAATTTCATAGTATAAAGAAAACAGGAGAGAGATTATGACAAAGTTAAGGACAAGATTTGCGCCAAGCCCCACAGGAAGAATGCATGTGGGAAATCTGCGTACGGCATTATACGCATATCTGATCACCAAACATGAGGGCGGCGATTTTATTCTCCGCATTGAGGATACAGATCAGGAGCGTTATATGGAAGGGGCGGTTGATATTATTTACCGCACCATGGAAAAGACAGGACTGCTTCATGATGAGGGTCCGGACAAAGACGGCGGCGTAGGACCTTATGTGCAGAGTGAGCGTCAGGCATCCGGTCTTTATCTGGAATATGCCAGAAAGCTTGTGGATCAGGGCGACGCTTACTACTGCTTCTGCGGACAGGAAGAACTGGAATCCATGAAGCGCATGGTGGCAGGAAAAGAAATTTCCATTTATGACAAGCGCTGCCTGAAGCTTCCAAAGGAAGAAGTGGAAAGACGTCTTGCAGCAGGAGAGCCTCATGTGATCCGGTTTAATATGCCCACAGAGGGAACCACTACCTTCCATGATGTGATTTACGGAGATATCACAGTAAATAATGAGGAAATGGAAGATCTGATCCTGATCAAGTCTGACGGCTATCCTACCTATAATTTTGCAAACGTAGTGGACGATCATCTGATGGGAATCACCCATGTAGTCCGTGGAAACGAATATCTTTCTTCCGCACCGAAATACAATCGTATTTACGAGGCGTTTGGCTGGGAAATCCCGGTTTATGTACACTGTCCTCTTATTACAAACGAGGAACATCAGAAGCTCAGCAAGCGTTCCGGACATTCCTCCTATGAGGATCTGGTAGATCAGGGATTCCTGACAGAGGCGATTGTAAACTTTGTGGCCCTTCTTGGCTGGAGCCCTCAGGAAAACAGAGAGATCTATTCTCTTCCTGAGCTTGTGGAAGCCTTTGACTATCACCACATCAGCAAATCACCGGCTGTTTTTGATATCCAGAAGCTGCGCTGGATGAACGGCGAATATATCAAAAAAATGGATCCGGAAGCTTTTTATGAAAAAGCCCTGCCTTATATGAAGGAAGTACTGAAAAAAGATTATAATTTCCATAAAATTGCAGGAATGGTGCAGACACGAATCGAGGTATTCCCGGATATTCCGGCTCTGATCGACTTCTTTGAGGAAGTTCCGGAGTATGATTCCTCCATGTACTGCCACAAAAAAATGAAAACAACAGAAGAGACTGCTCTTACTGTATTAAAAGAGGTTCTTCCTGTACTTGAAGCTCAGGAGGACTATACAAATGATCCTCTGTTTGCTTCTTTAAGCGAATTTGTAAAAGAAAAGGGCTACAAGAACGGATATGTTATGTGGCCGCTCCGTACTGCAGTTTCCGGCAAGCAGATGACACCTGCCGGAGCAACTGAGATCATGGAGATCATTGGCAAGGAAGAAACTCTGAAGCGCATAAAAGCAGCCATTGAAAAACTCAGCTAAGAACGGACTTATATGAAACGTAATCCATCTCAGAAACGGGCAATCGCCCACCTGTCAGGACCCATGATGGTTCTGGCAGGCCCCGGATCGGGGAAAACCTCCGTAACAGTAGAACGAATTGCATATATGACAAAAGAATGTGGGATATCCCCGGCTTCCATTCTTGTTGTGACATTTTCCAGGGCCGCGGCAAAGGAAATGAAGGAACGGTTTTTAAAATTTACCGGACAGGAGCACAGCCCGGTGACGTTTGGAACCTTTCACGGGGTATTTTATGCTATTTTAAAACAGGCATATGGATTTACTGCGGCAAATATTCTGTCAGAGGAAGAAAAGAATAGTATTTTAAAAGAACTTACCCTGGAGCTGGCAGGAGAGCTTGCAGAAGAGGGAGATTTTACCGGAGAACTGGCAAAAGAGATCAGTGTGGTAAAAGGAAACCGGATTTCTCTGGAGCATTATTATTCTTCCTGCTGTCCGGATGAGGTGTTCCGCCGGATATATCAGGGATATAGGAAAGAATGTACCGCAAGGCGAAAGCTGGATTTTGACGATATGCTTTTGTACTGCTATGAGCTTTTTCAGCAGAGACAGGACATTCTGAAAGCCTGGCAGAATAAATTTCAGTATATTCTGGTGGATGAGTTTCAGGATATCAACCAGCTTCAGTATGATATTGTCAGGCTTCTGGCAAAGCCGGAAAACAACCTGTTTATTGTAGGGGATGATGACCAGTCCATTTATCACTTCCGGGGGGCAAGACCGGAGATCATGCTGAATTTCACAAAGGATTATCCGGAAGCAGAAACGGTGGTCTTAAATGTAAACTACCGGTGTACAAAAAGAATCCTTGGATCAGCCATGAATGTGATCGGAGAAAATAAAACACGTTTTAAAAAAGAGCTGTCCACTCCCAATCCGGAGGGCGAACCGGTAAGTATTCTGGAATTTCCCAATCCCAGAGAAGAATATATGGAGATTACCGGTGAGCTGCGCAGGAGACTGGATGCAGGCGATGATCTGAAGGATACGGCAATACTTCTCCGGACAAATCAGGAGGCAGAAGGCCTTGTGGGAGCTCTGATGGAGCGTCAGGTACCTTTTGCCATGAAAGAAACTCTGCCCAATCTTTTTCATCACTGGATATGCAGAAATATGATGGCATATATGAGACTGGCAGCCGGGCAGAACTGCAGAAAGAATTTTCTGGAGATCATGAACCGTCCCAACCGTTATCTTTCACGGGAGGCTCTGGCGATTTCAAATGAACTGTCTTTTGAGCAGCTGAAGGAATTTTATAAGAATAAGGACTGGATGTGCGACAGGATCACCACCCTGGAAACCCATCTCAGGATTCTGAAGGGACTGCCCCCTTATGCGGCTATAAATTTTATCAGAAAAGGTATGGGATATGAAGAATACTTGCATGAATATGCACGTTATCGTAAAATAAAACCAGAGGAATTAAGTGAGATCCTGGACCGCCTTCTGGAAAGCGCAAAAGGAATAAACAGTCTGGAAGAATGGGAGACTTACATAGAAGATTATACGAAGAGACTGAATGAACAGGCAAAGAAGCAGGAAAAAGAGACAGAAGGAGTTCTGATCTCCACCATGCACGGGGTAAAGGGGCTGGAATTTGACCGGGTTTATATACTGAATGTAAATGAAGGCAGCATCCCTTATAAAAAAGCAGTTCTTGAGCCGGCTCTGGAAGAAGAGAGAAGACTGTTTTATGTCGGAATGACCCGGGCAAAGAAAAAACTCACGTTATGCTATGTGAAACGGCAGTACGAAAAGGACAGAGAACCGTCCAGATTTTTAAAGGAGGCAGGAGTATGAAAGCAGTCATTTATTTTACCGAGATTCCCCCACAGTATGAGCACAAAAACATGGGACATATGACAGGAGAAAAGCTTCTGAAAGAGGCGCTTCTGAAAGAGTATGGACGGAAGCTTGCTTTTGAGCCGAGGGCAAAAGGCGAGCACGGGAAACCGTTTTTTACATTACAGCCGAAAATTCATTATAACATCAGCCATTCCGGAAAGTATGTGGTCTGTGTTCTTGCAGGCGAGGAAGTGGGGATTGATATTCAGGAACACAGAGAACTGGATTATGAAAAAGGCCTGCAGAGACTGGTTCCGGAATCCATGCTTCAGGAAATTCTGGAGTCAGACCATGTAAAAGAATCTTTTTATGATCAGTGGGTGCTTCGAGAGGCGTATATGAAATGGACGGGCGAGGGATTTTCCAGAGATCCCCGTACAATCCCAATGGACAGAGGCTCTTATGCCATGCTGGAAATGGAGCCAGGCTACAGTGGGGCTGTGTGGTCAGAAGATCCTCTGGAGATCAGATGGGAGTATCTGGAAATAAGTATTCCGTAAAATCCGGTAATGAAACAGAGACTGTCCTCATATATTATGTGTAAAGAGGGGGGAGGACAATGGAGGCCAGTCAGATCCAGAATCTGTTTGCCGGAAATATCCGGCGGCTTCTTGTCCAGACGGAGATCGATTACGACAGATTGTATGAGATCCGTCTCCGGGCAGGAAGGCCGCTGTTTCTCACTTATGATAAAGGCGAATGTTTTTTAAGAACAAAGGGCAGGGAGCCGTATGTGGTAACAAGAGAGGATCTGAAAGAGACACTGGAATACGTAAGCGGGTATTCTCTGTACGCCTATGAGGATGAACTTCGCCAGGGATATATGAGCGTACAGGGAGGCCACAGGGTAGGGGTTACCGGAAAAGTGATCCTGGATGGCGACCGGATCAGGGGAATGAAATATATTTCCTGTATCAATGTGCGTCTGGCTCATCAGATACCAGGATGCGCGGACGCTGTAATGCCCTATATCCGAAAAGAAAAATGGACAGCCCATACACTGATCATCTCACCGCCCAGATGTGGAAAAACCACACTTTTAAGGGATGTGATCCGACAGCTCAGCAATGGCTTCGGAAAGATTCCGGGTGTTACGGTTGGCGTGGTGGATGAGAGAAGCGAGCTGGCAGGCTGCTATCAGGGCATCCCTCAGAATGACCTGGGAATGAGAACGGATGTGCTGGACTGCTGTCCGAAAGCCCAGGGAATGCAGATGCTGATACGAGCCATGTCCCCGGCGGTAGTGGCAGTGGATGAGCTTGGAAAGGAAGAGGACTTCCGCGCAGTGGAAGCGGTGATCCACAGTGGGTGCAGACTGATCGCCACTGCCCATGGAGAGAATGTGGAAGCTGTGCTTGCCACACCCTTTTTTGCAGGGCTGAAAAAAATGCGAGTATTTGACAGATATATTGTTCTGGGAAAAGAAAAAAGAGCCGGTATTATCAGGGGGATTTTTGACGGAAGGGGAGTTCCATGCTGAAATTTGCAGGCATTCTCATGATTTTTATTGCAGGGACCGGCATGGGGACTGCAAAGAGTATGGAGCTTACAAAAAGAGAGCGGAATCTGAAAAAATTCCTGTGGCTGACCTCATGCTTAAAGGGGACAGTGCGCTGCGGCAATAGCTGTTTTCCTGAGGCGTTTCTGGAAATTTCAGAAAAGTTTGACGGTATGTACCGGGAGTTCCTTCAGAGTCTTGCGGACAGGCTGAAAGGTCAGGAAGGCCAGACCCTTGGACAGATTTTCCGGGACTGTGCAAAAAAAGAGTTCCGGACCGCAGGTTTTTCTGCAGAAGAAATGGAACTGATCGCTTCTCTTGGAGACAGGCTTGGCTATCTGGACAGAGAAATGCAGCTAAAGCAGCTGGATATTTTTGAGGAAGAGCTGTGCAGGAGGCTGGATTTTCTGGCCTGCCAGCTTCCGGAAAAAAAGAAACTATGCCGGAATCTGGGGATCCTGGGAGGGATTTTTCTGGGAGTGCTTTTGTGGTAGGAAGAAAACTGTGCAGAGCTTGGGAAAGGAGGACGATTTGGAAGTCGGTATTATTTTTAAAATAGCGGCAGTGGGAATCCTTGTTTCTGTTCTTTCTCAGATACTGAAACACAGCGGCAGAGATGAGCAGGCGTTTCTGGTAAGTCTTGCCGGACTTCTGGTGGTTCTCTTCTGGATCGTTCCCTATATTTATGATCTGTTTGAAAGTATACAGACTCTTTTTGTTATGTAGCCGGAGCAGATGCGGAAGGAGCGGAGCATGGATATTATAAAGATTTCTCTTCTTGGTGTATGCGGCGTAATGCTTGGATTTTTTCTGAAAGGAACAAAGCCGGAATACGCTGTTTTTGTAACTGTGGGAATCGGGATTATGATCCTGGGGCTTGCAGCAGGAAAGATTGAGTATATATTTTCAGCGGTGGATCGGCTGAAAGACAGCCTTCCTCTGGATGAAGGCTATCTGGCAACGCTGATAAAAATGATCGGTATTACCTACATCGGACAGTTTTCTGCAGGAATATGCAGAGATGCAGGGCATCAGGCAACGGCAGGACAGATTGAGCTGTTCTGTAAGCTGTCTATTATGGTTCTCAGTATTCCTGTGCTGATGGCGCTTCTGGATACGATCCAGAAGTTTTTTGTATGAAGAGGCTTTATAAAACTGGGATTTTTGTTTTATGCACCGCATTTATCATCTTTTGCGGAACAAAAGTCGTACAGGGGGCAGAAGAGGCTGATACGGCAGAGCAGATCCAGGGGGAGCTTCTTTCGGAGCTTGATTTCAGCCAGGTTCAGAGGATGCTGGACGAACTTCTGGGGACAGAAAGCTTTTCTTTTCAGGAAGCTCTGAAGAATTTAATAAACGGAGAAGAAGCGATTTCAAAAGAGACAGTGCAGGAATTTCTGCGCGGTCTTTTTTTTTCCGGTTTTGAGAGAGAGAGGGAGCTGTTTGCAAAAATTCTGGTGCTGGTGATTCTTGCGGCAGTGTTCACAAATTTTGCTGCCGTGTTTGAAAACGGACAGGTGGGTGACGTCAGCTTTTATGTGGTGTATATTCTTCTGTTTACGCTTCTGATGGATTCTTTTTATGAAAAAACACGTTCGCTGCATCATACGATCTCATGGATCGTGGAATTTATGAAGGCGCTGTCTCCGGCATATTTTATGACAGTGGCGGCATCTTCCGGAGCTCTGTCAGCAGCTGTGTTTTATGAAGGAGTTCTTCTTCTGGTGTGGCTGATCCAGTGGATCCTTCTGAATGTTCTTTTACCTGCGGCGGAGATTTATGTTCTTCTGCGCCTGGTAAATCATCTGTCCAGAGAAGAAATGCTGGGAAAACTTGCAGAATTCTTAAAAACAGTGGTCAGCTGGGCGTTAAAAACTCTTCTGGGCCTTGTAGCAGGGCTTCAGATTGTCCGGGGGCTGGTGGCTCCGGTTATGGATTCTCTGAAAAGAAGTGTGATCGGAAAAGCGGCAGGAGCATTGCCGGGAGTTGGAAATGCTGTGAACATGGTAACAGAGCTGGTGATCACCAGTGCGGTCCTTGTACGCAACTGCCTTGGAGTTCTTATCCTTCTGGCAACAGTGGCTGCCGGGGCAGGACCTGTGATCCATTATGGGATGCTGTCTTTAACTTACCGGTTTCTGGCAGCAGTATCTCAGCCGGTATCGGATAAGCGGATGGTGGAATGTCTGTCTACCATGGGAGAAGGCTTTGAGATCCTGCTGAAAATCCTTTTTACAGCAGAGGTTCTTTGTATTCTGACTTTTCTGATCATTATGGCAGGAATACAGGGAGGCAGCGTATGAGAGAGGACATTTACCAGTGGATGAAAAGTCTTGCAGTTTTTTATCTGTTTTTTACAGCAGTTCTTCAGCTGGTTCCTGATCGTAAATATGAACGCTATGTGCGTTCGTTTATGGGACTTCTTCTGATTTACATGCTCTGCACGCCTGTGTTTGCTGTATTTGGAAAAAGCGGGCAGTTTCTGGAAGGCTTTGCAGATACCTTTTACCGGGAACAGAAAAGGATGGACAGGATGGAAGCAGAAGAGCTTCAGACTTTTTATCTGAAACAGGGGTATGAAAATGAGATTTCTTCTAAAATTGAAGAATTGTTAAAAGAATCAGGAATAAATCCTTCTGAGACTGCCGTACATATAGAAGGAGAGCGGATATCCGCAGTACTGACTGTGAAACAGGAGCTGACCCGGGAACAGGAAAGGGGGATTCGGGATGACCTCAGGAAGAGCTTCGGAATCGAAGAAAAGGACTGTAAGATCCTTACTGACAGAAATGACGGGGCAGCAGTGGATGGTTCTTCTGCTTCTGGGAATGCTTCTGACAGTAATCGCGCTTCCGGTATCAGACAGTAAGGAACAGACAGAGGAAAAGCAGGATCTTACGGAAAATACAGAAAGCTGTGAGGGGGACAGAACACTTCTGGAGGCAAAGCTGGAATCCATTCTGGAAAATACAGAAGGTGTGGGAAAGGTGCAGGTACTTCTGATGACCGGAGAGGGAAAACAGGGATTTTACGGAACGGAAAACACGGAAGTGACAGGTGTGCTGATTGCGGCAGAGGGGGCGGATAATTCTGTTACCGTGCAGAATATTCAGCAGGCTGTAATGGCATTATTTCAGATTGAAGCCCATAAAATAAAAATAATGAAAATGAAATGAGGAGAGTAAAGTGAAAAAAATCATGAAAAAGAATCAGGTGATCATCACCTCGCTGGCAATTCTGATCGCAGTAGCCGGATACCTGAATTTTGCGGATGTAGATCTGGGATTTAAGGATAAAGAGGCCAGTACAGACAGCAGCAGTATTCTGGAGGAGGTAGAGTATGATCTGACAGATGAAACAGCCCTTCTGGATGAGAACGGGGCAGATGGCCAGGGAGATCTTTCAACTACAGGAACTCCCGGAGAAGCCGTACTTACAGGAGCTTCTGATTTTGCAGCCCAGGCAAAGCTTTCCAGAGAGCAGGTGCGCTCTCAGAACAAGGCAGAGCTTCAGGAGATCATTGGAAATACCGATATCAGTGAGGAGAAAAAGCAGGAAGCCATCAATACCATGGTATCCATGACTGAGCTTGCGGAAAAAGAAGCGGCGGCAGAGCTTCTTCTGGAAGCAAAAGGATTTGAGAATGTGGTTGTGAATCTGACCGGGGAGACAGCGGATATTGTAGTGCCGGACAGCGCTCTGGAGGATGCGCAGAGGGCGCAGATCGAGGATATTGTAAAAAGAAAGACCGGCATCGCAGCAGAAAATATTGTGATCACACCTCTGAGTCAGAGCAGCGATGAAGCAGAAGCTGTCCCGGAAGGTGAAGAGGAGCTGGAGGAAACAAACGGAGAGGCTGAGGAGATCGGTGAAACAGAAGATTCAGGAGAAGCATCGGGATCCGGAGAGGATTATGAGGAGCAGGAAACCTCGGCAGAGGCTTCAGACGAGTATGTAATACAGACAGAAGGGATTTATGACTGACCGGTATCCGGATGAATAGAAAAAGGCGCCCCTCTTCCGGCAGGGAGAGGGGATTTTTCCTGTCCGATTGCTCTTGACAGTGCAGGCTTTTGTATACTAGAATGTGTGAGTATGTTATGAGTTTGTATGAATAGAAAACAGGAGGCTTAAACGTGTCCAAGTATGCGAAAGAGATAGAAAAGAGAAGAACCTTTGCCATTATTTCCCACCCGGATGCCGGTAAGACAACACTGACAGAAAAATTCCTTCTTTATGGAGGCGCCATCAATCTGGCAGGAAGCGTAAAGGGAAAGGCAACTGCCCGCCATGCGGTATCTGACTGGATGGAGATCGAGAAGGAGAGAGGTATTTCCGTAACCTCCTCTGTGCTTCAGTTCCATTATGACGGCTACTGTATCAATATTCTGGATACACCGGGACATCAGGATTTCTCGGAGGATACCTACCGTA
>ENA-ORTP01000020-ORTP01000020.1-human-gut-metagenome-genome-assembly--contig:-NODE-20-length-192352-cov-14.314638_pt1 | contig 192352 bp, 175 predicted proteins | sample MGYA00241913_ERZ509190 | MGnify/ENA primary metagenome ERZ509190 (study PRJEB26280, sample SAMEA2338839) | human gut metagenome | biome: human gut; feature: human-associated habitat; material...
AGTATAACACAAGCCACTACTCTTAGCTACCTTAACCCACCGTCTAAAGCCAGTGGGATTGCGGTAGCCTTTTTTCAAACTGCTCTTTAGAAACAAGTGCTTGATGGTTAGAGAGTTCCACCCGTTCCAGGGCACACTGCTTTTGTAAAGAGGGAGAACCAGGCCGCCGTTCCAATGTTATGGTTCCCGTGTAAATAGAATTGCGCGATACCCTCCGTACCCGCTTTGTCCAATCCAGAAGCGAGTCGGAAGCCTCCGCCTGTACTTTATCCCGGTATGCCCTCCGAATATCATCAGCAGGAAAATCAGCAAAAGACCGTGCCAGGATTGCCCGCAGGTTTTCCGCCGATTGTGGGCACTCATAGGCTCCATGAACGCCATATTTTTAACGGACAATTCCTCTGCTACATATTCCTGAATGGCTGAAATGCTAACCAGTGGGATAGCTTCCTCATAGGTCAATTCTATGCTCCAGCCTTTATGGCGTTCCATCACTTCTGTTACCAGTTCAGCCGGAGTATTCTGTATATATTCCTCTATCTTATAAAAGATAAATTTCACATTCTCAGCCGGTAGATCATCAACCACAAGTGAGTTTTTGTCATCCACTTTATAACCATATATCTATTCCTTTTGCACCTGCTCCATTCGGGTCTGTTTTTCTTTTAGCAGAGTTCTAAGCCTATCGGATATTTTACCGTCCGCTACCATATCCGCATATACTTTTTCTATTTCATCGTAAGATTTCATAGTCACACCTCACCTTTATTTTGATCTACTTTAAGAACATGGACGCGGCACCCGTTTAGAATGCCGCGCCCGGTCAGCTTTTTTGTATCAAATAGATTTCAGCATATGGTTAAAGTCCGCCACCCGTTCCGTCAGCCAGGAGGCCGCCAGCGGCAGTCCGTAGGGGCTTACCAGCCACGCCAGAACCAGGAAGCCGATAAATCCGTCCACCCGTCCGGCGAACAATACCACGATCCCCAGCAGGAACAACAGAAACGCGGCAATGCCGAACACCATGCCGGAAAACAGGCAGAAGAACCGGCAGAACGCTACCAGAAGCGTCAAAGCCAGGACAATGGGGAACAGCAAAATCTTTATTATAATTCTCATTCACGCAACCTCCTCTGCAAACTTGTTTACGGGTACACTATAACACATTAAAGCGATACAGTAAAGGCGGTTTTTATAAATTATCCAGCTTCCTCAGCAGGGTACTGACCGCGCCCCAAAGTTCCCCATTCATAGAACAAAATCTACCAATGGGAAATTACAATTTCGCCCGTTTTTTTAACATTTTTCATGTCAAATATTTTTATAAATGATATATGTATGAGTGAGTTTCCGTAGTAGTCGGCATTGTGGGAATGTGTATAACTGGCTGTCTTATGGAATTGTGGGTAACTCTGTTTGAAGGACGTGGGAAAGCTGCACTTTAGCTTTTCCACGTCCTGTGAATAGAATTATCCATGATTCCATAGCCTGTTATGCACATTTCCATAATGATTGTCTTTTGGTTTTTATCTTCTTTGGTTCGGAATAGTGCGGTGCTGGCGGTCTATCTCTTGTTTTCGGTTGCTTGCTTCTTTACCGTACATGAGCATTACTGCCGGGTACAAAGCGTTTCGGTGAATTAAAAAAATCAATCGGCAGCGTTTCTCAAAAGGTTTTGACTGCTCAGCTTCGTGATATGGAAGAAAACGGACTCGTTAATCGAAAAGTGTATGCTGAAGTTCCGCCGAGGGTAGAATACTCTCTGACAGAATTGGGACAAAGCTTGAAACCTATTCTCGACGCTATGTGGAGTTGGGGCGAAGATTATAAAGAAAAATGTAATAAATAACGAAAAGACCGTCAAATCTCAACATTCGAGACTTGACGGTCTTACATTTTGTGATTGTATTTAAGAAAATCGTTTTGGTGTTCCTGTTTGCGAAGTTGATAGCCCTGTGCAATCAGCGTATCCACTTTCAGAGCAATCAGGTTTATGTCGGAACTCATTGCCCGTGCAATCTGCTGAATGTCATAGCCGTTTTCAATGTATTCCAAAATGGTGTCGTCCGGTAGCGAAGCTTGAGAAGCGAAGATGTTTGCTTCATACTCCATACGGTTTTCTCTCATATCAAAGATGTTGAACTCTTTGAACCCGCCGACAGCAACAGCTTCTTGCCTGTGTAGAACATCGTGCCCGATTTCGTGCCATAGCACTATCTGTTCCACGACCGGGTGCATACCGTTTTTAAGGAAAACAAAGCGGTTCTTCAGAATAACCTTGTATGCTCCACGCTGCTTGTCAAAATTCCGGTAGATTATATTGATACCAAGCTCTTTTGCGACCTTGTATGGGTCACGAGTGCCACAGCGGTCGATGAGCTTGTTTACGATTTTCACAATCTCAGCCGTAGTGTAATACCCCAATCCGGCTCACCTCCCATATTATAGTATATCGGATATTTACCCTATAATAAATTATAAACTATTATGTGTCCCATATATTGGACTTAGTTCACTTCGAGGATTACTCGTCTTTGCGGTATTTCTTCGGGGTGTATTTTTTATTGTTTTTCTTAGCGATGAGATATGCTTCCTGAATGGCGTCTACCATTTCACGCATATCCTCGTCAGCCATTTCGCCGCCGGCAAACAGACCGGTGACTTCTGCAAGCAATTCCTGAGCCTGTTTTGCTCCTCTGCGTCCGTATTTATCCTCTACATCGGCGATGAAAGCGTCATCCTCAGACAGCAGATAATTCACATTTACATTTAATGCTTCTGCCAGCTTCTTGTATCTTTCCATTCCTCTCGGACGGGATTTATCATTTTCATAAGAACCAATTATGCGTCGGGTTACGCCGATTTTAGCTGCCAACTCATCTTGACTCATACCAAGCTTTGTTCTTTCAGCCCTGACTTTTTCACCGAATGTCATTGTGATTTCACTCCTTAAAAGAATATTTACAGTTGAACTACCCATTTGCTCTTGACAAGTACAGTTGAAGTGTATATAATATGAATTGGGAAGTTGAACTACACATAGTGTACACCAAACTACCCAAAATGTCAAGGGGGTTCAAAAAATGTTACGAAGCATACTTCATTGTGATATGAATAACTTCTATGCCAGCGTCGAATGTATGCTCGACCCCGCATTGAAAAAATATCCGATTGCTGTTTGCGGCTCTGTGGAGGAGCGACACGGTATTGTGCTTGCAAAGAACTACAAAGCAAAGGCTTTTGATGTGAAAACCGGGGACGCAGTATGGCAGGCTAAACAGAAGTGCAAGGACTTGGTTGTAGTACCGCCCCATTATGAGGAGTATATCAAATACTCAAAGCTTGCGAGAAGCGTGTATGAGCGATATACCGACCAAGTTGAACCGTATGGTATGGACGAGTGTTGGTTGGATATTAGCGGGACGGAAAGCCTTTTCGGTTCGCCGGAAAAGGTGGCAAATGAAATTCGTGAAACAATGAAGTTTGAACTCGGATTGACGATTTCTGTGGGTGTTTCCTTTAATAAGATATTTGCGAAGCTCGGCTCGGATATGAAGAAACCGGACGCAGTAACCGTAATACCAAAGGACACATTCAAAGAAAAGATTTGGGGACTTCCTGCCGCTGACCTGCTCGGTGTAGGACGGGCAACCCAGCGAGTGCTTGACAGCTATTGTATTCGTACCATCGGGGATTTAGCGAATACCGACCCTGAGTTCTTACGCAGAAGATTAGGAAAGAACGGAGTAGTTTTATGGAACTATGCCAACGGCAACGACCTTTCCCTTGTTGCCAAGAAAGACTTCGTTTCCCCTATAAAAAGTGTAGGACACGGTATAACTACAGTAGCAGATTTAGAGAAACCGGAGCAGGTGTGGCCCGTGTTTCTCGAATTAACCCAAGACATCGGACACAAGCTCCGTGTTCACGGACTGAGTGCAGAAGGTGTCGCAATACATATTAGAGACAACACGCTCAATACAAGGCAATGGCAGACGAAGATTGCACTTCCTACACAGTCTCCGATGATTATTGCAAAGACCGCTTTTCAGTTGTTTGAAAAAAGATATGGGTGGAATAACCCTATCCGTTCTGTGACGGTACAAGCCATAAATCTTGTTCCACAAGACACGCCCCGTCAAATTGATATGTTTATGGACGCTGCCAAACAGGACAAATTGGAGCGAATGGAAAAGTGTGTTGAAGAAATCAGACGGCGTTTCGGAAAGGACAGCATAAGGAATGGGGTTCTGTGTCAGAACTTGCGGCTACCACCGGAAAAAGCCGAGATCACTATGCCGACAGGTATGGTTGGTTAAGGAGGTCTAAATGTGATTGACGAAAAAGAGGTTACGGCTTATGTTACGATACCCGACTGTTTTTTGCAGGGGTGCAGCGAAGATATTGTTATCTTCCGTGCGGACGGCGGAAACCATTTTACCGACTACGGTATATATGAGGGAATGTTTCTTTTCTTTGACCGGAAAAAACGCTTTAAGAAAGGAAGGCTTTCCTGTTACATCAATACTGCCGGAAGTGACCGACCCAAGTACAGGGTGTCGGATAAGAACATCGACGGATACAAGCACTTGGGAAGATTAGTTTTGACTTTGAGAAATTACGAGGTATAAAAATGGAATCCGAAAGAAGAAAAGTTTATGTTGAAGTAAATGTAACACACAGACCTGATGGAACGGCTCGTCCGAACTTCATCAAGTTTGAGAATGACGAAAAATATGAGATAGACCGTGTAATTCAGAAATGCCGTGCGGCTTCCACCAAAGTCGGAGGAACCGGTATCCGCTACACGGTACAGATTTGCGGCAAGCCCACATTTCTGTTCGACGAAGAAAACGGAAAGTGGTTTGTAGAAGCAAAATCCTAATGGTAGGAGGTTTTGTAACTTGAAACATTTATCGAGATTTGACATCGAAGCGATTGCCGACAAGTATGTTCAGGCATATATGGCACTTCCCGATGTCCGCAACACACAAATATACAGAATTGACCCGGAGCTTCTCTTGGAGAAGGTTCTCGGATTGAATGTCGAATACCAGCACCTATCCTATGACGGTAGTATTCTCGGAATGACCTCATTTACGGAAATGGGTGTTCAGGTATTTGAAGATGATGATAACGAAGCCTTTTTCTTTTTGGACGGGAAAACCGTTCTCGTGGAAAAGGACTTGAACTTTGACAGCAAGCTGAAAGGCAGAAAGAATTTCACCTTAATGCACGAGGGCAGCCATCAGATATTCAAGATGTTGTTCCCGAATGATTACGGCGTGACACAGAAATCTGCCGGAGTACATTATTACAAGGCAAATTCCGAGAGGAATAAGCCTATATCCGATTGGGAGGAATGGCAGGCAAATACGCTTGGAGCAGCTATCCTTCTTCCCGAAAACCTTATAAAGCAGGGAATGTATCTGTTCAGTCTTGGAGAAAAGATTGAGTGTCTAAACAAGATATACTTTCCGGGCGTATATAAAAGGTTTGACGCACTTGCCGATTTTTTAGGGTGTTCAAAAAAAGCACTTGCCATACGAATGAAACAGCTCGGACTACTGAAAAAGGAGTATCTTGATAATCCTTTTGATTTGGTTACGGTTTATCCGGAGGTGAGCGAGCTATGAAATCGTTGGAACAAAAGATAATCGTAAGGTGCAAAAACTGTGGCTGGCGTATTTTTGACAAGGTAACAATGACAACAGGTGTTATTGAACTGAAATGTCCGAACTGCCACAGAGTAGTAGAGGTTGACCTGTCCCTCCGCAAGGGAACGGTCAAGTACAGATTAACAAGAAGTAATAACAGAGCGAACAATTAAATATCGGGCAGATGTACCGAGCCACGAGTCCTTGAGCGAAAGCTCCTGAGTCATCAAATTGCCGGACGCTGAGAATTAAGGGATAGAAATATCCTAATGTTCTTGGTGTCCGGCTTTTTTTGTAGCTCCCGAAAGGAGCAAGACCGTGACATATAAGTGGCTGGCATATATCGCCAAGTATCCGTAATCTCCGAATTTTTGATTTCAACCAAATTCAAAAATTCAAATTTAAGGAGATTACGACAATGACAAAACTTACATTAGAACAACAGGAATTATTATTTGCGAACGACTGCAAGCTCATCAATCTTCGGTATGAATATCACGGTTACACCGGCTCGGAGAAATGGGCGATTGTAACAGAACTGGCGGAAGAAGAATTGTGGGTTAAATACCCTGATGTTATCCGTCGGTACACTCCGTTCATTCTGCTTTCTATGGCTCAGGGCGAAGTGATTGACGAGTCATACAGAAACAACGATAAGTACGAAAAGCGAGCAAAAAGAACAATCGATGTGTACGGATATGAAGATGACATTTCTGAACAGTTCCACCGGGAACTGATTACTCCGTTTGTTGACCCGTTTGAGCAAGCGGAAGAAGAACGGATTGAGGAAGAAAAGGAACAGCTTCGCCAGTTAGAAATTGCAAAAGTCAGAAAGGTCTTGGAAATGCTGAAACCTGTTCAGAGAGAACGACTGATAAAAGCGATTTTGTTAGGTATGAGTTCAAGAAAAATTGCAAAGGAAGAAGGAGTATATTACAGCGTTGTAGATAAGTCGATTGCTGCCGCAAGAAAAAATTTCAAGAAATTTTATGAAAACCTCTGATTTTGGGTGTGCATTTTGACCCCCTTTGTCCAAATGAGTGAAGGGGTTATTTCAAATCCGGATACGAAATGCACTTTCAAGACTAAATGAACAGAGAGGTTATACATATATGCAGAGAAATGAAATTCAGCGTGGAGATTTATTCTACTACGATTTTGGAAAAAGAGAGGGGTCTGTCCAGTCGGGAGAGAGACCTGTAATGGTAATTCAGGCGGACAACTTTAATGCAAATGCTCCGACAATTATTGTTGCGGCTGTTACGGCTGTGATGAAAAAGAAGTATCTTCCTTCACACATCATTTTGGGTGAGGACTTCGGTCTGAAGAAGCCGTCAATGGTTCTTCTTGAACAGATACAGACTGTTAATAAGGACGAACTGACAGACTACATTGGCTCGGTAAACGATGAAAGGCTTTGGAAGCATATTAACGCAGCTCTTAAAAAGACTTTCGGTTTATGGATTTACAACACAGACAGAAATGGAGATGTTCGCTGCTTATGTCCCAAGTGCCTGAGCGACTATATCCACGACCCAAACTATGTTGTCAGGCGTCTTGACCCTTTTGCGAAAAGCAAAGACAACTGCGATAAGTGCAATAACAGCGGTTGGGATTATATCGTTTATGACAAACGCACCTCGGTCAAAGGAAAGGGGTGTAAAAATGCCTGAAAGAAAAGATAAGGAGAAATACAATATTCCTTTATGGCATAAGCCCAATCTTTCCATTGAAGAAGCAGTTGCTTATTCCGGCATTGGTAGAGATAAACTTTATGAATTGACGAATCCGGAGGATTGTCCCTTTGTTTTATGGATAGGTAACAGGAGAATGATTAAGCGTAAAAAATTCGATGAATATATCGAAAGGCAGTATTCCATTTAACCAAATTGTCAAGTGTGCGATGAGCCAATTCGCATCATTGGCTCATCAATCATTTTTATGTATCCTTGAGACATCAAAATCAAGGAGGAAAATCAAATGTCAGACAATCGAAAGAATAGTAAAAAGGACGAAGTGCCTATTTGGTTCAAACCAACTTTGAGCATTGAAGAAACTTCTCGATATTCAGGTATCGGTATGAGTAAATTATACGAACTGACTAATCCGGAAGATTGTCCTTTTGTGCTGTGGATTGGAACAAGAAGAATGATAAAAAGAAGAAAGTTTGATGAGTATATTGAAAGAGTGTACTCAATATGAGGGAGGAATCACAAATGGATAGCGAGGTTAATTGCCAAAGAGAATGGTTCAAGAGCCGAGGTTCCGATGTCCCTTTATGGAATAGGCAAAACCTATCTATTGAAGAAACGGCAGCCTATACGGGCATTGGTAGAGACACGATATACAAGCTCATAAAGCAAGACAATTGCAATTTTACTTTGCGTGTAGGGAAAAGAACTATGATAAAACGAAAGCGTTTTGAGGAGTACCTTGAAAAGCTATATTCGATATAAGGTGGTGAGAGTGTGCTGAAAGTAAGCAGTCCTGAAATATTGGAATATAGGAAGGCGATTGAGGAAAGAAAGCTGGATTTACCGATATGGGAACGCAAGGTTATCACTTGTGAAGAAGCAGCCGCTTATTCCGGTATTGGGATTAAAAGACTTAGAAAAATGGCATTGGCGAAAGGTTGTAATTTTTCAATCTCAAATGGAACACAGATTTTGATAAATCGTGAGAAGTTTGACAAGTATATGGACAAAATAGAAAAGGTTTAGGAGGAAAAGATTATGGCAAAGGCAAAAAGACGAGATAAATCAAGAGTAGTTCTTCGCACAGGAGAATCACAGCGAGCAGACGGTACATATCATTATTGTTGGACAGACGCCAACCGAAAAAGGCGTTATGTGTATGCCAAGACTCTTGACGAACTTCGATACAAAGAAGAGCAAATAGAAAAGGACAAGAAAGATGGCATAAAAGCGGAAGCTCGATATACTACCCTCAATGATATATATGAGCTTTGGAAAGATTTGAAGCGTGGTCTAAAAAACAACACTTTTGAAAACTACAAATATATGTATGAGACATTTGTCCGCCAACAGATTGGCTCAAAGACCGTTTCTTCTTTGAAAAAATCGGATATTAAGAGGTTTTACAACTACCTTGCAGATGAACGCCATTTGAAACCGGCGACTATTGATAATATCCATACGGTTCTTCATCAGATTTTGGATATGGCGGTTGATGATGATTATCTCAGAAACAACCCTTCCAATAATGTGCTGAAAGAGTTAAAGCAGTCCCATTGTTTTCAAACTGAGAAACGCAGAGCCTTAACGAGACCGGAACAGGAACTGCTCCTGAGTTATCTGAAGAATACACCGTCTGCAAGTTTGTGGTATCCTATTTTTGCAGTGTTGATTGGAACAGGGCTTCGTGTTGGAGAAGCGACGGGTCTAAGATGGTGCGACATTGATTTGGAAGAAGGTATCATTGATGTGAACCACACGCTGGTTTACTATGACCACCGTACCGAGGGAAGTAAGCGTGGTTGCTATTTTAACATCAATACTACGAAAACTCCGGCTGGCAAACGCCAAGTTCCGATGTTGGATTTCGTCAAAGAAGCATTCCTTATGGAAAAGGAAAGACAGGAGTTGCTTGATATTCATTGCGAAGCTGTTGTGGACGGATATACTGATTTTATCTTTCTTAACCGTTTTGGACAGCCGCAACATCAAGCAACCCTTAACAAAGCAATACGTCGTATTATCCGTGACTGCAATGATGAACAGCTCCTGAAAGATGAAAATGCAAAGATTTTGCTACCGCATTTTAGCTGCCATTCATTAAGGCATACATTCACGACAAGAATGTGTGAGGCAGGGGTTAATGTCAAAGTCATTCAGGATACGCTTGGTCACAAAGATATTTCTACTACCCTTAACATTTATACCGATGTAACGAAGGAGTTAAGGAGGTCTGAATTTGAAGGTCTTGACTCGTACTTCAAAAATGAGTATAATAAAGCGGCAAACATTTGACGTAGTTTTATTGTTGGCGACGAAAAGATACTTACACCATTTACACCAAATACAACATCAAATAGCACGTATAGGGCAGTAAAGAAAGGGTGTATCAAACACAATAGGGCAGCAAATCATTTGGGGTAGTACAATGAATACCACTTTAGTAACCCAATAACCGAGATGTCTTTTCCGTTCCGACCATGAAGAGTCTGGATGCAAAGAAGAATGATAATAAGGCAGCGAAAGCTGCTGCAGCACCGGCAGCAAGTGTGTCCGCAGCAAGCGCACAGCTTGACCTTTCCAAGGTAAAGATTGAGCCGCTGTTTGAAGATTTCGTGGACTTTGATACTTTTGCAAAGTCTGATTTCAGAGTGGTTAAGATTGAAGCCTGCGAGGCAGTGCCCAAGTCCAAGAAGCTTCTGAAATTCACACTGAATGACGGAACAGACAAGAAGCGCACCATTTTAAGCGGAATTCACGAGTACTACGAGCCGGAAGAGCTGGTTGGCAAGACCTGTGTGGCTATTACAAACCTGCCTACCAGAATGATGATGGGTATTCCGTCTGAGGGTATGCTGATCAGTGCAGTGTATGAGTATGACGGACGGGAAGGCCTGAATCTTCTGATGCTGGATGACGTGATTCCGGCAGGAGCAAAGCTGTACTAAGAGACAAGAAAATTCATATAAAAGGACATTTTCCAATAAAACGGAGAGTGTCCTTTTTTGATTGTTCTCAAGAACAGGGATAAACTTATTTTTGAAGCTGCTGCAAAAATTTGCTGTAAGCATCGAAGGGCAGCTTAATCATAATCGGGAAAACGACATTGGGGGCTTTGGAAATGTATATAGAAGTTACAGTTTGAAAGCAGCTGTCAACCTGCGAAGCAAGTCAAAAATGCTCCGCGAGGATCGACGTGCGGAAAAAGAGCGCTTACTGCAGAAATGGTCTGCCGCAGGCGGAGAAGTTCGCAGGCAGTTCCATTCTTATTCAAAAATAGAACCGGAAATCTCCAGCGGATGCCGGTCGATAAAGTCAAAGGCATCCCGTATATTTTCCTGAATGGTCAGTTCATCCAGCTTGCACAAAATCCCGATAAGATAAATGTGGTAATAGCAAAACTGACGCAGAGTCATAATGCCGGGATTTTCCTGGTAGGTCTGAAACAGTCTGGAACGGGCGGCCATGTCGATGCGGGCCTTCATCTGGAGATCCGCCAGATCATAGGATTTGTGGAAATCCTTTTCGATATCCTCATAAATGCCGGATACTATCGGCAGCTTATGCTCCTGCCATTGCTGCTGCTGATCCTTGTGGTAAAATAATTCGATATTTCTCGGTGTACTCATGATTTTTTCATAGGCATAAGTATAGATAACGCAGTGACGCCAGTAGCGGTTTTTGTATTCCTCCGGAAAAGAATCGATGTATTCCTTGATGCGAGAAAAAAGGTCATCAATAAAAATCTCCATAATCATAAATTTGTTTTTAAAATGATAGGTGATCGATCCCTTTGCAATATGCAGTTCATCTGCAACCTTTTGAAATGTGGTACCGTTGTATCCGTACTGGAGAAACATACGTCCGGTTACTTCTAAAATAGAGTCTTTCAGGTTTTTATTTTCTGTATCGTGTTCTTTCATAATCTCCCTCTTTTATGGAAAATGAGTTTGTATTTAATATTCAGATCCTAAACAATCCCTTAAAGTATACCATGTTCTGGTGTTTGGCGGAATAAAAAAAATAATTTTTATGCTATACAAATATATATTTGTACAATAGAAATAAAGGCAAAAAACGGGCAATTAATTACAAAAAGCGATATAAAATAAAATTAATAACGAATAAATAGGAAGATTGTTGAAAAAATATGTTGACTATACACAAAATATGGGGTAAAATTCATACTGTACAAAACGCGTTTGTACAGTATGAGCTCAGCTGATTTATTTTTTTTAAAAAACTATGTTAAAAAATGAACGAAAAAAAGATAAGGAGAAGGAGATGGTATGAGTACAGATATGAAAACATCAAATAAATACATGTCTCTGGCTGCGATTACGTTAGCGTTTTCATTTACATTTTTAAGCAGATATATCTGGAGTCCGCTTATGGCAGATGTTTCGGGGGAGTTTGGAATTAATGCCACCCAGGCGGGACTTTATATGTCTGCGTTTTTTGCCGGTTATCTGGTCACCCAGATTCCGGGCGGAATTATGGCAGATCGGTATCAGCCTAAGTATATTCTGATTGCCTGTACGGTACTGGGCGGCGCTATGACTGCATTGATGTCAAGAATTACCAGCTATGAAATGGGACTGGTGATCCGTGTGATTACCGGTATCAGCAGCGGCTGCGTTATGGCACAGTGTTCGAAAGTGGTTGCACTTACCTTTGCTCCGCAGGAGCGCGCGTCAGCAATGGGAGTTGTACTGGCATCTCCGCCTTTCGGCATTACACTGGCACAGTCTCTGGGAGCTCCTTTAAACCAGGCTTTCGGATGGAGAACCACCTTCGTGATTGTAGGTGCTGTGGCAGTTGGCGTTGTTGCTTTACTGGCATTATTTGTAAAGCCTGTTGAAAAGAGTGTTCCTGCAGAAAAAACAGCAGGAGCAGCAGGAAAAGCTGTGGCTCAGACTGCAGCAGCAAAGCCCCAGGCACAGGCAGGAATGCTGGAGGGCCTGGTCGGATTCTTTACGAACAAACAGCAGCTGCTGTTAGGTATCAGCGGTTTTATGTTTATGTTTGTTAGTGTAGGTTTTGCCACCTGGACAAACAAGTACGCTCAGAGTCTGGGCTGTACTCCGGTACAGGGCGGCATGATTATTACCTGCTACAGCATTGCCGGAATTATTGCATCCTGTCTGTCAGGAGGTCTTGCAAAGAAGATACATATGAGTCATCGGAACTTCCTGATGCTGACCTTAACCGGTATGGGTGTAATGACAATTCTCTTCTCTATGCAGAGATCGTACATGGGATTACTTCTTGTGGGAATTATCTACGGCGCAGTTTCTTACCTGCCGTCAACCCATTACACCACCTCTGCAATGATGCTGGCAGGAGAGCGTTTTACAGCAACGGCTGCTTCTACTCAGAACCTGCTGTTCCAGATGGCAAGTCTGATTATGCCGATTGTGGTAGGACGTGTAATTGATGCAACAGGAAACTATTCTCTGATTTGGTATATTTTCCTGGGATGTTCCGTTATTGCTGTATTATTCAGCTTCCTTGTGAAGAACGATGAGCAGCCGTAAACATAACATCTCGTGAAAACCTGAACCAGTGAATGGCAAATTTGTCTAAGCTTAGGAAAGGAATGAGGGACAAGATGAAAGAAATTATTCAAAAAATCATTACTTTGAAAGTGAATGGAACCGAGTACGACGTTAAAGTCGGCACCGGAAGAGATGATATGCCGGAGAGCGAGACCCTGGCTCATACATTAAGAGATCGCCTGGGACTGACCGGATTAAAAATCGGATGCGATCAGGGTGCGTGTGGATGCTGTACCGTTATTATGGACGGAAAAGCAGTTACCTCCTGCCTGACCCTGACCATGGATTGTGACGGCGCAGAGATTACTACGATTGAAGGACTGGCTGATCGTGCAACCGGAGAGCTGGACGGACTTCAGCAGGCTTTCCTGGATAACTGCGGTTATCAGTGCGGCTTCTGTATCCCCGGCGTTATCATGACTGCAAAAGCACTTTTAAATGAGAATCCGGAGCCTACAGAGGAAGAAGTAAGAGAAGCTCTGTCTGGAAACTACTGTCGCTGCGGCACTCATTATACTGCTGTTGAGTCCATTATGGCTTATGTGGAAAGCAATAAGAATAAGAAGGAGGAGCAGGGATGAAAGAGTTAAAATACGTAGGCAAGGAAACAGTTCGTCTGTTAGGTCCGCAGATCGTAACAGGAAAAGCAAAATATACTGGTGACTTCAAGCTGCCGGGTATGCAGTACGGAAAAATTTTGAGAAGTCCCCATCCATATGCAAAAATTCTTTCCATTGATGTGGAAAAGGCAAAAGCATATCCGGGAGTATCTGCAGTTGTAACATGGAAGGATGTTGACAGAAACATCTATATTACCAATGGATTTACACCGCCGAAGCATCATCATATTATGGACGAGTATGTGCGCTTTATTGGAGATGCGGTTGCTCTGATTGTAGCAGAGACAGAGGATATTGCTCTGGAGGCAATGAAGCTGATTGATGTAAAATATGAGGTTCTGAAGCCGGTATTTACCATTGAAGAGGCTATGGCCCCGGATGCTCCTCAGCTGTATCCGGAGTTCCCGGGAAACATTGCTCCCCATAAAAACAACCTGAACTTTGAGGTTGGTGATTTGGAAAAAGGCTTTGAAGAGTCTGATATTATTGTAGAAGTAGATTCTTCAATTGACAGCGGTCAGAACGCACTTCCCGTAGAGGCACCGGTTACCATTTGCTGGTATGAAAATGATACCTACAACTTTATCGCTTCTGCAGCAGCTCCGGCATACTGCCACCAGAACGTAGCTTCTTCCCTGAACGTTCCTTACGAGCAGGTTCGTCTGACTGCACCGGCAGTAGGCGGAAGCTTTGGTTCTAAACTGTACAGCGGTAATGTACAGCCTCTGGTATTTACAGCAATCATGGCCAAGGCAGCAAGATGTCCGGTTATGTTTAACTATACCAAGGAAGAGCATTTTGCAATTCATCAGAACCGTATGGTAACAAAGGCTCATATTAAGTTCGGTATGAAGAAGGACGGTCTGGCAAGCGCGATTGAGATGAGCCAGATTGCCGATGCAGGCGTATGTGCTTCTACCCAGGAGTTCATGCTGGCAGTAGGAACCAACACGCTTCCGATTCTGTGTAAGACAGACAATAAGAAATACGATGGAGAGGTAGTAGTAACCAACCACATGCCGTCCGGATCCTTCCGCGGATATGGATACATGGAGTCTACTGCTTTAGTCAGCCAGGCAATTATGGAGGCCTGCGAAAAGCTGAACATTGATCCGGTTGACTATCTGGTAAAGAATGCCATGAAGAAGGGCGATCGCTATCACAATGCCAATGCAGAGCCCCATCCGTGGCAGGAAAATAAAACAGCAGACTGGAGCGATCTGGTTGTTAAGACAGCAGAAGCCTTCCGCTGGAAAGATCGTTTCAAAGGCTGGGGTGTGCCGACCTGGGTATCTGAGGATGGAAAACGTGTACGCGGACTGGGCGTAGGCGCTGCCGGACATTCTGATACAGGCGGTAAGCCTTCCAATGCAAACGTAACTCTGACCGGTCTGGGCGCTGTTTATCTGTCTACCTGTATGGCTGAGTTCGGCGCAGGTACCAGAGACGTTATGTTAAAGGTTGTGGCAGAGGAGCTGGATATGCCGTTAGAGTCTATCCGCGTTTCTGATTCCGATACAGGAATGACACCTCCGGACTTTGGTTCTACCGGTTCCCGTTCCACTTACTGCGGCGGTATTGTAGCAAAGAGAGCATGTGAGGATGTGAAGAAGAAACTGTATCATCTTGCACATGAAAAATATGGTGTTCCGGAAGATGATCTGGAATTTAAGGGCGGCTGTGTTGTCCGTATTTCCAATCCGGAAGAGAAATATATGCTGTTCCCGCATCTGATGGGCAAGGTTGACAGCGTTACAGGATGCGGTCACTTTGACGGCGTTCACAACAGTACGATTTTCCATCTGCAGTTCGTGGAAGTGGAAGTGGATCTGGAAATGGGAACCTTTGAAATTGTTGACCATTTTGGCGGTTCTGACGCCGGCGTTATTGTAAACCCGCTGCCGGTTCGCAACCAGATGCAGTCCTTCTTTGCCGGAATTGATATTGCCTGCATGGAAGAAACCGTATGGGATCCGAACGATTACAGAGTTCTGAATCCGAGCAACATTGATTACAAGACAAGAACCTTCAATGATGCAGTGCCTCATGATCACCTTGTTCTGGAGTCTATGAAGAATGTTGATAACGATTACCCATTCGGCGCAGTTGGTGTAGGTGAGCCTCTGCTGGCTCCGGGCGGTCCTGCCATCCGTATGGCAATCTACAATGCCTGCGGAATTAAACTGAATTCCTATCCCTACTCACCAGCGAAGATTTTGAAAGCTTTGAAGGAAAAGGAGGCAAACTAATGAAAAATTTTACATATGTCAATCCATCTTCTGTTGAGGAAGCATCTGAACTTCTGAAACAGCCCGGCACTGTAGTTATGGGCGGAGGAACGGATCTTCTGGGTGTATTAAAGGACGGCCTGCTTCCGGAGTATCCGGAAAAGGTTGTAAGCTTAAAGAAGCTTCCGGGAATGGATCAGATCAGAGAAGAAGAAGACGGTCTTCACATTGGAGCAGAGGCAACTCTGCGTCAGATAGCAGATTCCGCAGTTGTAAAGGGCGGCTGGAATGCTCTGGCTGATGCTGCAAGAAGCGTTGCAACACCGAATATCCGCAATACTGCAACTATCGCAGGAAACCTGTGTCAGGATATTCGCTGCTGGTATTACCGTTATCCGGATATCCTGGGCGGAAAGATTAACTGTGCAAGAAAAACAGGACATCTTTGCTCTGCAATGATGGGAGAAAACCGTTATCATTCTATTTTTGGCGCAGCAAAGGTATGTGAGACACCGTGTACCGGAAACTGCCCGGCTCATACTGATATTTCTGCTTATATGGAAATGGTGCGCGCCGGCCAGTACGATGATGCAGCCAAGGTTATTCTGGAAGTGAACCCCATGCCGGCAATTACCAGCCGTGTCTGCGCTCACTTCTGTATGGAGGGCTGCAACAGAAATACTTATGACGAGAGCCTGAACGTAGGCGGCATTGAGCGTTTCCTGGGCGATATGGTTCTGGAGCGTCATGAGGAATTCATGAAAGGACCGGAGGCTGAAAACGGAAAGAGAATTTCCATCGTTGGTTCCGGCCCTGCAGGTCTGACTGCAGCTTATTATCTGCGCCAGAGCGGCTTTGCAGTAACGGTTTACGAGAAGCAGAAGGAAGCCGGCGGATGCTTATCCTACGCAATTCCGGCATATCGTCTGCCGAAGGAAATTGTTAGAAAATTCGTTTCTGTTCTGGAAGGAATCGGCGTTGAGTTCCATTGCGGCTGCCAGGTAGGAACGGATATTTCTCTGGATGAGATCTACAAAAACAGCGACAGCGTAATGTTGGATACAGGTACATGGAAACGTCCGCTGATCGGTCTGTCCGGCGAGGAGCTGACCAGATTCGGTCTGGAATTCCTGATTGATGTAAATAACTACATTTTAGAGAGACCGGGCTCTGACGTGGTTGTTGTCGGCGGCGGAAACGTTGCAATGGACGTTGCAATTACTGCGAAGAGACTGGGCGCTCCCAATGTAAGAATGGTTTGCCTTGAGCAGAGAGACGGAATGCCGGCTAACGAGGAAGAAGTAACAAGAGCGCTGGAAGAGGGCGTAGAGATTATCAACGGCTGGGGTCCGAAGGAAGTTCTTCACAAGGACGGCAAGGTCAGCGGAATCGTATTTAAAAACTGCCCGAAGGTTCTGGATGAAACAGGAAGATTCAATCCGGTATACGATGAGAACAACCTGATGACTCTGGATGCAGATATTATCATGATGGCAATCGGTCAGAAGGCAGATCTTGATTTCCTGGACGGCGCATATGCAGTTGAGACTGAAAGAGGCAGAATTAAGGCTCTTGACGGAAATCAGACCAGCGTAGCAGGCATTTTCGCCGGCGGTGATGTAACCACAGGACCGGCAACAGTTATTAAGGCTATTGCAGCAGGTAAAGAAACTGCAGTTGCAATCAGAAAATACTGTGGCACGAGCGAGCTGGAAGTAGAGAAGACAGCAGCAAAACGTCTGAAAGAAAAACTGGTTTCCTTCAGTACAGAATGCCGCAGCAGCCATGAGTCTGCAAAGGCTCCTCTCCTTGCTGTAGAAGACAGAGCAATGGATAAGGAGGATCTTGGCGGACTGGCTGAGGCAGTAGTGAAGAAAGAGGCTTCCAGATGCTTTAACTGCGGATGCCTTGCGGTAAATCCCAGTGATGTGGCAAATATGCTGTACGCATATGATGCAAAGATTAAAACAAACATGAGAGGGCTGGATGCAGAAACCTTCTTTGCCGGCTCTACCAGAGTGAAGGATACGCTGAAACCGGGTGAGATTGTAACGGAGATTATTGTTCCGAAGCAGGCGGCCGGAACAAAAGCTGAATACGATAAGTACCGCATCAGAAAAGCCATCGACTTTGCTGTTCTTGCAGTAGCAGGAACCTGTCTTGCAGAAGACGGTGTTGTAAAGGACATCAGCATGGTACTGGGCGCTGCAGCTCCGATTCCCATGAAGCTGAGAGAAGCAGAGCAGTATCTGATTGGAAAGAAACTGACAGAAGAGACAGCAGCAGAGGCAGCAGAAATCGCTTTGAAGGATGCGATTCCGCTGGAGATGAATGCCTATAAGATCGAAATGGCAAAGGTCATGATTCGGAGATTCTTAGGCTTCTAATATCTATAAGAAAGACAGTATGGTTTCAGGCGGCGGTTTTTCACTGCCGCCTGAAGTATGAAAAACAGGGTAATCGTAGGTAACAGTTCAGCAGTGTACAGGAGACAAGAAAGGCAGGAAAAGCATGGACAGAGAAAAAATTCTGGCTTACAGTGAGAGAACAGAGAATCTGGGAGAGCCGGAGGTATTTTTAGGAACCGGAGAAGTAAAGGAACCGGGATGCGGTGATCAGCTGAATATGTATATCAATACAAAGCGGGAAATTATTACAGAATTTCACTATACCGTTACAGATTCTGCATGTCCTCCGCTGAAAGCCTGTGCGGCAAGAGTTGCAGAAGCGGCACTGGGAAAACCGGTGATGGAAGCATATCTGATTCGGGCAGAGGATCTGTCTGAGTTTTTTGGCGGACTGGAAAAGGAAAGCATTCACTGTGCCCAGATGGCAGAGATTGGACTGAAAAAAACACTGCAGGATTATGCGGTGAAGAGGGCAGAACGGGTAAAACAGATGATGGAAGAAGCAAAAGCCCAGGGTACTGTATCAGAGTAGAGGAGGTAGAGAATCCATGGAACAGGTAGGCGCAGTAATTGCAGCAGCAGGACTGTCCTCCCGTATGGGGGATTTTAAACCATTGCTTCCATTTGGAAAAGCATGTATTGCTCACCATCTGGTAGAAATGTTAAAGCAGGCAGGAGTGGCTCCCGTTGTTATGGTGACGGGATACCGGGGAGAGGAGCTGGAGGAGTCCCTGAAGGATTCCGGAATTCTGTTTGTAAGAAACCGAAACTATACCTCAACGGAAATGCTTGATTCCGTGAAATTAGGATTTTCTGCAATTCGTGGAAAGTGTGATGCAGCACTGGTGATGCCGGTGGATGTTCCTGCGGTTACAGGAAAGACAGTCAGCAGGATTGTGGCGGCACAGGGGGCTATTGTGCGTACCAGGTGCGGAAGCAGGAGAGGACATCCGGTGAAGCTGAATGCGGACATGATGGATGCAGTTCTGGCATATCAGGGCGAATGCGGGCTGAAGGGCTTTTTAAATGCAAGAGAAGATCAGATTCTGGACGTGGAGGTTTCTGACGAGGGAAGCTTCCTGGATGCCGATACAAAGGAAGAATACGGTCGTCTTCTGCAGCTGGAGGGAAGCCGCGGGCAGGGATATCCGGACGGGGAAGCGCTTCGCTGGCTGCTTGAGATCAGTAAAATGCCGGAACATCTTCGCAGACACAGCGAGGCCGTAAGCCGCAAGGCGTTGTCTATGGCAGTAGAGCTGCAAAGCACAGGACGGCTTCTGGATCTGAATCTGATTCGTTCCGCAGCGCTTTTGCATGATATTGGCAAGGGACAGCCGGATCACGCGGCAGTCGGAGCACGTTTTCTCCAGGAAAACGGCTACGGACGGGCGGCAGAAATTGTCAGACAGCATCACAGACTGGATCAGATACCAAAACAGGCAGATGAAACTCTGATTGTGTATCTGGCAGATAAAATGATTCAGGGAGACAGAGAGGTTTCCATTGAAGAACGTTTTGAAGGAAGCAGACAAAAATGCCGGTACAGCAGAGAAGCTATGGAAAATCATCAGGAAAAGTATCTGCAGGCGCAGAAGGCCTGGAGAATATGGGAAGAAAGCTTTGTTTCATAGAGACAGGGAAGATGAGATTTCTGCCGGACAACAGGAGGCATTTGTGACAGAAAGAAAAGAGAAGGTCATACAAACACGGAAAAATGATTCTGCGTCTGTATGGCCTTCTTTGTTATGCAAGCTGCAGGATATTGATCAGAATAATCCAGGATAATCCATAGTAGGAAATAACAGCAACCAGATCGTTTACCGTTGTAATCAGCGGACCGGATGCAACTGCAGGATCCACGCCGATTCTCTGGAAGAAAATCGGAATAATCGTTCCGGACAGGGAAGAAACAACCATGGCCAGCACCATAGCGGCGCCAAGACATCCGGAAACGGCAAAGGAAAAGGTCAGGGCATTTCCTTTTAAAACAAGATAACCGCCGATCACGAGGAAGGAAAGTGCGCCCAGAATCACACCGTTGGTCAGTCCTACACGGGATTCCTTCAGAATCAGCGCGATTTTTTGCTTTCCGGCAAGCTGCTTGTCCATAAGAACACGGATAGCAACGGCAAGAGACTGGGTTCCTACATTACCTGCCATATCCAGAATCAGAGACTGGAAGCACATAATAACCGGAAGCTGCGCCACAATGGATTCAAAGAGCCCGACCGTTGCTGATACGCCAAGTCCCATGCCAAGCAAAATGAAAAGCCATGGAAGCCTCTTTTTGACACTGAGGAAAATGGGCTCCTCCAGATCCTCCTCTGAGGAAAGACCGGCAAGCTTTGCATAGTCTTCATTTAATTCATCTCCAACAACCTCTACCAGGTCGCGGGCGGTAATGACTCCAATCAGCTTATTTTCATTATCCAGAACGGGAATGGAATCCTCTGAATAATCCATAAGCTGGGGAATACACTCCTCGATGGAGGACCGGGCATAAATATAGGGGTAGGAACAGGTCATAATACTTTTCAGATCCGTTCCCTCTCTTGCGATAATCAAGTCCTTTAAGTCAATGGCACCATAAAAGATTTCGTACTTGTCAACTACATAGATGGTGCTGATGTTATCGTTTTCAGCAGCCTGATGAACCAGCTCGGACATGGCTTCTTTGACTGAGGCATGATCCGGAACGACGATATAATTGGTGGACATAATGCTTCCAATCTCGTCTTCATCAAAGGAACTCAGCAGTTTTACATCAGAGCGAACCTCCGGATTAAGCAAATCTACCAGAGATTCCCGTTCCCCTTTTTCCAGCTGCCGCAATACATCGACTACGTCTGAGGTTTCCATCCGGGAAAAAACATCAATCTTCTTTCGAAGACTTAATTCCTGTACATAATCTGCAATGTGATCAGAATATTCAAAAATACCGGCCAGGGTATCGGAATCGAGAAGCTGATACAGCTTGAGCCGTTCGCTCTTTGTGAGAAGCTCCAGCGCAGATGCAATATCATTTTCGTGGTAGGAAGATAACTGTTCCTGCATGCGCTTCGGGGTAAGGTTGCTGCGAATCAATTCTGCGATTTCCAGGCTGTATTCAGCCGGTACTGTATTAAAGGCTGCGTTTGCTGCCATTTCATTGTCCTCCTTTACATGTTCTCAGGGGCAGAAACGGGCATAGCGCTTTTGTATACAGGAAAAAATGGGCATAAAAAATCCATTGTCAGCTGCAGACAGAAGGGCTACACTCGCTTTTGCATGTGCAGTACTGTGTTGGAACAGACAATGATATTCACTCTTATATGCATCAAGACAAAATCAGACTAGGGACAGCCTGATGTCATCTGGAATCTGAAATTGCGGGAATACCATATCCGTACTTCGACTTTCACTGCCGTCCATAATCTCACCTCTCTTTGTTTTGTATTTTCGATTCACATACCTTCCTATTATAACCGATATCCGCCAGAAGAACAACCCCTTTCCCCGGAGAAAACACATATAAGATCTGTAAAACTCATATGCAGAAAAATAATAGAAAAAAATCATGGCGGAGCCGCAGGAAAATAAAAGGAGAAATTGACAGCTTCTCTGCCCTTTTATATAATTGTAGCAAGCAGTAAAAACAGACAGAGGAAAGGGGAGATTTTGTTATGAAACTTGAAAATTACGAGGTACATCTTCCGAATTATTCTATCGGAGACAAAATTTATAAAAATATTGGTCCGGTCTGCGAATCTTATGGGACAAAGGTTCTTGTAATCGGCGGAAGAAAGGCATTGGGAGCCGCCTATGACAAAATTGAAGCTTATGTGAAAGAAACGAAGCTGGAGATTATTGGAAAAGTTATTTATGGTGAAAACTGTACCTACGATACAGTGGAGCATTTAAGGGCAATGCCTTTATACCAGCAGGCGGATATGGTATTCGGTGTTGGAGGAGGAAAAGCGCTGGATACGGTAAAGTGTCTGTGCATACCAGATGATAAGCCGGTTTTTTCTTTCCCGACGATAGCATCTAACTGTTCTGCCTGTACGTCTGTTTCTATTATGTATCATGAGGATGGCTCTTTCTTAAAGCCTCATTTCTTTGTCCGTCCGGTGATGCATGCTTTTATTGATACAGAGATTATTGTAAAAGCTCCAAGCCAGTATATGTGGGCTGGAATCGGAGATACCTATGCCAAGTATTATGAAGCAGCTATTTCTTCCAGGGGAGAACGTCTGGAGCATTTTACGGCGCTGGGAGTTGCAGTCAGTCAGATGTGCAGCAAGCCGCTGCTGGATTATGGACCCAAGGCTTATGAGGATCACAAAAAGGGACTGCTCACATATGATGTGGAGCAGGTTATCCTTGCTATTGTAGTAACAACGGGAATTGCATCTATTTTTCTTACAAAAGACTGCACACCGGATTATAACAGCGGCCTGGCCCATGCTGTCTTTTACGCCATGACTGCCTACCCTGTGATAGAAGAGCGCCATTTGCATGGAGAGGTTGTAGGCTTTGGTGTTCTTCTGGCTCTGCTGGCGGATCAGCAGGAGGAGGCATTTGAAGATATTTACCGGCTGAATAAGGCCATTCATCTGCCTACCTCTCTGGAGGAAATCGAGATAACCCGGGAGCAGTGGGAAGAGTGTATGACACGGATTCCCCACATGTCAGATGTGGCGCACTATCCCTATTCCGTGACAGAAGATATGCTGAAATCAGCCATGGAGAGGCTGGAAGAGAGAAATCAAAGATTTCTTCAGACGATTTAGAGAAATTTAATGCTTCGCTATATTGACAAAATCCGACATGTATTGCACACTATAACAAGTGGTTTTAAAAACTATATTATAGGGTGGAGGATATTATATTGGTACAGATTATAACAGATTCTTCTGTATTGTATACAGAGGAAGAGGCGAGGAAAGCAGGCTTTGAGGCAGTGCCTCTTTGTATCCATGTAGGAGATTTGGAAGGAAGAGATTTGCAGATTGATATGAAGGAGTTTTATCGCCGGATTGAAGAGGGACAGATACCGATGTCTTCTCAGCCGCCTATTGGCGAGGTGGTGGATCTGTATGAAAAATATCCGGATGCAGAAATTATTAATATTGCCATAGCAGACGGTCTTTCAGGAACCTACCATGGGGCATGCAGCGCCAGGGAGATGGTGGAAAACGGGAACAGGATTACGGTGTTCAACAGCAGAACCCTGTGCGGACCTCACCGCTATATGGTAGAGATGGCCCAAAAGATGAAGGAAGCAGGAAAAAGCGTTGCGGAGATTTTGGAATGGCTGGAGCAGGCCGCTCAAAAAACAGAATCCTTCTTAATTCCTCAGGATTTCTCATTTCTGAAGCGGGGAGGAAGACTGACACCTGTGGCAGCCGCCCTGGGTTCTGTTTTGAAATTAAAGCCGGTTATGCGCCTGACAGATGACGGAACCAGAATTGACCGGTTTTTTGTAAAGCGCACCATGTCGGCAGCGGTTCACGGAATTGTAGATTATCTGAAGGAAAAGGGCATTGGAACCGGCTATATTTTCTACATTGTTCATGCAGCAGCCCAGGAGGAAGCGGAGAATATCCGCATAATGCTGGAAAAGGTATTTCCCGGCCTGGAAACCCATATCATGGATCTGAGCCCGGTGTTTGTGGCACAGGGCGGCCCCCGGTGCGTGGCGATTCAGTATATTGAGCGATAACCCCTTGACGAACAATAGAATACGTGTTATATTACATATATAACAAGTGTGAAAAACAGGAGATCATAAGACTCCTGTTTTTCCATATATGCTGAAAGACAGCGGTTTCATCGTCGGAGGTGACAGGAATATGAAAAAAGACTGTTATGAGGTGCTGGGCGTTGCGAGAAATGCAGATGCGGCAGCAATTAAAAAGGCATACAGAAAACTGGCAAAGAAGTACCATCCGGACAGCAATGAAGGCAATTCCCGGGCCGCAGAAAAATTTAAGGAAATCAATGAGGCTTACGGAATTCTCGGGGATGAGGAAAAAAGAAAACAGTATGATCAGCTGGGATGGGCGGCATTTGATGAGGAAGAGGCATGGCAGGCAGAACGCGCTTATGGAAACAGCGGCGCCTTTGGAAATGGTTATTCCGGCCAATGGCATCATGGCTTTCACGGCGGCAGCACAGGAAGCGGAAGAGGGGCTCATTTTGAGACAGCCGGGAACATGGACGATATTTTAAAGAATCTGTTTGGAGCAGGGGCGGATTTTGGAGAGAATTACAGCGACTTTTTCGGAAGAAGAACAGATACTTACAATTCCCGCGGTTTTTCCGGTGAAGATCTGCATGGAGAGATTGAAGTGACTTTTGATGAAGCTGCCTTCGGCGGCCGCAAGGTAGTCCGTTTTCAGGACAGTAGCGGAAAACTTCAGTCTCTGGAGATACAGATTCCGGCAGGCATTTCATCGGGAAAAACCATACGGTTGAAGGAAAAAGGAATGGCTTCTGTCCATGGAGGAAAAGCAGGAGATTTGCTGTTAAAGGTTACGGTAAAGGAAAAAACGGGATTCCGGAGAGAAGGGCTGGACGTATATTCCACCATTTCAATTCCGTTTTCTACAGCAGTTCTGGGCGGTGAGGTACAGATTCCGACTATTTATGGAAATGTGCTCTGTAAGATTGCTCCGGGAACCCAGTCAGGAAGTAAAATCCGGCTGAAAGGCAAAGGAATTGTGTCTATGGGAAATCCTTCCGTACACGGAGATCAGTATGCGGCAGTGGAGATTCAGGTGCCCCGGAACTTAAGCGCGCAGTCGAAGGAAAAGCTCAGAGAATTTGAGAAAAGTTGTCGGAAAGCGGCAGGAAATGTAGCATAAGGAGGGATTTTTTTATTGAAATTTCCTTATTACATGTGAAAAAGGCTTGTGCGGCAGAGACAGAGAGGGTATACTTGAGATAAGCAAAAAACGCATAGAATAAAGGAGGGCAAAACCTGTGTATATTACAGATGATATTATTTATGCAGGCGTCAATGATCATCAGGTTGATTTGTTTGAGGGGCAGTATCCGGTTCCCAATGGGATGTGCTACAACTCCTATGTGATCCGGGATGAAAAAATAGCAGTTATGGATACGGTGGATCAGAATTTTACCCATGAGTGGCTGGATAACATACAGAAAGCCCTGGATGGAAGAAAGCCGGATTATCTGATCGTGCAGCATATGGAGCCGGATCATTCTGCCAATATTGAGAATTTCCTCAAGGTTTATCCGGAGGCTGTGATTGTGGCAAATGCCAAAACCTTTGTTATGATTTCCAATTTCTTCCGTTCCCTGAATCTGGAGGGAAGAATGCTGGAGGTGAAAAACGGAGATACCCTGGATCTGGGAAATCATGTACTCACCTTCGTATTTGCGCCCATGGTACACTGGCCGGAGGTTATGGTTACCTATGACAGCCGGGACAAGGTACTGTTTTCTGCAGACGGTTTCGGCAAATTTGGTGCTCTGGATGTGGAAGAGGACTGGGACGACGAGGCCAGACGTTACTATATCGGAATTGTAGGCAAATACGGAGTTCAGGTTCAGAATCTTCTGAAGGCAGCTTCAGCGCTGGATATCCAGACAATTTGTCCTCTCCACGGCCCTGTATTAAAAGAAAATCTGGGACATTATATTGAAAAATATCAAATCTGGTCCTCCTATGCAGCCGAGTCTGAGGGTGTGATGATTGCCTACACCTCGATTTACGGCAATACGAAAAAAGCAGTGGAGCTGCTGGCCGCCAAGCTGAGAGAGAAGGGCTGCCCTCAGGTGGTGGTATGTGATCTGGCCCGTACAGAGATGTCAAAGGCAGTGGAGGATGCATTCCGTTATGGAAAACTGGTTCTGGCATCTACAACCTACAATGCAGATATCTTCCCCTTCATGCGCACATTTATTGAGCATCTGACGGAGAGAGGATATCAGAAGCGTACCATTGGACTGATTGAAAACGGCTCCTGGGCTCCTATGGCAGCCAAGGTGATGAGCGGTATGTTTGAGAAGAGCAAAAATATTACCTGGCTGAATACAACCGTTAAGATTATGTCTTCTCTCAGCGAAGAGAATCTTCAGCAGTTAGAGGCCATGGCAGAGGAACTGAGCCGGGAGTATATTGCCCAGTCTGAAGAGAGAGCGAATAAAAATGACATGACAGCTCTGTTTAAGATTGGCTACGGTCTGTATGTGGTAACCTCCAATGACGGAACCAGAGACAATGGACTGATTGTAAATACCGTGACTCAGCTGACCGATCAGCCGTTTAGGGTAGCAGTCAATATCAATAAGGCAAATTATTCTCACCACATTATTAAGAAAACAGGAATTTTAAATGTAAACTGCCTGTCAGTAGACGCGCCTTTCCGGGTATTCCAGAATTTTGGATTCCAGAGCGGACGTCAGGCGGATAAGTTTGCAGGCTGGAAGACCTGCCGTTCTGACAACGGACTGGTATTTCTGCCCAAGTATATCAATGCGTTTATGTCTCTGAAGGTAGAGCAGTATGTGGATTTGGATACCCACGGCATGTTTATCTGTACAGTGACAGAGGCCCGTGTTATGAGTGATCGGGATACCATGACTTATACTTATTATCAGAAGAACGTAAAGCCGAAGCCGGAGACAGAGGGAAAGAAGGGCTTTGTCTGCAAGATCTGCGGATATATTTATGAGGGAGATACACTTCCGGATGATTATATCTGCCCGCTTTGCAAGCACGGGGCAGCAGATTTTGAACCGATTGGCTGATAAAACAAAATGATACAGAAACTTTTTCAGCATTGTCCTCGTCTAATACTATGAAAAGGGAAAATCCCGAAGAAAAAAGGAGCTTTTTGAAAAAGCTTCCATATGAGGAGGACAATTCAGTGAAAAAGAAAAATCTGATGCTTGCAGTGTTTACCGTACTGATGCTGACAGCCGGCTGTGCTGCTCAGGGGAAGAAGCAGGCCGCACCGGCTGTGACAGCCGGTACAGAGACGACAGGAGCCGAAGCAGCGGGAGCGGAAGAGACAGGAGCGCCAGGACAGGCCCAGTCAGGAGAGAAATCTGTAATTACAGGGACAATCAGCGATATTAAGAGTTTTATGTTTGTTATTACAGATAAGGAGGGGCATGAATATGTGCTCACTTTTGAACAGGGAAAGGAGCCTGAGGGACTTTCTGCTGTAAAGGACGGAGATCAGGTGACGGTTACCTATACAGGAGAACTGAATGAAGCAGATGCTTTTACCGGAACGGTAATTTCTGTTGAAAAATAAGATTTCCTGAGCAATCGAGAGTTCTGAAATACAAAAGAGATTTTGTTTCAAAGAGGCAAAGGCCATTTTTGAAACAAAATCTCTTTTTTTAAAATAGTAACTGTTCAAGACGGGGCATCTTCTTGTCCGGCAAAGCCGAACAAGAAGCATCGGAGAGTTCTCCCGCCGCCCTGAATAGTTACTCAAAATAAATTAATGGGATTCCCTCATCCGATCCTGATAAGCTTTTGGTGTGATTCCCACATATTTGTTAAATACGCGGATAAAGCTGTTGGAGGAGTTAAATCCTACCATTGCGCTTAAATCAACAATTTTTATAGAAGGATCCTGCTCCAGAATCTCCTTGGACCGGTCAATGCGGTAACGGTTCAGGAAATCCTTGAAATTATTATCGCTTAACTGCTTAAAGAGAATTCCGCAGTATTTGGGCGAAATGTTCAGGTAATCTGCCAAATCATTTAACATGATATCGTCGGAATAATTCTGGTAAATATAACCCAGCATTTTATCCAGAAGCTCCTGATCCCGGCTGTTTTCCTGTTTGCATACAGTCTGAATAATGGATTCCAGGATTTCTTTAATCTCAATGAATACGGCGGAATCATTCCAGTGGTTATAAAGATACCTGAAATCAATGTCTTTTCCAAGAAAATCCTGGGGAGTTGTTTTCATCTCCTGGAAAATTCTGGAAATTGTTCCAATCAATGCATAAATCAGATTCTGGAGGGTTTCTTTGGAAAGATCCTTATCCCGGATATTGTCTCGGATAATAGTTTCAAAGATTTCAATGGCCTCCTGCTTTCCCTCCAGAGCGCAGTGAATCAGCCGGTTTTCCATCTGAAGCGGATAGGAATAGGTAACAGCGTCAATGGAGGAAATTTCCTGATAGGTGATCAGCCGTGATTTTGCATGGAGGAACCGGTAATCCAGAATCCTCAGAGCTTCCTGATAGCAGATATGCAGCTGCTCCAGTCCTTTATGGATGTCAGAAAGTACAATCCGGTGATCAGAATCTAAAAGGGCATTATTGGCCTCCATTTTATGAAGCAGATCCCGGAGAATTTCTCCTGCCAGATTCAGCGAACTTGTTTTTAAAATCAGTGCATAGCGGTTATAATCCAGATTTATGTAGAACAGATCCGGATTGTGGGCGGCTGTATCATAGGCAGTTCCCTTCTGGAGAGAAATGGTCTGATAAGCCCGATCGTCTTCCTGATACAGGGTTTCTCCGATGGCCACACAGTAATCAGCATTTGGATTTTCAAACTGATTCAGGACTTCTTCGCTGACGTTTCCGGAAAACAGCAGTTCCTTATAGGACTGAATCGACATAAGAGAGTCGTTTTCAGCCATGGTTTCATGGAGACGGGCTCCGAGCTCGGTGATTTTCTCCATGTTGGTGCGGATGATTTGAAATTCATCCAGCTGTTTCCCGCTTTTTATGGGAAGCACAGAGGCCTCCAGCAGCTCCTTTACCGGGTGATACAGCCTTTCTACAAGATAGTAGCTGAGTGTCAGCGCCAGAGCTACACAGGCACAGACGACAACAAGGAAAAGCAGGAGTCCCTGTACATGGAGAGGAAGGGGCGGATAGTGCCGGACCAGGTGCCATCCTACATAAGGAATCTCGGTCACCATCAGGTGCTGTCCGCGCAGAATCTGCAGCCGGGAAAAGTCCCTGTTATTTTCGTCTATCATCAGCTGCTCATAGATTTCCCGGGCTCTTTCCTGCTGCCGCTCACCTTGCTGAGAAAGAGCAAAAACTCCACTGTCATTATATAAGAAGAAACTCTCTGCCAGCGTGTCCTGAAGCAGGGAGTCTATGGGAATCGTAATAAAGAATAAATAAGGGTGAATCTTACCTGTATTTTTTACGATATACTGGATCTCTTCCAGTTTTCCTGTTTCAGAATGATAGCGGGGAAGAACAATGGGAGTCTCCTTTTCCTGAAAGTGATCAACAATCTGCAGATAGCTTTCACTGGAAAGGTTATGTTCCGCGCAGTAGTTCTCGATAGAAAGGGAGCGGTTTCCGGTAAGAACCATATTGGTAATAACACCGTGATAGGCTCTGGGATTGAGAGGGGTAACTGCCACCTGGTATTCTACCTGAAGAATATCTGTAGTAGCCGCCTGTATTTTCCTTGAGGCCGCAATGGCATTAAAATAAAATTCCGGCAGAGTAGAGGAATCTACCCAGCGGGTAATTTCTGTGCCTTTGGTGCAGGCTCCAATGGCATTGACAATTACATTCACAGAAAGAGAGGAAATGTTTTTCTGTGAAACAGCGGACTGCTCCAGATAATGGTAGTAGTCTGATCTGGACTGGCGGTTTAAAAACCAGCCGGTCAGGGTGCAAAGTATCAGGGCAATGGTCAGTGCAAGGGCAAAAAACAGGCGATACAGTGAAATTTTATAAGCTCCTTGGCAGTTTTTCCGGGTTCCATGGGGTCTCATAATAAGTTTAGTCCTTTTTCTAAGTTATGCTGTAACTGTTCAGGACGGGGCATCTTCCTGTCCGGCAAAGCCGAACAAGAAGCATCGGAGATTCCTCCGATGTGAGAACTGGAAGAAAGACCCGCTTACAAGCAAGCTTGACACGGATTTTTCTTCCAGTTCTCCCGCCGTCCAGAATAGTTACGTTGTGATTATGCTTTTTTCAGGCTCTGGGAATAGACTTCAACAGCGCTGAGTCCTTCGTGATGACCATATCCCAGAGGATGCTTTCTGTAGGCAGAGGCATCGGAGCAGGCAAGGCGGAAGAAATCATCCTTTGTCTCCTCCACATGTTTTTTGAGCTTTTCGCGGTACTGCTCCAGAACTTGTGCGTATTCAGGAAGGCGGGCAAGGTTTTTCTTCTCCAGCCGATCGTTTGTTAAATCAAACAGCTCTTCACTGTCCGGTTCCAGATAGCAGGTATATTTGTAATGCTCATCGCAGATCATTCGTCCGGGAATGGTATAATCCCGGAATTCATCATGCCATTCAGAAGCTGCATAGGCATTGTTTGTCCGATCGGATGCTCCGGACAGAGAGGCCAGCTGGCTCTTTCCGGCAAAGGAGCCGTTTAAAATGCCTGCATGATCCAACATGGTAGGAAGCAGATCCAGGAGAGAGAATACGCCTTCGATTCTTCTGCCTCCGGCAATGCGGGGACCGCAGGCGAAGAAAGGAACGCGGTTGCTTTCCTCATAGAATACACCGTATTTGGTAACCATCCGGTGGGAGGCCATTCCTTCTCCGTGGTCAGCAAAGAAGAGGATGGCAGTATTGTCGGCCTTTCCGCTTTCCTCCAGAGCCTTTAAGATTTCTCCAATCTGCTGGTCAACAATTTCCAGATAGTAATAGTAGGCATAGAGATAATACCGGTAATCTGTTTCATCCCAGTGGCTGGCATGGCGGAGTCTGCGGTGTGCGCAGCACAGATACTGGATAAATTCCGGACGGTTTTTCATATCGTCAAACTCGAAGTTTTCCGGAAGCGGAGGAAGTTCTCTGTCCAGAGGGAAGTTTTCCGGGTCCGCTCCGTGCTGCTTTTCTCCGATATAGGCACAGATGTTATGCGGGTTCTGAAGATCCGCTACAGCAAGGAATGGCTGAGAGGTTTCAGCGCCTTCTGTTTTCAGCCAGCTGACGGTTTTCTCTGTGGTATCAATATCCAGGAAGGTTTCATAGTCAAACTTGATGGCAGGATTGGTGCGTTCCTTGGGAATCTCTCTGGAGGGAATAACCTCAAATCCTCTCAGGGCGCCGTAGTCGTGTGTTTTTCCAAAATGGATGCACCGGTAACCGGCCTGAGAAAACAGCTCTCCCATAGCGGGGATTGTTTCAGAAACAGACGGAAAGGTTTCCGGTGTTATTGTCTGGTCATCTCCCTGATAGAAAGGAAGGCGCTGCTTGGGCAGATTGGTGCGCACCATGGTTTCGTGAGGATAGCGGGATGTCCAGAAGGAAGCTCTGGCCGGCTGGCAAAGCGGGCATGGCGTATATGCATATTCATAGATTGCGGAGCGCTCTGCCAGGCGATCCAGGTTGGGAGTACGGGAATATGTGTTGCCGTAGGCACTCAGGGCAGTGGCAGATAACTGATCGCAAATCATAATCAAATAGTTTGTTGGATTCATAAGGACCTCTCTTTCTTTAGGTAAAATCAATAAAAATTAAATCATTTCTACTAATATAGTATAAAAAATGACGCAAATCAATAGAATCAATCTCTTTGGTGATGCAGTTGAAAAATGGTGATGCTTTTGTAAAGCAAAAAGAGTGCCTTTTGAAAAACGATGATTTACTTTTATAATGGGGGTGGGGTAAACTGTAGTCACAAAAGCGTGCACGCCAAAAAAATTAAGGGGGTTTCCTGATGCAAAAGCAGTCAAAAGAAAAAACAGCACTGGGGACACAGCTGAAGGTGGGGCTTAAAAGTATTGCAAAAAATTATCAGCTGTATCTGCTTCTTCTCCCGGGCCTGTTATGGTTCCTGGCCTTTGCTTACCGGCCGATGTCCGGTCTGCGGATCGCATTCTACGATTATAACATCTTCCGCGGCTTTGAGGGAAGTGAATTTGTGGGGTTAAAGAATTTTGTAGATTTCTTAACCGGAAGAGATTTTATCCGTGTATTTAAAAATACGTTGATGATTTCCTTCTGGCAGATTGTAGTCTGCTTCCCGGTTCCGATTCTTCTGGCCATTTGTGTTACAGAGATGAAGAACAAGTTCGTCAGCAAGCTGACACAGACAGCAACTCTGCTTCCGCACTTTGTATCTGTTGTAGTTGTATGTGGTATGGTTGTAAACTTCCTGTCTCCCAGTACCGGTATTATCAATATGATTCTTTCCAAGCTGGGCTTTGAGCCGACCTATTTCATGGTACAGCCGCAGTATTTCAGAGGCATCTATACAGCAATGACACTTTGGCAGAATGCCGGATTTAATGCACTTGTTTTCATCGCCGCTATCATGGGTATTGATCCTCAGCTTTATGAGGCAGCTACTGTGGATGGAGCAGGAAAATGGCAGAAAATCAAAAATATCACATTCCCGGCAATCATGCCTACCATTGTTACCATGTTCGTATTAAACATCGGTAAGATGGTAAAGGTTGGATACGAGGCAATCCTGCTTCTTTATCAGCCTTCTACTTATGCAACTGCAGACGTTATTGCAACCTACTCTTACCGCCTTGGATTTGAAAACGGTAACTACGGTCTGGCAACAGCTGTAGGTCTGTTCGAAGCACTGGTGGCTTTGATTCTGGTTTCCTTATCCAACTGGGTAAGCCGGAAGATTACAGACAACGCACTTTGGTAAGGAGGACGGCATGAAAAAGAAGAAACATCAGGGTCAGGTCATTGGAACCGGTGAGAAAATTTTCAACGTTTTCATGGTAATCATGGGAATTATTATCTCAATGGTTGTTTTGTACCCGATTTATTACGCGCTGATCGCATCATTAAGTAAACCGCTGTATGTGGAAAACGGCTCTGTTATGTTTTCCATTAAGCACTTCACCCTGGACAGCTACCGTCAGGCAGTTGCCAAACCGGGAATCTGGACAGCATACGGAAATACTCTGTTCTATACCGTTGCAGGTGTAGCAGTGAATATGGCATTTACCACATCCATGGCATATGCCCTGTCCAAGAAACGTCTGGCATTCCGGAAGTTCTTTACACTGGTTGCAATTTTCACCATGTGGTTCAATGCAGGTATTATTCCTACCTATTTGAACTTCAGAGATTTCGGTCTGTTAAATACCAGAACTGCAATTATTCTGGGATTTGCAATTAATACTTATAATATGGTTATTATGAAGAGCTTTTTCGAGCAGGTTCCCTACGAACTGGAAGAGGCGGCTTTCATTGACGGAGCAAACCACTTTACTATTTTCTACAAGATTTTCCTGCCTCTGTCAAAACCGGCTCTGGCTACTGTGGGCCTGTTCTACGCAGTAAACAGATGGAACAGCTACTTCTGGGCAATGCAGCTGTTAAACGATGACTCCAAGGCTCCGCTGCAGGTTATGTTAAAGAAAATGATCGTAGACCGTGTTGCAAACGCAGCCGATGCAGCCCTGGTTACTGCAGAGTCATTAAGCTCACCGACAACCATTATTTATGCGGTCATTATCATCGCTATCATCCCGATGCTGGTAGTGTTCCCGTTTGTTCAGAAATACTTTAAGACCGGTCTTACCGTAGGCGGTGTTAAGGGTTAAATTTATGAATCTGTTCAGAAGGTTTTCCCGGCCGGTTTATCCGGTTTGCGGAAAAACGGTCTGAATCGTAAAAAAACATTATATTTTAAAAGGAGAAGGGTTATGAGAAAACAGCAGGTAATTGCACTGGCACTGGCAGCTGCATCAACAGCATCTCTGGTAACCGGATGCGGCGGCAAGAAGGAAGAGGCTCCGGCAGGAAACGGACAGCCGGCAGCAACACAGGCAGCAGGAGCTGAGACAGAAAAACTGGAGGGAAGTCTGGTTTGTGCTGAACCGAAGGAATTTACAATTTTCCTGAACTTCAACAATATGCCATTTGATTCCACCTGGCAGGTATGGCAGGAAGCTGCAAAGAGAACCAATGTCAGCTTAAAAGGAACCATTTCCAAGACAAACTCCAACGAGGAGGAGGCATTTAACCTGATGCTCAGTTCCGGTCAGCTGGCTGATATTATCGGATATGTAGACGCATCTGAGCTGGAAAAGCTGGGAAGAGACGGCGGTCTGATTCCGTTAAATGATCTGATTGAAGAGCATGCACCGAATATTAAGAAGGTTATGGAAGAGGATGACAGATATCGTCAGTCCGCAACCTCTCTGGACGGCAATATTTATTATCTGCCGAAGAACCAGGAGCTTCTGTCTGCTGAGTACTGGTGGATTCGTGAAGACTGGCTGAACAATCTGGGTCTGGAAGTACCGACTACTGTAGACGAGCTTCATGACGTACTGTACGCATTCCGTAATGACGACCCCAACGGAAACGGCGTAAAGGATGAGATTCCGCTGTTTGACCGTGCAGGATGGAAAATGCCGGAAGAGTATCTGTATCTGTGGGATACCAGTACCACCTTCTATCCGAGAGATGGAAAGATTACCTTCGAGCCGCTGGAAGAGAACTTCAAGGACGGCGTAAGAGGTATGATTCAGTGGTATAAAGAAGGCATTATTGACCCGGAGATCTTCACCAGAGGCGCATCCAGCCGAGATACTCTTCTGAGCGGAAACCTGGGCGGATGTACTCATGACTGGGTAAGTGCAGGTAACTACAACACCTCTCTGGCAGAGGCAATTCCTGGATTCAAGATGGTTCCGATTGCACCGCCTGCAGACCAGCACGGAGTAGTAAAAGAGAGAGTAAGCCGTTATCCGGGCGCAGGCTGGGGAATTTCTTCTCAGTGTAAGGATCCGGTAACTGTTATCAAATTCATGGATTACTTCTTCTCTGAGGAAGGCGATGAGTTAATCAACTGGGGTATCGAAGGCGACACCTACACCAAGAATGCAGACGGAACCAAGCAGTTTACAGAAAAAGTTATGAAGTCTGAACTGACTCCTCTGGGATACCTGCGTTCCATCGGCGCTCAGTACCGTATCGGTATGTGCCAGGACGGCGAGTATGAGAAGGCTACCATGACTGAGATTGGTAAAGAGGCAAGCGAACTGTACAACGCCCATCCGGAATGGTTTGGCAAAGATATGCCTCCGTATGCAGATGGTGAGCTGGAGCTGAAATACAGCGCAGAAGTTGATACCGAGTACAAGAACCTGATGGCAAACATTCAGCCGTACGTAGAGGAGAAATTCCAGTCCTGGATTCTGGGCGTAAATGATTTCGAGGCTGAGTATGATGAGTTTATCAACGAGCTGAAGGCAAGAGGCATCGAGCGTGCTCTGGAAATCAACCAGGAAGCATACGAGACCTACTTAAACGGCTCTGCAAACTAATTATCTGATTTTTATAAAAAATTACGATCAATTACGGAGAACGCTATGAAACCAATGAATCTGCTTTATATCTTTGCAGATCAGTGGCGTGCTCACGGAATTGGGGCGGCAGGAGAGGATCCGGTGCTGACACCGAATATGGATGCATTTGCAGCTGAAAGCATGAGCTGCACCAATGCAGTCAGCACCTATCCCCTCTGTTCTCCTCACCGGGCATCGCTTCTGACCGGAAAATATCCACAGAGCTGCGGCATGTGGACCAACTGTAAAATAGGGCTGGACGAGGTGGTAATGCTGAGACCTCAGGAAGTAACGATTTCCGATGTGCTTCATGAGGCCGGATACGACACCGGATACATTGGAAAATGGCATCTGGACGGAAGTGAAGAAAACTTCCATGCCAGCCCTTCCTCAGGAGCCCGTTACTGGGATGCCTATACTCCGCCGGGAGAGCGCCGTCATCACTTTGATTACTGGCTTTCCTATGGAGCGATGGACAAACATCTGGAACCTCATTACTGGAAAGATACCTGCGAACCTATCTATCCGGGAAAATGGTCCCCAGAGTTTGAAACGGACGCGGCGATCGAGTATCTGGAGCAGCGGAAAAATGATAACCCCTTCTGTCTGTTCCTGTCCTGGAACCCGCCGCATCCGCCTTATGACATGGTTCCGGAGCGGTACATGGAGCTTTATGAGGGAAAGGATCTTCCTTTCCGGGAAAATGTGCCGGAGGAATGGAAGCAGGATCCTTCCTACCTGAAAAAAAGGCAGGAGTATTTTGCAGCAATCAGCGGACTGGATGAGAATTTTGGCCGCCTGATGGATTATTTGAAGGAAAAAGGCCTGATGGAAAACACCCTGATTGTTCTGTCAGCGGATCATGGAGACTGTATGGGCTCTCATGGACGTTACGGCAAGAATATCTGGTATGAAGAATCCATCCGGATACCGCTTTATTTCCACGGACCGGGAATTCCGGCCGGAGAAAGTGACGTATTATTTGCCAGTCAGGATCATATGCCGACGCTTCTTCAGCTTCTGGGAGTTGGTCAGCCGGATACCATAGAGGGAAAATGTCTGGGCAGCTGGATCAGAAAAGAAGAAACAGAGGATGAGCCGGAGCATGCATATCTGTGTATGTTCCCCGGAATGCCGGAGCTGGTAAATCCCTACCGGAAGCTGGGAATGAATCCCAAATCTTTCGGATGGCGGGGAATCCGTACCAAAACCCACACCTATGTGGTGGATTTGGGATGTACCCCCGGAGATAAGCCGAAACGTCTTCTTTATGACAATGAGGCAGATCCCTTCCAGCTGAATCCAAAAGAGCTGGGACCGGAGAATCCGGAAGCAGTTCATTATGACGGAATTTTAAGAGAATATCTGGATCGGTTAAACGATCCCTTCCTGCTGTAGCAGGAAAACAAAACCTGTTTAAAATGTAATATGACTACCTGTTAAAAATGCCGGAGCAGTATCTTGAGCCGCTCTCCAAAAGTCAGACCTTAAAAAACCTGACTTTTGGGAGGTCTCCTCATCTGCTTCCGGTATTTTTCTCTGAAATGGGTTCTGCTTGCGGAAAAAAAGGATACATGATACACTTAATTTATTGCGAAAGAACGTATTATGGAAGGAACTAAGAGTGAGGTTATGAAAGTTCATTTTGCCCCGATGGAGGGGATTACCGGCCATGTATTCCGGAGTGCCTATTCCAGGCATTTTTCCGGAATTTCAGAGTATTATTCCCCTTTTCTTACACCTAATCAGACGAGAAAGCTGACCAGCCGGGAGATGGAGGATGTCCGTCCTGAGAATAACCGGGGAATCTGCCTGATTCCCCAGATTCTTACGAATCAGGCAGAGGATTTTCTGTGGGCGGCCAGGAAGCTGAATGAGATGGGGTATGATACGGTAAACCTGAATCTGGGGTGTCCCTCTGCCACGGTAGTGCCCAAGCGCAGGGGCGTCGGTTTTCTTGGAATGCCGGAGGAGCTGGATCGTTTCCTGGAGCGGGTGAGCCGTGAACTGGAGTCCTGTTCCATGGAGCTTTCTGTAAAAACCCGTATAGGAATGAGAGATCCGGAGGAGTTTTCTGCCCTGCTTTCTATTTACAACAGGTATCCTTTGAAAAAGCTGATTATTCATCCGAGGCTGCAGACGGATTACTACAAGAATCATCCGAATCTGGAGGTATTTGCAGCGGCGGCGGAAAACAGCAAAAATCAGGTATGCTATAATGGAGACATTTTTTCAGCGGAAGATGCAGAGTGCTTTCAGAAGCGTTTTCCCGGGACAGAGGAAATCATGCTGGGGAGAGGGCTTTTGTCAAATCCATTTCTGGCTGAGGAACTGACAGCGGGGGCGCAGGATTCGGATCATGTTCCGGGCAGCAGGGCCTGCAGGCAGAGACTGGCAGACTTTCATAAAGACCTGCTGGAGGGATACGGCAGGGTGATGTCCGGTGACAGGAATGTACTGTTTAAGATGAAGGAGCTCTGGGCTTATCTGGGATTCCTTTTTGAGGGAGAGGAAAAGCTGTTAAAGAAGATGAAAAAGGCGCAGAAAATGGCGGAGTTTCAGGCTGTGGCCGGAGAGCTTATCTGGAATGGGGCGATGAAGGAGCATCCGTTCTTTGGCGGCTGGAAATAAATAGAGAAGAGATGGGGATATGAAATGGCGGTAAATGTAGTAGTTGTGGATAATGATCCGGAGCTGCTTGACAAGATGACCGGTATTTTCCGGAATCTGGATCAGGTTTGTCTTCTGGAACGGTTTGAAGAGGCTGTGGCTGTTGTGGAATTTGTCAAGGAAAATCAGGTGGATATGGTATTTACAGATATTGTGATGCCGGATATCAGCGGAATCAGCCTGGCTTCTGAGCTTCACAAGCTGAAGAATCCTCCTGCAGTGGTGTTAATGTCCAGCATTCCGGGATTTTCACTGGAGGCATGGAAGATTCAGGCCTTTGGCTTTATTGAAAAGCCATACACCAGGGCCCAGGTGGTTAAAATGGTAGACTTGTATCAGGCGGGAAGGAGAGGATTGGAATGACAGAATTACATGTGCCTGCCGGCAGCATTGTGGGAATGGGCTTTTCTCTTGCAGTATCCTGGGGGCTTCCTCTGCTCCTTCTGACTTTGATCCGGCGGAAGCAAAAGGCAGATATTCTGCCGTTTTTCCTGGGCTGCGGAAGCTTCTTTTTATTTGCCATGCTTCTGGAACAGCTGATGCACAGTCTGGTGCTTTTGAAAATGGGACCGGTAAGCCAGGCTCTGAGAGACAATCTGTGGCTTTATGCTCTTTATGGAGGACTGGCGGCAGGTCTGTTTGAGGAAACCGGGCGTTATCTGACCATGCGTTTTCTTATGAAGGGAAAGTGGACCAGGGAAAATGCCCTGATGTACGGCGCAGGCCACGGAGGCATGGAGGCTGTGCTGATTCTTGGAATGGCCTCTGTAAACAATCTGATTTATTCTGTTATGATCAATTCCGGCAGTCTGGTATCTTCCCTGTCGGAGAATATGGACAGTCAGCAGGTGCTGGAGAGCCTGGCGCCTTTGGGAGAACTTCCCTCCTGGCAGTTTTTCCTGGGAGGAGGAGAACGGGTTCTGGCGATTGCCCTGCACCTGTCTCTTTCTCTGTTTGTGTGGCAGGCAGTAAAAAACAGGGACAAATGGTTTTATTATCCTCTTGCCATTGTACTTCACATGGCAGTCAACATGGCGGCAGTGCTGGCGGCAAATTTAGGAAAACTGGTTCTGGCAGAGGCTGTTACCCTGGCAGGAACTTTAGTGATCGGGTATGCCGCCTGGAAATGGTGCTGGAGTAGTGAGAACAGAGAAACAAAGGAACAATACCGATAAGATTTTGTCAGTTTTTCTAATAGAATGTTTGTCCGCCTCATGATAAAATATGCGGGATCGATGTATTCAGAAACAGAAAAAAGCATATTTTACAGGAGGAAACAACATGAAGGACACTTATATTTCAGATTCTGTATTATATATCGGAGTAACGGACAAAACTCTGGATTTGTTTGAAAGCCAGTACCAGGTTCCCAATGGAGTAACCTATAATTCCTATGTGATTATGGATGAAAGGATTGCCGTGATGGATACTGTAGACGGACGGGCTACGGAGCAGTGGTTTGCCAATCTGGAGCAGGCGCTGGCAGGGGAATCTGCAGATTATCTGATTGTATCTCATATGGAACCGGATCACGCAGCCAATATTAAACGGTTTGCAGAGCGTTTCCCGGAGGCTAAAATCGTGGGAAATGCAAAAACCTTTGCTATGATCGGACAGTTTTTTGATCTGGATCTCACAGACAGAAAAGTAGAAGTAAAGGAAGGCAGTACCCTGGAGCTGGGAGCACACACCCTGCAGTTCTTTATGGCGCCAATGGTTCACTGGCCCGAGGTTATGGTTACCTATGAGCAGAAGGAAAAGATCCTGTTTTCTGCAGACGGGTTCGGACGTTTCGGTACCATGGATTCTGAGGAAAACTGGGAGGATGAGGCAGCCCGTTACTATCTGAATATCGTTGGAAAATACGGAATTCAGGTACAGGGGCTTCTGAAAAAGGCGTCAGCTCTGGATATTGCTGCGATTTGTCCTCTTCACGGCCCGATTCTGAAGGATAATCTGTCCTTCTATCTGGAAAAATATCAGACCTGGAGTACCTATCAGCCGGAGCAGAAGGGCGTGCTGGTAGCGTATGCATCTGTACATGGAAATACGGCTCATGCTGCTGGGCTTCTGGCTGAAATGCTGCGCCGGAAGGGTGAGGAGCATGTAGAGGTGATGGATCTGGCACGTACCGATATGTCTGTGGCTGTGCGGAAGGCGTTTTTCTATGACAGAATGGTAGTGGCAGCGGCAACCTATGACGGAGGCCTTTTCCCCTGTATGGAAGAATTCCTCCTTCACATAAAGTCCAAGGGCTTCCAGAAACGTACCGTAGGAATCATGGAGAATGGCTCATGGGCTCCGATGGCAGGAAAGGCTATGCGGGCAATTCTGGAAACCATGAAGCAGATTGTGATTGCAGAGCCTGCAGTGACCATAAAATCTGCTGTTCATGAGGATACAAAGCAGCAGATGGAGATGCTGGCAGAGGCTCTTGTGCAGGAAAATGCCTGACCGGACTGTCGTGTGAGGGGAAAGGCTTTCCCATCAACCGATTTACATGTTGAGAAAATTATGATATAATCAATGAAATTGTTGCAAATATTCCGGAATTTTCAATAGAAATTCTGTGTGCAGGAGGTGCATGATATGAAGATTATTTATGCAATTGTAAGTTCTGACGACGGAAACCGTGTAACAGATGTACTGACAGAGCATCAGTTTAGCGTAACCCGGCTGGCGACAACCGGCGGATTCCTGAAAAAGGGAAATGCCACTCTGATGATTGGTACAGATGAGAATCGTGTAGATGAGGCGATTGAATTGATTCATGAAACCTGCGGAAAACGACAGAGAATTACCTGCGATATGCCTGCTCCCGGAATCGGGGCCATGTCTACCGGATATATGATGATGCCGGTAACAGTAGAGCTGGGCGGAGCAACCATATTTGTAACCGATGTGGAGCGGTTTGAGAAGTTTTAAGTTTTTCATCTTTCAGGAAAAAAGGATTCGGAAGAAAGAGCCCTGCAGGCAGCAGGGGAAGCTTTCTTCCGGATCCTTTTTGGTTTTATGGGAGCAGATTGCAGAAAAGGTTGACGCGCGATTCTTATATTTTGAATAAATTATTTGAATTATTACATACAATTTGATAATTAACAAATAATATAAAAATAATTTTAAAAAAGTGTTGACAAAAGATGGGATATCTGGTATTATAAAGACAACAAAACAAGAGAGAAATAAAAAGAGAACAAAAAGTTCTCAATCGAAATTCTCGAAGGAAAGGGAATTTCAAAAAATATGAAAGAAGGAGGTACGGACCACCGAAATAGTTAGTTTCGTTTCCACTACATAATAAGATAGATGGAAACAAAGGAAAAAAATCTGCCAGGTGAAAAACCAAGAGGAAGTATCCATTTCAAAGGGTTATCAAAAACTGAAAAGAATTGTTTTTTCTATATGACGAGAAAGTATAGGGAGGGGGATATATTTCAGAACCGGATAACAATTAAGATACAAAAGATAGTGAGTGGAGAAGATTGGTAGAGTAACAAAGGGCAGAGGGAAATTTTATTATATAATAAAATAAAGAGAGGTACAGTCCAATGGACGAAGAAAAGTGAGAGAGGATATCAAAGATGTCAATCGTTGGTATCCTCTTTTCAGGTCTGTTTTTCGATTTTAAATTTCCCTACAGCCCCTGATAGGCAAAGGACGGCGTGTATTCTTCTTTGGCGCTGGTTCGTTTCTGCATAAATCCCTGCTCCAGCCCTGCTTCCAGGGCAGCCTCCACAACCTTCTGATATTCATAGCTGGTAATCCGTCTGTTTAATTCCGGGAAATCGGGATTTTTTTCATAGGGCGTATACTGGCTTAAAAGACTGATATAAAACTGTTTTTCGGGAAGCTCTTCGGCCATCCATTTGATGAGTTGGAGAGAGTCCTCCTTCTGCCCGGGAAGCACAAGATGACGGATGATCACACCTTTTTGCATGATTCCCCGGTCATCAAAGACAGGTGTTCCTGTCTGAAGAATCATTTGCCGGACAGCAGCAGAGGCTCTGGCAAAATAGTCCGGCGCCTGGGAATAGCGGCGGGATAAATCAGAACTGAAGTATTTCAGATCAGGAAGCCAGATATCTACATAGCTGCTGAGTGCCTGAATGGTTTCAAGACGTTCATATCCTCCGCAGTTGTATACAACAGGAATGTGAAGCTTTTCCTTCACCATGTCTAAGGCAGGCAGGATCCAGGGAAGATAGTGGGTGGCAGTAACCAGATTGATATTGTGGGCGCCCTGATCCTGAAGCTCTAAAAATATCTCGGCTAATCGCTCAGAAGAAATGGATTTCCCCCGGGGTGTGCGGCTGATCTTGTAATTCTGGCAGAAGCAGCAGCGAAGGGTGCAGCCGCTGAAAAAAATGGCTCCGCTTCCCCCGGTTCCGCTGATGCATGGCTCCTCCCAGAAATGGAGAGCAGCACGGGAAGCCAGAATGCCGTCCGGGGCTTTGCAGTAGCCGGATGCGGTACTGCGGTCTGCTCTGCACATGCGGGGACAGAGGCAGCACTGAGAATGAGAATACAGTTCTGGTAAATGGGACAATGGAATACCTCCTGAATGGAACCGGCTGACAGCCCTGAAGCCGGGAAAAACAAAAGCTGCAGAGTGTTTGCCGGTTGACAAATAAAATCAATATGATTAAAATAAAACAATCGCAGGCTCCGGGCTGGAAGCCGGGACCTGAACAGCTGTTTACCGTCTTTGTACGACAGATGAAACCACAGGCTTCACCTGTATCAGTATACGGGAGTCCAGGCTGGAAAGCAAGAGAGAAATTGCATCAGAGAGGTAGAGAACATGTGGGATTGGAAGCGCGAGGAGCTGCACTACGCATTTCCCAGAACGGTTCCTGTTATGGTAGGATATCTGTTTCTGGGAGCGGCTTATGGAATTCTGATGAATGTGAACGGATATGGAATCGGATGGACAGCAGCGATCAGTATTTTTGTTTATGCAGGAAGTCTCCAGTATCTGGGGGTTACAATGCTTGCGGCAGCAGTGCATCCCGTTACGGCTCTGGTGATGTCTCTGATGCTCAATGCCCGCCACCTGTTTTACGGGATTTCCATGCTGGGAAAATATGGAAATTTAAAACGGCTTCGCCCCTATCTCATCTATTCTCTGACAGATGAGACCTTTTCTGTTGTATGCAGTGAACAGATTCCGGCGGAACTGGATCGGGAATGGGTTTATTTCTGGATCAGCTTTTTGAATCAGTGCTACTGGGTGGGCGGAAGTATTTTTGGCGCTCTGGCGGGAAGTCTGATTACATTTAACACAGAGGGGCTGGATTTTGCTCTGACAGCTTTGTTTGTTGTGATTTTTGTGGAACAGTGGAAAGAGAAGGAGGGACACAGGCCGGCGCTTCTCGGTGTGGGGGCATCGGTGATCTGTCTTCTTCTTTTTGGAAAAGATGCGTTTATCCTGCCGTCTATGGCTGTGATTTTTGCTGTTCTGGGATTTTCCTATCAGAAACAGAGAAAGAGCGGGTCGGATAAGAGAAGGGAAGAAAGAGAGGGAGAGAGATGAGCCGGATACCAGTGAGGGAGCTTTTGATTGTGGCTGCAATGGTGGTTGGAACACTGATCACCCGGTTTCTTCCGTTTCTTATATTTCCTGCAGGGAAAAAGACTCCGGCATTTGTAGATTATCTGGGAAAGACACTGCCCTTTGCAACCATGGGACTTCTGGTTGTTTATTGTCTGAAGGGGATCAATCCGGCGGCAGCGCCCTACGGACTTCCTGAAATTCTCTCAGCAGTGTTGATTGCAGTTCTTCACTGGAGAAAGGGAAACTCTCTTTTAAGCATTGGAATCGGAACGGTGTTTTATATGTTTCTGGTACAGACTGTATTCCGGTAATCTGAGAAAATCATAAACAGAATATGAATTTCCTGTGAAATTAGCAGGTGGCAGGAAAAGGAACTTGAAAAACAGCCACAGCTGTTGTATAATCAGTTATATGAAAAACAGAGAACGTAATTCCTGGGATGTTCGACAACCTTACCCATTTTGAACCTACATTTGTGACACAGGGATTCCAATATTTGTACGCGGATGTCAGGCCTCCTCTGAGTGGAAGGCAGAAGCTTACGTGAGGTTGCCCACCTAGCATCGCTAGGCGTCAATAAGTAAGACCGGCATTTCGGGATTACAAAAGAGAAAAGCAGCGAGAAATCGCTGCTTTATCTTTTGCCCTTTTTATGGTAATCTATAATCAGCATAGAATTGCAAAAACGATTGCTGGAGGCGCGCATGAATCACGAAAAATACAGAAAATATATTTATTGGGGCGTGACTGCATTTCTTGTGTGCGGTCTGGTAGCGCTTATGGTTTTTCTGATGATTAACTGGAAAAAGGCCGAGGGAGTTATGGCGCTGCTGAGGGAGATTCTGGCACCGATTATTTACGGAGCAGTATTTGCCTATCTGATGACGCCGATTTATAACCGGGTTCAGAGAGTGGTGGTGGAGAAGGCCGGTAGAATGAAGCTGTCAAAGACAGCAGGTGAAAAGCTGGGCTCCTTTGCAGCTACGATTGTCAGCCTTGTAGTGCTGGTTGCTGTTGTGACCGGTTTGATTTCCATGCTGATTCCCCAGCTGCTTACCAGCATCAAGGGAATTATTGAGGCTCTGCCGGCGAATATTGCCAACCTGGAGCTGTGGCTGGAGCAGATATTTGTTAACAATCCGGAGATGGAAGCCAGCGTGATGTCATATTATGACACGGCAGTGGGCTATGTGCAGAACTGGCTGACCAATGATCTGATTCCGAATATGTACAGCATTATCAGCGGTGTTTCCAGCGGACTGTTTTCCATTGTGAATACGGTTATGGATGTGTTTATCGGTCTGATTGTCATGATTTATCTTCTGAATATGAAGACCAAGCTTCAGACTCAGGCGAAAATGATTATTTACGGCGCATTGCCTCTGAAGATTGCGAATAAGTTTATAGAGGAATGCAGATTTGTACATCATGTGTTCGGCGGATTTATTATTGGAAAGCTGCTGGATTCTCTGATTATCGGAATCCTGTGCTTTGTTCTGCTGACCATTATGAAGATGCCTTATGTTCTTCTGGTCAGTGTGATTGTAGGGGTTACCAATATTATCCCCTTCTTCGGGCCGTTTATCGGGGCAATTCCCAGTGCATTTTTGATTCTGCTGGTAAGTCCGAGACAGTGCCTGTATTTTATCGGTCTGATTCTGTTGCTGCAGCAGTTTGACGGCAATATTCTGGGACCGAAGATTCTTGGAGACTCTACAGGAGTATCCAGCTTTTGGGTGCTGTTTTCGATTCTGCTGTTTGGCGGACTCTTCGGTTTTGTGGGCATGATCATCGGAGTTCCCACCTTTGCCGTTTTCTACCGTCTGACAACAGAGCTTGTGACTTATCTGCTCGGGAAAAAGGAGTTGTCTGCTGACATTTCCTCCTACGAAAGACTGGATTATATTGACAATGAGAAGAAAACCTACATCCGAAAAGAAGAAAGATCGTGATCGGAGCGTGTTTGAATGAGAAATCACAAGTTGATTGGCTGGGTGGTGGGGATTCCCCTTCTGGTCATCCTTCTGATTCTGGTGATTGTGTTTCAGGAACCGGATAAGGAGGGAATCAGCAGGGCTATGGCGGCAAAATCAGTAGCCCTTGCCCTGCAGTCGCCGGATGAACTGAAAACATGGCAGAAGGAATATAAAACTTCTTTTTTTCCGGCAGAGACTCAGAAGCAGTGGTATGTGCCGTATCTGGATTATCTCTACGGAGAGGGCCTGCTGGATGTCAGTGAGATTCCGGCTGATGAGAAGCAGGCCCTGCAGGAGCTGACCTACCGGGAGGCGGCAGAGATGATGGGAAAACTTTCCCCGTCTCTGGAACGGCTGGTACGGGCAGATAAAAAGAATGCAGAAAAGCCATTTCCGGAGGAACAGTGGTGGCTTCTGTATGATTCTGTGCTGAAAAAGATGGATCCGGAGGGAAACGTAAGGCTGGAGCAGGTATTGATTTACGCAACGCCGGAAACGATGGCCGGGACACCGGCCTGGACTGCGCATACCAATCTTGGAGCCTTGACATTTTACGGACTTGTGCTGGATCCCCTGGCGGATCATCAGCTGAAGGCTTATGTCCGGGACAGTGAAATGATTCATGTGACAGAAGATATGGGAAGCGATACGGTGTATCGCAACGTATGGATTCTGGACGGAGATGAAAACGGTCTTCTGGTTTATGTGGGCGATATTGAGCGGAGAATTCCTTTCCGCAAAAAAACAGCGAAAACAGAAAAACTTCTGAATCACATGGCAGACCTGGAAATGACAGACGGCAAAATCAAAAAGGTGTCCCTGAAAACGGAGACAATTACCGGAAAAGTGCTTTCTGTTCAGGAGGATGCCATTGAGCTGGAGGGATATGGAAAAATTCCTCTGGATTCAGAATACAAGGTGCTGAAAACCTATGGCGGAATGGAACGTAAAGAGTTGTCTGACATTCTGGTGGGATACGGAACAGAGGAATTTGTTGTGGCAAAGGGAGCTGTCTGCGGTATTTTGATATCCCGGGAGTTTCAGGCGGAAACCATCCGGGTTCTGATTATGAATAAAGGCTTTCAGGGACTTTATCATTCAACGCTTACCCTTGTCTGCAGCGGTCCTGTGAAGGTGATTCAGGGAGATAAGGAGAAACGGCTGAAGGCGGGAGAGGAGTTTACCATACGGACGGGAGACCGCCAGCTCAGGGATGGCCGTCTGATTCTGGAGCCGGAGACGGGAGGCGAGATTACCGTCCGCTCTCTGGAACGGGCTCAGGGAACCCCTTCCTACACAGGAAGAATGGAGATTGTCGAGGGTGAGGGAGGCCTGGTACTGGTTAATGAGCTGTATCTGGAGGATTATCTGAAGCGGGTGGTTCCCAGCGAAATGCCTTCAAGCTATGAGAAGGAGGCGCTGAAGGCCCAGGCGATCTGCGCCAGGACCTATGCCTATATGCAGCTTCAGAGCAATACCTACAGCCGGTACGGAGCTCATGTGGACGACAGTACGAACTTCCAGGTGTACAATAACACGGAAAACAGTATTCAGGCGGCGGAGGCTGTCCAGGATACTTATGGAAAAATGCTGTTATATGATGGAAAGCCGATAACAGCCTATTATTTTTCCACCTCCTGCGGAACCACTTCCGATGCTTCGGTGTGGGGAAGCGATCCGGAATCTGTGCCTTATCTGAAAAGCGTGGCTCTGCAGCCGGGCAGAGAGACCCTTGATTTAAGCAGCAATGAGGCATTTTCCGCTTTTATTAAAAATCAGGACATAAAATCCTATGATTCGGCCTATCCCTTTTACCGCTGGAATGTGACAACCAGTCAGGAGATTTTGTCATCTAATATTGATGGAGTCGGCACAGTGACAGGACTTCAGATTACAGAGAGGGGCGGCGGAGGAGTTGCCAAAAAACTTCTGGTTACAGGAACAGAAGGAGAAAAGACCATCAGTGGTCAGAATGCAATCCGGGCGGCTCTGGGGGATGAAAGTCTTGTGATTACGAAAAAAGACGGAAAAACCGTAACGGGCTGGGGCTCTCTTCCCAGCGGATTTCTGACTGTTGAGGATGCCGGGAACGGAAAGTTTCAAATCTTTGGAGGCGGCTTTGGCCACGGAGCCGGTATGAGCCAGAACGGAGCCCAGGCGATGGCAAAGTCCGGCATGAAGTGTGAGGAAATCCTGAAGTTTTTCTATGACGGAGTTTCTGTGGAGGTTCTGAGGCAGAAACAGGAGAGCAGCAGTCAGGCAGAAGGTTCAGGGACCGAAAAGGAATAAATGACAGAACAACGAGGAAAATGTGTAATGGAACAGCAGTACAATTTGAAACAGAGAAACGCAGGCTTTTACGCTTTTTTTATCAGCGGAATCTGTGCAATCAGCAGTGGAATTATTGTAAGCCTTTTGCAGGAGCAGATAGGATTTGATTACGGGACAACAGGAACGCTTCTGGCTTTGATGAATATTGGAAATCTTCTGGCCGGTTTTGCCACAGGAGCTCTGCCTGGAAAAATCGGAATGAAAAAAACAGTAGTTCTGCTTACAGCCGGATATGGAATCGGATACGGGATTATGGGAGTAACCGGATGGATTCCGGCATTGATGGCTGCGTTTTTTATGGCAGGAATGGGAAAAGGAAGTACCATCAATACCTGCACGATTTTAATCGGAGACAACTCCAGAGACAGAACAAAGGGTATGAATCTGATGCACAGCTGCTACGCATTCGGAGCTCTGCTCTGCCCCTTTCTGATTTCAGCAGTGGCTGCTGTCTCAGGAAAGCTGCCCATGCTTGTTCTGGGAATCCTGGGAGCAACCTTGTGGATGGCATTTGTGATGACTCCTATGGCAGGGAGCAAAAAAGGCGAAAAGCAGAAAACAGACTGGAGTTTTTTAAAAAACAAAAAGTTCTGGCTCCTTACCGGTCTGATTTTCTGTCAGAATGCAGTGGAGGTCAGCGTAACCGGATGGATGGTTACTTATTTTAAGGGAAGCGGTATACTAAGCGGTTCTCTCAGTGCCTATACGGTAACCGTTATGTGGACGGCAACTCTGCTTCTGCGTATGATGTATGCTTTTGTCTGCCCGATTAAAAAAGCAGGCAGAGCGATGATTGTTATGGGGATTTTCTGCACAGTATTTTATTTTGGCATGATGCAGGCTCAGACGCAGGTTATGGCTATTGTGCTTCTGTTTGCTTTTGCAGCTGCCATGGCAGGCATGAATCCTACAGCTGTGGCCAGCGCCGGCCGTATGACCAGTGTGACCAGCATGGGAATCATGCTTCCGGCAGCCAGCAGCGGAGCGATTCTGATGCCCTGGCTGATTGGACTTGTATCGGAAAAAGCCGGTATTGCAGCCGGTATGACCTGTGTTCTGGTTCCCTGTGTGGGAATGCTCCTGTTCAGCCTGGCTGTCAGCCGTTTGAAGGAAGAATAGGGCGCATTTCCTGTGAAACAAAAAATCCCCCGCCTGCTGCACGAAGCCAACAGGCAAGGGATCAAAAAGGGGAGGATAAGTATTTCTTTTTTCTTTGGTACTAATTACAGTATTGCCCCGAACAGGAAATCTATACATTATCTGAGAAAAAAATAATAATAGAAATAGAAAGAAATGAGGACAAACAAATGAAAAATGTATTGGTAGGACAGTCTGGCGGCCCCACAGCCGTAATTAACGCAAGCCTGTATGGAGTGGTAACGGAGGCTCTGGCCCATAGTGATGAGATTGGTCATGTGTATGGAATGCTCAACGGAATGGAAGGTTTTCTTCAGGACCGTTATATGGATATGGGACAGGAGCTTTCCGGAGAGGAGCTGGAGCTTTTAAAGCTGACACCGGCAGCCTATCTTGGTTCCTGCAGATTTAAGCTTCCGGAAAATCTGGAGGATGATTTTTACAAAACAGCGTTTGAAAAGATGGACGCATTAAATATCGGATATTTCTTCTATATTGGAGGAAACGATTCCATGGATACAGTCAGCAAGCTGTCACGGTACGGAGAGCGGATTGGAAGTGATATCCGGTTTATCGGAGTGCCCAAGACCATCGACAACGATCTGATTGAGACGGATCACACACCAGGATTCGGAAGCGCGGCCAAATATGTGGCATCTACAGTGCGGGAAATTGTTCTTGATGCATCTGTATATGAACAGAAGGCAGTAACGATTATTGAGTTGATGGGTCGCCATGCAGGATGGCTGACAGCTGCCAGTGTTCTGGCAAGAAAAAAGAAAGACGATAATCCTGTTTTGATTTACCTTCCGGAAAGCAATTTTGATCTGGAGAATTTTGCCCGGGATCTGGAGCAGGCTCTGGAAAAGAGAAATTGCGTCATTGTCTGTGTATCAGAGGGAATTTCCGATTCGAATGGAAAGTTTATCTGTGAATATGGCAGTGAGGCATCTGTAGACAATTTCGGGCATAAGATGCTGACCGGATGCGGAAAGGTGCTGGAGAATTTTGTCCGGAACCGTTTCGGGGTGAAGGTTCGTTCTGTAGAACTGAATGTCAGCCAGCGCTGTTCCGGAATGGTTGTATCCGGAACGGATGTGGAAGAGGCTGCTTTGGCCGGTATGGAAGGTGTTAAGGGCGCATGCAGAGGAGAAACCGGAAAAATGGTTGCCTTTGCCCGGGTTTCCGGTCCAGGCGAGGAGTATCGGATGGAATGCCGTTTTGTAGATGTGAATCAGGTGTGCAATCAGGAAAAAGCCGTTCCGGCTCAGTGGATTACCGGGGACGGCAATGATATTGGAGAGGAATTTATTCAGTATGCTCTGCCCCTGATTCAGGGTGAGCCGGATCGTGTGATGGAAAACGGAATTCCCAAATATTTATACAGATAGGAAGGGCTGCTGTCTGGCGGCTTGACAAAATCCGAAATCGGACTTATACTGTGGTAAGTCTGATTTCGGATTTTCTTTTTGGAGAAAATGGTTCAGGAAAGGAGAACATAAAATGGAAAAGCCAGATAAGGAACTTCTGGAAAAACGGGCGGAATACAACCGGCTGTTTAAGGAACAGGACTATTTTTATTTTCAGGCTGCATCCAGGGCGAATTTATCAGAGGCATCCTTCTGGATTTTGTACAGCATCTGTGATTCGGATACTGCATGGACCCAGAGTGATTTGTGCAGAGAGTGGTGTTATTCCAAGCAGACCATTAATTCTGCTGTGAAGAAGCTGGAAAAGATGAATTTTGTAGAACTGAGGATGGAAAGCGGGAGCGGAAACAGGAAAGAAATTGTTCTTACAGATCAGGGGAGAAGATACTGTGAGGAGGAAATCATGCCCCTGATCCAGGCGGAACTGGATGCGCTTGCTGCTTTTTCAGAGGAGGAAAGAGAGCTGCTTCTTTCTCTTATGCGCCGTCAGCTGGAGGCACTGGAGGAAAGGGTGAGGGGTTCATGGAAATAAAGTTATCGGATCATTTTACATACCGGAGACTGATTCAGTTTGTAATGCCATGTGTGGTTATGATGGTGGTTACATCTCTCTACACGGTGATTGACGGCTTTTTTGTGTCGAACTATGCAGGGAAAATGGCATTTGCTGCAGTGAATCTGATCTGGCCGTTTTTACAGCTGATCAGCGCCGCCGGTTTTATGTTTGGCTCCGGCGGAAGCGCGCTGACGGCGTTTGTGCTGGGAACAGGTGATGAAAAAAAGGCGAACGAGATTTTTACCATGCTGGTGATGGTGTTAGGTGTAATCGGAGTTGTCATTTCTGCTGTGGGATTTGTTTTTATGCCTCAGATTGCAGTGATTCTGGGGGCAGACGAATATCTGATTGATGACTGCGTACTCTATGGAAGAATTCTGATTTGCGCCAATCCGCTGTTTATGATGCAGAATGCCTACCAGAGCTTCCTGGTTACGGCAGAACGTCCCCGGTTCGGACTGGGAATTGCGATTATGGCAGGTTTGATAAACGGTCTTCTGGATTTCTTTCTGGTGGCAGTGTTTCCTCTGGGGGTGTGGGGAGCAGGTCTGGCCACAGCGCTCAGCCAGATTGCAGGCGGACTGGTTCCTACCATTTATTTTATGAGGAAGAACAAAAGCCGGCTGCGTTTTGTAAAAACCAGGATGGATTTTCCGGCGCTCTGGAAGGCATGCGGAAACGGTTCCTCAGAAATGATGACCAATCTTTCCGGAGCTGTAGTCAGTCTTTTGTATAATTACCAGCTGCTGCGGCTGGCGGCAGAGGACGGAGTGGCAGCCTACGGAGCCATTATGTATGTGTCTTTTGTGTTTACGGCATTTCATTTTGGCTATGCCATTGGCTGCAATCCCATAGTGGGTTATCATTACGGAGCGGGAAATGAAGCAGAGTTAAAAAGCGTTCTGAGGAAAAGTCTGTTTCTGACAGGAACAGTCGGACTGGGAATGACAGCGGCTGCGGAGCTTCTGGCAGGGCCGATTTCCTTTGTCTATGTGGGATATGATCCCGGGCTGTGTCAGATGACCATACAGGGAATGAAGCTGTTCGGACTTTCTTTTTTAATCAGCGGCTTTAATATTTTTGCATCAGCCTTTTTCACCGGTCTGAACAATGGCATGGTTTCTGCCATGATTTCCATGCTCCGGACCCTGGTCTTTCAGGTGGCGGCCGTGCTTCTCCTTCCGATCTGGCTGAAGCTGGATGGAATCTGGCTGTCTGTGGTGGCGGCAGAGGCGGCAACCCTGGTAATTACCCTTGGATTTTTTGTGGCAAACAGGAAAAAATATCATTATTTTTAAGAAGGCAGAGCTGGATTTGCTCCTTTTTCAGAGCAAAATTTCCCGCAGTTTTACGAAACAGATTGTTTGCCGGCCTGCCGGCGGACAGTAAGTTTACAAGAAAGCAGTCGAAAAACAGGGAAAGAAAGGGTTTGCAAATTTTGGAGAAGTGTTATATACTATGAGAACAGGCGTAGTTTACGATACGCAGGATAACAGAGAAAAGGAAGGATACGTATCATGGCATTATTAGAGACATGGAGAAACCTTGCATACGGCAATGGCCTGAATGATAAAGAGAAAGAAAAACTGTGGAATGGATATTTTACCATTGAGAAAGGAATTTACGAGCAGATTCTTTCTGAGCCGACTCAGGTAATTACCGGTACTGTGAAGGAACTGGCAGAGAAGTACAATACAGAGATTCTTATTATGACAGGATTTCTGGATGGTATCAATGAGAGCCTGAAGGGATATGAGAACCCCATCGACACCATGGAGGAGGATACTCAGGTTAAGATTGAGATTGATCCGGAGAAGCTGTACTACAACATGGTTGAGGCAAAGGCACAGTGGCTGTATGAGCTGCCCCAGTGGGATTCTATCCTCAGCGAGGAGAGAAGAAAAGAGCTTTACAAGCAGCAGAAGGCTTCCGGTACGATCCGCAAGGAAAAGAAGATTTTCCCCAACGATCCGTGTCCGTGCGGAAGCGGCAAGAAGTATAAGAAGTGCTGCGGCAAAAATGCATAATGGTTCCGGAAGTCAGACAGTGAATCCGGACTGAAAGAAGCAGGGGCATCGGGAGTATTCGGTGCGCCTGCTTTGTTTGGGTTAAAGAAGAGCGGCTTTGGGCGGCGCAGGCAGAGCGAAGGGAAAGGAGACAGGGAGATGGATGCATATACCGGTTTTGCAGAGGTGTATGATATGTTTATGGATAATATTCCCTATGAGACGTGGTGTGAGTATCTGACCGGACTGCTGAGAGAGCAGGGAGTGACAGAGGGACTGCTGCTGGATCTGGGGTGCGGTACAGGTACGCTTACCAGACTGCTGGCAGCAGAGGGATACGATATGATCGGTGTGGATCTTTCTGATGAAATGCTGGAAATCGCCATGGAGCATCAGCGGGAGAAGCCGGACGGGATTTTGTACCTTCTGCAGGATATGAGAGAGTTTGAGCTGTATGGCACCGTAAGAGGAATCGTCAGTATCTGTGATTCCATGAATTATCTGACCGGGTATGAAGATCTGGTGGAGGTGCTTCGGCTGGCGAACAATTATCTGGATCCGGGCGGCGTGTTTATTTTTGACTTGAATACGGTTTACAAATACCGGGAGCTGCTGGGAGAGCAAACCATTGCCGAGAACCGGGATGAGGGAAGCTTTATCTGGGAAAACTATTTTGACCAGGAAGAGGGAATCAATGAATATGATTTGACCCTGTTTATCCGGGAGGAGGACGGACGGTTCCGGAAGTATGAGGAAACCCATTTCCAGAGAGCCTACGAGCAGGAGGAAGTGGAGAAAGCAATCCGGGAAGCGGGGATGGAGCTTGTGGCAGTTTATGATGCATTTACAAAAAATCCGCCCAGACCGGACAGTGAACGCCTGTATTTTGTGGTGCGGGAGCAGGGAAAACAGAGGGAAAGATAAAATCCAGGAAAGGAAAAGCTGGTTATAACAGCAGGAAGACAGAATGACAGACTATATTATCAGGGCAACGGCAGCAGAAGGACAGATTCGTGCATTTGCGGCAACAACCAGGGATCTGGTGGAGTATGCCAGAAGCGCCCACAATACAAGCCCAGTGGCAACTGCGGCACTGGGACGGCTTTTAACAGCAGGAGCCATGATGGGAATTATGATGAAGGGAGAGAAGGATCTTCTTACCTTAAAGATCGAAGGTGACGGCCCTATTGGCGGCCTGACGGTTACTGCAGATTCCAAAGGCAATGTAAAGGGATATGCCTTTCATCCGGAGGTGATGCTGCCTCCCAATGCAAAGGGAAAGCTGGATGTAGGCGGTGCGCTGGGAATCGGTGTTCTGAGCGTTATCAAGGATATAGGCTTAAAGGATCCTTATGTGGGACAGACGATTCTGGTGACCAGTGAGATTGCAGAGGATCTGACGTATTATTTTGCCACCTCCGAGCAGACGCCTTCCAGTGTGGCTCTGGGCGTTTTGATGGAGAGAGACAATACGGTAAAGCAGGCAGGAGGATTTATTCTGCAGATGATGCCGGGAGCATCGGAAGAGGTGATTTCTGCTCTGGAGAAACGGCTGGGAGAGATTACTTCTATTACAGCTCTTCTTGACGCGGGAAATACACCGGAAATGATTCTGGAGCACATTCTGGGCGATTTTGGCCTGGAAATTCTGGATAAGCTTCCGACTGCATTTTCCTGCAACTGTTCAGAGGAGAGAATTGAAAAGGCACTGATCAGCGTGGGAAAGCAGGAGCTGCAGAGCATGATTGAGGATGGAAAAACCATTGAGGTAAACTGCCATTTCTGTAATAAGCATTATCCGGTTACCGTAGAGCGGCTGAAGGAGCTTCTGGAGATGGCCAGATAAAAATCGGGAGTCCAAAACGTCCGAAAGGAATAAGGAGCCGGGAAAATTCAGGAATATGAAAAGGTCAACAGGAAAAGCAGAAAGCCGGAGGATAACAGAGTATGACAGACAGAAAAAAATTGATTGCCATGGCGATTGAGGCTATGGGGCGTTCCTATTCCCCCTATTCCGGGTTCTGTGTAGGAGCGGCGCTTCTTACAAAATCAGGAAAGATATATCAGGGCTGCAATATTGAAAATGCGGCTTTTTCTCCCACAAACTGCGCAGAGAGGACTGCTTTTTTTAAGGCAGTCAGTGAAGGCGAGAGGGAGTTTGAGGCTATCTGCATTGTGGGAGGACAAAACGGAAGACTGACGGATTATACCTCGCCCTGCGGTGTGTGCCGCCAGGTAATGCGGGAGTTCTGCAATCCCCGGGAATTTCTGGTGATTCTGGCAGTGGATGAGGATCATTACCGGGAGTACCGTCTGGAGGAGCTGCTTCCTCTGGGCTTTGGACCGGAAAATCTGGGACGGGAACAGATGCAATAAGGACAGAGAAAGGAATTGAGATATGGCAGAAGAAAGATTTCATCGGATATTTCTGATTGTAGTAGATTCTCTTGGTGTAGGCGGAGCGAAGGATGCGGCAGATTACGGGGATGCAGGCAGTGATACTCTGGGACACATTTCCCATTGTGTGGAAGAGTTTTCGATTCCCAATCTTCAGAAGCTGGGCATGGCCAATCTTCATCCTCTCCGTCAGGTTGAGCCGGTAAAAAGACCAGCCGGTTATTATGGAAGGCTGAATGAGCGGAGCCGGGGAAAGGATACGATGACCGGCCACTGGGAGCTGATGGGGCTGAAGACAGAAAAGCCGTTTATTACCTTTACAGAGACCGGATTTCCGTCTGAGCTGATTGAGGAGCTGGAAAAGCGAACCGGTCATAAGATAATCGGCAATAAAAGCGCCAGCGGAACAGAGATTCTCAATGAGCTGGCAGAGGAAGAAATCGCAACCGGCCATATGATTGTCTATACCTCAGCTGACTCTGTTCTTCAGATTTGCGGAAACGAGGAAACCTTTGATCTGGCAGAGCTGTACCGGTGCTGTGAAATTGCCAGAGAGCTGACGATGCGGGATGAGTGGAAGGTGGGAAGAGTCATTGCCCGTCCATATGTAGGAAAAAAACGGGGAGAATTCAAACGAACCAGCAATCGTCACGATTATGCAGTTCCCCCCTTTGGGAAAACAGTGCTGGATGCTTTAAAGGAGAAGGGGCTTGATGTGATTTCAGTAGGAAAGATCAATGATATTTTTTCCGGCTGCGGAATCACAGAGGCTTTTCATTCAGACAGCTCTGTTCACGGAATGGAACAGACGATTGAGCAGGCAAAACGGGATTTTCATGGCCTTTGCTTTGTCAATCTGGTGGATTTTGACGCTCTTTGGGGCCATCGGCGCAATCCGCAGGGATATGCAAAAGAGCTGGAGCGTTTTGACGAAAAGCTGGGCGAGCTGCTTGATATTCTGGGAGAAGAGGATTTACTGCTGATTACAGCAGATCATGGAAATGATCCGACTTATAAAGGAACGGATCATACAAGAGAACAGGTGCCGCTTCTGGCATATTCCAGGTCTATGATGGGATTTGGTGAGCTGCCTGAAACGGATACCTTTGCAGCAGTCGGGGCGACAATTGCAGAAAATTTCCAGTGCGGGATGCCGGAAGGAACGATTGGGGAGTCGATTTTGGATGAAATCAAGTAAAGAAAAGCATTGGAGGAAGAAAACATGCAGCGCAATAAGGCCTGGCGGCATTTTAAAACCATAACGGGACACAAAATTCTGGTGATGAAAAACTGCTTTCGGGTAGGGCTTTTTCGTCAGGGACTGATGCATGACTTATCAAAATACAGTCCTGTGGAGTTTGGAACCGGAGTGAAGTATTACCAGGGAGACCGCAGTCCCAATGCAGCAGAGCGGGAAGAAAAAGGGTATTCGGAGGCCTGGCTGCATCATAAGGGGAGAAACAAACATCATTTTGAATACTGGATTGATTTTTCCAAAACCAGCCAGGGGCTTTCCGGGGCAAAAATGCCGGTGAATTATCTGGTGGAAATGGTGATGGATCGGATTGCAGCTTCCCGGGTATACCGGGGCGCTTCCTATACAGACGGGGCAGCCTGGGAATATTACCAGAGAGAGCAGCCCTATTTGTCAGGGATCATGCATCCTGAGACTCAGGCGGAGCTGGAGAAAATTCTGATTATGCTGGATAAGAAGGGGGAGAGGGTGACCTTTGCCTATCTTAGAAAGCTTTTGAAAAAAGGCGCTTATTAAAAAATCAGGGGTTTCGATTATGTTGAATCCAAAGGGCGGCTGCGGTTTTGCAGCCGCCCTTTTTTGCTTCATAGGAAATTACGTCCTATGAAACAAAAAACGCTCCGCGAGACTTGCCATACCTGCGTTTTGTCTCAGTTATGAAAGATGTCGGCAGGATAGTGGTAGATTTCCGCATAGGATTCCAGTTCTGCCTCTGACTGGGGAAGACTGGGAATCAGACCAGTACAGTCTGTGGCAGAGCATGCCTTAATATCAGGATAGGCGGGATCGTCTGTCCCATAGGGCTCCTGAACCGGAGGTTCCTTCTCCGGCTTTTTTTCCGGCTCTGTAACGGGATTAATGTTAAGTAGAGCCGTATCAGGTATCATGTCTTTTGGAAAGAAGCTCATTGTTATCACCTCAGTCACAGTATGAAACAGAGGCTTTGTTTTTATGCATGAAAAACGGAATTGTCCGGAAGGGAACAATTATTAAAAATAAAATGAACCAGATGGAAAAAGAAAGACTCTTATACTACAGATGCATCAAAAAAGGGAAAGGAATCATGGCATGGACGAGAAAAGCAGGACTGATGTGGAAAAAATGATACAGGGTGATGAGTCGGCATTTGATGAACTGTACCGATCCTTTTCCGGAAAGCTGTACCGTATGGCATATTTTATTACAGGAAATCAAAGTGACAGTGAGGATGTGCTGCAGGAAACCTTTGTAAAATGTTATCTGAACCGGAAATCATTGAAGGATCCGGAACGGTTTGAAGCCTGGCTGTATCAGATTCTGGTACGGACGGCCTGGAAGCTCTGCCGGAAAAGGAGAGACATTTCTCTGGATGCGGTTTTGGAAAACCCGGATGAAAAAGGAATGGCTCAGCGTCTTTGCAGAGATGAGAAGGAAGGGCCATTGGAACAGATTCTGGAACAGGAACATGCCGTTCATCTGTGGAAGCTGGTGGAAAGACTGGATATAAAGTACAGAACAGTAATTCTTCTATACTATTATAATGAACTGAGTACCAGGGAAATTGCAAAAATCACAGGAACCCTGGAGGGAACTGTAAAATCCAGGCTGTTTCAGGCGAGAAAGCTTTTGAAAAAACAGCTGGAATCTGAGGAAAGGAGAATCTGTTTTGAAGGGAAGCCAGGATGAAAAAACTGTGAAGGAGGGCAGAATGAAAGAGAACCGGGACAGAAAGGAAATGGATAAACGGATTGGCAGAGTACTTCAGGAGAGCATCCGCGAAATTCCCTGGAGTGAACAACAGGAGCGGGAAGGGCTGAGGGCAGTCCATGCTGCAATGGAAGAAAGGAGAATGAAAATGAGATTTCAAGGAAGAAAGATGGTGGCGGCAGCGGCGGTTATTCTGGCGCTGACAGGAACGATTACAGCAGCAGCGGCAGGGAAAATAACAGGACTTTTTAGTTCTACAAACAAAACGGATGCAGTCACTTCCGCCGGGGAACTGGAAGAAAAAGGGAAAAAGGAAGTGGGCGAGGAGCTTTTTGTAGCGGATGCCCTGGCGGATGGAAGCCGTTTTCAGGAAGGCTATGTTACAGAGATTCAGGCTGTGGATGACGGAGGAAATACGGTTGGAACCTATCCGGAAATCAGCATCCAGTACGGGGATTATTTTTTCAGTGTGATTCGGGAGAGCGATCGGGAGATCATGGATGGAAATCAGAAAGACGCCTCTGCCGCTGATTATGAGGAATGGTATGAGGGAATCTGCCTGACCGGCAGGGAAGATGATTATTTATTTCTTCCCCCGGATCAGAAGCCTTCAGAGGAGGACAAATCCCGGGAGGAGGCAGGAGAGCTGTATATCAGCTACGGAGCTGAAAAAGAGGAACGCTGTGTGTATAAAAATATGATGTGGGAAAAGGACGGACTTTCTTACACCATGGTGACCAGCGCAGATAAGACTCTGGAGGAAATGGCGGAGCTGGCAAAAGCATATATGGACAGTGAAAGGTAAAGAAACTTTGTTTTTTCCGTGATGGGTTCTTGATTTCTCCGGAAACTGCCAGTATAATTAGGAATAGTTGTGTAAAAAAATAAGATATACAGCAGGAACAGGAGATATGCCCAATATGGACAATAACAACAGTCAACAGCCGCAGCAGAACGGCAATAATAAATTCCCCAAAGGTCAGTTTATTGCGATGCTGATTGCGGCGCTGGTGACACTTGGTGTTGCCGGAATGATGAAAAGCTATATGGGGAACCGGAGTCAGAAGGAGGTTACCTACGATCAGTTTATTGAAGAGGTCGAGGACGGACAGGTAGAATCTATTTTAAGAAGAAGCAGCCGGATTGAGATTCGATATAAAGAAAGCTCTGATAAATTCAATCCGGCCTTTCAATATTATACCATCCCTCTTTCCGGGGATTACATGCTGGCAGAGAGACTTCTGGAGCATGACGTGGAGATTAAGCAGGAGCAGCAGGAGACCGGGGATTTATTCTGGTCAATTATCAGCATGATTTTTCCCTTTGTGCTTCTGGTTGTATTTATGAATTTCATGATGAAGCGCATGGGCGGAGTAGGAAAAAGCAATGCCAAGGTCTATATGCAGAAGGAGACCGGTGTGACATTTGCCGATGTGGCGGGACAGGATGAGGCGAAGGAGTCCCTGGTGGAGCTGGTGGATTTCCTTCACAATCCTGCCAAATATACCCACATTGGCGCAAAGCTTCCGAAGGGCGCTCTTCTGGTTGGACCTCCGGGAACAGGAAAAACCCTTCTGGCAAAGGCAGTGGCAGGAGAGGCGCAGGTGCCCTTTTACTTCCTGTCCGGTTCGGACTTTATGGAGCTTTATGTAGGCGTAGGTGCTTCCCGTGTCCGGAGTCTGTTTAAGCAGGCTCAGCAGACAGCACCGGGAATTATTTTTATTGATGAGATTGATTCCATCGGACGGAGCCGAAGCGGTTACGGCGGAGGCGGAGAATCAGAGCAGCAGCAGACCTTAAACCAGCTGCTTTCCGAGATGGACGGTATGGACTCCTCCAAGGGTGTTTTGATTCTGGCAGCCACCAACCGGCCGGAGGTTCTGGATCCGGCGCTTTTGCGTCCCGGACGCTTTGACCGCCGGGTGATTGTGGATAAGCCGGATTTAAAGGGCCGTGTAGATATTCTGAAGGTTCATGCAAAGAATGTTTCTCTGGATGAGACGGTGGATCTGGATGCCATTGCTCTGGCAACCTCCGGCGCCGCGGGATCGGATCTGGCCAATATGATTAACGAGGCAGCAATTCTGGCTGTAAAGAACGGGCGGAATGCAGTAAGCCAGAAGGATCTGTTCGAGGCGGTTGAGGTGGTTCTTGTAGGTAAGGAGAAAAAGGACCGGATACTCAGCAGGGAAGAACGCAGGATTGTTTCCTACCATGAGGTAGGTCACGCTCTGGTAAGCGCCCTGCAGAAGGATGCAGAGCCGGTGCAGAAGATTACCATTGTTCCACGTACCATGGGGGCCCTGGGATATGTGATGCATGTGCCGGAGGAAGAAAAGTATCTGAACAATAAAAAAGAGCTGGAGGCGATGCTGGTAGGATTTTTGGCAGGCCGGGCAGCAGAGGAAATTGTGTTTGATACAGTGACCACCGGGGCGGCCAATGATATTGAGCAGGCAACCCGTCTGGCAAGAGCCATGGTTACCCAGTACGGAATGTCAGAAAAGTTTGGTCTGATGGGACTGGCAACTCAGCAGGATCAGTATCTGACAGGACGGACGGTGATGAACTGCGGAGAAGCTACGGCGGCAGCAGTGGATGACGAGGTCATGGAGATTCTGAAACGATCCTATGAGGAAGCCAAACGTCTTCTCAGTGACAACAGAGAGATTATGGATCAGATCGCAGAATTCCTGATTGAGAAAGAAACAATTACCGGCAAGGAATTTATGCAGATTTTCCGGAAATGCAAGGGAATTCCTGAACCGGAGGAGAAAAAATCATCAGAGCATGAACCGGAGGCTACGGCTTCCTGTGAGGAGGCTTCCTGTGTTTCAGAGCCGGAAAGCCTTTGTGCCGGAGATGAAAAACCGGAGCAGAACGAAGCAAAGCAGAACGAAGCGGAGCAGAGCAAACAGGAGCAGAACAGGGTTCAATCTGATACAGATGGTTGGATTCCTGTATCCGGTCATGAGGAAACACATTAGATTTCAGCTGAATAAAAGAATGAGAAAGGGCTGCGGCACTGTGCGTGAAAACACATGACCGCAGCCTTTTTGCGTCATGGAAAATTGGGGGAATTATTCTTTTTCATCAAGAAAAGAAATGACATCAGCAGTAAATCTCTCGTGGCACTGAAAGAGAGCTCCGTGGCCGCAGTGTTCATAAATAAGAAGCCGGGAGTCCGGAATCAGACGGTTCAGCTCATGGGAACAGGAAACGGCAATCATTCCATCATGTTCTCCTGCTACAATCAAGACGGGACAGGAAATCACAGAGGGATCTACGGAGCGGAATCCAAACCAGGAGCGAATCGCCTGGATCTGTGCCTTTAAAACAGGACTGGTCAGCCTGATTTTCATGTCCCGATCCTTTTTGCGGGTGTGAAGGCGGTCTAAAAATGCAGCTGCCTGTTTTTTGCCTTCCGGTGTGGACTCGAAGAGAAAATAATATTTGGGATCCCGGTGACGGAGAATGGCTTTGGCAGTGGTTTCCTTTAAAGGGATGGTATAGGAATCGCGGAAAACAGTGCCGGACGGGCCGGTTCCCACCAGGATCAGCCGCTCTACCATCTCCGGGTGGGCGGCGGTAAATGCCTGGGCAACCATTCCTCCCATGGAAAATCCCAGAAGAAAAATGCGGGAGAGTCCCATGGCCCGGAGGAAATGAAAAGCATCCTCTGCCATTTCTTCGATAGAGGAAGGTGTCTGTCCTTCGCTTCTTCCTACTCCCCGGTTATCAAAAAGATAAACGTGGAACCGGCGGGAAAGACCGTCTATAACAGCAGGATCCCAGTCATCCATGGTGCTCATCAGATAGCTGAAGCACACAACAGGGATCCCTTCGTGTTCGGCTCCTGCCTCCCGCCAGACAAAACGGGTGCCTGCAGCGGAAATCAGATTTGTTCTGGCCGTGCTGTACTGGTACATATGATAATCTCCTTTGTATGTGTTGTGAATAGTTTCGTTATATCATTTTACACGGGCTTTTTCAAGGGCAGACTCAATGGCTCTGATTAAAACCTGGGAAGTATAGCGGGTTTCTTCCGGATAAGACAGGTTTTCCAGAGACTGGGAGCTGCAGATCTGGCCGGTCAGATGCTCCAGAGAGGGCTGAACCAGAGGAAACATGGTTTCTACGGAATCGCTTAAAGGAACCATGGAGACAGAACGGATTTGATCCTGGTCTACAGTTACCTCCACATTGATTTCCTGGGAGCCGAGGGTTAAGGAAGAAGCGTAGACTCCGGGTATGTAGGAAGCCGTGCTTGCAGAGTCAGAGGAATTCTCTTTTTTGGGATGAAACATAATAAAAAGCAGCATGACCAGAAGAATGCCGAAGCCGATAAAAATAGCAGTATATATGATTTCTTTCATTCGCAGGACGACAATTTTCGTTTTGGAACTCATGGGGAGACCTCCCGGTATGTTTGGTATAGTCTATTCTCCGGCAGAGCTTTTTATGCTATACTGAAGTGCAGAGAAAGGAGCATGAAAATGTCATTACAGTTGATTCTGGGTGGTTCCGGTTCCGGAAAAACCACCTGTTTATATGACGCGGTGATTCAGGCGTCCATAAAAAATCCACGGCAGCAGTATTATGTGCTGGTGCCGGAGCAGTTTACCATGCAGGCGCAGAAGGATGTAGTCGCCAGACATCCGGCGCATGGAACGATGAATATTGACGTAGTAAGCTTTCAGCGGCTGGCTTATCGTATTTTTGAGGAGCTGGCTGTGGAAAATCTTCAGATTCTGGATGATATGGGAAAATCCATGGTGCTTCGGAAGGTTGCGGCAGAAAAAAGCAGACAGCTGGTTTTGTTCCGGGGGCATTTAAATCAGGCCGGATTTGTCAGTCAGCTGAAATCCATGCTGTCGGAATTCTATCAGTACGGCATCGGACCGGATCAGTTAAGAGAGATGGCGGCGGCTGCAAAAACACCGCTTCTGAAGCATAAGCTGGAGGACTTCGCTCTTGTATTTGAAGGCTTTCGTGAATTTATTGCAGGTCATTATGTGACAACTGAGGAGGTGCTGGAGGTTCTGTGCCGGGTTCTGCCCCGGTCACAGCTGATTAAGGACAGTGTGATTGCGCTGGATGGATATACGGGATTTACTCCGGTTCAGTATCGCCTTGCAGAGCTGTTTATGGCTTACGCAAAGCAGGTGATTGTGACAGTCACTGCAGATCCGGAGGTCGATCTGTATGGCTCCATGGGAATGCAGAATCTGTTTTTTATGAGCCGCCAGATGGCAGTCCGGCTTTCTAAGCTGGCAGAGAAAAACCAGGTAAAAAAACTTCCGGATCGGTGGGTAACCAGGGGAAAGAATTTCCCGGTTCCGGAGGAGCTGGATTTTCTGGAGAAAAACCTGCTCCGGTATGGAAGAGCGCCTTATCAGGGAGAGCAGACAGGGGCATTGGAGATTTATCAGGCCTCTAATCCTCCGGAGGAGATTGCTGCAGTGATTCACAGAATCTGGCAGCTTCAGCAGGAGGAAGGAATGCGCTACCGGGACATTGCAGTGATTACCGGAGATCTGCCCGGATACGGAAAAGAAATTGTCCATCAGTTTGAGCAGAATGAGATTCCTTATTTTATGGATGATAAAAAAAATATTCTGGACAATCCTCTGGTAGAGATGATCCGCTCTGCCCTGGATGTGGTACGCCGCGATTTCTCTTATGAGACTGTGTTCCGTTTTCTCCGTTCCGGTCTGGTCTGTGAGGAAAGAGAAATGGTGGACCGGCTGGAAAACTATGTGATTGCCCTGGGAATCCGCGGAGGAAAACGCTGGAGACAGGAATGGGACAGAACCTTCCGGGGAGGGGGAGAAATCAATCTGACAGAGCTGAATGCATTTAAGGACAGGGTGATGGCTCCCCTGCTGACACTGCAGGAGGCATTTCGGAAGGAAAACCTGACCGTCCGGGATATGATTGACGGAGTGAAGGAGCTGTTGGAGAACTATCAGGCAGAGGAACGGTTGGAGGAGTTTTCGGAATCCTTTACGAAGGAGAAGGAATACCGTCTTGCCGGAGAATACAGCCAGGTATATGAACTGGTGATGGAGCTTTTAGAGAGGCTTTCCGATCTTCTGGGCGATGAGACTGCAGGCAGAAAGGAATTTATGGAGATTCTGGATGCAGGCTTTCGGGAAATTACTGTGGGCGTGATTCCGGCAACTGTGGATCGGGTGGTTGTGGGAGATATTACAAGAACCAGACTGGCTCACATTAAGGTTCTCTTCTTTGTGGGTGTGAATGATGGAATTGTACCGTCCCGCAAGGAGGGAAAGAGTCTGCTTTCTGACCGGGAAAGAGAATTTTTTGCCAGTCACCAGCTGGAGCTGGCGCCTACAGCAAGAGAGGACAGTTTCCAGCAGAGGTTTTATCTGTACCTTTTGATGACAAAGCCTGTAAATCGGCTGATTGTGTCTTTTTCCGGAACAGGAAGTGACGGAAAGGGAAGAAGGCCTTCTTTCCTGATTGGAGAGCTGAGAAAAATGTATCCGGGGCTTTCCTGGAAATCCTGCAGGGAGCTGCTGGAGAATCAGCAGATTTATTCGGTGGAAGAGGCGCTGAGACAGCTGATTGAAGGTCTGGGACAGTTTAGGGACGGAGAGTTTCCGGAGGAAGAGCGGAAAGAGAAGCAGTTTTTAGAGCTTTACCGGTGGTTTTCCTGTTCCGGAGAATACGGGAAGGAGACAGAAAAGCTTTTGGAGGCAGCGTTCCATGTGTATGAAAATCAGGGAATCGGCCGTGCAGTCGCCAGAGCCCTTTACGGCACGGTTCTCAGCGGAAGTGTGACGAGACTGGAACAGTATGCCGCCTGCGCTTATGCCCATTTTCTGAAATACGGACTGGAGCTGGAAGAACGTCAGCGGTATGAGCTGGCCTCATCAGATTTGGGAAATCTTTTTCATCAGTCGATTGATCTCTGCTTTAAAACAGCAGGAGAGGAGGGACTGGACTGGAAAACGATGGAGGATTCTGTCCGGAGGGGGCTGGTTCACCGCTGCGTAGAACAGGTGACAGCGGATTATGGAAACACCATATTAAACAGCTCTTCCCGCAATGCCTATCTTGCCAGAAGGGTTGAACATATTACCCAGCGAACGGTCTGGGCGCTTCAGCAGCAGATACAGAAGGGAGATTTTGTTCCTGCAGGGTTTGAGGTGTCCTTTTCAGCAGCGGATAATTTAGAGGCCATGAAAATTGCTCTTTCAAAGGATGAGGCCCTTCATCTCCGGGGACGGATTGACCGTCTGGATCTTTGCGAGGAGGAAAAACAGGTTTATGTCAAGATCATAGATTATAAATCAGGAAGCACCTCCTTTGATTTGCTGGCGCTTTATTACGGACTTCAGCTTCAGCTGGTGGTTTATATGGATGCTGTGCTGGAAATGACAGAGAGGCGTTACCCCGGGCAGGAGGCGGTTCCTGCGGGAATCCTCTATTATAATATTGCAGATCCGGTGATCCAAAAGGAAGGAAAACAAAAACCGGAGGATATTGAGGCGGAAATTCTGAGAAAACTGCGGATGAACGGACTGGTTAACAGTGAGCTGGAGGTGGTCCGTCATCTGGATCATACCATTGAAAAAGAATCGGATGTGATTCCTGTGGTTTTAAAGGATGAGGCTGTGGTAGAGTCAAAATCTTCTGTAGCAAACAGAGAACGATTCCGGTATCTGCAGAAATTTGTCAGAGAAAAGCTGAAAACAGCGGGAAAAGAGATTCTGGAGGGAGAAATCGGCCGGGAGCCATACAAATACGGTTCAAGAACAGCCTGTGATTACTGTCCCTACCACCCGGTATGCGGCTTTGATAAAAAAACCTCCGGTTATGACTACCGGAAATGGAGAAACAAAAAGACAGAGGAAATCTGGGAGGAAATATGTCAAAAACAGCAGTAAACTGGACAAAAGAACAGCAGCAGGTCATTGAAAGCAGAGGATGCCATCTTTTAGTCAGCGCCGCGGCCGGAAGCGGAAAGACGGCTGTGCTGGTAGAACGGATTATCCGGATGGTAACGGAAGGAGAAAATCCCCTTGATATTGACCGGCTTCTGGTGATGACCTTTACCAATGCAGCTGCGGCTGAAATGAGGGAACGGATTGGCGAGGCCATAGAAGCCCGCCTTCTGGAGGATCCGCACAACCAGCATCTGCAGGTGCAGTCGGCTCTGGTCCATCACGCAAAGATTACAACCATTGACAGTTTTTGTCTGAATATTATCCGGGAACATTTTAATATGCTGGATCTGGATCCCTCCTTCCGCATTGGAGACGAGGGAGAAATGCTTCTTCTCCGGGCAGATGTGATGGCGGAACTGATCGAGGATGCATACCGGGAGGGAAGCGAACGTTTTATCCGTTTTGTGGAAACCTTCGGGCAGGGAAAGAGCGATGCAGGCATTGAAGATTATATTATGCAGGTGTACCAGTATGCCCAGAGCAATCCTTATCCGGAGCAATGGCTGGAGCAGTGCAGAAGGGAGCTTTCTGAGGAGGAAAAGCCGTCCCTGCCCTGGATGGCCTTTCTGATGGAGGACGTGAAAAAACAGCTGAAGGAGCTGATTGTACAGGAGAGAGAATGTTTGGAGCTGTGCCGGGAGGACGAATGCTTCCAGGCTTATATTCCCATGCTGTCTTCCGATATCTGTCAGATGGAGGCGGCAGCCGGGGCAGAGGATTTTGAAATGCTGTACGGGAAGCTTTCTGCAATTTCCTGGGAGCGGCTGGCCGCAGTGCGGAGCAAAGAGGCGGATCCGGAAAAAAAGACATATCTTACCGGCTGTCGTGACCGGGTCAAAAAAGCAGTAGGAAAAATGAAAGAGCTTTACTGTTTTGCGTCTCCGGAAGAGATGTTTGCCGATATGAAGAAAACAGGAGAGGCCATCGAGGTGCTTCTGGATCTGGCAGAGAATTTTGACCGGCGCTTCCAGGAGAAAAAAAGAGACAGAAATCTGGTGGATTTTAATGATCTGGAGCATCAGGCTTTGAAGGTTCTGATTCGACGGGAAGAGGGAAGAATCGTGTATACAGAGGCGGCTGATGAGCTGAGCAGTCAGTTTGAAGAGGTTCTGGTAGATGAATACCAGGACAGCAATCTGGTACAGGAAGCTCTTTTGCAGGCGGTGTCCAGGGAACGGTTTGGCCAGTACAATGTTTTTATGGTAGGAGATGTGAAGCAGAGCATTTACAAGTTCCGGCTTGCCAGACCGGAGCTGTTTCTGGAAAAATATAATACTTATGAGCCTTATGAGGCCGGAGAGGGAAAAACGAAAAAAATTGAGCTGCATCAGAATTTCAGAAGCAGGGAACAGGTGCTTTCCGGAGTGAATGATGTATTTTTCCGGATTATGACGGAAAACCTGGGAAATATCCGGTATACAGAGGATGCGGCTCTGCATCCGGGGGCAGTCTTTCAGCCGGTTCCTTCTGTGCAGGAAGAAGAGGAAGCGTCAGACTCCCCTGCCTTCCGGATGAGTGCGGGCCTGCCTCGGCTTTTGGTGACAGATACCGGTCAGGGAGCCCTGGATCAGATGGAGGAAGAGGCCGCTGACTATACGGCCAGAGAAATTGAAGGAAAGATGATTGCAGCAGAGATTCGCGCAATGACCGATCCGGAAAAGGGGATGGCTGTCTGGGACAAGAAATCTGGAAAATACCGGACTGCCCAGTACCGGGATATGGTGATTTTGCTGAGAAGCACAACAGGATGGACGGAGACATTTCTTTCCGTTCTCTTAAATGAAGGAATCCCCGCCTATGCAGAGTCGCGAACCGGATATTTTACTACGGTTGAAGTGGAAACGGTTCTCAGTATGCTGTCGGTGATTGACAATCCCATGCAGGATATTCCTCTGGCAGCAGCATTAAAATCGCCTATGGGAGGAATCACAGACGAGGAGCTGGCCCGGCTGATGGGCTGGTATAAAAGACTTCTTCCAAAAGGACAGGACAGGGGAATTTACGGCGCTGTCCGCGCATGGACAGAGCTGGCAGAATCACAGGGCGATGAGCTGACGCAAAAGCTGATTCGGTTTCAGACTCTTCTGCAAAAGCTGCGCCGGCAGAGCGTATATCTGCCGATACATGAATTGATTTACCAGGTGTATGAGGATACCGGATATTACAGGATGGTATCTGCCATGGCAGCAGGAGAAACAAGAAGAGCCAATCTTGACATGCTGGTAGAAAAGGCTGTGGAGTACGAAAATACCAGCTATAAGGGGCTGTTTCATTTTATCCGGTACATTGAAAATCTCAAGAAATATCATTCTGACTTTGGAGAGGCTTCTGTTGTAGGAGAAGAAGAAAATACGGTCCGGATTATGAGTATTCACAAAAGCAAGGGACTGGAGTTTCCGGTTGTGTTTCTTGCAGGAATGGGGAAAAAATTCAATCGTCAGGACACCTACAGCCGTCTTCTGATTGATCCGGAGCTTGGAATTGCCACAGATTATCTGGATCTGGAAAACCGTCTGAAAAGCGCAACCTTAAAGAAAAATGTACTGCGCCGTAAAATGGAGCTGGATAATCTGGGAGAAGAACTGCGGGTACTTTACGTGGCAATGACCAGGGCAAAGGAACAGCTGATTATGACGGGAACCGATAGGAATCTGGAAAAGAAGCTGGAGAAATACAGAATCGTTCCAGAGGCGGACGGACAGATTCCCTACACAGTTCTTGCGGGAGCCGGCTCTTATCTGGACTGGCTTCTCATGAGTCTGGGAAGCACAGGAGTCAGAATCCTGCTGGAGGAGATTCCCCTGCAGCAGATAGTGGGAGAGGAATTGAAACGTCAGGTGAAGACCAGGGCCTCCAGAGAATTTTTGAAGACTCTGGATCCGGAGGAGGTATACGAGAAGGACTGGAGAGAGATGCTGGAGAAGCATCTGTCCTATGAGTATCCCTACGAGGCGGACATTCTGCTTCATACGAAAATGTCTGTTTCAGAATTAAAAAAGCAGGGGCAGCTGACGGATGAATCAGAAAGCGTTCAGACAGAGGCTTTGGATGACAGAAAGGAAGAGGAGCAGGAAAAAAAGACGGCAGAGACACAGAGGCGCGGAAAAGGAGGAGCCGTAAAGGGAACCGCCTATCACCGGGCTATGGAGCTGCTTCCCCTGGATCGTATTACCAGCCGGGAGGAGACAGAAGCATGTCTGAAGCAGATGGTGGAGGAACAACGATATACAAAAGAAAATCGTTCCCTGATAGACAGCCGGGCGATCTGGCGTTTTCTTCAGTCTCCCCTGGGAAAAAGAATGTCCTGCGCTCTGGCAGAGGGAAGGCTTCACAGGGAGCAGCAGTTTATTATAGGAATTCCGGCCAGGGAAATGGGAGCCGGCGATTCTGACGAGCTGGTTTTGATTCAGGGTATTATTGACGCATACTTTGAAGAGCCGGACGGTCTGGTTCTGATGGATTATAAAACGGATCGGGCGGATAATGAGGAAGTTCTGATCCGTCATTATCGGGAGCAGCTGGATTACTACGGCCGGGCGCTGACTCAGATGACAGGCAAGCCGGTAAAGGAACGACTGATTTATTCCTTTGCCCTGAACCGGGCGATTTCTGTTCCTGTGTCCCCGGAAACAGAAGAGAAATGATAAAACAGAAGAGAATCTTCCAAAAAGTTTGCATACCAGAAAAAATGTGATATAATTTTCAGTAGGAGAATGCGAAAGCACAGGCTGACAGGTTCAGCACGAAAAAGGGAAGGGAGGCGTGTATGAAGCAGAGAAAATCAAGCTGTGACAGCTGCATGTATTATGAATACGACGAAGATTATGAGTGTTATGTCTGCGGCGTCAATCTGGATGAGGACGAGATGGCGCGGTTTATGGAGGATCGGTTTTATGACTGTCCTTACTACCGGCTGGGGGATGAATATGCCATTGTCCGCCACCAGATGTAGAAGAAGCAGGCGCTGACAGACAGAGGCAAAAAAGTCTGTGAAGACAGATAAAACAGGAGAAGGAGAAGCATTATGATACCAGACGAAGAAGTAAAACTGACAAAACTTGCACACACGGCAGGCTGTGCTGCGAAAATAGGACCGGGGACATTAGCGGGGATTTTGGAGAGTCTTCCCAAATTTGAGGATCCCAGACTTCTGGTTGGAATCGAAACCTCAGATGACGGAGCCATTTATCAGGTCAATGATGATGTGGCATTGATCCAGACTCTGGATTTCTTCCCTCCCATGGTGGATGATCCCTATGTATTTGGACAGGTGGCGGCAGCCAACGCCCTCAGTGATATTTATGCCATGGGAGGAGAGCCGAAGGTGGCTCTGAATATTGTGGCATGGCCAAACTGCGTCAATCCCAGATTCCTGGCAGAGATTCTGCGGGGCGGAGCAGACAAGGTAAAAGAGGCTGGAGCTGTGCTGGCGGGAGGACATTCCATTCAGGATGATGTGCCAAAATACGGGCTGAGCGTAAGCGGTTTTGTTCATCCGGATCGGATTCTGAAAAACTGCGGCGCTGTCGCCGGAGATGTTCTGATCCTGACAAAGCCTCTCGGAACGGGAATTGTCAATACAGCTGTTAAGGCGGAGCTGGCATCGAAAGAGGCGGAGGCAGAAGTGATTGGGGTTATGACCTCCTTAAATAAAAAGGCAAAGCAGATTTTTGACCGCTATGAAATTCATGCCTGTACCGATGTAACGGGATTTGGACTGGCAGGACACAGCCTGGAGCTGGCAAAGGGAAGCGGAGTTACCGTGGAAATTGACGGAGCCGGACTGCCTCTGCAGGCGGCGGCCTGTGAGTATGCTAAAATGGGTCTGATTCCTGAGGGGGCATACAAAAACAGAGCTTATGCAGGACAGGATGCAGATGTAAGCAGAGCAGAGGAATGGCTTCAGGATATTTTCTTTGATCCTCAGACCTCAGGAGGACTCCTTGTGAGCGTCACTCCGGAGACTGCAGAGAAAATCTTATATGATTTCCAGACCGAGGGACTGGATACTCCTTATGCGGTTGTGGGAAGAGTTCTTCCGAAGGAGGATGTCTGGGTGCGTCTGACAGGAGGCGTTTAAAACTTATGATTTATCTGGATCATGCGGCAACGTCACTGCCCAAGCCGGAACCTGTGGTTCTGGCGGTGACAGCTGCTATGAACTGTCTGGGAAACAGCGGCCGGGGAGCTCACAGCGCAAGTCTGGGAGCCTCCCGGATGATTTATGAAACAAGAGAAGCATTGTGTGATTTTTTTGGAGGAGACGGTCCGGAGCAGGTGGCCTTTACGCCTAACGCTACGGCTGCCCTGAACACGGTGATTCAGGGAATATTGAATCCCGGAGATCGGGCGGTTACCACGGCAATGGAGCACAATTCTGTTTTAAGACCTTTGTACCGGATGGAGAAGCAGGGGGTGTCCCTTTCTATTGTACCGGCAGACGAAACGGGATGCCTTTCCATGGAGAGACTGGAGCAGGAGCTGAAACCGGGAACAAAGGCTTTGTTCTGTACCCATGCCTCCAATGTGACAGGCAATGCGAATGATTTAAAGACAATTGGAAAAATGTGCAGGGACAGAGGAATTCTTTTTGTTGCAGACGTATCCCAGAGCGCAGGTATTCTTCCGATTCATATGAAGGACATGGGCATTGATATTTTGTGCTTTACCGGTCATAAGGGGCTTTTAGGTCCCCAGGGAACCGGGGGGATCTGTGTACGAAAGGGAATTACGGTCCGTCCTCTGACAGTGGGAGGAAGCGGGATTTTAAGCTACAGCAGGGAACACCCCGCTCAGATGCCGGTGGCTCTGGAGGCAGGAACCTTAAATGGTCACGGAATTGCAGGGCTTCAGGCGGCTCTGGCCTATATCCGGGAACAGGGACAGGAGGTTCTGCGGGAAAAGGAGCTGGATCTGATGTGGTATTTTTATGATCAGGTGAGCAGACTTTCTCCGGTAAGGGTGTATGGTGATTTTTCGTCCAGAGAAGCTCTTCGGACTCCGGTGGTTTCTCTTAATATCGGGGAGGAGGATTCCGGATGGGCCGCAGGAGAGCTGGCAGAGCGGTATGGAATCCAGACCAGGGCAGGAGCTCACTGCGCGCCCCTGATGCATGAGGCTCTGAAAACCAGGGATCAGGGAGCCGTCCGGTTTTCCTTTTCCCATCTTAACACCCGGAAAGAGGTGGAGACGGCTGTTTATGCAGTAGAGCAGCTGTGTCGGGAAGTGGAATAAACAGAAACAGCAGGAGAGACAGATGAGGAAAAAAGAACTTCGGGTGGTTATGACGTTTCATACAACAACAGAAGCCATGGCAGCAGAAAAACAATTTCAGGAGCGGGAAGTTCCGGGTCGGATGATTCCTGTTCCCAGGGAGATTACCGCAGGCTGCGGTCTTGCCTGGTCGGCGCCGGCAGACAGCCGGAACCTGCTTCTGGAAACGGTGGAAAAAGCAGAAATTCAGTATGAAGCATGGCAAGAACTGCTTCTGTAGGAAGGAAGAAGAAAGATGAGAAACAGAAATTTCTGGATACTCCTGCTGCTTTTGCTGGCAGGCATTGTCCTGGGCGGTTTTCTGGGAAATATGGCAGAAGGGATTCCGTGGCTTTCCTGGCTGAATTTCGGGCAGTCTTTCGGACTGGATGAACCTCTGGTTCTGAACCTGGGAGTTGTGGTGATTACCTTTGGTCTTTCCATTAAGATTACAATGGCCGGGATTCTTGGTGTGGCGGCAGCTCTGGTGATTTATAAGGCACTGTAACCATTTGACGGCAGAGATTGAAACCTTTTGAGGGATGTGCTACAATTCAGGCGGAAACAAAAAAGACAAATACATTCAGAAAAAGAGAAAAGAGAGGGAAAGATCATGGCACAGAAAAAAGGGGCCAGAACTTATGAAATGGATATGTGCAGCGGTCCGCTGTTATCTAAGCTGATCGTGTTTGCAGTACCGCTGATGTTGTCGGGCATTCTTCAGCTGTTGTTTAATGCGGCAGATATTATTGTAGTGGGACGGTTTGCGGGAAGTGAATCTCTGGCGGCAGTAGGTTCCACCTCATCGCTGATTAACCTGTTAGTGAACCTGTTTATTGGATTGTCGATTGGAGCGAATGTGCTGGTTGCCCAGTTTTACGGGGCTAACAAGCTTAAAGATCTGGAGGAGACGGTTCATACAGCCATCCTTCTTGCAGGAATCAGCGGAGTGATCCTGATTTTCGTGGGATTTTTCCTGTCCGATCCTATGCTGGAGCTGATGGGAACACCGGATGAGGTTCTGGGACTGTCTACTCTGTATATGAAGCTTTATTTTCTGGGAATGCCTGCAATGCTGATCTACAACTTTGGAAGCGCTATTTTAAGAGCTATCGGAGATACCAGAAGACCGCTGTACTTCCTTCTGACTGCAGGAGTGATCAATGTGGTGCTGAATCTGATTTTTGTGATTCAGTTTTCCATGGGAGTAGCAGGAGTGGCCCTGGCTACAGCGATTTCCCAGTGTGTTTCTGCTACTCTGATTGTTCAGTGCCTGGCGCGCTCAGATGCGCCTTACCGTTTGCAGAAAAGCAAACTGAAGCTAAAGGGAGATAAGGTAAAGAAAATTGCGAAAATCGGTCTTCCGGCCGGTCTTCAGGGAGCAATTTTTTCTATTTCCAATGTGCTGATTCAGTCCTCTGTCAATTCCTTTGGTGCAGTTGCCATGGCGGGAAACACTGCGTCTGCCAATATTGAAGGATTCGTTTATACATCTATGAATGCAGTGTATCAGACAGCTCTGAGCTTTACCAGCCAGAACTTTGGAGCGGGAAATTATAAACGAATGACCAAAATTCTGATTTACTGTCAGGCCATTGTTATTATGGTAGGAATCGTTATGGGAGGAGGCGCCGTTCTGGCAGGACGGCAGCTTTTGGGAATCTACTCTTCCGATCCGGAGGTTGTTCAATACGGAATGAACCGGCTTCGCATGATCTGCGGTCCGTATTTTCTCTGCGGAATTATGGATGTAATGGTGGGAGCGCTGAGAGGAATCGGTTATTCAGTAGCGCCGATGCTGGTATCGCTGACCGGAGCCTGCGGATTCCGTATCTTCTGGGTTGTTACTGTATTTGCATCAAACAGGACTCTGGAGACCTTGTATCTGTCTTATCCGGTATCCTGGGTACTGACATTTACGGCACACATTATATGTTATGTATTCATACGCCGGAAAATGGCTAAAAAAATAGCAGTTCTGCATTGAGTATAGAAAAGCCGGATGATCTGCCGTTTTTTGGGCAGGCGATTCGGCTTTTTTCTGTAAGACTTTGGCGCTGCGGAACACACATCCGGCAGCAGACGGAAAATGCAGAAATATAATAGGAAAAGAGAGGAAAGAAACATGGCAGAAATGACGAAAAACGAGGGAAAACAAAACCAGAAGCTTCAAAAAAATCAGGTCTGGATCAGAGAACAGGAAACAGGAAAACTGAAACCGGGAAAGAATTTGATGACAGCTCTGGGATTTGAGAAGAAGGAGCAGCTGCCCCGGATCATTTCTGTTGTAGGCGGAGGCGGAAAAACCACCACGATTTATCAGCTGGCAGAGGAGCTTTCGGAGCAGGGCCTTCGTGTTCTGGTTACTACCAGCACCCACATTCAATGTCCGGAAAACGGGCTTTCCGCCCTGGTGGATCATGTGAGAGAAGTGACGGCTGACATGTGGGAGGGAAAAATCCTTACAGCGGGAAAGCCGCTGATAAAGAAGGACGAGGAATATAAGCTGAGTATGCCGGACGGACTGGGCGAGCCGGAGGAAATGGAGCGTCTGCTTAATCTTGCAGATGTGATTCTGATTGAAGCAGACGGAGCAAAGAAAAAGCCGGTTAAGGTTCCGGGAGAATGGGAACCGGTGATTATTCCTCAGACAGGCCTTGTGATTGCCTGCGCAGGACTGTCCGCGCTGGGAGGAACTTTTGCGGACACCTGTTTCCGGTTCCGGGAATATGGCAGGTGGCTGATGAGAAAGGATGAGGATTTGATTACGCCGGAGGATCTGGCTTTGATTCTTATGGATGAGAGAGGAAGCCATAAGGAGGTTCAGGGCCGATATTACCGGGTAGTGCTGAACCAGGCAGACGGAGAGAAAGAGCTGCAGGCGGCAGGGCAGATTCTGAGGCTTCTTCCTGTAACCATGCAGAAGGGCTGCGCGGTAACTGCCTACCGGAAATAAGGGGAAAATTTCCGGCAGATAAACGGGGAAGCTGAAGACAGAAGAGAAACAAGACAGAAAAAGGAGAAGGAAATCATGGAAAACAGAGGATTGGCAGTGATTAAGGGAGCAGGAGATCTTGCCAGCGGCATTGCTCTCAGACTGCACAGATGCGGATATCAGATTATTATGACGGAGATTGGCACGCCGACAACGGTAAGGAGAACCGTTGCCTTTTCTCCGGCAGTATATCTGGGAGAGACACAGGTAGAGGACGTGACCGGCGTCCGGTGCGATTCCCTGGAGGAAGTGAAGGCTGCCATCGCCGGTGGAAAGGTTGCAGTAGTCGTGGATGAAGAGGCAAAAATCGTGAAGCAGATGAAGCCTCAGGTTGTGGTAGATGCGATTCTGGCAAAATACAATACAGGAACCTCGATTACAGACGCGCCTACGGTGATTGCAGTCGGACCGGGATTCTGCGCAGGAACAGACTGTCACTGCGTGGTAGAAAGCAAGCGGGGCCATTATCTGGGAAGATGCATCTGGGACGGTCCGGCAATTGCAAATACAGGAGTGCCGGGGCTGATTGGCGGTTATGGGCTGGAGCGCCTGATCCGGGCATCGGATGACGGAGTATTCCGCGGCGCAGTCTCCATCGGGGATCAGGTGAAGGCCGGTGATCTGGTGGGATATGCCGGAGAAACTCCAATCTATGCACAGATAGACGGAGTGGTGCGGGGCCTTCTGCAGGATGGGGTTCTGGTGACAAAGGGAATGAAATCCGGAGATGTGGATCCCAGATGTGAGAGAAAGCACTGCTTTACGGTGTCTGACAAGGCCTCTTCTATTGGAGGCGGGGTTCTGGAGGCAATTCTCTGCCATCAGGCGGCAAATCCGGGGACTGCTCTGGTCGTTCTGGCTGCCGGGGACAGCAGGCGTTTTGAAAGCAACAAGCTGCTGGTTCCGGTGTACGGTATGCCCATGTACCGTCATATCCTGGAGGAAACCGCGGGACTTTCCAAAACCGTTTTCCGCAGAAAAATTCTGGTAAGCCAGTATGAGGAGATTCTTCAGAGCGGAAAAGAATACGGGTTTACAACCGTAGAAAACAGAAACAGCAGCCTTGGCGTTTCTCATTCCATTCATCTGGCTCTGGATGCACTGAAGGAGGAGCTGGAGCAGGGAAGTCTGGATGGAATCTGCTTTGCAGTATGCGATCAGCCATGGCTGACCAAAAAGACTATTTCCGGCCTTGTTAACGGATGGAAGGCAGGAAAAACAGGCCTTGGAACTGTGTCCTGCAGGGGAAGAGACGGAAGTCCTGCCGTCTTCTCTGTAAGCTATGTGCCGGAGCTGAAAAGTCTTTTGGGAGATCAGGGAGGCAGGGCTATTCTCGCTGCCCATCCGCAGGATGTATACCGGTATGAAACGGGAGATTTGCGGGAACTGGAGGACGTGGATACCAGAGAGGATATGGCTGCGGGAAGCAGGTAAGAGGAGAAGCAGATTGTAGAAACCTTAACAGTATATCATATTTTTACAAAAAAGTCTTGCTATGCGCTTTTTCCTTGGTTATAATGAAAGACAGCTTATTTATGATTTTATCAGAAAATAAATTTCCCCTCAGGGGAATGGAAACAGCAGAAGAAAGGAATTCCACATGATAACATTAGAACGCACAAGCGTTATGAATCTGGAGAATGCCATTCGCGGTGCAAGAAATCCCATGAACAGCTGGGGGAGAATGGACAGCGGATACAACGAAAACGGAGATTATGTGCTGGGACCCAATGATCTGGATCTGGCAAAGCGCCTGAGAAAGGCGGGAACCGGCGATCACCGCAAGTATCTTCGTCAGGTTTTTGTTTCCGTTGATATTACGGCTCCTATGTACTGGTGGAAGGAGTATGACACCTACAAAGTGGCCACGGTTGCCAATTCAACCAGCACCATGCACAAGATTCACAGCCGTCCCTTTGAACTGGACGATTTCAGTCATGATCATATGACTCCGGAAACACTGGAATATATGAAAACAGTAGTAGAGCAGCTGGAGAAAATCCGTCTGAAATACATGGAGACAAAGGAAAAGGCTTACTGGTATGATATGATTCAGCTTCTTCCTTCCAGCTATAACCAGATGCGTACCTGTACGATGAATTATGAGAATCTGATTAATATGTATTATGCCCGCCGCAGCCATAAGCTGCAGGAATGGCATACCTTCTGTGACTGGATTCAGACTCTGCCTTATGCCAGAGAGCTGATTCTTGCAGAAGAGGAAGAAAGAATACCAGAAAGAAGTGATCCAATTTGATTTATATTGCAGCAGTAGACAGTCACTGGGCCATCGGACGGAATGGCCAGCTTCTTGTAACGATCCCGCAGGATCAGAAGCGGTTCCGTGATATGACTTTAGGCAAGGTGATTGTGATGGGCCGGAAGACCTTAGACACACTTCCAGGCGGTCAGCCTCTCTACGGCCGGAGAAATGTGATTCTCAGCCGGGATCCGGAGTACCGGGTGAAAGGCGCTGATGTCTGTCACAGTGTGGAGGAATGTCTGGAGCTTTTAAAGGACTGCAGTCCGGAGGATATTTATATTATCGGCGGGGAAAGCATTTACCGCCAGTTTCTGCCCTACTGCAGCCGGGCGGAAATTACCTGGATCGATTTTGCCTATTCCGCAGACGCGCATTTCCCGAATCTGGAGGAGTCCGGAGAATGGGAGATGACAGAGGAAAGCGATGAGCAGACGTATTTTGATCTTTGCTATACCTACCGCGTATATGAGAAGCAGGGAGCCGGGAAACGCTGAATGAAAAGAACCGAAAGAAACAGTTTCTTCGGAAAAAGAGAATCCTAGAACACATGATAAATTATTTTGCAGCAGATGCAGAACATGGGAGGATAAATATGTACAGAATTTTGAAAGCAGAACAGCTGGCTGATAAGATCTTTCTGATGGACGTGGAGGCACCGCGTGTTGCCAGAGCATGTCAGCCGGGAGAGTTCGTAATTGTCAAAATCGATGAGAAGGGAGAACGGATTCCCCTGACAATCTGTGATTACAACCGGGAACAGGGAACGGTTACCATTGTATTCCAGATTGTAGGCGCTTCTACTCTGAGAATGTCTGAGCTGAAGGCCGGAGACGCATTCCAGGATTTTGTAGGACCTCTGGGACAGCCTTCTGAGTTTGTCAAGGAGGATCTGGAGGAAGTAAAGAAGCGCAAATATCTGTTTGTGGCAGGCGGCGTGGGAACAGCGCCTGTATATCCTCAGGTAAAATGGATGAAGGAGCATGGCATTGAGGCAGACGTGATTGTCGGCGCCAAGACAAAGGATCTCCTGATTCTGGAGGATGAGATGCGTCAGGTGGCAGGAAATCTCTATGTTACCACAGATGACGGTTCCTATGAGAGAAAAGGTATGGTAACCAGCGTGATTGAGGATCTGGTAAAGAACCAGGGAAAACACTATGATGTCTGCGTTGCCATCGGACCGATGATTATGATGAAATTTGTCTGCAAGCTGACCAAGGAGCTGGAGCTTCCAACCATTGTCAGCATGAACCCTGTTATGGTAGACGGAACCGGTATGTGCGGAGCATGCCGTCTGACTGTAGGCGGAGAAGTGAAATTTGCCTGTGTAGACGGACCGGAATTTGACGGCCATCTGGTAAACTTTGATGAAGCTATGAAGCGCCAGCAGATGTATAAGACAGAAGAGGGCCGGGCAATGTTAAAGGCAATCGAGGGAGATACCCATCACGGCGGCTGCGGCCACTGCAACGATTAATGGCAGAACAGAGGAATCAGATCGGAGGATAAAATCATGGACGTCTTAAAGAAAGTTCCTGTAAGAGAACAGGATGCGAAGGTTCGCGCAACGAATTTTGAAGAAGTTTGCTATGGTTATAATAAAGAAGAGGCAATGGAAGAGGCTTCCCGCTGCCTGAAATGTAAAAATGCCAAGTGCATGGGCGGATGTCCTGTTTCCATCAATATTCCCGGATTTATCAAAGAAGTAGAAGCCGGCAATTTTGAAGAAGCAGCCAATATTATTGCAGAATCATCTGCTCTTCCTGCTGTCTGCGGACGTGTATGTCCTCAGGAAAGCCAGTGTGAAGGTCAGTGTATCCGCGGTATCAAGGGCGAGCCGATTTCTATCGGAAAGCTGGAGCGTTTTGTTGCAGACTGGTCCAGAGAGAACGGCTTTGTACCAAAGGTAACTGCTGAGAAAAACGGTCATAAGGTTGCTGTTGTAGGTTCCGGCCCTGCAGGTCTTACCTGTGCAGGCGATCTGGCAAAGATGGGTTACGAGGTAACGATTTTTGAAGCTCTTCACGAGCCGGGCGGCGTTCTGACCTATGGTATTCCGGAGTTCCGTCTGCCGAAGAATTCCGTTGTTCGCAGCGAGATTGAAAACGTGAAAAAGCTGGGTGTAACCATTGAGACAGACGTGATTATCGGAAAGTCCGTAACCATCGACGAGCTGATGGATGAGGAAGGCTTCGAGGCTGTTTTCATCGGTTCCGGAGCAGGTCTTCCGAAATTCATGGGAATTCCCGGAGAGAATGCCAACGGCGTATTTTCCGCCAATGAGTATCTGACCAGAAACAACCTGATGAAGGCATTCCGCGATGATTATGACACCCCGATTGTGGCAGGAAAGAAGGTAGCTGTTGTAGGCGGCGGAAACGTAGCGATGGATGCTGCAAGAACAGCGCTTCGTCTTGGCGCGGAGGTACATATTGTATACCGCCGCAGTGAGGCAGAGCTTCCGGCCCGTGTGGAGGAGGTTCATCATGCGAAAGAGGAAGGCGTTATTTTCAACCTTCTGACCAACCCTGTAGAGATTCTTACGGATGAAAATGACTGGGTAAAGGGAATGGTAGTCCGCAAGATGGAATTAGGTGAGCCGGATGCTTCCGGAAGAAGAAGACCGGTAGAAATCGAAGGCTCTGATTATGTGATGGAGGTAGATACCGTGATTATGTCACTGGGAACTTCTCCGAATCCGCTGATTTCCTCTACAACAGAAGGTCTGGAAATCAATAAGCGCAAATGTATTGTTGCAGAAGCAGAAAACGGCCAGACTTCCCGTCCGGGCGTATTCGCAGGCGGCGATGCAGTAACCGGAGCTGCTACGGTTATTCTTGCCATGGAGGCAGGAAAACACGGCGCGAAGGGAATCGACGAGTATCTGCGCAATAAAAATTAAAAGAAATCAAGGCGGGATATACCGCTGGAATCAGTAGGGTGCTGCAGGAAGAATGCAGCACCCGTCTTTTTCTGTATACAGAGACTATGATGTGACAGGAAAGCTTTAGAACATGCGGGAGAGGCGGTTCAGGAAAGCAAAGTCTCCGGTGACGGCAGAAAAAAGAGAAAATTTCAGACAGAAAACGGGAGAAGACAGAGAAGAAAGGATTATCAGCAGACATGAAAAAAGAATCCCATCACATTGATTTACTGAACGGACATATTTTTCCGTCTTTGACAGGACTTGCGCTGCCGATTATGGCAACCTCCCTGGTTCAGACCGCCTACAATCTGACGGATATGGCATGGATTGGACGGGTGGGAAGTCATGCGGTAACTGCAGTGGGAGCCGCCGGAATGTATACCTGGTTTTCCTCCGGAATTGTGATGCTGGCCAAAATGGGAGGACAGGTTAAGGTGGCACACAGTCTGGGAAAGCAGCAGAGAGAGGAGGCAAGGGCATATGGAAGAGGAGCCTTGCAGCTGACGGTGCTGCTTGCTCTGGCTTTTGCCCTGATTGCCAATCTGTATGCGGATTCCCTGATTGGCTTTTTCCGCCTGGAAAATGCAGGGACAGCACAGGCGGCAAAGATTTATCTCAGGATTACCTGCGGCCTGATTCTGTTTCCGTTTTTGAATCAGACACTGACAGGGTTGTTTACGGCGGTGGGCGACAGCAGGACTCCGTTTCTGGCAAACTGCATAGGGCTTGTTATGAATATGATCCTGGATCCGGTTCTTATTTTTGGAATAGGTCCCTTTCCGCGAATGGAGGCAGCAGGAGCTGCTGTGGCCACGGTTACGGCACAGATGACAGTTACCCTTGTTTTGACGATGAGAGCTTCCAGGGAGCCGGTGCTGCTGCATAAAATCGGTCTGTGGAAGAAGGTTCCCCGGGAAATTTTCGTCAGGATTCTGGCGGTGGGAACGCCGTCTGCTTTTCAGACAATGCTGTATTCCGGAATTTCCATGGTGCTGACCAGAATGATTGCCTCCTGGGGAGACGCAGCAGTGGCAGTTCAGAGGGTGGGCGGTCAGGTGGAATGTATTTCCTGGATGACCGCAGAGGGCTTTGGCTCGGCTATGAATGCCTTTACCGGGCAGAACTACGGGGCAAAGCAGTATGACCGGGTAAAGAAAAGCTATGGAATTGCGGTACTCTTCATTGGAATCTGGGGAATCATCACCTCCTGCATTCTTATTTTCGGCGCAGAGCCGATTTTTCGCCTGTTTATTCAGGAAGAGGAGATTCTTCCCATCGGAATTCATTATCTTGTGATTCTTGGACTGGGGCAGATGCCCATGTGTCAGGAGCTGGTAACAGGAGGCGCGCTTCAGGGAATGGGAAAAACCCTGTCCTGCTCTGTGATTACTATTATTTTGACGGCGGCAAGAATCCCGCTGGCGCTGCTCCTGGGAAGAACAGGACTGGGACTGGATGGCATCTGGTGGGCTTTGACGATTACCAGTGTAATGAAAGGAATTGTATTTGTTATTTACTATGTATGGATTCTGAGGAGACTTCCCCATGGGACGCAGGCGGAAGCTCATGCATAGAAAGGCAGAAAAAAGAAACCGCTATTTGGAAAAAGAAAATTTGCCGGAAAAGAAAGCATAAAAAGGAAGGATACAAAAGAAAAAGGAGAGAAGCCTATGGCAAAAGGAATGACGAAAGAAGAAAAGTACAGACAGATGATTGAAACGCCGGTAAACCGCCTGATTCCCAGACTGGCGGTTCCTACGATTATCAGTATGCTGGTGACATCGATTTACAATATGGCGGATACATTTTTTGTCAGTCAGATCAGCACCAGCGCATCCGGCGCCGTAGGCGTTATGTTTTCAGCCATGTCCATGATTCAGGCAATCGGTTTTACCCTGGGAATGGGAAGCGGAAATCATATTTCCCGCTCCCTGGGGAATCGGGATGAGGAGAGGGCAGGAGTGTTTGCAGCAACGGCTTTCTATACGGCTGCTATCATTGGCACTGCAATCCTGGTATTTGGAACTTTGTTTTCCCGGCAGCTGGTATTTTTTCTCGGGGCGACACAGACCATTGCTCCCTATGCTCAGGATTATGCAAGATATATCCTGATTGGAGCCCCTTTTATGATGACTTCCTTTGTTATGAATAATATTCTCCGCTCTCAGGGGAATGCTGTTTTTGCAATGGTGGGAATTACCGTCGGGGGAATTTTGAATATGATTCTGGATCCTCTTTTGATTTTCGGGCTGAATATGGGAATTTCAGGAGCAGCGATTGCCACTATGGTCAGCCAGATGATCAGCTTTGCCATCCTGCTTTATCAGTGCAATGCCCGGCCGGACTGCATTAAAATTCAGCTTTCCAAATTCCGTCCCTCCGGCAAGGTATACGGACAGATTCTTCATGCAGGACTTCCCTCCTTCTGCCGCCAGGGGCTGGCAAGTGCTGCAGCTGTGATTCTGAATTTTGCTGCAGGACCTTACGGAGACGCAGCCATTGCGGCCATGTCCATTGTGACCCGGTTTATGATGTTTATCAACTCCAGCCTTATTGGATTCGGGCAGGGCTTCCAGCCGGTATGCGGATTTAATTTTGGCGCAGAACGGTACGACCGGGTTCTGGAGGCTTTCTGGTTTTGCGTAAAGGTGGCTGTCATTATGCTGACTGTGTTTGGTGTTGTTTCTTTTGGAATCAGCCGTCCGATTATTACGGCCTTCCGCAGAGAAGATCTTCAGGTAATTGAAATCGGAACTCTGGCTCTTCGGCTTCAGCTTTTGACAATGCCGTTCCAGGCCTGGGTTATTATGGTGAATATGCTGACGCAGTCTATTGGATATGGATTCCGCGCATCCCTTGTAGCTATGGGACGCCAGGGGCTGTTTCTGATTCCGGCGCTTCTGATTCTTCCGAAGATGTTCGGCATCCTCGGTCTTCAGATGGCTCAGCCCATAGCGGATATGATGACCTTTGTTCTGGCAACGGTGATAGTATCCGGAATTCTGAAAGAACTGGGACAGATGCGGGAAAATCAGAATTGACAGGATAGTTTTTTACGAAAACAAAGATCCGGGGTATTTCCCGGCGGGACCGGTGAATACAGGAAGAAGAATACAGGAAGTTACAAAAAAACACAAAAAGGACTGGACTATTTTGCGTTTTTATGAGAAAATAAGATTAAGTATGGTGTGATAAAATTAACAATCCAGAGTGTTATGGACTGTTATAACGCGTACTTCAGGACATTACACAGTTGAAAGGAGTTTTAACATGATTTATTCACATGAAGTAGAAAAAATGTGCACCGTTGCGCAGGGCGTACATCATGGCGCCGCTCCGATTCCGGAGGAGGCAAAATGGGTACAGGCAAAGGAAGTGAAAGACATTTCCGGTCTGACACATGGTATCGGCTGGTGTGCTCCGCAGCAGGGCGCATGTAAGCTGACCCTGAACGTAAAAGAGGGTATCATCCAGGAGGCTCTGGTTGAGACCATCGGATGTTCCGGTATGACCCATTCCGCAGCCATGGCATCTGAGATTCTGCCGGGCAGAACGGTTCTGGAGGCTCTGAATACTGACCTGGTTTGTGACGCAATCAACACTGCAATGAGAGAGTTATTCCTGCAGATCGTATACGGAAGAACCCAGAGTGCATTCTCTGAGGATGGTCTTCCCATCGGTGCAGGTCTGGAGGATCTGGGAAAAGGTCTCCGTTCTCAGGTTGGTACCATGTATGGAACTCTGAAAAAAGGCCCGCGTTATCTGGAGATGGCAGAGGGTTATGTAACCGGTATCGCTCTGGATGCAGACGATCATATCATCGGTTATCAGTTCGTAAGCCTTGGTAAGATGACTGACTTTATCAAGAAGGGTGATGACCCGAATACTGCATGGGAGAAGGCAAAAGGTCAGTATGGCCGTGTAGCTGATGCTGTTAAGATCATCGACCCGAGACAGGAATAAAGAAAGCGGTAAACGAATTTTTTAAGGAGGATACTACATATCATGGCATTATTTGAATCATATGAGAGACGCATCAAACAGATTGATGCAGTATTAAACAGCTATGGCATTGCTTCTATCGAAGAAGCTGAGAAGATTACAAAAGACGCAGGTCTTGATGTATATAAGATGGTAGAAGGCATTCAGCCGATCTGCTTTGAGAATGCAAAATGGGCTTATACCGTTGGTGCTGCCATCGCAATCAAAAAGGGCTGCAGAAAAGCAGCTGACGCAGCAGCAGCTATCGGTGAGGGTCTGCAGGCTTTCTGTATCCCCGGTTCTGTAGCAGATACCCGTAAGGTAGGTCTGGGACATGGAAACCTGGGCAAGATGCTTCTGGAAGAGGAGACCGAGTGCTTCGCATTCCTGGCTGGCCACGAGTCCTTCGCAGCAGCTGAGGGTGCTATCGGTATCGCTGAGAAAGCAAACAAGGTTCGCCAGAAACCTCTGCGCGTTATCTTAAACGGTCTGGGCAAGGACGCTGCTCAGATTATTGCCCGTATCAACGGATTTACCTTCGTTGAGACCGAGTATGATCCTTACACCAACGAGGTTAAGGAAGTATCCCGCAAGTCCTATTCCGAGGGACTTCGTGCAAAAGTAAACTGCTACGGCGCTAACAGCGTTCCGGAAGGTGTTGCAATCATGTGGAAAGAGAACGTAGACGTTTCCATTACCGGTAACTCTACCAACCCGACCCGTTTCCAGCATCCGGTAGCAGGTACCTACAAGAAGGAGAGACTGGAAGCAGGCAAGAAGTACTTCTCCGTAGCTTCCGGCGGCGGTACCGGACGTACCCTGCATCCTGATAACATGGCAGCAGGTCCGGCTTCCTACGGTATGACTGATACTCTGGGCCGTATGCACTCTGATGCACAGTTTGCAGGTTCCTCTTCTGTTCCGGCTCACGTAGAGATGATGGGTCTGATTGGCGCAGGAAACAACCCCATGGTTGGTATGACTGTTGCAGTTGCAGTTTCCATTGAGGAAGCAGCTAAGGCTGGCAAGTTCTAAGAAAAGCGGAAAAACGTATATTGATACAGGTCAGGCAGAGCAGAAGAATGCTCTGCCTGATTTTCTTTAGTGGGAATGTACTAAGGTACATTCTTTTTATTGTGCAAAAACGCGAAAAACAATCATTGGCACGTAAGGAAAACGTAAGAAAAGCATAACAAAATACTAATAAAACGAAAGAAAACGTAATATAAACTGTTTATTTTGCTGGGGAATGGTGATATAATACCTTTTGTAGTTGTTGCAAAGATTCATTTTGTAGGGAAAGGAGAAGACATGAAGTTGAGACAGCAGAAACTATGTAAAATGTCAAGGGGGAGGGTGCGGCGTAAGGTTGCGTCAGCACTGGTATTGGCAATGAGTGCTACAACTGTATTTCCGGCGTTTGCAGGTCCGCCGCCGGAAGGATCTGACCGGTATTCCTGGTATATTCCCAGTGAAGACGGAGGTCTGTGGCAGGATGAGGAGGACGAGGACAGAGAGAGGATTGCAACTGATTCGGACGCAGAGTATGCAACCTGGTCAAACGCAGTTTTGACTGCCATGGAGTCCTTTAACAGTAAGGTTGAATTTGTAGATTCAGAAGGTAAAGTGCTGGAGGGAAACACACCGGACGAGCTTAGTGTTCCTCAGGACGAGAAGAATTTCCCGTATCTGAGCCAGCAGGCAGGACGTACCAGAGAAAATTATGGCTTTTCTGGTACCTATGAGGAGCATGAATATTTCCTGAAGGGCAGTGCAAATATTTATGACATCAAAGATGGCAAGCTGGCAACTGCCAGCAATGCAGCGAAGGCAACCTCCAGCAACGCCCAGGAGGAATACGTCGATCGAATTATAGTATTTAAGCCGAAGGATGCGGCAGATTTCAGCGGTGTGGTATTTGTAGATATTCTCAATGCCAGCAGCAAGACCGATATTGCCAGCCTGTGGCGCCAGAGCTACGATTACATCATGGAAAAGGGCGCTGCTTATGTAGGCGTTACCTCCAAGGATGTTACCGTAAAATCTTTAAAGACCTTTAACCAGGATCGATATGCAGCCTTGAAATGGGGAGATGACAATGGTATTTTCTGGGATATTTTAGGTCAGGTAGGTACTTTGCTGAAACAGGAAAACAGCCCGATTCTCTACGGTGAGGATTACAGCGGCGATGTAAATTCCTACCTGTTTGGCTCCTCTCAGTCCGGTTGGTATGTCAATACCTTTGCCAATAACTTTGGTCTGGCAAACTTTGTAGCAGAGGACGCAGCGGATTTGGAAACCTACGAGGATTATAAGGACTGCGTAGGAAGTGCAGATCACATTTTTGATGGGTATCTGAACTTTGTAGGCGGTATGATGGATACCTCTATTGCAAAGAAGCAGAGCTCAAAGACGAGAATGTTTATGCCGGTTAAGGCTACAGACGTTCCGTTTATCCTGATGGTGGGAGAAAATGACTACAATCCTGGTCCGGTTCGCCATGACAGCGATGCGCCGGATAACATGTACCGTCATTATGTAGTGGCAGGTGGCCCGCACTCAGATATTATTTTCCCGGCAGATCCGACAGATGAGCTGCAGATGCAGACAGGACGGGATACCAGAGAGTATGTAGACTTTAAGGGAGATCATACAGTAACAGATTTCAATATTACTGTATTTATCAATGCAGCTCTGGAAAATCTGGATAACTGGGCCCAGAATGGAGAGTCGGCTCCGTGTGGTCCGTATAAGGATGAGGTAGCAGGCTCTATGAATGGCATGGCATTTGCGCCGGAGAGAGATGAGTTTGGAAATATGAAATCCGGAATCATTTCTCCGCAGATTTCCGTACCAGTTGCTTCCTATTACGGCGGTGCCAACGGCGCTTTCAGTGATAAGAGCGGTTCTATGATTTATCTGGCTCAGGATCAGGTAGAAAGCCTTTACGGTGACAGAGATACTTACCTGGATCAGTATGCGGAAGCTCTTGATAATATGATCGAGAACGGATGGATTCTGGAATCTGACAGAGAAAAGATGATAGCTCTTGCAGAAAACGAGCCGTTCTTTGGTGAGACAGGACGTGATTCTGAGGCGATTGAGGCTTCTATGGAACGCGAGATCAAGCTGGAGACTGTGAACCAGAAGGAAGGCAAGGCCGGTGATGTAAAATATACCGAGACAGAATATCTGGCAAATGGTGAAGCCAATGTTTATACCCGTATGACAGAAAATACGGTTGTCCGGACACGTCATTCCCTGACTCCTTACAAGAACTATGTGAGAGTTGCAGTTCCGGAAAACTTTAATGGAAAGGTTGTTCTGGATCCGATTCTGGAAAAAGACGGAGAGCAGGATGTACAGGCTCTTATGAAGGAAGGCAAGGCATATGTAGGTATTGCAGCTTCCCTGGAAGCTGCGGAGAAACGCGGCGGAGAGTGGAGAAAAGCCATTAATGCAAAGGACAAGAAGGATGAGTTTGGCCTGGTATGGGATATCATCAGTCAGGCAGCAGCTTCTATCGGAAGTGAAAATGGACTTCTTGGCCAGCAGGGAACAGAAATTGAGCTGGGTCTTGACAGCGATGATAAGAATCTTGTATTTACCTACCAGAAGTATTTTGGAGCATACGAAAACTATCAGGTAACAGCGTATGCTGATGCAGAAGGCGGAAAGGAACTGGCAATGCATGGCGAAAAGGTAGATCCGTCTTCATACGGCGTTTGGTCCAGTACCTATCAGGAAAAAGCAAACGGAACCGGAGAACCGGTCATCGGTGCTACTGCGAAGAACATTCTGGAGGTAGATGGAAAGTACTTTAAGGATTCCAATGGAAACGGAAAGCTGGATGTGTACGAGGACTGGCGGGAAGATGCAGAAACAAGAGCCGCAGATCTGGTCAGCCAGATGACCGTAGATGACAAGATTGGTATGATGTTTAATAATTCCAGAGGCATGGGAATCAATTCCTCTGTAAAGGATAAGACAGGACTTCTGGATGAGACAGAAAAGATCAATGATACCAGTATCTTTGGAACAACCTCAACACTGGGAACCATTGATACCATTGAAAAGCTGGGACTGCGCCACTTTATCCTGCGCCAGAATCCGGAACCGGAGGATATGGCAAACTGGATCAACCAGATGAACTATGTGGCAGAGGGAACTTCCCTTGGTATTCCGGTACTGGTAACTTCCAACTCCAGAAATGAAAACGGTGATATGACCTTTGGTATGAATGACGCATCCGGCGTATTCTCTACCTGGCCCGGAACCATGGGGCTGGCAGCAGCGGCCAAGGGCGATATTGCAGCAGGAGGAGATGCATCTCTGATTTCCAGATTTGCAGAAATTGCAAGAAGTGAGTGGGATGCCAGCGGACTGAAAAAGGGATATATGTACATGGTAGATACCATGACGGATCCCAGATGGCAGAGAACCTATGGTACCTTTGGAGAGGATCCGGCATTTATTGCTGATGCAGCAGAGCGTCTGGTAGTTGGCTTTCAGGGAAGCAGTGAAGGCGTACAGACAGATGGTATTGCTCTGACGATTAAACATTTCCCGGGCGGCGGCGCAAGAGAAAACGGATTTGATCCCCACTATAAACAGGGTCAGTGGAACGTATATCAGACAGAAGACAGCCTTCAGAGATATCACCTGCCCGGATTTAAGGCAGCGGTTGACAACAATGTATCTTCAATCATGCCGTACTACGCAAAACCGGCTCCGGAAAAGAGCGAGCCGCAGTATGACAATAACGGCAAGGAACTGAACATGCAGCAGGTTGGATTTGCATTCAATAAAGAATTTATCCAGGGCTTACTGCGTGATCAGATGGGACATGACGGATATGTGAACAGTGACAGCGGCATCATCGGAAATATGGACTGGGGTGTAGAGGATCTGGATGTACCGGAGAAGTGCGGTTATGCAGTGAATGCAGGAACAGACATTATCGGTGATACCAATGACGTATGGTCCATGAAGGAAGCCTACGAGCGTTCTGAGGACGGAAGTAAGAGCGATTATTATGATACTCATGAGATTGCCTACGGATTTACAAGAGAAGAAGTAACAGTAAGCAATGAGGATCTGGATCTGGCCAACAAACGTCTTCTGAAAGAGATGTTTGAACTGGGACTGTTCGAGAATCCTTACCGGGATCCGGACAACGCCAAAGGAGTTGTTGACAATCCGGAAAACTGGGATGAGGCTTATGAGGTACATCAGAAATCAGTTGTTCTGTTAAAGAACAAGGATCAGGTTCTTCCGTTGACTGAGGACAAGCTGGAAGGAAAGAAAGTATATGTAGAGTATTTCTCTCAGAAAGAGAATCCGGCTCAGACGGAGGCTCTGAGAAAGAATCTGACAGAAAAGTACGGCATTCAGGTAACTGAGGATTATAATCAGGCTGATTATGCAATCCTGTTTGTAAATCCGAAGTCCGGAAATTATTTCTCTGCAACAGCAGGATATCTGGAGCTGGATATCTGTGACGGAAAGATTGTTCATGATGTAGATGAGCTGGGACGTCCGACAGCATCCACTCATGCGGAAACCACTTTGCAGAATGCAGGCAAGATTAAAGAAATTGCAGATGCAGTTCACGGCAATGGCGGTAAGGTAATCTCCAATGTAAACTTTACGCTGGCATGGATGTTAGGAAATGTAGAGCCTTATGCAGATGCACTTCTGGCCGGCTTTGATACCTATGCAGATGCTACAATGGATGTAATTGTAGGCGATTATAATCCGACCGGCAAGATGCCGATCACTCTTCCCAAGAATGATGAGGTTATCGCAGTGAACGCAGACGGCGTATGTATTTCCCCGAACGATGTTCCCGGATATCTGAAGGATCAGTATATGCCTGAGGAAATGAAGGACAGAAACGGAAAGGCTTATGCATACCGCGACAGTGAAAATAATTATTACGAACTGAATTACGGCCTCAGTTATGAGGAAAATGAAAAGCCGCACAAACCCAGCCGTCCCAACAGCAGCAACGCTGGCGGCGGAGGAAGTGCAGCGCCTGCCGGAAACAGCGGAGCAGTGACTGGAACCTGGAGTGTGAGAGAGGATGGTCAGTGGACCTTTAAGACCTCCGGTGGTGTGACACCGGCTTCCTGCTGGCAGTACATTAACTGGAACGGCACCAACAACTGGTATTATTTCAATGCAGACGGCTCTATGGCAGTTGGCTGGATTTCTCTGGATGGACAGTGGTATTATCTCCATGCAGAAAGTGACGGCACTCGCGGCCATATGTACACCGGATGGCATCAGATTGATGGAAAGTGGTACTATTTCCATAATGTATCAGACGGAACAAGAGGACGGATGCTGACAGATACCACGACACCTGACGGCTTTAAGGTAGGTCCTGATGGCGTATGGATTCCGTAAACAACAGAAGCTGTAATTGACAAACAAGAAAAAGAATGCAGCAAATCAAAAAGCAGCCCGGTCATCGAAGAAAGATGACCGGGCTGCTTTTCAATATGACAGAAGAGAAGATTAAACTTTCTGATATTTGGCAACATAAACCGGGAAAGCATCGTTGCCCTTTAATTCTTTGTATTCGGTAACAGTAACATTCTTGTCTGTGATAACGTATTCCAGACTTGCACCTGCTTCTACTGAGGTACCCTGCATCAGTACACAGTTGCGAACCTTGGCGCCCTTTGCAATCTTGACACCACGGAAGAGGATACTGTTTTCTACATCGCCTTCAATCACGCAGCCGTCAGCAGCCATAATATTCTTGGCTCTGGAGCCGTTGATATAGCGAGTCGGGTTGTCGTCGCGGATCTTGGTGTAGATGGGATCTCCGCTGTAGAACAGAGCATCTACATTCTTGTCATCCAGCATCTTCATGTTCTCTTCAAAGTAGCTCTTCATATCAGAGATACGGGCTACATAACCGTCAAAACGGAAAGCCTGAACATTCAGAGTCTTTAAGTTGGAAGCCAAAACATCACGTTCAAAATAGATCTGTCCCAGAACGTAGGCCTTGCCAACCAGATCAATGAGAAGCTGACGATCAATAATATAAATGTTCATGGAAAGATTCTGAACGCCGGTTTCCTTGGAATTGATCTGAATCTCAGATACACGTCCCTCATCCAGAGACAGGGTATAATACATATCCTTGCTGGTGTGAGGTGCATCCAGGATGCTGTCAGGAAGAGGCTGCTCTGTATAGGCAACCGTTACATCAGCGCCGCTTGCCATATGAGCCTCGATCATGGCCTTGAAATCAAAGTTGACAGCCAGATTGGTGTCAGCCATGATAACATATTTTTCTTTCTGTTCTTTTAAGAAGTCCAGAATGCTGGCAAGAGCCTCAATACGGCCATTGTAAACAGAAACAGTTTTTTCTGCATAAGGCGGAACCATATTCAGACCGCCGTTTTTACGGGTCAGATCCCACTCACGTCCGGAACCAAGATGATCCATCAGAGAGTGATAGTTTTTGCGGACAATGACAGAAACGTTGTCGATTCCGCAGTTTACCATACTGGAGAGAATAAAATCTACCAGGCGGTAACGGCTGGCGAAAGGAATGGAAGCCATCAGGCGTTCTACAACCAGCTCGGGTACAAGAGAATCATAACTGTTTGGAAAAAGGATGCCCAGGGCATTTGCATTGGAATTTACCATTGTTCTTCACCGCCTTTTACATTATTATTGATCATTGCATTGGGGCCGATTTTAGCGCCTGCACCGATTTCAACACCGGAGCCGACTGTAGCAACGCCCTTTTCTCCGTCAGCAGGCATAGCGCCTACAACGGCATTTTCACCAATCATAACGTTTTCAGCAATGATGCAGTGTTTTACAACTGCGCCTGCCTTAATGGTTGTTCCGCTCATAATCACAGCGTCTTCTACCACAGCGCCTTCCTCGACTCTGACACCGGAGGAAAGGATGGAGTGTTTGACATTTCCGTCAATGCGGCAGCCGTCTGTGATTAAGGAATTCTCTACTACAGCGTCAGCGCTGATCTTGTGTCCGGTCATACCGCTGTTGCGGCTGTAGATCTTCCAGTCGGTGTCAAACAGGTTGATACCGCTGTGCTCCGGATCCAGCACTTCCATATTGGCTTCCCAAAGAGAGGGGATAGTTCCCACATCCTTCCAGTAGCCGTCAAAATGGTAGGCGTACATATTGCGTCCGTCTTTTAACAGATTGGGAATGATGTTGTTTCCAAAGTCATTTTCAGAGTTCGGATCAGCTTCATCCTCAATCAGGTACTTTCTCAGAATATCCCAGTTGAAAATGTAAATACCCATAGAGGCCAGGTTGGACTTGGGATTCTTGGGTTTTTCCTGGAATTCAGTAATCTTGTCATTCTCGTCAGCAACCATCAGGCCGAAGCGGGATGCCTCCTCCCACGGAACCTCCATAACAGCAACGGAGAACTCTGCGTTTTTCTCTTTGTGGAAGCGGAGAAAATCACTGTAGTCCTGTTTGCAGATCTGGTCGCCGGAAAGAATAATGACATATTCCGGATTGTACCGCTCAATGAAAGAAATGTTCTGATAAATTGCGTTTGCAGTACCTTTATACCAGTCAGAGCCGGATGCCTTCTGATAAGGCGGAAGTACATGAACACCGCCGTAAAGACGATCCAGATCCCAGGGCTGTCCATTTCCAATATATTCGTTTAATACGAGCGGCTGATACTGGGTCAGAATACCTACGGTATCAATGCCGGAATTCACACAGTTTGAAAGTGGAAAGTCAATAATGCGGTATTTGCCGCCAAAAGGAACTGCAGGTTTTGCAAGCTTCTGGGTCAGGGCATATAATCGGGAACCCTGGCCGCCGGCAAGAAGCATAGCAATCATTTCTTTTGCCATAATAAAAAATCCCCCTATTAATATTTAAAACTCATGTATAAATTGTAACATAAAAGAGGGAAGATCGACAGTCTTTTTGTAAAAAAACTTTTATAAAAAACCAGATGGTTTTTCTCTGTTTTGACTAATTTTTGGAAAATCGAGGTAAAAACATAGAAAATATAGGAAAGATGGTAAAAAAGGGAGGAGCCGGCGGCATTTGAAACCGCCGGCGATTATGAAAAAAATTATCTAACTGTAATCAGCAATGCAGCAATGCGTTATCTGATGGTATAAAGTATAGTGAACAAATATGAAAGAAGTTTAGCAAAACTGTGGAATGTTTGTAACGGTTTTGTGAATAAGAAATGAACAAAAAAGGCCGCTGCAGATGTGCAGTGACCTATTTTTTCTTCCTGTTCTTTTTGTTCCTGCGGATAGAAAGCAGCTCCTCAAGGGCTTCCCGGTGTCTGGGAGAAGCAGCGGATCAGAAAGACGGAAGCAATCAGCTGTTATAGTGGTAGCTGTCGAGAAGCTGATTTTTCATATGCCACAGCTCGTTTGACAGATCCACGTGAACCCGGTGCGGGAATTCCAGACGAAGGGACTCCTCCCAAAGGGTAGCCATCTCCTGTTTGCAGTATTTCTGAATGTCCATAACCTCAGGAGAATCGTAAACCCGTTTTCCTTTCTGGAAGACAGGGATCATCAGCTCTCTCATGGTATAGCTGCCCGGCGCCAGGTGAGTCTTTTTCCAGGTTTCAATGGGATCAAACAGCAGCAGGGAGCGGGCAGGATCGTATACTTCATCAACCAGGCAGATGAGATCGGCAATAATCTTTCCGTTTTCCTTGTCGTAAATCCGGCGGATGGTTTTATTTCCGGGATTGGTGATCTTCTCCGCATTTTCTGACAGTTTGATTTTCGGAATAAACTTTCCGGTATTTTTATCGAGAATGGCAGCCAGCTTGTACACGCCGCCGAAGGAGGGGCAGTCCTTGGAGGTGATCAGGTTGGTGCCCACACCCCAGGAGTTAATGGCAGCTCCCTGCATTTTCAGGGAATTGATCAGGGTTTCATCCAAATCATTGGAGGCGGAAATGACAGCATCCGGGAAACCTGCCTCGTCCAGCATCTTCTTTGCCTGTTTGGACAGGTAAGCCAGATCGCCGCTGTCCAGGCGGATTCCGTAGAAGGTCAGAGGAATGCCTGCTTCCCGCATTTCCTTAAATACCTGAATGGCATGGGGAACGCCGGAATTCAGGGTGTCATAGGTGTCTACCAGAAGAATGCAGGCTGTGGGATACAGCTTTGCATAGGTACGGAAGGCAGTCAGCTCGTCCGGAAAACTCATAATCCAGCTGTGGGCATGGGTTCCCTTCACCGGCACATGGAACATTTTTCCGCAGAGAACATTGGAGGTGCCGATACATCCGGCAATCATGGCAGCTCTGGCGCCGTAAATGCCTGCGTCAGGACCCTGGGCGCGGCGAAGGCCGAACTCCATTACCCCGTCCCCCTTGGCTGCATATACCACCCGTGACGCCTTGGTGGCAATCAGAGACTGGTGGTTGATAATATTAAGAAGAGCGGTCTCAATCAGCTGAGCCTCCATAATCGGTGCAATGACTTTGATAAGGGGCTCTCTGGGAAATACAACCGTTCCCTCCGGAATGGCATAAATGTCGCCGGAAAAATGGAAATTCTTCAGATATTCCAGAAAATCCTCTTCAAACAGTCCGGTGCTGCGAAGATAGTCAATATCATCCTCCTCGAAATGCAGATTTTCGATATATTCGATGACCTGCTGAAGACCGGCGCAGATAGAATAGCCGCTGCCTACAGGATTGCTGCGGTAAAATGCATCAAAAATAACGGTTTCATTGGCGTCCTTTTCTTTAAAATACCCCTGCATCATCGTCAGCTCATAGAGGTCGGTCAGCAGAGTAAGATTACGTTCACTCATAGGTATTCTCCTTCTCCCGGATGTCCGCTTTCTATAGAAGAAACATCCGATTTCGTGGGTGTAAAAAACAGGTAAAATGCTTTTTTGCAGTATACCACCAAAGGCAAAAAAAGACAATGTGATTGATAAATAAATAACAAACAAGGGAAACCTTGACAATATCCGGGGGTGATCATATAATAGAGCAGAGTATTCATAAAGAAAAAACGCAGATGGAGACAGTAGCGCCGACAGGAAAGCAAAAGCGATTCGGGGATGGTGAGAGCCCGAAGCCAGTACATCGGCAGTCGAAAATCACTCTTGAGTTGCAGGCTGAACAGACAGTAGGCCGTGCCGGATTTCCACCGTTACAGGGAACTCATATAATTGTATGCAGTATAGGTGGTAGATAGAGACATTGAAGGCTTTTTTCCTGTTGCAGGAAAAAGGCCTTTTTCTTTCAGCGGATAATCCTTTCAGCGGGATTTTATGTTATTTGCAGCTGCCACTGGACTTCACGCAGAATAAGAATGGAGGATGAAGAAAGCCATGTACGAGAAAGTACCTACAAATCTTAATTTTGTAGAGCGTGAAAAGAAAATTGAAAAATTCTGGAATGACAATCAGATTTTCCAGAAAAGTATGGACTCCAGAAAAGAGGGTCCGACCTATACGTTCTATGACGGACCGCCTACCGCAAACGGTAAGCCTCATATCGGTCATGTTCTTACGCGTGTTATCAAGGACATGATTCCCCGTTACCGCACCATGAAGGGCTATATGGTTCCCCGTAAAGCAGGCTGGGATACCCACGGTCTTCCGGTTGAGCTGGAAGTGGAGAAGATGCTGGGCCTGGACGGCAAGGAGCAGATTGAGCAGTATGGTCTTGAGCCGTTTATCGGACACTGTAAGGAAAGCGTGTGGAAGTATAAAGGCATGTGGGAGAAGTTTTCCGGAACCGTTGGTTTCTGGGCAGATATGGACAATCCCTATGTTACCTACCACAACAGCTTTATTGAGTCTGAATGGTGGGCTCTGAAGCAGATCTGGGAGAAAGGACTGCTTTACAAGGGCTTTAAGATTGTTCCCTACTGTCCGCGGTGCGGAACTCCTCTGTCATCCCACGAGGTGGCTCAGGGCTATAAGGATGTAAAAGAGCGTTCTGCAATTGCCCGTTTCCGGGTAAAGGGTGAGGATGCCAGCATTCTGGCCTGGACAACAACTCCGTGGACTCTGCCGTCTAACGTGGCTCTCTGCGTGAATCCGGATGAGGAGTATGTAAAGGTTAAGATGAAAGAGGACGGACAGGTATATTACCTGGCTGCCGCTCTGTGTGATACCGTTCTGGGAGAGGATTCCTACGAGGTTCTGGAGCGCTACAAGGGAACCGATCTGGAATACAAGGAGTACGAGCCTCTGTATCAGTGTGCTGCAGATGCTGCAGAAAAACAGCATAAAAAAGCTCATTATGTGGTATGTGACAGCTACGTTACCCTGACAGACGGTACCGGCGTTGTTCATATTGCTCCTGCATTCGGTGAGGACGACTCCAAGGTCGGCAGAAAATACGATCTTCCTTTTGTACAGATGGTAGATCCCAAGGGCGAGATGACAAAGGAAACTCCGTGGCCGGGCGTATTTGTCAAGAAGGCAGATCCGATGGTATTAAAGGATCTGGACGAGAGAGGACTGTTATTTGCAGCTCCCAATTTTGAGCACAGCTATCCTCACTGCTGGCGCTGCGATACTCCGCTGATTTATTATGCGCGGGAGTCCTGGTTTATTAAGATGACAGCGGTGAAGGAGGATCTGATCCGCAACAACAATACCATTAACTGGATTCCGGAGAGCATCGGCAAGGGCCGTTTCGGCGACTGGCTGGAGAATGTTCAGGACTGGGGCATCAGCCGGAACCGTTACTGGGGAACTCCTCTGAATATCTGGGAGTGTGAGTGCGGTCATCAGCATTCCATCGGAAGTATTGAGGAATTAAAATCCATGTCCGACAACTGTCCGGAGGATATTGAGCTTCACCGTCCATTTATTGACGCAGTGACTATCCGCTGTCCGAAATGCGGAAAGCAGATGAAGCGAGTTCCGGAGGTTATTGACTGCTGGTTTGACTCCGGTGCAATGCCGTTTGCACAGCATCATTATCCCTTTGAAAATAAGGAGCTGTTTGAGCAGCAGTTCCCGGCAGATTTTATTTCCGAGGCAGTGGATCAGACAAGAGGCTGGTTCTACTCTCTGCTGGCAATTTCCACCCTGATTTTCAACAAGGCTCCTTACCGGAATGTTATTGTTCTGGGCCATGTACAGGATGAAAACGGACAGAAGATGAGTAAGTCCAAGGGAAATGCCGTAGATCCGTTTGAGGCTCTGGAAACCTACGGAGCAGACGCTATCCGCTGGTATTTCTACATCAACAGCGCTCCATGGCTGCCCAACCGTTTCCATGGCAAAGCAGTGCAGGAGGGACAGAGAAAGTTCATGGGAACTCTGTGGAACACCTATGCATTCTTTGTACTGTATGCGAACATTGACAATTTTGACGCAACCAAGTATACCCTGGATTACGAAAAACTTCCGGTTATGGATAAGTGGCTGCTGTCCAAGATGAATTCCATGATCCGCGATGTGGATGACAATCTGAACAATTACCGGATTCCGGAGGCTGCAAGAGTGCTGCAGGAGTTTGTGGATGACATGAGCAACTGGTATGTAAGACGCAGCAGAGAACGTTTCTGGGCAAAGGGCATGGAGCAGGATAAGATCAATGCCTACATGACTCTGTATACGGCTCTGGTGAATGTGGCAAAGGCCGCTTCTCCCATGATTCCGTTTATGACAGAGGATATTTATCAGAATCTGGTTCGCAGCATTGACAAAAACGCACCGGAAAGCATTCATCTGTGCGACTTCCCGTCTGTGGACGAAATGCATATTGACAAGCAGCTGGAAGCAGATATGGATGAGGTTCTGAAGGTTGTTGTTCTGGGACGTGCTGCCAGAAATACCGCAAACATCAAAAACCGTCAGCCTATCGGAAAAATGTATGTAAAAGCGGATCACGAGCTGTCTGATTTCTATGTAGAGATTATTGAGGATGAGCTGAATGTGAAGTCTGTGGAATTTGTAGAGGATGTAAGAAACTTTACCTCCTACAGCTTCAAACCGCAGTTAAAGACCGTAGGTCCCAAATACGGAAAACAGCTGGGCAATATCCGCAAGGCACTGGCAGAAATCGACGGCAATGCGGCAATGGATACCTTAAAGGCAGAGGGCGCTCTGAAATTCGATTTCGGTGCAGAGCTGGTAGTGCTGACAGAAGAGGATCTTCTGATTGATATGGCACAGACAGAAGGCTATGTATCAGAAAGCGACAATACCGTGACCGTTGCCCTTGATACAAGACTGACTCCGGAGCTTCTGGAGGAGGGCTTTGTAAGAGAGCTGGTAAGTAAAATTCAGACCATGCGTAAGGAAGCCGGATTTGAGGTTATGGATCATATTTGCGTATATCAGCAGAATAATGATAAGATCGCAGACATCTTAACCAGATATGCAGATACCATCCGCAGTGAAGTATTGGCAGATGATATTCGTGTCAGCGAAATGGGCGGATATACAAAAGAATGGAACATCAACGGGGAAACCGGAATTCTGGGTGTAGAAAAAATTGCAGCAAACTAAGCTGCAGCAGAGCAGGAGGAAGAGTAGAAGTATGATAAGCAGTGTAAATAAGGGATTTGACAAAGAAACATTTAAAAAGAATGTCATTTATAACGTAAAGAGCCAGTTCAGAAAAACCATTGATCAGGCAACTCCCAATCAGGTATTTCAGGCTGTGGCTTACGCAGTGAAGGATATTATTATTGATGAGTGGATTGCAACACATAAAGAGTATGAAAAGCAGGATGTGAAAACCCTGTACTACCTGTCCATGGAATTTTTAATGGGCCGGGCTCTGGGCAACAACATTATCAATATTATGGCAAAGGATGAGATTAAGCAGGCTCTCGATGAGCTGGGCTTTGATCTGAATCTGATTGAGGATCAGGAACCGGACGCAGCTCTTGGAAACGGCGGTCTGGGCCGTCTGGCAGCATGCTTCCTGGATTCTCTTGCAACCCTGGGATATCCTGCATACGGCTGCGGAATCCGTTACCGCTATGGTATGTTCAAGCAGAAAATCGAGAACGGATACCAGGTTGAGGTTCCGGATGAGTGGTTAAAGGACGGAAACCCCTTTGAGGTACGCCGCGCTGAGTATGCGACTGAAGTTAAATTCGGCGGATATGTAAGAACAATCTGGGAAAACGGCAGAGAAAAATTTGTTCAGGAGGGATATCAGTCTGTTATGGCAGTTCCCTATGACCTTCCGGTTGTAGGCTACGGCAATAATGTAGTAAATACCCTTCGGATCTGGGATGCTCAGCCGGTAAATACCTTCCGTCTGGATGCATTCGACCGCGGAGATTATCAGAAGGCAGTTGAAGAGGAAAACCTGGCTAAGAATATCTGCGAGGTTCTTTATCCGAATGATAACCACATTGCCGGTAAGGAGCTGCGTCTGCGTCAGCAGTATTTCTTCATTTCTGCCAGCGTGCAGAGAGCTGTGCTGAAGTACATGGAGAATCACGATGATGTACGCAAGTTCTACGAGAAGAATGTATTCCAGTTAAACGATACCCATCCGACTGTGGCAGTAGCAGAGCTGATGCGTATTCTTCTGGATGATTACGGTCTTACCTGGGAAGAGGCCTGGGATGTTACCACCAAGACCTGTGCCTACACAAACCATACCATTATGGCAGAGGCTCTGGAAAAATGGCCTATTGAGCTGTTTTCCAGACTGCTTCCCCGTATTTATCAGATTGTGGAGGAGATCAACCGCCGCTTTGTGATTCAGATTCAGCAGGCATATCCGGGACGTCAGGATAAGATTGCCAAAATGGCAGTGATTTATGACGGCCAGGTTCGTATGGCACATATGGCCATTGCCGGAAGCTTTTCTGTAAACGGTGTGGCACAGCTTCATACAGAAATTCTGAAGCATCAGGAGCTGAAGGATTTTTATGAAATGATGCCGGAGAAGTTCAACAACAAGACCAACGGCATTACCCAGAGAAGATTCCTGCTGCACGGCAATCCGCTTCTGGCTGACTGGGTAACCAGTAAAGTAGGCAATGAGTGGATTACCAATCTGTCTGCCATTAACAAGCTGAAGCTTTATGCAGAGGATGAGAAGTGCCAGCATGAGTTTATGAACATCAAATACCAGAACAAGATTCGTCTGGCAAAATATATCAAAGAACACAACGGCATTGATGTGGATCCCCGTTCTATCTTTGATGTACAGGTAAAACGTCTCCATGAGTATAAGAGACAGCTGATGAATATCCTTCATGTTATGTATCTGTATAACCAGCTGAAGGATAACCCCAACATGGATATGGTTCCCAGAACCTTTATCTTTGGCGCAAAGGCAGCGGCAGGCTATAAGCGTGCAAAACTGACCATTAAGCTGATTAACTCTGTGGCAGATGTTATCAACAACGACAAGTCCATTAACGGGAAACTCAAAGTTGTATTTATCGAGGATTACCGGGTTTCAAACGCAGAGATTATCTTTGCGGCAGCAGATGTCAGCGAGCAGATTTCCACTGCAAGTAAAGAGGCATCCGGTACCGGAAACATGAAATTCATGTTAAACGGCGCTCTGACTATTGGAACCATGGATGGAGCAAACGTGGAGATTGTGGAAGAAGTCGGACAGGAGAATGCCTTTATTTTCGGTACCTCTTCTGATGACATTATCCGTATGGAGCATGATCGCAGCTACAATCCCATGGAGATCTTCAACAATGATCAGGATATCCGCCGCGTGCTGATGCAGCTGATCAATGGTTACTATTCTCCGCAGAATCCGGAGATGTTCCGTGATATTTACGATTCTCTGCTGAATACCCGCAGCAGTGACCGGGCAGATACTTACTTTATTCTGAAGGATTTCCGTATGTACGCAGAAGCCCAGAAAAAGGTAGATGCAGCATACAGAGATGAAAAATGGTGGGCTAAGGCAGCAATTCTGAATACCGCATGCAGCGGAAAGTTCAGCTCTGACCGTACCATTGAGGAGTATGTAAAGGATATCTGGCATCTGGAAAAGGTTCAGGTAGAACTGTAAGATTCAGGTTTCAAAGCACAGCGGTTTTCGGATGACTTATCCGGAAAAACCTGCAGAAACCGGTTATTTTAAGGAATAAAGAGAAAATCCCTCCATAGACTGATAATAGTCGGGAGGGATTTTTTTATGAAAAAATGGATGCTTGGAGGGATTTTCATGCTGCTGCTGCCCTGGCTGCTGGCTCTGGCATGTATGACCGGAACGGGACAGGCTGTGTGGGGAAGCGAGGAGCGTATGGAGGAAGAGGAGGATTTACGGCCTTCACCGGACGGTGAGGAAGACAATGAGAAGGAAGCAGAAACAGAGGAGGCAAAGGCCAGTGCAGCCGGTATATCACGGCGGATTCTGATAGAGCGGGATGGGATTTCGACCTATATGAATCTGGAGGATTATCTTCCGGGAGTAGTGGTATGTCAGATTCCGGAGGAGTATGAGCGGGAGGCATTAAAATGTCAGACAGTGATTGCCAGAACTTATATCTGCCGTCTGATGGATGGAAGGCAGGAGATTTCAGAAGAAGAGCTGGATCTGGATTATCTCGGGCAGATTAATGAAAAGGAAAACAGGTTCCTGACAATAGGAGAAAAGGAACGGCTGGCAGAACGTCTGATTCAGTGCAAAAAGGCAGCAGAGGAAACGAAAGGAGTAGTTATGCGCTGGGGGGAGCAGTATGTACTTCCTCTTTTTCACAGAATCAGCTCAGGACGAACGAGAAACGGAGCCGCAGAGTATCCCTATCTTGTTTCTGCAGAAAGCAGGAGAGATGTGGAGGCAGAAAATTATCAGCAGGTATTTTCCTGGAGCAGAGAAGAATTTGCGCAGAAAATCAGTGAGATTCCAGGGGCGGCGCCTGTGGGGGCAGAGCAGGTGCCGGAACAGATTCAGACGGTTGAAAAGGATGAGGCCGGATATCTGATAGAAATGAAAATCGGATCCGGAATTTATAAGGGAGAGGAAATCCAGTATGCGCTGGGACTTCCTTCTTCCTGTTTCTATTTTAACGGCACAGAAGGCGGAATTCAGGCAGTGGTGAGGGGAATCGGACATGGATACGGCCTGAGTCAGGCAGGAGCGGATTATATGGCGGCTGAAGGATGGGATTATCAGGATATCCTGCATTATTATTATAAAAATATTTCTCTGGTGACTGAATAAGTGAGAGCACTTTGGTAAAAATAGTACCGAGGTGATAAACGGTGAAAGAGAAATGGAATCAAATGTTCAAGGACAAATTATTCCTTGTCATGTTGGTGCTTGGCCTGCTGACTATCGTAGCCGCAGCAGGCGTTGTTACAACTCAGAGAGGAAACGGTCAGGAGCAGAATCCCTATGTGGATATGCAGGAGCAGGGGGATTTCATCGCCCGGCAGCCAGAGGGACAGATACAGGAGGCAAAGCTTCCTGAAACAGCTCCGTCTCCGGAAGAGAAGACCGAAATTACGGCAGAGCAGCTGGCAGAAAACAACCTGGATACTGTGACAGCGGAAAAAACAAAAGAGGAGGCCGGGAGACCGGAGGAAGAAAAGGTGCAGGAGGCTGGAGCCGGATCGGGAAATGTGGAAGCCCTGGCGCTGAATTTTTCAGATACCAGCAGACTGTCCTGGCCGGTGAGAGGCAATGTGGTGCTGAATTACAGCATGGATTCCACAATTTATTTTCCGACTCTGGATCAGTACAAATGCAATCCGGGTCTGGTCATTCAGGGAGATATCAGTGAGCCGGTTTATGCGCCTGCCAATGCCTGTGTAGTTTCAGTGGGAAATAACGAAGAAATCGGGACCTATCTGACGCTGGATCTGGGAAATGAGTATTCGGTGATTTGCGGTCAGCTGAAGGAAGTGACTGCAGTTGAGGGCGAATATCTGGAAAAGGGACAGCTCATGGGATATGTGGCAGAGCCAACCAAATATTATACGGTGGAAGGAAGCAATCTCTATCTGGAGATGCTTCATAAAGACAGCTCTGTAGATCCTCTGGATTATCTGGAATAGACGAGAACCGGGAAAAGCTCTGCTTCCAGCTTTTTCCGGTTTTTTCTTACCAGTCTCTGTATGATATTAAAGGAATTTGTATTTTCATACAGGAAAAACAGATGATGTGAATATTTATTCTATTTTAAGAATTTGTTCACAGTATGTTCTGAATCCCGTGTTATAATAAATAAAAATCAAATATAAGGAGCGTGAAAAAACTCATTATGAACATATTGTTTTTTATAACTCCCAAAAGTGAAATTGCATACATATATGAAGATGATTCTATCCGGCAGGCTTTGGAAAAAATGGAATATCATAAATTTTCTGCAGTTCCGCTGCTGACCAGGGACGGAAGGTATGTAGGAACGATTACAGAAGGAGATATGCTCTGGGGGATTAAGAATCAATATAATCTGAATCTGAAAGAAGCAGAAGGAATTTCAGTAAGCACACTGAAACGGAGAATGGACTATCTTCCTGTTTTTGTAAAGTCCAATATGGAGGATATGATTGATCGGGCGCTGAATCAGAATTTTGTTCCGGTTGTAGATGATCGGAAAATGTTTATCGGAATTATTACAAGAAAAGATATTATCAAATACTATTATGGGAAGGGAAAGGCAGGAGAGAAGGTTCCGTCTTCTTTCATTGTGACACCGGACGGCAAAAAAGAAGAAAAAATAGAACAGCTGTGAGTACAGTCTGTTAGCGGACACAGGGGCAGGAAAAAGGGACAAAGATGGATGTGAAGCCATCTTTGTCCCTGAATTATTTATTGGGCGTTATTGCAGCCGCAGGAAGAATTGGCGGAATCAAACGTATCGGGAATGTGGAAGGGGGCAATGCCGATATCATTTTCTACGGCTGACTGGAAGCCGTCCCGGTAACCAACGTGGTTTCCATCCCGAAAACCGCTCCGGTAACCGGACTGATAGGCCTGACGGTTATTTCCGGAGCTGCCGGAGCCGCAGCCATTGCCGCAGTCACAACCGCATCCGTTATTGGAAGGATTGCTGCCGCATCCGCAGTTACAGTTGTTGTGACTGGAAGAGGAGCCGCACCCGCACCCGCAGCCGCAGTTGTTATGACAGCCGCATCTTCCGCAGCCCCAATTGGAAGTATAAAAACAGTTTCTAAAGCAATTACATAAATTACATCTGCACATATTGAAAATCTCCTTGTTTTGTGATGATAGTATATGATATGTGGACAGGGAGACAGGGGTGACAGCCTGTTTCTTTTCTTATCTGATAAGGAAAGCATGCTCTGTGAAAGAAAACGGTCTGAGGATTTTCACCAGCGGGAAATCCGATTCATATGATATTATCAGAATCTTCCGAAAGGAGAAATGCTTGCTTATGGATTGCAGCAATCATCAGCAGAATGCCTGTACCAGCCGTCCGCAGATATCACCGTGTATGAGCGCGGGCTGTGGCTGCGGAGGCAAACCAATTCGTCCGACAAACCCGATTCAGCCGGTTATACCCAATCAGGGACAGGGAATCAAACCGTCTCAGGACGGATGCATGTGTCAAAACAGAAAGCCTGTTCAGCATACCATGCCGGGCCAGAATCCTATGCCGTGTCAGAGCAGTATGCCGTGTCAGAGCAGTATGCCGTGTCAGGGCAGTGCACCGTGTCAGGGCAGTGCGCCGTGTCAGGGCAGTGTGCCATGTCAGGGCAGTGCATCGTGTCAGGGCAGCGTACCATGTCAGAACACCGGAGCGGGAATTTATCCCCCCGGTATGCGGCCGACAGGAGGCGGTTTTCTTTCTGAAATGCCCTTGGCAATGGCTTATGCTCCCATGCAGAGATGGACACAGACATATACCCTTAGCCAGGGGCTGGAGAGAGGTACGATTTTTCCTGATTTAGATTTACCGTTTATGATGGGGAGGTGCCGGTGATGATGTGCGGATGCAAAAATCAATTAATGAAGAACGTTTACGAAACAGGCTTTGCCCTGGATGAAATTCTTCTTTATCTGGATACCCATCCAACAGATCAGGAGGCTATGAATTACTATCATTATGTGAAACAGTTAAATAAAGAGGCTGTTTGTGCTTATGAGCAGGCGTATGGCCCTCTGATGATCAATCAGGTATCATCGGATAATTGGAGCTGGATTAAAAGTCCGTGGCCGTGGGAAGGAGGGAATGCCTGATGTGGAGATATGAAAAAAGACTTCAGTATCCGGTGAATATCAGCCAGACAAATCCCAAGATGGCGCAGTTTATTATAAGCCAATACGGCGGCCCGGATGGTGAAGCAGCGGCAGCGCTTCGTTATTTGAGCCAGAGATATGCAATGCCGTATGAAAAGGGAAAAGCGGTTTTAAATGATATAGGAACAGAGGAACTGGGACATTTTGAAATTATCGGAGCGATTGTTCATCAGCTGACAAGAAATCTGACCCCTCAGGAAATTGAAGATTCCGGATTTGGACCCTATTATATTGATCATACAACAGGTGTCTGGCCGCAGGCAGCAGGAGGAATTCCGCTGAATGCCTGTGAATTTCAGTCCAAGGGCGATCCGATTACGGATCTTTTCGAGGATCTTGCAGCAGAACAGAAAGCACGGTCGACATATGACAATATTCTGCGGGTGGTAAAGGATCCCGAGGTATGCGATCCCATCCGTTTTTTGAGAAAGAGAGAAATTATTCATTTCCAGCGCTTCGGAGAAGCCTTGAGAGATGTTCAGGATCATTTGAACAGCAGGAATTTTTATGCGTTCAACCCGGCATTTGATAAGCCCCAGGCAGGAACCGGAAAAACAGATTGTTGAGTATCGTTTTGAATAATGAATGAATAATTTAAATATATCAGACAATATAAATAATATACACAAATAATAAATACGATTAATAAAAAATATGAAAATATATTGAAAAATATATTGACAAAATGGAAAAGCAGTGATATTATATAACCATAAAGATAAGAACTTCTTATCAAAACAAAAGCAGAGAAACAAGCATTTGATTCAAGACGCAGATGTTTGTGGAGCTGAAAAGCAACAAAAGGGTTTGGCAGTTACCTCAACTTGAATAGGTTTGGAACAGAAGTTCAATCAAAAGCAAATATCAAAATTTATCAGGAATCAAAAGATAAGATATATTGGCAGTAGATATAAGCTATCAGAGTTAGGAAATATTCAAAGAAATGAGAATATAAAATGATAGATTATATTAGAATATAGATTATCTGAGATGAGAGACAAAGAAAAAGATATTATAATTTGAGTTGAAAAGATGTGAGGAACTGAAAGAAAATGCCGGGAAAGAGTCTTTATATGATAGTCGCAGGAGGCTATAGATAGAGACTCTTTCTTTTTGCGCGGCATCTTCCGATACCAGTATGTCAGGCTGTCACTGATATGTACAAAAACAAAAGAGATAATTTGTGTAAACTGTATATTGAAAGAACGAACAAAATATGGTATTGTATACATATGAGTTAAATGTATACAAGTTATGAATTTGTATACAAATAAAAATATAAGGAGAATGAATTATGGATTACATCAACAATTATTCCCTGGAAGGCAAAGTTGCCCTGATTACCGGTGCTTCCTACGGCATTGGCTTTGCTATTGCTAAAGCTATGGCAGGTGCTGGAGCAACCATCGTTTTTAATGATATTAAGCAGGAGCTGGTAGACAAGGGTGTTGCAGCTTATGCTGAGATCGGCATTCAGGCTCACGGCTATGTATGCGACGTTACCGACGAGGATGCTGTAAATGCAATGGTAGCTCAGATCGAAAAAGAGGTTGGCGTAGTTGATATCCTGGTAAACAATGCAGGTATCATCAAGAGAATCCCGATGATCGAAATGTCTGCAAAGGATTTCCGTCAGGTTATCGATGTAGACTTAAACGCTCCGTTTATCGTATCCAAGGCTGTTATCCCGTCTATGATTAAGAAGGGCCATGGAAAGATCATCAACATCTGCTCCATGATGTCTGAGTTCGGTCGTGAGACTGTATCTGCTTATGCAGCAGCAAAGGGCGGCTTAAAGATGCTGACCAGAAACATCTGTTCCGAGTACGGTGAGCACAACATTCAGTGTAACGGTATCGGACCTGGCTACATCGCTACTCCTCAGACAGCTCCGCTGCGTGAGAAACAGGCTGATGGTTCCAGACATCCGTTTGACCAGTTTATCGTAAGCAAGACTCCGGCTGGCCGTTGGGGCGAGGCAGAGGATCTGGGCGGACCGGCAGTATTCCTGGCATCTGACGCTTCTAACTTTGTAAACGGACAGATTCTGTACGTTGATGGCGGTATCCAGGCTTACATTGGAAAACAGCCGTCCTAATCCGGTTTTTTAAACGATTTCGCAGGCAGATTGGAAAGCTGAGCCTGCAGGAGAGCAGAAGGAGGAAGACGCATGGGCGAAAAGTGTTATAAGAATCGCGGCGACTATATATTCGACATGCTGAAACAGGAAATTCTTTCTTTAGAGCTGAAACCTGGACAGGCAATCAGTGAAAATGAAATCTGCAGCCGGTTTGATGTTTCCCGGACTCCGGTCCGGGAAGCTCTCCGAAGACTGCAGGAACAGGGGTTTGTGAATACTATCCCGTATTCCGGAACTTATGTGACGCTTCTCAATCTGGACGATATCCGGCAGATGATTTATATGAGAGTTGCAGTTGAACTGATGGTGATGCGTGACTTTATGGAAGTGGCGACACCTCTTCTTTATGAGGAGATACGCCATCAGATCCGGTGCCAGGAGCTTTTGATTCAGGAACCGGGATTCGAGCCGGAGCAGTTTTACAGTATGGATGCCCAGATGCATGCTTTGTGGTTCTGCGCTGTAGGCAGAGCAAAGGTGTGGGATTTTATACAGGCTCAGCAGCTGCATTATACCAGATTCCGTATGCTGGATTTTGTTACAGAGACAGATTTTACCCGCATTATCCGGGAGCACAAACAGCTTCTGGAGTTTTTGGAAAACAAGGATGAAAAGGGGCTGGAGGAAGCATTAAAGGCTCATCTTTACATCAGTATGACCCGAATGAAATATGCGATTGAAGTAGAATATAAGGATTATTTTGAGGCAGTCGATGGCAGCGAAAGCTAAATACGGCTGCCTTTTATTTATAGTACAGCTATAATGACAGAGAGGGAAAGCTCTGTTATAATCTTATAGAGAAACCAGAGTGTAGAAAAGGTCAAAAAATATGGAAGGGAGTTGGAACAGCATTAACCAATATCCTCGTATTGACATGTATAAAACAGGGCAGAATATGAAAAATATGATGCAGAGGAGGGGGCTGACTGTCCGCAATCTGCAGGATTATTTAAAATTGGGGACTCCTCAGAGCATTTATCACTGGTTTGAAGGGAGAAATCTGCCCAGTATTGACAATCTGTATGCGCTGAGTGCATTGTTTCATGTGCCGGTGGATGATTTGATTTGCGGCAGCAGGGAGGAGAGCTACCGGTTTTTCAGGCTGGGGGGAAGTTTCTGGCTGCGATCTTATTACCTTAGTTACCGGGCGCTTTATGGGAACTCGGACTGAGCGGTGGATTATACTACAGCTACAATGACAAATAGAAAAACATCCTTTAAAATGATTTCACAAGAGATTATTTTAAAGGATGTTTTTATTTCATAGGAAATCGCGTCCTATGAAATAAAAATGTTCCGCAAGGATCGTCATGGGTTGGTAGAGAGTTTTGTCGCAGAAGCGACCCGTCGCAGGCGGAGAAGCTCGCGAGCTTCTTTCTTGTTTGCAGAAGCGGGACGCCGCAGGCGGAGAAGTTCGCATGCGGGCTTCTTTCCTGTTTCGGAAAGACTGCGCATAAGAAAGGGCATCCTTAGGGAAGGGGAAGACAGGTATGCAGCAGAAGACAAGAAGAAAACACAATGCGGCGAGATTGTTTTTTATCTGCTGTCTGATTGAGTATACAGCCAGACAAACAAAAAATATGCGCTCGGATGTTGTGAATGCATTGGGAAAAAGGAGAATAAAACTTATTTTTGATTCCTCTTCCGGCTGGTATTGTCTTGACAATATAGAGCAGGTGTGTGAGGAGGTTGTTGAGGAGTGCAGAATCACAGAGGGGAATTTTGATAATGTGGGAGACTGTCGTTATCCGGCTCCCGCATATTGGGAGATAGGAAAAGTTTACCAAAAGCTGATTCGCAGGGTGGCGGATGTGACAAAGGGGGAGATGATTGATGTTCTGATCAGGGTGTACCATTCTTTTATCAGCAGGAAAATAGATGACTACAACAGCGGAGCTTACCTGGAAAGCACCATATATTTACTGGACTGTTTTTTACAAAACAGAATGATATAACACCTCAGAGTCCTTTTACAGGTGAAAAACACAAAAATCAGAAAAATTTTATAAAAAAATCAGAAATTATGATGAACTTTCTGTTATAATAAGAAAAGCGGTATCCATAATGGATAAAAGGTGAGAAAAAAGAAAAAAGCTTCTCATTTTCGCAAAACAAAATGAGAAAGGAAACTGTCGGAAGGCAGGGCTTTTCAAAAAGAAAGGAGCAGTCATTTATGAAGGTAGTAATTGTCGGGGGTGTAGCAGGAGGCGCAGGAACAGCCGCTCGTCTTAGAAGAAATGATGAGAGTGCAGAGATTATTATGATGGAACGTGGACAGTATATTTCCTATGCAAACTGCGGTCTGCCCTATTATGTAGGAGGGGTGATTACAGATAAGGGAGCGCTGCAGCTGCAGACACCGGAGCGGTTTCATCAGAGATTCGGTGTAGATGTGAGGACAGAAAGTGAGGTTCTGTCTGTCAACTGTGCCAATAAGACTGTACTGGTTCGCCATGGAGATCAGACATACGAAGAAACCTATGACAAGCTGGTGCTTTCTCCGGGGGCATCACCCATTCGTCCTGCAATACCGGGTATAGAGAAAAACCATGTATTTACCTTGAGAAATATTCCGGATACTTATGCTATTTATGATTATATCAAGGCAGAGAAGCCGGGAAGCTGCGCGGTAATCGGAGCCGGATTTATCGGACTGGAGATGGCAGAGAATCTTGCGGAGCAGGGAATTCATGTATCAGTTGTGGAAGGCGCTTCTCATGTCATGCCTCCTATTGATATGGATGTGGCTCATCAGGTGCACAATTACATTCGTTCAAAAGGAATCAGCCTCTACCTGGGTCAGACCTGTACTGCCATGGATGAGGATGGAGTGATTTTGAAGAACGGCAACAAGGTTCAGGCTGATATGGTGATTTTAAGCATTGGAGTGCGTCCGGATACAGCCTTTTTGAAAGACAGCGGAATTGCTTTAGGTACCCGGGGAGAAATTCTGGTAAACAATTACATGGAAACCAGCCAGCCGGATGTATACGCACTGGGAGATGCTGTCAGTGTGCGCCATGTAGTCAGCGGAGAGCCCGTTCTGATTCCTCTGGCATCTCCGGCGAATAAACAGGGACGGATTGTGGGAGACAATCTCTGCGGAAGAAAACGGAGATATGAGGGAAGCCAGGGAACCTCCATTATGAAATTCTTCGATTTGACAGTTGCTGTTACGGGAGAAAAAGAAGAGACTCTTCAGGCCCGCGGAGCAAATTATCAGAAGGTAATCACGACTTCAGCTTCTCAGGCCGGATATTATCCGGGCGGTGAGATGATGACAGTAAAGACCTTGTTTGTTCCGGAAACAGGCCGTATTCTGGGATGCCAGATTGTAGGCGGAAAAGGTGTGGATAAGCGAATTGACGATATGGCCAATGCAGTCCGTTTCGGCATGACCTGCTTTGATCTTCAGGAAATGGAGCTGGCTTATGCACCGCCGTTTTCTTCCGCAAAGGATCCGGTCAATATGGCAGGCTATGTTATTGGCAATGTGGTAGAGGGATTGATGAAGCCGTTCTACATTGAGAATCTGGATCAGATTCCGGAGACAGCGATTCGTCTGGATGTCCGTACTCCAGGGGAATGCGCCGGAGGCATGATGCCCGGCTTTATTAACATTCCACTGGATTCTTTGAGAGAACGGCTGGATGAGCTGGATGCAGATAAAGAAATATATATTACCTGTCAGATTGGACTGCGCGGCTATCTGGCACAGCGTATTCTTGAACAGCACGGTTTCCGTACCTGGAACATTGTCGGAGGATACCGGCTGTATGATATGATGCAGAAGGATCTGCAGGCGATGTCTGCCGTAGCAGGAATGTGTACAGAGTGCGGAAAGGAAATTTAGTTTTCGGTTTTCCTGTGAGAGTGTTCCTTTTATCTTAGAGCATTGACGACAACGGTGTCCCCTTCCTGTATCATGGTCTGCCCTCCCGGAATAATGGTTTCATTTCCGCGTCGAATCAGGATGGCCAGAGAATTTTTGGGAAGAGACAGTTCGCGGATGGTTTTTCCGCACCATTCATGACTATTGGAAACAAAGGTTTCTGTCAGATGGATGCTGTCTTCCTCCCGATAGGCGGAAGCACCTAACACCAGTACATCCCCCTCCTGTATCATGGTTTTTCCGTTGGGAACAATATTTTCCCCGGTTCGCCGTAAAAAGACCAGGAGGGTTCCCGGGGGCAGGTTCAGTTCGCTGACAAGTTTCCGGTTCCACGGATGTTCTTTCTGAATAGGGATGCTGATGAAGCGGACATCGGTTTCTTCCGTGTAGTCGTTGAAGGTTGTGAGGATGTTTCCTGTTTCATCCAGCATATCTGTTTTTTTGGCAAACCAGGGAAGAAGGGTTCCCTGAATGGAAATCGACAGCAGAACGATGCAGAAAACCATGTGAAACAGATCGTGTTCCATGGAAATATTGCTCATGGCTGCCATAATGGCAAATACAATGGAAGCAGCACCTCTCAGTCCGGCCCATGATATAAGCAGCTGCTGTTTCAGAGGCGCTTTCAAGGGAGTGAGAAGCAGGGCAGTGGCTGCAGGGCGGGCAGCCAGTGTGAGAAATGCAGCAACAGCAAGAGAAGGAAGCCATACAGCTGCAATCTTTGATGGAAAGGACAAAAGTCCCAGGATAAAGAAAATCATCATCTGCATGAGGCTGGTCAGCCCGTCAAAAAAGCTGACCAGTCCTTTTTTATTTCTTAAAGGATGATTTCCCAGAAGAATACCCACCAGATAAGCGCTCAGATATCCGTTTCCTCCGATGGCGGAGGGAAGAGCGTAGGAAAGAAGCGCAATGGAGAGAACAAAGGCTGCATCAAAACCATTGATAGTAAAAGAAAAATGATCCAGAAACCATCGGCCTGCCAGGGCGATGACAATTCCACAGAACAGTCCAAAAAACACCTGGAAAAAAGCAGTAGTGAGAATCTGAAACGGAAGCTCTCCTGCGGAGGCGGAACCATTCATGGCAGAGAGAAGGATCAGTGTCAGCATATAAGCAAAGGGATCATTGCTTCCGCTTTCTATTTCCAGAAGAGAGTCTGTATTGTATTTCAGAGAAAGCTTTTGGGAACGGAGAACGGAGAAGACGCTTGCAGCGTCAGTGGAACTGAGCACTGCGCCGGCAAGAAGACCTTCCATCAAACGAAATCCCAGAACCAGATGACAAAAGATTCCGGTCAGGACAGCAGTGAGTATCGTTCCCAGCGAGGAAAGAAGAATCGCTTTCCCGGCGATTGGCCGGGCTGCTTTCCATCGTGTTCCGAATCCTCCGTAAAACATAATAAAAATAAGAGCAACTGTGCAGAAGTCTGAAGCAAATCTGAAATTATCAAAAGGAATTCTAAAAAGTCCCTCTGATCCAAACGCCATACCCAGTCCGATAAAAGCCAGCAGCATGGGAATTCCAAAACGGCTGGTGATGCGGTTTGCCAGTATACAGGCAATAATGACTGCGGAACCTAACAAAAGCAATTGATTCAAATCCATATCCTCCCTTTAAAAGTATGTTCTGAAAGTTAAAGTATAACAGAAAGAAATGGAGGGAGAAAGAATTCCGGCGCTAAAATTGCGTTAAGGAGTGGCAATCTGCGGACTTGAAAAATAGAACGGGCACGAGGCAGGCTGTTTTCACATATACTTCTATTAAGTATGCTTTAAGGCGGATATTTTGAAAACATTTCCGAAACCCTTAACACCAGGAGAGGAGAAACAATATCTGGAGCGCTGCCTGAAGGGGGACCTGGAAGCACGAAATGTTCTGATAGAGAGAAATATGAGGCTGGTAGCCCATGTTGCAAAAAAATACCAGAATACGGATTATGATATGGAAGACCTGCTTTCTGTGGGGACTATTGGACTGATTAAGGCAGTCTCAACCTTCCATCCGGATCGGGGCTCCCGCCTGGCTACTTATGCGGCGAAATGCATTGAAAATGCTATCCTCTCGCAAATGCATTTATGGGTGAAAAACATAGTGTTTGAGGCATAGGTGAAAGTGAAAAAAAGTTATAGTGCAATGTTGCAATAAAAAAAGAAACTTATTGTGCAGTTGAACAAGAAATAGTTTTCGGTCGCGATTTTATTGAAAGAAGAGATTTGAAATGGTATTATCATATTGTGCGAAAAGAACGTGTGAAGTCAGAAAATAAAACAACTATTTCAGAAAATCAGGAGGAATTTGTGATGTCAGAATCTATTTTTTCCAGATATTCCTGTCGGAAATTTTCAGAAAAGCCGGTAACAGATGAACAGTTGACAACGATTACAAAAGCAGGAATGTGTGCTCCGACAGCAAGAAATGAACGTCCGTGGGAATTCCTGATTATCAGAAGTGAGGAAGGAAGAAAAAAGATCGCAGAGGCCAGTCCTTATGCAGAAAGCTGCCTGAACGCACAGGCAGTAATCGTTGCACTGGCAGATAGCAGGAGAATATCGAAGGACAGTCCATGGTGGATCCAGGATATGAGTGCTTGTGTGGAAAACATGCTTATTGAGATTACAGAGCTTGGACTTGGAGGAGTTTGGCTTGGCCTTTATCCGCGCCAGGAACGGGGGAAAGCGATTGCAGAAGCATTTGGACTGGAATCGGAGCTGATTCCTTTTGCCGCAGTTCCAGTTGGATATCCGGATACAAAGGATATAAAAAAAGAACGGTTTGAACCAGAAAGAATTCGCTGGGAGCAGGTGAAAAGCGAATGAGTATTTATCTTTCCGTTGCACAGGCCCAGAATATTGTGTTTGAATTAATGGAAATTATTCCCAGAGGGGTCAGCGTGGCAGATGAGAATGGATGTATTATTGCCAGCTCAAATACAATGATTATGGGAAAAATTTCATCTTTGGCAAAGGAGTGCATCGATCAGTCCAATATGATGCAGTCTTACAATGAACGCCATTATGAAGGAAAAAGAACAGCAACACCCTTGTTTTTCAGAGATATATGTGTTGGAGCGATTATCATGACAGGGGATCCGGAACGGATCAAAAGATTGACTTCAATTGCTAAGGCAGTTGGAGAAAGTGTGATTTACCAGCCATATTTGAATCGCTCGGACGAGCCTAGTTATGTTATGTATTTTGAGTTTTTGACAGAGTGGCTGAATCAGGCAGAGGAATACACGCTTCCCTTTATACGAAGGGGGATTCGTATCGGAATTGATGTAACACAGCCTTATTATGCAGTTGTTCTGGATGGAATCTGGAATACGGTCAGTGCTCAGAAGGCGATAGAAAGAATTCTGACCGGGCCTAATTATTATTTATGCCGGAATAACAGCTGTCTTGTTCTGTTTTTAAGGAAAGATACAGATGAAGCGGTGATTCGCCAGGTTGCAGCTTTGTTCCATGATATTAAAATAGCTGTTGGAAGTGTGGAGACAAATCTGAACCGCTCTTTTATCATTGCTCAGAATGCATTATATGCCGGGCGAAGACTGCATCCGCAGAAAAACGTTTATCATTACCGAGATTATGAGTTCGCATATGCTATTTCCAGAATTCAGGGACTGAAGATAGAAGAAGGTGTTTTGGAACTGTTTGAGCAGCCTCAGCATGGAGAGCTTCTTCAGACACTGGAAATGTATATTCAGGAAAGTGGAAATTCAGCAGAAGTGATACGCAAATTATATATTCACAGAAACACTCTGAAATATCGACTGGATCGAATACAGGAATTAACCGGGCAGAATCCCAGAAGCTTTCAGGATCTGTTTTATCTTTATGTATTATATGTATTGTACAAGCTGTCCAGGTAAATGTAAGGACGGAACAATACTGTAATAATAAAACGCAAGTGGAAATGCATAAGGAGGGTAACATGAGAAGTCAAAGGAGAAAATGGATCGCATTATTAACAGCTGTAGCAGCATTGTCAGTGACAGCATTGACCGGATGTAAGGAAAAGGCTCCGGAAACGGCTGCAGAGGAGACGAAGACAGGGGCCGTTGCAAGTGAAGCATCGGGCGAAAGCACAGAAGATACCCTGAATAAGAAGGATCCCAATCGTACCATTAAGATCGGTTTTCTGTTCAGCAACATTATCAGCACAGATGCATGGGCTCAGACCAGTGAAAATGCAAGACTTTATCTGGAAGAGAACTGTGAAAATGTAGAAACCGTGAAAGTGGAGAACATTGCGGGAGGAGCAGACTGCGAACGCGTGCTCCGGGAGTTTATTAATGACGGCTGTGAAATGATTGTCGGAACTTCCTTCGACTATCTGGATTACATGCTTACGCTGGCCGAAGAGTATCCGGATGTGGCATTTATTAACGGATCCGGTTATGAGACAGCAGACAATCTTTCGGTTTATATTGCGAAACTGGAGCAGGGCCGTTATCTGACGGGAATTCTGGCCGGTGAAATGACAGAGGCCAATAAGATTGGATATTGTTCCAGTATTCCGTTCCCGGATCCGATCAAGCAGCTCAATGGATTTGCAGCAGGTGTAGCTTCTGTAAATCCAGATGCAGAGGTAGTTACACTTTGGTCTAACTCATTTAACGATCCTACCACAGATGCACTGTGTGCCAATACTTTGATTGATCAGGGCTGTGATCTGATCTGTATTGATTTAAGTTCTTCAGCAGTTGCTCAGGTTTGTGAGGAGCGTGGTGTGAAATTTATTGGAAGTTCTGTGGATATGAGAGAATTTGCACCGACACAGCAGCTGACTTCAAACTGCTGGACCTGGGGACCGTGGATGGCAACACAGGTAGAAGCAGTAAGAAATGGAACCTTTGAGGGAAAATGGTGTGAACTGGATATTAACGACGGAGCCATCAGCCTGGCAGAGTTCAGCGATGATGTTCCTCAGAATGTGATTGATATGATTGAGGAGCAGAAAGTGAAGTTCGAGAACGGTGAGGAAGTATTTAAAGGACCTCTTTATGATAATACCGGAAAATTGAGAGTTCCTGAGGGAGAGGTTTTAAGCATAGAGGATGCAAACAGCATGCAATGGTTCCTGCCGAATGTCATTGATAACTGGGCTGACAAACCTGTGGAATAGCAGAGAAAGGGAAGATGGAAATGAATGAGATTGCTGCAGTTGAGATGAAACAGATCCGAAAGGAATTTCCAGCCACCCTTGCTAATGATTGTGTTGATTTTACTGCTTATAAGGGAGAAATTCATGCACTTCTGGGAGAGAACGGAGCCGGAAAAAGTACACTTATGAATATTTTAACAGGTGTACTTAAACCAGATCGCGGAACTATTTCCATTCATGGAAAGCAGGTTTCCCTGAGATCTCCCGGAGATGCCCTTAATCTAGGAATCGGAATGATTTATCAGCATTTTAAGCTGGTAAAACCATTTACCGTGGCAGAAAATATTGTTCTGGGGATGGAGCAGGTGAAAGTCCTGAAGACCCGGGAACTGGAAAAGCAGGTAAAAGAGCTTTCGGAAGAATATAAGATTAAAATTAATCCGTCATCTGCAATCTGGCAATTGTCAATTGGAGAGCAGCAGCGGGTAGAAATTTTGAAAATTCTATACCGAAAGGCGGATATTCTGATTTTGGATGAGCCTACGGCAGTTTTGACTCCAGATGAAGTAAAGGAGCTTTTTGGAACGCTGAAAAATATGGCAGAAAGAGGATGCGCGATTATTTTTATTACCCACAAAATGAATGAGGTAATGGAATATGCGGATCGGATTACTGTGCTGCGGGATGGTCGTCTGGTAAAAGCAGTCAAAAAAGAAGAAACGACAGAAACCGAGCTGGCTCAACTGATGGTAGGAAGAGAAATATCCATGGGAAGGAGAAATACGAAAAATACCACCAGGGACGATATTGTTTTACAAGCCAGGGATATTTCAGTTTTGAATGATAAGAAATTGAAGGCAGTAGAAGGGTTAAGTTTTGAACTATATGCCGGAGAAATTCTTGGAATTGCAGGCGTATCCGGAAACGGGCAAAAGGAATTAATGGAGGCGCTTGCGGGATTAAGACGTTTGGAAGGCGGACAGATATCCATTAACGGAAAAGACTGCACCAATGCTTCTGTAAGGCAGAGAATTCAGATGGGAGAAGCCTTTATTCCAGAAGACCGGTATGGCTTTGCACTGGTAAAGACAATGACGGTTACAGAAAATGCCAGCTTTAAATGCTACAGGAATCCGTCTTTCTGCCGCCACGGGGTACTTAATTATAAAAAGCTGGAAGAACAGGCGAAGCGTTTCATCGAGGATTTTCATATTAAAGTCGGAGGAACAAAAAGTCTGATACAGAGTATGTCCGGCGGAAATGCTCAGAAACTGATTCTGGCCCGGGAGACTGCAGAACAGCCGTCAGTGATTCTGGCCAGCTATCCTGTGCGGGGACTGGATATTCAGGCAACCGAAAGTATCCATAAAATTCTGGTAGAAGAAAAAAATCGCGGTGCAGGCGTTCTTCTGGTATCTGAGGATTTGGATGAAATCTTTCAGTTAAGCGATCGTGTTGCGGTTATGTACGAAGGAAAGTTTATGGGAATCCTTCCGGTGGAGCAGGTTGATCTGAAGCAGATCGGTATGGCAATGGCGGGAGCTGCCTGCCTGGGAGGTGAGAAGGATGGCAGATAACAGAAAAGCACAAAAAAGTATGACATTGGTAAGACGAATGGAGACTCCTGGCTGGATGAAGCTTGCGGTACCGGCTGTATCGATTGTGGGTGGACTTCTTTTTTCTGCTATCTTTTTGCTTGCAGCAGGAGAGTCTCCTGTTCAGGTATATTCGGTCATGCTGGGAGGAGCATTTGGTTCTCTGTACGGCTTGGGAGAAACAATAGTAAAAATGATTCCTTTGATGATTCTGTCTGTAGGTATTTCATTTGCATTTAAAATGCAAATCTGGAATGCAGGAGGAGAAGGACAGCTTCATATCGGAGCGGCTGCAGCGACTTATGTGGTGCTTCACCTTCAGGGATACGACAGAAAAACAACGCTTACAGCAGCCTTTCTGGCAGCTTTTATCTGTGCAGGAATTTACGGATTGATTCCAGCTATTTTAAAAGTGAAATGGAAGGTAAATGAACTGATTACCTGTTTGATGCTGAATTATGTTGGAACACTTCTGATTTCATGGCTGATTCAGGGGCCGTGGAAAGATCCTTCCGGATTTGCATTTCCACGGACGGAAAAATTCCGTTATACCGGAGAAATGCCTACCTTTTTCGGAACGCGAATCCATGCCGGTGTTGTAATCGGTTTGGTTCTTGCCCTGATATTATGGTTCGTTCTGGCAAAAACAAAATGGGGATTTGAAATTAAACTGATTGGTACCAATCCCAGGGTTGCTGAGTATGCAGGAATCCCGGTTAAGCGGTATATTCTGACGGTTATGTTTATCAGTGCAGGAATTGCCGGTGTTGCCGGAATGTCTGAGGTCTGTGGAATTACTCACCGGCTTCAAGCTAATTTTGCAGCTCAGGTTGGACCGTCTGGTATGACGATTGCCTATCTTGCCCAGTGCCATCCCCTGGGAGCTGTATTGGTTTCTTTCTTGTTCGGAGCGCTTTTAGTAGGCGGAAACACAATACAAAAGCTGGGATTGCCTGTTTCTACAGTTCAGATGATTCAGGGCTCTATTCTGTTTTTTGTAGCAGCAGGAACCATGTTTACCAATTACAGAATTGTTTGGAAAGAGAGGTAGGAGGGCATGTTAAAAGTAATTGTTTTAGCAACATTGACTGCAGCTGTTGCTCAGGGAACGCCTCTGCTTCTGACAGCTCTGGGCGAGATCCTGACCCAGCGCTCCGGAGTTCTGAACCTGGGACTGGAGGGTATGATGCTGATGGGAGCAGCGTCGGCCTTTATTGCTCTGATTCACACAGACAGTCTTTTGATTGCAGTACTGGCAGGAGCATTGTGCAGCGGACTTCTGGCTCTGCTTCATGCTTTTCTTTCTGTTACCTGCCGGGTTCATCAGATAATATGTGGTCTGGCACTGAATATTTTTGCCGGCGGTCTCAGCGGATATCTGGGAAAAGATTACAATGGAATTGCAGCTCCAAAGGTTCTGCCTAATTTCAGAATTCCTCTTCTGGCAGATATTCCTTATGTAGGAGAAATCTTTTTTAATCAGAATCTGCTGGTGTATCTTTCCTATGGATTAGTTATTGGACTTACTTTTATGATTTTTCACACGCAGACGGGACTGAAACTGAGAGCTTGCGGTGAAAATCCGGCAGCAGCATATTCCATGGGAATCGATGTAAACCGTACTCGTTATATTTATGTAGTAATTGGAGGGATGCTGGCAGGAATAGGAGGTTCCTTCCTGATTCTCAGCACAATTCCAAGCTGGGTGGAAAATATGACAGGCGGCCGAGGGTGGATTGCACTTGCTATTGTGACATGTGCCATGTGGAAGCCAAGTGCAGCTATGGCTGCAGCATATGTTTTCGGAGGAGTGGAAGCACTGGGGTATCAGCTCCAGGCAATCAGTGTGAATGTATCGCCAGTTCTGTTAAAAATGCTTCCATATGCGGCAACAGTTGTTGTGCTGGTTGCGGTTTCTGCAGCAAATAGAAATAAGGGAGCTGCGGGTCCGGAGGCCATGACAACACCGTTTATAGCTGAGGATAACTAGAAATACAGAGGAGAGAAATCAGATGAAAGAATGCAGACTGAGTACGGAGGGAGAAGAATTTCTCCGACAATGGTACGGTGAGATTGATGGAAAGAAACCGTTTTCGGAAATCAGCGGAAAAACAGTTGGCAGGGATCTGATTGTAGATTTTCCGGGAAATCCTTTGGATTTTTCCGGCTTTCAGGAATGGTATGAATCTCAATGTCTTAATTACACAGGAAAACATGAGATTCATACTGTGAAAGTAACGGGAAATGAAGAAAAGATGGAAATTTTTTCCGAAATAACCTGGAACGCAGCGGATAAAGAAGGGAAGATGGTGACGCTTTATCCTAATGTTACATTGAAATTACGTCAGGAAAATGGATGGAAGGTATACTATTATGGATGCAGAGATCGGCAGTAGACAGTCGATTTTATGCGGAGGGAAAGGAATAAACATGAATAAGAAAAAATTTGATGGAAGTATTAGTGAGATTATGGTGGCTTATAAGCCTGACGGAAGTCTGGATTTTGAACCGATTCGGAAGATGGTAGATTTTCAGGTGGAGAATCACATTGATGGATTATTTATGGGGGGACTTTCTACACAGACTTATTTGCTGACTCAGCAGGAAAAAAAGCAGGTTTGTGAGGAATTAATGAAGGCAGCGGCAGGACGGGTTCCGGTTATGATGAATATTATGGAGGACTCTATTGCAGATGCCAAGGAACTGGTTCAGGCATACATGGATATGGGGGTAGATGCTGTATGTATTTCACAGCCGTCTGTATTTCCATATACAGGACAGGCACTGTATGAATTTTTTGATGAGCTGATCCCGGAGGATTATCCGACTTATCTTTATAATGTTCCTCAGACAGGCAATACCATGTCTCCTTCCGTTACGGCAAGAATTGCAAATGCCCATCCCAATGTGCTGGGATATAAGGACAGTACTCAGAATATTGCAGGGCTTCAGGAATTAATGGCACAGGTGAAAAATCCGGATTTCCAGTATATTGCAGGCAGTGATTCTATGACGCTTCCTATGATGGCTCTGGGTGGTGTCGGTGTAATTTCTGCTATTTCCGTTCCTTTCCCGAAGGTGGTTCTGGATATTACGGAACGGTTCTTTGCGGGAGATATGCAGGGGGCATTGGATGCTCACAGATTCTCTATGAAGGTTCGAAGACTCTTAAAAACTGCAACGGATATGAACGGTTATTATTATGCATGTGAACTTCTGGATATGCCGTTCCATGGAACAAGAATGCCGAAAAATATGACGGAAATGACAGAGGATCAAAAGCGTATTATCCGGACGGGCCTGGAGGAGATGAAACTGATTTAGGAGGTGACGGCAAGTGGAAAATAAAGTAGTGGTATTAGGCAGCTGCAGTGTATGCCATGTATATCAGTCACCCAGAATGCCGGAAAAAGGGGAAACAGTAATCGGAAACAAGTCTTATGTAATCGTTGGAGGAAAAGGGTCCGGCCAGGCGGTTGTTGCACGTCGTCTGGGCAGTGAGGTTTTTCTTCTGGAGCATTTGGGAGATGATGATTACGGAAAAAAAGAGCGGGAATCCTATCAGAAAATGGGAATCTGTACGGATTTTGTTTTCCTGGATTCAGATACCTCTACAGGAGCCGGAGGGATTTTTCTGGATGATCAGGGACAGAATAAAATCATTATTGTTCCAGGTGCAAACAGCAATGTCAGCCGCAGAGATGTGGATCAGATGAAACCGGTAATAAAAGACGCAGCCATTTTAGGAGCACAATTCGAAATACCGGCAGATACTGTAGATTACGCTATTCGAACGGCTGCGGAGATGGGGGTCCGGACTCTTTTGGATCCGGCTCCGGTAACAGATTTTGATGAGAGTCTTTATCCCTGTATTTCAATTATTAAGCCGAATGAATACGAAGCCAGTGAACTGACGGGGATCCAGGTAACTGATTTGGAATCTGCAAAAGCAGCTGGAAAATGGTTCCTGGAAAAAGGAGTAAAAGAGGCAGCCATTATTACAATGGGAGAGAAGGGCGCAGTCCTTGTAACCAGAGAGGGCGTAAAGCATTTGCCTGGTATTCCGGTAAAAGCAGTTGATACCGGTGGAGCAGGGGATACTTTTGCCGGCGCGCTTCTGGCCGCTTTAAGCCGTGGATGGGCTTTAGAAAAATCAATTTGTTATGCGCAGTGTGCATCTGCAATCTGTGTAACCAGGGCAAGTACCTACGCAATGACCAGACAGGACGAAATTGATCGTTTATTTGAAGAAACGTACGAAAAACAGGATGAAAAATGGAGGGATCACTGATATGGAACGAAGTAAAATTTTTCAGGCCGTGGATCATACATTGCTGGCTCAGACATCTACCTGGGAGGAAATTCGCGGAATTTGTGATGATGCAGTGACATATGGAACGGCATCTGTATGCATTCCGCCGTGTTATGTAGCGCAGGCCGCAGAATATTTAAATGGAAAGATTCCTGTGTGTACAGTAATCGGTTTTCCTAACGGGTATCAGACAACCGCGGTAAAGTGTTTTGAAGCAAAGGAAGCGCTGGAGAACGGGGCTAAAGAGATTGATATGGTAATCAATATCGGTCAGCTGAAGGCGGGAAACTACGATTATGTGGAGACAGAGATCAGAAAACTGAAGGAAATCTGTAAGGATAAGATTTTGAAGGTTATTATTGAAACCTGTCTGCTGACAGAGGAAGAAAAGATTAAAATGTGTGAACTGGTAACCAGAGCCGGTGCAGATTTTATTAAAACCTCTACAGGATTTTCCAAGGCAGGTGCAACCTTTGAAGATATTGCGCTGTTTGCAGAGCATATTGGCCCTGGTGTAAAAATGAAAGCAGCAGGCGGAATCAGTTCTTTTGAGGATGCAGAGCATTTTATGGATCTGGGGGCCACGCGTCTTGGAACCAGCCGGATTGTAAAGCTGGCAAAGGGCGAGGCTGCAAAAGCAGGATATTAAAAACTGGATATTTTTCAGCAGACAGGCCACCTAAGAAGAAAGGCATTCAAAACAGCCAAAATACAAATTAATATGCCATACACTTTCTTTATTATGCAGGCTGCCGGTTATGGGAAGAAACCGGCGGTCTGCTGTTTTTTTATGGGGAATTATTTTCTGGATGCGGCCTGTATGACGGCATCGAACAGCTGTATTTTTTGCTCGAACGGGCAATTCAGGCTGTTGATAAACTGAACAACCAGGTTAGCATGAACATCGGAAACGCACTTTGAAAGCTTTTGTTTTCCTTCGTTTGTTTTTGGTTCATGGGCAATAACAGAAATGGGCGCAGTTTTTTTGGCGATACAGTACACCTCCTTTGTAGTGCAGTCTATGAGAGCGGGGATGTCCCGTATTCCGGTAAGATGTCCGGCGCTTCTTTTTTATATACCGCCCCGATATAATCAAATAAGACATATCACATATCGATGTGAAGGAGGATGCGATATGGGAGAGGAAGAGTATATTGCTGTTTACTCCCGTAAATCAAGATTTACAGGAAAGGGAGAAAGCATTGGCAATCAGGTAGAGCTTTGCAAATCATATATTTGCGAGCATTATGGGCAGGCGGCTCTTGATTATACGGTTATTTATGAAGATGAGGGATTTTCAGGCGGAAATATGAACCGTCCGGATTTTAAGAAAATGATGAACGATGCGAAAAAGCACAGATTTCAGACAATCGTTGTTTATCGTCTTGATCGTATCAGTCGTAATATCAGTGACTTTGCCGGTTTGATTGAGGAATTGGCTCGTCTCGATATTGCTTTTGTTTCTATTAGAGAGCAGTTTGACACGGGGACGCCAATGGGGAGAGCGATGATGTATATTGCCTCTGTTTTTTCTCAATTAGAGAGAGAAACCATTGCTGAGCGTATCCGTGACAATATGCATGAACTGGCAAAAACGGGACGATGGCTCGGCGGCACAACGCCTACCGGATATGCTTCTGAGGCTGTGACAAGCATTCATGTGGATGGAAAATCCAGGAAAGTCTGCAGACTGAAACTGATTCCGGAGGAGGCGGAGGTTATAAAAACTATCTATGATTTATATATGGAAACAGATTCACAAACAGTTACAGAAGCGGAGCTGATAAAACGTGGGCTGAAAACAAAAAATAATAAATATTTCACCCGGTTTTCTATTAAGTCGATTTTGCAGAATCCCGTTTATATGATTGCAGATGAGGACGCGTACAATTATTTTGTGAAAGCGGATGCTGAGTTGTTTTCAGGAAGGGAAGCATTTGACGGCGTCCATGGCATAATGGCATACAACAGAACCTGTCAGGAAAAAGGCAGGACAACGGAGTATCATTCTCCTGAGGAATGGATTGTTGCTGTTGGCCAGCATCCCGGAATTATTTCCGGCAGGACATGGACTGCGGTTCAGGAATCGTTAGAACGCAATAAAAACAAATCCTATCGCAGACCACGAAGCAATGAGGCGCTGCTTACCGGTCTGCTGTACTGTTCCTGCGGCAGCCGTATGTATCCGAAACTCAGCCAGCGCAAAACCCCGGATGGAAAACAGGTTTATACCTATGTGTGCAGGATGAAGGAAAGGAGCAGGCGCACTGTCTGCAGCAGTAAAAATGTCAACGGAAATATCTTGGATATGGCGGTTGTTCAGGAACTTAAATTGCTGGAAGAAGACAGGGAAGCCTTTCTTATACAGTTGAAAAAAAGTCGAAAAATCCAAACAGGGGAGCGAACAAGCTGCAGAGAGGGACTCACAGCTTTGAAGAAGGAAAAGAAAGAGACAGAAAAGAAAATAGAGGGGCTGGCAGATTCTCTTGCTGAGCTGGAAGAGAGTGCGGCAAGGGAACATGTGGTGAAGCGTATGGAACAGTTGAACCGGGAATGGGTGGAAATAAAGAATCGGATTTGTGAATTAGAGAGTCTGTCTTCGCAGAATGAGCTGAGTGATATGGAATTAGAGGGGATATGTCAGCTTTTGTCAGAATTCACAGAGGAAATGGATGAAGCGTCTGTTCAGCAGAAACGAATGGCTGTCCGTTCGATTGTTCACAAGGTGGTATGGGACGGATTCCATGCCCATATAGTCCTTTGTGACGGGAAGGAATAGGGAAAATGATTGGGAAATTTTAGCAGAAAAACTCATTGAGGAGAGGATAGCAAATGAGATTCTTATGCTTCTTCGCTCCAGCAGGAAATATGCCAGGGAAATCTCTCTTTTTGAACCCATTGGAGTAGACAAGGACGGGGAAGCCGTGAGTCTGGTAGATGTGATTGAGGTTGAAAACAGGGAGGTTTTAGAGGATCTGATTCTGGATCAGGATATTGAGGAACTGTATCAGGCCTTCCATGCCTGTTTAAAAGAACAGGAGCAGACAGTAATCAGTCAGCGCTACGGACTTTTTGGAAAACAGCCCAAAACCCAGAGGGAAATTGCTGCTGTTCTGGGAATTTCCAGATCCTATGTATCCCGCCTGGAGAAAAAGGCGGTCAGAAAAATGAAAGAGTGGCTGGAGGCCCGGGGAGCATGAGACGTACCAGAAAAACAGAGAAGCCGGAGGGCAGAAAGCTGCCGCCGGCTTTTACTTTCGGATTTCACAGGATGAGAGGAAAAAGGGCTTGTTTTCCGTATACGGACCAGAAAAAAATGATGATAAAATTGCAGGAATATTAAATAAAATTTCATTGTTTTTCCTGTAATGTCCGTTTATAATGAAAACAAAGAGTTTCCGCAGTCGGAACTGCTCTATTTTTTCATCTGAAAACAACATTAAAGGAGGCTGTATTATGGCAACGATTTTAGTTACCGGAGGAGCTGGTTACATTGGAAGCCATACCTGTGTACAACTGTTAGACGCAGGCTATGACGTGGTAGTTGTGGACAATCTCTGCAATTCCTGTAAGGAATCTTTAAAACGGGTGGAGGAGATTACCGGGAAAAAGTTGACTTTTTATGAGGTAGATCTTCTGGACGAGCCGGCTTTAAACCGGGTATTTGACAATGAGAAAGTGGATGCGGTTATTCATTTTGCCGGTCTGAAGGCAGTAGGAGAGTCTGTATACAAGCCTCTGGAATATTATCATAACAACATTACCGGAACTCTGATTCTGTGTGATGTGATGCGCCGCCATGGAGTAAAGAACATTGTATTCAGTTCTTCCGCTACCGTATATGGCGATCCTGCTTTTGTTCCGATTACCGAAGAGTGCCCCAAGGGTGAGATTACCAATCCTTATGGCCGTACCAAGGGAATGTTAGAGCAGGTTCTGACTGACTTACATACCTCTGATCCGGAATGGAACGTAATGCTGCTTCGTTACTTTAACCCCATCGGTGCTCACAAGTCCGGACGGATTGGTGAGGATCCCAAGGGTATTCCCAACAACCTGTTCCCCTATATTACACAGGTGGCAGTGGGCAAGCTGGTATGCCTGGGTGTATTCGGCAACGATTACAATACCCCTGACGGTACCTGTATCCGTGACTATATCCATGTAGTGGATCTGGCAAATGGTCATCTGAAAGCCCTGGAAAAACTGAACAAGGAGCATGGCGGTGTATGGATTTACAATCTGGGAACCGGACACGGCTACAGCGTTCTTGATGTAATTCAGGCCTTTGAGGAAGTAAACGGCTTAAAGATCAATTATGTGTTCAAACCGCGCCGTGAAGGAGATATTCCTCAGTGCTACGCAGATCCGGCAAAGGCTGAGGCTGAGCTGGGCTGGAAGGCAGAAAACGGCATTAAGGAAATGTGTGAGGATGCCTGGAGATGGCAGAAGAACAATCCGGACGGATATAATGAGTAAAGGAAACATTATCCATACGGAGAAGAAAATCCGCAGCAAAACAGAAATAGAAGAAGTTGTCTGAGTCGAATCAGACAGACTATAAAAAGAGACCATCATTCGAAATGTTCGGATGTATGGTCTCTTTTTGGCTGTGTGAAATGTGAAACCGTGAAGAAAGATGCTGATTATTTGCCGCTGCTCATCAGGGTTTTCATCACATAAGCGTAAATATCCTGGCTTCGTTCGTTCCAGTGACTGCACATAAGTACAGCCTGATCCTTGTCCGGGACAGAAATATCCAGGCCGATCAGGGTGGTGCGTCCCTCCCGCACTTCACAATGCACAACATAGTCCTGATTGGTGGATTTGTAATAGTCAGCTACCGTACCGGCGGCTTCCCTCATACGGAAGCGGTTTTCCTTTAAATAGCTGTCCATGTCCTCGGTAATGGCCGGCGGAATGTCTTTTTCAAAAAATCCCAGGGTGTCTTCGCCTTCCCGGGTAATGACATACCGTGTCGTATTGTGAGTGGACTCAGCCTGAATCAGGCCGGAATCCTGGAGTTCGCTTAAAGCCTGCTGAAGGGTAAAATAGCTGGCATATTCATGCTGGAGAAAAAAATCAGTCAGCTGGGCATTGGTCAGAGGAAAATTTACCTGCTTCAGCATATAGAGATTCATCAGTTTGTAAAGGGTCATGGGTTCCGATAACATGGGCAGTGCCTCTTTCGTCAATTCTACTTTTTTTAATCATACCAATTTAATTCTTTTAAATCAAGTGGAATTGTGATATTATGATATGGATAACGAGCATTTTTTACAGGTGATACTATGAGAGAAAGAATTAACCGCCTTGCCAGAGGAATCGTGGAGGGAGAAAGCCCGGTTCTGCAGATTGAACCACAGTCTGTGAAAGACTCGGTTCCGGCTGGTGCGGTGACAAAAAAAGAATTATATATATCAGACGAACAGGGAAGATTTATCAAGGGTTTGATTTATTCTTCCAATATGAGAGTGAGACTTTGCGACAGTGCGTTCGGCGGAAGCCGGAACAGGATTTTATATGAAGTAGACGGACGGCACCTTTCCGGTGAAGATGTGATAACGGGTAACTTTTGTCTTGTGACCAATGGCGGGGAGAGAAAAGTACCCTATTCTTTTTCCGTGAATCTGGGAGGAACAGGAAAGACGCTGGACAGTCTGAAAACACCGGCAGACTTTGCCGCTCTGGCAAAGCGGGATTCGGATCTGTCTCTGCGTCTTTTTGAATATCAGGATTTTGTGGAAGCTCCTTTTATGCAGGATCTTCACACAAGAGCTATTTATGACGGACTTCGGGGACGGCTGAACCGCCAGAATCAGCTGGAGGAGTTTCTGGTGGCCCTGGGTGCCAAGAAGCCGGTAACTTTGAAGGTTTCTGCAGAGCCGCGCATTTATGAAAATGTGGAGGAAAACTGTCCGGATCATCTGGAGGTAAAGGCAGAAACCTGGGGATATGTACAGTTTGAGGCAGCTGTGGAGGGAGATTTCCTGGAAATTCCCAAAAAGAGCTTCAGCTCTCAGGATTTTCAGAACGGAATCTGCCAGGTGCCTTATCAGATTAATGCTGGACGTCTCCATCAGGGAAAAAACCTGGGGGCTGTCCGGATTATGACTGTCCGGGATACGATGGTGATTCCGGTGGAGGCTCAGGCGGCAGAAGACAGCCGGGACAGAGAAAAGCAGGAGCTTCAGAGAATGAAGCAGCAGTATCTGCGCCTTCGCCTTCAGTATGAAACAGAGGAAGAAAAACAGCAGGATCTGGTAAGTCAGATGCGTCTGATTCTGGAGGATATCCGGAGAATTCAGGGTGAGGATCTGGAAAACACCCTTCGTCTGTCGGAACTCTGTATTCTGGAAGGGCAGACAGAGCGGGCGGCAGAAATGCTGGAAAGCTGGAGGGATGATCCGGGGCTGAGAGGCAGAGACAATCGGGAGATTCTCTGTTTTTATCAGTACCTGCTGTACCTGATCCAGAAACGGGAAGAAATGAGAACGGCTCTTCTGGAACGCGTAAGACAGTGTCTGGAGGAGCGTCCGGATCATGCGGAGCTTTATCTTTTAAGGCTGAGGCTGGAGAAAGAGGAGGGAGCAGGGCCGGCAAAATGTCTGGAGGAAATGCGGACCATGTTTCGGCATGGCTGCCACAGTCCCTTCCTTTACGCGGAGAGCTTCCGGATTTACCGGGAAAATCCGGTTCTTCTTGGAAGAATGGGAGAATATGAGGTACAGGTAATGATGTTTGCGGCCAGACAGGATCTGGTAAGCCGGGAACTGGCCGTTTTCATTGCAGAGCCGGCTGCGGCCTCAAAATATTACAGGCGGCTGTACTGCCGTCTTTTAAAGCTGCTTTATCGGAAATATGAAGAGAAGGAGCTTTTAGGAGCAGTCTGCAGTATGCTGATCAAGGGAGACTGCAGAGGGGAGGAATATTTCCCCTGGTATCAGAAGGCGCTGGAACAGGGAGTCAGTCTGACCAGACTGTATGAGTATTTCCTGTTTTCTCTTCCTTATGATTATCCGTATCTGCTGCCCAGAGAGGTGCTTTTATACTTCTCTTATGAAAAATCCATGGATGATGCCAGCAGAGCTATCCTTTATATGAATATTATCCGGTATATGAATCCGGCGTCTTCTCTTTACCGTCAGTATGAGAGGGATATAGAACAGTTTACTATGGAGCAGCTGCTGGATTCCAGGCTGGATCAGAGGCTTGCTGTTCTTTATGAGCACATGATTTACCGGGAGATGATTGATGAGAAGGTGGCGGAAATTCTGCCTGCCATTTTAAAATCCTACCGGATTCGGATATCTGCTCCGGGAATCCGGTATGTGATTGTCTGCTATGAGGAAATCGAAGGAGAGGATGTATTTCCTGTCCGGGACGGAATTGCCTATGTGCCTCTTTTTGGCAGGAATCCGGTAATTTTGTTCCAGGATGAGTATGGAAACCGGTATGCCAATATTTCCTGCCAGAAGATTCCGGCTATGAAACGAAAAGACGGGGAGGAGCTGGAAGAGCAGTGCTATGACATTGTGCCTTCTCATCCGAGGCTGAGGCTGCAGGAGTGCAGCCGGATTGCGGAGACTGGAATTTCCGGTCCGGAGGATATGATGACACTCAAGAGAGCACTGTCAGATCTGCGTCTCCATCCTCTGTTCCGCAGAAAAATTCTGATCGAAATGATCGGCTGGTACAGAAAACGTCTGGAGTCGGATGAGCCGGATACAGGAGATGATGTGGATTATCTGATGGATCTGGATCTGGAGCGCCTGGATCGGGAGGATCGGGCAGGCGTATGTGAAACTCTGATTCAGCAGGGATATATGCGTGAAGCCTTTGAGATTGTAGAAGCGTATGGATATGAGGATCTGAAAAGCAGCAGACTGATGAAGCTCTGCAGCAGAATGATTCTCCAGCAGCTTTCAGAAAACAATCCTCTGCTTCTGCAGATTGCATTCCGCCTGTTTTCCGAGGGCAGATATGACAGTGCGATTCTGGACTATTTGTGTGAATATTTTAACGGATCCGCCATGCAGATGTTTAAGGTACTGAGCCAGGGAGAGAGAGAGCATATTGAGACCTACGATCTTCCGGAGCGTCTTCTGGCGCAGATGATGTTTACCGGCGAAACGGATCGGATTGACTGGGTATTCTCCTGGTATATGTCTGGAAAGCATACCAGTGACAATGTGATTAAGGCCTATTTCACCATGAAATCAGCAGATTATTTTCTGCGGGATAAGGCCACGGGTGACAAGGTGTTTGCATGGCTGGAGAGCGCAGTCAGCAGCGTGGAGGACAAAAGCAGGATTCCTACGATCTATCTGCTGGCTTTGACCAGGTACTACTCGACTTTAAAGGAGCTGGATGAGGAGAAACAGGAGCTGTGCCGGTCCATGCTTGATATCCTTCTGGAGGAAAAGCGCGTGTTCGCCTGCTTCCAGGATCTGGGACGGCTGATGCCGCTTCCGGAGCAGCTGAAAAATCAGGTGATTCTGGAATTCAGAGGGGGACGGGAGTACCGTCCGGAGCTGGAGGTGCGGATTCTTCCTGAGGAGGAACAGTTCCAGGCAGACGAGCTGACGAAGGTTTATCCGGGAATCTATGCGCGACAGAAGGTGCTGTTTGAAGGAGAAATTCTGGAATACCGGATATACCGGAGAGACGGTGAAAGCCGCCAGCTGATCAAGGAGGGCAGCATAAGCTGCGCTGCGGAGTATTCCAGAGAGGAAGAAAGCCGTTTTGCGGCTTTGAATGAAATGAGTCTTTGCCTTTCTTTAAAGGAAGAAACGGCACTGCAGGAAAAAATGAAGAAGTATGTAACCGACAGCGCCATGATGGAAGAGCTGTTCGGCCTGATATAAGAAAAAGGGGTTTTTATGGAGGAACTTGTTGTCGGCATTGATTTGTGTGACAGCTATACACAGATCAACTGCGCAGAAGAGGAAAAAACATGGTCATTTCCTACGGTAATCTGCAGGCATAAAACAGAAGACGCCTGGTTTGTGGGAGAGGAGGCCTATGCCCATACCTTAAAAGGCGATGGGATTATTGTGGACAAGCTGGTAAAGCTGGTCTGTAAGGACGGGACGGCTACGCTGGGAAATGTGCGCTATGAAGCAAGAGAACTGCTGGCACTGTTTCTGGAGCGGATTATGCGTCTCCCGGAAGAGGAATACGGGAAAAAACAGATCGGCCAGCTGGTTTTCACTGTGAAAAAAATGAATCAGAGGCTGTCAGAGGCTCTTTATCAATGTGGTGAGAAGCTGGGAATTTCAAGAGAGCGGATTCACATTATCAGCCATTCTGAAAGCTATATTTACTATATTCTCAGCCAGAGAAAAGAAATCTGGAATGGAACCGTAGGAATGTTTGATCTTTCGGCAGAAGGACTTCGTTACTACGAAATGAAGGTTCAGAGAGGACTGAAAAATACTACGGTGATTGCTGAACAGGAACGTCTGGACGAGAGCTTTAATCTGGATATTCTGAAAAATGATTCCGGCGCCAAGCTGGCAGACAGGATTCTCTGTTCCTGCGCATCCAGACTGATGCAGAATAAAAATTATTCTTCTGTTTTTCTCATGGGAAAAGGATTTGAGGACAGAAGCTGGGCAGACGAGTTTATGAAGCTTTTGTGTACCAAGCGGAGAGTATATATGGAGCTGGCGGTCTTTTCCAAGGGAGCGGCCTGCCGCGCCTTTGATCTGACCCGGCCGAAAACAGCATTTCCCTATACGATGATCTGTGACGGCCGGTTAAAATCCACGGTTTCCATGAATGTGATTTACAGAGGACAGGAAACTTCGGTGGTTCTGGCTGCTGCAGGAGATAACTGGTATGAACAGGAGTCGGTGGTGGATGTGATTCCGGAGCATCAGGATACGGTGGATCTGGTGGTTACACCCTTAGATACCAAGCGGCGCAGAGAGGTTTCGATTCGCCTGGAGGGATTTCCGGAGCGGCCGGAGCGGACAACGAAGGTTCGTGTGAAAATATCATTTCTTGACGAGCGGACGATGGATGTGAGAATTCTGGATCAGGGATTCGGGGAAATATACCCGTCCTCGGATATTCAGATTAGACAAGAGGTTATGTTATGAGTTTATTGCTTTGCAGGCAGGAAAATGTAAAACGCCCTTATTATGTGGAAACACTGGGGATTCGAATTTATTCCTCTCAGGAGCTTTCTTATGTGATATACCATTATCCTCTTCTGGTGATGGAGGATTTTGTGGGAGAAAGTCTTCTGGAATTTATGAGAGAGGAGCTGAATCAGGGATTTCTGGCTCTGAAGGTGGAGAGATGGCTGAAAAGCGGAGAGGATCCGGACGAGGCGCTGATTCTGATTCTTCAGGAGTGTGATTATTACAGACCCGGTGAAATCAGCCATTACCGGCAGCAGCTGACATCTCTTCGGAAAAAGCATCCGGCAGAGTTTAAAAAGCTGCTGGCAGACGAGCTGTTTTCTATGCGTCAGTATGGGAGAGCGCTGAATCTTTACCGGGAGCTTCTGGAGTTTCCAAGGGACGAATATGTGGATGACTTGTTTCTGGGGCGGATCTGGAATAACCTGGGATCCTGCTATGCCCGGATGTTTCAGACAAAAAGAGCCTTTGAGGCATACGGATATGCCTACTCCCGGGCTCCCGAGGAGCAGATTTTAAAGCAGATGTACTGGCTGACCAAGCTGGATCGGGGACTGAAGCTGGGAGAGAGACTTGGTGCTCTGATTACAGAAGAAAAAACCAGGCAGTGGGATCAGTTTATGGATGAGGCCAGAGCGCAGGCGGTACAGTCAGAAACGGTGAAACAGATGGAGGAGATTTTCGGGCAGGAAGAGGATGCGCGCCGGGAAAAGGAATCAGAGCTTCTTCATAACTGGAAACAGGAATACCGCGGAATGATTTAAGGGCGGACGCCCGACGCTTCCTGTCTGCTGTAGGCGGGCAAGAAGATGCAAGGCTTCTTGTCGCCCCGGCTGACAGGAAGCCGGAGATTTTGCTTGACAAAACGAAGTGAAAAATTTATGATAGAGTCTATATGAAAGGCTGAGAAGAAGAGGAGTACGGCGGAAGCTGCTGACAGAGAGAACCGTTCACTGGCTGAAAGACGGTTTGAGAGGGCACGCACGGAAGGTAGCTTTGGAGCCGGGAGTCTGAAAAGCAGGAGGCAGGTAGGATTCCCCGTAGAAACCGCGTTAAGGTGATTTAAGTGATAAATAAAGGTGGTACCGCGGAAAAGCAAACTCCGCCCTTTATGCAGGAAGCTGCATAGAGGGCTTTTTTTAATTTCATAGGAAATATGCAGGAAATGGAAAAAGTTTTCCTGTGATAGGAAAAAGCCCTTTTTATCGTCCTGACAGGAAAGCTGTTTTCCTCCGGGATGAAAATTCCTCAGGATTTTGAAGTAAACACAGAAAGAAAGGAAACGACCATGAAGGAACTGGAAAAAACCTACAATCCCTCGGCGATCGAGGAGAAGCTTTATCAGAAATGGCTGGACAACAAATATTTTCATGCAGATGCAGAGCGGGGAAAACGCGAAGGTAAGAAGCCGTTTACGATTGTTATGCCGCCGCCCAATATTACAGGACAGCTTCATATGGGTCATGCTCTGGACAATACCATGCAGGATATCCTGACCCGGTATAAGAGAATGCAGGGGTATGAGGCTCTGTGGCAGCCCGGTACAGACCATGCGGCGATTGCTACAGAGGTAAAGGTAATTGACAAGTTAAAGAGCGAGGGAATTGACAAGCAGGATCTGGGACGGGAAGGTTTCCTGGAGAAATGCTGGGACTGGAGAAAAGAATATGGTACCCGGATTATTAACCAGCTGCACAAGCTGGGCTCCTCCGCAGACTGGGACAGAGAGCGTTTTACTATGGACGAAGGCTGTTCCGACGCTGTTTTAGAGGTGTTCTGCAAGCTGTATGAGAAGGGATATATTTATAAAGGTTCCCGGATTATTAACTGGTGTCCGGTATGTCAGACTTCTATTTCTGATGCAGAGGTTGAGCATCAGGAGCAGGATGGCTTCTTCTGGCATATTAATTATCCCATTGCAGGGGAAGAGGGCCGCTTTGTAGAGATCGCCACCACCCGTCCGGAGACTCTGCTGGGAGATACGGCTGTTGCTGTGAACCCGGAGGATGAGCGCTATCAGGATCTGGTTGGAAAAATGCTGAAGCTGCCGCTGACAGATCGTCTGATTCCGGTTGTTGCAGATGCTTATGTAGATAAGGAATTCGGTACCGGATGCGTAAAGATTACTCCGGCTCATGACCCGAACGACTTTGAGGTGGGACGCCGCCACAATCTTCCGGAAATCTGTATTATGAATGATGATGCAACCATCCGCTGCCCGGGAAGCAAGTATGACGGAATGGATCGGTATGAGGCGAGAAAAGCCATGGTAGAGGATCTGAAGGAGCAGGGCCTGTTAGTCAAGGTGGTTCCTCATTCCCACAACGTAGGAACCCACGACCGCTGCAAGACCACAGTCGAGCCTATGGTAAAGCAGCAGTGGTTTGTACGGATGGAGGAGATGGCAAAGCCGGCGATTGAGGCATTAAAGAGCGGAGAACTGAAGTTTGTTCCGGAAAGCTTTGGAAAGACCTATCTTCACTGGCTGGAGGGAATCCGCGACTGGTGTATTTCCCGTCAGCTGTGGTGGGGACACCGGATTCCGGCTTATTACTGCCAGGAATGCGGCGAAATTGTAGTAGCCAAGTCTATGCCGGAAAAATGCCCCAAGTGCGGCTGCACTCACTTTAAGCAGGATGAGGATACGCTGGATACCTGGTTCTCCTCTGCTCTGTGGCCCTTCTCCACTCTGGGATGGCCGGAAAAGACAGAGGAGCTGGAATATTTCTACCCGACAGACGTACTGGTAACCGGTTACGATATTATTTTCTTCTGGGTAATCCGCATGGTATTCTCCGGAATTGAGCAGACAGGAAAATGTCCGTTCCACACCGTTCTGATTCACGGTCTGGTGCGTGACAGCCAGGGCCGGAAGATGAGTAAATCTCTTGGCAACGGTATTGATCCTCTGGAGGTTATTGACAAGTACGGCGCGGATGCTCTTCGTATGACTCTGATTACAGGAAACGCACCTGGCAACGATATGCGGTTCTACTGGGAGAGAGTAGAGAACAGCCGGAACTTTGCAAATAAGGTATGGAACGCTTCCCGGTTCATTATGATGAATATGGAGAAGGCGGATCCGGAGAAGATGAAGGCCTATGACCTGGCATGGGGCGCAGAGGGCAGCAAAGACGCAGCTCCCTTAACCATGGCTGACAAGTGGATTCTTTCCAAGGTCAATACTCTGGCTAAGGATGTAACAGAAAATCTGGACAAGTACGAGCTGGGAATTGCCCTTCAGAAGGTTTATGACTTTATCTGGGAGGAGTTCTGTGACTGGTACATCGAGATGGTGAAGCCCCGTCTGTGGAATGATGAGGATGAGACTCATACAGCGGCAGTATGGACCTTAAAGACCGTGCTGATTCGCTCTCTGAAGCTTCTGTATCCCTATATGCCGTTTATCACAGAGGAAATCTTCTGCAACCTGCAGGAAGAGGAGCCGTCTATTATGATTTCCGCATGGCCGGAGTATCAGGAGTCCTGGAACTTTGCGTCTGAGGAAAATGCAGTAGAAACCATTAAGGAGGCCGTTCGCGCTATCCGTAACGTGCGGACATCCATGAATGTTCCGCCCAGCAAGAAGGCTAAGGTTTATGTGGTTTCTGAGAATGAAAAGCTGCTTGATATTTTTGAAAACAGCCGGGTGTTCTTTGCAACCCTGGGATATGCAAGCGAGGTAATCCTTCAGAAGGACAAAAACGGAATCGGAGAGGATGCTGTATCTGCAGTGATTCCTCAGGCGGCAATTTACATGCCTTTCGCAGAACTGGTAGACGTAGCCAAGGAGCTGGAGCGCCTGACCAAGGAAAAAGAGCGTCTTGTGAAGGAGCTGGCCCGTGTAAACGGTATGCTGAACAATGAAAAATTTGTAAGCAAGGCTCCGGAGGCAAAGATCAACGAAGAAAAGGCAAAGCTCGAGAAATACACACAGATGATGAGTCAGGTGGAAGAGCGTCTGTCTCAGCTTCAGTCATAAAACGGGACAGGTTCGCATAATATAAAATGATGGAAATACATGCGCGGGAATATCTTCTCGATATTCCCTTTTGGACAAAAAAGAAAAATACGCTGGAACAGGTAAGGGCATTTCTGGAAGAGCTGGGAAATCCGGACGAGGAGCTGCAGATCATTCATGTAGCGGGAACCAACGGAAAAGGCTCGGTGTGCGCTGATTTGACGGCTGTTTTGAGAGAGGCAGGGTACCATACCGGTACCTTTGTCTCTCCTCATCTGGTAGACGTGAAGGAGCGTTTTCTTCTGGACGGAGTCCCGGCGGCAGAGGATATTTTTGAGAGAAGCTTTCAGAAGGTATATTCGGTTGTTCAGGTTATGACCGGCAGGGGATACTGTCATCCGACTTTTTTTGAATTTGTGTTCCTGATGGCCATGGTTATTTTTCAGGAACAGAAGCCGGATTATGTGATTCTGGAAACGGGACTGGGCGGACGCCTGGATACCACCAATGTAATCCGCCGTCCCCTGGGCTGCGTCATTACCTCAATCAGTCTGGAGCACACGCAGTATCTGGGAAATTCTATTGAAAAAATTGCATCAGAGAAGGCCGGGATTATCAAAAAGAAAATTCCTGTAGTCTATGATGATAATCAGCCGGAGGCTTCGGCGGTAATCTGCCAAAGGGCAGAGGAGATGTCTTCCGCGGCTTACGGAGTGAGCCGGGAGAATGTCTGCAGGCTGGCTGATTTTGCAGCGCCCTATCAGGCAATGAACGCAGCTTTGGCGGTGAAGCTTCTTCAGGTTCTGGAAATTCCGGGAGTGGACGAACAGGTAATCAGGAGAGGTCTTTCCTCTGTCTGCTGGAAAGGCAGAATGCAGAAGATAGGGCCGGGCATCTGGCTGGACGGAGCTCACAATCCGGGAGGGATTCAGGCATTTATCGAGGCGGTACAAAAGCTCTCTGAAACAGACGGACAGCGGAAGCAGGGAAGTATTCAGCTTCTGTTTGCGGCTGTTTCGGATAAGGATTACGGGCAGATGATTGAAATGCTGTGCAGAGGGCTTCCCATTGACCGGGTAACTGTGGTACACTTAAACAGTGACCGGGGACTTGAAACAGCCGTTCTTGCAGAATTATTTCATAAGAACGGATGCAGTCAGGTGGAGACGTATGAGAACGTCCGCGAAGCGCTGGATGCGGCTTTGCGGCACAAAGGAGAGCAGGACATGCTGTTTGCCGTTGGTTCTCTCTATTTGATTGGGGAGATTGAGGCGGCGCTTTCCTGCAGAAACTCATAAGGAGGAAGATGCGATGCTGGATTTTGAAGAAGAGATTACCCGTTTTAAGCCAAGCATGGAGGTCGGAGAGGTTGAGGAAGCCATTGTCCGGGAGGATCTGACGGATATGACGGATTTAATGGTGGAATTTTTGAAAAACGGCACGGAGCAGAGCGGAAAAGAATGAACAGAGAATGGAAAAACCGCCGGATAGCCAATGCCTATTACAATCAGGGACTGGCTCTGGCAAGGCAGAGAGATCTGACCGGCGCGGCAGCTGCCCTGAAAAAGAGTCTTAGGTTTGATAAATTTCAGACAGATGCCCGCAATCTCCTGGGACTGATTTATCTGGAAATCGGAGAGGCCGGAGCGGCGCTCTGCCAGTGGGTCATCAGTCTGAATCTTCAGGAGCAGGATAATCTGGCAGAAGAATATCTGCAGCGGGTTCAGGGAGCCAGAGGCTATCTGGAAACAGCAGATCAGGCGGCAAAAAAGTACAATCAGGCGCTGGTGTATGCGCAGAATGAAAATGAGGATCTGGCAGTTCTGCTTCTGATGCGGATGCTGGATGATTTCCCCAACTATGTAAAGGCTCAGGAGCTTCTTGCCCTGCTGTATATCCGTCATGAGGACTACATTAAGGCAGGACGGTGTCTGTACCAGGTTCTGAAGGTGGATCGCTACAATCCTACGGCCCAGAGGTATATGGCAGTAGCCAAGCACAATACAGGTAAGGCCGAGGTGGAGAAGCGGAAGCTGAAAAATGCATTTTCCCACAGGCAGATGCAGGACGATGATATTATTATCCCGCCCAGCTATAAGGAAAACACAGGATGGCAGTCTGTGATCAACATTCTTGTGGGACTGGTTCTGGGTGTGGCGGTAGTGTATTTTCTGATTATGCCCGCCAAGCAGGAGGCAATGAATGCCCTGCACAACAAGGAGCAACTGGTCAATCTGGAACAAATCAACCAGAAGAGTCTGGAAATCGATTCGCTGACACAGCAGCTGGAGGCTGCAAAAAAGGCGCAGGAATCTGCAGAGAGCAGCCTGGAGGCGATGGAGGCAGACAGCGGAGGAGTGCTCAGCCAGTATCAGAATATGGTGAAGCTTCTGGAGGCTTACCGGACAGAGGATGTAAAGACTGCGGCTGTGCTTTATACCAGTATGGATATGAGCGTTGTGACAGACGGAGTTCTTGATCCGACAGTGGCATGGATTCAGCAGGACATGAATGAAAATGGCTGGAAGACGCTTCTTTCCATGGGAGACGAGGCCATGAGCCAGGACTCCGGCGCGGGAGCTTCCCAGGCGATTGATTATTATAACAGAAGTCTGCAGATACGTCCCGGCAATGCAGAGGTTATTTACAAGCTGGGACTGGCCTACGAGGCGTCCGGTGATAAGGACAGGGCCAATGAATATTTCGGTGAGATTATTATGAATTATCCGGACAGCGAGTTCGTGGAGGATTCCAGAGTGCGCAGAGGATATTAAGCTCATCCGGAAGTACAGAAAAAGGAAAAATAAGAAGACACGACAGAGAAGAAGAAAAGGATTCTGTCGTGTCTTTTTTTATGTCATAGGAAAGTTCGTCCTATGACATAAAAATGCTCCGCGAGGATCGCCATGGGTTGGAAGAGAATTTTGCCGCAGAAGCGACCCGCCGCAGGCGGAGAAGCTCGCGAGCGGGCTTCTTTCTTGTTTCACAGGAAATTACGTCCTGTGAAACAATATGAAATTCAAAATCAGGAGGATTTTATGATGGCAGCAGAACAGACATTTACTTATGAGACAAGGGGACAGATTTTGATTATTCACCTTCCCAGGGATTTGGATCACCACAACTGCAGGAATCTGAAATATGAGACAGATCTGCTTTTTTCAGAAAATTACATCAGCAAGGTCGTGTTTGATTTTTCCAGAACGGAGTTTATGGATTCTTCAGGAATCGGAATTTTGTTAAACAGGTACAAGCAGATGGCAGGCAGCGGCGGAAAAGTGACTTTGTACGGTGTGAATGCACAGATAGGACGGATTCTGGCAATTGGCGGAATTCACCGTCTGATGGAGCATTTTGATTCAAAAGAAGCGGCAATTGCCGGATAAAAAGGGAGGATACGAATATGGAACGCTTTCGGATGGAACTGGAAAGCCTGTCACAGAACGAGGAATTTGCGCGAGTGGTTGTGGCTGTTTTTATGAGCCGGTTAAACCCTACGCTGGAAGAGGTGGATGATGTGAAAACTGCTGTTTCTGAGGCAGTCACGAATGCTGTCATACACGGCTATCAGGGAGGGGAGGGAATGATTTTCCTGGAAGCAGAAATTGACGGGCAGGAGCTTACCGTAAGAGTTCGCGACAGGGGCAGGGGAATTGCAGACGTGGAAAAAGCGAGGGAACCCATGTATACCACGGATCAGACAGGAGAACGCTCCGGAATGGGGTTTTCTTTTATGGAGGCATTTATGGATCATGTTTCTGTGGAGTCAGAGGTGGGAAGCGGAACGCTGGTGGTCATGAAAAAGAAAATCGGCAGGTGAGGCCATGGAAGAATTGACAAATTTAATCAGAAAGGCCCATGAGGGTGACCAGCAGGCCAGAGACAGACTGGTTCTTGATAATGTGGGACTTGTCTGGAGTACGGTCCGCCATTTTGGAAACCGCGGCTGTGATCCGGAGGATTTGTTTCAGATTGGGTGTATCGGGCTGCTGAAGGCCATAGACAAGTTTAATCTGGAGTTTGATGTAAAATTTTCCACATACGCAGTGCCTATGATTACAGGGGAGATCAAGCGCTTTCTGAGAGATGACGGAATGCTGAAGGTGAGCCGGTCTGTAAAGGAGCTGGGGAACCGTGTGCGGGCAGTCCGGGAAGCCATGACACTGGAATTGGGGAGGGAACCGGGACTGGAAGAAATTTCTTCGCGCATGGGGGTCAGCAGAGAGGAAATCGCCGCATCCCTGGAAGCGGGGGCAGAGGTGGAATCTCTCTACAAGACTATCGGAAACGGCGAGGATCCTAATCTCTGCCTGCTGGATCGGATCCAGGATGAGAGAGAAGAGCAGGAGCAGATGATGAATCAGCTGGTTCTCTGCCAGATTTTAAAACGTCTGAATGAAAAAGAACGGGAGATTATTGTCAGAAGGTATTTTGAGAATCAGACACAAAGCAGAATAGCCGCGGATCTGAAGATTTCCCAGGTGCAGGTTTCCAGGCTGGAAAAAAAGATTCTCCGCCAGCTTCGGGAATATCTCACGTCAGAATGAGCCATACTAAGTGCAGAAGCCGGACTGACCAGGCTGGAAAAGGATGTGAGAGATGATGGAATTCTGGAAATCAAAAAAAACAGCGGCGGCAGTATTGTGCCTGATTCTTCTGGCGGCAGTGCTGTGGCTGGTTCTTGGGGAGAATCCCGGATCGGAACCGGAGGGAACTCTGGTAAAGCTGGAGATCTTGGAGGATAAGCTATGAGCGCCTCAAATACGGTATATCTGAATCTGAGGGAAATGACTCAGGTGCACCGAAAGGATGTGTACGTAAAGGATGTAGGCAGTGTGTACTGCAGCAATCCGGTGATTCAGAGCAAATGCCGGGCGATGAAGGTCAAATCCATCCGGGAGGATGGAGAACACTGTTATATTGAAAGCGCACTGGAGGTGATTGCAGGTCTGGAGCAGCTGGATCCTTCGATCCAGGTCAATAATATAGGAAAGGTGGAGTATATTATTGACTACCACCCGCCGAAAAAACCGGTTCCGGGATGGCAGTGGGCGAAAACGGTTTTTGTCTGCGTGATCTGTTTTTGCGGGGCGGCCTTTGCCATTATGACCTTTAATAATGATGTCAATGTGACTGATGTGTTTCAAAAGGTATACGGTCTGATAACAGGGGAGAAGCCTCAGGGATTTACGATTCTGGAGCTGTCCTATTCGGTGGGGCTTGCCGGTGGAATCCTGCTTTTTTTCAATCATTTTGCAGGGTGGAAGATGAATACGGATCCTACTCCGCTGGAAGTGGAAATGCGGCTTTATGAAGAAAATATAGGAAAAACTCTGATTCAGAATGACAGCAGAAAGGAGCAGGAGGTCGATGTTTCGTAATCTTCCCATGGCAGTCCGCCAGCTCATTCTGGCATTTGCAGGACTGAGTGCGGGCGGGGTGATTGCAGCCGGAGTATTTGCATTTCTGGCAATGATTGGAATATTTCCCCGTCTGATTGGAAAAACGAAAACCCGAAAGCATATCCTTCTTTTTGATACAATGATTATTCTGGGCGGAATCCTGGGAAATGCAGTGGATCTTTATGAAATTCCTGTCCTTATGGGAGGTAAACTGTTTCTGGGAATTTTCGGATTTTCCGTAGGCGTCTTTGTAGGATGTCTTGTGATGTCTCTGGCAGAAACTCTGAAAACGGTTCCGGTGATTGTCAGGAGAATTCATCTGGCCGTAGGCTTTCCCTACCTGATCCTGTCAATTGCCGCAGGAAAGCTGGCAGGCGCACTCATTTATTTTCTGTCATAAGAAATTTCCTGAGGAAGCAGTCCGGTGCAGGAGAAGAGAACTGCCGGAGCCGGTGAGTGAGGGAAACAGAAGAAAAGGAGGAACGACATGGAAGTAAAGAAAAAAGAGTATGGGGAATATGTGGAGCAGATTACGCCGAAGAATTCCCTTCCGGCAGATATGGCCAGAGCCTTTCTGACAGGGGGAGCCATCTGCAGTCTGGGACAGGCCATGACAATGATTCTGATGGAAACGGGAGGAATGGAAAAGGAAACGGCGCAGACATGGACTCAGCTGGCGCTGATTTTTCTCAGTATTCTTCTGACAGGCCTGAATCTGTATCCCAGGGCAGCGAAATGGGGAGGCGCAGGCGCTTTGGTGCCCATTACGGGATTTGCCAATTCTGTTGTGGCTCCTGCCATAGAATACAGGGCGGAAGGCCACGTATATGGTATTGGCTGCAAAATTTTTACCATTGCAGGTCCGGTACTTTTGTACGGGATATTTGCCAGCTGGATTCTGGGACTGATTTCCTGGATTGGCATCTTGTAAGGAGGGAGAATCATGCAGAAAGGAAAAGCCAGTTTGCTATTTGAAAATCCGGTGTATGTGGCGGGAATGGCCTCGGTTGCCGGAAAAAAAGAGGGGGAAGGACCTCTGGGAAGAAAGATCGATGTTGTGGAGGCAGATCCCATGTTTGGGGCAGAAAACTGGGAGAAGGCAGAAAGCGCCATGCAGAAGCAGGCAGCGGATCTGGCTCTGGAGAAAGGCGGTATCCACAGGAAAGACATCCGGTATCTGTTTGCAGGGGATCTGCTGGGCCAGCTGATCGCCACCTCCTTTGGAACAGTTGATTTGGAGATTCCTCTGTTTGGCCTGTACGGAGCCTGTTCTACCATGGGGGAGGCGTTAAGCCTGGGAGCAATGTGCGTAGACGGAGGACATGGGGATCAGGTGCTGGCTCTGGCATCCAGTCATTATGCTACAGCAGAAAAACAGTTTCGCTTTCCTCTTTCTTATGGAAATCAAAGACCGCAGAGTGCTGCCTGGACAGTAACGGGATGCGGAGCAGTTGTGCTGTCTAAGCATCCGGGACAGGAGCCAGAATGGGAAACAGAGGAAAACGGAAAAAAAACAGCGGGACGGCGTCAGGTGCGGATTGCCGGAATCACAACAGGAAAGCCGGTGGATCTGGGAATCAGGGACTCAATGAATATGGGTGCGGCCATGGCTCCTGCGGCATGGGATACGATTATGCAGAATTTTCGGGATCTGGAGGTAGGAGAAGGCTGGTATGACAGGATTATTACCGGGGATCTGGGAAAGATAGGGCAGAAGGTGCTTTTGGATCTGATGAAGCAGGAGGGCCATGATTTGTCCGGAATTTCTATGGACTGCGGTCTGGAAATATACGACTGCCAGAGTCAGGATACCCATTCCGGCGGAAGCGGCTGCGGCTGCTCGGCAGTGACTCTGTGTGCTCATATTCTTCCTATGCTGTTTTCAGGAATCTGGAAGCGGGTGCTGTTTGTTCCTACCGGAGCGCTTCTTTCTACGGTCAGCTACAACGAAGGGCAGAGTATTCCCGGGATTGCCCATGGAGTGATACTGGAAAGCTGCGATTTGGAAAACAAAGATGAGAATGCAGCTGCAGAATTGAAAAATTAGAGAAGGGGGAGCAAAAGGATGACAGATATTATAAAGGCATTTCTGACAGGCGGACTGATCTGCAGTCTGGTACAGATTCTGCTGGACCGGACAAAGCTGATGCCGGGCCGGGTGATGGTCCTGCTTGTAGTATCAGGCGGAATACTGGGCTGGCTGGGACTTTACGAGCCTTTTGCAGAATGGGCCGGAGCCGGGGCCTCGGTTCCTCTTCTTGGCTTTGGAAATACCCTGTGGAAGGGCGTGGCAAAAAGTATGGCGGAAGATGGATTTCTGGGGATTTTCCGCGGAGGTCTGACAGCGGCATCTGCAGGAATTACAGGCGCTCTTGTATTCGGGTATCTGGGGGCTCTGATTTTTAAACCGAAAATGAAATAAGGAAGACAATCGGAAGGCTGTGTGGATTTTTCACAGCCTTTTGTGCTATAATCCAGAAGAACGTTTCAAAAGAGAGGCAGGAAAATACATTGAAAGAACGGAAAATTTGCGGAGTTTCCGTCAGAAGATTGATTTTTTTCATTTTGACGGCAGGATGGATGACTTTGATATTTCTTTTTTCTGCCCGTCCCGCAGAGCTTTCCTCCCAGGACAGCAGCCGGATGGGGCATCTGGTCGGGAAAATTCTGGTTTCCGATTATGAGGCATGGCCGAAAGTGCGGCAGGATCAGTATGCAGAAGGAATTGATCATGCTGTGCGGAAAACAGCCCATTTTACAGAATATGCCATTCTCGGTTTTTTGCTGACAGGAGCAGCTTCTCAGGGAACCGGATGGAAATTTTTTTTGCAGCCGGGACTGACAGGTATTTTATATGCAGCGTCAGATGAATTCCATCAGCTGTTTGTTCCGGGACGGAGCGGACAGATATCGGATGTTATTCTGGATGGCGCCGGGGTGTGTTTCGGCGTGCTTTTTGGTATCCTGTTTTGGAGGGCTGCAGGAAAAATCCGGAGAAACAGGGACGAGAAATAAAAAAGACAGAAAATTACAAGGAGATTGTTATGTATATTGCAGATCTGCATATTCACTCCAGATATTCACGGGCGACCAGCCGTGATTTGACGCCGGAGAATCTGGATTTTCAGGCCAGAAGAAAAGGAATCCGGTTACTGGGAACAGGAGATTTTACCCACCCTGCATGGAGACAGGAGCTGAAAGAAAAGCTGGTTCGGGCAGAGGACGGTCTGTACCGCCTGAAGAAGGAGTATGTACGGAATCCGGAAAAGGGAGCAGAGGAGGACAGAACCAGGTTTGTGATTACCGGAGAAATCAGCTCGATTTATAAACAGGACGGAAAGGTGAGAAAGGTACACAGTCTTTTGATTCTTCCGGGGCTTGAGGAGGCGCAGCGGCTGTCGGCAAAGCTGGAAACCATTGGAAATATCCATTCTGACGGCCGGCCGATTCTGGGGCTTTCCTGCCATGATCTTCTGGAGATTATGCTGGATATCTGTCCGGAAGGGATCTTTGTTCCGGCCCATATCTGGACCCCGCATTTTTCCATGTTCGGGGCATTTTCCGGGTTTGACAGAGTGGAGGACTGCTTCGGAGAACTGACGCCGTACATACATGCAGTAGAAACAGGGCTTTCCTCCGATCCGCCTATGAACTGGCGGCTTTCTGCCCTGGACCGGTTCCAGCTGATTTCCAATTCAGACGCCCATTCTCCGGCGAAGCTGGGAAGGGAGGCCAATCTGCTTTCGGGCAGTCTTTCCTATGAGGGGATGAAGAAGGCAATTGAGACAGGAGAAGGACTTGCAGGAACCATTGAATTTTTCCCGGAGGAGGGAAAATATCATTTTGACGGACATAGAAAATGCCATATCTGCATGAGTCCTTCTGAGGCAGACAGAAGCGCGGGCATTTGTCCGGTGTGCGGAAAGAAAATGACCATCGGCGTTTCTCACCGGATTGATCAGCTGGCGGATCGGGAGGAGGGCTTTGTTCTTTCTTCCGGAAGGCCTTTTGAAAGCCTTGTGCCGCTTCCTGAGGTTATTGCTGCCTCAACCGGCCGCTCTGCAGCCGGGAAAAGGGTGCAGGAGGAGTATCAGAGAATGCTGGACGGGCTGGGAACGGAGTTTTCGATTCTCCGGGAAGTTCCCGTTGAAGAGATTAAACGCCATTCCGGATATTTGATTGCAGAGGGAATCCGACGGCTGAGGGAGGGGAAAGTGACCAGGCTTCCCGGGTTTGACGGAGAATACGGAATCATTCGTCTTTTTGAACCGGATGAAATAGAAAATCCGGAGGGGCAGCTGAGCTTTGGCGGAATTTTTGAGACTTCGGATATGCCGGAAGAACGGACAGGCGCAGGAAAAGGAACACCGGAGAAACCAGTGACGAAACAGGCAAAGGCAGGAGGAAAATCAGGAAAGATATCTGCACAGGCAGAAAAAACGGAGAAGAACGGCAAAAAGGAAGCAGAAACCGTCAGTCTCAATGAGGAGCAGAAGAAGGCGGCAGAGCTTCCCTGCCGCAGACTGGCGGTTATTGCAGGACCGGGAACAGGAAAGACGAAAACGCTGACAGCCAGAATCCAGTGTCTGATTGAAAAACGGAGGGTAAAGGCCTCAGAAATCACTGCGGTAACTTTCACCAATCAGGCAGCCAGGGAATTAAGAGAGCGTCTGCAAAAGGAAATGCCGCACCGGCGGGCCTTTGCCCGGATTCAGACAGGAACGTTTCATTCTATCTGCGGGGAACTGCTGAAGTATGCGGGGATTTCCTATACCCTGGCGGATCCTCTGGAGCTGGAGAAGCTGGCAGAGGAGATTTTACAGGAAGAAAAGGAAAAGCTTTCGGTTACAGAGTTTCTGAACTTGATTTCCAGAGAAAAAATAAAGCGGGTGCTTGTTTTTGGAAAGGAATCTCAGAAAGAGGAAGAAGATACCTGCCGGCTGCAGCCGGGAACAGGGCTGTGGAATGCAGTATCCAGATATGAGGAGAGTTTAACGTCCAGGGGCCTGTTTGATTTTGATGATCTTTTGATAGAAGCCCTCTGTCTTCTTCTGGAGGATCAGGAGGCGGCGAGAAGCTTCTGCAGCAGATTTACTTATCTTCTGGTAGATGAATTTCAGGATATCAGTCCCCTGCAGTATGAGCTTATATGTCAGTGGAACCGTTATGGAAAAGAGCTTTTTGTAATCGGAGATCCGGATCAGTCCATTTATGGATTCCGCGGCTCGGATCCGGCCTGCTTTTCCCGTTTTCTTGAGGATGAGCCGGGAGCAGAGGTAATATCACTCCATAAAAATTACCGCTCCTCAGGCACGATTACAGAGGGCGCAGCTGCTGTGATTTCCAATAATCCGGGAGAAAAGCGCAGTCTGGTTTCCATGGCTGGACCAGGAAGCCGGATGCGAATTGTGAAGGCGTCCGGAAAACGTTCAGAGGGCATTTTTACAGCCAGGGAAATTAACCGTATGGTAGGCGGAATTGATATGCTGGATGCCCAGGAGCAGGGGGCGGCAGAAGGAAGAACGGTAAGAAGCTTTTCCGATATTGCTGTTTTATGCAGAACAAACCGTCAGGCTGAGGCAATGGAGGAATATCTGAAAAAAGAAGGGATTCCCTACACGGTTACAGGAAGAGGCAGCTTTCTTGAGGAAGAAAGTGTCCGGGAGGCCGTTGCGTTTTTCCGCTCTCTGTACAGCAGGGAGGAAGAGACAGAAGGGGAGACGGAATTTTTCAAAAAAGCAAGGGCAGAGGATGACTTCCAGTCTCTGCAGGAGAAATACAGGCCTCTTGTGTCAAAGAAAAAGCCTGTGGATTTGATTAAAATGTGGATGGAGGAACGGGGGCTTTCCCGGGATGAGCCGCTTTCCAGATTTCTGTCTATGGCGATTTTTCACAAGACCATGGAGGAGCTTCTGGAAAATATTCTTCTTGGGAAGGAAGGAGATCTGAAGCGCTGCGGAGGCAGATATTATACGGCAGATGCCGTTTCTCTGATGACACTCCATGCGGCAAAGGGACTGGAGTTTCCGGCAGTTATCATTCCGGGAATGGAAAAAGGGGCATTTCCCCTTCTGATCAAGAGAAAAGACGGAGCACCTGTGGATATCCAGGAGGAACGCCGCCTTTTCTATGTAGGTATGACAAGAGCCAGAGAAGAGCTGATTTTTGTTACCGGCAAAGAACCGTCAGAGTTTTTGTCAGAGCTTCCGGAGCATCTGGTACAGAGGGAGCAGACCCTTGTGCGGGAAAGCCCTCAGACACGACAGATGAGTCTGTTGGTTTTCTGGACTCTTAAACAGCAGTTATTTGTTCATCATGGCAAGAATCTGCTGTTTGGGTCTTGCGCCCATGGCCTGATTGACGATTTTTCCGTTTTTCAGTACAAACAGAGAGGGAATGCTCATGACATTGAACTGAGCTGCCAGTTCCGGCTGTTCATCTACATTTACTTTTCCTACGGTGAATTCCGGGTGCTCATCTGCGATTTCATCTACAAGAGGAGAAACCATCCGGCAGGGTCCGCACCAGCTGGCCCAGAAGTCCAGAAGGACAGGTTTATCGGAATTCAGGATTTCTTTCTGAAAATTTTCTTTTTTAATGGTTAATGCTGACATAAGGGAATCCTCCTTTTTCTTAATTATTATGTTTTATGGAAATGATTGAAATCTATCTGTTTTTTGCTTTGCAGATAAGCTGGGTCATGGTGCCCATGGGACAGTAGACACACCAGGAGCGGGGCTTAAACAGTACCATGGTGACAATCCCCAGAATCGTGGAGGTCAGCATGATGCTGTAGAAGCCGAAGGCAAACTGGGCAGCAGCCGGCGGAAGCCAGGTCTGGTGGTAGGCCCAGTGCCAGGGAACCCGGAAGGTCCAAAGCAGTGTCACTGCCTGTCTCAGCTCTCTTACGCCGGAGAATACCAGCCAGGTGTTCCAGAGCATCTGCAGAAACATTACCAGGAAGAAAATCAGGAAACCGTACCGGAACCCTTTGCTTTTCATCCAGGCGGGAATATCATGCTTCCGTGACAGGCCGAATCGTCCTCCCAGAAGTCCAAGGAGCTGGCCTCTTCCGCAGTAGCGGTTGCAGTAGCCTTTGGTTCCCTTGACCAGAGAAATGATCAGAGGAATAAAAAAGCAAAGCAGGCCAAGCCAGGCAAACAGAATATTGAAAAATCCCAGAACCAGATAGGTAAGGGATACAACCCAGAGATAGTCATACCAGTGTTTTTTCTGCTTCATGAGTTCACCTCCTGAATGCGGATAACAGATGCCGGACATTCCCGGGCGCATTTTCCGCAGCCTACACAAACGGCCTCGGCAACTTTGGCTGTAATTCCCTTCCATATCTGAATGGCAGAGGCGGGACATACTTTTACGCAGGAGCCGCAGGCAACGCAGTGGGCTTCATCTACAAATGCTTTCTTTTTCTTTCTGATGTTCTGATTCATAACAGCTTCCTTTCCTGAGCGGCAGGTACTTCTTCCTGCCTGTTGATGATACTATACTACAGGAAAAAGAAAAGTTCTGTGATATTGTCACATTAAGGAAACGGACGCAAAAGGCAGTGGCGTTTCAGTCTTGCAAATGTAGCTTTACCGCGTTAAAATAAACGTAACTGCAAAGGAGGCGGCAGAAATGGCAGGGGAGAAAAATGATTTTTCAAAGGGAAGCATTGTGGGAAATATTATCAATCTGGCAATTCCCATGACATTAGCCCAGCTGATCAATGTACTGTACAATATTGTAGACAGAATTTATATCGGGCGTATACCGGAACATGCGACACTTTCTCTGACAGGATTGGGACTTTGTCTTCCGGTGATTTCCATAGTGATTGCATTTGCCAATCTTTTCGGTATGGGAGGCTCTCCTCTCTGTTCCATTGAGCGGGGCAGGGGGAATGAGGAAGAGGCAGAACGGATTATGGGAAATTCCTTCTGCATGATGGTATGCTGCGGTGTGATTCTGACGGTACTGGGACTTTTTCTGAAGCGTCCCATGCTGTATCTGTTCGGAGCCAGCGATCAGACCTTTCCCTATGCAGACAGCTATCTGAGTATTTATCTTCTTGGAAGCGTGTTTGTCATGGTGGGGCTGGGAATGAACTCCTTTATTAACAGTCAGGGATTTGGGAAAATCGGAATGATGACAGTCCTTCTTGGGGCAGCGGCAAATATTATACTGGATCCCGTATTTATTTTTACCTTGAATATGGGGGTGCAGGGCGCAGCCCTTGCCACAGTGATTTCTCAGGGACTCAGCGCTGCATGGATTCTTCGTTTTCTGACAGGAAAAAAGACGATTTTAAAGCTGAAAATCAGCTGTATGAGACTGGAATGGCCGCGGGTCAGAAATATTGTGGCACTGGGGCTTTCCGGTTTTACCATGGCAATTACCAACAGTCTGGTTCAGATTATGTGCAATGCTACCCTGCAGACCTACGGAGGAGATCTGTATGTGGGAGTGATGACGGTCATTAATTCTGTCCGGGAGGTTGTCAGTATGCCGGTGCAGGGAATTACCCACAGCGCTCAGCCGGTTATGGGATACAATTACGGAGCCGGAGAATACGGGCGTGTCAGGAAGGCTATCTGGTTCACCTCGATTTCTGCGATCGTATACACTACGGCGGTGTGGATGCTGGTTCACGGCTTTCCGGAGTTCTTCATCCGCATTTTTAACCAGGATGCGGATCTGGTAGCTGCAGGAATTCCGGCCATGCAGATTTATTATTTTGGATTTTTCCTGATGTCGCTTCAGTTTTCCGGTCAGGCGGTGTTTGTGGCTCTCGGAAAGGCAAAACGTGCAGTTTTTTTCTCGATTTTCCGGAAGGTGATCATTGTGGTTCCTCTGACCTGGCTGCTTCCCAGGATTGCAGGACTGGGAACAAACGGTGTGTTTGCGGCAGAACCGATTTCCAATCTGATAGGAGGGCTTGCCTGCTTTCTTACGATGCTTGCCACGGTAATGCCGGAGCTGAAGGAAAAGGAGAATGGAGAACAGTAAAATATATTTTTGGGGATACAGGAGATGAAAATGCGAAAATACTACAGAGGTCTGTGCGGAATTCTTGCAGGATGTCTGATGGCATTTGTTCCGTCACTGAACGTCAGGGCGGAGATGCCGGGATATATCCGGGCGGCAACCTACACATCAGATGCCTGGGTAGCTAATTTCTGGAATACGGAAAGTGATCATATGGAAGAGGAACTGGCGCAGATTGCAGCAGACGGATTTAATACCATTATTCTGGTAATCCCGTGGAGGGAGTTTCAGCCGTCCGTCATGCCTCTTACCTACAATCCTTATGCTTTTGAAAAACTGGATCAGGTGATGGAGGCGGCGCAAAAACAGGGACTTTCTGTTATGTTCCGGCTGGGTTATACCTGGGATTATTACGAGGATGAGGGCTCGGTATACCGTTTCCGGGAGCTTTTGAGAAGCGATGCGGTGAGAAACGGCTGGCTGGCTTATGCAGGAAGGATTTATGAAACCGGAAGCCGTTATTCTAATTTCTGCGGAGGATTTATGACCTGGGAGGACTTCTGGAATTATGCAGAGGATGCGGGAAATTTTGGAAGAAGGGATAACAGCAGAAAGGAAGCAAAGCAGATCGGATTTCAGGATTATTTAAAAGAGCGCTACACACTGAGTGAGCTGAATGAGATTTTTCAACCGGCTGTTGCATTTTCTTCTTATGAGGAGGTGTATATTCCCGGACGCAGCGATCATGCCTATCGGTTGTTTTATGAATTTTATGATGCATATTTGTCAGAACTTCTGGCGGACACGCAAAAATGCTTTCCGGGACTTTCCATGGAGGTGCGTTTGGACGGAGATCAGGTTCCAGATGCAGACGGAGAGGGAATGATGAGGGTCAACCATTATGATACTTTTGCGTGTGGAGATGCAGATTATACAGCTCTGATGTACAGTGTTTCCATGGGGCGGGCGGCAGGACAGACCGTTCTGGTTCATGAGGCATTTCGAACAATGGGAGAGCAGCTGGCACAGGTAAAGGCCCATAACGGCGGAAAGCCGATTATGATTGATCAGCTTCTTTATATGGATGAGACTGAGGACTTTCAATCAAATGCCAGACTTCTGGAATCTCACAGGGGATTATTTTTGATGGGGCTTCCGGAACTGCTGCATCAGTATACCAATGGCTATGGCATATGGACTTACCGGAATTATACCAATAATCCGGTTTATAACAGTCAGTTTGCTTTGGGAAGCCGGGGATGGGAGGTATCGGAGGCAGCGGTTCAGACAAGAAATGGCAGCAATCAGATGATGATTATGCCGGGAGGAAAAATCAGTCAGAAAATCGGACACAGGATTGGAGGACGGAATACCCATGACAATTATGTGCGGTTTACGGCAGACAGTGACGGCCCTGTGACAGTGACCGTGTCTCTGGGAACACAGAAGCAGCAGGTTTCGGTGGATGGGGAACAACAATTCACGCTGGAATTTGGAAGAGACGGATATTATTCTGTGGAATTTGAGGCAGACGGAGAGGTTTATCTGGACAATATTCAGGTTTACAATTTTATTCAGTACGGCCAGCTTCGTGATGTGGACGGAAGAGAGCTCAGCTGCATGGAACCGATGCGGCATCTCAATGGAGCGATGAAATAGGGATGAAGGAGACAGAGGAAGTGCAGTATTGACTTCCTCTCTGTTTTTGTTATAATGTTGTTATAGCATTTGTATAACAAAGAAGAGGAAAGACGGTGAAGGTATGGTCATAAAAATTGATTTTGAAAGCGAAGAAGCCATCTATGTTCAGCTGAAGAATCAGATTATTCTCGGGATTGCCACAGACCGGATTCGGGAGGGGGATTCTCTTCCGTCTGTCCGTCAGCTCGCTGACAACATCGGGATTAATATGCATACAGTAAATAAAGCCTATTCGGTGCTGCGTCAGGAGGGATTTATTAAGCTGGATCGCAGGAAAGGGGCAGTTATTGCGCTGGATGTGAATAAGCTGGAGGCTCTTGAGGCGCTGCAGAGAGAGCTGGCTGTGATTCTGGCCAGAAGCCTGTGCAAGAATATCAGCCGCGGGGAAGTGCATCAGATGGTAGATGATATTTATGATTACTATACCAGAAAATGCGAAGAATAGAAGAAAACGGATGGAGGATTGCCATGTTATGTGAACGCTGTAAAATCAGAGAGGCTAATATCCAATATACCGAGATTGTAAACGGTGTCAGAAAAGAACATAATTTCTGCGCCCAGTGTGCCCGGGAACTGGATTTTGGTCCCTATTCCGCAATCTTTGACAGTGACTTCCCTCTGGGCAAGCTGCTGTCAGGGCTTCTGGGTCTGAATGAAGGGGAGCAGGAAACCAGTTCCTGTCAGGTAGCATGTCCTACCTGCGGACTCAGCTATGAGGATTTTGTAAAAAACAGCCGGTTCGGATGTCCGGACTGTTATGGTGTGTTTGATTTGTTGATCAGTGATAATATTAAGCAGCTTCAGGGAAGCGATGCCCATAAGGGAAAGCATCCCAAATATCACAGGCAGGAGTCGGAAACTTCCGGAGAGTTTGGAGGCGAAGCTGCCGCCCAGCCGGGAACTGTTTTTCAGGAAGCGGATACAGTTCAGGAACAGATTCGTATTCTGGAGGCAAGAAGGCAGGAGGCTGTGCGGAGAGAGGATTATGAAACAGCCGCTCTTTGCCGTGACAAGATCAAAGCATTGAGAGAGGAAAACGGAGAATGATGAAGTGGTATGAACGGGTGGATCGGGAGAAACCTGCCGTTATCAGCAGCAGGATCCGGCTGGTCCGCAACTGGAATCAATATGTCTTTCCGTCACGCCTGACTCCGGACGCAGGAGAAGAGATGATCCGTCAGCTGAAATACGGACTGCGGGAGCTGGGAACAGCAGACGGCAGAGACTATGAATATGAAGATCTGCAGAAGCTAAGCGAGCTGGATAAAAAGGCTCTGCGGGAGAGAAGAGTCATTAACTCTACCATTGCCGCAAAAAAAGCGCCGGCAGGATTGATTCTGTCTGAGGAGGAGGATGCGGGAATTGTGCTCAACGGCACAGATCACATCCGAATTCAGCTTCTTTCTGCGGGAATGCATCTGGAGGAGCTTTGGAAGCAGGCAGATCGAATTGATGATTTTATTAATGAAAAATTTGAGTATGCATTTGATGAAAAATACGGATATCTGACCTCGTTTCCCACCAATATGGGAACGGGACTGCGGGCTTCGGTGATTCTTCATCTGCCCTCTCTTTCCATGGGAAAAAAATTCCATGGGCTTACCTCGGAGATGAGCCGGTTTGGAGCTTCTGTCCGGAGCGTCTATGGGGATGAGAATGAGAATTACGGAGCTCTCTATGAGGTGAACAATCAGAAAACGCTGGGAATCAGTGAAAAGGAAATTCTGGATCTGGTAACCAGGGTGGCGCTCCAGTTAAGCGCTCAGGAGACGCAGGTAAGGAAGATGGCCATGGAAAAACATGGTCTGGAATGTGCAGATGAAGCATATAAATCCTATGGCGTTTTGAAATATGCAAGGCGGCTTTCCTATAAAGACGCCATGACATTTCTTTCTCAGCTGATGTCGGGACTGGATGACGGAATTCTGGAAACGAAGGAGCCATGTGCAGTATACCGGCTGATGCTGGGCATTCAGCCGGCCAGTCTTCAGAAGCTTTCTGACCGGCCTCTGGGGAAGAATGAGCTGGATATGGCCCGGGCGGCGTACCTGCGCCGGGAGCTGCCGGAGCTGAGGTAGCAGGGATTTTTGGAATTGACAACAAGGAGGACTTATTTGCATGATAGATCGATTTACAGAGCAGGCGAGGGAAGCCATTGGCATGGCTGTTGAAGCGGCAGAAGAGCTGGGTCACAGTTATGTGGGAACCGAGCATTTGCTGATTGGCCTGCTGCGGGAAAAAAGCGGTGTGGCCGCCCGTGTTCTGGAGGGCTGCGGAGTGCGGGTAGAAAAAGTGACGGAGCTGATCAATCAGCTGATTGCCCCGAACCAGTCGGTAGGCATGGCAGAGCGCAGCACCTATACGCCCAGCGCAACCCGCGTACTGGAAAACAGTTACCGTGAGGCCGTGCGGTTTAAAGCTCCTTTGATTGGAACTGAGCACCTGCTGATTTCCATGATTCGGGAAAGTGACTGTGTGGCAGTCCGTCTTCTGAATACTATGGGAATCAGCATCCAGAAGATTTATCTGGATCTGCTCTCTGCCATGGGAGAGGATGCTCCTGCGGAAAAGGAAGAGCTTCAGGGAGGAAAAGCAGGCTCCGGAAGAACGGCAACGCCGACTTTAGACAGCTACAGCCGTGATCTGACAGCTCTTGCAAGAGAAAACAGGCTGGATCCGGTGATTGGAAGAGAACAGGAGATTCAAAGACTTATCCAGATTTTAAGCCGCCGGACAAAGAATAATCCCTGCCTTATCGGTGAGCCGGGCGTGGGAAAAACAGCGGTGGTGGAAGGTCTGGCCCAGCTGATTGCAGGGGGAAATGTGCCGGAAATTATTGCTGAAAAACGGGTTCTGACTCTGGATTTGTCAGGAATGGTGGCTGGCTCCAAGTACCGGGGCGAATTTGAAGAGCGGATTAAAAAGGTGATTTCTGAGGTGACTCAGGACGGCGAGGTGCTTTTATTTATTGATGAGATTCACACGATTATCGGAGCGGGCGGTGCAGAAGGAGCGATTGATGCATCGAATATTTTAAAGCCGTCTCTGGCGCGTGGAGAGATTCAGCTGATTGGAGCAACAACGATTGAGGAATACCGGAAATACATTGAAAAGGATGCGGCTTTAGAGCGCCGGTTCCAGCCTGTTATGGTGGAGGAACCAGGGGAGGAGCAGTCTATCCAGATTTTAAAGGGTCTGCGGCCGCGATATGAGGAGCATCACAAGGTAACGATTACGGATCAGGCTCTGACTGCAGCGGTCAGACTGTCTGCACGTTATATTAATGACCGTTTCCTTCCGGACAAGGCGATTGATCTGATTGACGAGGCTTCCTCCAGAGTGCGTCTGACTGCCTACGTGGAGCCTGCGGAAATTAAGACACTGGAGCAGGATATCCAGAAGCTGGAGCAGCAGAAGGAAGAGGCCATTAAGACAGAGGCTTATGAAAAGGCCGGTGAGCTGAAGAAGAAACAGGAAAAGAAGAGGGAGAAGATTGACCGGATCCGCACAAAGTGGCAGAAGGAAAAGGCTTCCCGCAAGCTGATTGTAGATGAGGGCGAGATTGCAGATGTGGTTTCCGGATGGACGAGAATTCCTGTGCGCAAGCTGGAGCAGGAGGAGTCTGAGCGGCTGAAAATGCTGGAGTCGATTCTTCATGGAAGAGTAGTAGGTCAGGAGGAGGCCGTGACAGCGGTTTCCCGTGCAATCCGGAGAGGAAGAGTGGGCTTAAAGGATCCCAAGCGTCCCATTGGTTCTTTCTTATTCCTTGGTCCTACCGGTGTCGGAAAGACAGAGCTTTGCAAGGCTTTGGCAGAGGCGATGTTCGGAACAGAGAATGCCCTGATTCGGGTGGATATGTCTGAATATATGGAGAAGCACAGTGTTTCCAAGATGATTGGTTCTCCGCCAGGCTATGTAGGCTACGAGGAGGGCGGACAGCTTAGTGAAAAGGTCCGCCGCAATCCCTATTCTGTTATCCTGTTTGACGAGGTGGAGAAGGCACATCCTGACGTATTTAACATTCTTCTTCAGGTTCTGGATGACGGACATATTACAGATGCCCAGGGACGAAAGATTGATTTTAAAAATACCGTGATTATTATGACGTCCAATGCAGGCGCGGAAAATATCGTGTCTCCGAAGCGGCTGGGATTTGCGTCCAGCGATGATGCGGGCGAACGGTATAAATTCATGAAGGATCGGGTTATGGAGGAAGTAAAACGGATGTTCAAGCCGGAATTCCTCAACCGGATAGATGAGATTATTGTATTCCATCAGCTGAATCAGGATCACATGAAGGAGATTGTGAATATCATGCTGGCCGGAATCGGAAAGAGAACAGAGCGTCAAATGAACCTGAGTCTTTCTGTCAGCGAGGAGGCGAAGACCTTCCTTGTGGAAAAAGGATACGATGAGAAGTATGGTGCAAGACCTTTGCGCCGGGCAATTCAGAATTATCTGGAGGATAAGCTGGCAGAAGCAGTCCTCGACGGAACCGTTGCGGCCGGGGATCAGGTTCGTGTGGAACGGGGAGAGGATGGACTGAAGTTTTTCACTGCAGAAGCAGTAAAATGACTGGTCTTTTCCCGCGGAGTGAGTTATACTAAACAGGTAATCACACGCAGTACAATGCAATAAAAAATGCAGCTGTTCAGGACGGGGCATCTTTTTGTCCGGAAAAGCCGGTACTTCCGCCGTTCTGAACAGTTAGTAAGAAATTAAAATACAGGAGGGCAAACTTATGCCGGTAATTGATTCTTTAATCCGCTCTGAGGCGGACGGAACCATCAGCTTTGGAAACTACAAACTGGAGACAAAATCCAAACTGCAGGATTTTGAGCATGCAGGAGATTTATATAAGATTAAAACCTTTCACGAAATTACCAAGCTGGAAAGGAATGGGCTGTTTGTCTATGAGTCCGTTCCCGGAACGGTAGCTGACCATTTTTCTGCAAACCCGGACGGAGTAGAGTTTACTGTAGAGGGTGACAGAGATGCTCAGATCACCATCCAGCTGGAGGACGACACAGAATACGAGGTTTATGTGGATGATGCGGCAGTAGGCGGTATGAAGACTAACATGAGCGGTAAGCTGGTTGTAAGCGTTGAGTTAAATGAAGGCGCTGCCTGCCGGGTAAAGGTTGTAAAGCGATAGAGGAATACATATGGCAAAGGCAAAAACAACTGCATTTTTCTGTAAGGAATGCGGTTATGAATCCAGCAAATGGATGGGGCAGTGTCCGGCCTGCAAAGAGTGGAATACTATGGTAGAGGAGCCGACGGCGAAACGGGAGAGTGTGCCGGGGCGCGCTTTCGGAAGCGCTCCGGCAGGCCGCCGGAGCATGGGAGAGAAACTGTCTCCTGTGCGTCTTGACCAGGTTTCCTTAGATGAGCAGGACCGGATTCCGACCGGATACCAGGAGCTGGATCGTGTACTGGGGAGCGGCATTGTGTCCGGCTCCCTGGTTTTAGTTGGAGGCGATCCCGGTATCGGAAAATCCACCCTGCTTTTGCAGGTATGCCGGAATCTGGCGGCCGCAGGCCGCCGCGTTTTGTATATATCCGGGGAGGAATCCCTAAAGCAGATTAAGCTGAGGGCAAGCCGAATCGGAACCATTACGGGAGATCTTCTGTTTCTCTGTGAAACCAATCTGGATACCATTGAGGAGGCGATCCGCAATACCTCCCCCGAGGTTGTCATCATTGATTCCATCCAGACTATGTTTCGGGAGGATGTGTCCTCTGCGCCGGGCAGTGTCAGCCAGGTGCGGGAATCCACCAGTATTCTCATGCAGATTGCCAAAGGAATGGGCATAACGGTATTTATCGTAGGTCATGTGACCAAGGAAGGCGTTGTAGCCGGTCCCAGAGTTTTAGAGCACATGGTAGATACAGTGCTTTACTTTGAAGGGGAGCGCAATGCCTCCTACCGGATTCTCCGCGGAGTGAAAAACAGGTTCGGTTCCACCAATGAAATCGGAGTTTTTGAAATGCAGGAGAAGGGACTGGAGGAGGTAAAGAATCCTTCTGAATATCTTCTCAGCGGCCGTCCGGAGGATGCCTCCGGAGCGGTGGTGGCATGTTCCATTGAGGGAACCCGCCCGGTTCTTTTAGAGGTTCAGGCGCTGGTAACACAGACTAATTTCGGTATGCCAAGGCGGACTGCCGCCGGAACAGATTATAACCGGGTCAATCTTCTCATGGCAGTTCTGGAGAAACGGTGCCGCTATGAAATGTCGCGTTACGATGCATATGTGAATATTGCAGGCGGATTGAAGATGAATGAACCGGCTTTGGATCTGGCCATTATTATGGCTCTGGTGTCCAGCTTAAAGGACAGGCCTGTAAACCCCAAAACCATGATTTTTGGCGAGGTGGGCTTATCCGGTGAGGTGCGGGCTGTATCTATGGCAGAACAGCGGATCCATGAGGCGGTGAAGCTGGGATTTGAGGCCTGCATCCTTCCGAAGGTCTGTCTGGATAAAATGAAACCGGACCATCGAATTAAGCTGTACGGAGTCAGCAGTGTCCGGGAAGCAATTGCGCTGCTGTAACACAGAAGAAAAGTAAGGATTCAGGACGGGGAAAAGCCGGATAAGAGGGCAGCTCCGTCCTGAACCGTTATGAATTGAATATATTTTTGCAAAATTTAAAAAAATATTGAAATAGCTGTTGACAGATTCTTATAGATATGATATTATAACTATCGTTGTGAGTGACACATCAGAAACGCTTCACAATCCAGGGGAATAGTTCAATGGTAGAGCAGCGGTCTCCAAAACCGTAGATGGGGGTTCGAGCCCCTCTTCCCCTGCTCTTGATAGAAACGTCGAAGTTCTTATTTTATAAGAGTTTCGGCGTTTTTTGTTCCATACAGTCCGGCAAACTCATCATACGAAACAGTATCCAGGATGACAAGCTTAATCTGGAAAATAACAAAAAATATGTGTTATAATCATGGCATAATAAGATTTTGAGGGATGAATATTTCGTGAAAGTACCATGAGGGAGGCCGGTTTATGGGAATTGTTGTCAGAGAAGCAACGGCGAAAGATGCCAAAGAATTAATCCGTCATTTAAAAGCGATTGGCGGCGAATCGGACAATCTAAGCTTCGGAAAAGACGAGTTTTCAGCTACACCTGAACAGGAAGAAATGTTTCTTGAAAATCTTCACAATGATAAAACATCCGTATTTTTTGTCGCCTGTAAAGACGGCGAGATCGTTGGAAACGGAAGCTTAAGCGGAATGCCGCGAAGAATGAGCCACCGGGCGGAATTGAGTATTGCTGTGAGAAAACGTTACTGGGGACAGGGAATCGGAAGCATGCTTATGAAGGCGCTGATTCAGTATGCGAAGGATAACGGGATCGAAATCATCAATCTGGATGTAAGAAAGGATAATGAGCAGGCAATCCGGTTGTATGAGAAATTTGGATTCAGGCATATTGGAACATCACCGGCGTATTTCAAAATAGAGGAAGAGTACATAGACTTTGCTGTTATGTATCTTGATTTAAGATAGCGCATCAAATATCTCATACGGGACTGAAAAAGAGGGGGAGAAAAACCAGGTTTTTCTTACCCCTCATCTTTGAATTTCTCTTCACATATCAAATAGTAAATCAGGCAAATGATCAGTGTAAAAAGTGCTGCAAATACGGTAGAAAGCCCAATCTGGAACAACCGGGGACTGGCCTGCCTGCTTGCAAACCAGGCATAAGGGATTTTGACAAGGAAGATAGCAAACAGCCCCTGTATCATCACAAATGTTGTTTTGCCAAGTCCATTAAAATACCCGGTTAGGCAGCAGGCGGCAGAAAGAATCAGGCACTCGACGGAGGTCGCCTTCAGAAACTCGGAAGATGCGGCAACAACGGCCCCTGCGTCTGCCACAGAAGCATCCTTTACAAAAATGAGAGACAGGACATCTCCATGAAAGAAGGAAACATAGGACATGACTCCTCCTAAAACGGCAGCAGTTCCCATTCCGATCCACATGGCTTTTTTTGCTCGTTCGTATTGCCCGGCGCCTGTATTCTGTGCCACAAAGGCAGATATGGACTGCATATAGGACATGGGAATAATCAAAATAAAAATCACCAGTTTTTCTGCGATCCCAACTCCGGCGGACGCGGTTACACCAAGGATATTGACAAAACCGATAAGAATCAGATAAGAAATTTCATTGCACATATCCTGCAGGGCAATGGGTAATCCGAGTTTTATCACACCGGAAGCTGTATTTCGCCGAAAAGTTAAATGTGATTTTGTAAAAGGAAAGGGTAATCCTTTGTTTCGGATCAGCACAAGAGAGAGAATCACGCTGATTGCCTGTGCTGCGACGGTCGCAATTGCTGCCCCGGAAGCCCCCATGTGAAAGCCATGAATGAGAATGATATCGCCGATGATATTTACCGCAGAAGCAATGGAGACGAAAAGAAGGGGTGATTTGGAATCTCCCATTCCCCGGAAAATCGCACTCAGCAGATTGTAGGCAGCTATGCACAGACTTCCGCCGCCGCAGATCTGAATATAATGAACCGTCTGAAGAAACGCTTCCTCTGGTGTATTCATGATCCTTGCAACAGGGCGGGCTGAAACCACTACAAGGATGCTTAGCAGGATGCCGAGGGCGGTAAAGATTATGATGCTGGTGCCAATGGTCTGTGCGGCGCCTTCTTGATCCTGGCAGCCGATTTTCTGTCCCAGCAATACGGTGGTTCCCATAGAGAGTCCGGTAATGATTCCGATGATAATCTGCATGGTCTGACTTCCTGTTGCAACGGCAGAAATATCGGCGGTTTCTGCAAATTTTCCGACTGCCCACAAATCAACGGCCCCGTAAAGAGCCTGGAGCATCAGCGCAAATAAAACAGGCAAGGAGAACCGCAGCAGGGAGGGAAGGATAGGTCCCTCAAGAAAAGAATTTTTTATTTTCATAGCTTACTTATGAAACTCCTTTGATTTCTTCAAAATTGATGGAAGAAATAATATCCAGCATTTCGCAAAACTTTTTAATGTCTTCTTCCGTATATTTTTCTGTAATTCTCTTTATTGCGGCAGCATCCTGTCTCCGGTAAACCTTGTATTTGGGAATGGCCTCCTCATTGACGGATAAATAATTTTTACGGCGATCGTTCGGGTCTGCTGATTTTGTCACAAGCCCCTGCCGGATAAGCTCATTGATTTTTAATGTGACGGCAGGCCTTGAAACATGAAGAAGGTCTGCGATCTGTGATGCGGTACATGTTCCGTTCATGGAAAAAATCAGTTCCAGGTAAAGCAGGCTGTTGTAGGTGATCGTTTCATCAACAAACTGTCTGTTCATTAAACGAAGATCACACAAGGCAGTGCTGTAATAAAAGGTATCCAAAGCTTTTCTCAGTTTCATACGGCCCTCCATTTAGTTAAGTAATAATAATTATTATAGCTTAATTAAACAGGAGCGTCAAGGATGGCTGCAAAATCGAAGAATTTGTTATATAAATATAAGAAAAAGGTGAGAAAAGGTTAGGAGCGATATGATAAAATAAAAAAAGAAAATACGTTGAGTAGCGGGGAGGAGGAATTAAGATGAAGATGCGAAGATTTCAGGCTGTTTTTCTTCTTATTTTGTGTGCTGCCATAATAACAGTGGGTTTTCCTTCAGCAGCCAGGGCGGATATGGGGCCTAAGCCGTCTGTCCGGATTCATTTCGAGAACATGGGAGATGAGCTTTGCTATGGTACACTGCTTTCTAAAACGAAGACAACAGGTCCTGCCTCAGTGTGGGACGGGATAGAGTACCATGCAAAGCATAATGAGAACAAAAGTTATTCCTATGCAGCCTTTGATTATGAGACATGGAAGGTGTTTGCAGAATACCAGGATGAGGACGGATATTATTTTCTGCAGGAAGGCTGGAAGGTCAGTGAAACAAAGAAAATAGAATGGACTTATTATCCTCCGCAAAGCTTCAAGATCCTTCTTTATTATCCGGAAACGCAGACCTTTGCCGTAAGCGGTATTTATGAACGATATGCGTTTGATACTTATTATACGGTGGATATGGACGGGGTTCACATCAACGAGGTCCGGTGTGAGGAGGCAAACGGTACTCCTGAGGGGTTAGAAGCCTCCCGCTCCTACGACTATTCTCAGGAGTTGATTTCACTGGCGGTGCGTATTGTTTTAACCATTCTGATTGAGATGATTATTGCACTGCTGTTTGGCTACAGGCACAAAAAGCAGCTGCTCTTTCTGGCAGGAGTCAATGGAGGCACCCAGATTGTTTTAAATGTACTGCTGAATATAATAAATTACAAAGGGGGACAGTTGGCTTTTGTTCTGTTTTATGTGCTTTTGGAGATTGCTGTGTTTGCAATAGAAGCAGGGATCTTTTACGGCCGTCTTGGCAGAATGGGAAATACCAGTCAGCCGAAATGGCTGGCTGTTTTATACGCGTTTATCGCAAACGCAGCATCCTTTGGCGTGGGAATTATGGCGGCACAATGGCTGCCGGGTATTTTTTAAGATGGAATGAGGCGGTCAGAAGCTGCCGGAGTCCATCTTTTTGTCCCAATGAGAAATACAGGAAAGAATCAGGAGTATGATGCCGGAAAGGATCATACTCCACTGGAGCGGGATGTTATCAGCCAATGCGCCAAACAGCATCATGCCTGCCGGGTAACAGACGGAATAGAGAGAGTTCATAAGGCCGAAGATGCGGCCTGTCATGGATGTCTCTGCATTTTTCTGTATCAGGGTAGTCAGGGCAGTCTGCACGATGGTTAAGGCGACTCCGTAAAAAACCATAAAGCTAAGATATAAGGGAAAATGGCGGACAAGACCCATGGCTGCCGCCATCGCTCCAAATAAAGCCAGTCCGAATGTCAGGACTTTTTTCTGACAGATACTGTGTTTTCGGAAGCTGAGGAGAAGACCGCCTGCCATCATGCCGCCGAAGCCGGCAAGCTCCACAGCAGTCAGGTACCAGTAGGTATTTCCGTAGAACCGGCTTACATGAAGACCGGACAGATACCCGGCTGGTACGGTGAAAAAAAGAAAGAGACTGTAAATCAGCAGTGCTTTGCTGATTTTTCCGGAGGAGCAGGCATAGCGGATACCGCTGCTGATTTCGGACAGGGGAGAGGAGGGAGTCCGGTGCTTGTTCTTTCTGGGAATGGAGAGAGAACACAAGATCCCCATCCCAAGGATGGCCGTAAATACATCAGCCATGAGCGTTGTCTGAAGAGAATGCGCGGTTAAAATCAAAGCCGCCGCTGCCGGTGCCGTAAACTGGACGAATGACTGCATGGCAGAAAAAATGCCATTGTACTGCATTCGGTGTTCCTCCGGGACAAGCTGCGCTGCCGCAGCCTGGACAGCCGGAGTCTGAATACCGGCGCCTGCAGCCCGGAGAAAAGACATCAGAAGCAGAGCGGCAGGAAAAAAAGGCTCTGACGAGAGGCGGGGCATGAGGAGTACCATAACAAGGGTAACTGCGGCAATCAGTCCGTCAGAGAGAAGAATCAGGTGTTTTTTGCTTTTCCGATCTGCCAGAGCTCCTCCGATAAAGGAAATGAAAAACTGCGGGAGATAGGAAAAAACGGAGAAAGCAGCAATCCACCCTCCGCAGTCAGTCTGAAGAGTGATATACCAGAGAACAGCCATTTGTACCAGCTGAGAACCAAAGAGGGTAATGGACTGACTGATAAAAAATAACAGAATCCGTTTTTTCCAGTTATTCTGAGATTCTTTTCTTGTCATGGGAGTCCTCCTTCTGCGGTTCCGGTGAGTATACAAAACGCTGTGTGGGATAACCGAATTCGATCAGCAGCTCTCTTTCCGCAAAGCCCAGCTGCTTCAGCAGACTGCGATATCCCGTATCAGCTTTATCTCCTTCCCGGTAGGTGGTCATGGCAACTTCCTGTCCCGGAAGAAGTTCGTTTAAAAGCATATCTAAAAACAGTTTTTGCAGTCCCCGGTTTCGATATTGAGGATGAATTCCCAAAAAGTCAATGGAGCAGGGGGAGGTGGAGTATGCCATGGCTCCATCCAGGCAGGAATATCACCTTGTTCAGCAAGGCAGATATCGTCCCGGGTAAATTCTTTTGATTTTGTGTCACGGCACAGAGTAAACCGCAGCTGCAGGGGATAAAATTCCTGATGATTCCGGTATTCCGCAGGTGTGATTTTGTACATGGACTTAAAAGCCGAAGAAAAGGACTGCTGGCTTTCATATCCGCATATAAGCGCGACTTCCAGAATGGATTTCCGGGAAAAGACTAAAAGCTTTGCGGCTTCGGTCAGCTGACGGCGCTGCACATAATCGTGAATCGTCATTCCTGTTGTGGATGTAAACATGCGGTGAAGGTGATATTTAGAATAATGGGAATCCAGAGCAATGGTTTCCAGATCCAGTTTGCCGTCCAGATGATGTTCAATGTATTCAATTACCATTTCTATATTTATGACAGTTTTGTTTTCCATTGATTTCCTCCTGTATCAAATATAATACCAGAAAATATCATATCAGAAGACATTCTTTTTGTTTTCATTATTCTTGCGAAGAAAAGTCTTTGATTGACTATTAAATAAGTTTATATTATGATAATAGAAAATACTATCGGGAAAAAATCAAAAAAATAAAATATACATAAAAAATAGTTAGAAAATAACAGAAGGAGGAAAGAGATACATGGATAAGAATCAGATGCTGAGACAGAGAATCCAGGCTGCATCCGGAACAAAAAAGGCGGAGCTGGTGCTGAAGAATGCTTCTATTGTAAATGTATTTACCTGTGAACTGGAAACGGCAGATATTGCCATAGAGGGGGGATATATTGCAGGTATTGGGCAGTACGAAGGGGAACGGGAGGTAGATCTGAGGGGTAAAACGGTCTGCCCCGGTTTTATTGACGGGCATATCCATTTAGAAAGTTCGATGGTTTCTCCCGCAGATTTTCAGCAGGCGGTTATGCCTCATGGTACAACGGCTGTTGTTACGGATCCCCATGAAATTGCCAACGTGGCAGGTACAGCAGGAATTGAATATATGATGAAATATGCAGAACTGCTGGATCTGGATGTTTATTTTATGCTTCCGTCCTGCGTTCCGGCAACAGGGCTGGATGAATCCGGGGCAGTGCTGGGGGCCCGGGAACTTCGGCCTTTTTATGAGAGAAAAGAAGTTCTTGGTCTGGCAGAGCTGATGAATGCTTTTGGAACCATACAGGCTGATGCGTCCATTTTAGACAAGCTGGCTGATGCGCAGGAGAACGGGCGTCTGGCAGACGGACATGCGCCGTTTCTTTCCGGAAAGGAGCTGAATGCCTATGTGACAGCCGGAGTGGTTTCCGACCACGAGTGTTCTCAGTGGGAGGAGGCCAGGGAGAAGCTTAGCCGCGGCCAGTGGATTATGGTCCGGGAAGGTACGGCAGCCCGGAATCTCAATGCTCTGATGCCGATGTTTCAGTATCCTTACTGCGAGAGGGGACTTCTGGTGACGGATGATAAGCATCCGGGGGACTTGATTCGTCTGGGACATATTGATTACATTATCAAAAAGGCGGTGGAACAGGGGGCAGATCCCATTCTTGCCATTCGCATGGGAAGCTACAATGCGGCACGGTATTTTGGATTAAAAGACAGAGGAGCGATTGCTCCCGGATACCGGGCGGATCTGGCGGTTCTTTCGGATCTGAAGACCTTCCAGGTTGAACAGGTATATAAGGATGGACGTCTGACGGCAAAAGACGGAAGATTTCTTGGAGAAAAGCCGGAACGGCCCCGGCTTCTTCCGGAAACAGAAAAGCGGGTATACGATTCCTTCCACATGCCTGAAATCCGGATTTCCGATCTGGAATTGAAGGAAACGGGAGAACAGCAGAGGGTGATTTGTCTGCAGGACAATGAACTTCTGACAGAAGAAAAGATCGTCCCCTGGAAGGAACAGGAAGGATATGCGCCCGGAGTGGATTTGGAACGGGATATTGTAAAAATGGCTGTATTTGAGCGCCATCATGAAACCGGACATGTGGGACTTGGATTTTTACACGGGTATGGACTGAAAAAGGGAGCTGTGGCCTCCAGCATTGCCCATGATTCCCATAATCTGATTGTGGTTGGAACAAATGATGCAGATATGATTCTTGCAGGAAACTGCGTGAGAGAAAACAGAGGCGGACTGGCAATCGCAGTGGACGGAAAGGTGCAGAAGGCGCTTCCCCTTCCCATAGGAGGCCTGATGACAGATGCGCCGGCAGAGACAGTAGAGCAGGAACTGCAGGAGATGAAGGAGCAGCTGAAGGCGATGGGAATACCGGATACGATTGATGCCTTTATGACTCTGGCCTTTGTCAGTCTTCCTGTAATTCCGAAATTGAGACTGAATACCTTCGGGGTCATCGATGCCGATGCCCAGGCCGTGGTAAAGGCTGTTTTCTGATATTGGTTCCTTTTTTCATATTCTGGAAAAGAAAAAAAGCCTGCAGCAGGAATTTATTTTAATTCCTGCTGCAGGTATGATTTCTGAACATCGATCAATTCTTTTATTCTGAAGCTTTCTGACAAGAAAAAATCTTACAGAGCAAAGACCGCAGACACTCAGTCAAGTCCGGGGCCTCTTGAAACGCCGCCGGTAGGTGAGGATGCGGTGCTTCCTCCATTGACATATCCGGGACCGACAGGTCCCAGACTGACGCCTGGTCCCTGGAACTCGGAGCCTGAGCCGTCGGGAGACAGGGGAAGGGGAATGGAGATGTGGCCCGGACACTGCTCTGTTGGCAGGGCATAGGGCGAATCGTCAGTTGTTCCGTTTGCATCTGCCGGAAGCGCAATCCGGATGAGTGAGGTACGCGGGCAGCTGTCTCCCGGCAGCAGGCCGGTTTCCGCGCAGACCGTAGCGCGTACATGAGTATTGCACATTTCAGAAGGAACCGTGCCTTTTGCAAAATACTCGGTATAAACGGCATTGCCGCGGGGATCCTCTGAGCAGACACCCGGAATAGCCAGTTTACCGGATTTGCGGCAGATCTGGGCAGTTTCTATACTGTCAGGCACAGGAAATCCTGTATCGGTTAAATTCTCATGAACTCTTGTCATAATATTCCGCCAGATATTTTTGTGGAAGGATGTTCCGCCGTTTTGGGCTGTCAGCTTCTGGTTGTTGTCACAGCCTGCCCAGATTCCTGCTGTATAGTAGGGGGTATAGCCCACAAACCAGATATCGTTATTCTTTGAAGTGGTTCCGCTTTTTCCTGCATTGGACATACCGGGAATATTGGCTCTGGCGCTGGTGGAATTGATGGAACTGCCGAATTTGCGGTTGGTTTCCATGGATCCGGCCATAGCATCCGTCAGAAGGAAGGCAGTGGAATCCTTCAGTACCCGGTGGGTTTCCGGCTCATTGTTAATCAGGATTTTACCGTCATGATCCAGAATCTTGGTGAAAAATACAGGCCTGGTATAAATTCCCTCGTTGGCAATGGCTGCATAGGCAGAAGTCAGCTCCAGATTGGTGGTGCCGTGGGTCAGGCCGCCAAGAGCCTGGGAGGCGCCCAGATCCTGGGAGGTCAGTGTCGTAATACCGAAGTTTTCCGCGTACTCCAGGCCCAGCTGCGGGCTGACTGTCTCCATCAGACAGCGTACAGCGACAATATTCATGGAATAAATAATTCCGTCCCGGATACTGGAATATCCGGTATATTTCTGTCCGTACCAGTTGTTGAAGGTTTTATTTCCCACACTGTAAATGGAATCGTAATATACGGTTCCCAGAGTTGCGCCGCAGGTGTCCAGAGCAGGCGCAAAGGCACTGATCACCTTAAAGGTGGAGCCGGGCTGTCTGGGGGTATTGGTGGCGCGGTTCAGCGTCAGGTTTGCTGTTTTTGCACCACGGCCGCCGCTGATTGCTTTTACATACCCGGTTTTCTGATCCATGAGGACAAAGGAAACCTGGGGCTGAAGAATTTTCGTCAAAGATTCTCCGATGATGGTATCGTTTTCCTTGAGAAGCCATGCCTTGTAGCTGTCTACGTCAGCCTGTACCTCTTCCTCGCTGTCATAAAGCCCGTCATGAGAATCGCCCAGAACATTTTTATGCCAGCTCTGTATATCCTTTTCCGAGTAATGCTCTGTGGTACCGTCTCCATGGGTGACAGAAAGCCGGTATTCTGCGGAATACCGTTTGGCAGTGTAGTTGTCCGGATTGTTGACCTCTTCGTCCACAATTTTCTGAATCTCCGGATCCTGGGTGGTATAAATCTGCAGACCGCCGCTGTAAAGAAGATTATGGGCCTGGGTTTCGGTGTAGCCCAGCTTTTCCATCAGAGTCTCCTTTACCTGCTGGGTCAGCTCATCTGTAAAGTAGCTGTAAGGAGTGGAGGAGGCCTTGTAGGTGGTATCAACCGTCTGGATTCTGGAATAAACGTCGTCAGCCAGAGCCTCTTCCTGTTCTTCCTTGGTAATCATTCCCTGATCAAACATGTACTGGAGAATGGTTTTGCGTTTTTCCGCATTGGCTTCCTGACCGCTTATGGGGTTGTACTTGGAAGGGTTCTGAGTAATACCGGCGATAACAGCACACTCAGACAGTGTCAGATCAGATACTTCTTTATTAAAATACCGCCGGGCGGCAACCTTTACGCCCAGAGCATTTTTTCCAAGGTTAATGGTATTTAAATAGTTGGTAATAATCAGGGTCCGATCCATGGACTTGGTCAGCTGGACGGCCAGATACTGCTCCTGAATCTTTCGCTCCAGCTTGGCACCAAAGCTGGTTTCCATACCGCCGTTAAAGACGTTGTTTTTAATCAGCTGCTGGGTAATGGTACTTCCGCCGCCTCTGTTTTCACCTGTCAGCACCCCGACTGCCGCACGGGAAATAGAGCGGAGATCAATGCCGTTGTGAGTCCAGAAACGGGAATCCTCAATGGCAACAAAGGCATCAATCAGATCCTGGGGAAGTTCGTCATAGGTAGCTTCCTCACGGTTGGAACCGGCCATGACAAGGGTATCTGTCAGGTTTCCGGCGCTGTCGTAAACCGTCGTGGCATAACCGGTGGGAACAATGCTGTCCACATTCAGCTCCGGTGCGCTGTCAATAATTCCCATGAACATGCCTGCCCCCATACTGACAGCTACAATCAGGCAGAAGGTACACAAAACAAGACAGGTTTTAAAAAAGGTAAGAAAAACCCGGGTTGTGTATTTTCTGCTGCGGGAACCGGCAGCTTTTATTTTTTTTTCAGTTGCTTTTTTTCCGTAATTCATTTAGGATGTCCTCCTTTGGAGATTATCGCCAAAAAATCCAGTTATTATTATACCAAAAATGGGAATGCCTTGCAAGAATCACTGATTCCTGTTATGATGGAACCGGCAGGAATCAGAAGAACCGGGCGGAGGAGAACAGAAAAGAACCTCTGAAAAAGGAGATTCTGCCGCAGAAGAGGGAAAGGAAGGATTGCCATGAGGGAGAGCTGCAGGATTCTGTATCGGGGCGGTCAGGGAGAACTGACAGAGAAAAAATCACGGTTTATTGCCAACACCAGACCGGTGGAAAGTGAAGAGGAAGCCATTGCATTTATAGAAGAAATGAGAAAAAAGTACTGGGATGCCAGACATAACTGCTCTGCCTATGTGATTGGTGATAAGGGCCAGCTGCAGCGCTGCAGCGATGACGGGGAACCGGCTCAGACAGCCGGACGTCCCATGCTGGATGTCCTTCTGGGAGAAAAGGTCTGCAATATCTGTGTTGTGGTGACCCGGTATTTCGGCGGTACCCTTTTGGGAACAGGCGGTCTTGTCCGGGCTTATTCCGGAGCTGCCCAGGAAGGTCTGAAAAACAGCGTTATTGTGGAGAAAATGCCGGGAGCGCGTATCCGGGTGGAAACGGATTATAACGGAATCGGGAAAATCCAGTATATAGCCGGACAGATGGGACTTCACACCATGGATACGGAATATACAGACAAGGTTGTAATGACGCTTCTGGTTCCGGACGAAGAGATTGGAAGCTTTACGGCAGCTGTGACAGAGAGAACAGGAGGCCGGGCAGGTATCGAAACAGAGCAGGAACTGTATTATGGAATGGCAGACGGGGAACTGGTTATTTTTGGAAGAATAGGAATTTAAAACAGAAAAAACAGGAAAACCGCAAATTTTGCCGGATTTTAGAGAAAACCGCTTGCAATCTGGGAAGCATAATGTTATATTAGTAAACTGTGAATGAGACCATGAGCTAAGGATAATCAAAGGATCCTTAGCTTTTTTGAAGAAAAAGAAAGAAGAGATTTGTATTATGAAGATGAAGAGAGAAGACGTGAGAAATATCGCAATCATCGCCCATGTAGATCATGGTAAAACAACCATGGTAGATGAGCTGTTGAAGCAGAGCGGTGTGTTCCGTGCCAACCAGGAGGTTGCAGATCGGGTGATGGACTCCAACGATATCGAGCGTGAGCGCGGCATCACCATTTTGTCAAAGAATACAGCTGTTTTTTATAAGGATAAGAAAATTAATATTATTGATACACCAGGACATGCAGACTTCGGCGGCGAGGTTGAGCGTGTACTGAAGATGGTAAACGGAGTAATCCTGGTGGTAGATGCCTACGAAGGTCCCATGCCCCAGACAAAATTTGTTCTGCAGAGAGCGCTGGACATGGATCTTTCCGTTATTGTCTGCATCAATAAAATTGACCGCCCGGAAGCAAGACCGAATGAGGTAATTGACGAGGTTCTGGAGCTGTTTATGGATCTGGATGCATCTGATGAGCAGCTGGACTGCCCGTTTATTTTCGCATCTGCAAGATCCGGCTTTGCCAAAAAAGAGCTGGAGGATCCGGAAGTAGATATGAGTCCTCTGTTTGAGACAATTGTGGACTATATTCCTGCACCGGAGGGAGATCCGGATGCAGATACCCAGATGCTGATCAGCACCATTGACTACAACGAGTATGTAGGACGTATCGGTGTCGGAAAAATTGATAATGGTTCTCTGAAGGTCAATCAGGAATGCGTGATTGTAAACCATCACGATCCGGATAAGATGCGCAAGGTTAAAATCGGAAAGCTGTATCAGTTTGACGGTTTAAACCGTGTAGAGGTAGCAGAGGCAACCGTAGGTGATATTGTTGCAGTATCTGGTATTACGGATCTTCATATCGGAGATACCATCTGTTCCGTGGAAAATCCCGAATCCATTCCGTTCCAGAAGATTTCCGAGCCGACCATTGCCATGAACTTTATGGTAAATGACAGCCCTCTTGCAGGACAGGAAGGAAAATTCGTTACTTCCAGACACATTCGCGAGCGTCTGTTCAGGGAGCTGAATACAGACGTCAGCCTGCGTGTGGAGGAGACAGAATCTCCGGACTGCTTTAAGGTATCCGGAAGAGGAGAGCTGCATCTGTCTGTTCTGATTGAAAATATGCGCCGCGAGGGCTTTGAATTTGCTGTCAGCAAGGCAGAGGTGCTTTATAAGACCAATGAGAGAAATCAGAAACTGGAGCCCATGGAGATTGCCTATATTGACGTTCCGGAAGAGTTTACCGGCGCGATTATTCAGAAGCTGACCTCCCGTAAGGGAGAACTGCAGGGAATGAGCCCGGCAAACGGCGGCTATACCCGTCTGGAGTTTTCCATTCCGTCCAGAGGCCTGATTGGCTATCGCGGAGAGTTTATGACCGATACCAAGGGAAATGGTATTATGAATACTATTTTTGACGGCTATGGTCCTTATAAGGGCGATTTAAACTACAGAAAGACAGGTTCTCTGATTGCTTATGAGAGCGGTGAAACCATTACCTACGGCCTGTTTAACGCACAGGAGCGCGGTATTCTGTTTGTAGGACCGGGCGAAAAGGTATACGGCGGCATGGTAATCGGACAGAACCCCAAGGCAGAGGATATTGAGGTAAATGTCTGCAAGACCAAGAAGCTGACCAACACCCGTTCCTCCAGCGCCGATGAGGCTCTGAAGCTGGTTCCCAAGAAGATTATGAGTCTGGAGCAGTGTCTGGAATTTATCGACACGGATGAGCTTCTGGAGGTAACACCTTCCAACCTGCGTATCCGTAAGAAGATTCTGGATCCGACCATGCGTAAGAGAGCTGCAATGAAAAAAGCATAATAAAAGGGCGGTTTTCTGCAGACAGACGTCTGTCGGGACAGCCTGAACAAGGTGCCATATAGAAAAGAACAAGTGCTGCAGATGGATCCGGCTGGATGCATCTGCAGTATTTTTCTTTTTACAGGAATGATGTCAGATAGCCTCTTTTTCTGGGAAATTATGGGGAAGAGGAAAAGAAAACCAAGAGAAGTGTCAAAATAAGACGATCAGATTCTAACATAAGAGTACGGACCTTTTCATAAATATATTATTGGCAGAAAGCTAAAATGTAAAAAATGAGGAGAGAGAAGTACTATGTCAGAAAAAGTAATTGAAAACAACAAGGTAAGTGTGATTGGAGAAATTATTTCCGGATTCACCTTCAGCCATGAGGTCTTTGGAGAGGGATTCTATATGGTGGACGTAGCGGTGAACCGGCTCAGTGAAAATGCAGATATTATTCCGCTGATGATATCAGAACGCCTGCTGAATGTGCGGGAGGATTACCGGGGCTGTACCGTGGAGGCAATCGGGCAGTTTCGATCCTACAATCGCCATGAGGGCGTAAGAAACCGTCTGGTTCTTTCTGTATTTGTCCGTGAAATTCATTTTATGGAGGAGTTTACAGATTATACAAAAACAAACCAGATTTTTCTGGACGGCTACATATGCAAAACACCGATTTACAGGAAAACGCCTCTGGGAAGAGAGATTGCAGATCTTCTGCTGGCGGTAAACCGCCCCTACGGAAAATCGGATTACATACCCTGTATTGCCTGGGGAAGAAATGCCAGATTTGCCTCCGGCTTTGAGGTGGGGACACGGGTTCGCATCTGGGGCCGGGTTCAGAGCCGGGAATACACGAAAAAGCTCAGTGAAACCCAGTGTGAAAAGCGAGTGGCTTACGAAGTGTCTATTAGTAAGCTGGAATGCACAGATGTGGAAGATTCCGTGCAATAGACTTGCAAAAAAGAGGGGAATGTGGTAATATAACCACGCTATACACAGACAGACCAGTTCAGATAAATATGAATGAGGTGCAGAAAGATGAATACAGGAAGAATCGAGGTAATCTGCGGAAGTGATGGTTCAGGGAAGACGGCCATGGCTTTTGGAAAGGCGCTCTATGCTCTGAGTCAGCAGAAGCAGGTGATAGTGATTCAGTTTTTGAAAGGCTGCGGCAAACGGCAGGACAGCCCGGATATTTTTAAGCGTCTGGAACCGGAACTGAAGGTGTTCCGTTTTGAAAAGTCTGATCATTATTATGAGAGTCTGACTCCGGATGAGAAGAAAGAGGAGTGCTATAATATCAAAAACGGACTGAATTATGCCAGAAAGGTTCTGACAACCGGCGAGTGCGATTTGCTGATTCTGGATGAGGCCCTCGGGCTGGTGGATCAGGGAATTGTCACTGCAAATGAGCTTCTGTCCCTGACAGACTGCCGGGATGAGGCAGATGTAATTCTGACAGGAAAGGTGCTTCCTCAGGAGCTCCAGGAGGCGGCAGATAAGATTGAGCAGGCTGTTGTTCTGTAAATTCCGGAAAGGTTTTCTGCAGCGCTGCGGAAGCTTCAGGTCTGAAACGAAGAAGAGGAATCCCCGGGGAATGAAAAGTATTGAAAAAAGTACTTGCTTTCCTTGCTGGATTCTATTATGATTAAAAGTAGTGACGTGCGACTGGCGGATAAGTGGGGAACCACAGGGGAGCACGTATCATTTTGTCAGAGGAATGCGCAGAGGCGCATTTCCGGAATCGACATGCCGACCGCCTGGGCACCATATTTTTTGTGGTACCCAGGCGTTTTTTTATTTAATAGGAAAGTTCTTTCTATTGAATAAAAAAACACGATTATGCGCACTTGCGTGAAAGGCAGATATTGCCTGACGGCAAATGCGCTCGGCGCGGGTGTACGCCAGGGCGCACACTTTTTCATTTCACAGGGAATTGCTTCTTATGAAAAACACGCTCCGCTTTGTTATACGGGAAAGAACCACAAAATGACATGGAATAGAAATGGAAGAAAAGGGAAAGCCCTTTGCAGAAAGGAGAAAAGAGATGAACAAATTATCTCTGGAACAGGAACTGAAAAACAATGCTTATCCGGGCAGAGGAATCGTTATCGGAAAAACTCCGGATGGAAAAAAGGCAGTTACGGCTTATTTTATTATGGGCAGAAGTGAAAACAGCCGCAACCGGGTATTTGTGGAGGAAGGAGAAGGAATCCGCACAGAGGCCTTTGATCCGGCCAAGTTAGAGGATCCCAGCCTGATCATCTATGCTCCGGTTCGTGTACTGGGCAACAAAACCATTGTAACCAACGGCGACCAGACAGATACGATTTATGAGGGAATGGATCGGCAGATGACCTTTGAGCAGTCTCTGCGGAGCCGCGAGTTTGAGCCGGATGCTCCAAACTACACTCCCCGGATTTCCGGTATCCTGCATATTGAAAACGGAACTTACAATTATGCCATGTCTATTTTAAAGAGCAATCACGGAGATCCCTCCTCCTGCAGACGGTATACCTTTGCTTACGAAAATCCGGCAGCAGGAGAAGGACATTTTATCCATACCTATATGCATGACGGCAATCCGCTGCCCAGCTTTGAGGGAGAACCCAAGCTGGTAGAGATGATGGACGATATGGATGCATTTACAGAAATGCTGTGGGACAGCCTGAATCCGGACAATAAGGTTTCCCTGTTTGTACGTTATCTGAACATTGAAGACGGCACTTACGAAACAAGAATTGTCAATAAAAACAAATAAAAGGCCTTCATACCTGGTATCCTGAAAGGAAAGAGCTGAAGCGAAGCCAGGGAAAGAAATACAGGAAGAAAACACTGGAACATGAAGTGAAGCCAGAAAAGGAGAAGAACGATGAATGAAATGGAATTAAAATACGGCTGTAACCCCAATCAGAAACCGGCCCGGGTTTTCATGAAGGATGAAGGAGAGCTTCCTTTCCGGGTATTGAGCGGCCGCCCCGGCTACATTAATCTTCTGGACGCATTTAATGGCTGGCAGCTGGTCAGAGAGTTAAAAAAGGCAACCGGTCTTCCGGCAGCCACCTCCTTTAAGCACGTTTCACCTGCAGGAGCAGCTGTTGGTCTGCCTCTGGATGAGACAATGAGAAAAATTTACTGGGTTGATGATATGGGAGAGCTGTCCCCCCTGGCAAGCGCCTATGCAAGAGCCAGAGGAGCAGACAGAATGTCCTCTTTCGGTGATTTTATTTCCCTTTCTGACGTGTGTGACGCAGATACAGCCCGTTTGATTAAGCGTGAGGTGTCTGACGGCGTGATTGCTCCCGGATATGAGCCGGAGGCGCTGGAGATCCTGAAATCTAAGAAAAACGGGAATTACTGTGTCATTGAAATCGATGAAAACTATGAGCCGGAGCCGATTGAGCGCAAACAGGTATTTGGTGTAGTATTCGAGCAGGGAAGAAACAGCCTGGATATCAATAAAGAGATGCTTGCCAATGTGGTAACTGACAATAAGGAGATTCCGGAGCTGGCAAAGATTGATCTGGTCATTTCCCTGATTACCTTAAAATATACCCAGTCCAATTCCGTATGCTATGCAAAGGGCGGACAGGCTATCGGTATCGGAGCAGGACAGCAGTCCCGGGTACACTGCACCAGACTGGCCGGACAGAAGGCAGACAACTGGTACCTGCGTCAGGCACCCCAGGTTCTGAACCTGCAGTTTGTAGACGGCATTAAGCGGGCAGACAGAGACAATGCGATTGATGTTTATATCGGTGATGAATACATGGATGTTCTGGCTGACGGAGTATGGGAAAAGACCTTCAAGGTGAAGCCGCCGGTATTTACAAAAGAAGAGAAGCGCGCATGGTTAGACGGTATGACAGAGGTTGCCTTAGGCTCCGACGCATTCTTCCCATTTGGCGACAATATTGAGCGTGCCCATAAGAGCGGTGTCAAATATATTGCCCAGCCGGGCGGTTCTGTGCGGGATGACAATGTCATTGAAACCTGCAATAAATACGGAATTGCCATGGCATTTACCGGTATTCGTCTGTTCCACCACTAAGGGGAACTTTTTCCGCCTCCAGGCAGGGGACAGAATTGTTTCATTGAGGGGAAAATCAAAATAGATCCGTAAGAAAGAAGCAGAGCTGCAGCAGAATCCGGCTGTCGGCTGCTGCTTCTTTTTGATTTTGAAGAAGACAGGAAGTTTCACTGGAAAGTCACGCTCTTTTTTAAGCCAGAACCGATGGAAATATCTAAAATATTCATAAAGATATTAAAAGTGTATAAAGACCGGCAATTAGATTGCAATTTGTCTGAAAAAAAGATAGAATGAGTTATATCCGCAATTTTTCGGAGATTTTGTTCTGAAAAATTGGCCGGGAAATATGCAGGAGAGGATGGGGAAAGTATGATACAAAATCCTTTTGGTGGAGGCCCCTTTGGAAACGGCCCGTCAGGAGGAAATCCGATGAATGGCGAGAATCCATTTGAGGATTTCCTGAAAAAAATAAAAGAAGAGGGGGAACGGCTTCAGAACGAGGAGCAGAAAGAAAAGAAAGAGAAAAAAGAAAAGAAGCAGCCGGAGCCGGAACGCTTTGACTCTAACGGAAATCCCGTGAAAAAGAAACGCCGGGCGGCCCGTGGGGCGGGGATTGTGCTGGCGATTGTGCTCCTGTTATTCCTGGGAGGCAACTGTTACTATGTGCTGGACGAGGAAAACTATGCGGTTGTGACAACCCTGGGAAGCCCTCATGCAGAGTCACAGGCCGGACTTCATTTTAAAATTCCCTTTATCCAGAATGTCCGGATGGTATCCAAGGTCATCAAGGGAATGCCGATTGGCTATGATCCTGAGACAGGAGAGAGCAAGCTGGCAGAATGTATTATGATTACCAAGGATTTCAACTTTGTAGATACCGAATTTTATCTGGAATACATGGTAGATGATCCGGTGAAATACCTCTATGCATCTTCAGATCCGGAGGCAACCTTGAAGATGCTGGCACAGTCCTATATTCGTGATACGGTAGGCGTATACAATGTAGACGATGTCATTACCACAGGAAAAGCAGAGATTCAGTCTGAGATTAAAGAAAAGCTGACCAACCGGATGATTCAGGAGGATATTGGTCTTTCTGTTGTAAATATTACGATTCAGGATGCCTTTCCGCCGACTCAGGAGGTTCTCAATGCGTTTAAAAACGTAGAAAACGCAAAGCAGGGCAAGGAGACAGCGATCAACAATGCCAACAAAGACAGGAACGAGAAGATTCCGCAGGCAGAGGCAGAGTGTGACCAGATTATTAAAAATGCGGAGGCAGAAAAGCAGTCCCGTATCAATGAGGCAGAAGGTCAGGTGGCCCGTTTTGAACAGATGTATGCAGAGTACAGCAAATATCCGCTGATTACCAAGCAGAGAATGTTCTATGAGACTATGGAGGATGTGCTTCCCAGCATGAGACTCTTTATTGTAGATGAAAACGGTACGCAGAAGATGCTGCCCTTAGACAGCTTTACCTCTGCAGTTGAGTCAGGAAGAACAGCTTCCAAGACAGCAGCAGCGGATTCATCTGCCGGCCCGGCTGTGAGCAGAGAGAGCAGTGTATCAGAAGAAAACGGTTCTGTAGCAGGAACCGGTGAGGAGGTGGCACAGTGAAAAAGAAAGGTATGATAGCAGGTCTGGCGGCAGCGGCAGCTCTCGTTTTACTGGGCTCCTCTCTGGTTGTGACCTATCCCAACGAATATAAGCTGATTCGTCAGTTTGGTGAGATTGTCCGTGTGGAAGAGAATCCGGGAGTAAGCCTGAAGGTTCCCTTTATCCAGACCAGCTCCTCAATTCCGAAAGCACTGCAGATTTACGATATTCCGCAGTCAGACGTTATTACGAAAGACAAGAAGAGCATGATTGCAGATGCCTTCGTTCTGTGGAAGATTTCCAATCCGGTGCTCTTTACCAGACACTTAAACGGTCAGGTGGCACAGGCCCAGTCCCGTATTTCTGCATCCGTATTCTCCTCTCTGAAATCCGTGATTTCCAACATGGATCAGGCCGAGATTATTGAAAACAGAAACGGAAAGCTGGCTCAGGATATCAGCAACAATATCGGCAATTCTCTGGACGGATACGGAATCCAGGTTCTGGCAGTAGAGACAAAATCGCTGGATATGCCGGATGACAACAAACAGTCCGTTTACGAGCGTATGATTTCTGAGAGAAATAACATAGCGGCTTCTTATACAGCCCAGGGTAATTCCTCTGCTCAGAAAATCAAGAACGACACAACCAAAGAAGTGTCTGTGATGAAATCCAAGGCCAAGGCAGAGGCGGAGAAGATCAAGGCAGAGGGCGAGGCCCAGTACATGCAGATTCTCTCCCAGGCCTACAACGACGAGAGCAAGGCAGATTTCTATAATTTTGTGCGTTCCCTGGATGCAGCGAAGGCTTCCCTGAAGAATGGAAACAACACGCTGATTCTGGATAAGAGCTCGCCGATTGCGCAGATTTTTTACGGATATTAAAGATTAAATACAGTTGAATATAAGACAAAAAGAACCGGCAGGGCGTGGAGAAAAATCCATGTTCTGCCGGATTTTTGCTGTTGAAGCCGGGCTTTGAGGACGGGATGGGCACAGAAAATCACAGGGTGTCAGCAGGCAGATAAGAAGCAAATACAGTATAAATATTGCTGCAAATATGTTATAGTAAATGAAACAATACAAAAGTTCAGAGGGATGGGAAGCAGGGAAAGGAAAGAAAAAGAAAAGAAAAAGAAAAAGAAAAGAAAAAGAAAAGAATGAAAGAGGCGGTGAAAGCATGGCAAAAGCCAGTCACTATTATTATGACCAGTTAAATAAAGAACAGCAGAAGGCGTACTATTCGATGAAATCAGGGTTGTTAAATCTCCAGGACTCTTTTGCAGTACCGATGCTGCCTAATAAAGAATTATCCGATATTTATTTTATGATTCGCATGGACTGCCCGGAGATTTTTTATTCGGTGACATTTTCCTACCGGTATTATCCGGACTCCACAGCAGTGGAGATGATACCGAAGTATCTGTTTTCAAAGGATAAAATCAGGGAACATCGTCAGGCAATGGAGGCAAGAGTGAAAAAACTGGCCCGTCAGGCGGCAGCTCTTGATGAAAAGGGAAAAGAACTTTTTATTCATGATTTCATTGCAGAAAATGTAAAATACGATAAGCTGAAAAAGGAATATTCCCATGAGATTATCGGGGCTCTGGGCAATGGAACAGCTGTCTGCGAGGGAATCGCAAAGGCAGTAAAAATTCTCTGTGACGAGCTGAATCTATGGTGTATCATTGCACTGTCAGAGGCCAATCCGGATAAAGGAATCAAGTACAGACACGCCTGGAATATAGTCCGAATCGATGGACAATATTATCATCTGGATGCCACGTTTGACAATACACTTTCAAGAAAAAATCTTATACGATATGACTATGTGAATTTGTCAGACAAGCAGATTTTCAGAGATCACGAGCCGGTCATCTGGAAGGTGCCGGTCTGCAGTGATTCCGATCATTTTTACTATAAAGAAAAGAAACTATCCTGGACGACGATGGATTCTGTGCAGAGCCGGACCAGACAGGCTGTGAAGAAGGGAAAGATACTGTTATTTCACTGGCGGGGCGGATATCTAACCAGGGAGATATTGAAGGAGCTTCTGGATGTGTTCGACCAGGAAGCACGAGCCAGAGATAAGCGGGCCTGTGTATCTGTCAACTGGTCCCAGGCCGTTTTGCAGGTGCGGTTTCAAGAGGGCGCCGGCCAGGAGCAGGTTGAAATAGAAGAGGCAAATGAAGGTGAGAAGGAGTAGCAGTGGAAGGAGGCATTTATATGTTTAAAAAATCTTTTTGGGTTCCTTATGAGGATAGTACCAATTATCCAACTCTTGCAAAAACGATAGAAGCAATTTCAAACTATTGTGAAGAAAATGGAGAGTCTTATACATTTATTAATGATGACGAAGTAGAGATCAGCGGAAAAAGATATGAAATTCATAGAGGATACGAAAATGGGAGCAGGGGAAATTACGGGATAAAGTGTAAAGAAAAATAAACTTTGGAGAGTAATAAAGGGGTGCTTTTGCATGATCTCGCAAGAAATATACAAAAGCCTGCGCAAAGCGTAAGTGAAGGAGGAACAACATGTTTGACAAATTTCGTTTGAAAGAAGCCCTTGTGAAATATAAAGAGAATTTTGTATCTTCACAATGGGGAAATGAAAAGTATAAATGGGAAGCTGTGAAATGCTTTCAGGATAATTGGGATGTGAATGCCACAGACTTTGCGGATATGCTTACCCGTTCTTTGTCAAAGACATACAACCTTCTTACTTCCATGAACAACTTTTCGGCAAAGATGATTCAGAGTTTTGCAAAAACTGCACCGGAAGAAGTTCGTGCGATGTTTCTTGCGTTATTTGATGAGAGTAAAGATGTTGTTGCTCGCATCATGGCATTTAAAGACCAGTCATCCATTTTGTTTGAGCGTTATGGAAATGGTGCGGGTCAGCATTATCAGTATGAAAACGCAGTCAGTACCTATCTTTGGCTGAGATACCCCGATAAATATTATATTTACAAGTACGGTGAAATAAAAACCATTGCTGATGAACTTGGCAGCGACCTGCATTTCAAAAAAGGAGCTTATGCTGATAATCTTCGTAATTTTTATGCATTGTATGATGAAATATGTGAGGAACTGAAAAAGGATAATCAGTTGTTGGCCTTAGTCAAATCGCAGATTACAGATACCTGTTATCCGGATCCGGAATGCAGAACACTTACGATTGATGTGGGGTTTTATATTAGCCGCTATTATTCGCAAAAGAATCAAACAAAGGCTGATGAATGGTTTCCATTAGATTATTCTCCAGAGCTGACAGCTGAGGATTGGGTTAACCTTCTTTCTGATAAAGAAGTTTTTACGGTAGGAAGCCTCGAAATCATGAAGCGAATGAAAGATTATGGCGGACAGGCTACATGCAAACAATTATCTGTGAAGTATGGTGAAAGTGTTAATTTTTATAATGCTGGTTCATCTGCATTAGCTCGTCGTGTGGCAGAAAAAACAGGCTGTCCGATAATGGAGAGGGAAACAGAGAAATCCCGTTGGTGGCCGATTCTTTATATTGGTCGCAATGCAGGAAAAGATGAGGATGGCAGTTATGTTTGGAAGTTAAGAGATGAATTAGCACAGGCACTTGATAGGGTTGACCTTTCACAGGTGGAGCTTTATGCAGCATCGGCATCAGGTGAAGAAGAACATAGATATTGGTGGCTTAATGCTAATCCGAAAATCTGGAGTTTTTCTGATCTGGCTGTTGGAGAGCAGCAGTCTTATACATTGTACAACGATAATGGCAACAAACGCCGTATATTCCAAAATTTCTTGGATGCAAAAGCAGGAGATATGGTTATTGGTTATGAATCGAATCCGGTGAAGCAGGTAGTTGCTATTGGTCGTGTCAGCGCAGAGCAGGATGGACAGCAGATTTATTTTGAAAAAGTAGAAGGTCTCACATCGCCTATAGATTACCAGACACTTAAGAGTTTTTCAGAGCTTGAGAAGATGGAGTATTTTGTAAATCCACAGGGCAGTCTTTTTAAGCTGACTAAAGGAGAATATGAATTTATCTATGATGTTATTCGTGAAGAGAATCCGGTGGCATCTGTAGAAAAAGTGGATAAATACACCAAAGAAGATTTCCTTGACGAAGTCTATATGACAGAAAATCGATATAATATGCTGGTTTCTGTTTTGAAGAATAAAAAGAATATTATCCTTCAAGGTGCACCAGGCGTAGGAAAGACCTTTGCCGCAAAGCGTCTTGCTTATTCCATGATGGGAGAAAAGGATGAAAACAGAATAGAATTTATACAGTTCCATCAGAACTATTCCTATGAAGATTTTATGATGGGCTATAAGCCTGTGAATGATGGATTTGAGTTAAAATACGGTATATTCTATCATTTCTGCCAGAAAGCAGCAAATCATCCGGATAAGGAATACTTCTTTATTATTGATGAAATTAATCGTGGTAATATGAGTAAAATCTTTGGTGAGCTCCTCATGCTTATTGAGCGTGATTACAGAGGAACCAAGGCTACTTTAGCATATAACGGGCTTTCATTTACAGTACCGAAGAATTTATATATCATCGGTATGATGAATACTGCTGATCGTAGTTTGGCAATGATTGATTATGCGCTGCGCCGTCGTTTTAGCTTCTTTGATATTGAACCGGGATTTGATTCAGAAGGTTTTATGAAATATCAGGAAGAATTGAATAATGAAACATTTTCGCTGCTTGTTTCAAAAGTGAAGGAACTCAATAAGGAAATTTCCCTTGATAAGTCATTAGGAAAAGGATTCTGTATTGGTCATAGTTATTTTTGCGGTCAAACAGAGTGCAGCGATGAGTGGTTACATGCTATTGTTGATTATGATATCTTGCCGATGCTCAGCGAATACTGGTTCGATGATACCGGAAAGCTGCAGCGTTGGGAGAATATTCTGCATGGTGTATTTCAATGATTAAGGATAAAAGCATATTAATAAAAAACATATATTATATGCTGTCTTACGCTTTTACTACCTTGAATCAGTCGAACTATGAGGAAGTCGCAAAAGAGGATTTTGATAATATTCATAACCTCTTTGCGGCGATTCTGGCAAAAGGTATAGGGCAGCAATTGAAGCAAGGACTATATCGTGAGTATCTGAATCAAAAAGAAGACATGTCAGTTATGCGTGGTAAAATTGATATGCCTGGAACTATCAGAAATAAGCTGGCAAGAAAACATGTATTAACTTGTGAGTATGATGAACTATCAGAAAATAATCTTTTGAATCAGATATTAAAAACTACGGTTATGCTTTTGCTTCGTCACGCAAAGGTAGACTCGGTATACAAGAGTGATTTGAAAAAAGAAATGTTATTTTTTTCAAATGTAGATACCTTAGAACTTAATTGTATTAAATGGTCCTCAATCCGGTTTCAGCGGAACAATCAGACTTATCGGATGTTGATTAGCTTATGTCAGCTCATAGCAGAAGGAATGCTGCTTACAACAGAACACGGTGAGTATAGGCTGGCATCTTTTATAGATGAACAGAGAATGTGCCGACTGTATGAAAAATTTATTTTAGAATACTATACTCAGACGTTTCCAGAATTGACAGTAAAGGCATCACAAATACCGTGGGCACTTGATGATGGTGTCGGCACAATGCTTCCGGTAATGCAGAGCGATATTACTTTGTCTTTGGATGATAATGTCCTTATTATAGACGCAAAGTATTATGCCCATACGACACAAATACAGTATGATAAGCATACTCTGCATTCAAATAATCTGTATCAGATTTTTACTTATGTGAAGAATAAGGATATTAGCCTGGGTAATCGACCTCACACAGTTTCAGGTATGCTGTTGTATGCAAAAACGGAAGAGGAAATTCAGCCGGATAATGTTTATCAGATGAGCGGAAATAGAATAAGTGTTAAGACGTTGGACTTAAATCTGCCATTCGATAAGATAAAAGCTCAGCTGGATGCTATTGTCACGTTACATTTCGGCGATGGTTAAACGATGATTAAGGAGTGTTTGAAATACAATGTTGTTCCGTCTATCATCGAAGACAATATGAAAATGTTATTTTATATTCTAAAGGTTCAAAATTTTATTCCAAAGTGTCAATTTGATACTTTGGAAATAGTTCAAATAGTATAGAACATATTTTTGATCTGATATTAGGAAGAAAATGGTGTAATCAATGATTAAGGTAAAATGGGAACTTGAAGAAGCAGTTGTTTTGTTCGACGCTTATTTTAAAAATGGTGGTAACTTGAATCTTTCTGAAGATACGTTTGGCAGCTTGACCGATATGTATATAAAGAGAGCGCAGGATAACGGAATTATTATAGATGAAAAATTTCGCAACCTATCCGGACTAAAAATTCAGCTTGCTTGTATTCATTATGTTGTTACTTCCGGGAAAGAAGGGATGTCTAATGCAAGCAAATTATTTTACGATACGTATGAGTTATATAAAAATGATGCCGAAAAATTTCAGCAGATATTGAAAGAATTTTATAGGAAATATTCTATCTGATACCTTCAAAAAAACTACAAGGGGAAGAAATATCAGATGAAAATTTTTGGAGCAGTCAGCAAGGCTTTGTAAGTTATCAGCAGAATCTGTTGATAATACAAATACATTTGATGAATTTAAAGAATATGCAGATGTAGAACGTCCGGAGGCAGGAAAGGAGATCACAGAAAAAGAACAGGCAGGAAAGTGGTTCCGGATTGTATAGTCCGGAATCTTTTTTCTCTGAAATTTATACAGACAGAGAATTTACCTGTGAAGTTTCTTTTTTCTGGCCTAGATATACGAAGATATGTTATACTATGCCTACATAAGAAGTTATATATTGTGAATAATGGATTTAGGGGCTGGCTCAGATGGAGTCAGCCTTTTTGTAGAGAATATTAATAAAAATATGATATTTTATAAAATTTGAATTTGTTGCCGATACTATGGTACAATAACAAGGAAAGCAGCTGTCGTGCTTGCACGAACAGCTATTTGACGAGAAAATTATCGAGACGATAGTTGAGGTGGTATGATTATAACAATAGATTTGTGACTGAAAAGTATTCGCATGAAGAATGTGAGGTAAGCTATGCTTGAGAATAAATTAGGTATTACAGATTCAACGGAATTAGCAAGAGCAGAGGAAAAAATCAGCAAGCAAAAAGCTTTTGAAATGTTTGAAAGTGATTTTTTTGAAATGTTAGAACCAGGCACTTATAAAAGTCTTGCGATGATTCATCGATATCTTTTTGATGAGATTTATGATTTTGCTGGTAAATTACGTCAAGTCAATATTTCAAAAGGTAATTTCCGATTCGCTTCGCTGATGTATTTAGAAGCTGCTCTGAATAGTATAGACAAAATGCCTCAGTCCACATTTGATGAAATTGTTGAAAAATATGTAGAAATGAATGTGGCTCATCCGTTCCGAGATGGAAATGGTCGTGTGGGCAGACTGATTATGTTTAAGGAGTGCCTGAAGTACAATATCATTCCGTTCATTATCGAGGATAATTTGAAGATGTTCTACTATCGTGGTTTGAAAGAGTGGAACAATGAAAAAGGATATCTGACAGATACCTGTCTAACGGCGCAGGATAGATATAAAGCGCATCTGTTTTTTGTGTACAATAAATAAAAATAGAGATATAAAAAATTATAAAGAGGTAAAAATGCATGATTAAGGTACTTTATTTATGTCACGGCATTATTTGTAGAAATCTCTAAAAATCCAGTAATATCAAGGTTTTTCTGACTTGAAGGTGGTGCTACTACACCACTACTACACCAGTGAGTCTCGATGTGACAAAAATCATGAAATCGAGGTCAAGCTTATGGAAAACAAAATGAAGAATAACAGCTTTGAATATGTGCTGGCAGGAGATTACTACATTCCGTATCTGAAACTCCCTAACGAAGAACGAACCATTGGAAAGTACGGTCGGATGCACCGTGATTATCTCAAAGAGCATCACCCGATGCGTTTCAATCATCTGGTTCTGGAAGGTCAGCTTTGGACTTATCTGGCTGATCTGAATGAGCAGGCGCAGAACAGATTGCAGCTAATTATCAGGCAGATGCAGGAAGCCGAGTCTGTGACTGATGAATTGAAAGAGAATGACCAGATTGCTTGGATCAAGGCTATGAACAGCATCCATAACCGGGCAGAGGAAATTGTCCTCTGTGAAATGATTTACGGGGAGGATGTGGTATGAGCTTGCTGGAAGAATTTTGGTATGGCAATATTGAGCCAATGGAATATGATACTTCTTCCTGCAAGGAGTATAAGAAGCTACTGGAGCTGATCTGTAGGAACGAAGAAAAACTCAAAGCAACCATGACTGACGAGCAGAAGGAGTTATTTGAGAAATACACAGATTGTGTGCGTGAGTATCAGATCATTACGGACTGCTTGCTGTTTCAGAACAGTTTTAAGTTGGGTGCCAGGATGATGGTTGAAGTCATGGAAGAATAACCGGAGCTAAAATAAGGCAGGACACGCTTAATAAAAGCCAGGGTATATAAAATAGAAAAGAAACCGGATTTCATTTAAATATGAGATCCGGTTTCCTTGGTAATATAAGCAATACGTGGTATAATTTATATATTCAGAAGAACTCTCGAGGTGGAATAATATGAAATTTGATGCGGTAACAATTAAAAATTTCAGAAATTTTGAAGATATAACAATTGATCTAACGAACAAAAATGTTCTCTTTGGAATGAATGATGTTGGAAAGACCAACTTTCTGTATGCATTGAGGTTTTTGTTCGATAAAGATATCAGAAGACAAAATTTCACTGATACAGATTATTACAAAAAGAACACCAATACGCCGATAGAAATCCTTGTCTCAATAGATATCGGAGACACCGAAGATGGTGATAGTCAGAAGCTTCGTGCTAAATTGAAGGGCGCTATCCTTTCAGGACAAGACAAGGTCTATATTAAGGTAAGAGCTACTTATGACGAGAAAGAAATGGTTGGCATACCTGTTTTGTATTGGGGTGGAGATGTCGAAGACCTTGAAGAAATGAAGGTTCATGGAACATTCTTCGAAATTGACTATGTTTTCAATGTGTTCTACATTGACGCATATGTTGATCTCTATACTCTGTTTAAGAAAAATGCTAATACTTTGCTCGTAAATGACAAAGAGCAGGATAAAGAAGTTTTAGAAAAAATACAGAAAGCCTGTGATGATCTAAATACCCAAATCTCTGGTCTGTCTGGCATTAAAGCATTTGAGGAGAGAATTGCGCCTGAATACAAAAAATACAGACACGAAGATGTCTCTGTATCTGTTAAATCAGAAATTGCAGTGAAGGGCTTATACTCTAATATTGTGCCTTACATTAAGCAGGATTCCGATAATTCGCTATACCCAACTTCTGGTGAAGGACGAAAAAAGTTACTGGTATATGCTATTTTTGACTTGTTGTCGAAAGAAGAGGAGGAAAAGAAGATCAATCTTTTTCTGATTGAAGAGCCGGAAAATCATTTGCATAGATCTATGCAAATTGCACTGTCACATATTCTCTTCCACGATGAAAAATATCAGTATTTGTTTATGACGACCCATTCCCCTTACGTGTTGGCAGAAATGGATCGTGTAAATCTGATTCGTATATATAATGCTGATAAGATTATGAGCAAAAGTGCGCTCTATAATGTACCAGCAGAGTTTAAGACCCAGAGAAAAATGCTGAATCGTGGATTGGTAGAAGCCGTGTTTGCAGATAAGGTATTACTTGTTGAAGGGCCTTCTGAAAATGTATTGTTTGGTAAGATCCTGTCAGAACTAAACCCGTTTTTTGAAGCAGACGGTATTTATATACTTCCGGTTGGCGGCTTTGGATTTAGAACATATTTTGAAATATTAGATGCATTAGAGATTGATAACATTATCAAGACCGACAATGATTTAAGAAAAATCAAGGGCAAGGAAAAATATAGTGTACTGGGGTTCTCCAGACTTAACAACTATATCGGTGAAGACCTTCTTCCTATGGAGCCTATTGACGAAAGCGGTATGGAAGCAAAGCGAAAGCTATATGACAGTAACAGAGAAACTCTGGATCAAATCAGAAAAGAACATGCGTTATATTTGTCGAGATGTAGTTTGGAAGAAGATTTGGATGAAGTTCTTCATGATAAAATGATTGAATATCTCCCACAAGCAGGTGGAGATGTAATTGGCTATTTACAGGATGCCAAGAATAATCACATGGTAGAGCTTGTAGAAAAGCTTACTCCAGAAGATTGTACCCTCATTTTCGAACACTATAATTTCGCTTGCTTAAAGGAGGTAACACCGTAATGCTGTCTCCTATACAAAAAGAAATCGTAGAGTTACCGGGGAATCTAATAGTACGAGCGAGTGCCGGTACTGGTAAGACTCATACTATGGTATCTAAAATTGAATATGATATAGCCCGTTGTCACACACATAAAGCAGTTGCTGCAATTACATTTACAATCAAAGCAGCTGCCGAAATCAAAGATCGATTGACTATCGATACAAGCAATCATTTCATTGGAACGAATAACAGTTTTGCAATCGAAGAAATCATTAAGCCTTTCATGAAGGATGTGTTTGGCAAAGATTATAAGTTGGATATGAGCACAGATTATTCTGTAAAAGTAAAAACATTTGCAGAAGGTTTGGCAAAAATAAAGGATGAACAAACTCTCTGCTCATATGCAAACAGTAAAGAGAATTTCATATTCCAACTTGCCTTAGATATTTTGCAGAAATCAAAGGCGTGCCAATTGTATTTAAAGGCTAAGTACTTCAAAATCTATGTCGATGAATATCAAGACTGTGATAAGGATATGCATGCATTCTTCATGTACATTTGTGAGATTCTAAAAATAGATACTTTTGTAGTAGGTGATGAAAAGCAATCAATCTATATGTGGCGTGGTGCGTATCCAAAAGCTTTTATGAGTATTTGGGATAGAGAAGATTTTTCAAAAAAGTTTATGCGAGATAATTTCCGCTCTTGTCAACAGATACAGAATTATTCGAATCTGCTCTGTGATGAAACGAAGGATCTTTATAAAGCTGTAGATGACTTATCTTCCGTAATTGTGATATGCACGACAATGTCGAATTGGGTCGCTTCTGTAACACAACATTTGGATTCCCATAAGAAATGTGCATTATTGCGATACAGTAAAGCTAACGCAGAGGCAGGAGCCAAAGCATTAACCGATGGAGATATGGAGTTCACCTACATTCCACAGACACCTATTTCAGAAATCACTACCGATGCAGCATGGCTTTACAATGCGATTGCCCAGTATTTCATTCTTCCAAAGTATTCAGCTTATAATTTTAGAGATGAAATACCTAATGAGGTGGTTGGAAATAAGAGGATTTTGAATTACATAAAAAAATCTCTTAGCCTTTTGGATGAATGCATAAAGCAAGAGAATCCAGCAGCTTTCGCAAAACAGGTTGAATTGATTGCAGATTATTTGGGATACGATACCAAAGAAGATCATTGTAGAAAAGTATATGAAACAATTTGTGACCCTAAGTTTCATCCTGCGTTCAATATGGATGAACTGAAGCGAATTGCGATTACCTTTCATTCTTCGAAAGGGTTGGAGTTTGAACAAGTAGTTTTGTTTGTATCTGACTATAGGCTGGCAAGTGAAGAAGATATTTATAACCATTATGTTGCTGCCACACGAGCAAAAACCAAACTGATTTTAGTATATATCAATAATGATTGGAGCGCCGGTCAATTTGCAAAGAATATAAATAAAATATTGGAGAAGTCTGGTTTGAAAATGAAGGATGTAGCAACTGTAGTTAACTGTACAGAATGCATCAGTAATTAAAAGCAATAATCTCTCGATACCAAATGCATGTGGTATTGAGAGATTATTTTCTTATAGGTGCATACGATGAGCCTTATTTACTGTTGACCAATCACATAAATATTTATATTAATGTGATTTCTATCATATTTTTATAAGTTTTAGTGTGACGGCGAGTTATGATGATTGGAACAAGATTATCTGTGTCGGCAAAAACGAGAAGTCAAAAACAAAAATAGTTGATATTCTTGCCGATAATGTGATATACTATACAGTAGATTAGTGTAGTTTTTTGACTCGATTTATGACGGAGGATAGCAGATGCGATACCTTTCGGTTGCTGAAATAGCGAAAAAATGGGATGTGTCAGAGCGCAGCGTTAGAAATTACTGCGCCCAGGGACGTGTAAATGGAGCGTTTCTTACCGGCAAGACTTGGAATATTCCCGAAAATGCAGAAAAGCCGGAGCGTACCAACAAGAGAAAAGAGGAACCGATCACTCTCTTGGACATTCTGAAAGAGCAGAAGGCAAGCAAATACTCCGGCGGCATTTACCATAAGACACAGATCGATTTGACATACAATTCCAACCACATCGAGGGCAGCCGTCTGACTCACGATCAGACCAGGTATATTTTTGAAACCAATACGATCGGCGTAGAAAATGAAGTCCTCAATGTTGACGATGTGATTGAAACAGCAAATCATTTCCGTTGCATTGATATGATTATTGATCATGCGAAAGCCGCTTTGACAGAGAAGTTTATCAAGGAGCTTCACCTGATTTTAAAGAACGGAACCAGCGATTCCAGAAAAGACTGGTTCGCTGTTGGTGACTACAAGAAACTTCCAAATGAGGTTGGTGGTATGGATACCGCCCTTCCGGAAGAAGTTGCCGATAAGATGAAGGCACTGCTGGTAGAATACAATGCCAGGGAAGAAAAGACTTTTGAGGATATTCTGGACTTCCATGTAAAGTTTGAAAGAATCCATCCGTTCCAGGACGGCAACGGTCGTGTGGGCAGATTGATTATGTTCAAGGAATGCCTGAAATATAATATTGTTCCTTTCATTATTGAGGATAATCTGAAGATGTTCTATTACCGAGGATTGAAAGAGTGGGATAACGAAAGAGGCTACCTGACAGACACTTGTTTGACTGCACAGGACAAATATAAAGCGTATTTGGATTATTTCAGGATCGCTTATTAAGAAGGAAGATTTCCAAAGTGTCAAAGGCTCATTCCAAAGTGTCAATTTGACACTTTGGGAAATGAGATGTTTTTTTAAATGCAAGTTCCGATAATTTCGGATTATGAGAAGCTTTCATGTATGACGAGCATGGAAGGAGGATATGCAAATGAGTACAATACTACAGAAAAAGGCAATGTCTGAAGAAGATATTAAATTGCAGTACATTACTCCTTCGATTATCTCTAAGTGGGACAGGGGTAAAATCACAATGGAGACACAGATTACGGACGGAAGAATCAACTTGAAGGGTAACTTTGGAGACCGTTTCAAGTTTTGTGTAAACTCAAAAAACTGATATAAGATATGTCATTA